>JAAGKN010000292.1_pt1 | contig 432859 bp, 388 predicted proteins | sample 6206371 | NCBI WGS metagenome assembly JAAGKN01 (sample SAMN11533720, study PRJNA540317) | gut metagenome | isolation source: fecal pellets from male and female animal of same cohort | host: Peromyscus leucopus | place: USA:CA | collected 2017 | reverse complement strand
AGTAGAGAGCGATTACTGGAAGGCATTGATCAATCAGACGGCGAATCAAAATCAGATTTTAGATTTGATAATGCAGAATCAAGTGAGCGAGGAAACAATCAATCACTATTCGGCACAGATAATTCTTCAATTGAAAAAGAGAATGACAGAACAGGAAGATACAATTCAGAAACAACTGAAGAATCAGGAAACTATACTGACCGAACAGGCTGGGAATATGAACGAGAGTATGCTTTCGGCAGAAAAACAGACGAAGGATTTGTTGAAGGACTTGAAGAAGAAATGGATTCCGATATTTTTTGGAACGATGATAGGCATTCAAATATTCTTTCAGATACTCTCTATTTTGCTGGAGATTTATTTAAAATGATTGATAACCAAGTAAAATCTCACAGAAAAAGAATCAAATTATCTCAAAAAGAAATTGAGAAAAGACTTGCTCAAGGTCAGAAATCTGATGGCTATGAGGAGTATGAAGATTATTACAATAGTGGAATAAGTATGTAAAGGAGTGAAACGGAAAACAAATAAGTAGTGTTGCCTTATGGCAACAGAGAAAATAATTGGCAAAAATGTTGGCAATAATAGTATTGATAAAACTTCAAAAGGTGGAGGTAAAATCAATACTCAAAATACAAATGACAGGATAAGCACTGAGCTTTGGATGCAGCATTTTGCCAATGCACTTGTTAATCAGAATGCGATTGATGAAAAGACTTATAAAAAATTAATAGCAAAGATTAACATCGAAGTTAACCGAAGATACAGTGCTCATTAAAAATGGTAACAGTTCCCTAATGAATGGGAACTGTTATTATTGTAAAATAAAAGTGGGAAACAATATCATATTGACTGGATTAAATCAAAGTTATGTGATATTGTGACAATAAGAGAGGTGAAAATTATGGATATATATGCTGTGAGAGAGCGGATAAAAAAGGAAAATATCAATTTTATGAATCTGCCTTTGCGAGTGACATTTTATGCCCGTGTAAGTACAGAATTCAATGTGCAGCTCAACTCCCTTGACAATCAGATAACCTACTACACGGATTTCATTAAATCAAATCCGAACTGGGAATATGTTGAGGGATATGTTGACGAAGGTATATCGGGTGTGTCAACTGCAAAGCGAGAGCGATTCAACGAAATGATTGAGGATGGCAAGCTCGGACTATTTGATTTGGTTATCACTAAAGAGGTATCGAGATTCGCCCGTAACACACTGGATAGTATCAAATACACCCGTGAACTGCTTTCAAGCGGTGTGGCTGTATATTTTCAGAGTGATAATATCAACACACTTGATGAAGATTCAGAATTGCGACTGACGATTATGTCATCCATGGCGCAGGATGAATCGAGAAAAATATCTAACCGTGTGCGATTCGGTCATCATCAGGCAATTAAAAACGGTACTGTACTCGGCACAAACAATATGTTCGGCTACACAAAAAAAGACGGCAAGCTGATGATTGACGAAGAGCAAGCCGAGTTTATTCGAGAATTATTTGAATTGTACGCCACAGGCAAATTCAGTATGAAACAGATGGAAAAGCATTTCTATCAGAAAGGCATACGAAACAGCAAGGGCAACAAGCTGTCCCACTCAACAATGGGCAACATTATCCGCAATCCGAAATACAAAGGCTATTTTGTAGGCAATAAGGTTGTTATAACCGATCTGTTCACGAAAAAGCAAAAATTTCTGCCGGAAGATGAATGGGTTATGTATAAGGACGAAACAGGTGAAACGGTGCCTGCTATAGTCAGTGAGGAATTGTGGGAAAGAGCAAACGAAGTTTTGTATATGCGAAGTCAGGATGTTATTACTGCACAGCATAAGACTGTTCACCAGAATCTGCTGACCGGCAAGCTGATATGCTCACATTGTGGCAAACCGTACTACCGAAAGGATGCAGTTGGTAAAAACGGCGAAAAAATGTCAAAATGGGTTTGCTCAGGCAAAATAAAAAATGGTGCTGACAGCTGTCCATCGCACGCAATTTATGAAAATGAAATCAAACCGATTATTGAGGATATATTCAAATCAGGTCAGCAGAATATTGAAGAATTATCTGCCTGTGTGCTGAAACTTGTATCGGAACTGCTTAACAGTAATGATAACAAAGAAGAAATAAATAAAATCAATAAAGATATTATTACACAAGAGAAAATGAAAACAAAGTTACTTGAACACAATACTAACGGCAATATCACTGATGATGACTTTGTAAAAATGACTGCTGATTGTAATGCTGAAATTGCAAGACTGCACCAACAACTTGATATGCTGACAGAAACAGCAAAAACTGAACAGGATATGAAAAAAGAGCTTGCAAACATCAAATCAATACTGAAAGCAGCAGAAAAGCATATTGACGGTGAGGAGATAGACAAAGCCTTTGTTGACAGATATATCAAAGAAATCATAGTCTGTCCCGAGGAAGATGTTACACGCTTTGAAATTCGCTTAAATGCAGGCACGCAGGTGGAAAAATTCCTTGAAAATACGCGAGGTCGTACAGGTCACATAAGTAAGAAGATGATCAAGGCTTACGAAGAGAGCATGAAATAAGTTTTAATAAGTCTTTTTCTTTCGCTTTTATTTCTTTTTTGGATATAAATCCGATTTTAATTGCGTGAATGGCAATTAAGAAGCTCCGATACCTCATTGTATCGGAGCTTTCATCATTTAAGCAACTCGTTTTAGCTTATTCCACGCAGCTGTATACATTGCCTGAATAGTCAAATGCGTACAGATTATCATCCACATATGTGCAGCGAATTATATTTTCATCACTGTCAATATTGAAATTATTTGCAACATTGATTTTACCGTTTTCTATTTCAATCTTGATAACACCATTTTCATCAATCGCATTCTCATAATCCCATCTCTGATAAGGAATTGCATAGTATTCTGCCTGCGGATTCACAAGCAAAGCGTGATGATTGTACTGTGCATCAGATGTTGCATACTTTAAAACATAACTATCAAGCACAGCAGGCTTCTGTGGATTTGAAATATCAAACAATGCAAATTTTACACCGTTGGTAACCTCTGAAAATTCACCTGTCTCAGTTGAGTAACCGATGCCGAGAAGTGTATTTTCATCCACAGGAACAAGCAGATTTGAGAATCCGCTTATTTTTACCTCGCCTTTAATCTGCGGATTGGTCGGAACAGATAAATCAATAACGAATAACGGATCAGTTTCTTCATAAGTTATAACATATGCCATATCACCCATAAATCTGACCGCTTTAATACGCTCATCTTCGGCAAAGCCTGTGACCTCACCTATTTTATTCAGATTTTCATCAAGCACAAATAAATTATTTACTTCATTGCCCTTTTCATTATAGGAGGTTGTGGCAACACGCAGATTGCCGTCCTTTTCGTCCATTGAAAATTGGTTATGTGTATTGCCCGGCACCTCACACTCAGCGGTGAATTTGATATCCCCTTCACTGAAATTCACCTTTACAATCTGTGTCTTCGTGTCAATATGCTCTGAATTATCCTTAAATCCGTTCCATTGCCACTCATTCATTGTAATATACATATTCTTCTTATTGCAGTACATATCCGTACCTGCACCGAAAACAGCCTTCGTATCCGTTGTCTTTTTCGCATTTTCAACATCTATAATGCTGATTACAAGATAGCCGGATTCACTTGGGGAATCACCATAGGAAATATCACTGAGCTTCATCGGTTCCTTCTCGCTGTCCTTACCGTTGCAGACATATGGAAGGTAATCAGAATCATCCTTACATTCATTGCTGTAAATCATATCATTTGTAACTAAATATAACTGATTGCCGATCATTCTTGATGATATGCCGGTTCCGCTCTGCCCGAAGGAATTTATTTTCTTAGGTGACGTTACATCGGAAATATCATAAAGATGCACAAGCGTTGATACCTTTGTATAATAATCATCCTTATCGTTGTTGCGATACTGATACTCAAATTTTTCCGTATTTACTGCCAATATATTTTTATAAACATAAATATCACAAACATTTTCTGTATCTGACAGCGCTTTACTGTATTCATCAGAATTTCTTAAAAAATCATCTATTGTGGCAACAAGCTCAGCATCCTTACCATTCGGCTTATAAATTTTAACGCATCCAAGACTTGTGCTGGCATAGTAAATATATTCGCCGTCATTTTTAATAATATCTGCCTCGTCCACATCATCTACCTGCGTATAGGTATCACCGAAAGAAGCTGCGTCTGCTCCTCCCTCAGGCTGTTCTGTGGTAATCGTATCAGTCATCTCTTTATCTACAAATGCACCGCCGGCACCGTTATAAGCATAATATACAGACTCAATTTCTTTTATCGCTGACTTGATTTCATCAACGCTTGTAAAGGTATTGAGCACCTGCTGTTGCTCAGGCGGTGCAACATCTATTATAGCGTTCCTGTCTGAGAGATACGGCTTAACAACTGTAACGGCAGTAAGAACAACGGCAACACAAGCTGCAGCACTTACAAATGCCTTGAATGCCTTTGACTGATAAAACTTAACACTCTTCCGCTTTCTTCCGTCAAGCATATCCATAACCATCCTTTCATCAAGTCCATACGGAGCTGTTACATTTTCTTCTTCAAATTTACTTTTTATAAAATCAAAATCATTCATCTTTTTCATATGACATCACTCCAGATAATTACGCATTTTAGCAAGACTGCGTGACAGCTTTGACCTCACGCTGCCTGCAGTAAGTCCCGTAATCTTAGATATCTCTTTGCTCGTAAAGCCGCCGACAACGGATAAAAGAACAATCTCCTTTTCATCACTGCTTAAGATATCAAGTGCCTGAGCAAGCTCCGTTTTGCTCTCATCCATTATTGTAAACAGGTTTGAGCTTTGCCTTACAGAATCAATATCATCAAGCTCCCGCTGTCTCATCTGCTGCTTTATGTAAGCTGAGCAAGCTGCATACAGTATTTTAAATATCCACGAGGAAAAAGCCTCTGCCCTGCGCAGATTTTTAATCTGCTCATAGGCGGATACAATACAGTCCGACACTGCATCCTGTGCATCATCATAATTACCCAGCCTGTAATATGCATAGCGATACAGCCTGTCTTTATATAATGAATAAAGCCTGCAGAACGCTTCCTTGTCTCCGCCCTTTGCCATTTTTACTAAATCGGACTCTCTCATTCAGCTCACCCCTTTGACATGTCATATGTTAAGTATATAAATAATAGCAAAGTGTTGCAATGATTTAAAAAATTTTTATTCGTTCAAATCGTCAAGCACCGTCCTTACCGCTTCTACAACAAAAGCGGTAAAGGTGCAGTTTTTGCCTACAATTGCCTTTTCAATCTCTTCAATCACATCATTGGGAAATCGTATACTCTTGCTTGTTGTTAACGGATTTGATGGTATCTGAAATTTTCTCATATAATCACCTTAAAACAATATATTACATAAGCATGATATCACGCACGACATTTCATGTCAATATTTTTCGACATAAAATGTCGTGGTAAAATAAAGTGTTATATGCCATAATTATATTGGTGATATAATTGATAAAAAAATACAGAATAAAAAAAGGTTATACGCAGTCACAGCTTGCCGAAAAAATCAATTTAAGCGAGAGGCAACTACAACGAATTGAAGAAAATGCAGAACGAACAAAAATACCGATATTAAAGCAATTAATCAAAATTCTCGAAATACCCGACGATGAAATCATTGACTTTATGAAAAAATAAACTCCTTACCTTGCTTAATGCATTCGTAAGGAGTTTTTTATTACTGTTCTTTTATATGCTCTTTTGCCTGTTTCATCAATTTCAGTGTTTCACTTAAGGTTTCAAGGTTTGATTCCTCAGGGGTAAGCTTGACTGCGATATACGGTCTTTTGCCTGCCGAGAGTGTAACCCTGCCCTTCATAAAGGCATTGAGTATTGCCACTGTTTTGATATCAACCTCAGGTGAATAGAAAAGCAGTGAGCCGTTACGCTGAACAACATCAGTAATATTAAGTGCGATTGCCGAATTTCTGAGCAGTGCAATTTCAATCAATCCCCATACGGCTGACGGCGGAGCACCGAAACGGTCGGTAAGCTCATCATAAACATCATTGGCATCTTCATCATTTTTAATATTTGCAATGCGTTTATACATAGCAAGACGCTGGGAGGTAGATATAATATAGGTTTCCGGAATATGTGCATCGATTGACACATCAATCAGGCATTCCTTTTCCTCCAGCTCCTCTTCTCTGAGCTCGCCCTTTTCCATAGCCACTGCCTCTTCAAGGAGCTTGAGGTACATATCATATCCCACAGCCTCCATATGGCCGTGCTGTCGGTTGCCGAGCAGTGAGCCTGCTCCGCGTATCTCCAGGTCGCGCATAGCAATCTTAAAGCCTGAGCCGAACTCGGTATACTCCCGAATTGCCTCAAGTCTTCGTGTGGCAATATCGGTAAGCTCTTTTCCGCGTGTAAAGGTGAAATAGGCATATGCACGTCTTGACGAACGTCCGACACGACCTCTTATCTGATGAAGCTGAGCCAGGCCCATACGGTCCGCATTTTCAATGATAAGGGTATTGCAGTTCGGTACATCCACACCTGTTTCAATAATCGTGGTACAGACGAGGATATCAATTTCACCATTTAAAAGCTGATTCCATACGGCGGAAAGCTGTTCCTCCGTCATCTTGCCGTGACCGATTCCCACTCTTGCATCAGGCAGTGCTTTCTTTATTGCCATAGCCTTATGCTCAATGGTTTCCACATTATTATGGAGGTAGTAGCACTGGCCGCCGCGATTGATTTCCCTTTCCATTGCCTCAACAAGTATTTCATTATCATATTCAACAACATAGGTCTGAACAGGCTGTCTTTCTCCCGGAGCCTCTTCCAGCAGGCTCATATCACGGATACCGCTCATCGCCATATTCAGCGTACGCGGAATCGGTGTTGCCGACAGAGTAAGAACATCCACACGTGGGAATTTTTCCTTAATTTTTTCCTTTTGTGCCACGCCGAAACGCTGTTCCTCGTCAACGATAAGCAAGCCTAAATCCTTAAAGTTTATACTTTTTCCAAGCAGCTTATGTGTGCCGATAAGCACATCCACATTGCCCTCAGCAAGTCTTTTCAGAATATCCTTTTGCTTTGACGGTGTAACAAAGCGTGAAATCATTTCCACATTCACCGCATACGGCTCAAAGCGTTTTGACGCAGTTTTAAAATGCTGCATCGCAAGAACTGTGGTAGGCACAAGGATAGCACACTGCTTGCCGTCTGCAATACATTTGAACACTGCACGCAGAGCCACTTCGGTCTTTCCAAATCCAACATCACCGCAAAGCAAGCGGTCCATCGGTGCAGTCCGTTCCATATCGCACTTGATTTCCTCACTGCATCTGAGCTGATCATCCGTTTCATCATACTCAAAACGCAGTTCAAAATCACGCTGAAGGTCGCTGTCAGGAGAAAAGGCAAATCCCTTTGTGCTCATACGCTTTGCGTAAAGTGCAATCAGCTCCTTCGCCATATCCTTAACAGAGGAGCGCACCTTCGCTTTCGTCTTTTTCCATTCAGGAGAGCCGAGACGGTTAATCTTAACCCTCGTATCCTCCTTAGGACCGATATATTTTGAAACAAGGTCAAGCTGCGTAACAGGGACGTAAAGTGTGTCGCCCTTCGCATAGCTGATTTTGATATAGTCCTTTTTAACCTTATTGATTTCTAATGCGTTTATGCCCTCAAAAATTCCTATACCGTGAATATTATGAACAATATAGTCACCCACATTCAGCTCATCAAGTGAGTGAATTGCATTTTTTGAGGAAGCCTTTTTATGCTTCTTGGAGCTCTGCGACGATTTGGAATGAGTCAGCAATGCAAACTTAATTTGCGAAAACTGAAAGCCTGCCATCATTGTGCCTGTAACAACATTGACTGTCTTCTGCTGAAATTGCGGCGGATATTTTTCAAAGAACACAGCATCATAGCCCATATCCCTGATATCCTCAGCCAGTGCTCTTCCTGCTCTCGTTGTTCCTGCCATAATACACACGGTGTAACCGCCCTTGACAAGTCCGAACAGTTCGTCCTTAAGCTGTGAGAGTGTACCGCTCCAGGCATTAAAGCTCTGCACCGTAAAATCAGCAAGATGCTTGACCGGTGTATCAAAGCTGCCTCTCGGCAGAGAGTCCATATATATAGCATTATGCTGCGCATACATATCGGTAAGCTCTGAAAAATCAAGGCCGAATTTATCAAGCCCCTTGCAGAGCGTACCGTCCTCCACAAACCATTTCAGGTCCTCTAAATTGAGACGCTCCTGTTTCTGGCATTTTTCCTTGACTCTTCCGCTTTCCACAACAAAGAGCCTGCCCTCAAAATAATCAAAGATACCCTTTGACTCATAACAGAGCGGAAGATATTTATCCAGGCAGTTCAGTGTTGTGCCGTTTCTCAGCTTATCACAATCGTCGTAGAGCTTTTCCCTCGCCTTTATTGCCTTGCCCTTAAGTGACTTTGCAACCTTTTCAATCTGATCTGCAAGCTTTTCGGCACTGTCAAACAGCACCTCGTTTGCGGGGGTAATACTGATTTCATCAAGACTCTTGCTTCTTCGCTGGGTATAAATATCAAAGGAGGAAATGGTATCCACATTATCCCCCCACATTTCAATACGCACAGGCTCATCCAGATACGGCGGAAAGATATCAATGATTCCGCCTCGAACGGCGAACTGACTTGTTCCGTCAACCTGATCATATCTAACATAGCCTGCAAGAGTGAGCTTTTCTTCCAGTGTGCTGACGTTAATTTCATCACCTGCAGAGATTAAAAAGCTCCTTTTCTCAAGCACGGACGGCGGCATCGTGTACTGGCAAGCCGCATTGGCAGACAGAACAATAGCAGAATAATCACCCTGTAAAATACGTGAAAGAACACCAAGTCTGATATGCTCAAACTCCCTGCTGACACCTGCCACCTCAACAAAGGTCAGCTCCCTTGAGGGGTAAAGCAGAACACCTTCCTGAAGCTGTGACAAACTTTCCTGCACCTTGACTGCAGTGGCCTCGTCAGGTGTGATAACAAATGCTTTGTCACCCTTTTCACACAGAGAATGTATTGCAAAGCACTTGGTAATATCGGAAAGACCAATTGCCCCAACAGGAGCATTGAGGGAATCAACACTCTTGCTGAGGCTTATAAAATCCTTACTTTTATTAAATTCTTCTGAAAAACAGGACATATCCTTTTGCCTCTTTATCTGTATTTATGAATTGTATAAATTCATTGCTTTATCAATTTCATCATTAACGATAAGGCGAACTGCCTTTGTACTGTTTTCAAGTGCTGATTTCAGCTCAGGCTCCTGCTCCTTAGGGAATCTGCCCAGCACCCACGAAACAAGATCATATTCCGGATTCGGCTTTTTGCCCACACCGACCTTGACGCGCGGAAAATTCTCACTGCCCAGATGCGCAATAATACTTTTTATTCCGTTGTGACCGCCTGCCGAACCCTTGCGTCTAATCCTTGTCTGACCCACATCAAGTGAAATATCATCATAAACAATAATCACATTTTCAGGCGGTATTTTATAGAATCTTGCCGCCTCGCCTACTGCCTCACCGCTGTTGTTCATCATCGTCTGCGGCTTCATAACAAGGCATCTTTTACCGTTTATTTCAGCATCTGCCACAAGGGCGTGATGTTTTAATTTTTTTATATCAAATCCGTCCTCAATTGCGAGCAGATCCATAGCAAGAAAGCCGGCATTATGCCTTGTCATCTCATACTTCCCGCCGGGATTGCCCAAACCTGCAATGATATAATCATAGGACGATGTATTAAATATCTTCTTCCTGTTTGGAAACATTTTCTTCTTCCTCAACTGTAATTTTAATTTCATCTGCACGTTTGCCGTCAACGGATAAAACAAGTGCCGTAAGTCCGTCACAGACTACCATATCATCCTTCTGCGGTATTTTATCTGTGTTTTTCATTATCCAGCCATTGACTGTTGAAATTTCCTTTTCAACCTTATTAATCTTAAAGTATTCATAGAAATCATCAACCGACATACTGCCCTGAACAATGTATTCTGTTTCGCTTATCTGCTCAATATCATTCTGCACTTCGTCGTGCTCGTCCCATATTTCACCCACAAGCTCCTCCAAAATATCCTCAAGGGTCACAATACCCTCTGTTCCGCCGAATTCATCAACAACAACAGCAAGATGCGTCTTGTTTTTCTGGAATATTCTCAGCAGCTTTGATATTTTCGTATCAGGCGATACAGCAGGCACCGGCTTTAAGATAGTGCGAAGAGATTTCAGATTCCTCTTTCTTGCACTTTCAAAATCCCTGTGGTGAATAACACCTACTATATTATCTATATCATTAATATATACCGGCAGACGGCTGAAATTTGTTGAATTGAATACGCGTTCAATTTCGCCCAGCGGTGCATACTTATCAACTGCCTCAACATCAACACGCGGCACAAGAATATCACCCACATCAATATCATCAAACTCTATTGAGGAGCGGATAAGCTCACTTTCATTTTCATCAATTTCTCCGCCCGTGTGTGCCTCGTCAACATAGGTTTTCAGCTCTTCTTCAGTAACGGTATTAACTCCTCCGGTTTTGAACACCTTGTTCATAAGAAGCTTCCAGCCTTTGAAGAAGAAATTGAGCGGTGTGAAAACAACTGCAAGAAACTTTACCACAGGTGAAATAACGATTGCAACCTTTTCTGCCCTCTCCTTTGCAAAGGTCTTTGGTGTAACCTCACCGAAAATCAGAACAACAATTGTCATAACAATGGTGGATACCGTTGCACCGAGATCGCTGTTATCACCGAGAATACCTGTGAAAAACAGAGTAGCAAGCGACGTACAGGCAATATTCACAATATTGTTTCCGATAAGAACAGTGGATAAAACTGTATCATAATTTTCCGATAAAGCAAGTGCTCTTTCAATCTTCCTGTTTGACTTTCCGTCACGCATCATTGATTTGAGCTTAACGCGGTTCAGTGAGGAAAAGGCTGTTTCCGCACCTGAAAAGAAGGCACTGAAAAGCACAAGAATAATCATAGCACACAATATACCGGTGTTCATAATCTTTCTCTCCTAAATAAATTCAAAAATTATAAAAAAGCGTGCAAGGGGTTAACCGATGCACGCTGATATTCTGTTTTGCAGTTTACTCTGTCTTTTCAAATTCGCTGAAGAGCCTTTCCTCATCAGGAATTTCAAAATTGTACATATTTTCATCCTTGATATGATTTGCAATAAACTTATCACGGTCAAAGAGCTCATCTGCCTTTACCTTCCATGCCTTTGCAGCAGTAATGGTCTTATCAAACAATTCGTTTGCGCTTTCAGGATTTTCCATTTCTGTTGAATAAGCACCTGTTTCAGCAACCATTCTGCTGATAGCGCCCGGATTATCCAGCACCGGACACGGACGCAGCATATTATTATTGAACGGCTGATTCTTCTTATATGCCATAAAGAGCGGACTCTTAAGTGCATCAAGCACAGAGCACTCCTTAATATTTACATTTGAGTAATGAACAAAGGCACACGGCTCACAGTCACCGTTTGCATTGATATGGAAATAGTGACGTCCGCCTGCAATACAGCCCTGAACGTACTCACCGTCATTCCAGAAATCAAGTGCAAATATAGGCTTGGTATGTCTCCATTCATGCATTTTCTTATACATAGTCGCACGCTGCTCAGGTGAAACCATAAGCTCGGTTACAGCACCGTTTCCTGTCGGCATATATGTAAAGAACCATGCAAACATTACACCCTGATCAATGAGCCAATCCATATACTCATCTGATGATAAAACATCCGTATTCTTGCTTGTGTAGCAAAGTGACGCACCGAAAGGAATACCTCTGTCCTTAAGACGCTTCATTGCAGCAGTACATTTTTTAAATGTACCGTCACCGCGACGGAAATCATTCTCCTCCTCATATCCTTCAATGGAGAACGCAGGAAGGAAATTGCCGACCTCGCCGATTTCATCGGCAAAGCTGTCGTCAATCAGAGTTCCGTTTGTGAAGCTCATAAAGATACAATCCGGATTTTCACGGCACAGACGCATCAGATCATCACGTCTGATTGTCGGCTCACCGCCGGTATAAAGGTACATATATGTACCGAGTTCCTTACCCTCACGGATAATTCTTGCCAGATCTTCATAGGAAAGCTGGCTGTTCTTACCATACTCGGCAGCCCAGCAGCCCTTGCATTTAAGATTGCATGCAGCAGTAGGATCCATGAGAATTGCCCACGGAACATTGCAGCCATGCTCTTCAATCGCTTTCATTCTCTTAGAGTAGCTGTTGATTGCAACATTAAGAGCCGGAGGTACAAGCTTTTCAATTACGGACTGATTTGTGTCGCAAATCAGCTTTTTAGCGAAAATCATCCAGTTATTATTTGGATCATCAAGTACCTTATGAAGACCTGCATATGTACTCCTGTTTACCTTTTTTACATCTGCCATTTCAAGCAGATTTAAAATTTTAGGCGCATTATTAAAGAAGTCCTTACGGGCATATTTTATAGCATTTTTAATTGCAATTGTCATTGCAGTTTCTTTTATAGATTTCATAAAAATCCTCTCTTATTCATCTATCATTTAGACCTTGTAATGTGCAGAAATAATATAAGTAAAAAATACTTTTCTGCCGTCAGTTGACAGATATCCTTATGATACTAATAAGAAATATATTCCTTTTATATGAAAAAGTCAAGCTAAATTTTCTTAAGATTATCTTAAATAATTATTTATAAATGAATTGCAGATATCATTCAAAACCTGATTTGGAATTTCAAACGGTAAACTTTATCCGTCTTATTCTTATAAATCTCATTGCAGTGTGCACCCCAGCTGTCATAACCGCCGACACCCTGCTGTCTTGCAATAAGACGTACAACCGTTTTGTCATATTCAGGCAGTTCCTTTTTATGCCATGCATTTTCAACCTCTTTCGGCAGATAGTGGCACACATTAAATTCCATCTGTGGCTGAGCGATTACGGAGAACACCTTTTTCTTTCCGACAATAGTGGCATATCTGACACCTGTTCGGTTACCGCATTCCTGCGGCTTAAGATAATCAACCCACATATCGTTTACAGTCGTATGATAAACGCCTATCCTTGTTCCGTTACAGCGGTCGATATAATTTTCCTCAGGACCTCTTCCGAGATAAGTAACCTCTTCAAAATCCTTAGGAAGCTCAAACAACACGGAAACCTCAGGAATTTCGGGCAAAGAGTCATCAGGAGAGAACTGGAGGTCAACCTCCATACCCTTTGATGTAATTGTATAAACAATCACTGCCTTACATTCAGGCTGCGTACAGATTGTAGCACCGCAGGTTACAACAACCTTTCTCTCATTCTCAAGAATTTTATAATTATGGATAGACCATTTGGTATTGTTAAATATACCCGGTGTATCGCCTGCATCTCTCCAGCAGCCAAGACGTGAGCCGGCACGGTTACCCCTGTCGTTATCCGTAAGTGCACGCCAGAAATTCAGACGCATAGGTGCCTGAAGAAGCTCCTCACCGCCAACCTTAATGGAATAAAGCTGATTTCTCTCTCTTCTCTCAAAACGGATATTGATATCATCTGATATAATTCGCAGTGAGCCATAGGTGTCGTTTACGATAAGAGGTGCATCTGCCTCAAGTTCATCATATGTGTTTTCAAACTCGTTTATGACAAACTGCTCCCAAGCTATGATATGACCCTCTTCACACCAAGCGGTATCCTCCTTCACTCTGAATTCCAGATCAAGGTAACATTCAGTACCTGTAACCCTGCTGAGTTCAAGGTCAATAACAGCCTTTTCACCTGGCTCTGCATCCAACTCGGTAATACCGTCACAAAGAATTCCCTTATCAGAGCTCAGCTTCCAGTAAAGTTCATACTCCTTTAGATTTGTGAACATAAATTTATTCTTGATTTCAATAATACCTCTCCGCGCATCAATGGCATTGAAATCAACATTCTGATAAAGCTTCTTTATCTCCGCAAGCTTTGGAGTAGGCTTTCTGTCACCAAAAAGGAGACCGTTTCCGCAGAAGTGTCCATCGTGGGGATTCTCACCGAAATCGCCGCCGTAAGCAAGATATTCCACACCGTTTTCATCTGTAGTGAGAATACTCTGGTCAACCCAGTCCCACACAAAACCGCCCTGAAGGCACGGATATTTATCCCATAATTTAGTATATTCATCCGTTGAGCCGCAGGAATTACCCATAGCGTGTGTATATTCACAAAGAATAAAGGGTCTGCCGTCACGCTGCGTAACTGCATATTCCTCGCACTCAATCGGCTTGTAGTACATTTTTGACTGAACATCCGAAAGCTCTTTTTCATCAGGAGAACGGTGACATTCAAAATGAACAAAACGTGTTTTGTCAGCCTTCTTTATATAGTTATACACCTTCTTGGGCGTCTCGCCGCCAAGAGATTCATTGCCCAGCGACCAGCATACTACCGATGTAACATTCTTATCTCTGTTATAGGTTGCCTTGATACGCTCCATACAAGCCTTTTCCCACTCAGGACGTGATGCAGGAAGCTGGGGACATCCTATAATCGTTGACCAGCCTGTGCCGTGCGTTTCCATATTATTCTCATCAATTACATAAAGACCATATTCATCGCAGAGCTCAAGGAATCGCGGACAGTTAGGATAATGAGAAGTACGAACAGAATTCATATTCGCCTTTTTCATCATTTCAATATCATAACGCATTACTTCTTCGGTAATATATCTGCCGGTTTTGCAGTCAAATTCATGCCTGTTTGTACCTTTGAATACAATTCTCTGACCATTGATACGGATAATACCGTCTTTAATCTCAACTGTTCTGAAGCCGATTTTCTGGCTGATATATTCAATAGGTATGCCGTTATTCTTCAGTGTCAATACCATTGTATAAAGATACGGACTCTCAGCAGACCATATTTTAACATCGGCAACAATAGCCTTAAGCAGTGTATTATGATCCTCGTCGGCATACTGCGTATCCAGTGCAACAGTTACACCGTGTGCATCAATAATGCACATATCAATGCTCAGACTTTCATAGGTTCCGTTTGTTTTCACCTTAACCTCAGCATAACCATCATTAAATGTGATATCAGGCCGTGCAGTGACGGTGAAATCTCTGATATATTCTCTCTCTGTTGTATAAATATATACATCACGGAAAATACCGCCGAGACGCCACATATCCTGGCATTCAAGCCATGAGCCTGTACACCAGCGGTAAACCTCAACACCGATTGTATTTGAACCCTCTTTAAGATATTTCGTAATATCAAATTCACTTCTGTGGAAGGTGGATTCAGAATAGCCTGCACGCTCTCCGTTTATGTAAAGATAAAAGGCAGACTCAACACCCTCAAAGCAGATAACAACTCTCTTTGAAAGGAGGGACTGATTCACATTTATCTTTTTCAGATAACAGCCAACAGGATTATGCTTTGTCGGTGCATTAGGCGGACAGATATCTTCACTTCCCTCCCATGGATAACGGACATTGCAATACTGATTCTGATCATATCCCTGCATCTGCCAGGAGCACGGAACAATCACTGTGTCCCAGTTGTGTGAATCATAGTGCGGCTGAGCAAAGTCAGTCGGTTTATATGCATAATTTTTATAAAGCTTGAATTTCCATTTGCCATTCAGCAGTTTGCAGCGTGATGATGCATAGCGGTCTGCCTTTTTAGCCTCTTCAAAATTATCATAAGGCATAAAGGTAGCATGCTGCGGAATTTTATTTACGCCTACAATTTCAGGATTGGACTGCCATTCTGTATATCCGTCAATAAAATTTCTCTCCATAATCTTATTCTCCAATAAAAATTATCTTCTGTGAATTTTGCCTTCCTGATAACCCTCCTGCTTTAATGCAACACCAACGCTGCGCAGAAGAATAACCAAATCCAGCTTAAGTGACCAGTTGTCACAATAAAGCTTATCGTATTTCACTTTTTTCATAATTGAAATCTCGTCTCTGCCGTTAATCTGCGCCATACCTGTAAGACCCGGTCTGAAACGGTAAACACCGTATTCCAGCCTGAGACGGTGTGCACGCATCTCAGATGAAATCAGCGGTCTGGGACCAACAAAGCTCATATCTCCCTTAAGGATATTCCAGAGCTGCGGCAATTCGTCAAGACTCGTTTTTCTTAAAAATTTACCAACCTTTGTTATATACTGATCAGGATTCTCCAGCTGACCTGTAGCAACATTCGGGGTATTATTTTTCATCGTCTGAAATTTATAAATTTTAAATGGCTTTCCGCGCCTTCCCCTTCGCTCATGTGAAAAGAATACACTGGTATCCGGAGTAAGCAGGTTTGCAATACAAATCACAAGAAACAGCGGAGAAAGAACAATAAGTGCAAAAAGTGACATTACAATATCAAAAAGCCTTTTAACTTTTGTAGGCCCGAAATATTTTTTTGAAAACTTCTTCATTTTAAATGTCCTTAAGTTGGCGAGATAAAGCCGTTTTAGACTTGTTCGGATTTATCCCGCTTGCTTTATTACGACATAACATATGAAAATTCCACAGAGGTTATACCATTTTTACTAAAATCAACATAGTGTGCTTAATTTTGTTGATTATACCACATATGATTTAATTATGCAATTTTTTTATAATAATTTTAATTAGTATTGCCAAAAAAGTTTTTATTATATATAATAGACTGGCAATATTTTAATAAGGAGCATCCGTAATGAAAAAAACAATCAGTTTATTATTATGTGCCGTTGTTATGCTGCTGAGCTTTACAGCCTGCTCAGGACCTAACGCTGATATGACTGAAGAAAACATAACCGAAACCGTACAGGTGGTTAAAACCGCATTAAAGGAATTTGACATCGAAAGCCTTAATAAATATGTTGATTCAGGTACGCTGTCCATCATTCTTAACTACGCTCAGAAGCACGAGCAGTTTGTTGAGCTCGGCAAGGCTATTTTCGGCAATCTTGAAATGGAAGTAGCCTCTATTGACCTTGAAAATAAAACAGTTACTGTTTCCGTAAGCAATAAGGATCTGGCAAAAACAGCGGGTGATTTTGCATCAAAACTCAAATCAGAATATTCAACCTTCCAGCTTTTATCAAAGCTGAACAGCGATTTATTCCTTGACAACAAGCTCACTGAACTCTGCAAGCAGATTGAGGAAGCACAGCTTCTTCCTGAAGCAGTTGAAATAACACTTGAAATTCAGCAGGACAGCAAAAACCTTGTTCTCAGCTTTAACGACAATGCTGAGGACGCTGTATCAGGCGGTGCTTTATCCTCAATCAAAAGCATCTATAGTGCTCAGTAATTCATATATAGTAAAAAAATAGTGACAATAGTATTTCTTTATGTTAAAATATTATTTGGTATTATTTTCAGAGGTGTAAATTTATGGCAAATAAATTAATAACTGCCCTTTTCGGAGATTATTCCAAAAAGGAAGTTAAAAGAGTAAAAAAAATATCCAACAAGGTTCTTGCTTTGGAGGATAAGTATCAGGCAATGGAGGATAAGGAGCTGACTGCACAGACTGCAATCCTTAAGGAGCGTCTTGCAAACGGCGAAACACTTGATGATATTCTTCCTGACGCCTTTGCTGTATGTCGTGAGGCTGCATGGCGCGTGCTTGGTATGAAGCACTTTGAGGTACAGATTATCGGCGGTATTGTTCTTCATCAGGGCAGAATCGCAGAAATGAAAACAGGTGAAGGTAAAACACTCGTTGCTACCCTTCCTGCATATCTTAATGCACTTAACGGTGAAGGCGTTCATATCGTAACCGTTAACGATTATCTTGCAAAGCGTGACTCCGAGTGGATGGGTAAGCTTTATCGCTTTCTCGGTCTTGAGGTTGGTCTGATTATCCACGAAAAAACAAACGAGCAGAGAAAAGCTGCTTATAATGCCGATATAACATATGGTACGAATAACGAGATGGGCTTTGACTATCTCCGTGATAATATGGTTCAGTATAAGGAACAGAAGGTACAGAGAGGTCACAAGTTCGCTATCGTCGACGAGGTTGACTCCATTCTTATTGATGAGGCGCGTACTCCGCTTATCATCAGCGGTAAGGGCGAGCAGTCAACAGACCTTTACAGACAGGCAAATGCCTTTGCCAAGACCCTTAAAATGGTTAAGGTTGCAAAAATGGATGAAAAGCAGGACACCGAGTCAACCTATGAGGGCGACTATGTTGTTGATGAAAAGGCTAAAACAGCCACACTTACACAGGACGGTGTAAAAAAGGCTGAGTCCTACTTCAATGTTTCAAACCTTATGGAGATGGAAAACTCCACTCTTCTTCATCACATCAATCAGGCAATCAAGGCAAACGGTGTTATGAGAAGAGACATTGACTACGTTGTTACAGACGGTCAGGTTAAAATCGTTGACGAGTTCACCGGACGTATTATGGAGGGACGTAGATACAACGAAGGTCTCCACCAGGCAATCGAAGCAAAGGAAGGCGTTAAGGTTGAGCACGAAAGCAAGACCCTTGCAACCATCACTTTCCAGAATTACTTCCGTCTTTACGGAAAGCTTTCAGGTATGACCGGTACAGCATCAACTGAAGCCCCTGAATTTTCAGAAATCTACAAGCTTGATGTTGTTGAAATTCCTACAAACAAACCGCTTGCAAGAATTGACCGCCCTGATGTTATTTTCCAAACCGAAAGAGCAAAATTCTATAACGCAATTGATCAGATTAAAGAATGCCACGAAAAGGGACAGCCTGTTCTTGTCGGCACAATCAGTATTGAAAAGAGTGAGCTCCTTTCAAAAATGCTCAAAAAGGCAAAGGTTCCTCACAATGTACTCAACGCTAAGAATCACGAGCGTGAGGCTGAGATTATTGCTCAGGCAGGTAAATACGGCGCTGTAACTATCGCTACAAATATGGCTGGACGTGGTACCGATATCATGCTCGGCGGCAACGCTGAATTCCTCGCAAAAGCTGAAATGAGAAGAATGCAGTTCTCAGAAGAGCTTATTGTTGAGGCAACAGGCTTTGCTGAAACAGATAACGAGGAAATCCTCAATGCAAGAAAGACATTCCAGGAGCTTGAGGCTAAATATAAAAACGAAATCAAGGAAGAGGCTGACAAGGTGCGTAAGGCAGGCGGTCTGTTCATTCTCGGTACAGAGCGTCACGATTCACGCCGTATTGATAACCAGCTCAGAGGACGTTCCGGACGTCAGGGCGATCCCGGTGAAAGCCAGTTCTACCTCTCCTGTGAAGATGATCTTATGCGTCTCTTCGGCGGTGAAAGAATGCAGATGATGATGGGCAGAATTGCTGATGATGAGAATATGCCTATCGAATCAAAGATGATTTCCAAGACCGTTGAATCCTCACAGAAAAAGGTTGAGGGCAGAAACTTCGGTATCCGTAAGAATACCCTTCAGTACGATGATGTAATGAATCGCCAGAGACAGCTTATCTACAAGCAGAGAGACCAGGTTCTTGACGGTATTGACCTTTCTGACAAAATACTTGCAATGCTTGACACAAACATCGAAGAAAATGTTAAGAACTACTTTGCAGGTGACAGCAAGGATGACTGGAACGTAGCAGGTCTTAAGGAAAAATACAAGGGCTGGCTCACAAGTGATGAGGATTTTGAAGATACCGATTCCCTTTCAATAGACGATACGATTGAAATGCTCACCGAAAGAGGTCACAGAGTGCTTAATGAAAAGCGTGAGCTCTTGGGCGACGAGATGTTCCAGGACTTTGAGAGAATGGTACTCCTCAGAAATGTTGATACCCTTTGGATGGATCACATTGATGCAATGGATGATTTAAAGCAGGGTATCGGTCTTCGAGCATATGCTCAGCAGGATCCGGTTGTTGCATTCCGTATGGAATCCTATGATATGTTTGATGAAATGACGGCAACAATCCGTGAAAATACAGTACGTATGATGCTCACAATTATGCCGAGAAGACAGGAGGATGTTGAACGTAAGGCAGTAGCTAAGGTTACAGCAACCTCTTCAGGCGGTGATGATACAGTAAAACAGGCTCCTGTACGCAAAGGCAAAAAAGTAGGTCCTAACGATCCGTGCCCTTGCGGTTCAGGCAAGAAGTACAAAAAGTGCTGCGGTGCTCCCGGAAAAGAGCAATAATAACAAACACCCTCCGATGATTCCAATGAATCTCGGAGGGTGTTTTTATACTGTTAAGACAGATACATACCATCCATTATCATTCTAATCCCAAAGCGATACCCAATTTTAAAAGACTGATATTCGCATTCCGCACGCAAGCTCAAATTCAGATTCCGATACTTCTCTAAAAGATCCCAATCAGATTTTTTCAGCCTTTCCTCAAGCAATTCATCACAGCAATCTAATTCGTGAATAATTTCTTTTTCTCTCACACTTTGCTGTTTAGTCAAATCAAGACCTGTCCCTCCGTCCCAAATGTTTCTCAAAATTTCGTCAAGCATTTTTATTTCCTCCCGCAATAGAATAATTTAATTATAACTCAAACAACTTAAAAAGTTTATATATAAGCCATTTTCGCTTACGCTATTTCAGGAAATTTAAGATTTGATAAAAAAAGGAGCTTTGCAGCTCCTTTTTTTAATATCATTTCGTAATATTATCTGTTGTAATCAGGGTAACACCATTTTCAACAAGCTTATCAAGAAGAGCGGTATCGTCAATCGTCCATGCACCAACAGCAAGACCTTCGTCAATACACTTTTTAATCATGCCCTTTTCAAAGTTGTCTTCTTTTCTTCCGTCAAAGTCAATTCCACAATTCTCAAGAGACTTTGCAAGCTCAATATCCTCATCTGAAATCTCACTGGTGAGGAAATAAACAGGTGCATCAGTTAAAGCTCTTATCTTCTGCATATTCTCAAAATGGAAGGAAATGTAAACTGCCTCAACACCATACTGATTTACAAGGTCAATAATTTCATCATAATGCTCTGTATTATTTTTACCCTTAAGCTCAATAACAGCGGCCATATTATACTCTTTACAGATTTTCAGGTAATCCTCAAGAGAGCAGTAGCTGAGATCAGGATAATTTTCAATATTTGAGCCATTATCAACCTTATGGGTCATAAGCTCATCATAATTCTTCTTTTCAATATTTACGGTTTTATCCATCATACGATATGAATTGGTATCGTGAGAAACAATCCACACGCCGTCAGCTGTTCTGTAAACATCACATTCCGCTCCCCAGAAGCCTGCTTTACCTGCTTCCTCAAAAGCTGCTGTTGTATTCTCAGGAGCAACGGCACGATAACCCCTGTGTGCAACAAGTGTTACCTGCTGCTGTGTTTTAAGCAATTCATAGTCGGCAGTTTTGCAGTACCAGTTCAAAGCACAAACACCTGCAATAACAATAAGTACGATTAATACAAGAAAAATTGAAAGTGTAATTACAACAATCTTTTTCTTTTTGGACCACGCTTTCTTAACTGTTTCACTCATTTTCTTTTTCCCCTTTATTCTCCGGAAATTTGATTACCTTTGCATCTTCGGTACAAAATCTGCCTGTAAAATCCCATTCACCCTTTATGCCCTTTGATGCTGCACCCAAGCAGAAATGCAGCTGAGCAATGCCGAAGTCCATACTCTTATCAGAATAAGGTTCATCAACATAACCCGATATAACACCATTTTCATAGCTGAAATGAACCGGTCTGCTGTTTGTACTTGACGGAGCCTTCTCCACAAGCTGCATTGCATATTCATAATATGGCGGCAGCTTTTCATCACAAACCTCAAACATTTTCTGATAAGGCTTATTATTTTTATGTGTTACCATGTACATCATTTTTTCCTTTGTGCTCAGCTTTTCCTTAACATTGCCGATGACAATAAGACCGTAAAGTCTTGTTGACTTAGGAAGATCGAGCATCTCAAGGATTTTATTTTCATCATAAGTACCTGTTACCCAACAGGTACCTAAACCGTGATAAACACACTGAAGCACAATGGTTTCACCATAATAACCTGATTTAACTCTTGTTTTTTCAGAATCGTCACCGCAGATTGCCACTGCAGAAAACTTACCTGTAAAAAACTTGAATGCCACAGCTGCATCTTCAATAAAACGAAAATCAAGACCTGCTTTATCATTTATGATATCAACCAGATCACGTATAACCTGCATGGTATCATCATCAAGTGCATACGGCATATACGTCCGCCTTGATCTGCGCATATTTATTGCTTTGATATACTGCTCATTTGTCATAGCTTAACTTCCTGTCACAATCATATAATAAGTCTATATTATGAGTATATCACATTTATAATTCAAACTCAACATTGTAATTTTTAATCCATACATATATCTGGTAAATATATGCAAGCACCTGCGGTGTCTGCATCAGCTGACCGTAAAAAGGCTCAGTCATTGAATCAGGATGATTCATCAAATCCTTAACTGCACTGATATTCAGCATATCATGGAGCGGACAGGCTTTATCATCAAGTGCCTGCTGTGCCAGCTTGCATACACAATCAAAATATACGGGATTATGTGTTTTAGGATAAGGGCTCTTTTTTCTCCATACAATATCATATGGGAGCTCATTTTCAAAGGCTTTTCGCAGGATACCCTTTTCCCTGCCGTCCAGTGCCTTAATCTCCCAAGACAAATTGTAGGCGTATTCTACCAGTCGGTAATCACAAAACGGTACACGCACCTCAAGAGAGGATTCCATACTCATAACATCTTTTCTTGCAAGGAGTGTCTGCATAAACCAGTTCAGGTTAAGCACAAACATTTCCCGCATTCTTTTTTCAAGTCGGCTTTCGCCGTCAAGGTATGAGGTCAATGCCACAGTCTGCTCATACGCATTGTGCAGATAATCCTCGCCATTTTTCAGAAAATCGGGTTTTAAAATATTCCGTCTTGCTGCAGTTGACCTTGCCCATGGGAAGCATTCTTCAAAAAGGATTTCCTTTCTGTGGTACCATGGATATCCGCCGAATATTTCGTCAGCACACTCTCCTGAAAGGCAGACAGTGAAATTCTTTTTCACCTCTTTGCAAAAAAGCATCAGTGAGGAATCAATATCTGCAAAGCCGGGAACACATCTGGCGATTGCTGAATCTGCCAGAGCATTGGCAACATCGCGGTTATCCAGAACAACATTATGGTGAACAGAGCCGATTGCATCAGATACAAGACTGATATAATCTGAATCCTTATTCGGCTGGAAAAGGCTTTTTTTAAAGTATTTATCATTATCGGTATAGTCTACCGAATAGGTATCAAGCACCATTCCCTTTTCCTTATAATAATCTGACGCTACCTTAGAAATGATTGAGGAGTCAAGCCCTCCGCTCAAAAAGGTTGCAAGCGGAACATCCGAAACAAGCTGCCTTTCAATCGCATCCTTTACAAGAGAATAGGTGTGTTCAACCGCCTCATCTGCTGTTTCATGATTCTCCTTAGCCTCCAATTTCCAATATTGAGAAATACGGATTTCGCCGTTTTTGTAAACCATATAATGTGCCGGCGCAAGCTCAGAAATATCTCTGAATATCGCCTTGCCTATCGTCTTTGCAGGACCGAGCATAAATATTTCATTAAGCCCCTCTTCATTGACTATCGGTTTAATCTGCGGGATACACAGCAGACTGCTTATTCTGCTTGCAAAGGCAAACAGATTGCCGACCTTTGCAAAAAAGCAGGGCTTCACTCCGATTCTGTCACGTGCAAGGAATAAGCTTTTATCCTTTTCATCATAAACGGCATAGGCAAAAATACCATTGAGTTTTTTTACACTTTCCTCTTTCCATTTATCATAAGCCTTCAGCACAACCTCCGTGTCACAGTGCGTGTCAAAGCGGTAACCGAAGGATTTAAGCTCATTTCTGATTTCTTCCGTATTATAAAGCTCTCCGTTGTATACGATTATATATTTGCCGAAACGCATGGGCTGGCTTCCGTTTTCAACATCAATTACAGACAGCCTGCGATGAATCAGTGCCGTATCAGCTGTAACATATTCTCCTTCCGCGTCAGGTCCGCGCATCTTAAGTGTTTTGCTGATATTTTCAATCATCGGTTTTTCTTCTCTTAAATCTATGGACTCAGTTAATATTCCTGCAATTCCACACATAAAATCACCTCAAATATATTATATGTATTGCGTCATTTTTTGTGCAAAAATGAGTAAAAAAGCAAATGTTAAGTTCAGTTGACAAAGTTCAAAGCCAAATTGCTGGTATGTTAAGAGAAATTATGGTATATTTTATACGAGGTGATACAATGACACTTGGTCAACGTTTATATGAAATGAGAAAAGAAAAAGGCTTTTCTCAGGAGAAGGTTGCAGAAGCACTCGGTGTAACAAGACAGACCATATCAAAATGGGAAACAGATCAGACAACTCCCGATTTTGACAAAATCTTACCGCTGTGCGAGTTGTATAATATAACAACGGAAGAGCTTCTTAAAGGTGAGGAAAAGCCAAAGGAAACATTTGAATACAGTAATACCGATACAAATGATTCATACTATGATGACAGCAGATATAACATCCCTCAGACTGAGCCTGAACCGACACCGCAGGAAAAAGAACAGTTTGAAAAAAGAAGAATAAAATCTGTTCTATTAATGTCAGTAGCGATAAGCCTTTATATTTTGTCGGTTATACCATTCTTTGTTTTAAATAACAGCAAGGTTATGATGACTGTTTTCTTTGTAATCATTGCAGTCGCTACCATGCTGATTGTATTTGCTGCCCTTTCAAGACCGAAAGCAAGAAAAAATACGCTCCCCACAAAAGAAAACAGGCTGTATAAAATGATTACCAGCATCCTTTCAGGCATAGTTTTGGTCATATATATGCTTATCAGCTTTATTACAGGTGCCTGGCACATAACCTGGCTTATCTGGGTTATTTATGGTATTTTATGCGAAATTATAAAATTAGTATTTATGCTTAAAGGGAGTGAGGTAAGCGATGAAAAATAATAAAGGACTGATTATAACCGTTATTGCACTGCTGAGTATAATCGTTCTGCTTTTAGCAGGAATACTCGGATTTGCAATCACTTCAGGTGGCAGGCATTTTAGCTTTGATAAATGGGAAAATCATAACAATGTGGTTTATGATGAAAGCTACGACAGCAGTAATATATCGGATATAATCGTCAATTCGAATTGCGGTGATATCACTGTAAAGCACAGTAATGATGAAAAAATCAGAATTGTTGCACGCGGCTCAAACGCGGAAAATATCAATGTTACTGCTGACAGCAACAAGCTTACATTAAATATAAGCAACACGGATAAAATGACAAGATTTCCGTTTAACAACTATGGCAACATGTCATCCGATATAGATATTTATTTACCTGACAACACACCTGAGCGTTTTGAAATTCATTCAAATCTCGGTGATGTGGATATTGACACAAAGTTAAATACAAACCTGGAAATAAACAACAACTGCGGTGATATAAGGGCTTCAGAGCTTGGTGGTTCCTTTGATATTCATACAGATTTAGGCAATATTGATATAAAAAGAATAAACATTAATAAGAACTCATCAGCAACTACAAATATGGGTGATATTGATATTGAGTATACAAATGCTGTAAATATTGATTACTCCACATCACTCGGCACAGTCGATATAAAGAATAACAGTCCGGATTCTGATATCACGCTTCAGGTCCACACAGACTTGGGTGACATTGAAATCAACGATTAAAAAAACGCAGATGCATATAATGTGCATCTGCGTTTTTCGTTTATACCTTTTTTCTTCCCTTTATATATACCTCTAAAATCTGAGGATTTTCCTGCGTTAATATATTCTTGTCAATCACAATAAAGTCTGCCTGCTCACCCTCCTTAAGCACTGAACAGCGAGCATGAGCTGAATCATAATAAACACGGTCATTAATAAGCGGAATAACATATCCTCCCATAAGATCAACCGACTTATCATCTTCATAGCACAGCGGCGTATTATATCCAAGATAAACAATTTCCCTTCCGCGCACTACCATAACAGAGAAGATATCATTTTCCTCATTATGAGAAATAAAGCTGGCATTCGTAAAAACAGTTGTCATAAAAATGGCTCCGTTTAAATTTTATTTTTCAAATCTACTGCAATAATAATATAAATATCACAATTTGTCAAATCATTAAATACACACAGTAAAATAAAACAGCAGTTCTGCAAAATGCACAACTGCTGTTTTCGGCTTTTCTATACTATTTAATTTCATCCGCAAGCTTTTCAAGCGCTGCGATATCATCAGCCTTAACTGTTGTTTTAATTGTAACAACGTCACCCACAAATGTAATATTCTTCATCTGCTCAAACTCAGCTTTCATTGCCTTTGCCGCAGATGCTGCCCATGATGCATTTTCAACAAGTGCAACCTTTCTGTTCTGAAAAGCCTTGCTCTTTAAATGATGCAGATAGTCAGCCATCGGAGCAAACACACCTCCGTCATAGCTTGATGCCATACATAAAAGTGTGCTGTGTCTAAAAGCATCCTCAACACACTCAGCAATATCATCTCTTGAGAGGTCTGCAATTGCAACTCGCGGACAGCCCTTTGTCTCAAGAATTTCCTTCATCTTATGAGCAGCCTCAGCAGTGTTTCCGTGAATGGATGCATATGCAATAAACACGCCCTCGTCCTCAGGCTCATAGGATGACCAAGTATTGTAAAGGTCAAGCACTTGTGGAATAGTATCGGTAAGAATCGGACCGTGAAGCGGACAGATTGTCTCAATCTCAAGACCTGCTGCTTTCTTAAGCAAAGTCTGTACAGGCGCACCGTACTTACCAACAATATTGAAATAATACCTTCTTGCCTCACAGGACCAACCCTCATCAGCATCAATTGCACCGAATTTACCGAAAGCATCGGCGGAGAAGAGAACCTTTTCACTGCTTTCATATGAAAGCATAACCTCAGGCCAATGAACCATTGGTGCCATGATAAATGTAAGAGTGTGGCTGCCAAGCTCTAAGGTGTCACCCTCTTTTTTCGTGATAATCTTTTCCTCATCAACATCAGCAAACTGAGGCATCATTGCCTTAGCCTTTGCTGAACAGACGATCTCAATCTGAGGATAAAGCTCAAGAACAGACTTAATATTGCCTGAATGGTCGGGCTCAAGATGCTGAACTACGAGATAATCAGGTGTTCTGCCGTCAAGTGCAGTCTTTAAATTCTCAAGCCACTCCTCTGCAACAAGCTTGTCCGCAGTGTCCATAATTGCAATTTTCTCATCAAGAATCACATAGGAATTATATGCCATTCCGTTTGGTATAATGTACTGACCCTCAAAAAGGTCCAGATCGTAGGTGCTTGCACCTATATATTTTATGCTGTCGGAAATTTCTACCTTCATTGTATACAAATCCTCCTTAATTTTTCCACAAAATATCTTAGCACAAGTTACCTGTTTATGCAATATCAAAGATTATTTATTTCTGTACTCATTTCCCATTCCGGTATAGGGCGTTCCGTCATTCATATAGCTTACACCCAGAATACTTGAATAAATATTTCCATCCTTATCCTTATAACACCAATCGGTATCAGCATCATTAGGTATATCTCCGCGATACATCAGTTCGTCATTTTCATCAATATAGATATATCCATCGGAATTTACATAAACCTTGTCAATATCGTATTCGTTGCCCTGCTCGTCTGTTAATTCCCCACAGTATAAAAAGTTCTCGTCTGAATATGGGTCAATGCTTTCATCATAAGTCCAGTAATACACATTCCCCTGCATATCGTAATACGGCACATCCGCGTTATCATCATACTTATTGCCGTTTACATCATAATAAGCATTATAGAGCTGGCCGTCCTCTCCGACATAGGAATCTTCGTATAATGAGACAGCGCCTTTTATTCCGAAGCCGATTTCAACAACGCATATCAGTACCATAACCGCAAGCAAAGCAGCCTTGATTTTTTTGTTTTCTGTATTAAAGATTTTAGATGAAATCAGTATGATTAAAACAGGAATCACAGCGCCGATTGTAGTAATAATCATATATGGCAGACTAAGATATTCTATGATTCCAGAGCTTACAAACAAAACAGAAACGCCATTGGAAATCGGTGAAATAAGCGGAACAATAAAGCCTGTACTGTCGCTGTACCCTGATACTGCAAAAAGAATTACAAAAGAAAGCACCAACAGTACCGCTGTAAATACTGAAGAAGAAATCTTTATTTTTTTACTTTCAATTTTTGAAACCGCATATCCACCGAGAAACATATAAATAATCAATGCAATGGGCAGTATAAACGTAATTCCTACACCATTTCCAAAGGCAAATAATAAACAACATATCGCAATCTGCAGAGCGATGATTAACGGCATTGCCAAAAACTGTAAAACCTTTTTCATAACTATCTCCTCTTGATTTCCTTATATCATAATTCGGATGATATAGCAAATAAAACCGGCATTGTTTATATATTGTTTAGGTTATTTATATTTAGTTTATAATTCTTCTTACTAACAAAAAAAGGCTGTCGGTTCATTCCGACAACCTTTTAATATTATAGATATCAGTCAGCAAAATATCTCTTGAGGAGGCCCTCAAATGCTTTGCCGTGACGAGCCTGTCATAAACATATGGCAAAAACGAATAACATCAACAACTTTTATTTCAACTCTCACTTGAATCACATACAACTCCTTTATCATCGGAATTTTTAATTATCTTGACAAGATTGTAAATCTGATACGGAAAATACCCCAAAATACCAACATACACAGAACAGGCGAAAGTAATAATCCAAAAGACAGAAGCAATGATTTTAAATTTAAAAGAACGTTTGGATATAAAACGAACAGTAAGAATTATTCCTGATAAAATCATACTGAATCCAAAACCACCTAAACAACCGAACGCCAAAAACGATTGTATTTTACTATTGTGAATATGCGGTTCCATAGAACCTATCAAACCGTATATAATAAAACCGGTAATCAGTACACACATCGTACAAACAAGATATTCAATTCTATTCTTTTTGCACATAATATGTCTCCTTTCCTGTCAAGAAAACAAGGGTATACTATACATAAAGAAATGATAGCATACCCTCTTAGATTATTCAAGAATTTTATTATTTGAAGTAGCGATTTAACAGTCCCTCAAATGCTTTGCCGTGACGAGCCTCGTCTCTTGCCATCTCATGAACTGCATCATGGATAGCGTCAAGTCCCTGCTCCTTAGCCATCTTAGCAAGCTGAGTCTTACCAAGTGTAGCACCGTTTTCAGCAGAAGCTCTCATTTCAAGGTTCTTCTTTGTTGAATCTGTTACAACCTCACCGAGCAGCTCTGCAAACTTTGCAGCGTGCTCAGCCTCTTCATAAGCAGCCTTTTCCCAGTAAAGTCCGATTTCAGGATAGCCTTCTCTGTGAGCTACTCTTGCCATTGCAAGATACATACCAACCTCTGTGCATTCACCGCTGAAATTAGCACGAAGGCCCTGAACGATAGCCTCGTCAACACCGTCAATGATACCTACCTGGTGCTCAGCAGCCCAAGATGTAACACCTTCTTTTCTTTCCTCCATCTTTGCTCCGCAAACAGGGCAAACATCAATTGGTTCGTCACTTTCGTAGCCGCAAACAGGGCAATAATACTTCTTAGCCATTTTAAATTACTCCTTTAAATTAAATTATATTATATGCAGCAGCTGCATAAGCCACTGTAATAAACATCCCTCTGCCTGATTTTAAAATTATCAATCCCTGATACTTTTTCATCAAAGCATTTGAAATCATATATCTTGCCGCAGCAGTCACATTTGAAATGCCCGTGAAAGCTGGTATCCGCATCATATCTGATTTTTTCATTATCAATTTTAACAGGTATCAGCAGACCGCAATCCGTCAGTGCCTGCAGGCAGTTATAAACCGTAGTTTTTGAAAAAGACGGATGTTCTTTAACAACGCTGTTATACACGGTTTCAACATCAGGATGGATACGATTTTCAACAAGAAATTTATAAACCGCTGTACGCTGAGGTGTTGCTTTGATACCTTTTTGTTTAAAAAGGTTAACTATCTCTCTTGTATCCAATCTGCCACCGCCTTTGTAATTATTATTAATTTGTAATGATTACAATTTAATTATACATATGTTTCCATAATTTGTCAATACTGTTATTTGATTTTTACCAAAATTTATTATGTTCTTTATCATAACTGAAACCTGCTGCTTCAAGTTTGTCACAAAGCTCATCTTTATTAACATTCAAATCATCGCACAGTTCATCAAGGTCTGAATAAAAATCTCTTAGCTTAAGATTAATAACGCTCAACAGCATAAAAGGATCATTTGGCAACTCCACAGGTCATCCTCCATTATAAATTAATATATAATACATAAAATAATCTATCATAATAAAATAATTTTTTCAATAAAATATATTTATTTAATGTTGATTAATTACATAATATATGCGATAATATTATGTATTTTATTGGTAAATTTAAAAATATAGGTGAAAATATGACAGATTATAACAAATTAGCAGAACTATTATTTCCGGATATAGATAAGACACCTGACTATTATGAAGAACTCTATCCGCAGAGAAATCTGAAGGAGGGTGCACGCGTTACACGTCTTGCACCAAGCCCCACAGGCTTTCTTCATTTCGGTAATCTTTTCACAGGTACTGTTGCATACAAAACGGCAAAGGCAACAGACGGAATCTTTTTTGTAAGAGTTGAGGACACTGACCAGAAGAGAAAGATTGACGGTGCTGTTGAGGTTATGCTTCAGGGACTTGCTGCATACGATGTAACACCCGACGAGGGTGTTATGATTGACGGCACACAAAAGGGTGAATATGGTCCCTACTATCAGAGCCAAAGAAAAGAGATTTATCAGACATATGCAAAATCGCTGGTTGAACAGGGATTTGCGTACCCTTGCTTCTGCTCCGCTGAAGAGCTTGAAAATATAAGAACTCAACAGGAAAACGAGGACATAAAAGGCTACTACGGCAAATATGCAAAATGCCGTGACCTTTCCTTTGAGGAGATAAAAGCCAATATCGAAAACGGTCACACCTGGACACTCCGTCTTAAATCACCCGGTGATATCAATAAAAAGTGCTATTTCGATGATATGATCAGAGGAAAAATAGAAATGCCTGAAAATGTTATTGATGTTGTTCTTCTTAAAACAGACGGCATTCCGACCTATCATTTTGCTCATGCGGTTGACGATCATCTTATGAGGACCACCCACGTTACACGCGGTGACGAGTGGATTGCATCTGTTCCGCTGCATTTACAGCTGTTCAGAGTTCTCGGCTTTAAGCCTGTTAAATACGCACATGTTGCTCCGATTATGAAAACGGAGGGCGAAGGCAAACGCAAGCTGTCAAAGAGAAAGGACCCTGAGGCTGCTGTTACCTACTACAAGCAGGAGGGCTTTCCGTCCTCATCAGTCAACGAATATATGATGACCATTATGAACTCAAATTTTGAGGACTGGCGCAGAGTAAATAAAGACGCTGACATAAATGCATTCCCATTCAATCTTAAAAAGATGTCCGTATCTGGTGCACTGTTTGATATGGTCAAGCTGACCGACGTATCCAAAAATGTAATCAGCGTAATGACTGCCGATGAAGTATTTGCACAATCCTATGAATGGGCAAAGGAATTCAACACACAGCTTGCAGACCTCTACGAGCAGGACAAGACCTATGCAACTGCTGTACTCAACATTGACAGAGGAAACAAAAAGCCGCGTAAGGATATTGCAAAATGGTCGGATATCCCTGACTATATCAGCTATATGTATGATAAAACCTTTGAGGAAAACTATGAACTTACAGGCAATGCCACACCCGAGCTTGCCGTCCAGGTATTAAAGCTTTATAAGGATATTGTTGACATCAATGATGATAAAGATACCTGGTTCAGTAAAATAAAAAGCATCTGCGAGCCGGTTGGCTGTACACCTAACGTAAAGGAATTCAAACAGAATCCGGATGCATTCAAAGGTCACGTTGGCGATGTTTCAACAATCATACGTGTTGCCCTCACAGGCAGGACAAACACACCTGACCTTTACGCAATCACCGCACTGCTTGGTGCAGACAGGGTACAAAGCAGAATAGAAAAAGCAATCAAGCACTATGAGGAGGTAAAATGATGGCTGAAATAAATAACACAGAAGAAAAAATCACAAATTCCAATTTTATTCATGATTTTATTGATGAAGATTTGGCGGAAGGAAAGTATCCGTCTATTCAGACCCGTTTTCCTCCTGAGCCAAACGGATATCTTCATATCGGCCACGCTAAGGCAATCTGCATCAATTTCGGTGTTAAGGATAAGTACAAGGGTGTCTGTAACCTGAGGCTGGATGATACCAATCCTACAAAGGAAGATACAGAATACGTTGAGGCTATCGAAGAGGACATCAAATGGCTTGGCTTTGACTATGATAATGTTTATTATGCATCCGACTATTTCGATTTCATTTATGAATGTGCAATCAAGCTCATCAAAAAGGGCAAGGCATTTGTATGCGAGCTTACACCGGAGCAGATGAGAGAATACAGAGGTACGCTCACCGAAGCAGGTAAGAACTCACCATACAGAGACAGACCGATTGAGGAAAACCTTGATTTATTTGAGCGTATGACGAAGGGTGAATTCCCTGAAGGCTCAAAGGTGCTCAGAGCAAAAATTGATATGGCATCACCTAACCTTAATATGCGTGACCCTATCATTTACAGAATTATGTATGCACATCACCACAGAACAGGTGACAAATGGTGCGTATATCCTATGTACGATTTTGCGCATCCGCTTTCCGACGCATATGAAAGAGTAACACACTCCCTCTGCTCACTTGAGTTTGAAAATCACAGACCGCTTTACGATTGGTTTGTAAATGAGCTTATCGACTGGGAAAAGCCGAGACAGATTGAATTTGCAAGAATGAACCTTAACTATACACTCACATCAAAGAGAAAGTGCCTGCAGCTGGTTAAGGACAATATAGTATCAGGCTGGGATGACCCAAGAATGGCTACACTCAGCGGTATGAGAAGAAGAGGCTATCCTGCTGAAGCAATCCGTGATTTCTGCGAAAGAATCGGTGTTTCAAAAGCCTACAGCGTTATTGACTTTGCTCTGCTTGAGGCTTGTGTGCGTGACAATCTCGGCGCAAATTCACCGCGTGCAATGGCTGTAATTGACCCTCTCAAGCTTGTTATCGACAATTATCCTGAGGATAAAACGGAGGATATTGAATGTGAATACCATCCGGATCACCCTGAATATGGCTCAAGAATGATGCCGTTTTCAAAAGAGCTCTGGATTGAAAAGAACGACTTTATGATTGAGCCGATTAAAAAGTACAGACGTCTTTTTGTAGGCAATGAGGTAAGACTTTACAAGGCTTATTTTGTAACCTGTACAGGCTACGACCTGGACGAGAACGGTGAGGTTTGCTGTGTTCACTGCACATATGACCCTGAAACTCTTGGCGGAGATGCACCGGACGGCAGAAAGGTTAAGGGCACAATTCACTGGGTATCTGCAAAGGATAACTGCCCTGCTGAAATCAGACTTTATGAAAGACTCTTCAATGTGGAGAATCCAAGCAACGAGGAGGGTGTAAGCTCATTTGAGGATAACCTTAACCCTGACTCCCTTGTTGTTGTAAACGGATATGTTGAAAAGGCGCTTGCAGATTGCGAAGCAGGTGCAAAGTATCAGTTTATGAGAAACGGCTATTTCTGCAAGGACAAGGATTCAACAGACGATAAGCCTGTATTCAACAGAACGGTTGCACTGCGTGACAGCTTTAACAAAAAAAATAAATAACCTGTAAAAGCAAAAGCACCGATGGGTTTACCATCGGTGCTTTCACTTTTTTGCATACCTATATAAAATACGGTTGCCTATGTGTTGCAGCATTTATATTTAATACTACTGTTTGTAGGATTTCAATATTTTTGCTACATTTTGTAGTATTATACAAAAAAGGGGGTAATGATTTTTGGATTATAGACAAAAATTTCACGATTTAAGAATTGACCATGACCTGACACAACAGGACATAGCGGATATATGCAAAGTATCAGATGCAACAGTAGGTCACTGGGAATCAGGTCGAAGAGAAATGAGAGTTGACAGCATCGTCAAATTATGCAAATATTATAATGTATCTGCAAATTACATACTCGGATTAACTGATGAATATACGCCGCTAAACAAATAAAGCAGAAGGATGTTCCTTCTGCTTTTTTGATTATATGTGCAGTTTAACACTCTGCTATTGCAGCATTTACACGCTCACGCACATTTTCAAGCCAGTGTGCATCGTGAGGATATTCCGTAAAGGACAATGGCTTTTCAAGTCCCTGTTCAACAAGTGCGAGTGTTTTCTCATATCCGATTTTGCTTTCAAGCAGCTGCAGAGCAAGCATATCCTGAAAGGCATCATAGAATACATGAAGTCTGAGAGAATCAAGCGGCTCCCCGTTTTCACCGGGATAAACAACAAAGCTGTCACCTGACTGGAACTTACCGCCTGCATCCGAAACCTCAAAGGGATTGATAATTTCTTTTGAATACTGCGTATAGTAGAAATTATATCCCCAGTGCAAAAAGCCTTTAACATTGAATTTATACAGCTGGAGACCGAGTACTCGGTTACGCTCAGACGGCATTGCAAAAAATCGGTTTGAAACATACTTACTGCCCTGCGCACAGCAATAATATGTCCAAAGCTCAGGTACATTACCGATAAACGGCTCAATATGATCGTTTGCAGGTATCGGCTGTTCAATCAGTCCGTTTTTATAAAAATCGAATGAAGACAGTGCATCAATGATTTTAAAGCCTTTGAAGTTGTCTCTGACTATTTTCGACGCCTTTGAATAAGCTCTTTTCATAGAAGCAGCAGGCTCGTCAGATACATGGAAAAGGCATCTTTCACGTATACCCTTTTCGTCAATATATTTTGCAATTGCCTTTGCAAACTGCTCTATAAACAAACGGTATCTTTTACCGCATGCCCTTGTTCTCCAGCCGAAGATACGTTTCTTAACCCCATTCTTTTCTGCTATAATCTTCGGTGCGTGACGTGCTCCCCACTGTGTGAACAAGTGGCTCATTTCGTAATATTCAATATTACAGCGGTCACACATTTCAAGCCATTTATCAAGCTTATCAAATGCAAAGCTGTATTCATTTTTGCCCACGACCTTAACATCAACCAGCTGAACAGTCGGACGTTCGCCGCCGACCTTCGTATCAAGAGGGGGTGTAAAGAGAGGAGTAAGAACGCAGTTCATACCATAATCAGCTGCATGGTGCAGGAACTTTTCAACAGTTTCCCAGTACTCGTCTGAAAAAGCTTCAAAGCCGTACACACTCATAAGACAGTCCGTATGAAACCAGTTGGTGTAAATCAAAGACTGCTTTGGCAGCTGTGCATCAATAACACGAACTTCGATACTGCATTCTTCATCGCCGTATTTTATACAAATGTTGTGATTTCCTGCAGGCAGAGCATCAGCTGAAACCTGTACCCACACGCAGTTCAGTCCATCTTCAAGTGCAGTAAAACAGGTGCCCTTCATCGGCATAAGCAAATCAGGGTAATACTCGTGCGGCTCTTCAATATAATAATCATCAGCGTTTTTGTCCTTAACATAACCGCCCTTAATCATTTTGACAACGGAAAAATTCATATATTCAAAAAGTGCAGATTCCACATCAAAGGAAATATGCACTCCTTTTTTTGCACGGAAAACAAGCTGAAATGCCTTTTTCTCATTTTTCAGCATAGACAACCTGTCAAGCTCTGCAATATCCCTGCTGTTCGGAAAAATCTTCTCAAGTGAAGATGCAATAAAAAATTCTTTCATATCAATGCTCCGTAATTACCTTTAAATTTATTTGCTGAGTTATCTTGATTCTATCAAAATAACAGTAATTTGTAAAGCAAATTGTCTCTTTTTCCAAAAGTCAGACATAAACACTTGCCAAGCGTCCGGCTAAGTGGTAAAATACAAACGATTATTTTATATAACAGATTTAAATTGAGGGTGATGAGTTGAGCAAGAGAAACGATATAAAAAACATAGCAATTATAGCCCACGTTGATCACGGTAAAACAACACTTGTTGATGAGATGCTGCACCAGAGCGGTATCTTTCGTGACAATGAAGAGGTTGCAGAAAGAGTAATGGACTCCAACGATCTTGAAAGAGAAAGAGGAATTACTATCCTTTCAAAAAACACCTCTATCCACTACAAGGACACAAAGATAAATATTGTTGACACACCCGGCCACGCTGACTTCGGCGGTGAGGTTGAGCGTATCTTAACAATGGTTGACGGTGTATTGCTGCTTGTTGACGCATTTGAGGGCTGTATGCCGCAGACGCGCTTTGTACTGAAAAAGGCTTTGGGCTTACATAAAAAGCCACTGGTTGTTGTAAACAAGGTTGACCGTGAGGGTGCAAGACCTGAGGAGGTTATCGACGAGGTTCTCGATTTGTTCATTGAACTTGGTGCAGATGATGAGCAGATTGAATTCCCTGTTATCTACGCATCTGCAAGAGACGGTTATTCAAGCACTGACCCGAATGTGCGTGAGGGTGATATGAGACCTCTCCTTGATGCAATCTTAGAGCACATTCCGTCACCTGACGGTGATATGGAGGGCCCTGCACAGATTTTATTCTCATCACTTGAATATGATGATTATGTTGGACGTATCGGCGTCGGCCGAGTTGAAAGAGGCTCAGTCAAGGTTAATACACCTTATGTACTCTGCAGACAGGACGGCACACAGGAAAATGTAAAATTCTCAAAAATATACCAATTTGAGGGTCTTAAAAGAGTTGACTGCGGCGAGGCAAAGTTCGGTGATCTTGTATGTGTTTCAGGTATTGCGGACCTAAATATCGGTGAAACTGCCTGCGACCCTGAATGCGTTGAGCCATTGCCTTTCGTAAAAATTGACGAGCCAACTATTTCAATGAATTTCATTGTAAATGATTCACCATTTGCAGGCCGCGAGGGCAAGTATGTGACCTCACGTAATCTCCGTGACAGACTGTTCAAGGAGGTTGAAACCAATGTATCCATGAGAGTGGAGGAAACTGACTCAATGGACACCTTTAAGGTATCAGGCAGAGGCGAGCTTCATCTTTCAATTTTGATTGAAACCATGAGAAGAGAAAATTATGAGTTTCAGGTATCACGTCCTCAGGTTATTATGAAAAAGGACGAGAACGGAAGAACCCTTGAGCCTGTCGAGCTGGCTATCATTGAAGTGCCTGAGGAATACGTGGGTGCAGTTATGGAAAAGCTCTGCTCACGCAAGGGTGAGATTGAAAATATGGACACTCGCTCAACCGGTATGACACACCTTGAAATCAAAATTCCGTCACGCGGTCTTATCGGCTACCGTTCAGAATTTCTTACAGACACCAACGGCAACGGCATTATGAATCAGCTCTTTGTGGGATATGAGGAATTCAAGGGCGATATTGCTACGAGAAGTCGCGGCTCAATCGTTGTTCACGAAACAGGCACAACCACTGGCTATGGACTCTGGAATACACAGGACCGGGGCAGACTTTTCGTAGGACCCGGTATTGAGGTTTACGAGGGAATGATTGTCGGCGAATGTGCAAAGGATGAGGATATCGTCTGCAATGTTTGTAAGAAAAAGCACGTAACCAATACACGTGCCAGCGGTTCGGACGAGGCACTCAAGCTTGTTCCGCCTACCACTCTTTCATTGGAGCAGAGTATGGAATTCCTGGCTGATGATGAGCTTCTCGAAGTAACACCAAAGTCAATCCGCCTGAGAAAAACCATTCTTGATAAATCCCTTCGTCTCAAAGCAGAAAGCAGAAAGAAATAATTTTACATTACAAAAGGAGTGTGATTTTATATGAGTAACGGCTTGTATTTTCACATTCCTTTTTGCCGTTCCAAATGTCCTTACTGTGATTTTTACAGTGTGAAATATGAAAAGGAGCTTGCTGAAAAATATAGTGACAGGCTTTGCGATGAAATAAAAAAATACAGCGGCAGATTTGACACAATCTACTTTGGCGGAGGAACACCTTCTATTCTTGAGCCTGAGCTTATCGAAAAAATCATCCATGCATCAAAGGCTCAATTCGATGTCAGCAAAGACTGTGAGATAACGATTGAATGCAATCCATCAAAGAACCTTGAAAAGGATTTTGAAAAATATGCTAAATTTGGTGTGAACAGAATCAGCATCGGTATGCAGAGTGCAAGAAACGAGGAACGTTTTGCACTGGGCAGAGCGGCAGGACAAGCTGAGGTTGCTAAAGCAGTCAGTAATGCACGAAGAGCAGGCATCACAAACATCAGCCTTGATATTATGCTCGGCACCCCTAAGCAGACCCTTGACAGCCTTGATGAAACCTTTGCATTCATCGACAAAATGAATGTTACGCACATCAGTGCCTATATGCTGAAGATTGAAGAAAACACAAAATTTTTTGAAATACAGGACAGACTTGCTCTTCCGGACGAGGACACGGTTTGCAATATGTATCTGAAAACAATTAAAGCATTAAAAAATCTCGGCTTTGATCAATATGAAGTAAGCAACTTTGCTAAGCCCGGATATGAAAGCAGGCACAATCTAAAATACTGGGAGCTTGATGAATATCTCGGAATCGGAGCAAGTGCACATTCTCTATGGGGTGGAAAACGATTCTATTACGATAAGAATTTCAATATCATTTACGACGGAATCGGAGGTACTGAGGAAGAAAAAATTATGCTTGGCCTAAGGCTCAGCAAAGGAATAGACAAATCACTGATTAAAAAAGATTATCGTAATTTTATAAAAATGGGATTATTAGGTGAAAATAATGACAACATATTCCTGACACAGGAAGGAATGTTATTATCAAATACCGTAATAAGTGAACTGATTTAAAATATTTAATAAAAAAGCTCCTTTCGGATAAAATAAATCTGAAAGGAGTTTTTACTATGCCGGATATGTTTAATCTTACACCGCAGATGCAGCAATATTTTGACGCGCTGCCGAAAATGACACAGGAGTCCATTATTCAGAGCGGTGCCAAAATCAATTCACTTGATGATTTAAAAGCAATTGTGGAGGGTGCGACAGGAAACAATGCACAGGGATAAAAAGGAAGAGCCGCAGCAGACCATAAACAGTCTTAACAATTATAATGTTCCTGCTAAAACGCATAAGCATAAGAAAAATTATAAGGAAAAATATGAGCTTGACCCTGAGCTTACCAACCGTTACAGCAGCTGGACATACAATCCGACTGTGCAGCCTGATAACACAACGGAAATGGGTGTTCCGATTCCTGACCAGCTGAATACAGAATTTTCAAAGGAATATCAGGAAGAAAACAAATTATAAAAAATCACACTGCCTGACTGAAATAGTTTTGCAGTGTGATTTTTTGCATCCTCAGGCTGTTGTTCTTCAGTTCATCAAACTATAGTAATATATCCGTCAATATGAGGGAAGCACATAATCACAGACAGTCCGTCGTTCTTATTTTCAGCATTTATAATGCCGTGATGCTTTTCCACAATTGCCTTTGTTATGGCAAGCCCTATGCCTGCACTGCCCGGAGCAGGATTGCCGGTACTGAAAAATCGTGTAAAAAGATTAGGAATATCCTTTTCATCCATTCCTCCTCCGTTATCATTTATTTCAATAATCGTTGAATGGTTGCTGTTTTCGATTTTCACAGTAACGGATCCATCTGCAGACGTATGCTCGCTGGCATTTTTTACCACATTCCCTATTGCCTCAGAAAGCCAGCTTTTATCACATCTCAGCACACTGCTTCCGACAATACTGTATTTTTTATCGGGAAAAAGATGATAAAATTCTGACATCATTTCACGCACAATATCACTGACTTCCCAAACCTTAAAATCCATAACATAGGAATCGGATTTGATTTTTTCAAGCCGAAGCAACCTTTGAATCAGATTTTCCATTCTTTCAATCAGCTGCAGCTCTTTTTTAGTATACTGTGTCGGATTATCAGAATAATCCATTTCACAGTAAAGCCTTAAGCCTGCCAGCGGTGTTTTCAGCTGGTGTGATATATCGGAAATGAACTCCGTATTTTTCTTTGTTTCAATTAAGGTATTGCTTTTTTCAAGTCGGATTATATTTTCAAGGTCTGCCACACTGTTCTGAAGATTGGCAAAGTGATTATCCGACACACTGAATTGAGTCAGTATCCCCTTTTCAATAAAGTCGTTGATACTGCTTATGAGGGCAGATATTTTTTTCTTCTGCCTGATATGAGAAATGATTAATCCTGTACATATGATCACGGAAACCACAGCCACAGTAAGCAGCACTATTTCAAGAGTGATCATTGCTGCTCCTCCCACCTGTATCCGATACCGCGAATGGTGACAATATGCTTTGCACCTATTTTTTCACGCAGACGGCTTACGTGAACAGAAAGTGTGTTGTCATCAATAAAGCTGTCATTATCATCCCATATATTTTGCAGGAGTGTACCTCTTGTAACAATCACACCGTTATTTCGCATAAGAATGGATAAAATCTGAAATTCAGTGGGAGTGACAAAAATATTTTCGCCGTTTTTCTTCACAGTCATATTTTCCATATCAATTGTTATATCACGGCTTTTAAAGGTTGAGCCTGAATTTCTCCGCATCAGTGCACGTACACGTGACAACAGCTCAAGCAGCTTAAACGGTTTGGTGACATAATCATCTGCACCGCAGTCAAGCCCCCTTACAATCTGGATTTCATCGTCACAGGCTGTAAGAAAAAGTATCGGCGTGCTGCAGCCGGATTCCCTCAGCTTACTGCACAAATCAAAGCCATTGCCGTCCGGCAGCATTACATCAAGAATAATCAGATTAAAGCTGGTACTGTCAATGATTTCCTGCGCCTCTTTGCAGGTACAGGCACTTACAGTTATATAGCCTTCCTTTTGCAGCATATCACACAGTCCGTCACGAAGGAAGGTATCATCCTCAAGTATAAAAATTCTTTTGCTCATAGTTTTGCCTCCAGATAAAATTATAATACCATAATTATAATTCTAACGCAATTATTGTATTCATTTTTAAAGCATCGTATAATTATAAAAAATTGTAGAGTTTTAAAGATGAACTGCGTCTAATAGTTGAAAGGAGGTAAATCTATGTTAAACAGTTCGGTACCGAAAAACGAATTTGACATAAACACGCTTGTAAATCACTATGGTGACAATCTTCTGCGTCTGTGTTCCTGTATCTGCACGATTATCATTCTGCTGAAGATGCCGCAGGAAACATTTATAAAAGCTTACAGAAACATAGATACATTTTTCTGCAAAAAGAGCTGTATGCCTGCTTGCCGCAATTATTCTGATTTTTTCAACTGTGACCACTGCCTTCGCATCAGTAAATCCGACTGCGAATAACATTGTTTACTCCGTCAATCCGCAGCTTGCACAGTTCCTTTATCCCATAAATAAAATCTGTGAAAAGCAGGGAATCAGGCTCACTGTGCTGGAGGCAATTAACGACGACAAAAATACAATTGCTTACTTCACATTGGAAGATACTGCGGGAAAGGGCAGAGTGAACGAAAGACTTGATTTATGCGATTCATATGGTGTTGACGGACCTACAGTGTATAATGTTTCCTTTGAATCTTATGATGAAAAAACAGGTAAAGCACTTTATTGTATGACCGCAAACGGCTCAAAAAAATGTCAGGCAAAATGAACAGTTTTAAAATCAACACCCTGATGAGCAATAAAAAAATATATAATTACCTCAACACAGACTTTGATTTATCCATTGCGAAAACAAATCCGCAGACGGCTCCGATGTCCGACTATGAAAGCTATTCCGGCAATGTTTTTGACACAATTCTGCTCCCTGACACAATGAATATTGCCAAAAAGGTTGAAATCAGCAATATAGGACTGTATATTGAAATGTATCAGGGAAATCCTGAGGATTGCACGGTTTCAGTTAAAATGAAGGACAATTCCGTATTTAACATATCCACCTTTACCAACAATGAATCCGAAAATTACAGCAATACAGAATGGTCACTCAGCACTGCATTAGGCTCTTTCATTGACATCAACGAAATCAGCTCAGTGACAATGAACGGCAAAATTATATATGAGCAGTAAAAAAATTTTTTAAGCCTATTGATTTAACAAATGTTTTACTGTATAATATGTAAGTACAGACGGTTGTACATTTTGTACAGCCGTTTTGTACTTTTTTTGATTTTTAATGCGGTCAAAGGGGACTGTTTTATGCGTCCCTTTCTGCATAAATATGTGCTTAAATTGAGAGGGAAATATGTTTAAAACAGGATTTGATAATGACAAATATCTGCAGATGCAGTCAACCAGAATCAAGGAAAGGATAAGTGAATTCGGCGGTAAGCTCTATCTTGAATTCGGCGGTAAGCTGTTTGACGACTACCATGCTTCGCGTGTTCTGCCGGGATTTCAGCCAGACAGCAAGCTCCAGATGCTGCTTCAGTTAAAGGATCAGGCGGAAATCGTTGTCGTAATCAGTGCTGACGATATTGAAAAGAACAAGGTTCGCGGTGATCTCGGCATTACATATGATATCGACGTATTCAGACTTATCGACGCTTTCACAAGTAAAGGCCTTATGGTCGGCAGTGTTGTACTTACAAAATATGTATCCACACCAAAGGTCAATTCCTTTGAGGACAAGCTTAAGGATGCCGGCATTAAATTCTATCACCACTACATCATCGACGGCTATCCTGCCAATATTTCAAAAATTGTCAGTGACGACGGCTACGGCAAAAATGATTATATCGAAACCGAACGTGAGCTTGTTGTAATCACCGCACCGGGTCCCGGCAGCGGAAAAATGGCCACCTGTCTTTCACAGCTTTATCATGAAAACAAACGGGGAGTAAAAGCCGGCTATGCCAAATTTGAAACTTTCCCGATCTGGTCGATTCCGCTCAATCACCCGGTCAATCTTGCCTATGAGGCTGCAACTGCTGACCTCAATGATGTCAATATGATTGACCCATGGCACCTTGAAGCATATGGCAAAACAACAGTTAACTATAACCGAGATGTTGAAATCTTCCCTGTGCTCAAGGCCACATTTGATAAAATTTACGGCAAATGCCCATACAATTCACCAACGGATATGGGTGTTAATATGGCAGGCAACTGCATTATTGATGATGATGCAGTATGCAACGCCGCTAAGCAGGAAATTATCCGCAGATACTACACTGCCTGCTGTGAAAATCTGAGAACAGGCAGCAAGAAGGAGGAAATATACAAGCTTGAGTTGTTAATGAATAATGCTCAGCTTTCAATCAGTGACAGAAAATGTGCCGATACAGCTGAAAAACTGGCTGATAAAACATCTCAGCCTGCAGCAGCAATTGAGCTTCCTGACGGTGAAATCATTACCGGTAAGACCTCAGATTTACTTGGCTGTGCATCCGCAATGCTGCTCAACGCACTTAAAAAACTCGGCGGTATTGACGACGATATTCTCCTTATCCTGCCTGAGGTTATAAAGCCGATTCAGGAGCTTAAGCTGAATCATCTCGGCAATAAGAATCCGAGACTTCACACTGATGAAATTTTGATTGCACTATCCGTTTCAGCCGTAACAGACAGCAATGCAAAAACAGCACTGCACCAGCTGTCAAAGCTGAAAAACTGTGAAATGCATTCCTCCGTTCTTCTCTCACAGGTAGATGAGAATGTACTTAAAAAGCTCGGTATCCGTCTTACCTGCTCTGCCGTATCAGATAAAAAGAAAATTTATTAATTTATTTTATCAGGCATAATCCATGCCCGGTTAGGAGGACTGAAATGAACACAAAATACATTTTTATTACAGGGGGCGTCGTCTCCGGACTAGGCAAGGGAATCACTGCCGCATCACTCGGCAGACTTCTGAAAGCACGCGGACTTAAAATTACTGCACAAAAGCTTGATCCCTACCTTAATGTTGATCCCGGAACTATGAATCCCGTTCAGCACGGCGAAGTATTCGTTACTGACGATGGTGCTGAAACAGACCTCGATCTTGGGCATTATGAAAGATTTATTGATGAAAGCCTTTCACAGAACTCCAACCTCACCAGCGGCAGAGTTTACTGGAAGGTTATTACGGACGAACGCAAGGGCGTTTACGGCGGACAAACCATTCAGATTATCCCCCACGTTACAAACGAAATAAAGCGTTCTATTGCAAGAAATGCCGATACAGGTGCAGATGTCTGCTTTGTGGAAATCGGCGGAACTGTAGGAGATATTGAATCACAGCCTTTTCTTGAGGCAATACGTCAGTTTGCAGTAGATGTCGGCAGGGAGAACTGTCTCTTCATTCACGTTACACTTGTACCTTATCTTGCTGCATCTGATGAGCTGAAATCAAAACCAACACAGCACTCTGTCAAAGAAATGCTCTCACTGGGTATTCACCCTGATATCATCGTCTGCCGTACTGAGCATGCACTCACAGATGATATAAAAAATAAAATCGCACTATTCTGCAATGTTGATAAAGAATGTGTTATCGAAAACAACAACTGTGATATTCTTTATGCAGTACCAATGATGCTCCACGAACAAAGAATGGACGACGTAGTTATCAGAAAGCTGGGACTTGAATGTGCAAACCCTGACCTTGCCGACTGGACAAATATGCTCGACGCACTCAGAAATCCTGTTCAGACTGTTAAAATCGCAATGGTCGGAAAATATGTTGAGCTTCACGATTCATACATTTCAGTCAATGAGGCACTTAAGCACGGCGGTATCTCAACGAAAAGTGCTGTAGACATCAACTGGATTGATTCCGAGACACTTGAGGGCGATGCGAACATTGATGAAATACTCGGTGATATGGACGGTATTCTTGTACCCGGAGGCTTTGGCTCTCGTGGTATTGAAGGAAAAATCAGAGCCTGTGAGTATGCAAGAACGCATGATATCCCTTATCTTGGCATATGTCTCGGAATGCAGATTGCAATCATTGAATTTGCAAGGAATGTGCTGGGACTGAAAAATGCAAATTCAGCAGAAATTAACCCTGATACACCGTATCCTGTGATTGATATTCTTCCTGAGCAAAAGGATGTCACCGATATGGGCGGAACAATGCGTCTTGGACAGTATCCTTGTACACTCAATCCTGAGTCAAAGGCTTATCAGCTTTATGGTGCATCAATGATTTACGAACGTCACAGACACAGATACGAGGTTAATAACGATTACAGAGCGGAGCTTTTAAAGGGCGGCATGATTTTTGCAGGTACTTCACCGGACAATCACATCGTTGAAATGGTAGAAATTCCTGAACATAAATGGTTTGTTGCAGGCCAGTTCCATCCTGAGTTCAAATCAAGACCCAACAGACCTCACCCATTATTCAGAGGCTTTGTGACAGCCGCTGCGGAAAAACATAATAGCAAATAATAAATAATGCGATTTAAAAAACCTGAGATTCGGTTTACCGAATCTCAGGTTTTTTTTTACTATATAAAATAATAATTTTATAACAACTATATTGCTGAATAAATGCAAAAAGAACGGCAGTCCTAAGACTGCCGTCCCCTATTAATCGTTACTTATAACGCTTTTCAAGATTGGATCGGTTAGATCCAGCCATCTCCACCCGGTGGTGTGATCTGCTCGATTGATGTTGTTACAACATCAACAGTCTTGAATTCAGCGATTTCTGTAACTGGCTTTGTGTAAAGCTCTTTCATTGTTTAGTCCTCCTTCGCTAAATTATATATTATGCGCTATAATCAAATGTCTGAGGCTCAGCATAAGCAACCTGAGTTGCACCTGCAGCGTCAACATAAGCGATGAATGCTCTTGCAACGATAACACCGGTCTGTGACTGACGACCTACTGTTAATGCGAACTGATCTGAATCAGTAGCACAGTAAGCAGCGAGTACAGTTGAACCGTTAACATCAGCGAGTGTGAGCTCGTTTGATGCTGGGTTAACTGCATATACGAAACCAGCATTTACATATGTGCAATCAGCAGTCATTGAACGTGTAGCAAGGAATGATGCCTTGTAAGCACCTTCACTACCAACCTTAGTTGTTGAAACAGCAGCTACTGTTGGAGCAGCGTCGATTACACCATCAAATACAGGAACTAACTCAACATCAGAACCTACATAGAATGAGTAAGTATCGCCATAAGCAACAGTCTTACCGTTCATTTCCCAAGCCTTAGCACCATCAGCTGTTACTGTTACAAGGGTGTTATACTTAATACCAGCATTTACATCCTGCTCAGTAGCATAAGGTGTTGTGATTGTAGCACCTGCAGCCTTAACTGTGTAAGTCTTCTCAGCAGCTGTACCATAAGTTGCCTTAATGATTGTTGACTCTGTAAGAGCAGCAATCTGATCAGCTGTTAATGACCAAGCAGCATCTGTGTAACCATCGATTACAGGAACTGCAGGAACAGTGATTTCAGCAGCACTCTTAACAACCTGAGTTGAAATTACGTTGCCGAACTTATCCATGAAGATTACTGTGAATTCTTCACCAACTACCTGATATACAGGCTCAATTGTCATATTAGCAAGAGCTGTGATAGTAGCATTAGCTTCAGTTGAAACAAGCTTACCATTTACGCTCCAACCAACAAACTTAACGCCATCATTTGGAGTAGCTGTAAGAGTAACCTGTGAATTCTGAGCAACATTAACTGTTACATCCTCAGTTGTTACAGCCTGACCGTTTACTGTTACAGCACCGCGATCATTAGCAACAACTGTAACTGCAAGACCCTTAAGTGCAGGAAGTGTAGCACCGATAACCTTGTCACCGCATACTGAACATTCCTTATCAGCTTCTTTACCAGGAGCATCATATGTTGGCTCTACTGCTGAACCTTCAACCTCAACATAGTTGTGTTCGCCTGTTGCAGGAATTGCTGTACCGTCAGCAAGTTTAACATCACAAGATGCACAATATGTGTCACCTGTGTAGCCAGCGTGACCGCAATCAGCTGCCTTATCGTTCTTAACTACTGTACCACCTACGTGGTTAGTTGCGTCGATTGGAGTTTCGTCACCGATAACCTTGTCACCGCATACTGAACATTCCTTATCAGCTTCTTTACCAGCTGCTACACATGTTGCAGCTACTGCTGAACCTTCAACCTCAACATAGTTGTGTTCGCCTGTTGCAGGAATTGCTGTACCGTCAGCAAGTTTAACATCACAAGATGCACAATATGTGTCACCTGTGTAGCCAGCGTGACCGCAATCAGCTGCCTTATCGTTCTTAACTACTGTACCACCCACGTGGTTAGTTGCGTCGATTGGAGTTTCGTCACCGATAACCTTGTCGCCGCAAACTGAGCATACCTTATCAGCTTCTTTACCAGCTGCTACACATGTTGCAGCTACTGCTGAACCTTCAACCTCAGCATAAGCGTGATCGCCCTTCTCAGTGTACTGAGTCTGAACATCACCGCAAACTGAACATGTTCTTACGATTGTGCCTTCCTTCTGACAGTCACCATCAGTTGTTGAAGTTACTGTGTACTGATGCTGAGCAACAGCAGGAGTTTCTGTACCTTCTTCTACAGTCTTCTGACAATCGTTACAGAATGTGTCACCAGTGTAACCAGGAGCACAAGTAGCGTCCTTAGCATTGATAACTTCTGTGTTTACGTGGTTGTTAGGATCAATTGCAGTCTCTGTACCATCAGCAATCTTGTCGCCGCATACTGTGCAATATGTGTCACCGGTATAACCCTTAGCGATACATGTTGCAGCTACTGCATCCTTAACCTCTGTTGTTTCGTGCTTACATTCAACATCAGCGATATTAACATTTGTACCGAATAATGTCATCTTGCAAGAACCTGGATTCTCAACATCGTCTGTGAAGTTTGGTGCATAAGTGGTATAGTCAGCCTGATTTAAACCATCACTACCCTTACCAATCATATAACAGCCATCTACTGAAAGTGGGTTATCAACTTCGAATGAAATAGCACCGTCACCAACAATCTTGAATACCCATGTGCACAGAATAAAAGTATTATAGGTATAACCTGTAGAAAGATCACCAGTTTCAGGATCTGCAAAATAATCATCATGAACTGATGTAACATCACAATAATCACCTGTGGTGGTTGCAGCATTTTCAATTACTCGGTTCTCAGCCTCAAGCTTAGACTTATTACCACGAGTATTCATTGTAGAATAGTAAGATGATGCTGACTGAGCCTCAAGAGGAGCAGTACCACCAACAGTCATTGTTGCACCGTTAGCAGCTACCTCTGACACAGTACCAAATCCATAAGTAGCAGGACGGCCGGACTTAGTCCAGTAACCAGCAGGCTCAATATTCTCTGAATACTTAAGTCGAATCATACCTGCTGCCCACTTATCAATATTATCAACTACTACTGTAGCAGTGAAATAATCACCTACTCCATAAGTATAATCTGCACTTGGAGCAGCATAGCCAACAATCTCACTTGCTTTTGCAGCCTTAGCAGCACTCATAGTAAGAGTACCAGATTTGATATCATATTCCAATGGAACATCATAAAGACCACAATAGTTGAAACCTAAGTTTGCAGCCGCTGTGTAATCCTGCCATCCGGTTGCAGTATCAGAATGGAAGGTACCAAACTTGATGCGAATATCAGGATTGTAATCACCTGGTGCAGCAAGAGCTGTAAATGGTACAGAGAAGGCAACCATAAGAACTGCGAGAAGTACAGCAATAGCCTTTTTAAATGATTTCTTCATTTAAAATCTTTTCTCCTTATATTAATTTATTCTACATTAAAACTATAATTTTGTAATCAACTTTTTTGCCATAGAAATTACCAAATACAAAATCATCTGTAGCATTTACTTTTGCGTCACCATTGAAGTCACAATAAACACTATATTCTATGCCGCTATAAGAATTACCAAATACAAAATCGTCTGTAGCATTAATATTATTATCTTTATTGTAATCGCAAATTACAATACCCACACTTCCAACATCTATAACTGCATTTTCAGCCCTGTCGGCAGAGACAATAAGAGTTGCTTTTCTGTCGATCGTTGTTGGACCACTGATTGTCATAGTGTACTCTCCCTCAGGTAGAGCTGCGAGCGTGTAATTTCCGGTTTCATCTGTAATGGCCTGAGCCACAGTTTCACCGTCTTTTTCTACCTTAACAGTAATTCCGACGATACCAACCGTTGTATCTGTTCCTGTAACATCTGTAGCTATTTCTATCTTACCATTTATATCATAGCCGGATATCATAGCCGGTGTTACATCACAAGACATTAAATAAAGATTTCCATTATAATCAGGATAAGATGCAACAGGTGCATACTCGTTATCATACCCATCATTATAATCAACCTGAGCAAAGGTGAAATGCGGATTTTCTGAAATCTGAATATAGGATTCAGCATCACAATCCGAGTTAAAGGTCATTTTTATCGTAGCAATAATTACTTCTTCACCCGACAAAGAGGAATAATCCTCATTTGTTGAAACAAATCCAAAAACAATATTGCCACCAGATAAAACACAACCCATACTCTCAACAGAGTTATCAGCGTTATTTGAAATCAGGTAGGTAGGTGAAGATTCAACAGCTACCTGTTCCTCATCATAGAAGGCTGTAACTTCAAGTACAGAGAGATTTTTAACACCTCTTAAAATGAAATTAACATCATATGTACCGGCCGTTAACTCATTACCATCAACGCAAACACCATTCTGTTCATAGGTACATATAATCTCCGGGGTTTCATCGCCGAGTGTTCCGGTTTCTGCATAAGAAACCATCGGCAGACTAATTAAAAGAAACAAAGTTGCCGCAAAAGCTAAAACAACAAGTAAAAAATTACTGCTATGCTTTTTTTCAGCCTTCATTTGTTAGCCCCCCTTTTTTTTATTTCTACTTTCTAAATAAATACTGTTTATAAAATAAGCACCATTTATTGTAATATTTGTTATATATAAGCCAAAAGTTTAAGTTTCGGCGTAATATTCAAATTAATTAATGTACATATTCAGCAGTTGTTCTTCTAAGGTATATGTGTATTATCCAAAAGAATACACATCCGCCTCATCTGCATAAGCAGAGCAATTCAACTGTAAAAACAAACATAATTGCTAAAAACTTCCGACCAATAAAACAGACCAATCACGGTATGGCATTCCGAAAGACACCATACCGCATAATAATTCGACTATATTATATTAGTCAAGTGAAATTGGATTATATACTACTGGACTACCATAGAAATTACCAAATACGAAGTCATCAGTAGCATTTACAAGTCCATCACCATTGAAGTCGCAGTAAACATTATATTCAGCACCATAAGCATTACCAAATACAAAGTCATCAGTAGCATTTATTAACTTATCCTTATTGTAATCGCAGATTACAATTGGAACAATTGCACCAGTTACGTCAGCTGTACCGCTGAGTGTAACAGTTCTGTCGATTGTTGTAGTACCAGCGAAGGTAAGCTCTGTTGTACCCTTAGGAACAACTGCAGTAAATGTACCGTCAGCTGCTGATGTAGCAACAACTTCGTCACCAACATAAACGTCAATACCAACAATGCCAACAGAAGTATCGGTACCTGTTGTATCAGTTGAAATCATAACTGTACCACTGATTGTAATTGTATCACCAACCGGTGGCTCTTCTGTCTCGTATGGAGTAAGAGCAATTTCAGCTATCTGAAGCTGAGTATCACGCCAGTAGCAATTATCGATGTTAGCATCGTAATCATTAGCTGTTGCATTGTAATAAGCCTTATCCTTATGAGCATAAGAACCATTACCAAGCTGAGCAAGAGCTACAGCATCTGCAAGAGCTGCTACATAGTTATTCCATGATTCCTCAGTGTAAGCCTGATTGCCGTCAGCATCCTGGTTTACGAGAGCGCCATCAACAAATTTACCGAACTTAGCGGTTGCAGTTGTGCTCTTAACCTCTGCAAGTGATGTGATATTACCATCATCATCGCGGGTTGCAGGAGTAACCTCTGAATATGCTGACCAGTCATTGCCTGATGCACATACGATTTCGTCCTCGAGCTGCTTGCCCTGATAACCGCGTTCTACTACCTTGCTCATATAGAAGTTGAAGAGACGTACATACTCATCAACCTGAGCAGATGAAAGGTTTGAAGTAACCTTTGTGCTATTGATAGTAAGGTTCTTATTATTCACATATGAGTTGTAAGAACCGAATGAGATTGTATCTGTCTTATTAACAGTCTTAGTCTCAACATCACCGCTTGCATTAACTACTGATTCCTGAGTATCGTAATTGATATCAATTGAATACTTAGATTCAATAGTCTTAGCCATATCAACCATCTTGTTGTATGTAACAACGTCGAAGTTGAAACTATTCATACCATTTCTAAGGAGTGAAACCTCATTGAAGAGACGAGCTGCAATAGCCGGTTTAATCTGGCTGTATACATACTCGATTGTCCACTGGAGATAGTCGTTAGCCTTTGAATATAAACCACGATTATCGTTACCATCCTTAACAATCTGGAATGATGTTTCAGGAGCAGCAACTACCCAGTCATCATTGTAACGAACTTCCTTACCACTTGCATTATAATGCTTGAACTGTACCTGGTTGTAAAGGAGTTCATTCTTATCATTTGTTGCCTGAACGTTAGTATCTACATAGTTGTATGCACCATCGTTAGTCCACTCCTTCTCGTAAGAAGCAGTGTTTGTATGATAATAAACACCATCTTTAAGAGTTACAGCTAAACCGGCTGCATCTTTACCATCAGTTACATCAGCAGCTGTAAGTCTTGTTGCTGAATAGATAGGAGCAACAAATTCCTTATCAGCATAATAAACGCCATTAGCGCTCTTGTAATAAACATTACCACGCATTGCAACAGGAATATCGTCGAGATTTGTAACAGGAGCATAAGCGATATCGCCTGTAGCACTTGCTTCTACTGCTGTAACAAACTGGCGAGATGTCTTATCCTGAAGCTGAACAGCTGAAGTAGGAGTAAGAGGCATTGCATTTACTTTAAGTGCATTTTCAATAGCGTCAGTAGCTTTTGTAAGAGTATCATTAGCTATAAAGTCAGTATCTCTGTAGTTGTTGAGAATACCCTTTATTGTATCAAGCTTTGAACCAACGGATGCAGCAGCACTTGTATCAGCAATTACAAATTTGATAACGCCAGTACCTGACTTATTACCGTTGTAGAAGCAGATGTTTGCTTCAATCGGCTCTGTTGTACCCTGTACAGCAGTTGAACCATCATAAGCAAGGAATCTTGCGTCCTTAGTTTTCCCGCCCTTTGGTACGGTAAGTTTGGTAGTGTTGAGGTAGAAACCATCAACAGGACCTCTCATTGAAATTGTTGAAAGGAGACTGTCGAATGCATAGCTGCCTGAACCTGCCTTAAGATAAACATACTGATACTCACCATTCTCTACGTGATAAGCAGCAATGATACCGGCAGCTTTAGCTTCATCAAGTGTATAAACTACATTTGTTCTTGTAACGAAGTCTTCATTTGCACCGGTGAAGTTGTCTTTAAGAGTCTCAACCTCAGCTTCAGTTTTACCTCTCTCAGTGAATGTCTTACCGCCATCATAAGATACGTCATACTTACCGATGAAGAGAAGATCACCGGTTGTCTTATCAAATACAGGAATTGGGTTAGCCTGACCAACAGTTACATTGCTGCCTGTTGCGTCATTCATAACGGTCTTATTATCAAAGTAGTAAATACCGTCAACGCTTCTATCGCTACCAAACCAACTATTACTTGTGTTCAAATGTCTGATAGCATAATCATTAATTGCTGAAAGATTATCTGTTGAAAGGACAACGTACTCAGGATAAGTTGTATAAACATAATCGCTTGCGGCATAAGCTGATGTCGATATAACATCGAAGCCGTTTATGCTCTTTGAATTTCCGGCTCCTATACCTGTACAAGATGAAGGCATATAGATACCGTCTTCAGCTACATCTGCAGAATAGAATGTTTCCGCCCAGCTTACTTCGTTAGCTAAGTAGATGTAATCACGAGCCTTAAGATCCTCAGCAATAGTTACATTTGAACCATTTTCCTTAACAATTACATCGTAAGTAATAACGATTGTATAAACACGGCTTTCGTTCGTACTTGTATCGAAAAGCGTTGTTACATCAAGATTGATTGACTCGCCAGGAGCAAGTAAATTCTGAGATGGCTGAGTAATCTGTGAACCATTGTTCTGGCCATTGAGTGTGATATCAGCACTAACAGGCTTTACATAGTAACGTGAAAGCTGGTTAACCTGACCATTATTCATACCATCAACATAAGCAATGTTGATACCCTGACATTCATTCTTGAAATTAAGAACAGTCTTATATTCAGAACCGGTGCAGCCTGTGAATATGTCCTTTTCAAGATTTGTTGATGCCATTGAAAGCTTATGCTCTGCAAGATCAGGTAAGATATTAACAAAACTGTTTACAGCTGTAAGTGCATATAATGCACCAGGAAGTACGGTATCAATACCGCTCTTATAACCTGTAAACTCAGTGAGGTTAATGAAGAAGTTTGGAACAGCTACTCCGAGAACTTCTTTCTGAAGTAAAGCATCAAATGGGCGAGCACCGTCCTTAGCCTTACCGCTTGCTGCAGGGATAATATTTTCTGCCTGGTTTGCATAACGACCGCCAAAGAGACCGTTAACAAGCTCTCTTAATACTTCGTATGCTGTGTCTATAACAGAATCATTCTGGATAGGATCAGTTGATACGATTGAGAGGAATCTGTAAACGAAGTTTGAAACTCCGCCTAAACCTGACTTATGAATATCAGTCTTACCGATATCTAAGAAACCGAGAACTAAATCGTTCCAGATAAGCTCTTCTGACTTGAAGTTACCTGAGCCATTGCCCTGAAGAACACCAAGAAGTGGGAAGAGATTATTTGCAACAGCGTCAAAATTCTTCCAAATATTGTTGCCGCTGTTAACATAGCTATTACCATTTTCGTCGCAAACACCAAGAAGTGCTGCAATACCCATAGTTCTGCCGTTATACTCCTTATTCTTATAGAAGTCTGCATAGTAGCAAACTACTGAATTGAGGAGTTCAAGAAGAGTAGCTTCATCGTTTACAGCTCTGTCTTCTACCTTCCAAGCGTTACCTGAAGCATCAGCTACAGGTACATAACCATCCATTACAAATGTAACAGCGTCACGAGCCATTGGAAGAATTGCCTTATTTAATGTAGCGGAAATTTTACCATCAGAAACAGTAACAAGGCTATTATAATCTCTTTCAGGAAGAATGTGTGAGAGATACTCTCTTAAGCATACAAAAGCAACTGCCTCTGCATCCTTGCAAGCATCCCAGTCTGTAGGATGAATAACCTCATCAAGTCTGCCTGAACCAAGATTTACATTACCGATACAAGAAATAAGCATCGGAATCATTGCTGCCTCAAGATTTGATTCCTGAAGATCTGTTCCGCCACTCTTATAGAATGCCTTGAGAATGTTTTGATCTGTTGTATCAGCTACATACTGAACCATATCAAGTGCATTGTCTACAAGTGTATTAGTAATAATTGTAACCGCACTGTCATTGATAGATGTAACACCCTTATCCTTAGTTAACTGCATTACAGGACGCTCAGTGTCACCCTTAGCATTAACATAGATATTATCTCTGTCAACAAAGATATCGTTAACCGCAGCAACAAGACAATCATTGAATGCAGCTACCATTGAAGGATATGTTGCATAATCTTTATCAAAGAATCTATCAAGATTAGGTGTACCGGTCTGAACAAAGTAAAGGTTGATTGAACCGGTCTGCATATCGAAATAGTAGTCAGCAAGTGGGCTGTATCTAACCTTACCGAAGAGAGTTGTTGAATCAATATCTGACCACTTACCCTCTGAATCAGCTGCAGCTGTACGATCATACTCATAAAGACCCTTAACCTCGTCAAGGAATTCCTTACCTGTACCAAAACCGTATTCACCGCAAACCTCGTCTGCCCATTTCTCTACATTAGCAGGTGAGTACATTGCCTCAAGATTGTTAGTATCCCAAGTCAAATTCTCTTCTGCCCAATAATAATACTTATTATCAAAGTTCTTAAACTCTTTGTTGTCACTGCGAACAGTATCATTATTTACATGAATAAGCTTTACTGTATCTTTAAGTACAGTATTCCAAGCCATCTTGAGTGCCTGATAGCCAAACTCAAATAAGCTGTCGTTTGCTGTAAGCTGAATCTTTTCATCGCCGTAAGCAAAGAGAAGAATGTTGTTCTCCATACCCTTTTCTGTTGAATAGATAAGATTTGGATCATAACCAAGACCAGCAGCAGCCTCTTCATATGTTTTGTTTTCAGCTGCCATCTTCTTTTCGATAGCTTCTTTTCTTGTAGCTGAGCTTGTGCCGTCATTATATGTAACGAGCACGCTGATCTTATCAAGAAGTTCAACTGTCATCTTCTCAAGAAGAACATCATCGTAAACGAATGTCTTAGCAGCAACCTCTTTTGTAGTGCCATCAGCAAGAGTTAATGTTCCGCCGCCGTTATAAGCAAGCTTCTCCTCCTCTGTGAACCACTCTGTATAGTTGAACAATAAAGATTTAACTACATTATACACAAGATTGTTCTGAGCATCTTCTGCACTTACACCAAGAAAGCTGCCTATCATACCGTAAACGCTTCCGCCCGGAAGAGCACCGTTGAGTGTTTCAAGTGAAAACTCACCGCGAAGAATCTTACCAAAAAGAGTATCGGAATTATCATGGATAAGACCGGCTACACCTCTGATGATTTCGCAAGAAGTGTTATTTGATCTTGACATACCCTTCATTGCGTCGAGTTTAAGATTCTGCACATCACCAAAGCTTACGTTAGCAATGTTTTTCAATGCATTAAGTGTACCCTCAAGACCTACAAGTGCATCATTCAAGCTATTGATTGTTTCAATCAGCTCATCAACAGAACCCAGTTTAATGCTGACTGTTGCAAGGTTATATTCAATTGCAACTTTAAGGTATATCTGAATATATCTATCTTTAAGATTGTATCTTGCATTAACCTTGATACCTGCACCAACATCATAAAGCGTCATATAGCCATTTGAGTTTCCGCTGATCAACTTATAGAGCATAGGCTCTACATTATCTCTCAAATCCGGAAGCAAAGAATCAGCATAATCCAGAAGAGATGTTGCAATCTGCTCATCTGAAAGCATGTTCCAAGCAAGACTATTGTACTCAACAGCACCATCTGTATACTTTACATCTTTTGATGCAGCAGAAGCAGTGATAACACCAGTAAAACAAGTGAGTGCCATAACTACTGCGAGAAAAAGAGCAAGCAGCTTATGTGAAAACTTTTTTACTTTAGTTTCCATATTGAACTTTCTACCTCCTATTTTAGAATTTAGAATTTGTTTTAGTGTAATGACATCTTATTTTAACACCATTTAATAAGGATAACATCCTCTGACCATCAGGCAATCTGAATTAGAATGTGACCGTTTATACTACATTATAGATAATGGCAGTAAAACTATCCCACCCTTAAAAAGGGTATAAGATGTCCTATAAACACAAGATGATTATCACACATTTTTCTTCAAAAGTCAATAAAACTTAATAATAAAGAACAATTTTGGCAAAATGTCTAAAAACGCATCTAAAATTTATACATTTCCAACAAAAACTTAACGGTTTATTTACGAAAATTTTCCTCTTTTTTTACATTTTGAGGACAAATCCAGGTAAAGTAAAGAGTAAAAACTTTACACCAAAACGCCCGCAGTAAAGTATTTCGCCTTTACAAAACTGATGAATTTTCCAAAAATTTTCAACATATTTTTTCACTATTTGTGTTATTTTTATGTGGTGTTTTACTGAATTTTTTTCTTGTAAATTTATTGAAAATGTGTAGTTTTTTAACAATCTGTTCAAATTTTTTGAAAAGGTATTGACTTATCCGTTATTATTTGTTATAAATAATTTGTATTTGTTCGTACACGCGTCGAATAGTGCACCCTAAAATCGGATATTTGTGAACAATTCGTGAACGATCGTGATTTTCGGTAACATATACGCCACGTGTAAATTTAAACGGCAAGTTCGTTAAATCATATGGTAAAGGAGAGATTTATATGAAAACGAGCAAAAAACTGCTTAGCTTTTTCTTAGCTGTAGTTATGGTTGTTACCACCTGCTCTGTTGGCTTCACTGCTTTTGCACAGGACAATAAGAACAGCATCTGGTCGACTACTAACTGCGATGCTGAAGCTGCATTTGATACTCTTAACGGTTTGGCAGATGACTATCTTCCGGGCGTTCTTATGGGTATTGATTTAATCAGCTCAGCTGTGTATGAAAAATTTGCTAAGCAAAAGGGCGGAGAACTGACTGACCATGAGAAAGCAGTTATCGCCAGTGCTAATGAGCCCGGTACTGAAACAAAAGCAGTTCAGACCGACGAAGACAAAAAGAACGGCATTGCACCTGCAACATTCCAGGATATGCTTGCAGTATTACAGCCGGTTCTTCTTAACCTTCTTGCTTCAACAAGCCAGGAAGACTTCGTTAAAATTGTTGAAGGACAGGACTCAACAACAGATCCAAGCAGTTACGATTATCTTCGCAAGTACAAAACCAATGAAAATGGTAATGAGGTACTGGACGAAGATTCAATAACTTTCTTTACACTTTATGCACTCTGCAAAGAGCATAAGGATAATGAGGATCTTAAATCATCAACCAGAAAAGTATTGGCTGACTGGTATGAAAAACTTGACACACTTACCAAATTAGGTAAAATCAATGCTGATATCAGCAAATTATTGACTGAGCAAGGCGAAGCATTTGATAAAGCAGGCGGTGTAGGAATGACTTCATTGTCATATCTAACTGCACCTCTTATTGAGCTTGAAATGTTTTATAATGATGAGTATATTGCCAGATTGAGTGTTGAAGACAAAGCCATTATTGATATTGCTAATGAAAGAATCAATGAACGTTTCAAAGCAGTTAACAGTAATCTCACTTCTAACAGTTTAGCTACAGCAGTATATTATCAGTTAGGTGCAGGTTTAGGTATTATTGAGGCTTATAATCTTTATAAGCTTATCAATTTGACCGGAACGGCCGTTACTTATACCGGAACAGCCGATCTTTCCGGATTAGGGGATATGCCATACAACCTTAATGAAGACATTACTCCTGATAATGTTGTTGACGTCGTTGGTACTGAAACAATAAGAATGATGATGAGTGATCCTTCTTTGACAACCGAACAGGCTTGGCAGACTTTGGCCGACTCAGTAGGTTTTTCTGTTGACTTTACTAAGTCAATTTTAAACGTTTCAATTATAAGTGGCTACAATAACATCATTCTTCATCAGTATGAAAAAGAGATTCTTATCGGACTCGCAATCAAAAACAGCGATAAGGTAACCAGTGTAGCAGATGTAAACGCTCTTGCTAAGGAAGCTTTTCCTGATAAGGCTATTGAAGATTTAACCGTTTCAGATTACTCTCTCGTTGTCGGTAATTTACTTGACATTACTGTTAATGTAGATGAAGAAACCGGAGAGGCTTCAATTGATTATCCTGCATATATAAACGCACAGTCAAATAAAATTGACCTCACAGCTGAGCAGAAAGAAATTCTTTATGGTGACTACGATTTAGCTAACGAAGTTGGTACTGATATACTTAATACCATTTTAAATAATACTGTTGTAGGTGCACTTGACAGTGATATGGTAAAAGACATTGTTGGCGGACTTCTTGGTGATGTTGACCTTGTTGCTGCAGTAAAGGACATTTGGGCAAGGCTTTACAAATCACCTGTAGCAACGATCTTTGAACTTGTTCCTTTAGTTGTTACAGCTGCTGACTCACTTCTTATACCTGTTCTCTTTAATTCAGAAGAAGACCAGTATAACAACTTTATTTATCCACTGATAAAACCTCTCTTGATGCAATACACAACTGACAAAGCTTCTTATATCGGTATTAATCAGATTGGATGGGATCTTAATGAACTTATTCCTGACCTTATGAACTGGTTATTCGACGGAAGAAATGCTGAAGGTATTGAATATTACAGTTGCGGAACAAAATTCGTAACAAATGATGCTAATAGCTTAATAACTTATTCATTAGCTAAAAATAATCTTGATCAGCTTAATTTTGACAATTATGACATTACTCAAAAGGATACTGATAATCAAGTAACTGTCACTCGTGATGAAGATGGTAACATTACATCTTATTCATTCTTAGGTAATACAAGCAGTGATTTGAATACACTTCTTGCTAATTATCCGACAACAGAGTTTGTGGCATCCTTTACATACAGCAGTGATGTTCCTTATTTCACAGGTATTTATATTGCCGACCAGGCTCTTATGAATGCAAAGATTTCTGATCTTAAAGGTATGCTTGCAGGAAAAATGGACGGAACTATAGCATCTGTTTTGTATGAGGTTATCCTTGAAGTTGCTCAGTTATTCAGAGTATCTGTTCAGGATTATGTGAAATCAGATCTCGTAAATCAGACAAGATATACCTATGTTGATGTTGAAGAAAATGGTACAACAGTAACAAAGAAAGTTCCTGTTACATCAGGTCTTAACAACTTATTCGTTGCTATTCCTCAGCTCTTTGATATTATGGAAAATCATGCTGCTGATAAATACGGTGTTTCTAAGGATGCTTGGGTATACTGTTCAAACGGCAGAATTTATCAGGATGAAGATAACAGCACAAGAAACAAGGTAGTTGAAACCTTTAAGGCATATGCAAACAGCAACGATCCTAACAGAGCAGTAGATATCCTTGATACATTCGCTGATTTATTAGTTGGTGATTGGCTCAATGCAATTGTAAGCCTTATTAATAATGCTGTTGCAACAGACAATCAGATTTCTAATAATATTCCGATTGTTACAGGTCTTCTCAATGCACTCGGTGGATTCAGCGAAACAAGTATTGTTACTGATATCCTTAATGGTGTATTCCAGATTGACCGTGCAAACAATTATTCATTCACTTTTGAAAAACGTGAAAACGGATTTACCGGACTTTCAAAGGAAAATGCTTATTTCTTAATTACAAATGTAAAAACACTTGTATCCGTTGTTACAAACTTAATTGATAAGTTTGGCGGCAGCAATGATAGCAACTCATCCGGCAGCACATCTACCGATAACACCGGATCTACTGAGTCAAAGGTAACATATAAACCAAAAGCTACAAAGGCTGCAAACGCTGATAAGAGCAACTATACAAATAAGGAATTAAGTAATGCAACAGACCTTATCAATAACTTTGATAAGATGATCTCATCTCTCCTTTCTGACAGCAGTCTTAACGGATTTAAATTAAACAAAACAGACAACATCTTTGCAGGCTTAGTTACATTCTTCTCTAACTATCTCGGCAATGACTGTTTCACAGATATTGGAAAACTTCTCAACTCTTATGTATTCTACATTACAGGCTCTGAAACACATACGCCTGATGCAAAGGGCAACGTAGATGCTAAAAAGGTTTACACAAACGAAGCATTAACCGGTCTCGTTGTTGAAACATTCCTGTTAATTGAAAAGCTTGTTGAAAATCTTCTTGCTGATTACGGTGATGTCTATAACCTGGATAACGGAACTAAGGCACAATATAATCTCCTTGTTGAGGCAATCGAGGGTCTTGTTTCTCCGGATGCAATTGCTGTAAGACTTACAGGATACAATAAAGTTCAAAAGAAACTTGCCGATTATAATTGCTGGCACAATGCAGCAGCTCAGACCTCAAGAGGTGACTATAAGATTAAGCTTGATTGGGGTATCAAGGCCGGCGATAAAGATGCTTTCTATGATGGCCTCGCTGCTTCATTAAGACTCGTTACATCCATTCTTGGTGTTGTTTTGATTGATACCAACTGGTATGGTACAATTCTTCAGCCTATTCTCGGTGCTCTTTGCACAAAGAATGGTATAAAGGTTGACACAGTTGCTCAGTACAAGGTTACAGCAAACGGATATCACGATGAAGCGCTTCTCGGTATCCTCAGACCTGTTTCTGAATGGTTTAACCTCTTCCTTAATAAGCCTGCTACCACATTGATTAAATCAATTCAGGGTATTGCCGGTATATTGGATGACAAGAACGGAGCAACCATTAAATCAATTATCAACGGTGCAATTAATCCACTGGCAAAAGAAATTAGGGGATTAGGAAAGATATTTGCTATTGAGAGTGATGTTCTTCGTCCTACATCACCTACACTTCAGAAAACGATTAACAGTCTGGCTGATATGCTTGTAAAGGCTGCTAATCCGAATAACATCAAGCTTGGTCAGGGTAATTACAGATATGCTCTTACCGGTGCAAACATTATACCTATTGTAAACAGCTATCTTGCTGGTACAGGAATTACACTCAAGCAGATCAACTGGAATAAGCTCAGCAACTTCAAAACTCCTGCTGCTGCACTTGTATACATTGTAGAGTATCTGTTTGAAATAATCTTAGACAACGATAATCTCTCAGCTATTGCTAAGCTTATCGGAAACGATACAGTTACAATGATTATCGACTTGATTAAGTCAGGTAATATTAAGCCAAAAGATATTCTTGAGCTCCTAGACAGAGTACTTGAAGCAACAGACAGTCCTACAATGGCTTACTGGACATTCTCACAGTATCTTCAGGAAGCTGCAATCGGATTCTATTATCCGGCTGGTATTACAAAGCAGATGGCTGACAACGGCGTTCAGAACCTCGATCAGTTAATCGCAGGTATCTTCCCGCTTCTCAGCTCATTCGGTGTTGATCTTGGCGGAAACGACCTCCAGGCAATACTCAGCAAAAACTTATTCAAGAATAGCTTAATCACAACAATCGCAACTGCACTTTACGGTGCACTTGACGGACTTGATCCTACAATCAAAGATGTTCTTAAGGGACTTGGCATTGTAACATCAACCAAAGATGTTGCTAAGCTTCTTACCGATAAGAGCTACGGTGCTACCTTCTCTTCAGCTGCTAAGACAATCGGTGCTCAGTCAAGCTGGAAGAACGTTAAGAATGTAAACTGGGGCTTCACAGACGGCTCAGCAAAAGCTCAGCAGGGCTTTGTAAATGCACTTGCAGCTGTTCTTCGTCCTCTTAATGATGTTCTTAATATCTTCCTTAACGAAGGCGCACTTGAAATCAATGAAGTTCTTTACAATGTAATTTGCTCACTTGATATTCCTTACACAGTTCAGGTAATCACACTTTCAGACAGTAAGGATGCTCCTATTCAGCTTAAGGTTTCATACCGTATGAAGAACGGTGTTCTCAGAGTAAAATTCAGAGAATTTGAAGGCAATCGTGAGCGTTCAAGATCATCAGAGCTCAGACTTGACTTCACTTCACTCAAGAACCTCAAGGATCTTAAACTCGAAGGCACAAACGGTTACAACAGTGCAATCATTCCTCTTCTTGAGGCACTTCAGTGTTCAAACATTCCAACTTATGCACAGTATCACAAGGATGCAGCTAAGGCTAAGGATAATATTCTCCTTAATATCCTCAATCCATTAATTGGTGATTCAAATAGCTCATTCCTTAACAAGCTTACTGCAAACCCAGTAAGCGAACTTACAAAGCTTCTTCCGAATATTGCAATGTATCTTGATGCAAACGGTCTCATTCAGCTTGTAAGTAATCTCCTCGCTCCTATAACAGATATCGCAGGCTTAACAGGTGAAGGCTCATTTGTTATCAGCGATTTGATTGAAGAGCTTCTTGGTGCTCCGCTTATGGATATGGTTATTCCTCTTGTTAACTCTATCCTTGAGAGCAACAACATTAACATTAAACTTGCTGATATTAATTGGAATGCACTTATCAGTCTTGGCGACAAAGTATCTTATACAAGTAAGGCAGTTGGTGCAAACGGTAAGTTCTTAACAGGTAAAATGGTTGGTAACGTTGATCAGGGCAAGGTTCTTGTAACTGTTCTCCGTTATGTAGCAAATCTTCTTGTTAACAACGCATCAGCACTTAAGAATCTCATCTGTTCAATTGATGGTATCAAGAACAGTAAGCAGGCTGATATGATTATTTCAATCATCACCAGCGTATTTAACACAATCGGCACAGCAACAGCTGACCAGATTGTAGCTGCTATATTCTACTTATTAGATGGTCAGCCACAGAATGCATTCTGGGATTACTCAAACTATAAGACAGGTAATTACAGCTTTGCTTATCCGGACGGAATGGATGTTGACTTCCTTAAGCAGCTTCCTCCTATGCTTGACGGCTTGATTGGCGGTCTTGCAGATCTTAACAGTCTGATTGGTAAAGCACTCTTCAAGGATGAGCTTATAACAAAGCTTGCTAAGGGTCTTTACGGTGCAATTGAAGGTGTCAATATTAATGATAACTTAAATCTTACACAACTTCTTGCACAGACAAATATTGATTTCTCAACAAGCAATGTTGCAAAGCTTCTTGTTGATGAAAAGTATGGACAGAAGTTTGAAAGTGCAGCATCAGTTATTTCAGCTGCAGGCTCATGGAAAAATGTAAACGAAAGTGCTCTTAAGTGGGGCGTAACTGACAGAGACAGTTTCTTCCACGCACTTGTTGCAGTTCTTCGTCCTCTCTATGGTGTACTTGATGTACTTCTTAACGACGCTTATCTTGGTCTCTTTGATATTGTAAGAATTCCTGGTTCAAATGGTTATACATCATCAATTGTTCCTCTTATGGAAGCATTCTCAATGTACAACATTAAGACACAGTATCAGTACAGACAGGATATGAGTAAGGAGTATGATGCAATTCTCCTTGACATCATTAACCCACTTTGGGATTTGGTTGAGGATGTACTCAATGCTCCGCTTCAGACAATCGCAGCAATTGTTCCTAACCTTGCACTCTTCATCGGTAATGATGGACTTTGCCAGATTATCGACAACCTTCTGACTCCTGTATCAGCTCTTCTTGATACAATCAGACCGGTTGTTGACCTGAACGATCTTCTTCCAACCCTCTTCAAGGCACTGAAGTTCGATCTTAACGGCACACTTGCTAAGATTGGTATCACAAACTTCTCACTTGACATTTATGATCTTAACAAGACTCTTAAGCAGGTTCTCGGCGGCGATGCAATCATTCCACTTGTAAATAACATTCTTGGTATGATTGATATTAACGGTGCAAAGCTTGACCTCAAGCTCAATCCGGTTGACTGGTTACAGCTTGCAAGTCATGGTAAGACAATCGTAAGCTCTTCACAGGCTGCAACATATGGTGCAAGAGTATTTGTTCAGGGTGATTCATCAGAAACATTAATTGCAGTTCTCAGATATCTGATTAACACAGTTAATTCCGGTGATAACTTCAGCAAGATTAGTACTCTTATCGGCGGTCTTCTCGGAGATGGCGTAGATGATAACGTTTCAGGTATTATCACTGAGGTACTTGGTATGCTTCAGGGTGATACAGATACGGTAATTTCATCACTTGTTGATCTCCTTCAGGAGCTTGGCGGTTAATGTATAAACCACATTAAAGTCAAATAAAATAAAAACAGTCAGTGGATTTCTCTGCTGACTGTTTTTTATTTTTCATCACCAAAAATAATTCTGATTTCTGTTGAACCTTGTTATACTTTAATACAAGAAATATTTATTTATAGATAAAATATATAAATTTATCAAATAATTATCTTGTAATATTTCCCGAAATTTTATATAATGAATTATATATATTTTTGGTGGTGATATTATGCTTGGACAAAGCGTCAGAGCTAAGGTTGTTATGCCCATAGGCTCCACAGACGAAGCAGAATTTACCTACCCTCTTAACTATGCGTTAATTTACGATACACCTCAGGAGGAATATGCCTTTATTCTCGGAATCGACCACGCAGTAAGTAATTTTGATGGTAGGATTATTGCAGTTCTGGAGCCTAAGGATAAAAGCAAGCAAAAAATTTGGATTCTTGCTCCTAAAAGCACGAGATACATCAATGTCGATATTCTTGAGGAGATCAATGTTGATGAAGACTTCCCTGATTATGAATTAGTATGCCTTTATGAAACCAGCAGCGGTGCTGTTATTTACAGAGAGATTTACGGCAAAACCCGATATCTGCTGATTAAGAATAAGCGTTCGGCACACTGGGGATTCCCTAAGGGTCACCTTGAAAAGGGCGAAACGAAATATGATGCGGCCAGAAGAGAGGTCCTTGAGGAAACAGGGTTGCATCTTAAAATTCATCTGGGCTTTGAAGGCGTTTCAAAATATAAGATAAAGAATAAGATTAATAAAGTCGTTTCCATATTTGTAGGAACAACAGAAGATGAGACAACTGTTATTCAGGAGGAAGAGATTGAGGATTATTTATGGCTTCCTTTTGCAAGAGCAATGCAAAGTCTGAGCTTCAAGAATGACAGACAGATATTGAATAAAGCACATGATTTCTTAATAGAAAATAATTACATAAAAAAATAATGAATACAGCTATAAGGGGTTTCAGTTTATGCATGAACTTTGTCAGACAATACAGGAATTTTTAACAGCGCACGGTATACCGGATTGGCTTGTTGTCTTTTTGATATCCGTCTGCCCCGTTCTTGAATGCCGACTCGGTATGTTTACAGCGATTGTACTTCTTGATATGAATCCTTTTGTAGGATTTATCATCAGTTTTTTAGGAAACATTTTGCCGATACCGTTTATCCTGCTGCTTATCAACTGGATATTTGAGGTATTCAAAAAAATTCCCGGTCTTAAAAATATTGTATTCTGGCTTGAAGACAAAACACTGAAAAAACGTGATAAAATTGATAAATACGGAGTCTGGGGACTTCTCGCTTTCGTTGCAATTCCCCTTCCCGGTACCGGCGGCTGGACCGGAGCATTGCTTGCGTCACTGCTTCATCTCGACAAGAAGAAAAGCTTTGGTGTAATTACTGTCGGTGTATTTATTGCAGGACTTATTATAACTGTATTGAGCCTGATTTTCGGCGCTGTGGTTTTTTAAATGACAAGAGAAGAAAAATTTTTAATTGAAATCTGCAAAGCTTATATGAATAACGCAGATATAACTATACCTGATCATCTTGATTACAAAGAGCTTTTCAGAATTGCAAAGCATCATAATCTTCTGGGCATATGCCACTGTGTTATCAATACATCAAAAACACAATCCTCTATGCCGGAAAATTTCTTAAGTGCTTTAAAAGAAAAATTCTTTGACAGTGTCTATATCTTCGAGTGCCAGAAAGCCTGCGCACAAGAGGTCAAAGATATCCTCACGGCCTCTCAGACACGCCATATTCTTTTTAAAGGCATTATGCTTAGAGAGATGTACCCTGTGCCGGAAAGCCGCACAATGGGCGATATAGACATCCTCATAGACCTCAGAAACAGAGATGCCGTAAAACAAGCACTCATAAATGCGGGATTTGACTGCACAGAACAAAACGGTCCCGTTTATAATTATCGTAAAAACGGCGTACTGCTTGAGGTGCATACTCACATAATCAGTGAGTTCGGTGACAATGCTTTCACCGATGCATTTGACAACGCTGCCTTTGACGGATATACCGGTGTACTGAATGATGATTATCATATGGCATATCTTATTGCTCATACTGCACATCATTTTAAATTTTACGGTGCAGGCATACGCCACGTTCTTGACCTTGCAGTTATACAGAAAAATAAAACAATAAATCTGAATAATGTTCTTGGCATTTTAAAGCCTATCGGACTTGATACCTTTGCAAAAGTTGTTCTTTCAGTATGCTTCGACTGGTTTGGTATAGGTGAAAAATTCATTGAAAATACGGAGAAAACACAGCAGTATCTTTGCAAGTGCGGTGTATTCGGCAGTATGCAGGAAAATATGGGCGCCATAGTTACACGAAAGGAAATGGAAAATCACTCCGATACCTCCTCGTTTTTTGTTAAGCTGCGTCTCGCCTTTCCGTCATACGAAAAGCTAAAGAACATTAATTATATAAAATTCATTGACGGCAGACCGTATCTTACACCATACGCCTGGATTTACAGATTTTTTTACAATATAAAAAACAGAAAATCGTTTATTTCCAAAACAATAAATGAAATTGATGATGAAAACACGCAGGAACTTGCTCGCCGGGAACTTGCTTATTTTAAGGAGATAGGACTTTTATGATATTTTTAATTGTGCTGATAGCTATTATCGTTATCCTTGCTGTTCTGTTTGTATCTTGGTTTTTCACAATGAAAGCAAATGGAAAATGTCCAATTTGTGCCATAAAAAAAATAACAATACCACGTAAAATAACGATGAATATATCCGAAACCGAGAACTATAACAACGGTGTGGCTCAGACTCCGCCTATGGGCTGGTCCAGCTGGAACACCTTCAGAAATCATATTGATCAGGATATGATTATGGAGGTTGCCGAAGCAATGGTCAACAGCGGACTTGCAGATGCAGGCTATAAGTATGTTAACCTTGATGACTGCTGGCAGAGCTCTATGCGTGACTCCGACGGTAAGCTTCAGGGTGATCTCAGAACCTTCAGTCGCGGTATTCCTCAGCTTATAAAGGATATCAATCAGCTTGGCCTTAAGGTCGGCCTTTACTCATCAAACGGAACACTTACCTGTGAGGATATGCCTGCTTCCTTAGGCAATGAGGAGCTTGATGCAAAAACACTGGCTTCCTGGGGATGTGAATTTTTTAAATACGATTTCTGCCACAGCCATCCAATAAGCGGTGACTGCCCTGCTATTGAAAAGATTGAGCTTAACAGAATAGATACAAATGATTTCAATTCATTGGAGGTTTTAAAGCCTGAGGACGCCGAGTTCACAGGTATGGCAAAAATCATAAAGCTTTCCGAGCTCCCCAGCGGACAGGCAATCGGATTTTTAAATCACGGTGCAGGCAGTGCAACCTTCAAAGTTATTTCACTCCCTAAGGGAAAATATGCGCTTACAGTTGTGCACCAGAAAACCTTCAGAAAGACGGACAGCTATGCACAGATCACCGTTAACGGAAAGGTTTATGAAATATTCTTCCCTCGCGGAAAGGGCTTCAGTGATTCAGGAAGAACGCAGATTGTGGTGGATCTTAAGGACGGTGAAAATGTAATTACCGTTCAGAATCCGATTGCAACCGTTGCCGATTCCTCCTATACTCAGTATAAGAGAATGGGTGACGCACTCAAAAATGCCACTAAGGAATGGGCAAAATTCACAAATACACCTGAAAAGCCTATTGTTTATTCCATATGTGAATGGGGTACCGCACAGCCTTGGGACTGGGGCAGAAAAGCCGGTAATATGTGGCGAACAACCCACGATATTATGCCGATATGGAAGAGCATTGTTCTGCTATACGATTTCACAATTAAAAAGTATGCTGCGGCAGGACCGGGCGGATGGAACGACCCTGATATGCTTGAGGTTGGCAATGGAAAGCTCAGTGAAGATGAAAACAAAGCACACTTTTCATTATGGTGTATGATGGCTGCTCCGCTTATGCTCGGCAATGATATAAGAAAATTCGTTGACGGAAACAATAATGCAGTTGAGGGCAATTCAGCACTTAAGATTGTAACAAACAAACAGCTTATTGCTATTGACCAGGATACATTGGGAAAGCCTGCAAAAAGACTTAAGAAGGTTACCGGTGTAGACATTATTGCAAGACCGCTTGCAAACGGTGACACCGCACTCTGCCTTTTCAACAGATCAGCAGGCAATAAAAATATTCACTTGAATCTTAAAGAGCTTCTGGCTGATGAATATCTGGACACGCCGCAGTCTGACCAGTATGAGCTCCACGACCTCTGGAGTGACGAAAGGAATACTGCATCAGCAGTTTCAGCCTCTTTGCCAAAGCACAGTGTTAAGGTTTACAGAATCAAAGCGATCTAAAAAAACGCTATTAACGCAAAAGCACTTTATCTGTATTAACGACAGATAAAGTGCTTTTTACTGCTTCTTAACTTTTTCTTAGAACATATTTAGAATTTATCTGATTAAATAATAAATCAATAATCAAATAAATCCTTTAATGAAATATTCAGTTGTGTGCTTATATTAATAAGTGTTATCAGTGATGGTGTACATTGGGCGGTTTCAATACGGCTCATATGCGTTCGACTTATATCCGCTTTTTCGGCGAGTTCTTCCTGAGAAAAGCCGTTCAGCTTTCTGTAATACGCGATTTTGAGTCCCAGCCGCTTAAGCTCATTATGGTATTTTTTATCCATTTTTAATTTAAACTCATCCTTTATTGATATACATTAAGTTTACATTATTCTAAGAATTTATGCGACAACATAAACCTGCACATTTGTAACTTGACAAGTTACAAAACAAACTTTATAATTAATATATGGTACAAATTACATCATATTACGGCTTATTTTTCCATATTTGAAAATATGATTTTTAATCAGGGATATATACAAAAATCAAAGCAAAAACAAGTCTTACGAAATCTTAAGATTTCTGTAAGCGAAAAGAAAGATAAATTATGTAAAATGAGTTTTATAAATAAAATATAATTATTTTTGAAAAAAATGTAACGAAACCTGCTTCTGAATAGTTTTATAAATAGAGGTATACTTAATTATTTTATATCCGATATAAAAGTTAAGATTTGGAAAAGATAATTGTAATCCCCTGCAAACTTTGCTATCATTTAAAAATAAAATTAATATTTAATTTATATAAACTGTGTTGACAAAGCACTCCCAGTATGATAAATTCTATTTGGACTGTGCTATTGTAAATATCACAGTTTGATAATGATAATTTAATATAGGACGAGCTTATGAAAAATATACTTGAATATATTGAAAACAGTACATCAGAATATCCTGATAAAATCGCTTTTGCAGATAATGATAATACAATAACCTATGCACAGCTGTTGAAAAATGCAAAAAGCATCGGTACTGCACTTTCTCAGATGAATAAAAGAAACTGCCCGATAGCAGTTTACCTTGATAAGAGTGTACGGACACCGTGTGCCATGTTCGGCATTACCTACAGCGGTAACTTTTATATTATTATTGATGCTGAAATGCCTGTGGAAAGAATAAATAAAATTTTTTCCACTCTGTCCCCTGTAGCAATTATTACAGATGAAGCACATCTTGACAATGCAAAGCAGCTTGAGGCTGAATGTGAAATATTTATGTATAATACCGCAGTAAATACCGAAATCGACGAAAAGGTACTTTCCTGCATACGAAACAGACAGATTGATACGGATCCGCTCTATGCACTTTACACATCAGGCTCAACAGGTATGCCAAAGGGTGCTGTGCTCAGCCACAGAAATGTTATTGCATACACCCAGTGGTTTACAGACACATTTAATATAAACAGCGAAACCGTTTTCGGAAATCAGACACCGTTTTATTTTTCAATGTCTGTATCGGATGTTTATTCCACAATTAAGAGCGGTGCAACACTCTGTATCATTCCGAAGGCTTGTTTCTCCTTCCCTATTAATCTTATTAAATTTTTAAACGAGCACAGGGTGAACACCATTTACTGGGTACCCTCTGCTATTTCCATTGTAGCAAATCTCAAGCTGTTTAAATATGCAAAGCCTGAATATCTCAAAAAGGTTTTGTTTGCAGGTGAGGTTATGCCCACAAAGCAGCTTAACTACTGGATTCAGAATCTGGATGAGGATATACTTTTCGCAAACCTTTACGGCCCTACGGAAACAACTGATATCTGTACATACTATGTAGTGGACAGGCAGTTCAGGGACGATGAGCCACTTCCGATAGGCAGGCACTGCGACAACTGCGACGTAATGATTGTCACCGATAAAAACGAACTTGCAAAGCCCGGTGAAGAGGGAGAGCTTTATGTTCGCGGCTCATTTGTTGCCTATGGCTATTACGGCAATGATGAAAAAACGAAGGACGCATTTGTTCAGAATCCTCTTCACTCCTATTATCCTGAAATTGTTTACAGGACAGGTGACCTTGTGAAGGAAAACGATAAGGGTGAAATTATGTATATCACCCGCAAGGATTTCCAGATCAAGCGTATGGGATACCGCGTTGAGCTTGGCGAGATTGAAACAGCGGCAAGCTCTATTGAAAATATTGAAGAGGTTGTCTGCGTATTTGATAAAGCTAAGGATAAAATCATTCTTGTTTATCAGGGCAAAAAGCTTACGGCTGAGGATATACTCAAATGTATTAAAGCAAAGGTTCCTGCATATATGGTGCCTGACAGAATTGAAAAAATTACACTTATGCCGCATAACCAAAACGGCAAGATTGACAGAAAAGCAGTTCAATCTTTAATGTGTGAATAAATAATAATAATAATAATGAAAGAGGAAATGATAATGGAAAAATTAATTGAGATTTTAGAGGAATTAAAACCTGGTGTAGAATTCACAAAGGACACAAAACTTGTTGAAGATAAAATTTTTGACAGTCTCGGTATGATTTCACTTGTGGCAGAGCTTTCGGACGAATTTGATATTGAGATTTCACCAATGGATATCGTTCCTGAGAATTTTGCAACCGTTGAAACGCTTTATGAAATGATTGAAAGACTTGCTGACGAGGACTGATAAATGACCTATACCTCATTTGAATTCTTTTTGATTTATTTCGGGGTTACTTATGTTCTGTACACTCTTTTCCCTAAAAAAGCAAAATGGTGTGTTCTGCTTGTAGGCTCACTGGCGTTTTACTTTATCGCCGCCGGTGCTCATATTGAATTTCTGCTGATTAGTGCATTGATTATATGGGCAGTGGGTATGGGCATACAGAAGCTCAACGATACCTTTGCCATAAAGAAGAAGGAAGTGGCAAAGGAAGAACGAAAGGCCCTGAAAAACAAATATAAAAATTATAAGCTTGCTGTATTAACCGTTGGTGTTCTGAGCAACTTTGCATTTTTGCTTGTACTGAAATACGGCAATTTCTTCGGCAACACAATCAATACGGTTTTCTCTGCACATCTGCCTGAATTATCCCTTATTCAGCCACTCGGTATATCCTTCTATACCCTACAGGCTGTAAGCTATATTACAGATGTTTACAGAGGCCGTTATAAGGCTTGTAAGAATCCGCTGCGCATTACCCTTTACCTGTCCTTTATGCTGACAATTGTTGAGGGACCTGTGGCGCGTTATGACCAGCTGGGAACCCAGCTTTCAGAGTGCAAAAGATTTGAATTCAAGGATTTTGTAAACGGTGCACAGCTTGTTGTATGGGGTCTTTTCAAAAAAATTGTCATAGCGGACAGAGCTGCTGAACTCGTCAACAATGTTTTTGACAAGCCTGAGTTTGACAGCGGTGTTATCGTTCTCGGTGCAATACTTGTATATACACTCCAGCTTTACTGTGATTTCTCAGGTATTATGGACGTTGTAACCGGTCTTGGCGAAATGATGGGCATTGAACTTCCGAAGAACTTCAACAGACCGTTCTTTGCAAAATCCATTAATGAGTTCTGGCAGAGATGGCACATCACACTCGGCGGCTGGCTGAGAGATTATATATTCTATCCGATTTCTCTTTCAAAGCCTTTTATGAATCTCACAAAAAGTGCAAGAAAGAAATTCAATCCATATTATGCTAACCTTATTCCTACTGCAGTGGCACTGTTTTTCGTTTGGTTTGCAAACGGTATGTGGCACGGCGCAGCATGGAAATATATTGTATATGGTCTTTACTACTATGTACTTATGATGATAGGACTGTTTGCAGAGCCTCTCAGTGCAAAGGTTTGCGAAAAACTGAAGATAAACAGAAAGAGCAAAGGCTTTGGTCTGTTCCAGATGTTAAGAACCTTTGTAATCGTTAACTTCGGTATGCTGATTTTCAGGGCTGACAGTCTTAAAACTGTGGGTCTCGCAATCAAAACAATTTTCGTAAAGCCAAACTTCTCCGCACTTGCAGTAGGCAGTAAAAACGGACTCGGCCTTGACCTCAAGGATTATGCTATACTGATTATCGGTGTAATTATCATCTTTGCTGTAGGCGTTATACAGGAACGCGGTGTCCATATCCGTGAAAGAATCTCAAAACTGCCGTTTATCGTTAAATTTATAATCTATATGCTTTCCATTCTCAGCGTTATCATTCTCGGCGCATACGGTGAGCATTACGGTGCAGTTGACTTGTTATATGCTAATTTTTAGGTGCTGCTATGAATGAAAAGAAAAACAAAAACAATAAAATAATAAACAGTATCAAGGTAATCAGCTTTATACTTGTTTTTGTGGCAGTGCTTGAAATTTTTTCAATGACGGTATTTTCCAAATCAAATGCCACAACCTATAAAAACAAATTCAAAAATGCGTATAACTATGTCAATGAGGTGAAAAATTCAATTGATATCATTGCACTGGGAAACAGTAATATGTACTCCGCAATATGTCCTGTAAAGCTTTGGGACAAAAAAGGATATACAAGCACGGTTGTCGCTTCTCCTCGTCAGAGCGTGGCAATGACTTATACTATGCTTTACGACGCACTTGAAAAACAATCGCCGAAAATGGTTATCCTTGAACAGGATATGCTTTACGAGGGTGTGGAATTTGATCCTGAGGCTGTTGAGGAACAGGCTAAGTCACAGAATAATAAAAGACTTCCCACTGTCCCATATATTACAGACGATCAGCTTACAACAGATATACAGAATCATTTTACAATTTTCCTCCTGCACGACAGCTGGAAACAGATGATCAAAAATGCGAAAAACATAGGTAATGATGCAACCTTCAATCATGGCTATTATTTCAATAAGGCTATAAAAAAGAATGCACCTAACTCCAATATGGATTATACCGATACTGTTGAGGCTATACCAGAAGACGCAGAACTCTATCTCAATAAAATTCTTGACCTGTGCAGGGAAAATGATATGGAGCTTATGTTCATAGGTTCACCGTCACTCACAAACTGGTCCTATGCAAGGCACAATGCAGTTGAAAAATTTGCAGAAGAAAACAATATTTCCTATCTCGATTTCAACACCCTTGAGGATTATGAAATCAATTACAAACGGGATTTCCGTGATAAGGGCAGCCATATGAATTATTACGGTGCAAAGAAAATCACAAATTACATCGGCAACTTTATAAAGAATCATTACCCTGACCTTATTGAGGACAAGCGTAAAAATGATGATTTTGCCTATTGGTATGATGATAAAGCAAGGTTTATTGAATACCACAAAATCAAGAAATTCTAATAAAATTTGATAGAATGATCACAGCACCTCAGCGATTGCTGAGGTGCTCTTTTTTATTTTCATCCTAAATATTATTATTTTGCTTTCGACTCATTTTCCTCCAATTGAAAAATCCGTATATATCGTTGATTAAAAATATTGCAAAGCATACTATCATCGGTAAAAATGAAATATCCTCCATGCTGGCCATTATCCACAGGATAACCAGCACCACATCATTACAGGCATATGCCACTGCATAATACGGCGAACGCAGGAGCATAAGTGCTGACGCTGAAAAGCTTGTGGCAATCGATACTGTACTCATAAATAAATTGGCATTGTTAAAATATTTCAATATGAAGTAAAATAAAACGGTTACAGCAACTGTGAACAGTACTAAAACAATAGCCTTAGTCCTTGTCAGCGCTGCTATCTTCACTTCGTTTTTTCCGTTTTCATAAGGATTTTTAAACCAGCTGACAGCGGATAAAACGGCTATCGGTGCCGTCATACCGAGATAGGTTATCATTTCTCCGTAATAATTGAATCTGAATGAAATTACGGCATAAAACAGGCTGAAAACAACTGTAAGTATCTGACCAAGAACATCCCCCTTTGACACAAATATCAATGCAGTCACTCCGATGAGTGATGCAATAATTGTAAGCACATCCTTTGATGAACCCGCTATAAATGAAATGACAATCGCAGCAACTGAGAATAACCATAAGATAAGTTCAAATTTTGTGAGGTTTTTAAAGGATTTTAAAAATTTCATAGCAATCATCTCCTTGACAATAATATAGAAATATAAAAAGCATTCACTACACACATCTTCTAAGACCTAACGATGTGCATATGAATGCTATCTTTTGCTACCCGGTGGCAGCATAATATTTACTTTATACTTATCTGTTGTTCAATATTTTACCAAACAGCAAATAAATTGTCAACTGTTTCTCAACCTTGTAAATTCAATTCCCTCTTTACCTGTCATATGCTCAATATCAATCTCTACCATATAGGTTCTGTCGATTGCAGCATTGATTTCCTTTTCAATGGCTGCATCGTCATTTGGTGAATACTTTTTTGCAAGAATCTCAAGCGTTTTTCTTTTTTCATTGTCATCTTCTATGATTCTTGCATTGCCGAATGCAATAACACTTCTGTATCGCGTGGTAAATTTCTCAGGCAAAACATCATCCGTATCAATCACACAGAATGAAACCCTGCTGTTACGCTTTATTGCATCAAGCTTATGTCCTTCCACAGCACAGTGAAAATAGATTTTGCCGTCACTGTAAACATAACTGAGCGGTACTGCATAAGGGTAATCATTATCCCCTGTGCAGGCAAGCGTGCCTGATGTATTCCGATTCAGAATGTCAATTGACTCCTTCACTGACAAAAGCTGATTCTTTCTTCTTAGCTCTCTGAACATAATCACTAACCTCCTACATATGGATTACACGTGCATCCAGCTCCTGCACCAGTTCATCCGAATGCGTTACAATAATAATTGTTTTCCCTGCTGCTTTCATAGATTTCAAAAATTCTATCAGCCAGATGCGTGATGATTTATCAAGAAAATTAAACGGCTCATCCAGTATAAGCACCTCAGGATTGACTGCCAAAACTGAGGCAATGGCAACCTTTTTCTTTTCACCGCAGGAAAGGTGATACGGTGCTCTGTCCCTTAGCTTTTCGATATTTAAAAATTCCAGCATATCGTCAACTCTTTTTTGTATCTCCTGCTCATCAAATCCCATCTGCATAGGACCGAAGGCAATCTCCTCCTGCACGGAAGAACAAAAGAGCTGCAGCTCCGTGTTCTGAAAAACATATCCAATTTTTTTATGAAATGCTTTTGAAAAAGCCTGTGATTTCATTTTCTTTTCAGTTATCTCTTCACCACTGAAGATATATGTACCCTTCTCAGCAAATAAAAGACCGTTGAGAACTCCAAGCACTGTCGATTTACCGCAGCCGTTTTCCCCCTGCAAAACCACAGTTTCACCGTCTTTTACACACATTGAAAAATAATTCAATACAGGCTCACTGTCGTACGCAAAGCATATATCCTTAAGTTCAATCATTGTATCACCGCCTGAAAATAAATGAATACACCAATTAATATAATCAATGCTGCAAGATAGGTCAAGTCGTATTTTGAAAATTTGCTTTTTTTGTTTTTCGTGAATGTTCCGTCAAAGCCGCGACATTCCATTGCCTGCTGGGTAGTCTGTGCACATGCCTTAGCTTTTATAAAGGTTGTACCGAGAATACCTGACACCGCTTTGCTTTTTTCTGGATTTCGGCCGATGGAACGCACCTTAAGTGCCGTCAGCATTTCAAAGCATATTTGCGAGAGAATGGATATATACTGTATTGTTAAATCAAAAACAAATATAATGATATCGGGCACACGGTAGCTCTTCAGTGCCGATGTAATCTGATTAAACGGTGTGGTAAGATTAAACCGCATTACAAGAGATACGGAAACAAAGACTCTGGCGGTAATGCTCATCAGTGAATGGGGATTGCCCATAAGTGCACCCGGCAGAAGAATCAGAACGGAAATGATTTCTGCAGGAACAAGCACCTTTAAAACATTTTTGATTGTATGGCTGTCCGACACTGCCATCAAAACCATTGTTACAGCCAGCATAAAAAATACAAAATAAAAATTCTTTGCCAGTGCAGTTAATACAACGGCAAGCAAAACACCAAAAAGACGAAGAGCTGTATTGCATCTCTTCGCCTTAGCTATATATCCGTTTTTTCTGAAGCGTGATAAAGCAGAAAGTATTTGCTTTGTGCTTTTATCAATGAATTTTGACTTGTCAGACTTAGGAATATAATCGTCCTTCCCGGTCAGCCAGTCAGGGATGTTGTTACTTTGCATAGTTTACTTTATTCCCCATAAAGGATGAAATGAGCTTGAATAGGATGACTGCAATTGCAATTCCGATTACTGCAGATAGTATATATCCTATCCATTCAGGCAGACTGCCTATCGCATAGTCAGGGCAGAGTGCTGAAAAGTCGGAAAGAACACCGTTTTCCATTCCTGCAGGAGTAAATCCTGCTATGGATACCATATCCTCTACGCCCCATTCGCCCCAAGCAGTTCCGGTGGCAAGCAGTCCTATCGGAGTAAGTGCCACAAATACCGCAAGAAGTATACCGATGAAAGTCTTTCCTTTTTTCGTCTGCGGCTGATTATTCACAAGCTCCGGTGACATTGACTTAACAAACGCAAGAACTGCGACGGTAAATACTACTTCTGCCAGTCCGAACAATGTGAGATGCCCTGCCATCATAGCCGGAATGGAAACATTCAGTCCGTAAGGACAATACAAAGCCTGCCCTGCTGCATCTTTAAACAAATATGGCTGAACGCCGAATTCTATTGCAGTCATAAGTGCAGCAGCATTGATTCCGATATAGGAGCCCACTGCTGCGCCGATATATTCCCCTGCCTTTGACTTGCTGTGATTTTTAATCAGTGAATAAACAGCATAGCCAACATAAGGAAGAATGAATGCAATATTGAATATATTGGCACCAAGCGACAGTATACCGCCGTCACCGAAAAGAAGGGCCTGAATTGTAAGCGTTACCGCCACTGAAAGACACGCTGCCTCAGGTCCCAACAATATGGCTATCAGCGTTCCCCCTACTGCGTGACCGGTTGTTCCTCCCGGCAGCGGAATATTAAACATCATTGCAACAAATGAAAATGCTGCGAATACGCCGAGTAGAGGCATTTTATCCTTTGATATATTTTCCTTAACCTTTTTTGCAGATACTGCAATTGCAGGTACAGCAGCTGCTGCCATTACTGCACAGGTAGCAGGACTGAGATAATTTTCAGGTATATGCATAATTTGTTCCTCCTTTTATTTGACAGGCATATTCTATCAAAGCAAAGATTACAATACAAGCCGGGTGGGGGGATATTTTCAGTGTGTATACGTGAAATGTATATTTATACACAAAAAATTTGACAACGCAAACCAATGTTGCTATAATTCACCTTAAAGTGTTAACCAACACACTTTACATGCAGTATTTAGACGAAATATAATGTATAAATTCTGCTTTCTGTTTATTACAAATATTTGGGAGGGAATCATTATGACTTATTCACAAAAGGTTTTAAATGATTTAAAAATCAAAAATCCTGATCAGCCGGAATTTATCCAGGCTGCAGAGGAGGTACTTGAGTCTTTGGCTCCTGTGGTTGACAATGACCCTAAGTATCAGAAAGCAGGCTTGCTGGAAAGACTTGTTGAGCCTGAAAGACAGATTATGTTCCGTATTCCTTGGGTTGATGATAACGGCAATGTGCACGTTAATCGCGGATACCGTGTACAGTTCAACTCCGCTATCGGACCTTACAAGGGCGGTATCAGACTTCACCCATCAGTATACCTCGGAATCATTAAGTTCCTCGGCTTCGAGCAGGTATTCAAGAACAGCCTTACAACTCTCCCTATGGGCGGCGGTAAGGGCGGCTCCGACTTCGATCCTAAGGGAAAGAGCGACGGAGAAGTTATGCGTTTCTGCCAGAGCATTCATGAACGAGCTTTATAAGTACATCGGTGCCGACGAGGACGTACCTGCAGGTGATATCGGTACAGGTGCACGTGAGGTTGGTTATCTTTACGGTCAGTACAAAAAGCTTACAAACCGCTCAGAGGGCTGTCTTACTGGTAAGGGCTTAAGCTTCGGTGGTTCTCTTGCAAGAACAGAGGCTACAGGCTACGGTCTTGTATATATCACTGAAGAGCTTCTTAAGGATCATAACAAAAACCTTTCAGGTGCAAGAGTTGCTGTATCAGGCTCAGGTAACGTTGCTATCTATGCTATGGAAAAAGCAACTCAGCTTGGTGCTAAGGTAATATCCTGCTCAGATTCAACAGGCTATATCATTGATGAAAACGGTATTGACGTTGAGGCTGTTAAGCAGATTAAAGAGGTTGAGCGTAAGAGAATCAAGACTTATCTTGAAACTCATCCTGATGCAACCTACGGCGAGGGCTCAATCTGGGATAACGTAACATGTGAGGTTGCTCTTCCTTGTGCAACACAGAATGAAATTAACAAGGAACAGGCTGACCGCCTTGCTGATACAGGCTGCTATGCAGTATGTGAAGGCGCTAACATGCCTACTGACGCTGAGGCTACTCAGGTATTCCTTGATAAAAATGTACTCTTCATTCCGGGTAAAGCATCAAACGCAGGCGGTGTTGCTACTTCTGCTCTTGAAATGGGTCAGAACTCAATCCGTTCAAGCTGGACCTTTGATGAGGTTGATGCTAAGCTTAAGGGCATTATGATTAATATTTATTATCATATGAAGGATGCTTGCGAGCAGCTTGGTGAAAAAGACAATTTTGTTATCGGTGCAAATATTGCAGGCTTTATGAAGGTTGCTGATGCTATGATGGCTCAGGGTATTGTTTAATTCAATATATTTTTAAATTTTTCAGCATCTGTTATTGACAGATGCTGATTTTTTTATAATTTCTTTTTCATAAAATCCGTATAAAAACAACACCTTGCGGCAATAATGCTTGTGAGGTGTTATTTTATGTCAACTAAAGATAAACCAAATAATAAAAATTTAAGAGCGTTATTTTCAGTAATCTGCCTTTGCATTATTGCACTGGGTCTTATCGTTTATTTTTCAACTCAAAGTACAAATAATACATTGGTAAATGAAGCAACCACTGTTAAACAGACACAGACAACAGAGGTACAGAAAAGAGTAACCGTTAAGGATACCACAACCGGCAAAGCTGCTACCACTGAAGATAATAGCACAACCGCTGCAAAAACGACAGCCGCAGCCACTGAAAAGGCTACTATGCAATCCGGTGACACCAACACCCCATACAAATCTTTTTACAAATATCCCTGTGAGGAAACCGTAATTTTCGGTTACAGTGAGGAGCTTGTAAAAAATGAAACGATGGGTGATTACCGTTCTCATACTGCGGTAGATTTTAAATGTGCATCAGGTGCAAAAATTTCAGCAATAAATGACGGTCTTGTTCTGTCCGTAAAAAAGGATAACCTGCTCGGAAAGGTTGTTGAAATTGATCACGGCGGAAAGCTTGTGGCAAAATACTGCGGACTTGATACGGTGAATGTATCAGAAGGCGACTATGTTACAATCGGTCAAACGTTGGGAACGCTCGGTTCAGTTCCGTTTGAAGCAGGCAGTGAAAGTCATCTTCATTTTGAAACCGCAATTGACGGCAAAAATGTAAATCCGCTTGATGTAATGGCAAAAAGTGAATAATATCAGAGCATCTCTTAACGAGATGCTTTTTTACTGTTTGCTGATTTATCAAAAAGAATTCTGAAATTGCAGTTTTTATTATTAATTTCTTTAAAAAGGTAATAATAAAAAAGAACCGTTACTGATTATAAAATACTCGATAAATAATTATACAAATCAGTAATTCTTCTGTGATTGAATCACTGATTGAAACAGACAAATCTTTCATAATCATTCATAGAAAGCTCTGTTTTTTGAACAATCATCACAAAAAAACTCGCCATATTCAGCAATAACGACGAATTCAAATGAATGTTATTGACTGTTTTTGAGTTCTTTTGGTATAATTCAAGTGTAAAAAGAACTAAGGCGGTGATGTGATATTCTTACGCAGGACAGACATTTAAAAATACTATCAATATTAAAAGAGGAAGGCTCTGTTAAAGTAAGTCAATTAACTGAATTACTTGGAAGCAGCGAATCAACCATACGGCGCGATCTTGCTGCGCTTGCTGATGCAGGAAAGCTTAACAAGGTTCACGGCGGTGCAACAGTGCTTAATCAGGAATTCATAAGGTTTGAGGATAATATTAACGACAAACTTACTAAACAGATTAATGAAAAATCATTGATAGCACAATATGCCGCATCACAGATTCAGGATAATGACTTTGTTTTTATTGATGCAGGAACAACCACTCTGCTCATGACCAAGTATCTTAAGGGAAGCAAAGCTACATTTGTAACAAACGGCATAGAGCATGCTCGGGAACTTTCTGCAAATGGCTGCAAAACTCTTGTATTAGGTGGAATTCTCAAACAATCAACTGAAGCAATAATCGGTCTGGTTGCTGCATCAAATCTTCAAAAATATTCATTTACGAAGTCCTTCATCGGAGCTAACGGAGTAAGTGAAAAACAAGGTTTCACCACACCGGATATTGAAGAGGCTACACTAAAAAGTGTCGCAATTGAAAAAAGCTTTGTTTCATATATACTTGCTGATTCAACAAAATTCAACAAGGTTTCAGCAGTTAGCATAGGATCAATTGACAGTGCCTGTATAATAACCGACAAATGTCCTAATGAAACAATAAAAAAATTAACCATAGTAAAAGAGGTAACAGAATGATATACACTGTCACATTCAATCCGGCAATGGATTATGTAATGCAGGTAGATAATATTAATGAAAAGGATATAAGCCGATCTGAGTCAGAAAAAATATTCTACGGAGGTAAAGGAATAAATGTATCATCTATATTGACCAAACTGAATGTTGAAAATACAGCAACCGGGTTCCTCGCCGGATTTACCGGAAATGAAATTGAGCGGATGCTCAAATCTGACAATATCCGCACGGATTTTGTACATCTGAAAACAGGATGTACAAGAATAAATGTAAAAATCAAAGCAAAACAGGAGATTGATATCAATGCACACGGTCCGAATATAACCGAACAAGATATTACTGATCTGTTAAATAAACTGAAAAAAATAAAAGCAGGTGACTATCTTGTACTTGCAGGTTCCGTTCCGCCATCGCTTTCCGATGATATCTATGAAAAAATTTTAGAGCATTTCACCGATAAGGATATAAACGTTGTTGTTGATACCACAGGCAACCTGCTGAAAAACATACTCAAATACAAGCCGTTCCTGATAAAGCCGAATCATCACGAGCTGGGCGAAATCTTTTCAGTGGATATCAACAGCACACAGGATGTTATAAGGTACGCAAAAAAGCTGCAGGAAATAGGTGCAAAGAATGTGCTTGTTTCACGTGCAAAAGACGGAGCAACACTTATTGACGAGAACGGTAATGTAATCTCCGTTACAAATGCACCCGGAAAGATTGTCAGCTCTGTCGGCTGCGGTGATTCAATGGTTGCAGGCTTTATTGCCGGATATATTAACAGCGGAAAATATGAAGAAGCTCTCAGACTGGGGGCTGTCTGTGCAAATGCAACCGCATTTTCCTATACCCTTGCTGAAAAAGAAGAAATTGATAATATGATTTCAAATAAAAACATTTATATTGAACAGGAGTAACTGATTAATATGAGAATAATTGATTTATTGAAAAAAGAGGCTATTACTCTAAATACTAATGCTGCTTCAAAAAAAGAAGCTATTGACAAACTGATTGTTCTGCACGAAAAGACAGGAAACCTTTCAGACATGAACGCCTACAGAAGTGCTATCCTTGCACGAGAGAAACAAGGTACAACTGCAATAGGTGAAGGTATAGCCGTTCCGCATGCTAAATCAGAAAGTGTTAAGTCACCGGGACTTTCCGCATTAACACTGACAAATGGTGTAGATTACGGTGCACCCGACGGAAAGCCATCAGATATCCTCTTTATGATTGCTGCACCGCTTGACGGTGACCTTCATCTTGAAATTCTTTCAAGACTTATGGTTATGCTTATGGAGCCTGAATTCTGTCAGGCATTGAGAAATGCAAAAACAGCAGATGAATTTCTCAATATAATCAACAACAAAGAAAAGGAAAAATATCCTGATGAACCTGAAGTAAAAAAGGAAGAAGACAGAGGCTACCGTATTCTCGCCGTAACTGCCTGCCCTACCGGTATTGCCCACACATATATGGCGGCGGAAGCACTTGAAAAGGCCGGAGAAAAGCTGGGATATCCGCTTAAGGCTGAAACAAATGGCTCAGGCGGAGCAAAAAACATTCTCACCCAAAAGGAAATTGAGGAATGCGACGGTATCATTATAGCTGCTGATAAAAATGTTGAAATGGCACGCTTTGACGGAAAGCCTGTTATTAAAACCACTGTTTCAAACGGCATAAATAAACCTGAAGAATTAATCAATAAAATTATTGAGGGAAAAGCAAATATTTATCATGCTGACGGTGAACAGGACAGCACAAGCGGTGATGAAAAAGAAAGCTTTGGACACGGCATTTATAAACATCTTATGAATGGTGTATCACATATGCTCCCATTTGTTGTGGGCGGCGGTGTGCTTATTGCCTTAGGCTTTCTGATTGATACCATTGCAGGCAACTCAAATGCCGGCGGAGACTTTGGCTCAACCAATCCGGTTGCATCCGTTGTATTCTGGATCGGTAAAGCTGCTTTTGCATTTATGCTTCCGATACTTGCAGGATATATAGCACAGTCTATTGCAGACCGACCGGGATTGCTTCCCGGTATTGTAGGCGGATATCTTGCCACCACAGGTGCTACACTCAGCTCACCTACAGGAGATGACTCTGCTGTATCCGGCTTTCTCGGAGCACTGCTTGCAGGTTTCATTGCAGGTATGCTTGTAAATGTTCTGAAAAAAGCATTCGTCTGGATGCCGAAGAGTATGGACGGCATAAAACCTGTATTCATCTATCCGCTTTTAGGTACACTGTTAATCGGCTTGTTTATGCTCGCAATCAATCCTTTTGTAGGATATCTTAATATCGGACTTTCAAACGGACTCTCAAGTCTTGGTGAAACCAGCAAAATACTTCTTTCAATTGTTCTTGCCGCAATGATGGCAACAGATATGGGCGGACCATTCAACAAGGCGGCCTATGTTTTCGGCACAGCCGCTGTAGCTGACGGAAACACCTGGATTATGGCCGCCGTTATGATCGGAGGTATGATTCCTCCTATTGCAATTGCACTTTCAACAACATTTGCAAAGAGAAAATGGACTAAGGAAGAAATTAAAAACGGTCCTGTAAACTATCTTATGGGTCTTTGCTTTATCACCGAAGGTGCTATCCCTTATGCTGCTTCTGATCCCCTTCGTGTAATTCCTTCCTGTATGGTAGGTTCAGCAGTTTCAGGTCTTGTGTGTGCATTATTTAACTGTGTATGTCCTGCTCCTCACGGCGGAATATTCGTGTTCCCTGTTGTTGACAATCCATTCGGATATATCATCGCATTAATTGCCGGCTCGGCCGTTGGTGCACTGATGCTGTCTCTTTTAAAAAAGAATAAAAGCGAGCTTTAAGGGCTTAAATAAAATAAGAAAAAAGGAGAATTATTATGGTTTCAAAAGCAACAAAAATCACAAACGAAATGGGATTTCATATGCGTCCCGCAAATATATTTGTAACTGAAATGAGCAAGTTCAAATCAAATATTGATATCGTTCTTGACGGAAAAAGAATCAATGGCAAAAGCATTATGAACATTATGGCATCGTGCATCAAATGCGGTACCGACATTACAATCGAATGTGACGGCGAGGATGAACAGCAGATGCTTGACGCTGCAATTAAGCTTATTGAGTCCGGTTTCGGAGAATAACACAGAGGTGCATTTATGCTTAAGGGAATTGGTGCCAGTCAGGGCTATGGCATAGGGAAAGCTGTTATCATCAGTGATATAAGCACGGATTACAGCAATGTAAAATATACAGACGCTGAAGCTGAAAAAAGCCGCCTGCAGGCAGCTGTTGATACATTTATAAATGAAACGAATGAGCTTGCAGAATCATTAAAAACAAATGCAGGCAGCAAGGAATCTGAAATCCTTGAGGGACACATTGCCATGCTGCGTGACCCGTTTATGCTATCACAGATGCAGGAAAGCATTGACTCAGGTATCGTTGCTGAAAAAGCTGTTGATACAGTATGCAATATGTTTATCGACATCTTTTCTGCAGCTGATGATGAGCTTACAAGACAAAGAGTATCGGATATCAGAGATATCAAGGACAGTCTGCTGAAAACACTGCTTGGAGCTGAGGGTGTGGATATATCTTCAGTTGAAGAGAACTCCGTACTCATTGCAAAGGATTTCACTCCGTCAATGACAAGCAAAATAAATAAGAAAAATGTTAACGCTATCGTTACAGAGGTTGGCGGCGTAACAAGCCACAGTGCGATACTTGCCAGAGCAATGGGTATTCCTGCTGTGCTCTCCGTCATTGATGCGACCGAAAAAATCAAGAACGGTGAAGCTGTTATCGCTGACGGCTTTAACGGAAACATTATTCTTAATCCCAATGAAGAACAAATTGCAGAGTATAACAAAAAGCAAAGTGAATATATTGGTGAAAAAGAAAATCTCAAGGCTTATATGGGTAAAGAAAGCATAACCCAAAGCGGAATAAAAAAAGCAGTTTACGCAAATATAGGAAGGCCTGAGGACATCCAGAATGTTATACAAAACAGTGCTGAAGGAATCGGCTTGTTCCGAACGGAATTTCTGTTTATGGACAGAAACACTGAGCCGACTGAAGAGGAGCAGTTTGAAGCGTATTCCACAGTTGCTAAGGCAATGAACAATAAAGAGGTTATTATTCGTACGCTTGACATCGGAGGAGACAAGGATATCCCTTATCTAAAAATAGAAAAAGAGGAGAATCCCTTTCTCGGTCACAGGGCGATACGCTACTGCCTTGACAATCCCTTACTTTTTAAATCACAGATTAAGGCAATCCTTAGGGCAGCTGTATATGGAAATATAAAAATGATGCTTCCCCTTATCACTGCACTTGACGAGGTCAGAAAAGCTAAAGAACTGATTGAGGAATGTAAAACAGACCTGAAAAATGCAGGCACAAACTACGCCGATACCCCAGTCGGAATTATGATAGAAACACCTGCTGCTGTTATGATTTCGGATATACTGGCAAAAGAGGTTGATTTCTTTTCAATCGGAACGAACGACTTAACAGGCTATATTATGGCGGTTGATCGCGGAAATGCAAAGGTCTGCTCGCTGTATGATACACTGCAAACACCTGTATTAAGAGCGATTGAAACAACGATTAAAAATGCTAAGGCTAACGGAATCCCTGTGGGCATGTGCGGTGAAGCTGCCGCCGATACTGCACTTATACCGTCCCTTGTAAAATGGGGACTTGATGAATTTTCAGTATCACCGGGCAATATATTGCTGACAAGAAAAACAATATGCAATTGTCCTTAAAAAGTAAAGGGACTGTCTCACTTATATTCAAATGAGACAGTCCCTTTGTTATTATGATTTCATTTTCAATACCAGATTAAGTACGTTTCTTGCTGTTCTTTCCAGCTCTGCTCTGGTTATACCGTCAGTCTTTCCGATTGTAGCAAGCAGTGTACCGTCAGATTTATATTTCTTTGCATTGTGCTTACCACCCGGCATAAGCACATCAACCTGTGCACGGACACGGTAAGCATTGTCCTTAACGGACGGAAATTCAGGACTTTCGGATTTCTGCATCCACCAATCCGTCATAACATTGCCCTCATAGCCCCATTCCTTTCGGAGAACTGTTGTTACCAAGTCATAATTGTAATGGCTCCATACACCATTAATTTTATTATAGCTCGTCATAATATTAAGCGGCTTGCTTTCCTTTACGCAGATTTCAAAGCCCTTAAGATAAATTTCCCTGAGTGCTCTTTGTGAAACACGTGAATCATTCTTTGTTCTGCGTACCTCCTGATTATTGCAGGCAAAATGCTTAGGACAGGCAGATACACCGTTTGTCTGAATACCATTTACATACGCTGAACCCATTTTACCTGAAAGAACAGGGTCTTCGGAAAAATATTCAAAGTTTCTTCCGCAAAGCACATTGCGCTGGATATTCATACCCGGAGCGAGAAGAACGTCTGAGCCGTGCTCCAGCATTTCAGCACCCATAACTGTTGTAAGCAATTCGATTAAGCTGCAGTTCCATGTACTTGCAAGTGCAGTACCGCAAGGGATCAGTGAAGTGTATTTTTTGATACGTATACCTGCAGGACCATCAGTTGTGATAATCGGTGCTACACCCTTTTCACGCAATGACGGAATAATTCCGCCGAAAGCGCCTGCATTTCCCACAACACCAAGATCACTGTTCATCATTCCCTGACCTCTGGTGAGTGCCTCAAGCTCATCATTGTTAAGCTGCGAAATAAAATCATCAAGTGTAATCTTCCCGTCTTTCACATCAGCCAGCTTATAACCCCTGTCACCCTTAAAACCTATTTCAACAGGAAGATTATTGGTGATTCTGTCCTTAAGATACGGCTTTGACGGTGCAAGCTGCTCCTTGCCGATAATCAGTCTGCCGTCCTTTTCCTTTGCAGCCATACGTTCAAAGCTGTCTTTGATACCGCAAACCTCATCAAGCTGTTCAACAACCATATCTTCAAGCTGAACACTGCCTGCTTTCATATCAGTACGAACAGAATTTCCGATATAAAAAGTATATTCACCGCTTTCAATAACATAGGCATATTTATGCGAGCTTTTTGAGCAGTCGTCAAAGGAGGAAATATCATACAGACTGAATTCAAAATGGATGCTTTCACTTTCGTCAGGTGCAAGCTCATTGGTTTTTCCAAAAGCAACAAGGCTTCTTTCAGCCTTTGACAATTCACCCTGAGGTGCCTTCACATAAAGCTGAACAACCTCCTTACCGCTTACATTACCGACATTTTTTACATCTGCTGTAATATAAAACTTATCATCTTTTCTTTCAAGCGAAGCAGGCTTTATTTCAAAATCAGTATAGCTCAGACCAAAGCCGAACGGATAAAGCACCTTATCCCTGCAAAAGGTTTCAAAATATCTGTAACCTACAAATATATCCTCTGCGTAGTTATTGTAATCCTTGCCGCCGAAATTTGCAGAGCTTGAATAGTCCTCATAATTTCTTGCAATGGTGCAGGGTAATTTACCGCTTGGAGTGGTTTTTCCCATAAGCACATTGGCAAGTGCGTTTCCGCTCTCCATACCGCACTGCCATGCATAAACTAAGGCAGTGATTTTATCGCCGTATTTCTCAGTCCACGCCATATCAACAATATTTCCGCAGTTCATTATAACCGTAACCTTATTGAAATGGGCAGTCACAAGGTCAAGCATTTTTATCTCATTATCAGTCAGATAATAGCTGCCCTGCTCCAGCTTATTTTCCCTGTCCTCGCCTGCTGCTCTGCCGATTACAACAATTGCAGAATGACTGTTATTGGCAGCTGATTTTACAATTCTTTCCTCCAGCTCCATTTCAGGAAAGCACATAGGCCAGTGACCCCAGAAGCCGTGACTGACAGGATTTTTTTCACACCAATCCTCATAAAGATTTAAAACAGGTGAATAAATATTTGCATTACAGTCCTTAAGTCCTTTGATCATATTCACCTGATACGGTGCATTGACATCACCGCCACTGCCGTATCCCACATAAAAATAGTCAATCTGGCATCTGCCGAAAACAGAAATCACTTCATCATCCTTAACAGGTAATGTGTTATTTATATTTTTCAGCAAAACGACACTTTCCTCAGCAGCTTTCAGTGCGATATCAGGTATAGGCTCAAAAGCCCTTGCAGTACCGTCGGCAGTATTCTCCTCCTGCATAACGCCGTTACCGCTTACGGCATCAACTATTTTTTGTACAAGTGTATCTAATTTCTGCTTTATTCTCATAAGAATATACTCCTCAATAGATTCATTAATTTTTAGTATAGCATAAATCTGAAATATATGCTATATTAGATTAAAAGCATATGCGACAAAAATGATTTGTCCGCTTCGCTTTTAGACTATAAAATATTATGTTGGAGAATAAATATGAAGAATATGAATCTCGGCGGCAGATGGATAATGAAAAACTGTACCGACCAAAAGGAATATAACGCAGTTATACCCGGCAGTGATTTTGGTAATCTGATAAAAAATAATGCAATTAAAAATCCCCTGATTTCAGGTGATGAAAAGGAAGGTATACGCATTGGTGAAAATGATTTTGAATTCAGAAGAGAATTTGACATCACCGATGCGGATTTAAAATACAAGCACATTCATCTTTGCTGCGGCGGACTTGATACGCTTTGCACCTGCTTTATCAACGGCAAGGAAGCATTTAAAAGCAATAACGCTTTCATCCCTGTTGATGTTGATATAAAGGCTTATCTGACAGAAGGACAAAATACCATTCTGTTTCACTTTGACTCCGCAATCAAATACATAAACAAGCTTCAGAAAGAGCACCCTCTCCCAAAAAACAACAACGGTGTTGACGGTATACCTTATATCAGAAAGCCGGGATGTCACTTCGGCTGGGACTGGGGTCCCTGTATTCCATACTGCGCCGTGCTTGAAAGCATTGAGCTGAAATGCTTTAACAAGAGAATTGAAAATATAAAAATCACACAAAATACCACAAAGGAAAAGGCAGTAGTCAGAGTAAGTGCAGATAACGCAGAACACATCACCCTGCTTTCCCCCGACGGTGCAGTAATAAACGGCAATGATAACAATGAGTTTATCATAGAAAATCCGCAGCTCTGGTACACCTATGAGCTGTCACAGAAAAAGACTCAGCCTCTTTACACGATTATATTTGAAAATGAGGAGGACAAAGCTGAGCAGAAAATCGGTCTGCGTTCCCTTTATCTTGACACAAGTAAGGACGAATACGGCAGCAATTTCTGTTTTGTATTAAACGGTGAAAAAATATTTGCAAAGGGCGGCAATCTGATTCCGTTCTCTGCAATTTACGAGGACAGCAACAACGATACGATTGATTACTACCTTGACCTTGCACAGAAATCAAATTTCAATATCATCAGAGTATGGGGCGGCGGAAGCTATGCCGGCAACTACCTGATGAATCAGTGCGACGAAAGGGGGATCCTGGTATGGCAGGACTTCTGCTTTGCCTGTCAGATGTATCCTTTCTATGATAAGGAATTTACAAACAATGTTCTGGCAGAGGTTACAGCAAACGTAAGCAGACTGACCATTCATCCAAGCCTTGCACTCTGGTGCGGCAACAATGAGCTTGAGGTAATGTTCTCCTATCTTCCGAAAACGGCAAAGATTATGAAAGCGTATGAGGAATTCTTCTATCATACACTGCCTGATTTTATCAGCGAACTCACGGATGTATCTTACATTCCGACATCACCTATCGGCAGTGCCTGCTTCAAGGAATACTCAAGCGACAATGTGGGTGACACACATATGTGGAACGTATGGCACGGATTGAAAAAGCTTGATTACTACACAACAAGATATTCAAGATTTTTATCCGAATTTGGTCTGGAATCCCTACCGTCTATGAAAGCAATCAAAACCTTTGCACCGCCTGAGGAATACGATATCACCTCACCAAGCTTTAACAGACATCAGAAATGTCTGGGCGGCAACAAAAAGATGCTTTTCTATCTCACAGAGATGTTTGATTTCCCTAAGCATTTTGAGGATTTGCCATATCTCACGGGAATTGTTCAGGCGGAGTGCGTAAAAAATGCCACAATCCATTTCAGACAGAACAAAGGCAGATGCAACGGCTCCGTGTTCTGGCAGTTCAATGATGTATGGAACTGTCCGAGCTGGGCATCCGTTGACTTTGAGGGTGTGCCTAAGGCTCTGCAGTATAAATCAAGAGAATTCTTTGCGCCTGTCACCGTAAGCTGTAAAAAGGAAAAGGGCAAGGCAGTTCTTTTCGCTCATAATGATACATTAAATGCTGTAGAATTAGAACTTACGGTTAAGCTGTTCAACAATGATAAAATCAGCATGCAGAGATATGGTATCAGCCTTGAACCAAACAGCTTTAAGAAAATTGATGAAATCAAAGTGAATGAAAATTCTGTTCTTCAGCTTTGCTTCAACGATGAGGTTATAACGGAGATATTCACCTCACCTGACAGGCTTAAACTGAAAAAGGCGAATATTACAGCCAAGCTTGACGGCAATAAAATGATATTGACAAGCGACACATTTGCTTACAATGTTTTCATAGACAGTGACGAAATCGCAAGCGACAACTATTTTTCACTTGCAAAGGGCGAAACAAGAACAGTCACCTTTGACAAAGCACCAAAGGATTATAAAATCACCTGTGCAAATAACATTGAATTCAAAAAGTCAAAGCTCAAAAAACAGCTGTTCAGATTTTTCTACCGCCTGAACCCTGTCAATATTGCAAATTATTTTTATTACACCTTTAATTAATAATTGTTTGAACAGCAATATAAACATAGCGAAACATCCTTGCATAAAATGGCAATGCAGCAAAAAAGAACTCAGCTAAGCTGAGTTCTTTTTTTATGTTTATTTATAAAGAATTATCTTTTCGTTGTAACTGTCTTTGTTTCGCTCCAGCCTGAATAGATATTATAATTCTTGCCATTGAACTTTATTGTCTTATAAGTTCGAACACGAACATAATGTTTCTTTCCGCCTGCACGGCCTGTGATGTTTCTTGCATAATATGTGTTCTTCGGCATAGTTACAGTTGTCGCATTGCTAAAATTGCTGCTTGTGCTGTACTGAATCTGATAGCCTGTTGTCTGATTCTTCTGTGTTGCCCACTGAACCACAAAACCCTTTGATCTTGCAGTCAGCTTTGTTACCTTTGTTCCCTGCGGTGCAATATTATAATACAGTGTTTTTGTACCGCTGTAATTACCCTTAAAGGTAATGGTAACTGCATATCTGCCCACATTCTTTCTGCCGCTTGCATAGCTTACAGTATAATCCGTATCCTTTTTCAGTGCCTTGCCTTTGCTGTCCTTTACTGTAACAGTCGGTGTCTGCACCTTGCCGTTATAGGTATAAGTGGTATTAGATAAAGCTACTGATGCAATTTTCATAACTGCTTCAGTTGACTTTATCTTTTTACAATTCTTACACGCTTCAGTTATTTTTCCATCTTTATTCAATGTTGCTTGAACAGCAGTTTTTTCGTAGCAATGATTTGTTTTGTCAATGATTTCTGTATAAGCACTGCCGCACTTTGTACAAGTATAAGTTTTAATGCCTACAGTTTCACAAGTCGGCTTTTTTGTAACTACACCATCATTATAGGTATGCTCTGTTACAGGAAGCACCTCAATATATATACTGTTACAGTCACTGCAGGTAAAAGTCTTTTCTCCAGTTGAGTGGCATGTTGGCTGTTTTGTAATCTCTTCACGATTATAAAAATGGCTTTTCTTTTTTGTTGTTTCAGTATAAGTATCTCCGCATCCTGTACAGGTATAGGTTATAATACCGCTCTCCTGACAGTTAGAAATTTTTGTTGTCACACCATATCCATATCTATGCTGTTTCATTGGTATTGTTTCAGTATACACATATTTACAAGTTTTGCAGGTATATCTCATAATACCTGTGGAATGACAGGTAGCTTCTCTGTACTTATCCTGTGTGAAGGTATGAGAATCATAGCTCGGCGCAACAGTAGTATCATATGAATAACCACAGCCTGTACAAGTATAGGTTTTAACACCGGACTCTTTACAGGTAGGCTTCACCTTATATACACCGTTGTCATATGTGTGATAATCCAATGCTGGAATGGACATTTCCATTGTTTTAGCACAATTCTCACATGTATAAACTGCAAGTCCGGGTTTACTGCATTTAGGCTCCTTCACTACCTTTCCTAAACCATATTTATGCCCTGTTTTAGGCAGAACTTCATCGTAAGTTTCATTACAAACACTACATGTACAAGTCTTAAGACCTGTTTCCATACAATTAGGCTCTTTTGTAATTGTACTGTTTTTCCATGTATGTAAATTAATATTTGCCTGCAACAGATAATCATTACCGTTTCCAACAGATACTTTTTTCCAGTCTTCTTCAAGTATGCAGCAGTATACATTTTCTAAACCGACGCAATACTTAAACGCATTGCTGCCTATATTTGTTATACTTGAAGATATTGTTATATTTTTTAAACTTATACAGCCTTCAAAGGCATCAGCGCCTATACTTGTTACGCTATTTGGTATTACGATATTTTCTAAACTTTCACAATAGCAAAACGAAAATCCATCTAAACTGACTACACTATTCGGTATTGTTACATTTACCAACTTGGGACAATATGCAAATGCATTATAACCAATATTCTTGACACCATATAACATATTTACACTTGTTAATGCAGTACAATTTGTAAATGCATCACTATTAATGTCCGTTATACATCCAGGTATAGTTACACTTTCTAAAAACTCATTTCTTTCAAATGTATGATCACCTATGCTTGTTATGGTATAATTATCCAATTTTTCAGGAATAGTTATCTCTATCTCGCTTCCGGTGTACTCCGTTATTTGAGCAGTATTGTTTTCCAACACTTTATATTGATAATCCCCAGTCTGATAAATCTGACTTACCTCAGCATAGGTAGGAACTGCCATTCCAAGCAGGATACTGAGCACCATTACCAATGATAATAATGCTGATATTGTTTTTTTCATAATAGAACCTCCATTTTATATTAATATAATTTTTAACCGTTTAAATATTCTTCAAGGCAGATTTGAGCATCATAGATTTCCTTAGCTGCTTTCTTACCGACATATCGGTAATGCCACGGCTCATAACTGATTCCCGTTATATCACTTTTGTCCGTAGGATAACGGAGAATAAAACCGTATTTCCAGCTATTATTCATCAGCCATTTCTGGACATCCGTGTTTTCCTGACTTTCGTCTAAGGTCTGATTTGATATATCAACAATATCCAGTGCCAGCCCCAGCTGGTGCTCACTTGTTCCGGGAACTGCGACAAGCTCACCTGCCTTTTCCTCAGCCTCCTCGTCCGAATAACCGTATGAAATATATTCATCAATTTTATTGCTGAAAAGCTCCTTCTGCTTTTCCATTGTGCGGTAGGAAGAGCAGATTACAGGCTCCAGTCCTGCCTCCCGGCAATCATCAAGCATATCCATCAAATCCGGATATGCTCTTTCGTCAATAGCGTGTCCGTTATCAAGATAGGTCACCTTAGCTTCATAATCATCAGGTATCAGATTCCACTGATTCACAAGAATCAAATTCCACTGCGTCTTATCTATCTTCGACTTTGTTGTACTTCCGGCATCCCGGTCTAAGGTTATTGTCTCCTCAGGTTTGACAGAATCATCCGATTTATTTATTCCGTTTCCTATAACTATACCTATAACTATACAAAGCACCGCAGCCAGTACAATAATCCATACAGGGAGATATAAGTAGGACTCCTTAATTTTCTGTATTATTTTATACATTACTTTTTAACATTCCTCTTTTCATGCCTTAACAATTCATATTATAAATAAATTCTATTCATTATTATAATACCCTCCTAACTGATTATAATAATATTAATTCTAAAGTAATTTTTCAATAAATATGCAAAAGTGTGCTATGAAAACGACAAAAAAGGTCAGACACTATCAATCCGTGCCTGACCTTTTATCTTTCTGGAAAAGAATGGTTACATGAAATTTATGTTCCATATCATCATAAGACCATTCATATTTTCCGTTATTCTTTTTTACATATTTTTTAATTATCTTTGTACCAAAGCCATGACTGTCTGTATCAAACTTGGTTGTAAGCAGTTGATTGTTTTTATGCTTTGGAACAATATCACAGGAATTTACAACATTCAGCATGTCCATATTGTTGATATGCCTTAAGGAAAGTTCAATCTGTTTTTCCTCGCTGTTGATTGCAGCCTCAACTGCGTTATCTAAAATATTATTAAGTATCATGGATAATTCGGCATCATCAATATAATTTAAATTTGCAGTTTTTACCTCATAGTCAAATTTGATATTATTTTTTCTGCAAAAGACAATATATTTATTAATAATCAGATCAAGCATTTTATTATTTGATATTTTAATCGTATTCTTTTCTTCAAGTGCAGGATAAATTTTAGAAATATACGACCTAACCTCTTCAATGCTGTCAAGATTATTCAGTACGTTATAATGATTTTTTGTATCGTGAAAAACCATTTGCAGTTCATTATTTTGATGCTGCAATATTTCCATATAAGTATTGTTCAGATTATAAAGTCTTTTTTCAGACTCAAGCTCATTAATCTTACTTTCTTTATTCGCAAGCATCTGATAATAAACAAACATAAAAATACTTGCAAAAACATAGAGAATACTAACAATAGTAACAAGAACTTTATATGTTAATGATACTTCTGTATTAAATGCTGTAAACAGAAAAATCGTGCTGGATATTAAAGTTAATACCGGAAAAATAAACAGCGGTAAGAAATATCTTATGTCATTATTTTTATGGCCTATTTTTGTAATAATCAGCGCATATATCTGAGATAATATAAAATATACAGGCTTACATACTGCTGCATAAATTATCATAATATACATATCGTCCTTATTCGCTTTAAAGGGCAGCTCAGCTACAATAGTAGCCAGGAATATCGTTATATATTCTGTCATAATCATAAAAACGTCAAGAATCAGAGATTGAATAACAGCATTTTTAAAAGACACATTAAAGCATATTAAGGCATAGACGACATTAATAATAAAAAATAATATTGTATTGATAATTTCATTACTGAATATACAGCACGAAATTGCATTTATCTCAAAAAGCAGCAGACCGATTAGTATATTCACAAAAATGGATTTCTGCTTTCTCTCATAAAGTTTTGAAAAAAAGCAAAATGAAACAGCCATTCCAAATATACAGATAACACTCATTACAATAAATTCTGACATTATTTACCCTCCACAAAATGCATAAACTTCCGATAAAAATCAGTCTGCTTATTTCTTGCAATGTTCACTTTATATTTTTCATCCAAAACCACATAATTTCTCTCATACTCTGTTACATAATTAAAATTAATAATATAGCTTTTATGAGGGGATATAAAAATTGTGCTTGTTAAATTATCTCGCCAGAAACTGATGTGATGATCAGAATGATATTCCTTCGCCTTTGTTACAATTCTTGTTTTTCTTTTTTCAATTTCAACAAATATTATATCCTGAACTGAGATACGCTCCATAATCTTTTGATCCTTCAGATAAAAGTTTATTGATGAATGATCAATTCTTTTGATTGCATCACTAAGCCCCCTATAAAACCGCTGTGAATCAAGAGGCTTTTCAAAAAATCTTACGGCATTGAGATTTAATGCATCATCAAGATATTTTCTGTGCGCTGTAACGTAGATAAGAATAATATGAGGATTTCTTTTTCTCAGTTCCTCCCCCAGTTTAATTCCATTCATATTATCCATTTCAATATCAAGAACAGCGATATCAAATTTTATATCGCAGGAAAGTATATCCGAAGAATCAGTAAATATACTTTTTTCAAAATCAATATTGTTTTCTGCCGAAAAGATATCCAAATGCTTAACGATATTATCAATATATATTTGTTCGTCGTCACATATTGCTATTTTCATATTTAATTCCTTTGCTTTCTACATACAAAAATATAACGAAGATAAAATGCCATAAGGAATGTTAAAAAACAATCGTTACGGCATCTCTATTAAAACAGATGTGCTTGGCTATTTCATTTTTATTGTATTTCCCAAGTCCTCCAGCTCGTGGAACACAGGTCGTTCATAGCCTGTTTGATTCGGTGTATGGAAGGTGAGCATCAATTTATTCTCTGCTTTAAAAATCATTCCGTGACCGCCGTCATTGGCAATCAGAGGAGGTAGATGAATGAAATTTCCGTCAATATCACCGTTATCCGATTTGGCAATACACTGCGCATATTTATGGTTAATAAAGGTTGACCATATAAGAAGCAGGTCTCCGTCCTTTGTTCTGTACATAAAAGGCCCGTCGGTTATATAATGCTCCCCCTCCGGCTTGACATCAGCCCATTCAGGTGAAGAACCTGAAAAAAGCAATACAGGCTCACTGACAGCTCTTTTCAAATCATCACTGAGCTTAACATAACAAATTGTACCATCAATAATCTGTGTATGCTCGTGACAGAACACAAGGTATGGCTCACCCTGCTTATTAACATAAAGTGTACCATCCAAACACTCCCAATCAATAGGTGTAACGGTACCGTCTGAATAAACCTCAAACGGACCTGACGGAGTACCAGACTTTAAAATAAATACACCCCTCAAGCCATTCTCCCTTGTAAAGGTTGCAAACATATAAAAGCTGTCTTTGTACCTATGCACCTCAGGCGCCCAGTTAACCTCACGGTTAAATCCGTTTTTTTCAGAATCGAAACAGATTACAGGCTCGCTCCACTGCTCCAGATCCCTTGATGTATAAACATCAAATCCACCTACATTTTTACCGAAGTTCTTTGCTCTGGTGCCATAAAGATAGTATATATCCCCATCTTTTAAAACAAACGGATCTCGTATATTCATTTCACTTAGCTTCATAGCGGCAACCTCAAAAGTTAGTTTTAATTATTTTTTCCGTAAGCTCTGCTGTGGGAAAATCAACGTAAATCATACCATAATAATTCTTACTGTCAAGAGGATAATCGATAAAATGCGGATTAATATATTTTGAATTATTATATGGACCCTTGAGCCCCCCTGCTGTTGACAGATAGTTGATTATATATGTGCCGTTAAACGGCTTCATTGTGTCAAGAAACGGCTTGATACAATCGTTCCATCGAGGAACAGGCTTATATTTATATCTGTCCTGAACAATAAATGCTACTTCATTTTCACCGCTTGTTTTCAGTGTAAGAGGTTCAGGCACAGCCGTATCCTGCTCCACCCATTTTGAAAAATCTATGCCGCTGTTCCTGTCATTATACTCTTCCCTGTCTGCCATTTTGCATCGACGGATGAGTACAATTTTTCCGCGACATTCACAAAGGGCAGGCACTCTGTTTTCAAGATACCACCTGTCCTGATCTGATTTAATATAGGTATTATAAAGAATATCAAAGCATTTTTCCATTTCCTTGCCACTGTCGTTCTTAAACTGAAACACAATTGTCTCACTGGGATTTTCATCAAGAAAGTGATAGCAATGCTTCAGTACATCCTCCATATCCATCCAGGCAGAAAAATGGCTGGGCTTTACAAACGCTTTTGTAAACGCGTGTACCATTTTTAATCTGTCGCCCTTTGATTTGACTCTGATATCAAGTCCGCGTACACCGAGACAAAGCTGTTCATAGATATTCCTGTCCTGGCATCTTGCTAAATGAGAGAGCTGAACATACTGTGTCACACAGTCGTGCGTGCCCACTAAATTCAGACTGAGCAGGTCTCTGTTATCGTCAATATTTTCCATCCATTTTCTAAGGTTTATCTTTTCCGAATTCATCTTTATCACCAAATTTAATATAACATTTTTAGTTATAAATAGCAATTGAAAATATCTGTATTCTATTCTATAATTATAATATATATTTTCTGTTCGGAGGTGCTTATGCTTATATTCAGCACAAAAGGCAGAATAACCACTGCCAACGACAAAACAAATCTCATACATAAATTTGATGTACCCGCAAACATAAAAGCTTTAAAAATAAAATATCACTATTCCCCAAAAACGCTTGAAGACAGAGAAAAGGCCGTTATTTCCATAAGAAACTGCTTTGAAAAATATAACGAAACTCTAATTGGCAGACCGGCGGATTATCTGCCTGTGAAAAATCTTGTTACACTATCGCTCGACAGCTGCGGTATTTACAGAGGTGCCGCACACCGTCAGGATGATACACAGGAGCACATTATCAGCAGAGATCATGCATCACCGGGATTTATAAAGGGCGAAATCACGGAAGGTGAATGGGATATTGTTTTGAACGTTCACAGTGTTTCCTGTGATGTTGACTATACTATTGAAATTGAAGGAGAAACTGAATAATGAGTTATCTTCCATGTGAGCTGCATTGCCACACAATACATTCAGACGGTGCATTTCAGGTAAAGGAACTGCTGGAATGTGCAAAAGCAGATCACCTTTCATTAATTGCACTGACGGATCACAATACTTTTTCAGGACATTCGGAGCTTAACGACAGTATACTGCCGAGCATACGAGGAATTGAATGGACCACATATTTTGGACATATGCTGGTTTTAGGTGCTAAAAAATTTGTGGACTGGCGTGACGCAGTTCCTGATAATATTGATGAAAAAATAAAAGAGGTTAAGGCGGCGGGCGGCATTGTCGGCATTGCACATCCGTTTCAGATGGGTTCACCTATATGCACAGGCGGCAGATGGGAATTCAATGTTAAAAACTGGAACAACGTTGACTATATGGAAATATGGCACGAGGATCTGACAAGAATCACAAGTGAAAACACCAAATCCCTTGAGCTTTGGACATCACTTCTTGATAAAGGATACCGAATTGCCGCCTCCTATGGCAGAGATTGGCACAGACCTGAAAACGGCGGACACTACGGCTGCACATACATAGATATTGACGGTGATGTAAACGAGCAGCAGGCAATACGTGCAATTCGTATGGGAAAGACAGTTGTTTCAACAGGGGTGAAGTTCTTCTTTAATCTTCACAGATACGCCAATACCTATTCAATCGGTGATACTGTAAAAAAAGGCACATACACCTTCAGCTTTTTTACGGATATTCACTCCCGTGAAAAGAATGCAGGCGAAGAGGCTGTAAAATACAAAACCATAAGAATCGTTACAAACGGCGGTAAAATCGTGCTTGAAACCAGATTTGACGAGCGTCACGTAAGATTGAACCTTGAAAGAGGTCACTGGTACAGAGCAGAGCTCTGGGGAAGTGTTGATACAGAAAATCAGATACTGGCAATAACATCACCTGTTTACTGTGAATAGTCAAACATCGTTGACTTTTATTTGGCTAACGTAAAAAATATTGAAAAATTTAACATAGATTTAACATAAATTATATTATAATTTAACTGTATGATTTTAGTATAATAGCAGTTTTCACATAACTTTATTTATATTAAGATACATTATTTTATAAAGATTTAATTACTCAGAATTAAATCACGAGGTACAGCATATGACAATATTTGACTTTTTCACACTGCTCGGCGGTCTGGCAATGTTCCTGTTCGGCATGAATGTAATGGGCTCAAACCTTGAAAAAATCAGCGGTGGTAAGCTTGAAAGCATACTTGAAAAGATGACAAACAACCGCATAAAGGGTGTATTGCTTGGCTTGGTGGTAACTGCAATCATTCAATCCTCCGGTGCAGTAACCGTTATGGCTGTGGGATTTGTAAACAGCGGTATTATGGCTCTCAAGCAGGTTATCGGTATCATTATGGGAGCTCATATCGGTACAACTGTTACCGCATGGCTGCTCTCACTTACAGGTATTGAAGGCTCAAACATTTTCCTTCAGCTGCTTAAGCCCTCATCATTTGCTCCTGTACTTGCTTTTATAGGAGTTATCATTCTTATGTTTGCTAAAAGCGATAAAAAGAAAAGTGTTGCAAATATCCTTTTAGGCTTTGCTATTCTAATGATTGGTATGAATGCAATGAGCGGTGCCGTTTCAGGACTTAAGGATGTACCTGAATTTACAAGTCTTCTGCTTAAATTCTCCAATCCTCTTCTGGGTGTTCTCGCCGGTGCTGTACTCACAGCTGTTTTGCAGAGCTCATCAGCCGCTGTCGGTATTTTACAGGCATTATCCGCAACCGGCGCAATATCTGTTTCAGTTGCATTCCCGATTCTTCTCGGTATGAATATCGGTGCCTGTACGCCTGTACTTATTTCTTCAATCGGCACGAATAAAAATGCAAAGCGTACTGCACTCGTCAACCTTGTACTTGCAGTTAGCGGTGTAACTCTTGCAATGATATTATTCTATGGACTCAATGCAATTATCGGTCTGCCGTTTATCAGTGAGCAGGTTAATGCAACAAGCATTGCTGTTATCCACTCTGTGTTCAACATTTTTGCAACAATTGTCTTGTTCCCCTTCGGTGGAGTTTTTGAAAAGCTTATGTATAAAATCATTAAAGAAGATCCGCAAGAAAACACAGCAGATGATGAAACATCTCTTGTTGAGGACCGTTTCCTGCTTACGCCCGCTTATGCACTTGATAAAATCAAGGAGCATTGTGATGAAATGGCTCTTCTTGCAAAAACAAATATTTCAATGAGTATTGATTTTATAAAAATTTACAGCAGAATAAAGGATGAAAAAATCAAGGAAAACGAAAAACTTCTGGATCAGTATGAGGATAAGCTTGAAACATATCTTGTAAAGATAAGTGCCCTTGATTTAAGTATTGAAGATTCAATGCGGGCAAGTAAGTATTCACACGCAATCGGTAACTTTGAACGTATAGGCGACTATGGTGTAAACATTCTTAAAACAAAACGCAAAATGCACAAAGAAAAAATACATTTCACGGCCGACGCAAATAAAGAGCTTGATATTATGGGAAGAGCCGTTAAAGAAATTATTGAAAACTCAACCAATGCATTTATCAATAACGATATTGAACTTGCACAGACAATCGAACCGCTCGAACAAGTTATCAATAATCTGAAAGCTCAGCTGCGTGCAAGGCACTCAAGAAGAATGAGCGACGGAGAATGCAGCATTGAAAACGGTATGCTGTTCTTTGACATCATTAACTCCTTTGAACGTATAGCTGACCACTGCTCAAACCTTGCTGTATGTATAATTGAACTTTCACAGGGCAGTTATCAGACACACAGCTATCTTAAAGGGGTAAAAAATTCTGATAATAAATACTTTATGGAAAGCTTTGAGGAATACCTTAACAAATATGCAGTCAGATAATGAGGTAGTATATGGAAAACAGACAGCTTGTATACATAGTTGAAGATGATACATCTATCCGTGAACTTGAAATGTATGCTCTGAAAAATGCAAATTTTGACGTTATCGGATTCAGTGAAGGGACATCATTCTTAACCGAGCTTGATAAAAAAATACCTGATATAATTTTGCTGGATATCATGCTTCCCCAGGATGACGGACTTCAGCTGTTGACGCAGATCAGAAATACTCCACAGTACAGTGCTATCCCTGTTATTATGGTAACTGCAAAAACAAGTGAAATTGATGCGGTTAAGGGACTTGACATGGGTGCTGATGATTATATTACAAAGCCTTTTGGCGTAATGGAACTGATATCAAGAGTCAAGGCAATACTCAGGCGAACTGAAAAAAAGATAAAGCCTATCCTTGCTTATAAAGATATTGTACTTGATGAAAGCAGGCACTCAGTCCTTGTAAGCGGTACAGAAATAGACCTTACATATAAAGAGTATGAAATTCTCAAGCATTTAATAAGAAACAAAGGAATTGTTCTTACTCGTGATCGGCTGATGGAGATTGTATGGGGTTATGATTTTGAACAGGGAAACAGAACAGTTGATGTGCATATTCAGTCTCTCAGAAAAAAACTGGGCAACGCCGGTGAATATATCAAGACCATAAGGAATGTCGGTTATAAGGTCGGTGATTAAATGACAAAAAAAACACTTTCTAAAATTCTCGCCTTTGGCGTAGCAGTTATTGCCATTACAGCTATTGTTGTTGTGGCAATATTTTATTCATATGGAAATCGTATCGGCGGCGGTATTCATTCAAATACACTGACCGATGAGAATTTTGTTGAAATATTAATTTACATATTCATTGCTATTATTGCAGTTATAGCTATGTCTGTTATGATCAGCGTAGCTATAACCAAAAGTATTCTCAAGCCCATTGACGAACTTGGAAAAAATCTTGATAACATAGATAACGTTAAGGTTTATGATGAACTAAAACCGCTTGTTGATGCTTTAAAGCAGGAAAAAGAAAAACAAAAGGCCCTTGACAGACAGAAAAAACAATTTACCGCCAATGTTTCACACGAGCTGAAAACTCCGCTGACCTCCATTGCAGGATATGCAGAGCTTATTGAGGCAGGAATTGCCAAAGAGCCGGATATAAAACCGTTTGCTGCAACCATAAGAAAACAGGCGCTGCGCCTTGTAACTCTGAGTGAAGATATTATACAGCTTTCCCAGCTTGATGAAAATGATGAGCAGGGGATCGTTTTTGCCTCAGTAGATATATATGAAACTGCACGAGACTGTATTGAAGCATTATCCATAAATGCCAAAGCAAAAGGAATAAACATCACTCTTGACGGAGAAAGTACATTTATCAGAGCAAATCCATCATTACTTGAGGAACTCATTTATAACCTGTGTGACAATGCGATACGATACAATAAAGAAAACGGAAAAATAATTATAATGATATCTTCAGATAAGCATGGATGTGTTCTTTCTGTAAAAGACACAGGCATCGGAATTGAGAAAAAATATCAAGAACACATATTTGAACGCTTTTTCCGTGTAGATAAAAGCAGAAGTAAAGCCACAGGCGGCACCGGACTCGGCCTTGCCATCGTTAAACATATCGCACAAATTCATGGTGCACAGATAAATATTGACAGTGTTTTGGGTACTGGAACGACAATAACAGTACACTTTGTAAAATAAAAATAAAAAATATATTGAAATATTTTTAATTTTAGTATATTATAAGAGGGTAATATACTGTAAAAGGGGAATTTTTATGAAACAGAAATCTAAACTTAGCAAGTTAAATGCAGTTTTAGCTGTTGTCCTTGCTGTTGTTCTTATTGCAAATGTTGTTGTAATCGCTACAAAGGCTGTTCCTGTTGCTGTTGATGCCAATACAACAGATGAAACTGATACCTCAGTTATTGATGAGTTTGCAGAGGGCACCTACGGCGGAGTGAGCTTTACCAATGATGAAGATGTCGTTAAATACTATGCCGAAGCATATAATAAGACAAAGGCTCAGACAAAAGATTATGTTCTCGACAGCGGTGAAACTGTAACATGGTATTCTATGCTTGGTGAGGAAAATCTTCAGGTATCAAACATTATGATTGAAGGCAAAGAAAACGCTACAATCAACAGTCTTGTTCCTGGTATCGTAGGCGGTCTTTTCACAAAAGGCTGTACTGCTCTTTCACCATCAGCAAACCGTAATCCTGCTGATGATACCGACGAAACCGGTCAGAGCCTGCAGACATGTCTCCTTGTTCCGGAAGATGTTATTGCAACAAATGTTAAGGATAACGGTGACGGAACAATCACACTTCAGATTCAGCCTAAAGAGGTTAATATGTCTCATAAGGGTATGGATGCTCAAGGTCATATGTTCAACTCACTCGGTGCTATCGACTCAGTTGTTGACTCTATTGATCTTCTCAAGTGGGAATCAGGTACAACTGCTGAAAACTGTCTTGTAAATTATAAGGGTGGTTATGCAACAGTTACAATTGACACAGCATCAGGTCTCATTACAACAGCTGATTATCATATGGAAGCTCATATCTCTGTAAATCACGCTAATGTTACTGTACTTAAGGATAAATCAGCTAACCTTCTTGTTACATATGATGTTCATTATCCTGCTTCAGCAGAATACTTGAAAGAAACAGTAAAAGCTACTGCAAAATAATTGAATATTTTAATATTAAAGGCAGTCGTTTGACTGCCTTTTTTGGTATATATTATGAATGAAAAACGATTTAATGAACTCTATAACCGGGCATATGAAAAATCATATAATGTATTTACTGAATTTTTAAATCTTGAGGAACACAGTATCCTTTCAGCCTCATATCTGCCCTGCACTGTTTACGGCGGATATTCTCAGGCAGAACGTGTTGTCGCAGGCTTTGGAGAAAATATAGAATACAGAGATTTCCCGATAGCATATCTTGTGCTGTCTCCAGTACTGCAGAAGTTTTCAGACATACTTATACACCGTGATTTTCTGGGTGCTCTCATGAATCTGGGTATAAAAAGAGAAATGCTCGGTGATATTATTGTAGCTGATAATTGCGGGTATCTTATATGCCTCTCACAAATTGCACCATATATTAAAGATAATCTCACATGTATTAAACATACAAATATAAAAGTAACGCAGATAGATAACCTGCCCGATAATATAATCAGGGAGCCTGAACCGACTGAGCTTGTGGTTTCTTCCCTTCGGCTTGATGTACTGATCAGTGCCGTATACAAGCTGTCACGCAGCGAGGCGTCAAAGCTGTTTGCTACAGGCAAAGTATTTGTAAACAGCAAAATCACGGAAAACACATCCTATCAGACAAAGGAAAATGATATTATATCCGTTCGCGGTTTCGGACGCTTTGTGTTCATTGCACAGCTGAGAAAAACAAAAAAGGACAGATTCGTAGCTGAAATAAAAAAATACTGAGGTACATATGAAAAGAGTTTATAACAAATTAGTGCGTGACAATATCCCTGAAATCATCAGAAATAATAATGAAACACCCATAACAAAAACATTGAACAATGAAGAATATTTCTGTGAGCTCAAGGCAAAATTGCAGGAAGAGGTTGATGAATTTCTTGAAAGCAACAATATTGCTGAACTTGCAGATATTTTGGAAGTAATTGACGCTTTATCAACTGCTAATGACAGTTCACTTAATGAGGTTATGGATATTAAAATGCGAAAGGCAAAAAAGAACGGAAAATTTGAGAATAAAATATTCCTTATTGAAGTTCAGGAGAATAAATAAAATATGACTGAAATTAAGTTTTATGAAAGTATTGATGATGCATTGTTAAAATTTGCCGTTATCATATCAAAATCAAACGGAAAATGGGTGTTCTGCAAGCATAAAGACAGGAATACACTTGAAGTACCGGGAGGACACAGAGAGCCTGAAGAAGATATACTTGATACCGCAAAAAGGGAATTATATGAAGAAACAGGTGCACTTGACTTCGCAATCAAGCCCATCTGTATTTATTCCGTAACCGACAAAGACAATTTTGACGGCGAGGAAACATTCGGTATGCTTTACTTTGCAGAAATCCATTCCTTTGAAAAGGCACTGCACAGCGAAATTGAAAAAATCATCATTACCGATACTTTACCTGATAACTGGACATATCCTTTAATACAGCCAAAACTGCTCGCTGAGGCAAAAAGAAGAGGCATTATATCATAGCAGCAGAGTGCTAAACTGAGGGTCCATAACGAAGTAAACCACGAACAAAATGTTCGCGGTTTTTTATTAAACGGAATAATCGTAAGGACGGATTCAATATCCACCCAAATGCTTTTATATTGTGGGACGATATGGAATCGTCCCCTACGGATTTGCAGGAATGTACTTAAAACATTGTATGCCTTGTCTCCTGCAGGCACAACCTGTGAAAAACGATACTTTGTAAAATGCAAATCTGTATAATTAACATTAACACGCTCTATCTCACCATAATAAATGGTAATACGCGGTTTCCAATTGCTGCCATACCATTTAAGTATCTGAATTTATACCTCATAATTCTTTAATGCCCTTCTGTATATACATAAGCAGATATATCGATTTTTTGCATCCTCAGGCTGTTGTTCTTCAGTTCATCAAACTATACTAATAATTAATCAACAAAAACGTGAATATTGGTGCATTTTATGAATATTTCTTGTAAATAAATAATTTTTCTGTTACGATGTAATAAATAAGCTACTATATTATTAAGGTAAGGAGATTTTACTATGAAAGATTGGTACAAGGAATTAGTCGTTTACCAGATTTGGCCGCGTTCGTTCTGTGACGGAAACGGTGACGGCATCGGTGACCTTGAGGGTGTTCTCAGCAAGATGGATTATCTTGAGGAGCTGGGCATCAACTGTATTTGGTTCTCGCCTCTTTATCCGTCACCAAATGCTGATTTTGGTTATGATATTGCTGATTATCGCAATATCCACGAGGACTATGGAGATCTTGACTTATTCAAAAAGGTTCTTGATGAGGCACATAAGAGGGGCATCAAGGTTATTATGGACCTTGTTGTCAATCACACATCAGATGAGCACCAATGGTTCATTGACTCACAGGATAAAAATTCACCTTACCACGATTATTACATATGGCGAAAAGGAAAAGGAAAACGCCCTCCTAACAACTGGCTTTCTTGCTTTGAAGGCGGTGCATGGGAATATAATAAAAAGCTTGATGAATATTATCTCCACGTGTTTGCAAAAAAGCAGCCTGACCTTAATCACGACAATCCTAAAGTACGTGAAGAGGTTAAGGCGATAATGAAGTTCTGGCTTGATATGGGTGTTGATGGATTCAGAGAAGACGTTATAACATTTATATCAAAACGCAAGGGCTTGCCAAACGGTTTCCCGATTCCTGCTGCCTGCGGAATTGAGCATTATATGGACGGTCCGAACATTCACAAATATCTTCAGGAATACCGCGAAGTAACAGAGCAATATGACTGCTTCACAGTCGGCGAAGCACCGATGATGACACCGTCAAATGCACTTAAATACATTGACGAGAGCCACAAGGAGCTTGACCTGATGTTCCATTTTCAGCATATTGAGGCTGACTGCTTTATGGTGGATTACATTCAGACCAAGTTTGATTTGAGAAAAATGAAGCGTGCATTCTCAAGCTGGCAGGAAAAGCTCAATGGCAGAGCATGGAATACGCTTTATATTGAAAACCATGATCATCCGCGTATCATTTCACGCTACGGCAGTGAAAAGTACAGAACGGAATCCGGAAAAATGCTGGCGAATATGTATATGCTCCAGCAGGGTACACCGTTCATTTATCAAGGACAGGAAATCGGTATGCTCAACACAAAGCTTGACAGCCTTGATGAATATGTTGACTGTTTCGTAAAAAACAATTATAATGTGGCAAGAAACAAAGTTCATCTCAGGGAAGAAAGATGCTGGGAGTGGGCTGTAAAATCCACACGCGATAATTCCAGAACTCCGGTTCAATGGGATGACGGTGAAAACGCAGGCTTTACTACAGGCACGCCATGGTTCCCTGTTAATGTAAATTATCCTGAAATTAATGCCAAAAAAGAAATGGAGAATCCGAACTCCATTTTCAATCATTATAAAAAGCTCATTAAGTTTAAAAAAGAAAATGATGTGGCAATTTATGGTGACTATAAGGAGCATTACAAAAATTCATCCAAGCTCTATGTATATGAAAGAAATTACAAGGGCAAGCGCCTTCTTGTTATCAATTCCTTTACTGAGGACAATGTTGCCTTTGAGGCTCCGAATGGATTTGATTTAACAAAAGGAAAGGCAATCCTTTGCAATTACGATAATACCACTGTTCAGGGTAACGGATTTAAAACAAGACCATATGAAACAAGAGTTTACTTGTTTGAATAATATTAAATTATATTTAGCCGCAATAGAACATCATAAATATTGACTAAAAATTTCAATAATGATATACTATGTCTGCAGTATAAATATAATCTTTCCAAAATACTGTAAATACGCATTTATAACTACAGTGTTTCAGAACTTTAATTTATAAAACGCAGGTTGGATATAGTCTTTTAATACATAATGCCTGCGGCTGTTTAGAGGTGTTTATTATGTCAAAATGCAGTTTTTTTGCAAATACAAATTCAACAACATTATCGGATAAGGAGAAATTCTGTCTGTATCATAAAATCAACTATTTGGTATTTATGATGGATGTAAGGGAATTCTACACTTGGGGCAATACGGAATTTGACCTTTTCTGTATTTCTGTTTTAGAGCAGTTAAAGGACACGGAAGAAATAAAAATATTTAAACTTCTGAAAAACAATGATACCTTTGATGCTGATGAAAATCCTGAGTATGATGATATGATCAGGGTTGATTCCGATGATATTGCATCCTGCAGCATTCAGATTGCTGACAAGAGTAAGTTTGTAATGCTTGACAGCATAGATGATGAATCATACACCTTTGATGTTTATCTTAGTACAATTATGAAGGCAAAGAAAGGCAAGGATGTCCATCTTTGGATTCTGGAAGAAAAGTTATAAATCATACGGAGACTAAAACACCTTTATCATAATAAATAAAGAACTCGGTGACTACCGAGTTCTTTTCTTTTGCTTAATATAATCTGAGACACCTTTTTACGAAAGATGTCTTATATTTTCTATTATACAAATTTCAGCAGGCCTCAATGGAAAGCACCATAAATTCTCTGCCTTTGATAATTTCATAATCCGTCTTATGGCACTTTGGGCATATCCGGCTGTTTGCCGTCATCTCATATTCCTTACCGCAGACACATCTTGCCACAGCCGGAATACTGATGAGATTGAGCTCCGTTTTATCAAAAGTGCCGCCGAGTCTTGCAGCATTCCAGCATTCCTTGAAATAATCAGGAAGAATACCTGAAAGCTCACCAACCTCAACTGTAATGGACGATACTTTTTTCAAATTCTGTTCTTTCATAATCTCTTCAATCAGATCAAAGATTTCAAGAACAACTCCAAGCTCATGCATTATTGTTTCCACTCTTTGACTTCTTTTCTCAGCCAGTTGCACCAGGCATCCACGCCCACGCCTGTTTTTGCAGAGATAAAGAAAATTTCAGCATTCGGATTCAGCTTATGAATACGCTGAACAACCGCATCATCATCAAAATCAAACACTGCCTTTGTATCAATCTTATTGATAAGAACAACATCCGAAACCGTGAACATAAGCGGATATTTAAGCGGCTTATCATCACCCTCAGGCACGGACAGAATCATTGCATTTTTGCTTGCACCGGTATCAAACTCGGCAGGGCAGACAAGATTGCCCACATTCTCCAGCACAACAAGGTCCATATCATCTGTACCAAACTCCCTGATACCCTGCTCGGTCATACCTGCGTCAAGATGACACATACCGCCAGTATGCAGCTGAATTGACCTTACACCTGTATCGGCAATCGTTTTTGCATCCACGTCACTGTCAATATCAGCCTCCATAACACCGATATTCATTTCGTCCTTAAGGCGTGAAATGGTGGCTTTAAGGGTTGTAGTCTTTCCACTGCCCGGTGAGGACATAAGATTCAAAAGGAAAGTTTTTTCCTTTTTAAGCTCAGCTCGTAAGCGGTCCGCCTCTTTATCATTATTTTCAAAAACACTTTTCTTAATTTCAATTACCTTAAATTCGTCCATTTCGTCCTCCCAATTTCAAAACTCCCAATCTCAAAAGCTGTAAAGATTATAGTGCAATAACTGTATCCTTACAAGCCCCTATGGGGGTTAATCCTTTTTAACCAAACGAATTAAATCTTCACGGGAAAGATTGCATGTTCTTGCATTATCATTATTAGGCACAGCTCGGATAACCTCACCGTTATAACGTGAAACAAGCAGCTCACAAGCCTTTCCGTCAACGTTTACTGTTTCAATGGAATACTGCTCCTTAAGCGGAACCTGCTTATTCAGTGAGGATTTTTCAGTCAGTGCGCCTGTAGGACAGAGCTTAACACAAAGACCGCAGTTCGTACACTTTGTCTGATCGAGCGGCAAAGCAAATGCAGGGGACACGCTTGTTTTGAAACCGCGTCCCAAGAGACCAATTGCACTGATGTCCATTACCTCTTTACAGGAACGAACACAAAGTCCGCAAAGAATACACTTAGCTGTGTTACGCTCAATGAATGCGTTTTCATCACGTGTATACTTCTGCGGCATCTCGCCTGCAAAGCGTTCAGGATGAATATCATATCTCTGAGCAACCTGCAGAAGCTTACATTTGAAATACTCACGGCAGCCGCATTCAAGACAGCGTTCTGCCTCCTTCTTAGCCTGTTCAACTGTAAGCCCCAGTGAAACCTCATCAAAATTATTTTTTCTTACATCGGCATCAAGCACATCCGCAACCACTCTTGGCTTAGTCTCCTTGCCTGATACGTCGATTCTTTCATCTTCACGCTTACTGATGTATTTCGGTGTGAAATCAAGCTCCTCGCCCTTAAGATAAGCATCAACAGACATAACGCAGCGATCAGCCTCGCCGATTGCTGCAATCGCAATTGACGCACCTTTGTTGGTAGCATCACCAATTGCAAACACGCCGTCAATATTTGTTTTAAAATCATCTTCATCTGCAAGGATTGTACCTCTGTCAGTCAGCTCAACAACACTGAAATCTGTTGGGTCAAGCTTCTGACCGATAGCCATAATCACACTGTCAAGCGGAAGGTATTCGGTCTTGCCGTCAATGGCAACAGGCTTTCTTCTTCCTGTTGCGTCAGGCTCGCCGAGCTCCATAAGCTGAAGCGTCATACCGCAGACCTTACCGTTTTCTTCATGGATTTCAACAGGATTTGTGAGGAATTTATAAATAACGCCCTCTTCCTTTGACTCCTTAATCTCAATTTCCTCCGCAGGCATTTCCTTTTCCGTTCTGCGGTAGATAACATAAACTTCCTTTGCACCGAGACGAACGGCTGTACGGCAGGCATCCATAGCGGTATTACCGCCACCGCAGACAGCCACCTTTTCACCGATTGGCACAGGATTTCCCTGAATAACACTTCTGAGGAAATCTATACCGCCGTATACACCATTGATATCCTCACCCTTTACACGCATAGGGCTTGACTTCCAGGCACCGGGTGCAAGTATAACAGCGTCATTTACGGACTTTAGCATATCGAGCGTGATATCCTTGCCGAATTTCACATTGTTCACAAGACGCACGCCAAGCTTTTCAATGAGTGCAATCTCACTGTCAAGCAGTTCCTTCGGCAGACGGTACTGCGGAATACCGTATCTGAGCATACCGCCCATTTTATCCATCATATCAAAAACAGTAACCTCGTGACCGAGTGTTTTGAGATAATATGCCGCAGTCAGACCTGCAGGACCGCCACCTACGATTGCAACCTTTTTGCCTGTTGCCTTTGCACACACAGGCAGATATTTTTCACCCTTTAAGTCAAGGTCAGCCGCAAAAAATTTAAGCTGTGCAATATTAATCGGCTCTTCAACCTTACCGCGTCTGCAAGCCTTTTCACAAGGATGCGGACAAACTCTGCCGATAGACGCAGGCAGAGGATTGGTGTTTTTAATAAGCTTCAAAGCATCTTCAAATTTTCCGTTTGCAATAAGGCCAACATATCCCTGACAATCTGTATTTGCAGGGCAAGCAAGCTGGCACGGAGCAATGCAGTCGCCGTCGTGGGCGGACATCAGAAGCTCCATTGCAATTTTTCTTGACTTAACAACTCTTTCGCTTTCCGTATGGATTACCATTCCCTCAGAAATCTTTGCTGAGCAGGAACGCAGCAGCTTAGGAACGCCCTCAGCCTCAACAACACAGAGACCGCAGGCACCGTAAACCTCAACCGCCTCATCATAGCAAAGTGTGGGAATATAAATTCCGTTTTTTCTTGCTGCCTCTAAAATTGTACTGCCGGCAGGAGCAGTAACATTCTGACCGTTAATTGTAAGATGAATCATTTCCATAATTATAAATCTGCTCCTCTCTTACTTTCTTACCACTGCATCGAATTTGCAGGACTGAATACATTTACCGCACTTAATACATTTGTCAGTATCAATAACATGCGGATTCTTGACTGTACCGCTGATCGCACCAACAGGGCAGTTTCTCGCACAGAGTGTACAGCCCTTGCAGGCATCAGCATTGATAGAATATTCAATAAGGCTTGAGCACTCACCTGCAGGACAGGTTTTGTCCTTGATATGTGCTATGTACTCGTCCTTAAAATACTTGATTGTTGTTAAAACAGGATTTGGTGCTGTCTGACCCAAGCCGCAGAGCGCACCGTCCTTGATACCGTAGCAAAGCTCTTCAAGGAGTTCAACATCTCCGTCCTGACCCTTGCCCTCAGTAATTCTTGTTAAAATCTCCAGCATTCTTGTTGTACCGATACGGCAGTGAACACATTTGCCGCAGCTCTCCTTAGCCGTGAAGTCAAGGAAAAACTTTGCCATACCCACCATACAGGTGCTCTCGTCCATAACAACCATACCGCCTGAGCCCATAATTGCGCCTGTTGCACCAAGTGCTTTATAGTCGATAACCGTATCAATCAGGCTTGCAGGAATACATCCGCCTGACGGACCACCCATCTGAACAGCCTTGAATTCCTTATCACCCTTCATACCGCCGCCGATATCAAAAATAACGTCACGCAGAGTTTTACCCATAGGGATTTCCACAAGTCCGCTGCGCTTTACCTTACCTGTAACGGCAAATACCTTTGTACCCTTTGAGCCTTCCGTACCCATTGCGGCAAAAGCTTCACCGCCGTTATTGATAATCCAGCTTACATTGGCAAAGGTTTCAACATTATTGATATTTGAAGGCTTTCTCCAGTAACCGCTCTGTGCAGGGAAAGGCGGCTTGAGACGAGGCATACCTCTGTGTCCCTCAAGGGATTCGATAAGTGCAGTTTCCTCACCGCATACAAATGCACCTGCACCTGCCTTGATAGACATATGGCAGGAAAAGTCCGTGTCAAAAATATTGTCACCGAGATAGCCTGCTGCTGTAGCCTGCTCAATTGCTCTTTCAAGTCTTTTGATTGCCAGCGGATACTCAGCTCTTACATAAACAACGGCATTTTTTGCACCGATTGCATATGCACCGATGAGCATACCCTCAATAAGATTATGAGGGTCAGACTCAATAACCGCTCTGTCCATAAATGCGCCGGGATCGCCCTCGTCCGCATTACAGATCAGATACTTCTCCTCACCCTCAGACTGTCTTGCCGCATTCCACTTGAACCAGGTCGGAAAGCCTGCACCGCCGCGTCCTGCAAGGCCTGAGGTTTTAATCACCTCAATAACCTCCTCAGGGGTCATATCACAGACTGCCTTTTTAAGTGCAGTATATCCGTCAGCAGCCACAAAATCCTCAAGCTCCTCCGGATTGATAACACCGCAGCGTCTGAGCGCAATACGTGTCTGCTTTTCAAGAAATTCCTTATCCTCATCAGAAACGAGTAAATCCGAAATCGCATTCATATCGCCTGTTTTTGTATATTCAGCAATTTTTGCTGCATCCTTTTCATTCACACGGACAAGGCGCTTGAACTCGCCGTTATCCTCATAAATATCTACGATAGGCTCAAGGTAGCACATACCTACACAGCCTGCGATTGTAAGCTGGACACCGTTCAGATTTTCCTTTAAAAGTGCCTGCCTTACCTTTTCCGCACCTGCTGCAATACCGCAGGAGCCCTGACCAACAACGATTTTCATATTACTCAGCCTCCCTTAACTCTTTTAAGATTTTCTTCGTTTTATCGGGAGTGAGAGAACCGTATGTATCCTCGTTAATCATCATAACAGGTGAAAGTGAGCAGCAGCCAAGACAAGCCACACATTTCAGTGAGAAAAGTCCGTCCTCAGTTGTTTCACCGTCTGTAATACCCAGCTCCTCCTGAATGGTCTGTAAAATCAGTTCGCTTGAATTCACGTGGCAGGCAGTTCCCTGACAAAGCATAATCAGGTATTTACCAACAGGCTCTAAACGAAACTGCGTGTAAAAGGTCGCTACGCCCATAATTTCACTTTCTGCAATTCCGGTTCGTTCGCTGATATACTCAATTGCTTCTTTTGGAAGATAACCGTAAATGTCCTGTGTTTTCTGCAAAATAGTTATAAGTGAGCCTTTTACTTTGGCAAGCTCATCAAGTACAGGAGCCATTAAAGTCAAGTCAATCTTCTCTGTCATATAATCCTCTCCTTATCCGTTATAATAAAATATATAATTTTATTATCCAGCTTTTTAACATAATACTAAATTATCATATATGTTTCAATAGTATTTTTAAGGAAAATTACCATTTAAGGGCATATTCCTCAACTGCAAGTGCGAGTCCGTCCTCAGCATTGGACTTTGCAATATACTTTGCAGCCGCCTTACATTCATCCGTACCGTTTGCCATTGCGAAGGAATATTTTGCAAATCTAAGCATCGGACAGTCATTTCCTGCATCACCGAAGGTCATACATTCGTCTGCGGTTATACCTAAGGCATCACATATTCCTTTAACTGCCTCGCCCTTGTTTGCCGTTTTTACTGTAGCTTCAATATTCGCTTCAAAGCTTGAGGCAACCGATAAATCATATGATAAAAATTTATCTCTGAATTTATCATAATCCTTATCCTTAACGCAGTACAGCGTTATTTTTTCAACTGCCTTATTGCCGAGATATTCCGACAGATTTCTGCATCCGGTCATTGACCTCATAACCTCATCAATGAAGGCTTTTTCAAAAAATGTATTTTCAAACAAATACTCCGTATCAAGCTGATAGTATGATTTACCCTCAACATATATTTCAAAAAACACCTTGTTCTCCAAAAGATAATCAATCAGCTCCAGAGTGAGCCCATTCGGTATTAAATTCGAATAAATAATCTCATTTTTTGTTCTGTCAAAAACACAGGCACCATTTGAATATATAATATAATCCACAAAAGGCACCTGATGAATCACATCACCGATAAGTGACAGCGGTCTGCCTGTGGCAACCGCCAGCTTGATGCCTTTATCATGTGCTGACTTAATTGTTTTTACAGTGCGCGGGGATACTGTGAGATGATCCGGCGACATCAGCGTGCCGTCCAGATCCGTTGCAATTAATTTAATCAAAATTATACTTCCTTTTACTTGTAATCCGGTTAATTAATATTGTATCATATTAATATAAAATTATCTATAAAACAATTCGTCAATAATAATGACAGAAATATATAATTTTTTGTTATCTTTCGTTAAAAATGATACTATATATGTTTGAAGGCATATAAAAATTTTTACGGGTGAAATAAATATATGAAAAAATTCTTTAAATTCGTTTTTGTAATTGCGCTTGCCTTTTGCCTGCTTTACGCATACAATGCCCACACGAACGGAGAGCTTGTGCAGACAATTGATAAGCTGACAATGATAAAGGAAACGGAAACAACCGTTCCCACAACAAAAAATAAAAGCACTGTCACACTTGCTGATACATTGAATTCAGCTCTGACAGATGAGGAACAAAAAGCATTTGACATCATATACAATGGTCTGAGCACTCACAAATCCTCCGTTAACATTTACCAGAATATAGAAACGGACAGAATATTTGAGCTTGTGGAGCTTGTTCTCTCACAGCATCCTGAAATTTTCTGGACAAAGGGTGACTGCACATTTTCAAACAGCGGCAGGCTGACCTTTAAATATGCATACTCCTATGAACAGGCTCAGGAAAAGGCTCTGCTGATTGAAAAAAAGGCGGATGATATTTTAAAGACAATGGATTCCAAAAGCAGTGACTATGAAAAATCACTTGCACTGTTTGACTATATCACAATGCATACAACCTATGCCTATGATGAGGCTGCGGATATAAACAATTATTGTGAAGTGTCAACCATTGAGGGTGTTTTCCTGAACGGTAAGGCCGTTTGCTCAGGGTATTCAAAAGCATATCAGTATCTTTTGACCCTTTGCGGTATGGATGCCATTACCATATCCGGCTATGCCAACACGCCAAACGGCAGTGAAAATCACGCCTGGACTGCTCAGGTAATAGACAATGAAATTTATTTTTCAGATGCAACCTGGGGCGACGGCTTTGAAAAAAACAAAGGCAGCAATTCCGTAAGCCATATATTTTTCCTGATGAATTCTGAGGAGCTGGAAAAAACACATAGCTGCAACGATAATTTTTCCGCCATAAAATCCACAGGTAAAAACAATTATTTTGTAAGACAGGGATTATATTTTGAAAAGTACAGTCAGCCTGACATCAGAAACCGTATAAAAAATGCCTTTGAAGCTAATGAAAGCGATATACAATTAAAATTTGCAAATGCGCAGGAATATAAAACTGCCAAAGAAAGTCTGTTTGATAATCAAGGAATATATTTTATACTGAAAACAATTGATCCCCTGTCAAAGAAAATAAAAACGGACACCATTAAATATAACAATGATGATGAGCACAACACCATTACAATCTTCTTTTCAGAAAAAGAATAAATAAAAATGAAAAAAGGTATTGACAAATGAGTTAGTTTGTGCTAACCTATAGTCAGTTAGTAAAAGCTAACTTTTACTCCTTAAGTTAATAAAAAACCGCAGACATTTAACCACCTATATCAAACTTCTGAGTCTGCGGTTTTTTATTTTATAGTTTGGTAAACTATCATAAATTGCACTGTTTAACACGAAAGCTCATTTTCGTGTTCTTTTTTCTTGATGAACCTTTCATTCGTTATTGATATCCTCAAGGGCAATGCGGACCGCCTCCACCACAAAAGCGGTGAAGGTGCAGTCTTTGCCTACAATCATATTTTCAACCTGGTCAATGATATCATTGGGGAATCGTATGCTCTTACTTGTCGTCGGCGGTGTTACAGGTATCTTGAATTTTCTCATATTTTTACCTCAAAAGATAGTCTTTAATATATAATAGTCACAATCTGTCTAAACGTCAATAGTCAATTTCTGACTACTATAATAAGTATTGAGGTGATTATTAATGTTTAATTTAAGATTAAAAGAGTTAAGAGAATTTACAAATCCGCATTTAACACAGGAAGCAGTAGGCAAACACATAGGAATGTCACAGCGAAAAATCAGCAGATTAGAAACAGGTTCTATAAATCCAACACCTGATGAAATTGTAACACTTTGCAAATTTTATAATGTATCTGCAGATTATTTATTAGGTATAACAAATACGTATAAGGAAATACCAAAAGAATAATTATGAATTTTCCAAAACGAAAACCGACAAGGTTAGCAAATTTTGATTACAGTACAAACGGTGCGTATTTTATTGCGATATGTACCAAAAACAAGAAACACATATTTGGCACCGTAGAGGCGGATATGAAATCCGCCCCCTACAATAAGCGAAGTGATTCAAGTGTTTAAACGGCGAACAACAAAAGAATATATAAATTTAGTTAAACAGGGAGTTTTACCCCCTTTTGATAAATCAAATCTGGCAGCGTTCTTTCTACGACCACATCATACGCAATGAGCAGGATTATAACGAAATATGGCAGTACAATAAAACAATCCTCAGAAGTGGAGCGAGGACAGATTTTACAGCATGGATAAAAAAGCAAAGCCCTCAACTGAGCGTTGAGGGCTTTGCTTTTATATCTTCAGAATTGCGGTTGCCAGGCAGAAATAAATCAGCAGTGACAATGCGTCCATAACCGTTGTGATGAACGGTGATGAAATTACCGCAGGGTCAAGCTTCATTTTCTTTGCCAATATCGGGAAGGTACAGCCAACCATCTTAGCAAAGATGACTTCAATAACAAGTGTAAGGCTGATAACCAAATCCACCCACACCGTGATATCACTCATACCAAGCAACGACCTGTCAATAAGCCAAATCTTAACAAAATTAACGACAGCAAGCGTAACACCGCATACGATACCCACACGGAATTCTTTCCATAAAACCTTGAAGATATCCTTATAATCCACTTCCTTAAGAGAAAGAGCACGGATAATAACGGCGCTCGCCTGTCCGCCGGCATTACCGCTTGTTCCTGTAAGCATAGGAACGAATGAGGTAAGGACAATCAGTGCAGAAAGCTGATTCTCAAACGCATTGATAATCATACTTGTAAAGGTAGCACTGACCATAAGGCAAAGCAGCCAGATAATTCTTGATTTCCAGGTTTCAAAAATACCCATTTTAAGATAAGGCTTTTCATTGGGCATAATCGCGTTCATCTTATGGATATCCTCAGTATTCTCATCAACCAATACGTCCATAGCATCGTCGACGGTGATAATACCTACCAGCCTCTGCTCCATATCCACAACCGGAAGTGCAAGGAAATCGTACTTGCTGAGTAAATCCGCTGCGGTCTCCTGGTCATCGTGTGTATTGATATAGATAACATTCGTCTCCATTAGGTCTTCAATTTTTACATCATTCTCATGGAGCAGCAATTCCTTGACGGTTGTTACACCGATAAGGTGCCTTGACTCATCCGTAACATAGCAGGTATAAATTGTTTCCTTATCCACACCTGTACGCCTGATACGCTTAATCGCATCCTCAACCGTATTTGTTTTTTTCAGATCCACAAACTCCGGTGTCATAATAGAGCCTGCACTGTCCTCAGGATATTTAAGCAGTGTATTGATAGATGCTCTTGTCTGTGCATCCGTATTTTTCAGAATTCTCTTTACAATTGTGGCGGGCATTTCCTCAATGATATCAACGGTATCATCCAGGTAAAGCTCGTCAAGCACCTCTCTGATTTCCATATCGGAAAAGGCTCTGATGATTGCCTCCTGCGAATCATTATCAAGCTCAACAAAGGTTTCCGCCGCTTCCTCCTTAGGCAGCAGACGGAACAGAAGAATCTGTCTGTCTGATTCAAATTCATCAAAAAGCAGAGCAACGTCCACCGGATTCATTTCGGTAAGTATTGCTTTGATTTCAAGATATTTTTTGTCAGAATACAGGGAGACTATCTTTTCTCTGATTTCTTCCATTTCCATTTCTTCTATATTCATAAAAGCGCTCCCCCTTCTTCAATTTAAACTTTTACATTATTTCAAAATCATTCCACCGGACTGTAGAACGGCTTTTCATCCTTATCATACGGATTAACTGCAATTCTTCTTGTTACCGCAAACAATAACGCAATCACAATGATTCCGCCGATTACAGCACCGACGGTAATTAAAAATTCCGGCTTCTGGTAAAGACGTGTACCGTCAACAAAGGATTTAAAATCAGGGCTTTCCATTTCAGCCTTTACCTGCTCTGTCGTTTTATCAACACGCTTGATATCAAGAAGATACTCCCTCTTGCTGCCGTCAGAAGCAATGGAATAAAGTGTAATTTTCGGTGTCTGCTCATCATCGAGCGTAAGCTCAACAGGTGCACAATATGCCTGAATATCCTGTGTTACAGGCGTAATCTCAAGCTGCGTCAAATCGGAAGGGATATAAAGCTTATACGCCGTATCCTCATCATTCAGTGCAGGAGAAAGCTCACCGTATGTACAGTAAATATTTGAAAGCAGATTGTTGCTGTTTATCTCATACTGAGCAGGATTTGTGTAACTGAAATTATAAATTGTAGTTCCCCAATCGTACTGCAATGTCACAGTCAATCCTGTCTGATGATTGGTATCATCATATACGTATGTAACAAAAATATCCGCCTCGCCTTTAATCTGATAGCTTTCAAGCGTTGGTGAAACATCATTGTTTTCAAGCACTAAACCGTATTCCCTTACATCGGCTTTGAATTCATCTTTAAGCTCAGCATTTTTAAAGCTGATTGATGTCAGCACAGGTGCACTGTCCTCAGCAAAAGCCTGAAATGGCACAGCGAGCTGACAAATGCATAGTGCAAGCATTAGAAACAAACTGATTTTTCTCCTCATAAAATCACCCTTATTCTGTGATACTGTAATTTATATTGCTATGATTATCAAGATAATCCTTAACCTTATTCTTATCCTTTGCTGTTATGTTAAAGATTATATTGTCACCGCTGATGTCCTTTGTCTTTTCTTCCCATTCCTTCTGAATGGCTTTTGCATTATCCGCGCTGATTGTAACGGAAACCCCTTCAACCAGTCTGATATCACTTCCGAAATCGTTATACAGCTTTTCAGCTAATATCTTAAAGCCGTCCTTATAATTTCCGCTGATATCCTCAGGCAAATCACAGTTGTCAAGAATGAATACTGTTACACCCATTCCCTTAACCTCTTCTATTATACCCTTAATGTAGTTATAAGTTGTCTGACTATCCGGATTAAGATACGTATTTCCGTCTGAATCCGCATACAGCTTATTGTTAACCGTAATACCTGCCGTTAAATCACCGGATGCCGCCACATTATCCTTATAGCACGAAATTCTGCCCACAGGCAAAATATCATTGACAAGGAACTCATTGATGGATTTGCCTATATCACCGGCAGGTGACGACTCGGCACCGTACATATCAATTGTGGCAAGACTGCTGTCATATCCGATTGTTCCGTCATCACGCTTAAGGTCAAAGGCAACCGACGTATAACCCTTATCGTTGGTTTCATCAATAACTGCTGAGAGCATCACACCGCCGTCCATTGCCATTGGCTCAATTCTGTCACACTGAAGCACAAGACTGACATTGTTCATATCCGCCACAACATCATCACTGCTTGGAGCAATAGGCATCGCCTTGCGTTCAATATACAAATCCATAACTGTATATCCGACGCATATAATCAAAAAACATCCGATTACAATAACTGCGTTTTTCAAAAAATCCTCAAAACGCTCCCTTGTGAAAAAAGGCTTTTTCTCCTTCGCTCGTCTGTTATCATATTTATCTGAGCCGCTGCCTGAGTCAATATACTTATCTGCAAAACTTATTTTTCTGCCCTGCGGCTGCTCTGTCCATTTTTCATTTCGCTTTTTATTATTATAAAAGCGTTTCTTTTTCATAAAATCACCGTTTATGCTATTGCGTTTTCTTTAAGAATTCTGATTGTATCTGCAGGATTTTCACTTTTAAATACTGCCGAGCCTGCAACAAAAACATTTGCACCTGCTGCTCCGGCAATCTTCACTGTCTCTGTATTAATTCCGCCGTCAACCTGAATATCCATATCAGGGCACTTTTCTCTGAGCGCTTTAATCTTCGGCATGGTGCTTTCCATAAAGCTCTGACCGCCGAAGCCCGGCTCAACCGTCATAACGAGTACCATTGATAATTTGTCAAGATACGGATAAACCGCATCAAGTGGTGTGTTCGGCTTAACAGCAAGGGCTGCCCTGCAGCCTTTACTGATTATTTTATCAATTGTCTTTTCTATATCAGACTCACATTCGGTATGGAATGTTATAATATCCGCACCTGCGTTTACAAAATCATCAATATAAAAATACGGATCTGAAATCATAAGATGAACATCAAACGGAACACTGCAGACTTTTTTCATTGCAGCAATAACAGGCGCACCGATTGAAATATTCGGCACAAAATGACCGTCCATAACATCAAGATGAATAAAATCTGCTCCGCCCTTTTCACATTTTTCAAGCTCTTCCTTAAGCCTTGCATAATCCGATGCAAGCATTGACGGTGAAATTTTGATATTCATATTCATACCTCTGCATACTTTCCCTATATAATTTTGATTATAACTATAGTATTATAATATATTTTTAAAATAAAATCAACTTTCACTTGTTTTTAGCCGGATGATGTAGTATCATATATCCGTATTTTTATCCGTTTTTATATTAGGTTTAATTATATTAGGAGGATTAAGATGATTCAGGCAAACAACATCACAGTTCAGTTTGGCGGCAGAGTTCTTTTTGAAAGAGTTAATGTTACCTTTTCAGCCGGCAACTGCTATGGTATTATCGGTGCAAACGGTGCAGGAAAATCAACCTTTTTAAAGGTGCTTTCAGGTGAGCTTGACTCACAGAAGGGTGAGGTTTTTATCACGCCGGGTGAAAGACTTTCCGTCTTAAAGCAGGACCACTTTGCTTATGATGAATATGAGGTTATCCGCACTGTGTTAATGGGCAATCCAAGACTGATTGAGGTTATGGAGGAAAAGGATGCCCTTTATATGAAAGAGGATTTCACGGAAGAGGATGGCATAAAAGCAGGCGAGCTTGAGGCAGAATTTGCTGATATGGACGGTTGGAATGCTGAATCCGATGCTGCATTTATGCTCAACAGATTAGGTGTACCTGACGAGTATCATTATATGCAGATGGCCCAACTGCCGTCAGATATGAAAGTAAAGGTACTTCTTGCACAGGCACTTTTCGGCAATCCTGACATTCTTCTTCTCGACGAGCCTACCAACCACCTTGACCTTTCAGCTATCCGCTGGCTGGAAAATTTCCTGCTGGATTTTGAAAACACCGTTATCGTTGTATCCCACGACAGACATTTCTTAAACAAGGTCTGCACACATATCTGCGATGTTGACTTCGGTAAAATTCAGCTTTACACAGGTAACTACGATTTTTGGTACGAATATACCCAGATGCGCCAGAGACAGGCAAGAGATCAGAACAAAAAGAACGAGCAGAAAATCAAGGAACTGCAGGAATTCATTCAGCGTTTCTCTGCCAACGCAGCGAAATCAAAGCAGGCAACCAGCCGTAAAAAACAGCTTGATGCTCTTGAAATGATTGAAATGCCTGTATCAAGCAGACGTTTTCCATACGTTGATTTCAAGCCTGACAGAGAATGCGGCAACGATCTTCTCCGAGTGGACCACCTGTCAAAAACCATCGGTGACAGAAAAGTACTCGATGATATTTCCTTTGTAATTCATCCAAGAGAAAAGGTTGCTTTCGTCGGCTCAGATGTTGTAGCAAAGACAACTCTTTTCAAAATCATTATGGGTGAAATGGAACCTGACGAGGGTTCATTCAAATGGGGTGTAACCACATCACAAAGCTATTTCCCAAGTGACAACAGCCAGTATTTTGACGGTGTTGACCTCACACTTGTTGACTGGCTCAGACAGTACACAACCTACACACTTGAAGCCGACATTCGCGGCTGGCTGGGCAGAATGCTCTTCTCAGGCGAAGAGGCACTGAAAAAGGCTAATGTCCTTTCAGGCGGTGAGCGTGTACGCTGTATGCTTTGTAAGATGATGCTTTCCGGTGCAAATGTGCTTATTCTTGACGAGCCTACCAACCACCTTGATCTGGAGTCAATCACAGCACTCAACAATGGTCTTATGCGTTATCCTGAAACCATTCTTTTCACCTCTCACGATCATCAGTTTGTACAGACAGTCGCTGACAGAATTATTGAGATTTCAGGAAATACTATCCTTGACCGCAAGGGCACATACGATGAATTCCTTGAGGACTTCAACGAAGATCAGCTAAAAAAATATTAAAACATGCAAAAAGCAGGCAGTCTGTTGACTGTCTGCTTTTTTGCATAATAAAAATTAATTCTGTTTTTTTCTATATCTCACTACCGAAAAAATTAAACTGATTAATGAAATCAAACAGATTATCAATAATAAGCCCCACTCGATCCAGTCAAGTATTGAATAAAAGTTTCCTCCGTAAATAATATCCGGTGACAGATTATGTTCATCGCAGAAATACCCTGTATTATAAATTAACTTTGTACGTACACCAAAACACACTGCACTTATAACAAATGTTATAATATCCCTTATATTTCTTTTCATTAAACATATCTCCTAACTAAATTTTAATAGATATATTGTTTACGGATTACATTTATAGCAACTGTTACCGCCGCATAACTGCTAACAAACCAAATATGTTTTTTTCATAACCTTAAACTTTTATAATCAATAACATTTAACGACAGTTAAATATATTCCTGTAATGCCTTTTTATCATCAAATAATACATTGGACCGTCCTTCACATTATTTTTAGAAATTGATTCCTTTTTCACCCTCACAATAACATAACGAAAATCATATGTCAATAAAATATGCGCAAACAATATTTTTATAAATTTTATGTTGCTTTTGTGACTTATTTTGAACAATACACACAAATCAACAAGCCAAAACGCTATAATAAAACAGGCAGTCTCATTTTAAGAGACTGCCTGTTCTTTAATTTATTATTCATTCAAAAATATCTATAGCCCTGATTTCAGATTTTGTTTCACTGTTGCATTCTACAAGCTGAAGGCTTTTCATACTCCAGTCGGCAGCTGCTCGTAAATACAAATACGAATCGCTGTTTTGAATTATACTCTCACCTACTAAATAATTAAAATCAAAATATTCCCGATACTGTTTATCGTACAGATTTACCTCAGTCGTTGAAAACAGTTTATCATCTATTTCAGATACAGCGCTTATCTTCCCCGACTGAATACTACACTTATATATTTTGCCGGTGTCCATATCTGTTATGAAAATTCTTTTACCGTCTTTTGAAACGGAAACATCAGGCATAGAAATATCATTCTGAGACATTTCATTATAAGAAATACGTCCGATTATCTTTTCCGTATTCAGATCCACAGCCAACAATCCGAATGTTCCGTGCATCACAGCAGTATCGGAGTCGCTATAAATAAGCTTAGGCATTTCTGCACCAATATTCATTGTTTCAATATCCGATAAATCAATATCCCTGTTTCCTGCACCTGCTTTCCCTGAAAGCAAAACAGCTGCAGCCACTGCCGCAATTACTACAGCAGAAACAATTGAAATGGTTATCTTTTGCTTGGACTTCATAATACGTCACCAACCATAGTTGTTTAAATTTTAGTTATTGAATACCATAATCGTTCTCTTTGAGCCATTTGAAACCGAGTCCTTTTCATTTTCACAATAACATAGCATATACAGAATGTCAATAAAATCCAGCATTTTTTTATTGTTATTTCATAATCTTTTCGTTATAATTCAATTTTTTTTGAACGATATGCACAAACTATTCCAAATTTATTCCGCAGCTATTTGAGAAATTGTACTTTTCTTCTGTTTTAAAAATATAAAAATAATACGTTTTACCATTATGTGTAAACTCTGTTATCTGACTGTTATCAGGTATCAATTTCTCATTATCTGTAATATCAAAATACACCCTTTGTGCTTTACCGCTGGCAGTAATATAATACCCGTTATCTTTCTCAAGATAAATTTCAGGTGCGGCAACATACGAAATACAGAAAGCATATTTATCTTTATTATGATTTTTCAGATACGCCACACCGATTTCATCTTCCATTGTCGAGAATACAGCCAATGAATAATCTTCATCCAAAGTTATTAAATCGGTTATTTCACTTACTGCAACCTCATCATTGATAACATTATAAGCAGTATCACGCCTGATACCCGGTATTTCCTGAAAGCAAACCGCAGCAATTGCAATACCAATCATTAAAATTATAATTGATAATTTTAATTTTCTCTTATCTTCCATATTGAGCACAGGAATATCTGCCGCTCTTTCGCAGGACGCCTTTAATGATAAGCTGTCAACAGATAAAAACACATTATTGTCTATTGCATTTATATAGCTTTTTGCCTTTTCAGTTACAAATATTTTCGGTTCAAGCTTTGCTATAAGTTCAAACTCTGCCCTTGCCTCAGCTATTTTATTGCTGTAATAAAGTGCAATTGCAGTATAATAACACATCATAAATTTATAAGTATTCTTCTGTTTATCCGCACCGACTGCTTTACAGATTTCAAGACTTTCCAGAGCAGACTGATAATCACAGTTCATAAAGTGAATAAAAAAATCATAACGTGCTGAATATACACGTTTTACATCCGACTTCATTTTAATCTTGCTAAGCAATACTTTCAGCTCTTCAACCGTTTGCCTGCATAACTCAAAATCACCTGCACAGAATGATACGCTCGCCAACAGGTCAAGATACTGGAGCTTTACCGTGCGAATGGATTTTCGTTTAAGAAGAGTGGACAGCAAGCCTACTGCTGAACCAAAATCACCGATAAAATACGTCGTAAGTGCATCAATATAAGCGGTAGAGTCTTTTGGATAAATACCGTGACTGACCGCATAATAAGTATGTGGGTCGCATTCATCATAGAGAATATCATCAGCAGACACTCTGATTTTTCTCATAATAGAAAGAGAAAACAATGCCACTGCGACAGCAATAACAACTCTGAATATATAATGAACAGGAAGAAAAAAAATAACTAAAAAAACAATTGACATTCCTGTAAGCCTTGCAATTTTGACAATTTTTCTTATTTCTTTAACCCTTAAAAGCACCTTTTCCTCATTCATTTTTATCTTTTTCCTTTCTGCTTTTAATCAATATCTGCACGGATTTGATGATCTGGGGAATGCACATAATAAGTCCGAAGACTTCAATTGCCAAAAAAGCTATCGGAAATAATACACATAATAAAGCAATCAGCCAATCAGGGATTTTTTTGATGATATCCACAAACAGGGTTATACCTGTATAAACGGAGGCAATCATATAACCCATTGCCATTGATGAAAAAATATGCTCAACGGTTGTGCTGCCTTCTGCTGAAACAAACGGCAATATCAAAAACAATATTGTTACTGTTATAAACAAACTGAACACACAAATTAAATAGGTCTTTGCTTTTTTACACTCCTTATCCGCATTATCCTTTTCATATTCTCTCAACTTTTCCTGCAAATACATATTTGCAGTTTTATTGGACAAAGCCTCAAGTGTATTCAGATTTTCAAATTCCTGCTGCTTGCCGCAAAGCAGTTCCTCAGCCGTTACGCCAAGAACTGCCGCAAGATTTATAATCGTTTCCGTTTTTGGGGCAGATGCACCTGTTTCCCACTTTGACACGGCTTTATTGGAAACGCCGATGAGTGCACCCAGCTCCTTCTGGGAAAGTCCCTTTCCTTTTCTTAATTCATAGATACGGTTACCAACATCATAATTCTGCATAATGTACCTCCAAATAAAGCCTACCACACAAAGCGGAAAAACACAATAAATATAAATCGAATAACGGTAGAACCTGCTATTTTAGGCATATCATTTTGACTACCGCCACTTAAGCAAAATTATTTATAATACGAATAAGCAATCACATTGACAATTGTATTTTTTACTGTTATACTAAAAAAGTAAAAATATGTCGAGTTATAATTATAAAGGTGACAAATATGAATAAAAACAGAGTTCAAGTAAAAATCGGCGGTGCAACCTACACAATCGTTACGGATGATGATCCGCAGTATGTGGAAACACTTGCTGAGGAAATCAGTGGTGAAATCCGTTCAATATGCAACTCAAACCCATCACTCTCAATGACACAGGCAGCAGTGCTTGTGGCTCTTGATCAGACGGACGCTTGCAAGAAGGCATCTGCATCAGCTGATAATCTCAGAGTACAGATTAAGGATTATCTTGAGGAAAGTGCAAGAGCAAAAATGGAGGTTGAGGTTGCAAGACGTGAGGTTGAAAGGCTCAACCGCGAAATCTCAGATTTAAGAGAAAGACTTAACAAATAAAGGAATACTATGAAATTTGAAATTCTGGCTCCTGCAGGCAGTATGGAGTCACTGGTTGCCGGTGTGCGCAGCGGAGCAAATGCAGTTTATCTTGGTGGTAAAATGTTTAATGCCCGCCGCAATGCCGGCAATTTTGATAATGATGAACTGAAAACGGCAGTGGAATACTGCCACAGAAGAGGGGTTAAGGTTTACTTAACCCTTAATATTGTTGTATCGGACGAGGAATTTGAGGGTGCATATGATATAGTAAAATATGCACTTTCAGTTGGCGTTGACGCTTTTATTGTTCAGGATATCGGACTGGCAAAAATGATAAAGGAACATTTCCCTCAGGCAAAGCTTCACGGCTCAACACAAATGAGCATTATGACTCCTGCAGGCGTAAAATACGCAGAAAGTCTCGGTTTCAGCCGGGTTGTGCTTGCAAGAGAAATGAGCCTTGAGGAAATCAGAGAAATCCGGAAAAGCACGGATTTGGAATTAGAACTTTTTGTGCACGGTGCACTGTGTATGTGTGTTTCAGGTCAATGCTATCTTTCCTCTATGATCGGCTCACGCAGCGGCAACAGAGGACTGTGTGCACAGCCATGCCGCCTGCCCTTCACCGCAAAGGGAGACAAAAAGGAATGTGCGCTGTCACTCAAGGATTTAAGCATCATTGAACATCTGGAGGAACTTGACGGCATTACCTCACTGAAAATCGAGGGCAGAATGAAAAGACCTGAATATGTCAGCGCCGCCGTTACTGCTGTAAAAAAAGCAATGAACGGAATATATACCGGAGCGGACAGCTTTAACCTGCGCTCTGTTTTTTCACGCAGCGGCTTTACTGACGGATATCTTATGGGTCAGCTCGGCAGAGATATGTTCGGCACAAGACAAAAAGAGGATGTACTTTCCGCAAACAACGTGCTTAAGGAAATCAGCCATAATTACGATAATGAAAATCCTTTATTGCCAATGGATATGCAGTTCATCTGCAAAAAGGATACGCCCTGCTTACTTACAGTGACAGCTCTTGGCAGAACAATTACAGTCACAGGTGAAACGCCTGAAATTGCAATAAAAAGACCTATGGAGACTGAGGCTTTAAAGCAAAGGCTTTCAAAGCTGGGCGGAACACAGTTTTTTGCGGATGAAATTGATATTGTGCTTGACGATGGATTGATTATTCCTGTATCAAAAATCAATGAACTAAGGCGAAAGGCAGTTGAGGAAATTGAAAAGCTGCCTGAAGTTACGGTTGAAGCTAAGCCTTTTGAGAAAAAGGTCTACACTGAAAAAAATAAAACACCTTATCTGACCGCATCATTCAGGAGTGCAGATCAGATACCTGACAGGCATCCATTCAAAAATGTATTTATACCTATGAACTCCAGCCTTGAGGATTTTGTGGACAATCGTGCAGGCGTTGTTTTACCGCGCGGATTATTCTCAATGGAAAATGAAATGAGGAAAAGGCTTGAGCAACTGAAAAGAGCAGGCGTTACCAAAGCGCTCTGCGGTAATCTCGGCTCCTATCAGCTTGCAAAGGAAATGGGATTTGAGGTGTTCGGTGATTTCTCGCTGAATATTTTCAACAGTGAAAGTGCAGATATGATTAAAAATTCGATTCTGTCCTTTGAGCTGACTCTGGAGCAGGCAAACAGAATCAATGCAGAAAACACAGGCATAATTGTATATGGTTATGTTCCGCTGATGCTGACAAGAAACTGCCCTGTTAAAACAAGCATCGGATGTTACGAATGTAATAAACAGGGCAAACTCACTGACAGAAAGGGTTATGAATTCCCTGTAATCTGCTCGGATTATCCGTGCGTTGAGATACTGAACAGCATACCGATTTATATGCTCGACAGAATGAGTGAAATAAAAACAGACTTTGCGCACTTCTACTTTTCCACAGAAAGCGTTCGGGATGTTGAAAAAATAATTCATATGTACGAGACAGGTGAAAAGCCTGATTTCAAGTACACAAGAGGACTTTATCAAAGAGGTGCATTATAAAATGAGACCAATAATACTTGCATCAAAATCACCGAGAAGAAAAGAGCTTTTATCACTGATTACGGAAAACTTTGTTATCAAAAGTGCAGAGGTTGACGAAAGCCTACCGGACGGTATTCAGCCTGACAAGGCAGTTGAATACTTATCAAAAATAAAGGCAGAGCCTTTTAAAAATGAGGAGGATATCATCATCGGTGCTGACACGGTAGTCAGCATTGACGATGTAATTCTCGGAAAGCCGAAGGACCGCAGCGATGCTTTTAAAATGCTGAAAATGCTCAGTGGAAAATACCACAGTGTTTTTACAGGTGTGACTATCATCACGCCTGACAGCACCAAGACCTTTTCAGTTGAAACAAGGGTGAAATTTTTTGATTTAACCGACAGAGAAATAAATGATTATCTGGATACCGGCGAACCGTTTGACAAGGCAGGTGCATACGGAATTCAGGGAAAGGGCTCACTTCTGGTCGAAAAAATTGACGGAGATTATTTCAACGTTGTGGGACTTCCTGTCAGCACTTTGAATAAATATTTAAATATCTGACAATTTAGACAATAAAGTTTATGATTGACGAATTCAGGATAATTTATAGAAATATGTCCTAAATTGTCCTTGAAAAATTTTTATTTTAATGCTATTATATAGTATATCGTAAAAATTCATATACGAACAGTGAGCTACCGCTCACTCTTTTTAATAAATCCACAAACAGCAAATTTCCACTGATTTTGAAAGGAGATTAGTTATGGCTGCAGATTTACATTGTCATACTAAATTAAGCGACGGTTCTGTCGGAATTGAAGATTTAATTGTTATTGCTCAAAAAAGCGGAATAAATACTATTGCTATAACTGATCACGATTGCCTTGCCGGCACAGTAAGAGGTCAGGTAATCGGCAAGCGTCACGGTGTTACCGTTATACCGGGCGTTGAGCTTTCCGCATTTGACAACGAAGCCGGAAAAAAAGTACATATACTCAGCTACCTGGCAGAAAAACCGGACAGGCTTGAGGGTCTTTGCAAACGTACATCCGTTGCAAGAAAAAGAGCAGGTCAGATTATGATGCTTAAGGTTGCATCACGTTTTCCTGTATCAAATGATTTTATTATCAATCACGCTTCCGGCTCCACAAACCTTTTTAAACAACACATTATGCATGCCCTTATGGATGCAGGCTACACCAATAAAATCTATGGTGACCTTTACGATGCACTTTTCTCATCTAAAAGTGAGACAAATCTTCTTGCACCTGTTAAGTATCCTGACGTTAAGGACGTAATTGATGAAATACATAACGCAGGCGGCATTGCCGTACTTGCTCATCCGTCTCTCTACGACAATTTTGATGAAATTGATAAGTATATTGAAATGGGACTTGACGGCATTGAGGTATGGCATCCTGAAGCAAGTGACGAGGATATTGAAAAGCTCAGCACAATCTGTAAGAAAAATAAAATTCTTATGACTGGCGGCTCGGATTTTCACGGTATTTACGGAAGAAAAACAGTTACACTCGGTTCCTGTTCCACACCGGATGAGCACGTTGACAAGCTTATGGGATATAAAGCCAAGAAAAAAAGAGCTCAGCGAAAGGCAGAAAAAGAGCTTGCAGAAAAAATGGCAAAAGCAGAATAAACAAAAAGTCTTTAGCAGTATCAGATGCTAAAGACTTTTTTATTGATATTATTGACATTTATCTTATATATGATAGTATTAAGAAAAAGCAACAAAGAGGGTATTTTTATGCACAAAAAATTTGCTGAAACTCCGCCTCTTGGCTGGAACAGCTGGGATTGCTTCGGTGCAGGAGTAAATGAAAAACAACTGATAGAAAACGCTGATTATATGGCCAAATATCTAAAACCGTATGGCTGGGAATATATTGTTTGCGACATTCAATGGTATGAACCACGAGCAATAGATAACGACTACTTCAATTTCACTCCGCTTAATCTTGATGAGTACGGACGCGTAATGCCTGCTGAAAACCGCTTTCCAAGTGCAAAAAACGGACAAGGATTTAAACCAATTGCAGACTACTGCCATAATCTGGGACTGAAATTCGGTATTCATATTATGAGGGGTATTCCGCGTCAGGCAGTACACGTTGATATGCCGATAAAAAACAGCAAATTCACTGCTCGCCAGGTGGCTCACCATTTCTCTGTATGCTCCTGGAACACAGATATGTATGGAATGAAAAACTGTAAGGGAGCACAGGATTATTACAATTCCATTATTGAAATGTATGCCGGCTGGGGAGTTGATATCATCAAGTGTGATGATATCTGTGTTACGGAATTCCGCCAGTGGGATAATCCGTATTCAGCTGACTATGAAATTGAAATGATAAGAAAAGCCATTGACAATTGCGGCAGAGAGATTGTTCTTTCCCTCTCACCCGGTCCTGCTCATATTGAAAACGCAGATCACCTCGCAAAAAATGCAAATATGTGGCGAATGACAGGTGATTTCTGGGATCAGTGGGATAAGCTTCATGATATGTTTGACCGCTGTCTCCTGTGGCAGGACAAGGTAAAAAAAGGCAATTATCCTGACTGTGATATGCTCCCTCTCGGCAGGCTTTCAAAAAACGGAACCTGTCACGGCCCGCAGAACAGAATGACGCAGTTCACAAAGCCCGAACAGCTTACAATGATGAGTCTTTGGGGCATTTTCAGAAGTCCGCTGATGATGGGCGGCAATATGCCTGAAAATGATGAATGGACCTTATCCCTGCTCACCAACGAGGAATATATGAAAATGCACCGCACATCATACGGCGCACATCAGCATTCAAGAAATGAGAAAAACGGCAAGGGCGATATCATCTGGATATCAAACGGCAAAGGCTGTAAGTATGCTGCTCTTTTCAATACAAGAGACAAAGAAGCTGCAATAAAGCTTGATCTCACTGAAATTCTTATGCCTGATGAAAAATACAACGTTTATGATATATGGAATAAAAAAACCTATTCAGATGTAAAAAACACTTTTAAAGCAACAATCGCTCCACACGGCGCAGGACTTTATAAAATAACATCGTAAAGGAGAAAAAATGAAAATTAAACCTTTCAGTATTTACAGCCATTGCAACACACTAAGAGGAATCATACTTAAACCTGAAAATTCAGCAATCCCCTGCAAATCCGTAATTGTCAGTCACGGATTTGCAAGTAATATGATGATTACATTCGGATATGCAAAAACCTTTGTTAAAGCAGGATATATTGCTGTTCTTTACGATTTCTGTATGTCAGGAAGCGGTATAAGCAGCGGAAAGAGCACAGGTATGAGTGTACTTACCGAAAAAGAAAATTTAATTGATGTAATCGACTATATCAAACATCTGGATTTTATTGATAAAAACGATATATCACTTGCAGGCTGCAGTCAGGGCGGACTTGTTTCCGCACTTGCGGCAGCAGAGCGTCAGGAGGATATCGAACGATTGTTTCTCTATTATCCTGCTCTTTGTATTCCCGACGACGCAAGAAGAGGACATATGATTTCTGCAAAATTTGACCCTGATAATGTTCCTGAGAAATTCTATGCACTCTTCATAAAGCTCAGCCGCAAATACGCAGACGATGCAAAAAAACTTGATCCTTACAAGGAAATAAGCATATTTAAAAAACCGGTTTTTATTGTTCACGGAATTGAGGACAAGCTGGTCAGCATTGCGTATTCAAGAAAGGCACAGGAAGAATATGCTGACTGTAAGCTTATTGAGGTTCACGGCGATCACGGGTTTATATTTAAGGGATTTAAGACAGCTGAAAAAGCAACACTTAATTACATTAAAAATATCCGTAAATAAAAAACAGGAAAGAGTGATTTCACACTCTTTCCTGTTTTTTTATAAAACTAAAATCAAGCATTTTCTGCCAAAGATTTTTTATTTACACTCCTCATAACAAAAACAAACATCACAATACTCATTACTACACAGACAAAATCTGCAGTTGCCTGTGCCCAGATAATTCCGTCAAGTCCAACCAGCTTGTTAAGAATAAAGAGCAGAGGAATATAGATAATGCCCTGTCTGCCGACGGAGAGAATGAAGGTCTGTATACCCTTTCCCATTCCCTGAAAGGCAAAGTTGAGTACAAACATAATACCTATAACCGGACCTGGTGTCATAATCGCTGTTAACATCTTTACACCAAGATCAACCACCTCAGCATTATCAATAAACATACTGATAACGTTTTCTCTGAATACAAGATAGAACAGCATCATCACGGTACCAATAACAATATTGCAAACGATACTGAATCCCATACATTTTTTCATTCTGGTATAATTTTTTGCACCATAGCAATATCCAATAAGGGGCTGTACTCCCTGACCCAATCCAATCTGAAGCATAACAACAAGCATATTTGCTTTCATTGCAACGCCCATTGCTGCAACAGCATTATCGCCATAGCTTACCAGAACAATGTTAACAATAATATTGCTTAAGCTCATTAAAAGTCCGTTAAGACAAGCAGGCAATCCGACATTGATAACACCTTTTGCAATACCGTTTTTCATTGAGAATCTTTTTGGGGTGATACTCAGAATACTCTTTCCCCTGAGGAAATAAACAAGAAAAAACACAACACTGAAAACATTACCGAGCACAGTTGCTATTGCCGCACCTGCAACCCCCATATCAAAACCGAACGGCAGGGTGATGCCAAAAAGCTTATCCCCTGAGTCAAGTATAAAGATAGGGTCTAAAATTACGTTTACAATCTGTCCTAAAACGGAACCAATCATAGATGTTTTAGCAGCACCCTCACCCCTGACGAGATTACATACTGTAATGGAAAGGACTGAAAATGGTGAGCCGATTGCTACCCATTTCAGATAATCCTTTGCAAAGCCGATTGTATTATCACTTGCACCTATCAGATAGAGCAGCGGTTCTCTGAAGAAAAAGAAAAGTATACCGATAATGAAACCACATATCAAAGCGCCGTAAATACAGAAGCTGCTGATTGTTTTTACTCTGTCTTTTTGTCCCTCACCCAGTGATCGGCTGATAAAAGCACAGCCACCTACACCAAACAGATTACCTACTGCAATAAAGAACATAAATAATGGCATAGATACCGAAACAGCAGCAACCTGATTACTGTCACCTGTTTGTCCTACGAAAAATGTGTCTGCTAAATTGTATATAATATTGATAAGCATACCCATCATGCTCGGCAGTGCCATAGCCGCAACCGCCTTAGGTACTTTATATTCCGCAAATATTTTTGTATTATCCTTCATAGTTAAAATCATTCCTTTCTAAATTTATTTAAATATCATTAAAGATTTATAATCTGTCTGCAATATTTATAAAATTATCCATTGTAAGCTTTTCTGCACGTATATTTGTATCCAGACCAAGCTCGGTAAACACGGCAGAAATTTTGTCCTTCGGCACACCCATTGTATTGGATATACTGTTAAGTGCGGTCTTTCTTCTCTGAGAAAAGGCACACTTGACCAGGCTGAAAAATTTCTTTTCATTGCTGACTTCAAACTTTGACTTTTTTCTGACGGTAAGTCTGATCACAACGCTATCGACCTTAGGACTGGGCATAAAGCTATCACGGTTCACATCAAACAGAATTTCACTGTCAGCATAATAATTGACCGCAACCGTAACTGCACCTGCCATACGTGAACCAACCTCAGCACAAAGCCGTTCACCTGCCTCCTTCTGTACCATAACAACAATTTCGTCAACAGGCAGCTTGCTTTCAAGCAGGGTCATAATTACCGGTGAGGTTATATAATAAGGAAGATTTGCACATACTTTAACAGATGAACAGCCGCTGAATTTTTCCTCAATCAGTTTATTAAGGTCAATTTTCATAACATCTGCATTTATAATTTCAAGATTATCAAATTCCGCAAGCGTTTCATCAAGGACAGGGAAAAGCCTTTTGTCAAGCTCAACAGACACCACCTTGCCTGCAACCCTGCAAAGCTCTTTGGTAAGAACGCCTATTCCGGGTCCTACCTCCAGCACACCTGTATTTTCATCGGCTGACAGACTTTCTGCCATCTGAGGACAGACGTCCGGATTGATAAGAAAATTCTGACCAAGTGCCTTTGAAAAGGTGAAGCCGTGCTTTGAAAGTATTCTTTTTACGGTATTATAATCATATAAATCCATAGTATATGCTCCATTTCAGTATTACAGGGTGCTATTCTAACACATTCATAAATCGTTTACAATGTTTATCTTGACTTTTTGTAAACTTGTGATAAAATAATCGTTAGTCGGCTAAAGATAGTCGGCTAAATTAACAAGATAAGGAAGTATTTATGAGATATAGAAAGCATTGCGGTCCTCCGCCGAAGGAACACATTGCTCCGCGTGTTATGTGTTTGTCAAAAATTCTGCGTCAATCGTTCAATGAAGCGATTGCCGAGCAGGGACTTTTTTCGGGACAGGAGGATATTGTACTCGCCTTAGCAGAAAATGAAGGCATTACCATAAATGAGCTTGCAAATCTTCTTGATGTATCAGGTGCAACTGCCAGTGTATCCATCAAAAGGATGGAAAAAGCAGGCTTTGTAATAAAAAAGCCTGATAAAAAGGATGCCAGAATTACAAGACTTTATCCAACAGAAAAAGCAAAGCTGGCACCGGAAAACATAAAAAAACATATGGATTCTTTAGAAACTGTTCTGAAAAAGAATATGACAGAAGAACAGGCTTTTGAACTGTCAGGCCTGCTTGATCTTGCAATCCATAATATTATTGAAAGAGGTGAAAGGGAATGATAAAAAAGCTTTCAAAATATATGAAGGGTCTGTGGGGGCTCGCACTCATCAGTGCATCAGGTATGATTATTGAGGCAATATGTGAACTTGCAATGCCTTCACTGGCAAACACCGTTTATGAACTGGTGAATGATACACAAACCCCTGACGATGCGAAATCAACGGTTGTAAAAATCGGAGTGTTTATGTTTCTTCTGGCAATAATAGGTCTTTGCGGCGGTCTTGCCACCATGAAAACATCTTCGGTTGTCAGTCAGAAATTTTCTTACAGACTCAGAAAGGATTTATATTTAAAGGCCAGTGAATTTTCCTTCAGAAATATTGATACGTATTCAACAGCATCACTTACCACAAGAATGACCAATGATGTAACCATGCTGCAGAATACGGTTATGATGTGTCTGAGAATGCTTGTGCGAGCACCTGCTCTGCTGATTGTTTCAGCAATATTTGCATTTTCAATTAACGCAAAGCTTTCGCTCATCATTGTTATTATTCTTCCAATCATTTTAGTAATCGTTGCGGTTATACTGAAATTCGGCTTTCCGATGTTTCAGAAAATGCAGAAAAAAATAGATAACGTTAACCGTGTTGTACAGGAAAATCTCATCGGTATAAGAGTTGTAAAGGCATTTGTAAGAGAGGACAGAGAAAAGGACAAATTCCACAAGGCCTCCGACGATCTTGCAAATCAGGGAGCAAAGGCTGCCGGAATGATTGTAACGGTTATGCCGATTCTGATGCTAATGATGAATGTTGTAATCGTATATATCTATTACAAGGGTGCAAATTCAGCCGCTGCAGGACAGATGGATGTCGGTGAAATATCCGTTATATCCTCATACATCATTCAGGTACTGATGAACATCATGATGGTTTCCATGTTCCTTTTACAGCTTACAAGAGCAAAGGCCTGCGGTGACAGAGTTGTGGAAATTCTGGATACTGAAATTGATATCAAAAATCCTGAATCACCCTATATCCCTGATACCGCTTCATCAAAGGGCAAAATTGAATTCAGAAATGTTTCCTTTAAATACTCACCTGAAAAATCAGGCGATAATATACTGGATAACATCAGCTTCACCGCAAATCCGGGTGAAATAATCGGTATTGTCGGCGGTACAGGCTGCGGAAAATCCAGCCTTGTTAATCTTATTCCGCGACTTTATGATGCGACAGAAGGCGAAGTCCTCATTGACGATGTGAATGTTAGGGATTACGATCTGACCGCACTGCGCGATATGATTGGCGTTGTTCTTCAGAAAAACGTACTCTTCTCAGGTACAATTCGCGATAATATCCGCTGGGGTAAAAAGGATGCAACGAACGAAGAAATCACCAACGCATGCCAAGCAGCACAGGCAGAGGATTTCATTCTTTCACAGCCTGACGGTTATGATACTTATCTTGCTCAGGGCGGACTTAACCTTTCCGGCGGACAGAAACAAAGACTCTGTATTGCAAGGGCTATGATTAAAAAGCCGAAGATTCTTATTCTTGATGATTCAACCAGTGCAGTTGATACTGCTACGGAAGCTAAAATAAGAGAAAGCTTTTACAGTAATTTAAAAGATACAACAATTTTCATAATTGCGCAGAGAATTTCATCTGTTCAGGAGGCTGACAAAATCCTTGTTGTGGATGATGGTCAGATAAAAGGCATAGGCACGCACGAGGAGCTTATGGAAAGCAATGAAATTTATCAGGAAATATGCAGTACACAGAAAAAGGGGGTGCTTGAATAATGCCGCCAATGGGACCAAGAGGCAGAGGAGAAGGCATACAAAAACCTAAAAATGCCAAAAAAACGCTGTCACATATTTTAAAATATATCGGCAGAAACAAAGCTCTTTTATTTGTTGTTCTGTTCGCACTTATTTTAAGCACACTGTGTTCAACAGGTGCTTCATACTGGCTGAAGCCTATACTTGACGGAGTGGAAGAATCCATAAAAGGCGGTACCTTTGCAACACAGGGTGTACGTCAGCTTATGGTCAATCTTGCTATTGTATCACTCTTTTATATAGGCGCATCCCTATTTTCTTTTATTCAGTCAAAAATCATGGTTAAGGTCGCTTACAAGACCACAAACAATATCAGAAAAGATTTATTTGATCATCTTCAGACCTTACCGCTGAAATATTTTGATTCAAAAACACACGGCGAAATTATGAGCCGTTTCACAAACGATGTGGATAATATTCAGCTGATGCTTGAACAGACAATCGTTCAGTTCGTTTCTTCAATTTTCTCTTTTGTCAGCATAGTAGTAATGATGATTGTTCTGAAATGGCAGTTATTCCTTGTAGCACTCGTTTTCCTTGTTATAATGATTGTCAACTCTGTTAATATTGCAAAAAATACTCGCAAATATTTCAAGGCACAGCAGGAAGCACTGGGTGCAATGAACGGAAATATTGAGGAAACTATTGAGGGTATGAAGGTCGTAAAAGTGTTCAATCACGAGCAGCAGGCAATTGAAGAGTTTGACGAGCTCAATTCAAAATTCCGCAAGGTTGCAACAAATGCAAACTTCTATTCAGGTATTATGGGACCCTGCGGAACCGGTATTAACAACGCACTCTATGCCACAATTGCCCTTGCAGGCGGAATGCTTGTTCTGTCGCATGCACTGGGAATAGGCACATTCTTCACTTTCTTAGGCTACACAAGACAGTTCAGGCAGCCTATCGACCAGATAATGAATCAGATGAATAATATTTTCTCTGCTCTTGCCGGTGCAGAACGCGTTTTTGAAATAATGGAAATGGACAGCGAAGTTGATGACGGAACAGTCACCCTCAGTATGGAGAAAAATGCGGATTCAAAGCAATGGTTCTGGATTGACGGTGATAAGAAAATTCCTGTTGAAGGAAAGGTTGTATTTGAAAACGTTGATTTCAGCTATGTTCCTGAAAAACAGGTACTGAAAAATATCAATCTTTATGCAAAGCCGGGTCAGAAAATTGCTTTCGTCGGCTCAACCGGTGCAGGTAAAACAACGATTACAAACCTGATAAACAGATTTTATGACATTCAGGACGGTACAATAACCTATGACGGAATTGATATAAAGCGTATCAAAAAGAATGATTTAAGAAAAAGTCTTGCTATCGTTCTTCAGGATACCCATATGTTCACCGGCACGGTTATGGATAACATCCGCTACGGCAGACTGGATGCAACGGACGAAGAATGTATTGAGGCTGCAAAGCTTGCATCTGCCCATTCATTCATAAGACGTCTTCCTGACGGATACAACACAAAAATCACCGGTGACGGCGAAAGCCTTTCACAGGGACAGAGACAGCTGCTTGCAATAGCACGTGCTGCTGTTGCTGACCCTCCTGTTATGATTCTTGACGAGGCAACATCTTCAATTGATACGCGTACAGAGCTTCATATTGAACATGGCATGGACCGATTGATGCTGAACAGAACCGTGTTTGTAATTGCCCACAGGCTTTCAACCGTCCGTAATTCAGATGCTATAATGGTGCTTGAAAACGGTGAAATCATTGAACGCGGTGACCACGAGGATCTGATCAGCCAAAAGGGAAGATATTACGAATTATGCACAGGCAAGGCAAAACTCAGCTAAAATTTCCGCAATAATATATTGTACTTCTGAACAAGCAAAATAAATGCATAACCACAATACATTGTGGTTATGCATTTTTCTTCTATAATTTGTAATAATATATTTTAAAAAAAGTCTTTACAAAACGAAATTCCGGTGATATAATTTAATCAAATATTGTATTACTGTATATCTATGTAAAAGTATATAGAGGTGTTTATTATGAAAAAAATATTATCTTTTGTTATGGCGACAATAATGACAGTTTCCGTATTCGCTATGTCTGTTGTTCCTGCAATGGCAGCAACAGTTAACAGTCCTACAGCTTCAACTGCTGTCAACAAAAAGCCTACTCTTCAGGTAAACGGTGTTGTTACTGATACAGACATCATTTATTCTCCTGATAAAACAAATCCTAAGTCAATCACTTTCACATATGTCGGTGAGGGAACACTTACAGGCTGGGAAGAGAATCTTGAGGAATTAGGTCTTGCAGAGGGTACAGATTACACACTGTCTTACAATGAGGACGGTTCATTAACAATTACTTTTATCTCTGCTGAAGCTATCGCAGATTACGATAACGGCAACGTAATCGTAAACGCACTTGTTGATTTTGGTACAGATGCTACTACAACAACAAAGAAGAACAATTCTTCAAAGGCTCCTGCAACAGGTATGTCTTTAGCTTTAGCTGCAAGCGGTATCGCAATTGCTTGTGCTGGTATTGCAACTTTTACAGCAGCTAAGAAAAAGGATGCTGAGTAATTTCAATAACTTATAAGAAAAACCTGTTTGCCTTTATCGGTAAACAGGTCTTTTTAATCTCAGGGTGATTATTTTGATAAAAAATGATTTTGATGAAAACAATGAAGAAAATAAAAACGAACGAAAAAAAAGCCCCGCAAAGCTTATACTTATTTTCATTATAGTATTTGTTCTTGTTTTCTGCGGTGTTTATTTCGGAATACAATTATATAATAACAGTATATCCAAACCGTCACCGACAACCACTTCATCAACTACCAAACGCATAGCTTCATCTGACAGTCTTGTTGAAAATCCGATTGATTTTAAATCACTTAAAGCGCAGAATGACGAAATATATGCATGGATTAAGATTGATGATACCAATGTTGACCATCCGATTGTGCAGAATGCAACGAATGATGAATTCTATCTCAAGCATAAGGCTGAGGACAAAAGCTGGTCTGCAAGCGGTGCGATATACACAGAGCTTATAAACCATAAAAACTTTAACGATGCTTTCACTGTTATATACGGACACAACGGCTATGGTGACACAATGTTCACCACTTTGCACAAATTTGAAGATAAGGAATTTTTTGACGCACACCCATATTTTTATATATACGCACCGGGCAGAAAATTAACCTATCAGGTAATATCAGCCTTCAAATATGATGATCGTCACATAATGAATTCCTTTAATTTCGCTGATACCACCGTTGTAGAGGAATTTCAGGAATACGTACAAAATCCTGATTCGGCTTTGAAAAATGTCAGAACTGAGCTGGACAAACCAATCACAGAATCAAGTAAAATTGTGATTCTGTCAACCTGTATAACAAACCAGAAAAGCAGTAGATATTTAATTTGCGGAGTATTGACAAACGATGAAAAAACCAATTGACCCTAACTTAGAAAATTTTGACAGTGACGGATTTCCGATTGACGTTGATGATACCGTCACAAACAACAGCACATTTGAAATTGATGATGAAATGCTTACAAGCACAGCGTCTGAAAATCAGGGATTAAGCAGCACTGCGTCTGCGGATGATTTTAAGATGAAGGAAAAGCAGTATCACCGCCACCACAGCGGCTCACACCATCACCATCATCATTCATCAGGCTCACATTCTTCTCATTCCTCACACTCAAGCCACAGCAAAAGGAAGAAAAAGAAAAAAATGCCTGCTGCGGCTAAGGTTGCCCTTTCTGTCCTCATTATCATTCTTGTGATTATTTTTGCATTTGTGGGCACATTCTTCTTTTTGGGACAGAAGGGAAAAAGTGATTTGACAAACGTCACAACCCAGACGGACTATGAGGAAAAGATTTCCTATAACGGTCACGATTATGTATACAACAGCAATATCGTTTCAATCGCATTTATTGGTGTTGATAAGCGTGATCTGGGACTGGAAGACGGTGTTGTCGGCACAGCCGGTCAGGCAGACGCCAATATAATCCTTACAGTTGACACTTCAACAGGTAAGGCAAAAGCACTGGCAATTCCACGTGATACTATGGTTGAGGTTGATCTTTATTCAGAAAATAATATCTTCCTTAGAAATGAGAAAATGCAGCTCTGTCTCAGCTACGCTTACGGTAACGGAACAGATACATCAGCTACAAACGTAACGACCTCACTCAGCCGTATATTATATAATGTACCAATAAGCAAATATTTTGCGCTTGACCTTAACGGAATTGCACCGATAAATGATGCGATCGGCGGTGTAACCGTGCAGTCACTTTATGATTTTGATAATCTCGGAATCAAAAAGGGTGATACCGTTCACCTCGTAGGTGATTTGACAGAAAAATATGTAAGAACAAGAGATATGGATACCGTTAACGCATCTCTTAACAGAACTGCAAGGCAGGTGCAGTATATCAAGGCATTTGCAGCACAGCTTATTCCGGCTGTTATGAATGATTTCGGCATTATCAGTAATCTTTATTCAACTGCAATGGACTACAGCACTACAAATATTTCTCTTTCAGATGTAACCTATCTGGCGTCACTCCTTATTTCAAAGAACATTACTGACTTTGAAACGACAACGCTTGAGGGTGAGATGAAACCAAGCACAAGAGTTGACTACGGCGATGTGGTATATGCAGAGTTTTATCCTGATGAGGATAAGCTGATGCAGACTGTTCTTGACACATTTTACACACAGATTAATTAAAAATATTTTATATACAGGAGTTTAACTATGAACACAGAAACAAAAAAAATGCTTTCCTCCTATGCTGCAAAAATCAGAATGGGAATCATTGAAAGCACCTATGGAGCAAAAGCCGGTCATCCGGGCGGAAGCCTTTCATCGGCTGACCTTTTTGCATACCTCTATTTTAAAGAGATGAAAAATCTCGACCCAAAGAATCCTGCTGCACCTGACCGTGACAGATTTGTTCTTTCAAAGGGTCACTGTGCACCCGGTCTTTACAGTGCACTTGCACATAAGGGTTATTTCCCTGTTGAGGATTTACCTACTCTTCGTCACATTGATTCCTATCTGCAGGGTCATCCGAATATGAACACTGTACCGGGAATTGATATGTCAACAGGCTCACTTGGTCAGGGTATCAGCACTGCTGTTGGCATGGCTAAGGGTGCAAAATACATAGGTAATGATAAAATCAATGTTTATACGCTTTTAGGTGACGGTGAAATTGAAGAAGGTCAGGTTTGGGAGGCTCTTATGTTTGCCAACCAATATAAGCTTGACAATCTTTGCGTTATCATCGACTGCAACGGACTTCAGATTGACGGCAAGTGCGACGAGGTTATGAGTGCTGAACCTATCGACGAAAAGCTCAAGGCATTCGGTCTTGATGTTATAACCGTAAACGGCAATGATTTTGATGAACTTGAAAAAGCATTCGATGCTTTCCACAAAAGTGATAAGCCTTTCGGGATCATTATGAAAACGGTTAAGGGCAAGGGCGTTTCCTTTATGGAAAATCAGGTTGACTGGCACGGCAAAGCACCTAACGAAGAAGAATATAATATTGCAATGGCTGAGCTTAAGGCTGCACTTGCAGAGATTGAGGAGGCATAATTATGGCAGAGATTAAAAAGGTTGCCACTCGTGAAAGCTATGGTAATGCTCTTAAGGAGCTTGCAGCAGAGGGCGCAGATAAATTAGTTGTTCTTGACGCTGACCTTTCAGCGGCTACAAAAACAGGTATATTCAAAAAGGAATATCCGAACAGACATATCAACTGCGGTATTGCAGAGGCAAATATGCTTTGCGTTGCTGCAGGTATGAGCACAATGGGACTTGTTCCGTTTGCATCCAGCTTTGCAATGTTTGCCGCAGGCAGAGCATTTGAGCAGGTAAGAAACACAATCGGCTATCCGCATCTTAATGTAAAAATCGGTGCAACACATGCAGGTATTTCCGTTGGTGAGGACGGTGCGTCACACCAGTGCTGTGAGGACTTTGCACTGATGCGAGCAATTCCGGGTATGGTTGTTATCTGCCCCGCTGATGATGTTGAGGCTAAGCAAGCAGTCAAGGCTGCTTATCATTACGATGGTCCTGTATATCTCAGATTCGGCAGACTTGCAGTTCCTGTGTTCCACGATGATAACTATCAGTTTGAAATCGGCAAGGGTGAGATCGTAGCAGAGGGTACAGATGTAACAATCATCGCCAACGGTCTTATGGTTGCTGAGGCAATCGAGGCAGGCAAGGCTCTTGCTGAAAAGGGTATCAGTGCTGAAATCATCAACATTGCAACAATCAAGCCGCTTGATGAGGAGCTTGTTATTGCATCTGCTAAGAAAACAGGCAAGGTAATCACGGTTGAGGAGCATAATATTATCGGCGGTCTCGGTGAGGCTGTCTGCTCAGTGCTCAGTGAAAAATGCCCTACCCCTGTTAAGAGAATCGGCGTAAATGATGAATTCGGCCACAGCGGTCCTGCCGTTGACCTTCTCAAGCAGTTCGGACTCTCAGCTGAAAACATTGCTAAAGTTGCAGAGGAGTTTGTGAAATAATATAGAATCCATAACAGCAAAAAGGTATGTACATTTCGTACATACCTTTCTTTTTTGCTTATAATTTAGTATATATAAAACAGATATATTATAAAGAACGCAATTTTCGATAAAATCCCTAATACAGCAAACCCTATAAATATCCATAAACCTGCTTTAAATAGTTTTTTCCTTACTTTTGGTGGCAAAGGCTCCGATGGTGGACGACTTGCCTGTTGATTTGCACGATTTTGTGCTTCTCTTAAATCACGTAATTCACTGCTTATATCTTCGCGCGCCCATTTAACCTCTCTTGCAATCTTTTCTTCTTCATACCAACCCATAATAATCCCCTTTTGTTATTCAACCGGTTTTTCGGAAATTACATTTCCCGACTTGTCTATTGTTATCTCAAATTCCTTTCCGGAACTATTTATTGCAGTAAATATACATCTTCCATCAATAAAGAAACCACACCCACTGATTTTATATTTACTTAAGTCTACAACTTTTTGTCCGTTCGAATCATAAAATGCTTTGCCATTTCCTTCTTTATCCTTTATTGCATAAAATACGCCCTCTGATATAGGCGTAATATAATAAAAATCATCATTGGTAAATTCTTTTACAATACTCATAGTTTCAGTGTTTAAAATTTCATAACTTTTATCTTTGCTGTCCCAATCCCTAATAACAATATTTTCATCATATTGACCAATTAAATTATCATCCTTAAATTCTGTTTCAAACCAGCCATTTTCAACTATATAATTTTTTCCGTTTTCTGCATTTAATATAACATCATAATGATTACGTGAATCTTCCTTTGCAATAAAACAGCAATTATTTATAAACATATAGGTTTTTGAGTATCCATATAAATCATCACTCTCCGGATAATCAAATTGGCGCATATAATTATCTATATAAATGATTTTGCCGCTTTCATCAACAAACGGACTATCGGAGCTTAACTCAATCAGCCATTTATTATTTTTTATTATACCAACTTCTGATTTACCATCATAGCTTTTACTTTCATTGGCTACAAGCTGATAAATATCACCGTTTTTATTGGTACCCTCTGCAAGTATATAATCGCAGACGGCGGCAAGCTGTTCTTCGTTATTCTTATCAGCTTCATTTGACTCATCAAAATTAGCATCTTCATTTGTATCAGTTCTAAAATAACGATATTCTGATTTATCCGGCGATGAATCATTAGATTGTAATATTAATAAATCATTCTCTAACCTGAATATATACGAATACGAATCCATTGCCGAGTAATATATATTCAGTCTTTCCTCCTCTATGGTATATTTACCGCCGTAATTGGACTGCACGGTTCCGTCTGAAAAAAACTCAAGCTCCCGCACAATTCGCAGTCCTTTTGTAGATGTTCCTTCTTCAAGCTCCCATTTGCCAACAATGCTGTTATTCTCCTTTGAAGCTGAACAACACGTAAACAATAAAATAAAAAACAATGGCAATACTATTAACAGTAATTTCTTCATATAACATTCTCCTCAAAATACTTTGTATTTATATTTAGCGAAATTATCGCTAAAAGTCAATAGCGAATTCCTCGCTAAATTATAATATTATGCGAGGCGATTTTTATGTATGAAAGAATTAGAAATCTAAGAGAAGATTATGATTTAAAGCAAAGAGAATTAGCTGAAATTTTAAACTGTTCCCAACGGATATACAGTAACTATGAACGCGGTGATGTTGATATACCTACAGAAATATTAATCAAACTTGCAAGATATTATAATACCAGTATTGATTATATTCTTGGAGAAACTGATGAAATTAAGCGTTATAAAAAAGCAGCAGAGCTGATTAATTTCAGCTCTGCTGCTTTTTTTATAATTATTTATCTAACTTTGTTCAGTCGTTTATTAACCGCATTGATAAATCCTTCCTGATCATCAGGCGAAAAAACGATACTGCCAAAGCTGCGCCTGTATATTACTACCGATTTGCTGTATTCAGAATTGTAATATGGCTTCAATTCCGAAAAGGAGCGAAAGAGTAAATCTGTATAATGCACATTTGAATGATAAGAATGTGACTTAGGTATGTATTTTCTGCATTCCAAAATATCAGAATAATAAATTTTCCTTTTATAAAGCAATCTGTACGGAATTAATCCGTCCTTTATTTCAATATAATCATCACATACAAATATGCATTTATGCCTGAAGGATATAGCTACGGCAAATACAATGACTCCAAGCAACTGAAAAAGCAACACATAACCAAGTACACTATAAACAGCTGAAGCATTGTTTAAATTAACCTTACCCTTTACTGCATTAAAAATTGCAAAAAGCAAAAATTCAAACACACTGCAAGCAGCAAAATTCATCAGCAAAGCATAAAGAGACTGCGATAATTTTTTGCCCTTAATATCAAAATACTCAATCATTGCTTTTATCCTTTTTCTTTTTGAATATCAGAAACTTACTGAGGAAATAGTTTACGATTACCACGATAACAGCAAGGACAATTTTTGAATAAATGCCGTCGGTAAACAGGATATTCATTTTAATATCTGCTTTTTCAAGGATGTTATAGAAAATATTATCAAAGCCTGTCTTTGCAAGAAGAGGAACACAGACAATTTCAATCACGCCTGTTACACCCCTTGCGGCAACAAAGCTTACAATTTCCTTGCCGATAACACTCGGCTTCCAGCTTTTTGACTCAAACACCCACAGCTTATTTGTAATGTACGCAAAGGCAACGGCACAAATCCAGCTGAGGAGGTTGCCCACAAACACCTTCATTGAAAGCAGATTCACAAACACGGTATACGAGCCCCAGCTTACAACCGTTGTGAGCACACCGAAAATCACATATGTGATGACTTCCTTATATTTATTCCACAAATCTTTCATATCTGTCCTCTATTTTAATGCATTATACATTTCAAAAATATCGTTTTCCGTAAGAGCAATCGGATTTCTTTCCATAAGCATGGACATACTCCTTTTTGTAAGCTCCTTGATCTGTTCATCAGTCGTACATCCTATTTCAGAAAGAGTGGTTTTCATACCCATTCTCTTTTTCATTGCCATAATTTCATCCGCCATTTCGTATGGTGAATTGAAACCGCAATCTTTCGCAAGTGCAGTTATTCTGCCGTCGGCATCTGCATTGTCGGCATTGAATCGGATAAAATAATCAAGAGTAAATGCACAGGCTTCACCGTGAGGTACGCCATAAATATTCGTCAGCGGAAACGAGCAGGCATGGGAGCCTGTTGTTCTTGGATGACTGAAAGCAACACCGGCAACAATGGATGCCTCTGCCATTTTTTCTCTCGCAAGCAAATCATCCGGATGATTATACGCTTTTTCAAGCCACTCAAAAACAAGCCTTGCACTATAGATTGAACAGGCAGTACATACAGGCTGGTGAATAGTTGCCCAGTAGCTTTCAACCGCGTGAGCAAGAACATCCAGTCCCGTTGACGCAGTAACCTGCGGCGGAACAGTCAGCGTAAGCTCCGGATCAACGACTGCAATCTTAGGGTACATTACCGGATCATTCATCGGATTTTTCAGGTTAAGGCTGACATCTGTCAGAACAGAAATATTGGTAACCTCCGATGCTGTGCCTGAGGTTGTTGTAACCGCAATCATCGGAATTGCCTCAGCAGCATCAATTGCCTTTGAGCCTGAATGGTATGAGCTGATAACATCATCACCCTTTGCAATTGCACAGGCTGCCTTACAGCAATCCATAGGTGAGCCGCCGCCCAGTGCCACTGCAAAATCAGCCTTCAGCTCCCTCATCAATTTAACGCAGGCATCCACATTATCTGTTGTCGGATTCGGACGCACGTCACTGAATACACCCTTAATCAGTCCGCCGCTCAGTTCAACAAATTCATCAGCGAGTCCGTTTTTGGCAAAGCTCCTTGACGCAACAAGGACACCCCTTGTGCCTCCGATTTCTTTAATATAACTTTCAATATTTTTTCTTTTGCCGTTTCCGAAAATCAGTTTAACCGGCAGATTGAATTCCCATTCCATTTTATCACCTGTAAATTGTATATATTTTTTATATAGTAACACGTTTTTATACTTTTTTCAATAAAGCTTAAAATCAAAAGAAAAAAACAGCAGAAATTTTCGCTAACTCTCAAAAAAGCCCGAAATCTCGCGGTTGCAACCGGTGGTTGCATGCGAAAATGTAAAGTGTAATATATAGAATTCAGACAAAATCCACTGTAAAATATGAATTGTCAGTTGGGCAGCGGCTCAGCGAAAATTTGAAATTTTACCATTAAGGAGTTTATATTATGAAATCAAACAGAACTATTATCAAGAGCGAGCATTTCGGAATTGCAAGAAAGATTGTATCCAATATGACATCTGAAAGCTGGGAAACAATTCCCCACGCTTCATTATCATACGAACCTGAAATCACAAAATTTCTTGATGTTGTGAAAGAAATCAACAAGGATGCAACACCTGAAACAAAGCTCACACTCAACACCATTTTGTTAAGAGTCATCGTCGAGGGACTCAAGGCATGCCCTGTTATGAATTCACATATTGAATTCAACAGAAAGCTTGTTCGCGGAAATGTCAAGACCTTTGAGGAAATTGACATTTCTATGCCGATGATTTTAAAAACAGGCGAAATGATGACAATCAATATGCACAATATGCATAACAAAACAATGACTCAGATGCGTGACGCCATTGCTGACAGTGCAAGACGTGCAAACAACTCGGATATGAACGAGGTTATGTTTGAGGTATCACTGGACAATACACTTCAGGGACTTAAGCAGGGAAAAATCATTCAGACCGTAAACAGACTTATCGGCTCAAAGACAGGCAAGCACAAGGTTAAAACCTTAACAGGAAAAGCAAAAAAGGAATACTACTCCATGCCGAAAACGGACAGACTGACCAAGCACGATATCGAGCAGGGCACAATCACCATATCCAATCTCGGCTCTGTTTGCCGTGACTGGAACGGTATATGCACCCTTCTTGAAATTATTCCACCGCAGATTTGTGCAATTGCGATTGGTGCATCACAGCTTGTACCGATTGCAGAAAAGGACGGTACTATACGCACCGGTTACAGATTGCCGTTTACAATTGCCTTTGACCACAGAGCACTTGATATGGGTGATGTAACACCATTCATCAATAAGCTCAATGAAATTTTTGCAAATCCTGAAATGATTAAGGAATGGATATAAAAAAATCAGAATTTCTATTGACTTTGACCTCAGGTAAAAGTATATGTTATACTAAAAAGGGAGGTCATACTATTGAAAATCAAAGAGGTTTGCACTCAGACAGGGCTGACTGACAAAGCCGTAAGACATTATATAAGAAACGGACTTGTTTTCCCTGTTTACAATGAAAACTATACCGGCAGAAAAAATTACACCTTCAGCGAAGAGGATGTTAAACGATTAAAGCAGATTGCCCTACTCAGAAAATATGAATTTTCTATAAGCTCTATAAAGGCTATACTGAACGGCGAGTCGGATATTACTGCTCATCTCTTAAGCCATATTGAAGAGATGAAGTCGAAAACTGACAACAATATACAATTAATAAATGAGCTTATTCAAACGGCTAATACAAAGCCTGATACAGTAGACAGCCTTTGCACACAGCTGAATAATGCAAACTATGTGCCGAAGGAAATTCCGATAGCCGATAATCAGATACCGTATCAGCTGCTGTATAGCCGTGCGGAAAAAGAGAAAAAAATCATCTGTGCTTTTTTAATCCTTGTCCTTTTCGTCATTGCAATCGGTATCTGCACCTATTTTGTAAAGACATGGGTTGAAGAAGAAACCATAACAGACACACGCAGATACTCGGAAATACTTGGCGAAAACGGAACCTACAAAAACAACCTTCTTGGTGTAAACAATATTTTTCCAAATGAGATACCTGAATCAGCACTGATTGAAGATTTCAGATACGAATATTACAATCCTTTTGACCCGAACTACTGCGGTGTACTTGTTTACGTCTGCAGCGAAGAGGATTACGAAACGGAATACGCTCGATTGAAATCCCTGAAAAGCTCGGAAAATTATAGCATCTACGGAATCACAGGCTTCCCCTACGAATTATGTGCAGTTATGACAGATGATTACTCCGGAATAATTTATGCTTTGACCGATAAGGAAAGCCGAAAATTTATCTACGTTGATATTGAGTTCTGCAATTTCTTCACGGATATAGATTATAAAAAAGTGATTGACGAAAAATACCTGCCCTACGGCTTTGATGCAGAGTACGGCAATGAACGACGGAAAGAGTTTGACAAAAATTTTTCAGATTAGAGACAAGTAAAGTAAAACACCTATTCAGTGAATAGGTGTTTTACTTTTTATCAATTTTGTTTCACAGCATTTTGTAACTGTTTTTTTGCTTTTTAACAAGGGAAAAATGGTTGTTCACGCGTGAAACAGACAAAAGTCCATTATCCCACATATACATATTTTTTCGCCTTACAAAATAATTAAATACAATATATTGTGTTTTTTATCATTTTACTATTGACACACAACTAAATATTTGATATGATTAACACAGTCGGTTACTCGGATGTAACCATTTTGTAATATATGAGAAGGTAAAAGATTATGAAGATTATTAAGCGTAACGGCTCTGAGGTTGATTTTGACCTGAATAAAATTGTGATAGCCGTATCAAAGGCAAACGCAGCCTGCAAAAAAGAGGAGCTGACACAGAGTCAGATTAATGAAATTGCAGAATATGTAGAATTTAAAATTTCAAAGGCAAACCGTGCTTTATCCGTTGAGGAAATTCAGGATATCGTTGAAAATCAGATTATGGCTCAGGGCGCATTTGACGTCGCACGTCTTTACGTTAAGTACCGATACAACCGTTCGCTTATCAGAAAGGCGAATACCACTGACAATCAGATTTTATCCCTTATTGAATGTAATAATGAAGAGGTCAAGCAGGAGAACTCAAACAAAAATCCAACTGTAAACTCTGTTCAGCGTGACTACATGGCCGGCGAGGTTTCAAAGGATATCACAAAAAGAATTCTTTTACCTCAGGATATCGTTGATGCGCACGAGGAGGGCATTATCCATTTCCACGATGCGGACTACTTTGCACAGCATATGCATAACTGTGACCTTGTAAACCTTGAGGACATGCTCCAAAACGGAACAGTAATTTCAGAAACAATGATTGAAAAACCACATAGTTTTTCAACAGCCTGCAACATTGCAACACAGATTATTGCACAGGTTGCATCAAGCCAGTACGGCGGTCAGTCCATTTCACTGGCTCACCTTGCGCCGTTTGTTCAGATAAGCAGAGAGAAAATCCGCAAAGAGGTTATTGAAGAGGCTGAGCACTTCGGCTTTGAGATGAACGATGAGCAGATCACAAATCTCACTGAAAAGAGACTGCGTGACGAGGTACGCAAGGGTGTACAGACCATTCAGTACCAGGTAGTAACACTCCTCACAACTAACGGACAGGCACCTTTTGTTACTGTATTTATGTATCTTAATGAGGCTAAGAATGAGCAGGAAAAGAAGGACCTTGCTCTTATTATTGAGGAAACACTTGCGCAGAGAATTCAGGGTGTTAAAAACGAGGACGGTGTATGGATTACACCTGCATTCCCAAAGCTTATCTATGTTCTTGAAGAGGACAATATCCATAACGATTCACCATTCTTCTATCTTACAGAGCTTGCTGCAAAATGCACAGCTAAAAGAATGGTACCTGACTATATTTCCGAAAAGAAGATGCTTGAATATAAGATTGACAAAAACGGCGAAGGTCACTGCTACACCTGTATGGGCTGTCGCAGTTTCCTTACACCTTACGTTGACCCTGAAACAAACAAGGCAAAATATTACGGCAGATTCAATCAGGGTGTAGTAACACTTAATCTTGTTGATATTGCTTGTTCATCAGGCGGTGATATGACCAAGTTCTGGAAGATATTTGACGAGCGTCTTGATCTTTGCTACCGCGCATTGATGTGCCGTCACAACAGACTTAAGGGCACTCTTTCAGATGCTGCACCGATTCTCTGGCAGCACGGTGCACTTGCAAGACTTAAGAAGGGCGAGAAAATTGATAAGCTCCTCTTCGGCGGATATTCAACAATCAGTCTTGGTTACGCAGGTCTTTATGAATGTACAAAATATATGACAGGTATGAGCCATACTGACGATAACGGCGGCAAGGAATTTGCACTCAAGGTTATGCAGTATATGAACGATGCCTGTGCTAAATGGAAGGCTGAAAACAATATTGATTTCAGTATTTACGGCACTCCGCTTGAATCCACTACATATAAATTCTCAAAATGCCTGCAGAAACGTTTCGGCATAATTCCCGGCGTAACAGACAGAAATTACATCACAAACTCCTATCATGTTCACGTTGCTGAGGAGATTGATGCATTTACAAAGCTGAAATTTGAAAGCGAATTCCAGAGACTTTCTCCGGGCGGTGCAATCTCATATGTTGAAGTTCCGAATATGCAGAACAATATTCCTGCTGTTTTACAGGTAATGCGTTATATTTATGATAACATTATGTACGCTGAGCTGAACACAAAATCTGACTACTGTCAGTGCTGCGGCTATGACGGTGAAATCAAGATTGTTGAAAACAGTGACGGAAAGCTGATCTGGAGATGCCCTAAGTGCGGAAATGAGGATCAGGATAAGATGAATGTTGCCAGAAGAACCTGCGGTTACATCGGCACACAGTTCTGGAATCAGGGAAGAACACAGGAGATTAAAGAAAGAGTTTTACACTTATAATAGAATAATAGGCTGTCAAAAGACAGCCTATTTTCGTATAAAAATAAAATTAGTATTAGGTGACAATATGAATTACGGAGAGATTAAGAAAAATGATATCGCAAACGGTGAGGGGGTAAGAACATCCCTGTTTGTTTCAGGCTGCCGTCACCACTGCAAAAACTGTTTTAATCAGAGCACGTGGGATTTCAGCTTCGGCGAGCTTTTTACGAAAAAAACAGTGGAGGATATTTTATTCTCCTGTGAGCCTGACTGGGTAAACGGTCTTTCCCTGCTCGGCGGTGAACCCTTCGAGCCTGAAAATCAGAAGGTACTTTTGCCATTTCTGATTATGTTCAAGGAAAGATTTCCGAATAAGGATATCTGGTGCTACTCAGGTTTCACCTTTGAGGAAATCATTGGCAAGGAAAAATCAAGAGCGCATACCGACATCAGCAAAGAAATACTCGGACTCATTGACATTCTTGTTGACGGACGTTTTGTTGAGGAGAAAAAGGATATATCTCTCGTTTTTCGCGGCTCATCCAACCAGCGTATCATAGATGTCAAAAAAAGCCTTAAGGAAAAGGAAATTATACTTTATCTGGAATAAGCAATCCGACTTTGCTTTGTTCACAATAACTTGCTTGGAGGACGATTATGAACAGCTTTGAATTTAAAGGATTTATCACAAAGGAAAATGCAAAGGACTATTTTTCCTCAGTTAAAACAATCAAAAAAATCCGAAGTTCTTCGATTTTTCTGATATTCATTCTGGCTATGCTGACAACATTGCTTATTGTCATTAACAGCCAGACAGGAAAATTTTTACACCTTATTATTGCCGCAGTCCTTTTTTTACTGATTTTAATTGTTTACGCAGTTTTTATGCCGCACTTATTTTGTTGGTCTTACTTTAAAAATCAGCGTGCTATGTTCAATACCAATCAAATGGAGAACCATACTGTTTTCGCTGATAAAGTCTACATCACCAGCGGTGAAAACAGAACGGTTATTGAATATGCACAGATAAAAAGCATTGTTGACAACAAATCTGTTATTGCCCTTTTAATGGGAAGCAACACAGGAATTATTGTCCCAAAAAACAATATAATCGATGCGAATATTAATGATTTCATAAGTTTCATAGAAAACAAAACGAATGCTAAGTGTAAAAAGAACAAAAGCTTTTCTGCTGTTCTTCCTGTTTCTATCCTTTTAGCCTTAGTGCTGTGCTTTGCCGTTATCCACAGTGCATCCAATTTCACGGTAAACGGTATTGAAAATTTTTATAACAAGGACAGAATCAACTATGATATTGACCTTGACGAGTTAGGCAACTATACAGATATTGATTATCAGTATTCTCAGAAAACGCATATGCTTTTATTCCCCAGTCAATCCTCTGTTTTAGACTTAACCTATGAGGAAGAGGAGTACAAAAAGCAGATTGAACAAATCGAAAACACCTACACATTCTTAAATGAGCCGATTAAGGATGAGGACCTTTACCTTATTTCACAAAATGAATTTACTATTGGGAACTGGAATTTCAAGGTTTGCCTTAATAACGAATATCTTGATTTCTATTATCCGGGTGACTTTCGTATGATAGCCTTTAATAATGCTGAAAAACATATTGCCTATCTTGATTTTTACGACAGCGATCTTGACTGTGTTGATCAGAATATGGCGGAATTTGTTAACGAATACTTTAACTATAATTTTGATTAAGTAAGGAGTTTTTTGCTGCAATGTACGAATTAAATAAGATTGGCGAGCAGAGCTATTACATAAACTGCCCCGCAAAAATCGGAATATATAAACAAAATGATACTGACATTTATCTGATTGACAGCGGCAACGATAAAGAAGCCGGAAGAAGGGTTCGCAAAATCTTAGATGAACATCATTGGAAATTAAAAGGGATTATTAATACACACTCAAATGCTGATCATATCGGTGGTAACAAATATCTGCAAAATCAAACCGGATGCAAAATTTTTGCAAAGGGTATTGAAGCAGCTTTTACAAATAACCCCATTTTAGAGCCTGCATTTCTTTACGGCGGCTATCCCTGTAAGGATTTACGACACAAATTTCTGCTCGCAGAAAAGAGCACTGCCGTCGATATCAGTGATTCCGATTTCCCGAAAGAGCTTGAGGTTATTGACCTGAAAGGGCATTTTTTTGATATGATTGGTATTCGTACTCCTGATGATACCGTTTTTCTTGCAGATTGTATCAGCAGTGAATTTACTCTGGAAAAATATCAGATTTCTTTTATTTATGATGTTTCAGAATATCTTAATACACTCAATCAGGTTGAAAATATTGAGGCAAAAATATTTGTTCCCGCACATGCACAAGTAACAGAAGATATAAAAACACTTGTGCAGATTAACCGCAATAAAGTTCTTGAAATTACGGATAAAATTGAGAATGCTCTGACAACATCAATGTGTTTTGAAGCATTGCTGAAAAAGATTTTTGACGATTATAATCTGACTATGAATTTTGAACAGTATGTACTTGTAGGAAGCACCATCAAATCCTATCTGTCTTATCTTAAGGATAATGGAAAAATAACCGCCCAATTCAAAGATAACCAACTCCTCTGGGAAAAGGTTTAATAGGTAAGAAAACAGCCAGCGAAGCTTGTAACTTCATTGGCTGTTTTTATATTTTATATATCAACATTTTCAATCACATCGTTAGGAAAACGGATACTCTTGCTTGTTGTCGGCGGAATTGTTGGTATCTGAAATTTTCTCCTTATAATAAAAAATGCGCAGCCGAAGCTACGCAATAAAACGCACAGCCCCAACAGTCGCCAAACCAATTAAATGCATCACAAAAAGCATACATAAACAGAGCGTGCGTTTTTAACAAATAAAAACTGTTTACTTATTGTGAAAGCATATTTAATTGATTTGGCAATTTAATTTTATCATCATTAAAAAAATAGTCAATAAAAATGTTATATATCTTAACGAGCATCGTTTATTTATATGGATAAATTATTGTTTAGTTTATCAATAATGTACTTAAGATGCCGTAGGGGCGGATATGGAATCCGCCCCTACGATATTACAACTATGTTCCTATTCATTTGTGAGGATGACATCTTCGACATCCTAAATATAACTACAATAGTTCCTCCTTTATCTCTGCAAAGAGTTCTCTGAGCAGAAAGGTCGGAAGGAGTGTCCATTTTGTTTTTGATGAAACAGGTGTACTGTTAAGCCCATATTTTTTACAGATATTCGCCGCTCTTTTCTGGTGATACTCCGATGTTGCAATTGCAACATTTCTATCAAGGTCGAGTGTTTCAATAATCTGCAATGAAAAGCGTATATTTTCATCCGTCGACGTTGACCTGTCCTCCAAAATAAGCCTGTCCTTGCTGATTCCTCTTGCATAAAGGAACTGCTGCATACACTGTGCTTCTGATATATTTTCATCTTTTCCCTGTCCGCCGCTGAGTATTGCAACAGACTCCGGATTAAAAAGCAAAAATTTATATGCTGCGTCAACCCTTTTAATCAGCGAAAGACTTGGCTCGTCACCACGCACCCTGCAACCTAAAACAATAATCACCTTCTGCGATGAAATTTTTGTTTTCCCTGCAGCATAGATTTCCCTCATTTTAAGAATTGTGAGCAATAAAACACAAAGTGCAATAATAAAAATATATTTCTGATTTGATGAATCGGTACGATTCATCAGCAAGCCGATTACAATATAGGCTATACCAAATAGCATTCCTGCAATGTTTCCGAAATTCAGAACCCTGTCAAATACGGCGATTGCAAATAAAAGAAATACAGCCGCACCAATGATGATTAAAGCAATCTGCATTATTTCTTTGGAACAATCCTGTCTTTACCGCCCATATACATACGCAGTGCCTCAGGAATAAGAACAGAACCGTCCTCCTGAAGATTATTTTCAAGGAATGCGATGAGCATTCTCGGCGGTGCAACTACGGTATTATTAAGGGTATGTGCAAGGTAATTTCCGTTCTCGCCCTTTACTCTGATTTTCAAACGTCTTGCCTGTGCGTCTGTAAGGTTTGAACAGGAGCCAACCTCAAAATATTTCTGCTGTCTTGGTGACCATGCCTCAACATCCACAGACTTAACCTTTAAATCTGCAAGGTCGCCTGAACAACACTCCAGTGTTCTTACAGGAATGTCGAGGGAACGGAAAAGGTCAACTGTATTCTGCCAAAGCTTATCAAACCACATTTTTGATTCTTCTGGCTTACAAACAACAACCATTTCCTGCTTTTCAAACTGATGAATGCGGTATACACCGCGCTCCTCAATTCCGTGCGCACCCTTTTCCTTTCTGAAACAAGGTGAATATGAGGTCAGTGTCTTAGGCAATTCAGCCTCCGGTGTGATTGTATCAATGAACTTACCAATCATAGAATGCTCTGATGTGCCGATAAGATAGAGATCCTCGCCCTCTATTTTATACATCATTGCGTCCATTTCCTCAAAGCTCATTACACCGGTAACAACATTTGAGCGAATCATAAACGGCGGAACGACATAAGTAAAACCTCTGTCAATCATAAAATCTCTTGCATAGCTGATTACTGCACTGTGGAGTCTTGCGATATCGCCCATAAGATAGTAGAAACCGTTGCCTGCAACTCTGCCTGCCGCCTCAAGGTCAATACCGTCAAAGCGCTCCATAATATCTGTATGATATGGGATTTCATATTCAGGAACTACAGGCTCACCGTACTTCTGCACCTCAACATTCTCGCTGTCATCCTTACCGATAGGAACAGACTCGTCAATAATATTTGGAATGGACATCATAATGGATGTTACTTTTTCATTGAGTTCCTTTTCCTTTGCTGCAAGCTCTTCAAGCTCCTTAGCCTGAGCATTAACCTGCTCACGGATTGCCATGCCCTCTTCCTTTTTGCCCTGTGACATCAGCATACCAATCTGCTTAGAAAGCTTGTTTCTGTTTGCACGAAGCTCGTCCGCTCTTGACATTACAGAACGTCTTTCCTCATCGAGTGCTACAACCTCGTCAACAAGCGGTAATTTTTTATCCTGAAACTTTTTCTTTATATTTTCCTTTACGATTTCAGGGTTTTCCCTGACAAATTTAATATCAAGCATTTTTATTCTCCTAACTTATTTGCAATTTCTTTTAAATCCTCAGCAGAGTAAAACTCTATTTCAAGTGTGCCCTTGCCTCTGCCGTTATAAACCTTTACTTTTCTGCCGAGAACCTCAGTAAGTGAAAGCTCAACCTCATCATAGAATGAGTCACGTCTCTTGCTGCTTGTACGTGTTCTGGCAGTTTTTTCAGCCATTTTTGCCAGACGCTCAACATCTCTTACAGTTAAATTGTTTCTGATTATATTCTGCGCTGCCTCATAAATCATTGGCTCATTATCAAATGCAAGAAGTGCTCTTGCATGACCTGCTGAAATCTGACCGTCTCTGGTCATATCACGTATTTCCTGCGGTAACTTCAGCAGTCTCAATGCGTTTGCAATTGCCGGTCTTGATTTGCCAACTGAAACAGCAACCTCCTCCTGAGTAAAACCGCAGCGGTCAATAAGTGCCTGCAAGCCCTCTGCCTCTTCAATTGGGTTAAGATCCTCACGCTGAAGATTTTCAATGATAGCAATCTCCATCGTTTCAACATCAGAAAGCTCTCTGATTACAACAGGTACTTCCTTTAAACCGGCCATTCTTGAGGCACGCCATCTGCGTTCACCTGCAACAAGCTGATATCCGCCCTGCGGAAGAGGTCTTACAAGAAGCGGCTGTAATACACCGTGCTGTGTAATACTGTCTGAAAGCTCCTGCAAAGCACCCTCATCAAATGTTTTTCTCGGCTGGTCCTCGTTTCTCTGAATTTCATTAATAGACAGCATATTCGTAGCTGTCATATCATCAACAGAATTTTCAAGCATAAGGGACTTAAGACCCTTGCCTAATCCTGATTGTTTACTTGCCATATTTCACCTCTTACTGTTTCTTTAAAAATTCATCAGCAAATTTTTTGTATGCAAAGCTTGGCTTTGAATATTTTTCATAATAGAGCACAGGCTTACCGAAGCTTGGAGCCTCTGCAAGCTTAACACTGCGCGGAATATGGGTTTTGTAAGCCTTATTAGGGAAAAAGCTGTCAACCTCGTCCATAACCTGCTGATTAAGCTTGAGTCTGCTGTCATACATTGTAAAAAGAATTCCCTCAAGCTCTAAATGCTCATTGTGGTTCTGCTTTACAGTTCTTACAGTGCTTATCAGCTGACTGAGTCCTTCCAGCGCATAGTATTCACACTGAAGAGGAACAATCAGGGTATCTGATGCAACAAGCGCATTTAAGCTAAGCAGTCCCAAACTTGGCGGACAATCAATGATTATATAATCAAATTCCATAACAAGGGAAGCCAACGCCTTCTTTAATGCCTTGAAACGGTGTTCATTTTCAGCCAATTCAAGCTCTGCACCTGCAAGATTCATATTAGCAGGGAGTAAATATAAATTTTTAAATTCTGTTTGGATTAATATATCCTTTGCAGCAACATCATTTATTAGCATATCATAAGTTGAAGCTTCAATATCTGATTTATCAACACCCACACCGCTGGTACTATTACCTTGAGGGTCAATATCAACAAGAAGCGTTTTTTTCTTTTTCATACCTAATGCAGCCGCAAAATTGATACAGGTGGTAGTTTTTCCAACTCCGCCTTTCTGATTAAATATTGATACGGTTTTACCCATAACAGCACCTCCGTGCTATTCATTATACAATATATATATAGCAGGGTGCAAGTGGTTTCACGTGAAACAATGACAAAATTTTTAAACTTTAGTATATGAACATTCTAATGCATACTATATATAGATGTTTCACGTGAAACATCCTTTCTTCAGCATTTACTAATGTGTATATTTATCAAATTGTTATCTTCGTATATAGTTTATATGCAACTGAACACATAAACACTATTATTGATAAGCAATTTATCATAAAAACAATGTTTAAATGAAATTCAATATCTTGTGCAATTGTTTCACGTGAAACACAAGAGAAAATATGAATATATTTAAGTATTTATCTGTAAACGCAGAAAAAACGAGCTTTCGCTCGTTTTTTCCACGTGATGAAAAGAGGAGAATATGTTAAAACGGTTTCCCGTTTTAAGCAGAGTTAGTACGCTTGTCCGCGTTTTGTGCACCTTCGTTATGTGCATCCTTTGGTATTCTTACCCTGAATTCAATATATTCTTCTGTCTCAGTCTTATCTGACTCGGCATCAATACCTGCTTCTTTCATTGTCTGAATGGCTTTATTGACAGTATTTACAAAAATTCTTACATCTTTAAATATTTTGACAACATTTCTCTTCGCCTTAACCTTTTTGTCAGTTATGCTGTCAATATAAGCCTCTGTCTGCTCAACATTCAGATGCCTTTCCTTAATAATCTTAAGGGTTGTCCACATATCCTTTTCGTTTTCAAGACGGAGCAATGCTCTTGCATGTCTTTCTGTAAGACCTTCTCTTTCGACAAAATATCGCACCTCAACAGGAAGTTTAAGAAGTCTGAGCTTATTCGAGAGAGCAGATTGACTTTTACCCAGCTTTTTTCCGATTTGCTCCTGCGTCATTCCGAAATGATTGATTAACTGGCTTATTGCCTGTGCCTCTTCAAAAAAGTCCAAATCACTGCGCTGGATATTTTCAAGAATAGAGAATACTGCACTTGACTCATAGTCACAGTCAATGATTACACAGGGAACAGTCTGAAGATTGGCGAGTATAGATGCTCTGAGCCTGCGCTCTCCTGCAACAACTTCATAATAATCACTGTTATTAATCTGTCTGCACAGAAGCGGCTGAAGCACTCCATTTTCTTTTATCGACTCAGACAGGGAAAGCATGTCCTCGCTTTTAAACTGTTTTCTCGGCTGATAGGGATTTGGCAACAGCTTTTCTGTCGGTATATGGATGATCTGATCCACTCACCTCATCTCCTTGTCTAAACTATACCACATTTTTTCACAGAAAAAAAGGATTTCTCATAGTGAGAAATCCTTTATCTTCGACATATAATTATTGGTTTAGAGTGGTCTGGTATCAATTTTCTTTGACTTTCTTGGATATTTTGTCGGAGTCTGCGATATCTTTCTTATAATTACTAAGCTTCTTTTATCTCCGTTTGAAAGAGCATATTCATCAAACTTAACAACCTCACCACCAAGTACTTTGATTGCCTTTTCTGCCTGTGCCAATTCTTCCTTGCCTGTTGACCCTTTCAGTGAAACAAACAGTCCGCCAACCTTTACAAGCGGCAAGCAATATTCACACAGCACATTGAGCGGCGCAACCGCCCTTGCAGTTGCATAATCATACTGCTCGCGATATTCAGCCGTTTTTCCGATTTCTTCAGCTCTTTTGTGTGTTACATTTGCAACCAGGCCTGAATTACGTAATACATCCTTAACAAAGGCAAGCTTTTTTCCTACACTGTCAACAAAATTAACCTCTATACCGGGATTGGCAATCAATAACGGCAGACCCGGAAAACCGGCACCGCTGCCGACATCAACAAGCTTCTGCCCCTTGCTCATATTTATATACCTCAGCGGATACAAGCTATCAGCAAAATGCTTGATAACAATATCATCAGGCTCAGTTATAGCGGTCAGGTTAACGTGCGAATTCCACCTTACAAGCCTTTCTGCATATGAATCAAATCGATCTAATCCGTATTCATCAATGGTGATACCGATTCTGTCAATCTCGCTCTTTAATAAATCATAGTTAATCATAATGTCTCCAATATAATATTGAGTGCTGCAATATCCGCAGGATTTACACCACTGATTCTGCTTGCCTGCCCTAAATTTTCAGGTCTGATTTTAGACAGCTTTTCCACCGCCTCAAGCCTGAGACCTTTAAGGGATTTATAATCTATATCATCAGGAATTTTTTTGCATTCTATTCTGCGCATTTCTTTAATCTGCTGTTCCTGTCTGGCAATATACCCCTCATACTTCACCATGATTTCAACCTGCTCAAATACTTCCTTAGGCAAATCAGGTCTGTCATCATCAACAAGGGTGAGTGCCTGGTATGTTACCTGCGGCCGCTTGATAAGCTCAAGCATTTTGCAGCCCCTGTCAAGAGGAGTTGTACCACAATCAGTCAGAATTTTCTGTAATTCATTGCTAAGAGGAATTGACTTTTCCGTTATCCTTTTCAGCTCATTCTTAACATTTTCTTCCTTAATTAAAAATTTATCATATCTTTCCTGCGAAATCAAGCCTATTTTATAACCTAAAGGAGTTAAACGAACATCTGCATTGTCTTGTCTAAGAACTAAGCGGTATTCACTTCTGCTTGTCATCATTCTGTATGGGTCTGTACAGCCCTTTGTAACAAGATCATCTATCAGCGTTCCGATATATGAACCGCCTCTGTCAAGCACCAGAGGCTCCTGTCCTTTTATCTTAAGTGCAGCGTTCACACCTGCAACAAGTCCCTGTGCCGCAGCCTCTTCGTATCCGCTGGATCCGTTGAACTGACCTGCACCGTATAAGCCATCAATATCATTAAATTCCAAAGTAGCCTTAAGTGCAGTAGGGTCAACGCAGTCATATTCAATTGCATATGCCGTTCTCATAACCTGAGCTTTTTCAAGTCCCGGTATAGTATGTATAAAATCAAGCTGCACATCTTCAGGCAGAGAAGAGGAGAGACCCTGCAAATACATCTCCTCCGTATTTAAACCGCACGGCTCGATGAAGAGCTGATGCCTTTTTTTATCTGCAAAGCGAACAATTTTATCTTCAAAGCTTGGACAATATCTGGGTCCTTTACCCTCAATTTTTCCTGAATACATCGGACTTCTGTGAAGATTGTCAAGGATAATCTGCTTTGTATCATCGTTCGTATAGGTGATGTGACAACACACCTTATTCTCAGGCGGTGTCTCCGTATCAAAGCTGAACGGCACAGTTTCCTCATCTCCGCACTGTACCTCAAGCTGTGAAAAATCAATGGACTGCCTGTTGACTCTCGGCGGTGTACCTGTCTTGAATCTCCTCAAAGGAATGTTCAGTTTTTTCAGTGCCTTTGCCAAATCTGTAGCAGGGAACATTCCGTCAGGTCCGCTTTCATATGATATGTCACCGATATAAACTCGACCACCGAGAAATGTGCCGGTAGCAATAATAACCGCCTTTGCCGTAAACAAAGCTTCAAGCCTGGTCTTTACCTGCCACATCCCATTGTCGCATCTTCTGATATCCACAATTTCTCCCTGTCTGATATCAAGATTGTCCTGTAATTCAAGCGTATGCTTCATACCTGCGGAATATTCTCGCCTGTCAATCTGTGCTCTCAAGGAGTGAACGGCAGGCCCTTTGCCTAAATTCAGCATACGCGACTGCAGGGAGTATTTGTCAGCCGCCTTACCCATTTCACCGCCAAGCGCATCAATCTCTCGCACAAGGTGCCCCTTTGATGTTCCGCCGATTGACGGATTGCAGGGCATATTGCCAACCCAGTCAAGATTTATAGTAAACACGGCGGTTTTGCATCCAAGACGTGCCGAAGCAAGGCAGGCCTCGATACCGGCATGCCCCGCACCAATTACTATTACATCATATTCCTGTGAAAAATATTCCATATATTACTCCGTTGAAGTGATAAATAATTTAGTAAACTATTATTCTATAAATACATTATTCTCTCACAACTGCAAACCTTAATAAACAATTTACTTCCCAACACAAAAACGACTGAATATATTATTAACAACCTCTTCTGTTGCTTTTTTACCTGTAAGAGAAAGCAGTTCATCAACTGCACTGTCAATCATAACATTTATGGCATCATAGGTGATACCCATGTGCGCACCGTCAAGTGCCCGGCAAATATGTTCATACGCATTTGAAACGCAGAGCTTCTGCCTTTTATTTGCAAGTATCGGCTGTGAGGAATCAAAATTCTCAACACCAAGCAGTGATTTCACCGTCTTTTCAAGTGCATCTGCTCCGTCCTGATTCTTTGCTGAAATGAAAACAATATTATCAAAATGTGCTTTTATTTCATCTATTTCAAGTCGGCTTTCAAGATCGGTTTTATTAACAACCGCTACACAAGGCTTATTCTTGCAGCTTTCAATCAGCATTCTGTCATCATCGTTGAGCGGTGACGAGCCGTCAAAAACAGCAAGAATCAATGAGGCACTGTCAATTTTTTCAATAGCCTTCTTTATTCCTATTGCCTCAACCACATCATCACTTTCTCTGATTCCTGCGGTGTCAGAAAGATGAAGCACCATATTTCCGAGACGGACAGAATTTTCAACGATATCACGCGTTGTGCCCTCGATATGTGTAACGATGCTCTTTTCCACTCCTGAAAGCATATTCATAAGAGTCGATTTTCCTGCATTGGGCTTTCCCACAATGGCAGTATCAACACCCTGTGTCATAACAATTCCGTTTTCATAATTTTTAAGAAGTCCATCAAGAGCACTTTTGGCTTTTTCCAGAGTTTCCTGTAAAGCATCCTCCTGCAATTCAGGAATTTCTTCATCAGGATAATCTACCCATGCAGCCATTGATGCACTGCAGTTTATTAGTTCATCAAGAACCTTTGTTATTTTATTGCTCAAAGAACCCTGAAGTAAATTGAAAGACGCCTTTGCTGCCTCCTGTCCCTGCGCAGAAATCAGAGCAGCAACGCCCTCTGCCTGAGCCAGATCGATTTTTCCGTTTAAAAAGGCACGTTTTGTAAATTCTCCTGCCTGTGCAGGAACAGCGCCTGCGGCAAACACCGCCTCCAAAGTTTTTTCAACAATAAAAATTCCGCCGTGAACCGATATCTCCACAACGTCCTCACCGGTATAGCTTTTCGGATTTCTGAAAACCAGTGCCACAGCATTATCAAAGCTTTCACCGTTATAAAATACATTTCCGTATTTAGCGGTATATCCGTTAAGCGATGAAAGGGGAGTACCATCCATTGCTTTAAAAACCCTTTGCGCAATTTCAATTGCATCGTCACCGCTTATTCTGATAACACCGATGCCTGAAACACTGTTTCCTGTTGCCACAGCGGCAATTGTTTTACTCACACGAATACACCTCCTGTACTTATTATAACATAAATATTCTGTAAATCAAAATATAAATGGTGGGCAGGTGCCCACCATTTTATTATAAAATTTATATCAGTCCTTGTTGACCTCTATTTTTCCAAACTTCGGCATATCTGCACGGTCAACCTTCTTCTCACGGTTAGGATCCGGCTTCGCTGCAGTGTAATTGCTGCGTGAGCCGCCTCTTCTGTTTGAATTACGGTTACCGCCGGTTCTCCTTACTCCACCTTCCGGCTCAATGAGAACCTTTCTGTCCATACCATTGCCTACTGAACGTGATACTGCACCCTCAACTTCCTGAACGGCTGTATGAATAATTCTTCTTTCATACGGATTCATTGGCTCAAAGCTGTATCTTCTGCCGGATCTTACTACATAATTTGCATTCTTGATTGCAAGTGCTCTGAGTGTTTCCTCTCTCTTTGCACGGTAATCACCAACATTAATTGTAACACGTACATACTTGTCAGTAGACTTCTTTACTGCAAGGCTTGTAAGGTACTGAAGGGCATCAAGCGTTTCACCGCGACGTCCGATAATAATACCGTAATCGTCACTTTCGATGTCAATCTCAACAACACCGTCAACAACCTTTGCTGTAACCTTTGCATTTTCAACCTTAAAACTATCAATCATTGTTTTAAGATAAGCACACACATAATCTAAATCGATATCACTATCACTGATTTTTACAGGCTCTGTTTTCTCCGCAACCGGAGCTTTTTTCTGTGGCTCGGGCTTCTTTGGTGCAGGCTTTCTTTCCTGCTGTACAGGCTTCTTTTTCTGCGGCTTTGGTTTCTTTTCCCTCTTGCCGTCATCATAGCTTGCCTTAACCTGTGCATCACAGCCGCCGAATAAACCAAGAACTTTTTTCTTCGGCATAGTAATAACCTCAATCTTAACATCTGCTGTCATAGGTGCGTTAAGACCTGTTTTAGCTGCGAGGGTTGCCTCATCGATAGTTTTACCGGTACCGATAAATTCCTTTATCATATAATCCTCCGATAATTATTTAATTTTCTTAACATTTTCCTCACGAGAACGACGTTCGATTGTATTTTCAACCATAAGTCTTGCCTGTGTTTTCTTCGGCGGATACTGCTTGAAGATGAATATCTGCTGGAATATTGCAACAATATTTGAAATAATCCAGTAAAAGCCTACTGCTGCCGGAACTTTAAATGAAATATAGAAAGAGAAGAACGGCATCATAAGCATCATCATCATCATTGACGCCATCTGCTGGCCTGCAGCCGGATTATTTTTTTTCTGAATAATTGTTGAAATCACACTTGAGCCTAAAGATGTTACAAGACAAAGAATAGGGAATACCATTATAATTCCGTCTTTCCAATGCGGAAACGCTGTCATATCAAGTCCGAACAAGTTCATACCCTCACGATAAGCAGCAATAGCCTCACACTTTTCCGGTGTAAACAGCTTTGGAAAGCTTTCCATAAGGACTTCCTTATAAGACTCGAAATTCTGAAGCAGCTCGAGCTGAAAATAGGTTATTCTCTGGTCACCGACAATATCCTGATAAATCGGATATACCACATCATAAATTGCCTGTGAATTATCGTTAAAATCAGGAATACCGATAACATAAGCAAGCGGATAGTAAATGATACCGATGATACCCATAAGAAATACCATCTGGAAAAGCATCGGTCCGCATCCCATCTGCATAGGATTGTGTCCCTCTCTTGCATAGAGGTCCTGCATTTCCTGATTGAGCTTATTCCTGTCTTTCGGATCAGGATATTTTTTCTGAATTTTCTGAATTTTAGGCTGTAATCTTGTGGTTCTCGCCATTGTCTTTTGCTGTTTTATGTTCAGAGGTAAAAGTAAAAGACGAGTAACAATAGTAAATATAACTATTGCGAGGAAATATTGGTTGCCCAATACTCCCATAAGAAACTCCATACATTTACCGAACAGCCAATAGAGAGGTTTGAAAACTGCAATACCATTTGAAATGGCATTGGAAACGAGTAAAATACTATTCATTAGTTATCCTCTTTATTTTTCTTTGGGGGCACAGGGTCCCAGCCACCCTTTGAAAAAGGGTTGCACCTTAAAATACGGTATATCGCCAAAAGGCTTCCTTTAAAAATACCGTGAATTTCAATTGCTTCAATTGCATACTGCGAGCAGGTAGGATTATAACGGCAGCTGCCGTGTGAAAATCTGGGGCTGATTGTAAACTGATATGTTCTGATAAGAAATATCATTACCTTTTTGATTAATCTGTTCAACTCAGTGCACCCAGCTTTTTAAGCTGTTCCTCCATCTGCTGCTGTACTTCCTGCATTTTTACCTCTGCTGTTCTTGTTCTTGCAACAAAAACAATATCATAACAGCCGTTAAGACTGTTTTCATATTCACTGAACGCAGCACGAATAAGCCTTCTCGCCCTGTTACGCTTAACAGCATTACCGATTTTTTTACCGCTTGTAATACCAACACGTGTTTCACCGAGTCTGCTTTTCATAATATAAGTAACAATACAGGAGGAGGCACATGTCCTGCCTCTGTAATACAGTCTTCTGAAATCCTTGTTTTCCTTTAAGGTTTTGCTTTTCACCTAATCACTCCCAATCGGTAATTAGTAAGAAAGCTTCTTTCTGCCCTTTGCACGACGGCGAGCAAGTACCTTTCTACCATTCTTTGTTGACATTCTCTTTCTGAAACCATGTTCCATCTTTGCGTGTCTCTTTTTAGGCTGGAAAGTTCTCTTCATTTTTTTCACTCCATTCTAAAGACTAAACTTGTCTTAATCTTTTATAAACTCTGCACGGGTATAGTGCAGGCAATTACAAATTGATAAGGTGATTCTGCGAATGAATAAAATCCGTTTTGTCAGATAAAGCTGAAACCAGCGGACACAATTCCACATTATCGTTTGATATTATATATTAAAAGAACAAGCCTTGTCAATAAAAAAATTATTATTCTTGTATTTGTTCTTAATATATATTATAATTATACTATATATTGGGTAGTGCTCTTTAATGCACAACTAGAACATTTTAAAGAGGGATGGCTATGCTCGGAATAATCGGTGCAATGGACGTTGAGGTAAATGCAATAAAAGAAAAGATAACTCAGAAAACCGTCAGCAATATTGCCGGTGTGGAGTTTGTCTGCGGCTTTCTTGAGGAGGTTATGGTATGTGCTGCTCAGTGCTCACCGGGTAAGGTGAATGCCGCACTGTGCACACAGGCTATGATTGATAATTTTGACGTAGATAAAATCATCAATGTCGGTGTGGGCTGTTCACTTTCACAGGATGTTGTAATTAAAAATATCGTGATTGCTACAGACGTATGTGAATATGATATTGACATTTCCGCACTGGGTGAGCCACTGGGATTTATCAACGGACTGAATACAATCAAAATCAAAACGGATGAAGAATTATCCGAAAAGCTGGCACGAACTGCAATAAACTGCGGTGAAAAAATACATCGCGGAACAATTGCCAGCGGTGATACCTTTATTGCTGACAGTGCACTTAAGAAAAAGCTTACGGATGAATTCAGTGCAATCTGCGGCGAAATGGAGGGCGGTGCAATCGGCCACACCTGTGCTGCCAATCATATTCCTTTTGCGGTTGTCCGTTCAATCAGCGACGGCGGTGATGAAAATTCGCAGCTTGATTACCCTACATTTAAAAAAATCGCTGCGGATATTTCCACAGCGATCATCATTGAATATATTAAATCCGAACAAAATCAATACGCTTTATTCTAAAATAAAGCTTGTAAGAATATGCTCTTCCGCTTTTTCTATAATTGAGTGAAGTGCAGTTTTTTCATTAAGGTCTGTTCCGGTTCTTGACTTATCTTCAATAAATACAAAGCGTGCATCCTCAACTGCAATCGCTGCTGATGCAAGCTCACGGCCCAAATTAAAATCAATCTTAAACATTTCCTTAGGCAGTATGCCTGCCTTTGCCATAGTAAGTGCACCGCGATAAACACATAATGTATAATAATCATAAATATACTTGCTTGCACTTATATCCTTTGCTGAAGAAATCATATTAAGAATCATATTTGAGGCATGGACTAATGTCTGAACGGATGACTTCTCCATTGTATCATCCTCTGATATAAATGCCAGATCAACACCGTTTCGGTTATCACTTATACCTAAAAGATAGTCGGTTGTTACTCCATAATATTCACTGCATTTTATTACAAAATCCAGTCCACACTCTCTGATGCCCTTTTCGTAATGGCTGAGCAGCGCCTGGCTTATCCCCAAATCGTTTGCTGCCTTCTTCTGGCTTATCCCTCTCTCCTTGCGCAGCTGAGAGAGAATTTCAGCAAATTTTGATAATTTTTCCGCCTTGTTCTGTTTGGCGGAATTTTTATCCTGTAAATTATTTTCCATTAAAATTCCTCCGTTTATTACAAATAGTATTATAACACCATATTACTATTTGTAAAGACGCAATTTGACTTTGTTAATTATTTGTAATATTTCGTTTTAAAAGGAGCTTTTTTCAATGAAAACCTATACAATTTATCTTTTCCGACACGGACTTACTAAGGGAAACTTAAACGCACAGTATATTGGGCATACGGATTTGCCGCTTACTACAGATAGTATATCATCTCTTAAATCAATCAAAGCACACAAGCATTATCCTGAGGTTGATGCTGTATTTTCTTCACCGCTTAAAAGATGTATTGATTCTGCAAAAATTATGTTTCCAAAAAATAACACCTTAGTAATTGATGATTTCATCGAATATAACTTCGGTGAATTTGAAGGGCTTACTGCTGAAGAGCTTAAGGACAACGAGGATTTCAAAAATTGGCTGCACGGTGATATATATGCCGCTGCACCTTATGGTGAAAGCAATGCGCAGTTTTCACACAGAATCTGCGATGCCTTTGAAAAGGTTGTTGACGGCTGTGTAAAAACAGGTACAAATAATATTGCTATCGTCGGTCACGCAGGAGTATTGATGACGATTCTCGCTTGCTACGGTCTGCCTGAAGCACCTATGGCACATTGGCAAATGGATGCAGGCTACGGCTATAAGCTCAGACTTACACCATCTCTTTGGATGCAGGCGAGAAAAATTGAAGTAATCGACACCTCGCCGATGTCGTTAGAGGAATTAAAAGAGGAAAACTAATTTCTGATTTCAAATAAAACCGCGACCAAAATGCGCAGGTGCTATAACAAAGTTTTTAATTTAATTCGTTTTATAAAAGTATGTAACCCACATGGCTATTTTCAAGAAATTGAAAGCGACCGTGTGGGTTATTTTATATTGACTATTTGTTTTAATAATGATAAAATGAGATTGCCAAATAATCACATTTTAATATTCTTTTATGATTGAGACCAGAACGGCTTTTTTTATCCTTTGATAAAAATGCAGGCTCTGTTATATCGTTCTGGTTAATTTAGAATAGATGTGATTGTTTGGCGACAGTTGAGCCATGCGTTTTTTATGCGTAGCTTCGGCTGCGCATTTTTTATTATAGGGAGAAAAAAATGAAAAGATTTAAAATACCGACAATTCCACCGACGACAAGCAAGAGTATACGGTTTCCCAATGATATCATTGAGCAGATTGAAAATGCGATTGCAGGAAAAAACTGCACCTTCACTGCTTTTGTCGTGGAGGCAGTCCGCACTGCCCTTGAGGATATCAACGATAAATAAAGGACAGCTTAACCCTTTTAAGCTTAACATAAAAAGACTGTCTCGCAAAAAGCTGAGACAGTCTTTTTATTAATATTTGCCCATTGAAATGTAATCAGGTCTGTTTTCATTCAGATGAATATTTGATTTTCCGTAAATAGCCATCTGCAGCTCATATGCTTCCTTAGGAATATCAGCAATCCATATCCAAGCATTATACATAGGGAAGTTCTGTCCGCCCTGACTGTTTTCTTCAGATGGTACATTCCTTGTCTGAATTTCGTAATTAAGCCAGCCGTCTCTCAGAGCAAGGTTGCCGATTGAGATAAGCTCCTTCTTTGTATATCCTGTTTTGGTATACTGTGAAAGCTGGTTAACTACCTTAACGGCATCCAGTGTTCCTGAGCCCTTAATCTTTTTAAACAGCTCATTCAAAACATTTTTCTGTCTGTCCGCTCTTGCATTATCAGAGTCAATATGCCTGATTCTGCAGTATGCAAGTGCCTGTATGCCGTCAAGCTTCATTACACCCTCGTTGCCCTCAAAGTTCTTTTCAATATAAACCTCGCCGACATCACCATAGGTGTAAGGGTGATTATTTATTTCATTAATCTCAGCAGTTGTAATGTTTATATCCACACCGCCGAGAGCATCAATAATTTTAGGGAAGCTTGCAAAATTCACCACTGCATAGTTATCTATGGAAATTTTATAATACCTTTCAATCGTGGTGATATAAGTATTCATTCCGCCTACCGATGCAGATTCATTAATTTTTCCGTAATGTCCCTCACCGTTTACCTCATAATAAACAAGAAGGTCACGCAGAATAGAGGTAAGATGAATTGTACCTGTATCAACATTGATGCTTGCAATGATTGCCGAGTCCGCTCTTGATGTATCGGTAATTTCTTCCTCTCTGGTATCCTCACCGATTAACAGAACGTTAAGCACGTGAGAGGATCTTACAGGGTCGCCATTCTGATACCAATACTTAAGGTACTCTTTGTAGCTGTAAACATCATAGGCCGACTGCTCTTCAATCATCGGGAAATCCTCTTGCAGAAAGTCCATTCCGTCGTAATACTCTGTTGCAACATAAGGTGTTTCGTTATCATCCTCAGTAACCTGATTCAGCATATTATTGACATAATAGAAAGCAAATGCCCCTGCTGCTGCAATAAAAATAACAAGAATTATAATTATTGCTTTAACAATTTTACCCTTCTTGGTTTTGAAAAACTTTTCTTTTACAGGCTTTTCCTCAGTCGGACCGAAAAGAAGCTGTTCATCAAGCGGTTCTGCAAAATTGAGAATATCAACCATATTATTGCTGTTTTCATCCGTATCAGCAGTATCGGTCTGTACTTTCTCAGGTACCTTCTTTTCTGTTGACTTTGCCTTTTCAGGTGTTTCTTTAACTGCCTTTTGCTTCGATGCTTCCTGTTTTTCAATCACAACCTCATCAAATTCAGGCTCTGTCTCTTTAACCTTTTCAGGCTTTTTATCTATACTTTCGGAAATTATTCTTTTTTCAGGCTTTTGGGGTACGCTCTCTTTTTTTACTTCAGAGCTCTGCGGCCTGCTTTCCTGTGTGGGAGAATTTTTCTTAAGCTCGCGTTCCTGCTCTTCCCTGCGTTTTTTCACTTCAGAGAGGATATCATCTATACTGTATGATTCTTTCTCCACTGGTTTCACTCCTCTTTACAAGGTTTTTGACATTATACAACAAAAACTTACGAAATTCTATAAACAAATTGTAAATAACAATTTTTACCGAATAAACCTTTTTTAGTATGAATCATTCACAGTGCTTTATTACTGCCTGTTATTCCTGTGCTTCATCACTCTCATCTGCCTGAATTTCAGCAGTTTCCTCAATTGCCTCTTCCTCCAGTCTGTCAACAACTGAAAGGGTTGCAATTTTTTCACCATCATTTACCTTCATAACCTTAACACCCTTTGACGGTCTCTGGAAGGTTGAAATCTGGTCAGCGTGCGTACGGATAATGATTCCGTCGGAGGAAATCATAATAACATCATTATCATCGTTGACAGGAGCAATCATTGCCACCTTGCCGTACTGTGATGTGCGGTAGTTAATCAGTCCCTTGCCGGCTCTTGACTGAACGCGGTAATCACTGAACTCACTCTTTCTGCCGTAGCCTGTTTCGGAAACGGTAAGAAGATTATATCCCTCACGTTCAACAGCAAAGCCCACAACATAGTCACCCTCAGAAAGCTGAATTGCTTTAACGCCTCTTGCTGTTCTGCCGATCAGTCTTGCGTCTTTTTCTTCAAAACAAATGCTCATTCCGTCGTGCGTTGCCACAACAAGCTTTCTTTCACCATCGGTAATATCAACCCAAGAAAGCTCATCACCCTCGTCAAGATTGATTGCGATGATACCGCTCTTTCTTATATGTTCATACTGGTCAAGAGCAGTTCTCTTAATAATACCGTTTCTTGTAACCATACAGAGATAGGTTCTGTCCTCCTCCTTAGGCACCTTAACCATAGCGCTTATCTGTTCGCCGTTCTCAAGAGGAAGAATATTTACAACATTCATACCCTTGCTGGTACGTGATGCCTCAGGAATTTCATATCCCTTGAGCTTGAATACCTTACCCTTATTTGTAAAGATAAGAATAAAATCATGCGTTGAACAGGAGAACATCGTCTTAGCCACATCCTCTTCACGTCTGGTCATTCCCATAATTCCGCGACCGCCGCGATTCTGTGCCTTATAAGTATCAACGGTCTGGCGCTTCATATAGCCTTTTTCGGTAAGAGTAAGAATGCACTCCTCAACAGGAATAAGATCCTCATCATCCACATCACCGCTGAAACCTGAAATCTCCGTTCTTCTTTCGTCACCGAATTTGTCGCCGATAGCTCTTGCCTCAGTTTTAATGATATCGTTGATTCTTTCCTCATGAGCAAGAATATCAAGAAAATCTCTAATTTTCTCGTGAAGTTCATCCAACTCATTCATAATCTTTTCAATTTCAAGTCCTGCTAACTGACCAAGACGGTAAGCAACAATGGCATTTGCCTGCGGATCATCAAAGCCGAACTTGTCCATAATTGCCTGCTTTGCCTCAGACTGACCGCCCTTACAAGCACGGATTGTGGCAATAACCTCATCAACAATATCAATTGCCTTTGCAAGACCCTCTAAAATGTGGGCTCTCTCCTGTGCTTTTTTTAAATCATACTCTGTTCTTCTTCTTACAATATCCTTCTGGAAAGCAATATAATGCTCAAGAATTTCTTTAAGAGTAAGTACCTTTGGCACACCGTCAACAAGGGCAAGCATAATTGCACCGAAAGTAACCTGCATATCCGTAAGCTTATAAAGATTGTTGAGTACAACCTGTGCATTGGCATCTCTCTTTACAGTAACCTCAATATGCATACCGCGTCTGTCGGAATAGTCCTGAACATCGGCTACACCCTCAAGCCTTTTTTCCTTAACCAAATCAGCAATTCTTGTAATCAGTCTTGCTTTGTTTACACCATAAGGAATTTCACTTACAACAATCTTAAAGCGGTCACCCTTTGTTTCAACAATTTCCGCTCTTGCTCTTACGTAAATTTTTCCTCGTCCTGTTGCATATGCTTCACGGAAGCCCTTTGCACCCATAATGATACCGCCTGTAGGGAAATCAGGACCTTTGATATGCTCAAGCAAATCCTCAAGCTGTGCATCAGGATTATCAATAAGGCAGCACATACCCTCAATAACTTCCTTCATATTATGTGAAGGAATGTTCGTTGCCATACCAACCGCAATACCTGTTGTTCCGTTTACAAGAAGATTCGGAAAACGTGCAGGAAGAACTGTAGGCTCCTTTGCCGTGTCGTCAAAGTTCGGCGCGAAATCAACCGTATTTTTCTTGATATCCTCAAGCATTTTCATTGAGATTTTGCTCATTCTGCTTTCCGTGTAACGGTACGCAGCAGGCGGATCACCGTCTATTGAACCGAAGTTACCGTGACCGTCAACAAGTGTATGTCTCATAGAGAACGGCTGTGCAAGTCTTACCATTGCATCATAAACGGATGCATCACCGTGAGGGTGATAATGACCGAGCACTTCACCGACAGTGGTAGCACACTTACGGTAAGGATTGGTCGGGTAAAGGTTATTATCATACATTGCGTACAGAATTCTTCTGTGAACAGGCTTTAAACCGTCACGGACATCCGGCAGTGCACGGCTGACAATAACACTCATTGAATAGTCAAGGAATGCTTTTCTTATTTCATCACTGATTTCTACATCAACGATTTTTTGATTGTCATAACGAATTTCATTATTATCCATTTCTTTCCTCCGCTTTCAAAGGATTTATATAGTGTAGGTTATTTTGAATACATATAATTTCTTTTGCTGCTGATTATTTTTTTAACATACTGTGCACTTTCCTGCGGAATATTTTTCTTTGCAAGGATTTTAACCTCAGTACCGATAAAAAAGTAAAAATAATCTGTTGTTTCATAAATTACAGACATTACAGAATATGGGTAAACTGCCACAATCCCTGCCTGATTTTCATTCGGAATATTTTTTATTTCAATTGCCTTATCATCAATCGTGATTTCATTCGCAGTCAAATAATTACTGTCAGAGGACAGCAGCTTTTTAACTTTTCTTTTTGGCCTTATTTTTATTTCATAAAATGCTGTTACAGCATCAACAAAAGCCATTGCCACTGCAAATACAAGCATCTGATAATTTTTTGAAACAATAACATCATAAACACCGATTGCAATAAAAAATACACAGATTATGTATGTGAAAAGAAGTGACCTGTTTCTTTTAAACTTGAATTTTTCAAAGGAAATATAATCATCAAAACAGGGGGTGTAAGTAAAATGAACCATTATCTTTTACCCTCCTCAATATGAACCTTTGATTTTATTGTGCCTATCACACTGTCAAGCTCATTGCCGGCATATCTTTGCTTGTTTATAACAGCCATTCCCTTACTGAAAGACAACAGAATGATAATATATTCAGGTGTTTCCTTAACTGCAAATATGCTCTGCCAGGGAGCAAACACTTTTTCATAGCTGTTAATCAGCTCCACACCCTCTTCATAAATAGCTACTGTATGGTCACCGTTATTAATCGGCGAGTAGTTAAATTGACTTATAACAGATCTTTTTTCACCCATATTATAAAAAATGGCTGTAAAAAGGAGCATTCCGGCAAGCATATACAGCATTATTCCTGCTTTTAATACCACAATAAATATAACCGTGATAACCGTCAGAATGATTGAAAAAATCCAATTTTTATTGTTAATCGAGCCTTTTTTGCATTTGTATTTCCAGGCTCTGTAATATTCCTCGCCGGTCATTTTAAAGGTTAATTTCATTCTTCTTCAATACCTTTCAAACCTTAAGTTGGCAGTAGCCTAAATCAAGTCGTTTTAGGCTTATTCGGATTTATCTCGCTTGCTTAAGTTGGCGGTAGTCGAAATAATAAGGTTTTGAACCAATCTTTTCCGCCAACTTAAACATCAAGGTTTTGTACAAATTTCGCATTCTTTTCAATGAATTCACGACGCGGTTCAACATTATCACCCATAAGAATGGAGAAATTTTCAGATGCTCTTTGTGCATCCTCAATTGTTACTCTGAGCATTGTTCTGAATTCAGGGTCCATAGTTGTTTCCCAAAGCTGAGACGGATCCATCTCACCAAGACCTTTGTATCGCTGGATATCACAATCGCCGCCAAGCTCTTCAATTTTTGCATCTCTCTCTTCATCCGAGAAGCAGTATGCACTCTTCTTTCCCTTTGATACCTTGAACAAAGGCGGCTGCGCGAGATAAACATATCCGCCCTCAACAATCTCAGGCATATAGCGGAAAAAGAAAGTGAGTAAAAGTGTTCTGATATGTGCACCGTCGACATCGGCATCCGCCATAATGATAATCTTATGGTATCTGAGCTTTGAAATATCAAAATCTTCACCGATACCTGTACCAAGTGCCATTACAACCGGTACAAGCTTTTCGTTTGAATAAACCTTGTCAACTCTTGCTTTTTCAACATTGAGCATCTTACCCCAGAGAGGAAGTATTGCCATATGTTCTCTGTCTCTGCCTTCCTTAGCAGAGCCGCCTGCAGAGTCACCCTCGACGATATAGATTTCACATTTTGACGGGTCCTTGCTTGTACAGTCTGCAAGCTTGCCCGGAAGTGAATTGCTTTCAAGAGGAGATTTTCTTCTTGCGTTTTCCCTTGCTTTTCTTGCAGCCTCTCTTGCACGTGATGCATCAAGGGATTTATTGATGAGTATCTTTGCAACAGACGGATTTTCCTCAAAGTAGGTCATCAGCTTTTCATAAAGCATAGATGAAACAAGACCTGTAATATCTGTGTTACCGAGCTTACCCTTTGTCTGTCCCTCAAATTGAGCCTCTGTCAGCTTAACAGAGATTACAGCGGTAATGCCTTCACGTACATCTTCACCGCTGAACTTTTTATCACTGTCCTTAAGAATGCCGAACTTCTTGCCGTAATCGTTGAAAACTCTGGTCAGTGCAGTCTTAAAACCTGTTTCGTGTGTACCGCCGTCGATTGTATTAATATTATTTGCAAAGGATAAAAGTGTTTCGTTATAGGAATCGGTATAGCAAAGTGCAACCTCAGCACTTCTGTCACCCTTTGTTGTTGAAAGGTGAATAACCTCCTCCTGAATCGGATTCAGTCCTCTGCTAACATTAATATATTCAACAAATGAGCGTATACCGCCTTCATAACAGAATTCTTCACCCTTATCCTCTTCACCGCGCTTATCGGTAAGAGTGATTGAAAGCCCTGCATTAAGGAAAGCCTGTTCTCTTAATCTTCTTGCAAGAATTTCATAATCATAGGTTGTTGTTTCCTGGAAGATTTCTTCATCTGCCTTAAATCTGATAAGAGTGCCGTGACCCTCTGCATCACCGATAATATGTAAATCGTTTACAGGAATACCTCTTTCAAATTTCTGGCTGTAGATATGTCCGTTCTGCGTAACCTCAACCTCAAGCCATTCAGAAAGAGCATTTACAACAGATGAACCAACACCGTGCAAACCGCCTGATACCTTATAGCCTGAACCACCGAATTTACCGCCTGCGTGAAGCACAGTAAGAACAACAGTTACAGCAGGAAGCCCTGTTTTTTCATTAATACCGACAGGTATACCACGTCCGTTATCGCGTACCTGAATTACATCACCCGGCAAAATATCACATTCAATATGTGTACATACACCTGCAAGGGCTTCATCGATGGAGTTATCCACGATTTCGTAAACAAGATGATGCAGGCCGCCCGGACCTGTTGAGCCGATATACATTCCCGGTCTTTTTCTTACCGCCTCAAGTCCCTCAAGCACCTGAATATCCTTTGCAGAATATTCTTCGGTAACAACGGTATCAATATCCTCTTCCTCTAAATTTGTTTTCATTTCTTCGCTCATTTAAAAATCTCCTATCAATTTTTTAATGATGTGTTTTTATTTATAAATAATGATTTTTAATATAATTACGATAATCTTTTAAGCAATGTTGCCGTATTCAGCGGACAAACATAAATTTTATCATCACACACAACAAAACTTTTCGGCAATTCATAATTTACATAAATGATTCTTTTATCCTTTTCAGCCTTTGACAGGTAATCACGTGTTGCTTTATTCACCGTTGATGTATCCATATCAAATATACCGATAATTTTGTCTGATTTTATGGCAGTTTCACCACCGAGATACAAATACATTAAATCATACCTCCGTTTTTAATATGAAAGGTTTTTCCGTGTTTAAGTCGTAAAACCGTATTTGCATCACAGCAGGTGATAAATACCTGCCAGTCCTTTATATGATTTAAAATATAATCCTGTCTGGAAATATCAAGCTCACTCATAACATCATCAAGAAGAGCAAGAGGCTCGTCCTGTGTCATTTCTTTTAAAAGGCTTGCCTCTGCAAGCTTAAGTGCCAGCACGCAGGAACGCTGCTGACCCTGTGAGCCATATATCCTTGCACTTTTACCATTTATCAATATTTCCATATCATCACGATGCGGACCGACTGTTGTGATTCTATTCATAAAATCGCTGCCTCTGTTTTTTTCAAAGGCAATAATTAGTTGATTTTCAATTTCATTTACAGTTAAATTCTTATAATCAAATGCACCGTTTAAAATTAAATCAATCTTTTCTTTACCACCTGAAAGACCTGAGAAAACATCCTCAGCATATGGAAGAAGCGTTTCAATATATCTATTTCTCTGATATATGATTTTTGCACCGCTTGCTGCCAGATTCCTGTCCCATATGTAAAGCATATCAGTAAGTGAATTGTTTTTTGCAATATCCTTTAAAAGCATATTACGCTGCAAAAGTGCACGGTTATATTCCTTTAATACATTGCGGTAATTGAATTTAAGCTGGCAAAGTGCGTTGTCAATAAATTTACGTCTTTCAGCAGGACCATCCTTAACCATTGATAAATGAACCGGCGAAAAAATAACTGCCTTTAACTCCTCACCGAGAACGGATGGAGATTTCTTTTTTACACCATTCAGGTTTGCTCTTCTCTTTTTTTCAATTATAATTTCTGCATTCTGCTCTCTGCTTTTATTTTCAAAGTTAATTTTCAGTTTTGAAAAGGTTTTATCAAATTTAATCAGCTCTCTATCCTTTACACCTCTGAAACTTTTACTCCCTGTGAAAAGATAAATTGCTTCAATTAAATTTGTTTTACCCTGTGCATTTTCGCCGTAAATAATATTTACATTATCAAAATTTAAATTTAATGTTTCTATATTTCTGAAATTTTCTATTTCAATTGAATTAATCTTCATTTTTTATATGATAATCAACACTGAAAACGGATATCTTATCACCGTTTCTTATTTTCTTACCTCTTGCAGTGCAGACCTCGTCATTAACCTTTACAATACCGTCCTGTATAAAAGACTTAGCCTGACCGCCTGTTTCTGCAATACCTTTGAATTTTAAGAAAGAATCAAGCCTGATAAAATCAGTTTTAATGATTACATTTTCACTTTTTCTTTCTGCAGTTTTAACTTTAATTTTCATTTTTAAGCCTCATCGGAAGAACTAAGAATAAAAAGCTGTCATCATTAACAGGCATAACCTTTGCAGGACTTACGGCACTGTTTAGCTCAATTCTTACCTGATCTGTATCTGCAGCACGAAGAGCATCTAAAATAAACTTTGAATTAAAGCCGATTTCAACTCTGTCGCCGCTTACGTTTGCATGTGTATAGTCCACAACTCTGCCAAGACTTGATACTGTTGAAACTCTCATTTCATCATTATCAAACAGACATCTTATCGGATTCTTTTTATCATTTTCAATAACAGGCAGTGTTCTTTCAATACAATCAATTGCATCACCTGTATTGATTAAAACTGTTGTTGATGCAGTCTTAGGAACAGCTGCATTATAATCAAGGAAATCACCGTCAAGCAGGCGACTTATAATACTGTAATTTTCAACATCAAATACAATATGTCTTTTGCCTACACTGATGGATACGTTCTTATCACTTTCACTGCCCATTAATTTAATCAGCTCTCTGATTGTTTTCTTCGGAACAATAAAGCTGATATCCTCACCGTCATACTGAACGGTTTCTGTTCTTATTGCAAGTCTGTAGCCGTCAACACCGATAAGCTTAAGCTGGTTAAGTGAAAGCTCAAATTTGAGACCTGTATGAACAGGCTTTGTTGATTCATTATCTGCAACAGCAAAAAGTGTCTGTGCAACCATTCCCTGAAGAATGGATTCATTTAAAAACAGAGGATAACCGCCTGATACGGAAGGGAGCTCAGGATAATCCTCAGCGTCAATACCCATAATGTTATACTGTGCTGCTCCGCTTATTATAGAAACAGAGGTTCCGCTGATATCAAAGGTAACATTTCCTTCAGGTAATTTTCTTATAATATCACTGATTACCTTTGCATTGATTACGATTGCACCCGGCTCAACTACGTTTGCCTGTAAGGTTGTATTGATACCGAATTCAAAATCATAGCCGGTAAGGCTTAAGGTATCTGAACCGCATTCAATCAATATACCTTCAATTGTAGGAATAGTTACTTTTGTACTTACTGCTCGCATAACATTTGAGCATGCATCACTTAATTCTTTTGTATTGCAAGTAAATTTCATAAAACGTATCCTCCGTTTATCATAGATATTGTCTTTTAGTAGTATTAATATAGGCTGTGGAAAATGTTGAAAACTTTTAAACTTTCCTTTGTTACGCTGAAAAATGAGAAATAATTTTTATTTTTTCAATGTTGAAAAAATGTTTATATTGTTGAAAAAAATGATTTTCAACAATGCCTGTGAAAAACTTGTCTGCGGAAAAGGAAAAAAATGTTTAAAACTATCACTCAGCCTTTACATTGCTGATGATGTCATTGATCTGTCGTGAAAGCTTTGAATTCTTTTCCATTTCCTTCTCAATCTGACCGATATTATAAATTACGGTTGAATGATGTTTGTCAAATTCTTCACCAATATCCTCATAGCTCATATTGGTTACTTTTCTGATAACATAAAATGTTATCTTTCTTGCGTGGGATATGTTTGCTTTCTGTACCTTGCTGTAAATGTCTTCAACAGATATGCCTGTTGTCCTGCTTACTTCGTCAACAATCTTCTGAATCGTAACAGGCAAGGGCTGGGTATCTTCCATAATAACCTTGATAACACTCTGTGCAAGTGCAATTGTAGGAGTATGGTCATTTATATCACAAAGGGCATAAAGCTTTTTTGTAACACCCTCAAGCTGACGGATATTTGATTTGATTTTTTCTGCTATGTAGCTGACAACCTGGTCAGATATTTCAAAATTCAGAAGCTTTGCCTTACGCTTGATGATTTCACACCGTGTTTCAAATTCAGGCGGCTGAATATCAGCTAAAAGTCCGTCCTCAAATCTTGATTTAAGTCTGTCTGTAAGGGACTGAATTTCCTTAGGCGGTCTGTCTGAGGTTAAGACAACCTGTTTTCCGCCATACACAAGTGTATCAAAGGTGTGGAAAAATTCCTCCTCCGTTGATGTCTTACCTGAAATAAACTGAATATCATCAATAAGAAATACGTCAATATTGTTTCTGTATTTGTTGTGGAATTCATCAATTGTTTTATTCTGCAATGCCTGATAAAATTCATTTGCAAACTGTTCAGCACGGACATACATAATGTTCATATCCGGAAAAGTTTTTTCAACCTCATGACAAATTGCATTCAGAATATGCGTTTTTCCGAGTCCGGAATTACCATAAATAAATAACGGATTATAGTTGGTAAATGATGTTTTTTGTGAAAGCCTTGATCCCGGATCGGATGCAACTGCCTTTGCAGCAGCATAAGCAAAACGGTTGCTCGGTCCCACAATAAAATTTTCAAATGTGAACTGTGCATTCTTATAGTCCTCAAGATGATGAGGAAGAGATGATGTGTCATTTTTTTCCTTTTCAAAAACGTCATCACATACATATTCAATATTTACTTTAAAACCAAGCACATTTTCAAATGCCTCTTCAAAAAGCTCTCCATACTGTGATGTTACGATTGTTATATGCATCGGCTTTGGAAAGCGAAGAGTTACTGTTGAATGATTGAAACCGTCAAATTTTACAATTTTTATCCAAAGGTCGTATGCCGTATCGCTGACTTTTGCTTTAATGTAATCAAGTACAGCCTGCCATATGTCATTAAAAGAGTCCATATTTTACCTCCCTGATTTAATTTTTAATTCAAATTTATGAAAACACAAAAATTGTGCAGATATCCACCATAAAAAATATTATATCAGTTTTTAATTATTAAATCAATATAAAATAATAAAAATATATATTATTTAAATAATATATATTAATATATACCAAAAAATAATTTGTAAGAAAATCTTAATATTTTTTCTATTGATATTATAAAAATCAGATACTATACTTGAAGTAGAAAAATGAAGGCAGTGATTTAATGAAACATATATTGGTAGTTGATGATGATATTCATATTTCAGATATGCTTTTTGAAATTCTTTCAAAAGAAGGATATAAGGTTTCACGGGCATATTCTGGTACGGAGGGAATTCTATTTCTTTCAAATCAAACACCTGATTTAATACTTCTTGATTTAATGCTTCCGGGACTCAGCGGTGAAGAAGTGCTGCAAAAAATAAATACTTCTCCGGTAATTGTCTTAAGTGCAAAGTCAGATATAAATGATAAGGTAAATTTGCTTTTAGGCGGTGCAGCTGATTATATTACAAAGCCCTTTGATACGGATGAGTTGCTGGCACGTATCAGTGTTCAGCTGAGAAAAAATGTATCTGAAAATAAAAGCGATAAAATTATCTTTGATGATATTATTCTGAATAAATCAAAATTTTCCGTTACGGTTAATGATAAGGCTGTAAAGCTGACCAAAACAGAATATGCCATACTTAAACTTTTAATGGAAAATCCAAAACAGGTTATAACAAAATCCATAATGCTTGACAGAATCAGTGAGGATACACTTGATTGTGTAGAAAGCTCACTTAAGGTGCATATCAGCAATCTTAGAAAAAAGCTCAAGGAAGTCAGTGATAAAAACTATATTGAGGCTGTTTGGGGAATCGGTTTTAAGCTGGCAGAATTATAAAACAGATTTTAACCGTTTCTTTACTCTTTTCTTTATCTGTATCTTAACTTTTAAATTATAGACTTAAGGTAAAAGATTAAAGGAGGATTATTTTATGGACTATGTTCTTGAAACGAATGCCTTATGTAAAAAATATAAAAGTTTTAAGGCACTCAGTAACTTTTCCATGCATATTCCAAAGGGCTCAATTTACGGTCTGGTAGGAAAAAACGGTGCAGGCAAAACAACTCTTATACGTATCATCTGTGGTTTGCAAAATCCCACATCAGGTGAATATATTCTGTACGGAAAAAAGAATACGGATAAGGATATTATAAAGGCGAGACGCAGAATAGGTGCTGTTGTGGAAACACCGTCAATTTATCTTAATATGACGGCAAAGCAGAATATTGAGGAGCAGTACCGCATTTTAGGTATTCCGGCATTTGACGCAATTGATGATTTGTTAAGACTTGTAGGTCTTGAAAATACAGGTAAAAAGAAAGCAAAAAATTTTTCACTCGGTATGCGTCAGCGTCTCGGTATTGCAATCGCACTGGCAGGAGATCCTGATTTTCTTGTTCTGGATGAGCCTGTCAACGGACTTGATCCTCAGGGTATTGTTGAAATACGTGAACTGATTTTAAAGCTGAACAGAGAATATAATATCACTGTTCTGATTTCCAGCCATATTCTTGACGAGCTTTCAAAGCTTGCTACGCATTATGGTTTTGTTGACAGCGGAAGAATCGTGAAGGAAATCAGTGCCAAAGAGCTTGAGCAAAGCTGCCGCAAGGCTGTGCGTGTTGAGGTTACGGATGTAAAAACACTTGCACTGATTCTTGATGAGCTTAAAATGGAATATAATATTATCTCTCAGACAAAGGCCGATATTTATTCAAAAGTAAATGTATCGCGGCTTGTTCTGAAGCTTTCTGAAAATAACTGCAGTGTAATCTCTATGCAGGAGCGTGACGAAAGTCTTGAAAGCTATTATATGAATATTCTGGGAGGTAATCAAAATGAGTAAGCTTTTATCAGCAAATTTTTTCAGACTTAAACGTGATAAGGTTTTTTGGATTGTTTCAGCGGCAATGCTTGTTCTTTCAGCCTTTTCTATGATTAACAACGGTATTACTGCACAAAAATACGCAGATCAGAATATAGAAAATAATGTAACCGCACTGGAGTCCTGCTATTTCAATCTGATGCCGATGATCGGTTTCTTTTTTTCAGTATTTATTTCCTTGTTTCTCGGTACGGAATACAGTGAGGGTACAATCAGAAATAAGCTTATTTCTGGGCATACACGTACTGATATTTATCTTTCAAATTATGTAACCTGCCTGGTAGGCACGGAATTTATATATGTACTGTTTCTTATCGGCGGTCTTGTAGGTATTCCGTTTTTCGGTATCTGGAAAGCACCAATTTCCCAGATTATCATTTATACTGTAATCGGATTTTTTATTACCGCGTCACTTACGGCAATTTTGAATATGCTCAGTATGCTGTCAACGAATAAGGCAGCTACAGCAGTTTTGTCAATCGTTCTTGCTTTTGCACTTATGATTATTGCAAGCAGCATCTATAATGTTCTTGCTGAACCAGAAACAACAGTAGAATTCATTTCTATGTCAGCAGATGGAAAAGTTGAATTTGGTGATGAAATTCCCAATCCTGCCTATGTTTCTGGACTTGAAAGAAAAATTGATGAATGGCTTGTTCAGTTTTTGCCTACAGGTCAGGGCATACTTGCAGCAAATTCGGAAATTTCCCAGCCTGTTTTAAACATTGTCTATTCCATTATAATAGCTGCGATTGTGAATATTGCAGGCATTTTTGCTTTTCGTAAAAAGGATTTGAAGTAAAGGATATTTTATGGTTATCTGGTTATCGGCTATCATTGCAATACTGATTTTGGTTATCATTTTTCTCTCAGTAAAAATATATCTTATGCAGAAATCGGCGGATGAAATCAATTCTGCCCTTGCTGAAAGATTAAGCACTGATACCAATGCTTTGATTGATATCTCCTGCCGTGACAGGCATATGCTTAAGCTGGCAGGTGATATCAACAATGAGCTGAGAAAGTTAAGGAAAGACCGCAGAAAATATCATCAGGGTGATATGGAACTAAAGAATGCGGTAACAAATATTTCCCACGATTTACGCACTCCGCTTACTGCAATCTGCGGTTATCTTGATTTACTTGAAAAAGAGGAAAAATCATCTGAAGCCGAGCGGTATTTGAATATCATTTCCGAGCGTGCACAAACCCTGAAACAGCTTACGGAGGAGCTGTTCAGGTACTCGGTTATCAGTTCAACTCTTGATGATGCAAGACTTGAAGATGTGGAGCTTTCAAGAGCACTTGAGGATAGTATTTCCGCACATTATGCTTTGATTAAGCAAAACGATATTGAGCCTGAAATTGTACTTTCAGACAGAAAAATTGTTCGTAGCCTTGATAAAAATGCACTGCTCAGAGTATTTCAGAACATCATTGGTAATGCAGTCAAATACAGTGACGGCGACTTGAAAATAACACTCAGTGATAACGGTGAAATCACATTTTCAAATCACGCAAAGGGGCTTGATGAGGTGCATATCGGCAGGCTGTTTGACCGCTTTTATACTGTTGAAACAGCGGATAAATCAACAGGTATCGGCTTATCCATTGCAAAAATTTTAACGGAGCATATGGGCGGAACAATCACCGCACAGTACAATAATCAGATTTTAAGTATTCATATAAATTTTAAAGAGGAACAGATTTAAGGATAGCCTGAATCTGTTCTTTTTCTTTTTAATATTTAATATATTGTACATATATAAATACTTGTAAAATGGAAATACGTATTGTATAATTAATTTTCAAGGAGGTGCAGTATGAGGATTTTTAAAAATCGCGGTGATATTTATTTTTCAAAAATCAATAAAAAGAAATCAGCCGAGCAGAGAATACTGATTATTGCACTGATTGTAATTGTTGTTTTTACGGTTATTTTTGTTACGGCACTGGCTTTTAAATACGATTTCAGTGCGAAAAAGTTTTTTGCTCCTGACGATTTAAAGGTTACGCAAACACAGGAAATTGAAGAAGAACCACTGCCGGAGGTAAGCGGAAAAAGCAATTTTATCACCCTTGTTAACAGTGATAACAATCTTCTTTATGCAGTTCTTGTGCAGGTTGACCTTGATAATATTTCCTACAAGGTGGGCACACTGAAGGCAGGCACAATCTGTGACGGTAACAGCCTTGCTGATATCTATAAGCAGTCAGGTGCACCTAACGCAAAAAAGGCAATTGAGACCCTTATGAGTACGGAATTTGATTACTATATTTCAATGGATAAAAAAGAATTTTCCGATTTTTTTGAAAGACTGGGTGATTTCAGCTATCCGATTTTATCAGAAATCAAATTCAAAAGCAGCGGTTTGTCTGTCGATTATTCCGTAAGGCTTAAGGCAGGTGAGCAGAAGCTGAACGGATCGCAGGTGGTAAATCTTATAAGGTATTACCTTGACGAGGAAAACAATACCTCAGCGGCAAATGATCTGATTCTTAACAGTCTTTTGCAGATGATAAACAGTGATAATCTGTCAAAGAGCGAGGATTTGTTCAGACTGCTTGTTACAACAGCTGATACAAATATTACAGTAAGAGATTTTTCAATGGCGGCTGAGGGACTTACCGTTCTTGCTGATGACAGAACAGGTCCCGGTGCATACAGTGCAATTGCTGAATATGAAAGCGAAAATATAAACAAAAACAGTTTGCAGAAATTTAAAGGATATTTTATTAAATAGGTGGGCATATGGATAAAGAGAGAATTATGAATGCAGTCAGGGAAATACTGATTGCAGTGGGTGAAGACCCTGACAGAGCAGGCTTGCAGGAAACACCAAAGCGTGTTGCAAATATGTATGAGGAAATATTTGCAGGTCTTACAGAGGACCCAAAGCAGCATCTGAAATTTTTTGATGAAAAATCAAATGATGAAATGGTAATTGTAAGGGACATCCCATTTTCATCCATGTGTGAGCATCATCTCCTGCCCTTTGTAGGCAAGGCACATATTGCTTATATTCCCAGTGATAACAAGATTATCGGCCTGTCAAAGCTTGCAAGGATTGTTGATAATTTTGCAAAAAAGCCTCAGGTGCAGGAAAGACTTACTCACGATATAGCCGATTTTCTTAACGATAATCTCAGCCCAAAGGGTGTGGCTGTCATTATTGAGGCGGAGCATATGTGTATGTCCATACGCGGTGCAAAAGCTTCAGGCTCAAAAACACAGACCTCAGCACTCAGGGGTATGATGCGTACCGATGCCAGGACAAGGGCAGAGGTTCTTTCTTTATTGGATAAATAGCAAAGGAAACAATAGATGCTTTGGAAATGTAAGGATAAAAAAATTGAATACGGTAAAAAGATCCTCATTATGGGAATTGTGAATGTTACGCCTGATTCCTTTTCGGACGGCGGTGACCACTTTTCCGTTGAGGACGCTGTTGAATGTGCTCTTGCACTTGAAAAGGACGGTGCGGATATAATTGATATCGGTGCCCAGTCAACACGTCCGGGACATGTTCCTGTTTCCGATGAGGAGGAGTGGCAGCGCTTAGAGCCTGTTCTCACTGCATTAAAGGGCAGATTATCTGTTCCTGTATCTGTTGATACCTATTATCCCCTTGTGGCTGAAAAGGCTCTTAAAAGCGGCGTGGATATAATAAATGATGTCAGTGGTGTAATTTCTAAGGAAATGGCGGAAATTGTCAAAAAAGAGCGTGCAGGCTGGATTATAATGCATAATGGACCGGGAACTCCTGAGGATATCAAAGCTTTTTTTGAAAAATCGGTTGGTGAGTGTGAAAAATTCGGTATTGATAAAGAACAGCTTTGTCTGGATATGGGTATCGGCTTCGGCAAGGATTATGATGAAAATATGACCCTTCTGACAAATGTCTGCGAATATAAAATGGACGGATATCCGCTTTTGCTCGGAACGTCAAGAAAGCGTGTAATCGGTCAGGGCAGTAATCAGGAAAATCCTAAGGAAAGGGTTTACGGCAATATTGCAGCGGATACAGCCGCTGTTTTCGGCGGAGTGGATATAATCCGTGTGCACGATGTAAAAAATGAAAAACAGGGCATTTTAATGGCTCAAAATATGAAAGGATATGTGAGATTATGATTTGTGTAACAACAAACAATTTGGAAAACGGAGTAATTACAGAGTATAAGGGCATTGTTTCGGGTGAAATTGTAGCCGGTGTAAACTTTATCAAGGATTTCGGTGCATCAATCAGAAACATTGTTGGCGGCCGTTCAAGCGGTTATGAGGAGGAGCTTATTGCCGCTCGTGAAAGTGCACTGGCAGAAATGCAGTCAAGAGCAGCACAGCTTGGTGCAAATGCCGTTGTGGGCGTTGATATTGATTATGAGGTGCTTGGTCAGGGCAATATGCTTATGGTTTCCGCAACAGGTACAGCCGTTGTAGTAAGGGATAAATAATGGATAAAATTTTAATCAGAGATTTAAAACTATTTGCATATCACGGAGTGAATCCTGAGGAAAAGCGTGACGGTCAGAATTTTATTTTTGATATAGATTTGAGTGTGAATATCACGAAGGCGTGTTATTCAGATGATGTAAATGATACGGTAAGCTACGCAAAGGTTGTAAAAACCGTTAGACGAGTTGCCACTGAAGAAAAGTATGATCTGCTTGAAAAGGTGGCACAGGTCACGGCTGATGCAATTCTTGAGGAATATCCTGATGTATTTCGTGTGGATATAACACTGAAAAAGCCTGAAGCACCAATCAAAGCTGATTTCGGCTGGGTTGGAGTACAGATTTCTAGAAACAGATAATTAATAACCAAAGGAGAATTATGGAATACATAATCAGTGTCGGTACAAATCTGGGCGACAGGAAAGAGAATATTGACAGATGTATTGAAGCCATAAATCTTTTGCCGTATACGGATGTTACGGCACAGACGTCAATATACGAAACGGAGCCTGTCGGCTATGCAAGGCAGGAAAATTTTTACAATATAATTTTAAAGGTTGAATCCATTTTTGAGCCGCATGAGATGCTCGGTGCCTGTCTCGGTATTGAGTCCGGATTCGGCAGAGTAAGGGCAGTGCGTTTCGGCCCGAGAATTATTGATATAGATGTTATTTTTGCAGAAAATTTAAAGATTGAAAGCAGAAATTTAATTGTTCCGCACCCAAGATATCATGAAAGACGTTTTATTCTTGAGCCTTTGCTGGAGCTTTTTCCCGACGGAATCGTTTACGGTAAAAATATAAGACCGTATATTGAAGCGCTTGAGGGACAGGAAATTATAAAATTGGATATATGAAAAAAACAGAACCGGTATTTTACCGGTTCTGTTTTTTGCTACATAAATGAAGCAACCGTGTCAACGAATTCTACAACCTTATCAGCTGTTTTCTGCATAGTCTTTTTTGCTGATGAGCTGTTCGTCTTTGATGCACTCATAATTGCGGCTGCAGAGCATACTGCAAATGTAGCGCCGACAGCCTTCATAATGTTAGCGGTAGTTTTCTTTTTCATAACAATTCTCCTCCTGCACTTATCGTGCAGTAATATTATCTGCACAAATGCAAATAATAAAATGAAGAAAATTTGTTATTTAAAAATATTATTACCAAAGCATATAATTTCAAAATTGTTATTTTTTGGATAAAAATAAAAGTGCTGTATAGGAAGCATTCCTAACAGCACTTCAATATTAATTTTTAGAAGAAGTCATATCTGTCATCTGATGCATTTGCGGTGCTGATACCTGAATAAAGCAGGATTACATAGTCAGGGGAGATTTCTTTAATATATTCTTCTACATTCACTTTCTTTCCTGCACTTTTGTTAAAGTTTCTCATATCGCAAAGATGCAGTTCACTTGTTTGAAGAGAGAGAAATGGTGCAGTTATACAGGCAAATGAGTCACGGACCAAAAGAATTTTCTTTCCGTCAGGATTAAGCTGATTTTTCATAATCTGCAGCTTAATATCACCACCGCTGTATACCACGTAGGTATTCATACTGTAGTAATCTTTTTCAAGGAACTTTTTGAAAATTACTGTTTCATCAAAGCTGCCTTCTGTTCTGGCTTTATCCTTTTTGAATGGCTGCTCCTGAATATAGCTTGTTTCAAATTTCGGTGTGATTAAATCAAATTCATCTGCACCAAGCGGAGTAAAAAATCTGCCTGTTTTCTTGCCGTGTGAGCCGAGAAAAAGATTATCATATGTTTCGATATTATAATTATTTATATCAGCATAGTCCTTATTATATTCAAAACCGTATCTTCTGTTAAGCTCCTCACAGATTGAGCTTGCTGCAACAAAACCGGTGTACGGACGCCAATGGTGATCGGTGTTGAAATAAAGCTTATCATTCGGTATTCCGCTTTCCTGCAATACTTTTGACGCATCAAGATAAGGAACATCGGATTTCTCAAGCTCACTTATCAAAGTGTCAAAATCCTCTTTGATACAGTTTGTCGTATTTTCAGGGAAGCCCTCTGCAAAATATTCTTTTCTGGGAGCGGCACAGTAAAGGAACTCTGCACCGTTTTCATTGGAAACATCTCTGAGTTCACTGATTTTTTCAATGGTTTGAGCAACATCTTTTTGTGACATTGCACGTCCGGACTTTTTTATTTCAACCAGATTTCCGTCATCTGTTTTTGCAATAGTAATACTGTCCTTTTCAATAATTCTTGTGCCCATAACACGCTCTTTGAAAGAGTTTATGTCAATCAGATTATCGTGGTAATTAAGTGTGGTGCTTGATTTATCGTCAATGATATCCGTGAATTCAGAGAAATAGCCTATTTTACCGTGTTTCAGATTTTTTGCAAGGTTTACAGCCTCATCAGACATTGTTGTGAAAAATACCTTACCCATTCCAAAACCGATAAATAAAACTGCAAAAACAAATACAATTATATTTTTATTAAATTTCTTCATAACTTATCCTCTTAGAAATTAAAGTAAATAAACGGATTGTAAGAGTTTCCGACTAAGCTTGAAACACAGAGAACGAAAAGTGCAATCAGAACCAGCGGAACAACAAAGCTGGCGATTTTACTTGATTTCAGTTTTTCGCCAAGCTTTTTGATAATCGGTGTACTGAGTACAATACCAATAATGAGCAGTACAGCATTTTGTTTCAGGTATCCGGTGAACATTCCGTCGCAGATTGCATTGCTGTTCAGTGCAAACATTGATTTTATATACTCAAATGCGTCAGTGATTGAATCCGCTCTGAAAAGAACCCATCCAAGTACCACAAAGAGTATGGTATATAACCATTTAAACGGCATTAAGCCCTTGCCCTTCTTTTTATCAAATCCGGTGAGCTTTTCCATTGCAATAAGAACAAAATACATAAGTCCCCAAGCAATGAATGTGAAGTTTGCTCCATGCCACAGACCTGTGAGAGACCATACCACAAAGAGGTTGAAAACATTTCTGCCCTTGCTGACTCTGCTTCCGCCGAGAGGAAAATACAGATAATCCCTGAACCATGAGCCGAGAGAGATGTGCCACCTTCTCCAGAATTCGGAAATAGATGTGGACATATACGGATAATTGAAGTTTTCAAGAAAATGGAAGCCGAACATCATACCGAGTCCGATTGCCATATCACTGTAACCGCTGAAGTCGAAGAAAATCTGCATCGTATAAGCGATTGCACCTAACCATGCAAATGCTGCGCTGAGCTCATCACCGCTGCCAAAAGCTGCGTCGGCAACCAGTGCAAAGCTGTTGGCAAGAAGAACTTTTTTAGCGAGACCCACAATAAATCTTGCAAAACCGTTGAAAAAGTCGTCTGCAGTTTCTTTTCTGTTTTTAATTTCATCTGCAACCGTTTCGTATCTTACGATAGGACCTGCGATAAGCTGAGGGAAGAAGGAAATATAAAGTCCGACATAAAGAATGTTTGTCTGAACCTCACCCTTTTGACGGTACACGTCAATTACATAGGACATTGCCTGAAAGGTGAAAAAGGATATTCCAATCGGCAGGGCAATATCGGGTATGCTTAAATCTGTATTAAAGAGCCTGTCAATTATACTTCCTGTGAATGTAAGGTATTTGAACACATACAAAATTGCCAGATTGAATATAACGTCAACTGCGATAATAATTTTACTGCGCGTTTTATTATCCCTGCTTTTGCTCACAAGAAGTCCGAACAGCCAGTTAATAAATATGGAGGCAATCATTATTAAAACAAATTTAGGTTCGCCCCACGCGTAGAAAAACAAGCTCGCAAACAAAAGAAATACGTTTTGCAAAAGCCTGCTTTTTCTAAATATAACATAGTAGAAAAATAATACGATAGGTAAAAACAGATATATAAATGTTGTGCTTGAAAACAGCATATTACCCCTCACCTTTATCTATAAAAATACAAATTATTTTACCATACAGGAAAGGTATTGTCAATAAAACGCAGATTAGGCAATGAATAGTAAAAAAAGACCTTATAACACTGATACCCAAAAACTTCATCGCCCCTTTTATTGGTTCGCCACTTGTTTTTTCGAAATGTAGAGCCGCAACTGCAATGTAATTTTCTAAGCCATACGTCCTGCGTAGATTTCTTTCCATATGTTCTCTCGCCTTTGTTGACTATCATTTTTGTTGTCCGTGCTTTGCGTATCTCACTACACTTATCCCATATTTCTTCTGAAACAATCGGCTCAAAGTCTCCTTTAACATACATATATGTTTCTTCATCAAGATGTGAATTTAATTATCTCGCTCAGAATCAATATCTATAAAAAAGAAATCGCTGTCCTCATATGGATAATCATAGTCTATAGGTAATTCTTCTTTTTTGATTTTTTTAAACCCTGCCTTTTCATAAAATTTGTGAGCTCTATCCGTATTTTTTGGGGTATCTAAAATCATTCTTTTGACACCATTTTCTCTTGCGAAGGTTAAAAGTGTTTCGTACAGTTGCCGTCCTAAATGATGTGGTTCTCCTCGATACGGCTCATACACAAAAAACTTCTTCAAAATAGCAAGTCCATTACTGCACATCATAAGCCCGATAGAACCAGCAACTTTTCCGTTGTCTTTTGCAACCCAAAAGTTTCCACCGTTGTCTAAATATTTCTCTTTAATATGTAGTAACTCTGGCTGGTCGTCAACTGAAACAATCGGGCGTGTACCATCGTTTTGGCAATGCAAAACGAGTTCAATAATTTCTTCACAATCTGATTCGATGTAAGTTCCAATTTTCATAATGTTTCTCCCTAAATAAAGTAAAACTCCTTTTTTCCATTTCTCTTACAACTTTCTCTTCGTCGTTACAAGCCTCTTCAATCGTAGTAAGATATTCAGAAGAATAGTTATTTAACATAGCATTAAGAGCGTTAATCTTAAATTTCCAACACTTTTCGGGCGGTATATACCAAAGAGCAGGTTGTATAACCTTTCTCAAATATTCATAGTCTGATTTTACAATTTGCACCAATGACAAGTGCTCGCTCAAATCAGATAATCCGGGAAATTCTTGTTCTCCATTCCAAGCGTTATGATTATACGGACAACAATCCTGACAGGTATCGCAGCCATATACCCATTGACCAAACTTGTTTTGTAACGGGTTTTCCCTTAAATCCCAGCCGTTCCAAGTAGTAAGGCAAGAAACACAGGTGTTTCGACACATCATATAAGGCTCAGACAAAGAGTGCGTAGGGCAAGCACTTATACAACGATTACATTTTTCAGAGCAGGGTGGGATATGACATTCATTGATATATTCTAACGGATGGTCAATCAAAAACGCCTCTAAATATTGCCAAGAGCCTTTCTCTGTGTATAAGAAATTATTTTTCCGCACAATCCCTTTTTTCCCGCTTTCATAAGAATATGCTCAAAAACTTTGACAGTACCTAACATCATAATTTCGAATTTAATAAACCTATCTTGACATTTCTCCTTTACTCATCTATAATAGCACAAAACAATACTTCATTCAAATAGAAATAATAAAATTTTTAATTCAGTTTTTATGAATTAACATTTTAGGAGAATGCATATGGAGTTAAAATATCTAAACACCTTTAAGACTATATTAGAAACGGGAAGTTTCCAAAAGGCAGCAGAATATCTAAATTACGCACAATCCACGATTACTCTTCAAATTCAGTTATTAGAGCAAGAGCTTTCAGTAAAACTGTTTGAAAAGATAGGGCGTAAAATGGAACTCACACACGCCGGCAAAGAATTAGTGCCGTATATTGATAACATATTAAATGCTGTTCAACAAATAGAGAACTACGGTAAAACAAATGAAGAATTGACGGGAACATTACGGATTGCTATGCCAGAAACCTTGCTTTCTTATCAAATGGTGCAGACTTTGACAGAATTTCGGCAAAAAGCTCCAAATATCAAGCTCTCCCTAAAATCTTTAAATTGTTATGACATTAGAGCACAGGTACTAAGTGGCAATGTCGATATTGGCTTACATTATGATATTGGGGGATATGGTGATTCAGTTGTAACGGAACGATTGCAGCAATACGAATTTGTTTTGGTGGGAAACCCGCAGCTTCATAAAGATGAAGTCGATTTTATTACCCAAAATCAGCGAAAAACCGTGTGCCTTTTATCAGACCAAAGCAGCTACTATTATAAAAAATTCAATAAATATCTGGAGGAACACAACATTATCATAGACAATGAGGTTGATCTTGTCAGTACCGAAGCCATAAAACAGCTTGTGAAAGGAAATTTAGGAATTGCATATTTACCTCGTTTCGCTGTTGAGCAGGAACTAAATTCAGGGATTATTCAAGAAATTCCTACCGCCATCCGCAACAAACATATTGGAACAGTTTGCAATTATCATAAAAACAAATGGATAACTCCTGCTATGGAGTTGTTTCTTCAACTTATTCGCACAGATAAAAGCGTGTGCTCCATTTAACAAATCGAAATCGAGAGGATAATACATAATGGAAATCATTAAAATATCAAGATAAATATAAAAATGACTTTATTACAATTAAACTTAGCTTGGATTGAGCGGTTTTATTAGGTAGAGCAATCTGATATAGATATGATTGAACATATAGACGAACATATCCAAAATGATGTTCTGCATTACTGGGGAGAGCGTTACGGGTAAATCATCGGGTCTGTTGTATCCCAGAGCCATTGTTAAATTTGCCTGTGCATCGGCGTCAATCAGCAGGACTTTGTTGCCCTGCTGTGCCAGACTGACACCCAGATTGACCGCCGTGGTGGTCTTGCCGACACCGCCTTTCTGATTGGTCAGAGCGATTACTTTGCAATTTGACATAGGTGCGTCCTCCTTTCGCATAGATTTAGCCACTTTGTCAAGGCGGCTATGTAACTGTACCAGAGAACGCAAAAAAGCCGCTTACTCTTAAAGAGGTTAAGAATAAGCGGCTTCATAAAGATGTGCCTTAGACATATTCAATTCTCTGCTTCTTGACGGGTGCGTTAGCGACTTTGAAGTTAATCTCGTCAACACAGTCCGCATATCTGCCTTGCTGTATAAGTTGGTTTTTCGCAGAAATTGCCCGAAATACAGCCCAAAGGCCTCGCAAGACGCAAGTCTTGCTGCGATTTTAAGCAATATTTACAGACGAAGTTCCTAAGCTACAAAACTGCGAAGCACTTAAAATTGTTAGATTTTTAGTTAGAATAAGGCATAAAAATACCATAAGGCTGACGCCTTATGGTATTTTTTAACGCAATTATAGCTGAAAAGATAATGATTTTAAGCAACACTTCGTTATCGCGCCTCAGCTTTCTAATGATACGCTTATTGTAATTCGGTTCTTAATCAAGGTCGATATACACCGTTACGGTAGTTTCTCTCCATTGATTTTTCCTTACATATTGTCCGTTAGCCTTTCGGTAGGCTGCTGCCTGCTCGAAAGACAGCGGTAATTCAAAGGAAAGAGAACTCCTATCTACTTTTGATAGCAGCCTGAGCAGCAGCAAGACGAGCAATCGGAACTCTGAATGGTGAGCATGATACATAATCAAGACCAATTTCGTGACAGAATTCAACTGAGCTTGGGTCACCGCCGTGCTCACCGCAGATACCGCAGTGAAGCTCTGGACGAGTAGCCTTACCATTTGTTACAGCCATTTCATAAGCTGACCAACACCTGTCTGGTCAAGTTTAGCGAATGGATCGTTCTCAAAGATCTTTGCATCATAGTAAGCGTCGAGGAACTTACCAGCATCGTCACGTGAGAAGCCGAATGTCATCTGTGTAAGGTCGTTTGTACCGAAGCAGAAGAAGTCAGCGTTAGCAGCGATCTCATCAGCTGTAAGAGCAGCTCTTGGAATCTCGATCATCGTACCAACTTCATACTTGAGGTCAGAACCAGCCTCAGCGATAACAGCGTCAGCAGTCTCAACAACAACCTTCTTAACGTACTTAAGCTCCTTAACATCGCCTACGAGAGGAATCATGATCTCAGGAACGATAGCCCAGTCAGGATGAGCGTTCTTAACATTGATAGCAGCCTTGATAACAGCCTTTGTCTGCATTTTAGCGATCTCAGGATATGTTACAGCAAGACGGCATCCTCTGTGACCCATCATTGGGTTGAATTCGTGGAGAGAATCAATGATAGCCTTGATTGTCTCAACAGACTTGCCCTGAGCGTCAGCGAGAGCCTTGATGTCAGCTTCTTCAGTAGGAACGAATTCGTGGAGAGGAGGATCGAGGAATCTGATAGTAACAGGGCAGCCCTCAAGAGCCTCATAAAGAGCCTCAAAGTCAGCCTGCTGATAAGGAAGAATCTTATCAAGAGCAGCTTCTCTCTCTTCAACAGTATCAGAGCAGATCATCTCACGGAAAGCAGCGATTCTGTCAGCATCAAAGAACATATGCTCAGTACGGCAGAGACCGATACCTTCAGCGCCGAGCTCTCTTGCCTTCTTAGCGTCAGCAGGAGTATCAGCGTTTGTTCTAACCTTAAGAGTTCTGTACTTATCTGCCCAGCCCATGATTCTTCCGAATGTACCAGCGATCTGTGCGTCAACAGTAGGAATGATACCCTCGTAGATGTTACCTGTAGAACCGTCGATAGAAATGAAGTCGCCTTCAACGAAAGTCTTGCCTGCGAGCGTAAACTTCTTGTTAGCTTCATCCATCTTGATGTCGCCGCAGCCTGATACGCAGCAAGTACCCATACCACGAGCAACAACAGCAGCGTGTGAAGTCATACCGCCACGAACTGTAAGGATACCCTGAGCAACCTTCATACCTGTGATATCCTCAGGTGAAGTTTCAAGACGAACAAGAACAACCTTTTCGCCCTTAGCAGCCCAAGCCTCAGCATCGTCAGCAGTAAATACAACCTTACCGCAAGCAGCACCAGGTGAAGCACCGAGTCCCTTGCCGATAGGAGTTGCAGCCTTAAGAGCAGCAGTATCGAACTGTGGGTGGAGAAGTGTATCGAGATTTCTTGGGTCGATCATAGCAACAGCTTCCTGCTCTGTCTTCATGCCCTCGTCAACGAGGTCGCAAGCGATCTGAAGAGCAGCCTGAGCAGTTCTCTTACCGTTTCTTGTCTGGAGCATATAGAGCTTACCGTGCTCAACAGTGAACTCCATATCCTGCATATCTCTGTAGTGGTTCTCCAGAGTTTCGCAAACCTTTGTAAACTCAGCGAATGCTTCAGGGAACTTCTGCTCCATTTCTGAAATGTGCATTGGTGTACGAACACCGGCAACAACGTCTTCGCCCTGTGCGTTTGTAAGGAATTCGCCCATGAGCTTCTTTTCGCCTGTAGCAGGGTCACGAGTAAATGCAACACCTGTACCGCAGTCGTCGCCCATGTTACCGAATGCCATTGACTGAACGTTAACAGCAGTACCCCATGAGAAAGGAATATCGTTATCTCTTCTGTAAACGTTAGCTCTTGGGTTGTCCCATGAACGGAATACAGCCTTGATAGCGCCCATGAGCTGCTCCTTAGGATCAGATGGGAAATCTGTACCGATTTTAGACTTATATTCAGCCTTGAACTGTGAAGCGAGTTCCTTAAGGTCGTCAGCGTCGAGTTCAACGTCCTGAGTAACGCCCTTCTTCTCCTTCATTTCGTCGATAAGCTCTTCAAAATACTTCTTACCAACTTCCATAACTACGTCGGAATACATCTGGATGAATCTTCTGTAGCAGTCCCAAGCCCATCTTGGATTGCCGGACTTAGCAGCGATTGTTTCAACAACAGTTTCATTAAGACCGAGGTTAAGGATTGTATCCATCATGCCGGGCATAGAAGCTCTTGCACCTGAACGAACAGAAACGAGAAGCGGATTTTCCTTATCGCCGAACTTCTTGCCTGTGATCTCTTCCATTTTAACGATATATTCGTTGATTTCAGCCTGAATCTCCTCACTGATACCGCCGTCCTCATAATACTGAGTACAAGCCTCTGTAGTGATAGTGAAGCCCTGAGGAACAGGGAGACCGATGTTAGTCATCTCAGCGAGGTTAGCACCCTTACCGCCGAGAAGTTCTCTCATGTTGGCATTACCTTCAGAAAAAAGGTAACAATACTTATTAGCCATAACGGGAAATACCTCCTAAAAAAATAAATAACTGATTTAGAATACTATACCCTTAACCCTGCAAATGAATAAATCTACAAGGGTGACGGTATAATGCGATAGAATTATAACATAATATAGGACAAATTACAAACATTTTTTGTTAAAAAATAATCTTTATTACTATTTATCTTGAAAAATATAAATTTTTGGTGCATAATTGTAAAAAGGAAAATATGTATTTGGAGGATTAATATATGAAATGTGCAATCATACTTGCAGGCGGTAAGGGCACAAGAATGAAGGCTGACTGTCCAAAGGTTATGTGCAATGTTCTGTTCAAGCCTATGATAAGCTATGTTATTGACGCTGTTAAAGAAGCAGGTGCTGAGGATATCTGTGTTATTACAGGATATAAGCATGAAGAAGTTGAGGCTTATCTCTCTGATGATATTAAGACTGCTCTTCAGGAGCCGCAGCTCGGCACAGGTCACGCTGTTATGCAGGCAGCTGAATTTATTAAGTCTCATAAGGATGATGAAATTTTAATCCTTAATGGCGACGGACCGCTTATGGACGCTGAAACAATCAACAAGGCTTACGATTACCATAAATCCAATAATAACTCAATCACACTTATAAGTGCAATGGTTGATGATACTGAGGGTATCGGTCATATCAAGCGTGATGAAAACGGTGTGCTTTTAAGAATTGTTGAGCATAAGGATGCAACACCTGAGGAAAAGAAAATCAACGAGTCAAATGCAGGCTGCTACTGGTTTAACGGTGCGGATCTTCTTTATGCACTGGGCAATATCACAAATAACAATGTGCAGAATGAGTACTATCTTACAGACTGTCTTGAAATTCTTATCGGTATAGGTAAAAATGCCGGTGCATATGTTGTTGAAAACAGTGATGTTGTACTCGGAGCAAATGACCGCAAACAGCTTAATGACCTCAATACTATAATGAGAAAGAAAATAAATACAGAGCTTATGCTTGACGGTGTTGACATTCCTTGTACAGACGGTGTTATTATCGGCAAGGATGTAAAAATCGGCAATTCAACTGTCATTCTTCCGAATACAATTATATTAGGCGATACGGTTATCGGCAGCGGCTGTACGATCGGTCCGAACACATATATTGATTGCTCATCTGTCGGTGATAATGTGATTCTTGACAACTGTAAAATTCTTGACAGCACGGTTGAGGACGGAGTTGATGCAGGTCCGTTCGTTAAGGTAAGAGCAAATTCAACACTGAAAAAAGGTGTTCATATCGGTAATTTTGTTGAGGTTAAGAATTCAACAGTGGGTGAAGGATCAAAAAGTGCACATCTGACCTATATCGGAGACAGTGATGTCGGTAGTGATGTAAACTTCGGCTGCGGTACGGTTACCTGCAATTATGACGGAAAAAATAAATTCCGCTGCAAAATCGGTGACGGCGCATTTATCGGATGCAATACAAATCTTATTGCACCTGTTGAGGTCGGTGAGCAGGCATATATTGCAGCAGGCTCAACCATTACAGACAGTATACCTGAAAAGGCACTGTCCATTGCACGTGCAAGACAAGTGATAAAGGAAGGCTGGGTTGATATCAAGAAACCCTACAAGGAGAAAAAGTAATTGAAAAAGCTATTGGCAATTGTTTTAGCTGCGGTTATTTTGGCTGTGGCACTTGCAGGCTGTAGTGAAACGGCTGATGTAAATGCAACAACCGAGTCAACAACTAAAGCAACAACAACTACAACGACTACAACAAGAACAACAGAAGATATAAATACTACCTTCAAGGAGGCGGCAACGGGCACCGTTTATCCTGCACTTGTAAAGGATAATGACGGTGATTATCCGTACAAGCTTTCTACATATAAAACCTATTATGATTCATCAAACAAAACACGAACGGTTAATATCGGCAATGCTGTGAGCAAACTTGATAGTCTGAAAATACCTGACGGCAGTACATTTTCTTTTAATCAGACAGTGGGTAAAAGAACGGTGCTTGCAGGCTATCAGGAGGCAAAGGTTGTTGAGGGTGATGAATTTGTGGACGGTCTCGGCGGCGGTATTTGTCAGGTGAGTTCAACGATTTTCCAGGCAGTGCTTCGTGCCAATATGAATATAACCGTCCGTGCTCCGCATTCGCTGGAAATCAGCTATGTACCGCTGGGTGCAGATGCAACTGTACAGTGGAATTCACAGGATTTCCAGTTTAAAAACAATTCCGGCAGTGATATCAGGCTGAGTGTCTCCGCCTCAAAGGGGGTACTCATCTGTGATGTGTATGCAAAGGATAATGTGGATATCGGCAAAGTTGATATCAAGGTTTCAAAGGACGGTGCAAGCTATGTTCTTACCCGTTCTGTAAATGGAGATGTGAATTATACAGCCTACAGTAAATACGGCAAGCCGAAAACCACAACTACTGCAAAAGCAACCACTGCGAAAAAAGCAGATTGATTAATTATAATATATAGAGAAAACGGATATTTTGCATTTTGCAGGATGTCCGTTTTTTTGTTGAATGTTCATTTATTAATTTTTTATTAAGTGTATTGACAGAACAGAGTTTTATATGCTATATTGCAACTGTGATAGTAAAGATATCACAGTTGCTTTTCATTTTAACAGAAGGGGATGATATAGTGATTTTAATTGATTCTCACAGCCGTGTGCCGATTTACGAGCAAATCAAGGAGCAGATTATAATGCTTATTAATACCGGCATCTATAAATCAAATGATCAGCTTCCGTCAATACGAAGTCTGTCAAAGGAGCTTAATATAAATGTGAATACAATAAAGCGTGCCTTTGCAGAGCTTGAGATTGACGAGGTAGTATATTCAGTACCCGGCAAGGGAATATTTGTCAGCGAAAACCCTATAGGAAATAAAATGATTGTTGATTCGGCACTGAAGGACATCCGTGTTGTTTTGACATCCGGTAAGGCTAAAGGTGTCGGCAGAGATGCGGTAGACTCTCTGGTTGACGAAATCTATAAGGCTGGTGATAAAAATGATTGAGATTAAAAATGTTACTAAAAAATTCGGCGATTTTACCGCTATTGAAAATATAAATATGCAAATTGAGGAATCCTCCATTTACGGACTGGTGGGGTATAACGGTGCAGGCAAGACCACACTGCTGAAAACCTGCACAGGAATATATAAGCCTGAAAACGGAGAAGTTTTAATTGACGGAGAAAATGTTTATGACAACGGAAAAATCCGAAACAATATTTTCTTTATCCCAGATGAGCTTTATTTTCCGCGAGGTGCTACGCTTGGTAAGATGCGGAATTTTTATAAAGGTTACTATGAAAATTTTTCAGATAAGGTTTTCTATAAAATGACGGACGCGATGGGTCTCAGCCCGAGTGCCGGTCTGCAGTCCTTTTCAAAGGGTATGCAAAGGCAGGCGGAAATTATCCTTGCAATGGCAACAAGACCGAAGTATCTGTTCTTTGATGAGGTATTTGACGGTATTGACCCACAGAAAAGAAATCTCTGCAAAAAGCTTTTTATAGAATATATGGCAGAAACGCAGTGCACCATTCTGATGAGCAGCCACAATCTGCAGGAGGTTGCAGACCTTTGTGACCACGTGGCGCTTATAAACGGTAAAAATCTTACTCTTGATGTTTCTGTTGATGATGCAAGCAGTGCTTATAAAAAGTACAGAATTATTTTTGACAGGGATGTTACTGTTGAGGATTTTTCAGCTATTACTTATAAGGACCTGACCATTGAAAGCAGAATGGTGTCAGTAATTGTGGACAGCCAAATGGATTCAAAGGTGTTTGAAGCACTTAACCCTGTTCATATGGACAGTGTTAACCTTTCACTTGAGGAAGTATTTTTAAATGAAATGGAGGACAGAAAATATGACATCTCATCCATATTCAGCGAGTAAGCACGCTGCAAAATATGATTTCAAAAAAGCACTGGAAAGTATTATCGTTCCCACTGTCCTTACATTTGCTTTATCCTTCTATTCTTTCATTATAAGTCCGATGGGAGCATTCTGGTTCTATCTGAAAAACGGTGGAGGCTTTGACCTTGAAAAGCTCAGGAAAGATATTCAGCTTTGTCTTGTAAATACAAATTTCAGCTACAGCGGTTATAATAATTATGGAATTATGCTTGGACTGGCGTTTATGCTGCTGGGCATACTTTTCGCACTGTTCAGCTTTAAATTTATTATGCGGAAAAAGCAAGTAAATGTTTTTCTTTCCTCACCTGTTGACAGGCGGACAATGTATAAAAACAGAGTTGTTTCCTCTTTCTTAATGATGGCCGGTGCAATTGTAATACCTATAATAGCGGATATTATTATAAATGCCTGTTTAGTAGGTCATTTCGGTTATGTGCTTCGGTGCGGTGTGCTCCTGTTTGCAGAATGCTTTATTTATACGGCGGCAGGCTTTGCCTTAATGTCACTGGCAATGTCCTTTTGCACCACTGTAGTGGAAAGTATTTTCTTCTGCGGTGCAGTTGCAGGCGTACCGACATCTGTTTCCTATTTTATTCATTCATTATGCTATACGTTTTTAAGCGGATATAATCATAAGTCTTTAATTCATTTTTATTATGATGAGGCGTTTTTTGCAAAACCGAGTCTGCTGCATTATACATCCCTGATTAATCCTTTGATATTAGGTAAGGCTTTTGGTGCTGATTACAGTCTTAGTGATAATATTATTGAGTTTGTTCACAGAGGTAATGAACAATATGTTGTTGACAGCTATTCTGTTTTGGGCGGAGTCGCAGCTGGTGTATCGAATACGAATACAGGATATGAAAATATGCCGTTCAGCTATATTCTTCCTCTTATCGTATGGGCAGTAATCAGTATTGGAATCATTTTTATTGCAAGGAAGCTGTTTATCAATATCAAGGCTGAGAATGCAGGTGTTCACGGAACAAGACCTGCTGCCGCAAGGCTTTTTGCAGCGGAGGTTATGGTTGTACTGTTTGCATCCCTTGTGGGCGGCTTCGGTATAACAAGCAGAATAATTGTTATCAGCAACAATACTTTAAATATTGTAACAGGTATGGTATTGGTTTTTATTATATACTTTATTATTATGGCAATCTGCAGAAGAAGCATTAAGCCTAAGCTCAGGGAGCTGATTGTACCTGTGTCAACGATTGCCGTAAGCGGTATAATGATTGCCGTTCTCTCCACAGGCGGTCTTGGCTATTCAACCTATATTCCTGATGTTGAGGATATAGATAAGGCAGCCATTACTACGGACATTACGGATATAACAACCTGTGAGGTTCTTTTAAACCCATATTCTGATTCCTATATAGACAGTCTTTTCCAAAATACAGAAAACAGTGCGATAGGTCCTTTTACAGACAAGGAAGATATTGAAAAATTTGTTGAAATCAATAAAGATATTATCGCGCAAGAGGAGAGCAGTACCATCACAAAGGGTATTTATGTTTGCTACGAGCTGAAGAACGGTCGTATTGTAAGCAGATATTATGACATAAAATCCGATGATATTGCGTACAAAATATTGTCCCTGCGTGACAGCAAGGCTGAACGTGAGGAGCTTGAATATATGCTCTGCGGTGATTCCGAAAATTCACCATTTGATAAAAAAATGAAAAATTCTAATATGGATACCTATGGATTTTTCGCTAACGACAGCGAATCGAACATTGAACAGCTGTTTAAAAAGGGTATTGTTTACGCAATCAATTCCGCAAACATTAACAGCGGAAATAAGATAAAGAATACGCCTGAGCTCAGAAAGGCACTGCTTGATGATTTGTTAAGTCAGACCTATGAGCAGCGATTCAAGCCTGAAGAGGCAGCAATCGGCGGACTTCTGTTCAGTAATTACAATGATATTGAGACGGATTCATATACTGAAGAAAATTCAGATGTCTATAAAACATCAAGGGAACAGGGCTGGTATATATATCCGTCTATGGAAAATACCGTTAATTATCTTAAATCAACAGGCGAATATAAACTGTTTGAGGTTCAGGATGAGGTAGAATCGGTAAGCATTGCAAGCTTTAAAAGCATTAAGGGTCGACAGGCACAGAACTGGAATAATATATTCTATATTACCAGTCAGTTCTCCTCTTCAAATCAGAGCATTGAAAGCAGTGAAATTGTAGATTATTATTATGATGATTATGTTGAAACTGCAATGAAGAGCTATTTCAGCAATGCTAAGGTTGTTAAAGATGAAAAGCAGATTGATGAGCTCCTGTCACATTCAAGGATATACAGCCGGATAGATGATAATGATTATATTGTTATGATTAAGTATAAGAAAACAGGCTATGTCACAAAGATGATACCTGCCGACGAAATGCCTCAGTGGGCAGTTCAGAAAAACTCGTAAAAGTTGATAAGCAAAAAATACCTGTCTTACAAAGACAGGTATTTTTTGTTGATAAAAAAGATTTTTAAGATTATTATATAATTGTGTCAACTTTTGCTGCTCTGACCGTACTACTTAACAGGTAACGCGATTTAAATCACAATTTACCTGATTAAAAGGGAGGTGTGTTGTTTGGATAGTAATAATAAAAGGAAAGCTGTTCAGGATAGATTTACACAAATATATAATGAATACAAAAGTCCTATTTATAAAATGTGCCTTGTTAAACTGAAGGACAAGGACAGTGCGGAGGATTGTATGCAGAATGCATTTATGGTTTTATACAAAAAAATGCTCAGCGGCGAAGAAATTAAGAATCCGAGAGCCTTTCTTTATAAAACTTCAGGCAACTTTGTTTTAAAATGCTTTGAAGAAAAGACAAAAAGCAATAACCGGATAGTTCCTATTTCGGATTATGAGGATAAGCTTGTTGACGAGCAGAATAAAATGGACAGCAATATTGATTATGAAATGCTCAATAAACAGTTGAATACGATTCTCACACCTGACGAGCAGCAACTCCTGGCATATAAATACATATATGATTTTACCATTGAAGAAACGGCAAAAAGACTTAATATCTCCAAAACAGCGGCAGCAAAACGTCTGCAGCGTCTGAGAGAAAAAATAAAGCAATCGGTTAGTATTGACTGGTAGAAAGGAGAAATAATATGAATAATTTGGTTAATGAAAAGGTTATCAACTCCCTTTTTGATGATAAGGATTTTAATACAGAGCTTAAGGCAATGCTTAACAAAATGATTGATGAAGAGCTTGAAAAGGATACGGATGATATAGACTGTGATTTGATTGATGAATGCACAGATATGCTGATTGAGCTTGAGCAGAAGGAAGATAATGGTTTTGCAGTTTTAATTCCGATGATGAGCAGTGATAAAATTATGGCAGCCTGCAAAACAAACGGTTTTAAATATCTGAGTCGTGGTATGCGTGCATCACTTATTGCCTGCATCATTCTTTTGTCTGCCTTAACTGCCAATACAGTTATTGCTAAGGTGTTTGATTATAATGTTGCACAGGAGGTTGTGAATTCTATTTCAGAAAAGTTTCAGGACTGGGGCATCATAGCAAGTGCCGATGAAGAGGATGAAATCGTTGTTGATAAAATGCCTGTCACAACAACTGAGAAACACGTTGAATCAACAACTCAGCCTGCAACAAAAGCAGAAAAGAAACAGCCGGCAGCGGTACAGGCAACAACCGAAAAAGCAAAAAGTGAAATACCTGCACAGACGACCACCAAGCCTGAAATAAAGAATGTGGTTGTTGAGATTAAAGAGGATGCAAAGCCTGTTGCACTGCGTCTTGAATTTTCAAAGGACTTTAAGACAGAATATCTCTGGGGTGAGAGTCTTGACACAAGAGGTCTGACTGTCACAGCGGTTTATGACGGCGGAGCAACAAGAACGGTTAATACCGCAGATTGCACTTTCAAGGGCTATAATAAGGCATTGGAGGGCACGCAGAAAATCGTTGTTACGTATGACGGCGCAAGTGCTGGTTTTGAAATTACGCTTAAGAAAACTGCCCATAAGACAGAGCGAACGGTTACAGGTGTGCAGGCGTCCTTCCCTACAAAGCTGATTTATACTACAGAGGATACAAAGCTGAGCCTTGACGGGATGAGAGCTAAGCTCTTGTATTCCGACGGCAGCTATTCCGACTGGTATTATCCGTATGATATGAAGATTATCAAGAATGCTGATTTTTCACAAATCGGAGCACAGACCATAAAGGTAAGAATTGCTGATAAGGCTGATTTTGAATTTGAAATTGTTGTCAAAGCTGCTGAGGTGTTAGTAAAGGATATTGAAAAAATAAGTATAGAGACCAGTCGCTTTTATGTCGGGGATGATTTGAGCAATTTTTATATCTATGTTTATTACAAGAATGCACCTGAAGAAAAAATATATTATTCAGATGATGAAGAGTCCTTTATCGTTTTGGGACTGGATACATCCATTGAAACACTGGGAACCTCAAAAGCCTTTACTGTATATTATAAAGGGTTTGCTGTATCGGCAAGATATACTGTTGTAAGCAGAAATGTAGTGCTTGACGCAGATATAATTCCTAATGCGTATACAAATGCAGGTCCAAAATTCCTGTATTATTATGGAGAGGATTTGGGTATCGGTAAAAATGCGAATGCTGTGGATGGTGTATCAAGTCTTAAGTCAAGCCAGCCGATAGACGGCAAATTCAATTGGGATATCGTCAACGGATGCACATGGAAACTTCGTGCTCATTTCAGTGATAGTATGTCAAATACTTCCCATTCTTATTTTTCACCATATGAACTTGACTTTTACGGCTATGATCCTTACACGCTTGGCTATCAGTTAATAGATATATTTTATGATGGTACATACCTTATGTCTATGAATGTTTTTGTTTACGGTGACGAAGGGTATGCACCATCACGCAGAACAGAAACATATGTAACCTTTGGTAATGAAAAGACGCAGATGCAAACAAGATATTGGCTTAAATGTATGGGTGATGGTGTATTATCAGATGAACATAGACTTGATGATTTATATAAGAAATATAATTACAACCCAAACAGTGCTTTTGCCAAACCATCCAAAGCTATGCAGGAGGACGAATGGTATAAAATACAGACAGGACAAAATTATCTGTATGCACAGCTTGATGATGAAAATGCAAGCGGCTGGCAGACTGCAACACTTACCCTGCCTGATGGTACGGTATACCCTTACAAGATTTGCCATGTTTATGAGGTTACTGATTTTTATGTAGGAAATAAGCCTGAGCTGTTAGAGATAAATATGGATAATATTTTAAATCCGGATTTCAGTAATTTGGAATTTCAGGCGACATTTTCAGACGGAACTTTGAATAATTTGTCCGTTGATGATGTTATATGGGCATTCAGTATTAAAAATAATGTTGAGGATGATGCATCGGATAATACCTTTAATGGCGGAACAATAACAGAAAACAGCCCTATTAATTCTGCTTTTTGCAGTGTGCAGTTTGGTCTTGATAGAAATAAATATTTATACAGCTCAACTTATTTCAATAAAATAAGTGCTTATTGCTACAAGAACGGATATGAAGATTTTAATCTTATTGTGGAGCCTGATTATTCCAGTGATGAGGATACCTTTGTTATCGGAACAAGTACTGAGGATATCATAAAGCGTTACACTTATAAGCTGCAGTCCTATGAAAACTTTACAAGAGCTCAGGACGAACAGGTTACGCTGAGCAATATTGATACCGATAAGGCAGGCACATACGAGTCTACCTTTACGGTAACGCTGGACGGAAAGACATATTCAGATACAAGAACAATATATATTGTAGAATCGTTCAACAATCAAGGCTTTAAAATGACTTATGATGCAAATCAAGGAAAGACTTTTATAGCGGGCGATGAGTTTGATGCAAGTGAAAGCAAGTTCATATATACCTTTAAAAACGGTAAAACCGTTGATGTGTCACCGTCAGATGTTTACATCAAAATAGAAGTCGGTGGTAAGGACACAACTGTTGGAGAGAATTCGGGAAACACAATACGTGTAAGATATTCTTATAATGGCTATAACTTTTCTCAATATTACTATATGTGGGGTGTAATTGATTCTCTGAATTTCAGATACGATAAAAATAAAAACGGTATTTATGCATATTGGACAGAAATAGAAGATGCTGAATATTACAACGTAACGGTTGCGAAATGGATAGAGACAACAAGAGAATATGAAAAGTATACCTATAAGGCGACCAAAAATAATATCCTGATTGATACGAATCTTGTGAATGGTGCAAATCAGCGGATTTCATTGTATGTTACAGCTGTTCGGACCAAAGACGGCAAAGAAATATTCGGACGGGAAAAGCAGGAAAATTCAAGAGTAACAATTACGGATTACATACCTCCTGAAAACTAAAAAAGTACAGCAAGGGAAACCTTGCTGTACTTTTTTGACTTTATTTATCTTATAACCCACAAATTGTTTATCTGATTATATATATCATCATAGTCCCACTCTTTTTCGGAATTTGAATAGCTGTTAGGGTCATTGATTTTTATTTTTCCGTTTTCATATCCTGTCAGTACAATAAAGTGACCTGTTGCCGTAAATACACCGGGACCCATTATACAGATAATCGGATTGCCGACCTCTAAATTGTTAATGATACGCTGTTCGTCAAGAGGGATTTCCGTTACATCAAGCCCCAGCTTTTTACCGCCTTCGCTGATTAGCGTCCACAGTGAACCGTGCCCTTTAACGCAGTAGCCGTTTTTCTTTGCCCAATCAATCATATAGTCAGGTGAATATTTGGTGTCCTGCAAAAGATATACAGATACCATTGAAAGGCAGACAGGTCCGCAGGCAGTTAAGCCTGCCACATCATCGCCATACATTTCGTACCCCCAGCGCTTGTCCCACTGCATAAAAAGGGGTACGGATTTACAGTTCCTGTATTCGCTGAAATCAACCTTGTGGTCTTTATCCTTTTCCTCAGGATAAGAAAGGACAAAATCCTTTGCTTCACTGTTTCTGCCAAGCAGTTCGATAAGGCTCTCAGGATAATCGTCAAGGCTGAAACGGTGTTTTTCTGCATAGTCACTTACTGCCTTTTTTGCAGTATCGTAATCGGTAATGCTTTTATCCTTTGTGTAGATTACATTGTTCTGTGAATCGGCAGAGTTTGACCTCACAACGAAAAAGGAAACGGCACCGCCGATTATTAAAATAATGATAACGGACAGTATCAGCAGTCTGCCCTGTTTGTCGGTTTTCTGATTTCTTTTATTATACATAATTTTTAAACCTCCTCTTCTTTGGCTAAATTATATCAAAAAGGAGGTTTATTTGTTTTAAGTATTATTATCGGAATTCTTAAGATTTTCTTACAAATTAAGTGTGACAGTAAAGGTTGTGTAATAATCATCACTCTGTGCGGTGATTGTACCGCCGTGCAGCTCAACAATCTGTTTTGCAATTGCAAGTCCGAGCCCTGCACCGCCTGTGGCACTTGTGCGTGCATTGTCAGCTCTGAAGAATTTTTCAAAAATCATATTCAGCTTCTGCTTAGGGATTTTGTCACCGTGATTTTTAAAGGTGATGATTACCTTTCCGTTTTGTGTATGAGCCGAAATTGTGATCTGTGAATTCGGATAGCTGTAGTTGACTGCATTTCGCATAAGATTGTCAAAAACTCTTGAAAGCTTATCGGCATCACCCACAATATGAATTCGGCTCTGAATGGATACGTTGCAGCTCAAACCTCTTTCTTTCAGAACAGGATAAAATTCCTCTGCCATCTGACTGATCATCATCGTTAAATCAATGTGATTGTTTTCAAGAGCGATCGACTGTAGATTGAATCTGGTGATATCGAAAAATTCGTTGATAAGCTGTTCAAGTCTGTACGCCTTTTCAAGGGTGATATCCGTGTACTTTGCACGGTATTCCGCAGGCAATTCAGGTGCTTCCTTCAAAAGGGTAAGATAACCTACGATTGATGTCAGCGGTGTTTTTAAATCGTGGGCAAGATAAACAACCAAATCATTTTTACGCTGTTCGGATTCCTGCGCAAGGTATTCACGGTATTTGAGGGCATTTTTAATATTGCTCTGTGTTTTGGTATGTATGGGTTTAATCATTCTCGGCAGGTCAGGTGCAATATAATCGTCATCCAGTATGCCTGAAAAAGCATCATAGCTTTTGTCGAGAAAGCCTGCAGTCCTTGAAAGGTAAATCAGGCTGATAATCAGAGCGAGTATTAAATACAGTCCGACCGAGCAGGCAAGGTATAATAAAACATAAAAATCGTAATCGGCAGAAACATCGTAAATAAAGATATTGTCTTTAATATTATCAAGAAAAGTTAAAATCGAATCGGCTAAAATCAGTGTTAAAAATATCCATAAAACAGCTGAAAGAATCAGGGTGAGAAAATATTTTAAAAGGATTTTTGTTTTTAATTTTCTGTTATTTCTTTTCAATTTTATATCCTACTCCCCATACAGTTTTGATAAATTTCGGATTCCTTGACGGTTCATTCAGCTTTTCGCGTATTCGCCGGATATGTACCATAACCGTGTTGTTGCAGTCCAGATATTTTTCGCCCCACACCTTTTCGAAGATTTCTTCCGTTGAAACAACTTTGTTTGCATTTTCGCAGAGCAACCACATGATTTTGAATTCAATCGGTGTAAGCTGTACAGGCTTTTCATAAAGGGTGCAAAGATGAGTGTCCTTGTTTACAATCAGTCCCGCATAGTCAAATATATTTTCATTTCTTTTGCTGTTGCCGTAGCAGGTGTATCTTCTCAGCTGCGCCTTAACACGTGATACCATTTCAAGGGGATTGAATGGCTTGGTGATGTAATCGTCGGCACCAAGAGTAAGCCCTGTGATTTTATCAGTATCTTCAACTCTTGCTGTCAGCATAATTACAGGGAAAAGCAGTCCTTTTTCACGTATCTTCCGCAGTATGGTAAAGCCGTCTGTGTCAGGCAGCATTACATCAAGGAGTGCCAGGTCAATCTGTTCAGTGTCAATGCATTCAAGTGCAGCCTTTGATTTGTAGAATTTGAAAATGGTGTACCCCTCATTTTTCAGGAATACCTCAACTAAATCTGCAATTTCCGCCTCATCATCAAGAACAAGAATGTTCATATTTTCACTCCCCTTTTATAATATTTATATTATATCATTTGTATTTCTTTCCTGCAATAGAAATACCTCCCGGAAAAGCTGAGGTATCGTCCCGTAATATTGAAAAAACATATGGGCGGATATTGAATCCGCCCATACGATATTTCAATGGTGTTTCTGTTTATTTGCAGGAATCGGCGTTCTCGAGACCCTTTTTGTTTATATTATTACATTAGGCAATAGAGAGAAATCCGAACCTGCCCCAAATGCAGAATTAAAGCGAATTTATGAAGTTTTCGCTGTTGCCTTGCGTCAGCAAGGCTGCCATCTCAAAAATCAAAATTCATCTTTACTTCAAACATTTTGGGTCTGCGAGTTTAAATTGTGCCTATTTGTTCTTAATCAAGGCACAAAAACGCAGGAATACTTTTTGTATTCCGAGTGTTTTTAACACTGAATAAGGGCAAATAGGACAATTTAAACCAGAGTTCGGTTTACTCTTTATTGCCTAAACAAAAGTTTATCTTATGCCGTATTTTTCAATAACATAATCCATATCCTTATCGCCTCTGCCCGAGAGATTGATAAGAATAGAGCCTTTATCCATTTCCTTTGCAAGTTTCATACTGTAAGCAACAGCATGAGAGCTTTCAATTGCAGGAATAATACCCTCAAGTCTTGAAAGGGTATAAAATGCATCTATTGTATCATCGTCGTTTACAGTGCCATATTTAACTCTGCCAAGATCGTGTAAAAATGCGTGCTCAGGACCTGATGACGGATAATCAAGACCGCTTGCAACAGAATATACAGGTGCAGGCTCGCCGTTTTCATCCTTAAGCATAATACTGTTGAATCCGTGCATAATACCCTCTGTGCCATAGGTAAGACTGGCTGCATGGTCACCAAGCTTTTCTCCTCTGCCTAAAGGCTCAACACCGTAAATATCAACAGGGTCATTCAGAAATCCGGAGAAAATTCCCATTGCATTTGAACCGCCGCCTACACAAGCAACAACGGCATCAGGCAATTCGCCTGTCATTTCAAGGAACTGCTCCCTTGCCTCAATTCCCACAACGCTCTGAAAATCACGCACCATCATTGGGAATGGGTGAGGACCGACAACTGAACCAATGCAGTAAATCGCATCCTTATATTCATTGCAGTATGCAGTAAATGCTGCGTCAACAGCTTCTTTGAGTGTTTGCAGACCATCAGTAACCTCAATAACATTTGCACCGAGAATTTTCATTCTTGCAACATTAGGAGCCTGCTTTTTTATATCAACAGCACCCATATATATGTCACATTCAAGTCCGAAATATGCAGCAGCAGTAGCAAGTGCTACACCGTGCTGACCTGCACCTGTTTCAGCGATAACCTTTTTCTTACCCATATATTTAGCAAGCAAAGCTTCGCCCATACAGTGATTCAGTTTGTGTGCTCCCGTATGGTTAAGATCCTCACGCTTTACGTAAAGCTGAACGTTACCGAACTGACCTGACAGTCTTTCAAGGTAAGAAATCGGTGTAGGTCTGCCCTGAAATTCCTTGCGGATACGGCGAAGCTCGCTTATAAATTTGCCTGATTTGCTTATTGCATAATAGGCGTTTGTGATTTCCTCCATAGCCTTCTGAAGCTCAGGCGAAATATATGAGCCGCCGTACTTTCCGAAAAAGCCTGACTCGTCCGGATAATTTTTAAAATAGGTGTCAAAATTAACGTTATTATATTTCATTTTAGTTTCCTCCAAAAAATAATTATAAATATTTTAAATGTTCTGTAAATTCTTATTATATAGCTTATACACGGATTCGTTTTTCATAAATAAATACAATTAAGTTCGCCATCGTTTTGTTAAGAGCATATAATTTCCTCCTGTAAAAATCTTTTAAATGAAAGATTAAAAATAAAAAAGTCCTTGATAATACGATAAACGTATTATCAAGGACGAAATTACATTCCGCGGTGCCACCTTGATTTATGGGACTCCATACTCTTTGCAAGATACTATCATATCTCCGACCACTGACGTAGGCCATCACGTTACGGAATACTCAGCACAAGCCTTTCACCGTACCCTCAGCGGTCCATTTAATAAGCCGTTTAATACTCCATTCGCAGCATCAGGAGTTCTCTGTAATTGCGTATCTTATTTTTATCTCCGCCTCATCGGTTTGGATATTTAATTTTTCTTTATAATATCATTTGTTATTGTTTTTGTCAACTGTGATTTTTCTGTTTTTGTGAAAAAATAGAAAAATGTATAGTATGTTGAACAATATAAAAGAAATCAGCAGTGTCAGATCGGACTCAATATTTTCATTCGGCTCAGCCAACTCATAGTAATGAACTATGTTAAATGCCCAAAGCAGCAGGTACGTAATATAAGCCGATATAGCCGATAAAATTATGGATGCTGCCAGCTTAAGAATTATTTTCAATTGTATCACCTCAATCAGATGATAACACAGAAATTCAGTTTATGCTATCCACTTGATGTGGATTTTATCTATTTACAGTGGATTATCTGTAAGCAGCAATCTTGCAAATGCATTTTCCAGCGTTGAGTTGTAAATGATATTACCAAAGTCTTTTGCGCTTTCATAGTCTGCACTTGATTTTGAGGTTACAAAATAAAAGGGTATATTTTCCTTTTGGCACTTGGCGGCAAATTCAGCAGCATTTTCAGGTGCTGTTGCCGAATGATACATTGTGTGCAGCACGGCGTCAACCGAATCCAGATTAAAGTTGCTGTAATCAATGCCTACATGAGGTGTGATTATTAGAATGTTTTTGTTGTGCAGCACAGGATTTTTTATAAAATCAGACTGCCTGCCGACAGTGAAGAACTCGTCATTTTCACCTGCACTGACGGTTCTTACTGCTCTGAAAAGCTTATCATAGCTTATATAAACACCCTCAACTCTGTCGCAGATAAAGTCAACCGCATTTTCAAAATTCTGAATGGCATTTGAGGTTTTGTCCTCGACAGGCTTGTCGGAAGCCACAAGAACAATCCTCCTGTTGTAAAAAATGTTGCCCAGCAGTGCACCTGTGTATGCAAGGGTATCTGAGCCGTGAAGAATAATAATACCTGTGTACTTTTCAAAATCAACTGTGTTTAAATAGTCAATCAGCTTTTGCCATAAATCAATGCGGATATTTTCAGATAAAACAGAAAATGGTGACACACATTCAAAGCTTACGTCCTTTTTTTCAATATAATCAAGAATTTTAAATGGATTGTCAAGGCGTATATTATCGTCCTTAACACAGGCAATTGTACCGCCTGTGCCCACTACAAGAATTTTTTTCATAGTATCACCATTATCATTTTACGTTTTTGTTTCAGTAATGTTATTGAAATTCTGTATGATCAGGCTTTTGCGCCTGCCCATATATTTCAGGGAGGGTACAGAGACCCTCCCTTACGGCTTTTATTATTTTGTGAAAAATACTTTGAATGCCTTATATGCCATATAGGTATCAATTTTGCTGACAATTTCATATGGTGAATGCATGGAAAGCACAGGAACGCCCACATCAATTACATCAACATCAAGGTTTGCGATATACATAGCAACCGTTCCGCCGCCGCCTGCATCAACCTTACCGAGCTCACCGCTCTGCCACAGTACGCCGTTTGATTCCATAAGATTTTTAACAAAGCTTACATATTCTGCGGATGCATCACTTGTGCCGCTCTTACCGCGTGCACCTGTGAACTTCGTCACAACAACACCTTCATTAATAAAGGATGCGTTGTTTTTTTCAAACGGACCCGGCCATGTTGGGTCAAATGCAGCATTAACATCAGCTGAAAGACATTTTGAATTGGAAAGAACATCTCTTCCCTCATAACCCTCAAGGCGCGCAAGGTCTGAAATGAAATATTTGAGATAGCTTGAATTCAGGCCGGTGTTTCCGTCTGAGCCTGTTTCTTCTTTATCTGTCAGAATAGTGATTGCTGTGTATTCAGGTACACCGTCAATATCGAAAATTGCCTGCATTGCAGGGTAAGAGCAAACACGGTCATCGTGACCGTAACCGCCGATCAGACTTCTGTCAAAGCCGATATCATCCACAGTGAAAGCAGGTACAAGCTCCAGCTCAGCAGAAAGGAAATCACGTTCAACGATACCGTATTTTTCATAGAGAAGGTTAAGGATATTAAGCTTGATTTTTTCACTTTCCTTATCATCCTTGAAAGGACGTGAGCCGATCACAACATTAAGCTCCTCACCCTTTACAATCTCATTTGCCTTGCGTGACATCTGTTCTGCACCGAGATGCGGAAGAATGTCGGTAATGCAGAATTTAGGGTCACCAGGATCTTCGCCGACTTTTACATCAACATAAGTTCCGTCGTTTTTGCAGATTCTGCCGTGCAGTGAAAGTGGGATAGCTGTCCACTGATATTTTTTGATTCCGCCGTAATAATGTGTTTTGAAAAATCCGAGTGAGCCGTCCTCATAAACAGGGCACTGTTTAAGGTCAAGTCTCGGTGAATCAATATGTGCCGCACTGATTCTTACGCCGTCCTTAACAGGTCTTGAACCTTTGACGCAGAGAATGATTGCCTTTCCTCTGTTGAAATAGTAAACCTTTGAGCCTGCTTCAAGCTTGTTTCCGAATTTATCAAATTCAGTGAATCCGTTTGCTTTTGCAAGCTCCAGAGCTGATTTTGCAAATTCTCTTTCTGTTTTGTTTTCAAAAAGGAATTTTTTATATCCCTCGCAAAAGTTGTCGCAGATTTTAAGCTCCTCGTCGCTCATAAAGTCAACGCCGTTTTCCTTTTTGTAGAAAAGCTTTTCCTTGAGCTCCTGAGCCTTTGTTTTTTCACTCATAGTATTTCCTCCATAATTTTTTTGATTTGTATATCAATATTTTCGCCATTGTTATAGATAACAAAGTCGGAATGATTTATATAGTATTCCTCGTCAAGCTGAGCGTTAAGCCTTGCATCAGCCTGCTCTTTCGTGATTCCGTCACGCTCCGTAATGCGTTTTAAACGTATATCATATGGAGCAATAACGCTGATTACCTTATAGCATTTTGACTGTGCACCAGCCTCAAAAAGCTGCGGCGCATCAAGCACAGCTAAAGGCTCTGCCGCCTTTTCACAAAGGGCAATCACCTCAGGGTGAACCATTTTGTTCAGCTTGTCTGTGTTTTCCTTTGAGAAAAATGCAATTTCGGCAAGTCTTTTTCTGTCAAGAGCATTACCTTTAAATATATCATTCCCAAATTCCGCAGCAAGTTTCTGCAAAAGTTCAGCATTATTATTATAAATTTTCTTTACAAATTTATCACAGTCCAAAACATTGAAGCCGAGTGCTGAAAGACGCTCTCCTACATAGCCCTTTCCTGCACCGCTCTGACCAGTCAAGCCTATGAAAAACGGCTTTTTCAAATCAATGATGTTGAAAGCAGCAGCACGGATAAGCCTGTTGTAAACTGCCATTCCCACGCCTGTTGCATTCGGAATTCTGGCGTAAACCCTTTTTGCGCCCATTTCGTCAAGCTGTCTGAGTGCGTCAAAGAGTTCCCTTGCTTGAGATAAATCATCATTCTCTCTGCCGAAGGTAACCTTTGGTATAGTTATATTATCCTCTTCAAAGCAAAGCGCAAAAGCATCTTGTCTTGAATTTACAAAATCCTCATATGCCTTTTTGTCCGCATCTACGATGATAACCTTTGCCTTTGGTGCATAGTGCTTGTATTTCATACCGGGAGAGGCGGCAACCTCATCGTTTTTCATACCCTCAAGAACGGCACGTGCCACATCAACTCTGCCGATAACCTCTTCAATCATTTCTCTTGTAACCGCACCGGGACGGAGTAAGGTCGGTGTTTCGGTCGCAAGGGTGATTACCGTTGATTCCACTCCGAATGCACAGTCACCGCCGTCGATGATTGCGTCAATCTTACCGCTCATATCGTCGATAACATATTTTGCCTTTGTCGGTGACGGCAAGCCTGACGTGTTCGCACTTGGTGCCGCCACAGGGCAGCCTGCTGCTTTAATCAACCTGCGTGCCGTCTCATTTTCAGGCATACGCACGGCAACCGTGTCAAGTCCGCCGGATACAACCTTGCCGACTTTTTCACTCTTCGGCAGAATGATTGTTAACGGTGCAGGGAAAAATTTGTCGATAAGCGCTTGTGCCTTCGGTGTTATTTCCTTTACAAGGGGTGCAATGTCCGCTTTGTCGCTTACGTGCACAATCAGCGGATTGTCACTGGGTCTGCCCTTTGCAGTGTAAATGCTTTTTACTGCCTCATCATCCAGTGCATTGGCACCTAAGCCGTATACGGTCTCCGTAGGGAATGCAACCAGACCGCCCTGTGCAATCATTTTACCTGCAAGGCTGATATCATATTCACTTGTAGATAAAATCTTTGTTTGCATAATTTAACCGTTAATCTCCTTTTCAAGCTCGGCAAGTATCCGGTCAAAAGCATTGCCGTCGTCTGATTTTTCAAACTCTTTTAAAGCATTGGTGTATTTGCCTCTGATGCTCATATCTTTTAAAAAAGCTTTTAAACCACCGAAATAATGTCTGATGTTCAGCATTATACTTGCATATAAAACAACGAAAAAAACAATTATTGAAATATTTACTGCATTAGTATTGTCAATGATTTTTAACAGTATAAAAATATATATGGGGATTTCAACAATATCCACAGCCAGCTGGGTTATAATAAACCGTTTAAATTTTTTACCGGAATTTTCAGTATACGCTTCAACAAATTTACGTGTGTTCATAAAATTATTCCTCACCCTGTGCTTTGAGCTTTTCGGCTGTATCTGCGGTGATGAGCGCATCTATCATTTCATCAAGATCGCCGTTTAAAAACTGCTCAAGCTTATAAATGGTGAGTCCGATTCTGTGGTCGGATACACGTCCCTGCGGATAGTTGTAGGTTCTTATTCTTTCACTTCTGTCGCCTGTACCGACCTGAGACTTTCTCTCACCTGCGATTTCAGCGTCGTGCTTTGCTTTTTCTGCATCATAAAGGCGTGAACGCAGAACCTTGAGTGCTTTTTCCTTGTTCTTGTGCTGTGAACGTTCGTCCTGGCATTCAACGACTGTTCCTGTTGGAATATGCGTTATGCGGATAGCGGATGATGTTTTGTTGATGTGCTGTCCGCCTGCACCTGAGGAACGGAAGGTATCAATCTGCAAATCCTTTGGATTGATTTCAAAGTCAACCTCTTCTGCTTCAGGCAGAACGGCAACTGTTGTGGTTGAGGTGTGGATTCTGCCCTGACTTTCTGTTTCAGGTACACGCTGAACACGGTGCACGCCTGATTCAAACTTAAAGCGTGAATATGCGCCGTCGCCGTCAACGGAAAAGCTGATTTCCTTGTATCCGCCCAGTCCGGTTTCATTGGCACTGAGCACCTCTGTTTTAAAGCCCTTTGCTTCTGCATACATGGAGTACATACGGAAAAGCACGCCTGCAAACAGTGCGCTTTCCTCACCGCCTGCACCGCCTCGGATTTCAATGATAACGTTCTTGTCATCGTTAGGGTCACGCGGTAAAAGCAGCACCTTGAGCTCTTCGGAAATGCGTTCCATATCCTCCTTGCTCTGCTCGAATTCCTCCTTTACCATTTGTGTAAAGTCGGAGTCCATACCGCCTTCGTCCAGCATAATTTTGGATTCCTCAAAGGTTTCCTCAGCCTTTTTATATTCTCTGAATTTTTCAACAACAGGTGTCAGGTGTTTAAGCTCCTTCATCAGCTTTGTATATTTTTCCTGATCTGAAACGATATCAGGATTGCATACCAGCTCGTTCACCTCTTCATATCTTTTTTCAACTTCAGTAAGCTTTTCTATCATACTTAGTCCTCTTTTTTACATTTAATATTTTTTTCTGCTTTGATTCTCGGTATCATAACCTCACGTGCACACTTACAGCATTTCAGCTTGTAGTCAACACCCAGACGCGTAATTTCAAATTCCTTTGAGCCGCAGGGGTGAGGTTTTTTCATTATAACAATATCGCCTAATTTTAAGTCCATATTTTATCCTTTACATTTTTATCGTCCTTATAAAGCTTTATAAATATATTTTCAAGTTATTATAACACTGCAGTAAAATTTTTACAACTGTAATATGTTTCACCTGCTTATCATACTTTGCAAAATGATTTCATATACTTAACTACAACAAAAAAGAGAGTGATGTTATGAAATTTTACCCGGAGGGGAAAAATCAGGAATTGTCAAAACAGTTTGATTCAGTAGATGAAATAAAGGAAGCGATGATAAAGGGCGAAATTATTGAATCAAAGGTCCTTCTGTGTGACAGGGAGCATAATCTCCACGTGGATTTGGGAGCAGTACGTGGTATCATTCCAAGAATTGAGGGTGCAGTGGGAATAGATGACGGCTCCGTGCGAGATATTGCACTTATATCAAAGGTGAATAAAAGCGTATGCTTTACCGTTCTCGGCTTTCAGAAGGATATATATAACAACAGCCTTGCCATTCTTTCGCGCCGTGCCGTTCAGCTTGGATGCCTGAACGGCTACCTTAATAAGCTTGAACACGGTGACATAATTGATGCAAGGGTTACACACCTTGAAAAATTTGGAGCCTTTATTGATATCGGTGCAGGCATTAATGCATTGATACCGATTGATATGCTGTCCGTATCACGTATCAGTCATCCTGATGAACGACTTACTGAGGGGCAGGATATCAAGGTTGTGCTGAGAAAAAAAGAGCCGAACAAGATGACCTTTTCACTGAAGGAGCTTCTGGGCAGCTGGGAGGATAATGCCAAAGAATTTTCTCAGGGCGAAACCGTTACAGGTGTGGTAAGGAGTATTGAGGATTACGGCGTTTTCGTTGAGCTTGCACCCAATCTGGCGGGTCTTGCTGAGCCACAGGATAATTTATTTATCGGTCAGCAGGTTGCAGTTTATGTGAAATCGGTTATTCCGTCAAAAATGAAAATCAAGCTTGTTGTGGTTGAAGCCTTTAACGAAATTGCAAAGCCGTCACCGCTTACATATTATATAGATAACGGACATATTGATTTCTGGCAGTATTCACCGCAGGAAAGTCCGAAGCAGATTTATACTGATTTCAACGAATAAATAGTATTTCCTCATATAAAATCAATATCGGGTCCTCAATATTGAGGACCCGATATTAATTGCAATGCGTGTCTAATATATCGCCGCAGTGGAATATTCTGTCAATGCGTTTAACAAAAATGTTTTTGTTATTCCAAAAACAGCATACGCTGTCATAGCCCCTGTCTTTTGACACGATATAATATTTTAGCTTTGGGTTATTGCTTATACGTGCCCCGAGATAGGATACCAATTGAAAATCCATTGAATTCGGCTTAATGCTTTCTGTAAAAACATAAGTCTTTTTTGCTGCGATTTCTTCGAGCTCAATGTGCAGACGGACAGTCATCTGATTTGAGTTTCTGCTGTAAAAAAATATAATTTCATCACTTTTCTTAAATTTCAATAAGGATATATTCTCCAGCGCTTCGCCGCTCTGATTTTCATAGTCAATTAGAAAGCAAGCCATATTTTTTTACCCCGAAAAACAAAAAATGCACAGCCGAAGCTGTGCAATAAAACGCAGGCTCGGTTTGTTGGCATACAAATTTAACTCACTTTGACAGTATGAGAAAAAGAGCCTGCATTTTTAGCAAGGTAAAATGCACACTGTCTAAAGTAAATTTTATTAAATTTGTATACCAATTTAAGTATATCATTATTGTTTTTCAAAGTCAATTAAAAAGCAAGCCATATTTTTTTACCCTGAAAAACAAAAAAATGCACAGCCGAAGCTGTGCAATAAAACGCAGGCTCAACTGTCGCCAAACATAATTTAACATAATCTCAACGAAGTATGCAAAATAAGAGCATGCATTTTTGTATATAACAATCCCTCAGTCAAAATGGCAAACAATTTTGACAGCTCCCTTTACACAAGGGAGCTGAATTTGCTTATAAAAAGGTATATTGAAAAGTTTCTATTACTACATTTTTGTGCTTTTTTTATCTGAGACGTTCCTACGCTGACATAGGAAATATACATTTACTGAGCATCGTCATTATGTTCCTGAGCCTCGACGTCTATCTGCTCACTGAGATTGTATTTCACGATTTTCTTTATCTGAATGAAGGAAATCAAATCCATAACTGCGTAAATAATCAGGCCTGCACCCAATAGCCTTGTGATAACAAGCATACTGTCAAAGGGATTTACGATTACGAGCAAACCGAGAATAATTGTTGCCGCAGCCATAATAAGCGAGACTATCCAACTTTTCAGGTCGTTTCTTTTTGCTTCTATTGCAGATACGAAATCAACAATTCCGCTGATAAGAATAAATATTCCGAACAAAAACAGCACAACGGAAATGATGCTTTTATATTTTACACACAGGATAATGCCCGATATAATTGACAGGGTGCCGAGTATTGCCAAAATTGTGGATTTCACCTTGCTGAAATAGGAAATCCATGCACCCACACCAAGCATAATAACGGTTATACCGCACAGCATACTGACAAGCTGTACAGTTTCGCCCGGCTGCAATAAAAGCAATATACCGATTACCAGACCTGCAATAATTGTAATGAGTGATAAATTTTTAATTTTTGCAAAAAAGCTTTTCATAACTATTCCTTTATATATCTTATATCGTTACCGACTAAAATAAGCTTACTGTATTCACCTGATATTCTTGATGTGATACGCTGGTCATATTTTTCCTCAAGCTCATCAAAGGTGAAGTTGGTTGAGATGATTGTGGGAAGCTTTGCAGAAAGCCTTGTATTAATGATATTATAAAGACAGGCTACAGTGTATGCATTTTTGAATTCTGTTCCCAAATCGTCCAGAATGAGCAAATCGCAGTTGAGCACGGCTCTTTCGTAATATCTGAGATTATCGTCTCTTCCGAAATTTTCATTCTGCAAATCACTGAGTATGTTCTGTGCTGTGCCGTAAATCACGCTGAAACCCCTGTTAATTACAACATTTGCAATTGCAAGGGAAAGGTGGGTTTTCCCGAGTCCCGTACTGCCCATAAACATAATGTTTTTTGAGGAGGCGGTAAAGGATGCCGCATATTTTCTGCAGTTTTCCTTAATTTTTTCAGCCTTATCTCTCAGTGAAATACCGTTTTCCATAATCTGCTGAGGGTAATAATTAATGTTAAAGGAATCAAAGGTGCAGTCCTCAATTGGAGCAATCCTCGAAAGGTTGTCACGTTCAATATTCTTTAGTATTTCATTGTGGCATTTGCACCGCCTGCTGCCGATAAACCCGGTATCCTTGCAGGCAGGACAGGTATATTGTATATCAAGTGCATTTTCAGTATACCCGTTTTTTAACAGAATTGTCTTTTTTTTCTCCTGAAGCGCAAGGCTTTCATTCATAAGCTTTTCAATATCAGCCTGCTTATCCGTGCTGTAGAGAAATACCTTTGAAATGTTAAGACCTATTTGTGCGAGTTTCTGCTGTATTTTATCAATTTCCGGCAGTTTTTCACTTACCTCATCAATACGAAATTGTGCCTCGAGGTTTGCTCTCTCTCTTCTGCGTTCAAGCACCTCGATTGCCTTCGAGTAGGTTTCCTGAGAGTAGGACATACGGCACCTCCTTTATTTTAAATCTCTGTATTATACATTGCGTCCTTCTTGATTTTTTCCAAATCGTAGGACGGCTTGCTTTTGAGCTTGTCCGAACTTTTCTCAGCCTTGCTCTTTGCAAATGCTTCCTGCTCCGCCTGTACCTGTGCAGGAGAAGAAATATCCTTTTTTGTCCACTGCTTTAAAATTTTATTTATGTAGGCGAGCGACGGCTCTGATGTGTTTTCTTTCATAATATCCGATGCAAGCGTGACCATTGTTATGTCAAAGGTCTTAAACCAGCCGTCAACCATTTCGCGCTGTTTTGCGGTTGGACGCTTGTGGCGTATGCCTGTGATTGCCACGATTTCGTTCCACAATCTGTCACTTCTGGCAATGTCCTGCAGCTTTGCTTCAGCATCTGCTATGGAATCAATGCCCTCATCAGCCCAGTTTTTCGCCATAGTGTTTACATAGGAAATTCCGATTGCCTTACCGCGTTCCTTTTCACTGCGGTAGAATTCAAGAATCATCAGTATAACTTCAACCTTTAAGCCGTAATACTGTACCATATTGACAAGCATTTCACGTTCTGCGTGGCTTGTTGTTCTGCCCAGTACACGCTCAGCCTCTGAGAGAAGAAAGGCAATGCTTTCGTCTTCTCTTAAAAATGCGACAATGTCCTTTGGTGTCAGTCTCGGCGGTGCAAGAATTTCGCGCACAGGCTTTTGGTTTTTTTCTTCCTGCGGCTTTTTCTCTGCTTTTTGCACGATTTCTATCTTCTGACCGTCGGTTGCAAGTATATTTTCCTCTACCCAGAATTCAAGCAAATCATCAATGTCCGAAGCTGTCTGCCCCAGCGCCTTTGCCACAACTGAAGAGCTTGCCTGACCGCCGTTCCTAAAAATATAAAGCAGTGCTTTAAGCTGATATTCACTTGCCATTTTCAGATATTTATCCACAATATCATTCGGTATATTGAAAATACCGCCGTTCCACATTTCACAAAACGGCATAACACGGTAGTCCATACAAGTCTCTCTTTTCATCTTGATTATCAGAATTTCATTTTATCAAAAATGAACACTGTTGTAAATATATAAATAAAAACAAATTTTGTTAAAAGGTCTTGACAAACGCAAGTCTTATATGTATAATTATTCTTGCATTTGCGGATGTAGCTCACCCGGTAGAGCGCAACCTTGCCAAGGTTGAGGTAGCGAGTTCGAGCCTCGTCATCCGCTCCAGCAGAAGTCTTACTGTTTTTTCAGTAAGGCTTTTTTGTTTATAATTCAATTTGTTGAATCATATTATTAATGTAGATAGTTGATAAATAATATATTTTATGGTAAAATGCAAAATGAAGTATTATACTGAAACGAGGTGAATCCGTGAGAAAATACAACTATTTTGACGATGAGCCGGAAGAGCTTGAACCAAAAAAGAGCATCATTTCGAAAATTGATTTAGAGGATATTGCTTTTAGGATGAGAGAAGCTTTTGACAGCATTGCTCACGGTGAACCTGTTGAAAGATTAAAAGAGCTCAGGGAGCTTCCCAATCTAAAGGGCGCAGCACTTAAGCTTATTGCTTTCGTTTTATTTATCGTTACACTGATTGTATTTATTTTGGGTTTCAGCCATACAATAAGTTCACAGAATAAAAAGAATGAGCTTTTTTATACCGATGCCGGAAAGGTCTGCACGGATTATATAACCGAGTACGGTTCTGTTAAGTGGGAGTCTATGGATAAGGATACCTACGGAAAAAATATGGCTCGTATGACCGGACTTTGCTATGCCAGACAAATGGATTTTGACAATGACGGCAGCGATGAACTGATGCTTGTTTATAATAATAAAAATATCTATACCCTTGAGGTATGGAGCTATGTAAGCAAGGAATTCACTAAGGTTTATTCGCAGGAGGCAAATTCTACAGAGAATACAACTGACGGCAGTTGGATTGGTCTTTATCATAAGAATAACCGCTATTATATATGCAAGTCGGAAAAGGCTACTCCTGAAAAGGTGGATATGTATTCACTCAGGGGAGATGCATTTAAAAAATCCTCCTCCTGTGACTATGACTGCAAGAACAATATATATTCCATTAAAGGCAAAATTAATGCACAGGATTTTGAAACGATAAAGTTTTCTGTTATCAAAACGAGCCGTGCGGAAGATATAATGGATATTGTGACGGCCAATATTGACAGCTTTGCCACAGTTTCCGTTGCGAAGATTGAAAGTCAGAAATCTTCTGACCAGCTGAAAAAAGAAGCATATTATCAGATTGTTGAACGCCGCAATTCTCAGTACGGCAAGGCAAAGGTTGTTACCGAAAACGGCAAAGCATGTATTAACGGTGTAGCGCTTGTTAAGCTGGTGGATTTCAATAACGACGGCAATGAGGAAATGCTTATTGTTTACCGTAAGCAGGTAAAAAAGAGTGCCACCAACTACTATACAGGTGAGTATATTGTTATTGAAGAGCCTACATATTGTATGGAGGTTTATAACTGGAACGGTGCAGTTGCGAAAAAGATATTCAGCAAGGATTCCGTGTCAAACCTTATGAGGGATAACGATATTAACTACGTAATGCTCCAGAACGCAAAAAACACGGTTGATATATGTATGAACTCCTATTCTTACCGCAGCGAGTATACTTACACAGCGGCTTCACGTATTTACAGATTGAATAAGGATGAAACCTTTGAATCCATATTCAATGCTAAGGTCGACTCGGAATACGGTTATAAGCAATATTATCTTGATAATGAATACACGTACCAGTCCTCTTTTGAAAATGAGGCGTACAGAGTGCCGATGTTCCTGAACGACGACGGTAAATATGATGATAAAAAATATACTGTGATTTATCTTTCAGGCGATAAGAGTGAAAAATTCAGCACAGTTATCAGTGATACCGTTAAAACAATTGAATCACTGAATAAAAATTATGTTTCAGAAGATGAATAAAAAACAGGCAGACCTCAGCTTTTATGAGGTTTGCCTGTTTTCATTTTCGTTTTGTATTTCTTATAAATTACTGCACATACTGCAGATACAACAGCGGTTGCCGCAAAAACGGCAATTGCTGTTTTTATATTGTTCTGTTCAAGCTGTGCACCGCAGATGGTTGAGGTCAATATGGAAGGTATCCTTGCAATTGTGGTTATGATAAAAAATTCCGTTATGTTTATTTTCAGTGACCCTGCCACATAGGTCATAATGTCCTTAGGTGTTGACGGCACAAGATAAAAGACGAACAGGAACAGACGTTGGTTTTTCTTGTTGCTGATAATGCTCAGACTGTTTAACTGTTCCTCATTTATAAACGCGGATATGAATTTGCCGCCGAGTGTGTTTGCAAGGAATACAATTACAAGTGAGCCTATAAAGCTCCCCAGTGAGCAGAGTGACAGTCCGCCCCACGTACCGAATACATATCCTGCGGCAATTTCCAAAGGCTCGGCAGGGATGATTTTTATCACTGTCTGAAATGCACGGATGAATACAAACACCACACCGCTCAGTCCCTTGTATTCCTCAAGCCAGCTTTTAAAGCTCTGCGTATCCGTTACAAATTCCGTCAGCGTCCTGCCGAATATCAGGTAGAGCGTAATAAAAAGTGCGAGAAGAATTCCGATGCTCACCCCATAAACAATCAATGTTTCCTTTGGCGGCTTTTTAAAATATTTCTTAAGCACCTGCATCCAGACACCTCGTTTCTTTTATCAGTACGGGTTTTGAATACATATCAAAAAAGCCTTTCAGATTTCCGCCGTAATAAGAATTCCAGGGTTTGTCCTTGCCGTTGAAATGAACAATCATCGTGCACCGCTGAACATATTCCAATGCCTCTTCAATACTCATACTGTGCAGCAGCCTTTTGAAACAGCGCTCATCAAGATTAATCAGATACTCGGAAAAGGTTCCTGTTTTTCCGTCAAATAAAATGTTTATTGCGTCCTGGTCGGCAAGGAACAGTCGCGGATAATTATATTTTATACATTTATATATTTTTTCTGCCGTGACAAATCCCCTCATTTTTTCAATGTTCATCAGCATAACGCCTGCATTGATGTAATGCTTTGATTTTGTCATAGTGAGCCTTGATTTGTTCCAAATGTTAATCAGTCCGTCAAAATGCTTTGCTCCGATAATAAGATTATCGCCGAAGTCCGCTGAGTAGAAGGAATGTAATGAATTCAGAATAACTGTGTCGGGGTCAATGTAAAGTATCCGCTCAACGGACTCCGGCAGGTAAAGAGGAGCAAAGATGCGGTAGTAGGTTTCCTTTGTTATACGGTTTTTGGTCGGAGCATTTTCAAATAAAGAATCATCAAGCTTTATCGGATACACCTCCGAATCTGAATTGCTGAGTGCGAATTTTATCTGTCTGAAATCCTGTTCAGTGAGTGAGGAGTGGGCAACATAAAGATTTATACATTCTTTTCTGTTGTTTTCTGCAAGGGAACGCAGCATTGCGCACAGGGGATAAATATATCCGCTGTCAAGAGTTACCAATAGATTCATCATAGTATCACCTTTTTTCAATTTGTCCTTATTTTATTTTTTTAATCTTACAGCTTTGTGACAGCCGACCTTACATTTGTGTCACTCTTTGTCGTTTGAATCTATTAAACCCTATGAAATTAAAAACACGGAAAAGAAAAAGTAAAAATACGGTAAAGATGAAATAATAGACACTAAGCTATTTTTTGTTCGTTGACTTTGATGTAAAAATATGGTATAATTCAAAGCGTTCGAGGGAGTAATTCCGCGCAGGTATTTCATAGCGTGAATTAAATCAACATCATGCTGTTACAGCTGGTTTAATTTTTAAAGAATGAGACTCGTACATAGTGGGAAAGCTATGTACGGGTTATTTTTATTTTATCGGTATATTTAGTTAATAATTAGGTAATATGAGGGCTTTTCCTCTTTGAATTTTTTAAATATTACATACAGTGAAAGGAGAATTCTGATGAAGGAATATTTAAAAAAAGTTTCTCAGGTTTATGATGAGGTTAAATCAGACGATAATGGTTTGTCCTCTTCGGAGGCTTCGGCAAGGCTTGAGAAAAATGGTAAAAACAAGTTGGCAGAGGGTAAAAAGGAATCCCTTATCCATAAGTTTTTAAAGCAATTTGCCGATCCTATGATTATCATTCTTATTGTTGCAGCGGTTATTTCTGCCGTTACGGCGGCAATAGGCGGCGAGGGCTTTGCAGATGTATTTATTATTATGTTTGTAGTTATCCTCAATGCCGTGCTCGGTGTATGGCAGGAAAGCAAGGCAGAGGAGGCAATTGCTGCATTGCAGGAAATTGCGGCGGCAACATCAAAGGTTATCCGTGACGGCAAGCTTACAGATATTAAATCAGAGGATTTGGTAATCGGTGACGTTGTTGTGCTTGAGGCAGGTGACAGTGTTCCTGCTGACTGCCGCATCATTTCTTCTGCATCAATGAAGATTGAAGAGGCTGCACTTACCGGCGAGTCAGTACCGGTTAATAAGCAGGTTGATGAAATTGATCCGCTGGGCAGTGATGATGTTCCGCTCGGTGACAGAAAGAATATGTGCTATATGGGCTCAAATGTTGTTTATGGTCACGGCAAGGCTGTGGTTGTTGCAACAGGTATGGATACCGAAATGGGTAAAATTGCCGATGCACTTGCAACTGCTGAGGAGGGACAGACACCGCTTCAGCTCAAGCTGAATCAGCTTTCAAAAATCCTTTCCATTTTAGTTCTCGGCATCTGTGTATTTATTTTCGCATTTGATATCATCCGTGCATTTGTTGTTGGTGATACTGTTAACTTCAATTCTGTTCTTGATACCTTTATGGTAGCTGTTTCACTTGCGGTTGCCGCTATTCCTGAGGGACTTGCAGCCGTTGTTACAATCGTGCTTTCAATCGGTGTAACAAAGATGAGTAAGCAGAATGCGGTTATCCGCCAGCTTACTGCAGTTGAAACTCTCGGCTGTACACAGATTATCTGCTCAGATAAAACAGGTACGCTCACACAGAACAAGATGACAGTTGTTGAGTATAAGGGCAGTGACGAAAAACTTCTTGCGTCTGCAATGGCTCTTTGCTGCGATGCTGAGCTGCAGGATGACGGCACAATCAAGGGTGAGCCTACAGAGGCTGCACTTGTAGCTTATGCAAATAAGCTTGAAATGCCTAAGTACGACTTGGAAAAATCCTTCCCAAGAGTTATGGAAGCACCGTTTGACTCTATGAGAAAAATGATGTCCACTGTTCATAAGACGGATAACGGCTTTGTTCAGTATACAAAGGGTGCACCTGATGTTGTTCTTTCACGCTGTACCTCCTACTATGAGGACGGCAAGTCCGTACCTATGACCGATGAAAAGAGACAGGAAATCACAGCGGCTAATAAGGAAATGGCTGATAAGGCACTTCGTGTTCTCTGCTGTGCTATGAGAATTTATAAGAATAAGCCTGAAAGTGAAGAGGCTGAGGCTCTTGAGCAGGAGCTCTGCTATGTCGGTTTAACAGGTATGATTGACCCTGTACGTCCTGAGGTTGTTGATGCAATCAAGGAATGCCGTGCAGCAGGTATCAGACCGATTATGATTACAGGTGACCATAAGGATACCGCTGTTGCCATTGCTAAGGATCTCGGTATTATTGAGGATGCAAGCGGTGCAATCACAGGCGCTGAGCTGAATAAGATAAGCGACGAGGACCTGATGACAGAGATTGAAAAGTATTCCGTTTATGCACGTGTTCAGCCTGAGCATAAGGTAAGAATCGTTAAGACCTGGAAAGCAAAGGGTAAAATTACCGCAATGACCGGTGACGGTGTTAACGATGCTCCGTCTATTAAAAATGCGGATATCGGTGTCGGTATGGGTATCACAGGTACTGACGTAACAAAGAATGTTGCTGATATGGTGCTTGCTGATGATAACTTTGCCACAATCGTTTCTGCAGTTGCGGAGGGCAGAAGAATTTATGATAACATCAGAAATTCCATTCAGTTCCTGCTTTCATCAAACCTTTCAGAGGTTGTTTCTATTTTCGTAGCAACGCTTATGGGCTTCACAATCTTTGAGCCTGTTCATCTTCTCTGGATTAACCTTATCACCGACTGTCTGCCTGCACTTGCACTCGGTCTTGAAAAGGGCGAAAAGGATATTATGAGACGTGCTCCACGTAATTCAAAGGATGGTATTTTCGCAGGCGGTATGGGCTTTGACGTTTTATATCAGGGCTTAATGGTAACACTTGTTACACTCCTTGCTTATTTCTTCGGTACAAATCAGCTTGGTGTAACTCTGGCTCACGGCACACCTGAGGTTGTTCATCAGAATGGTATGACAATGGCATTCTTAACCCTTGCTATGGCTGAGATTTTCCATTCCTTCAATATGCGTTCACGCCGTCAGTCAATCGCAAAAATGGGCAGCATCAACTGGTATCTTGTGGGTGCAATGGTATTAAGCCTTGTGCTTTCAACTGCAGTTATCTATATCCCATTCCTCGCAGAAGCATTTGACTTTGCACACATCAGCCTGACGGAATACGGTATTTCACTTGCACTTGCTATCTGCGTAATTCCGATTGTTGAGATTGTAAAGGCAATTCAAAGAGCAATTAAAAAATAATTAAGTGCGTCAGGGGATTTATTATGTCACTATTAAAAACAAATTATGAAATTGAAGTTGATAAAAGTGTCAGTGATACAAAAGCTTTGTTTGAAACTTATTTTAAGGATATGGCAAAGAAAGGCTATTCAATGAGTACCGTTGTTCTGAATCCGGATTACGGAAGAAAGAAGTTTACCGGTACTTTGGACAGCGATGGTGTCTATAACGCAAGACTGATTGTATCGCGTGAAACCGATGAATTTTATAAAAGCGCACCTATAAACAAAATCAGTTTTGCAGGAAACGACAGCCATACAAGAGTAAATGTTTCTGTTGAAACAGCGAAATATGCAGTGCTTTTTGCAGTTCTTCTGCTGGTATCGGTGATTGTGTCAGCGTTGGTAATTGCATATGCGGTTATTATCGGATATTCCTTTCTTATTCCGATTGCTGTTGCACTGATATTAATTGTACTGAGCTGTGTTCCGCTGGTTATAGCAAGGCATCGTGTAAATGCAGCGAAGGAAGAATTGATTTACATTTTTAAATATTCAGATAAATAATAAACGGAAAACAACCTGACTTTTGTCAGGTTGTTTCAGTCTGTATAAAAAGCACCTCAATGAAGAGGTGCTTTTTCTGAGAATCATTATTTTGCAAGGGGAAGTTTTGCTTTAGCTTTGAACAGGTCGCCGTCGATTATAATCTCAAGGTCGCCGTTCTGTGCCTTGCAGAGCTCCTTTGCAATGGAAAGTCCGAGTCCGTTTCCCTCCTGATTACGAGATTTGTCACCGCGTACAAAGCGTTCTGTCAGCTCATCAGGTGATATGTCGAGAGGCTGAGCGGAAACATTTTTGATTTCAAATATTCCCATTCCCCTTTCCTCATAAACATTCACATAAACACGTGAGGCTTTTGCACTGTACTTTCTTGCATTTGAAAGAAGATTTTCGATTACTCTGAAGGATTTTGGTCCGTCAGCAAAAATTACAGAGGGGTTATTATTTTCCTTGACTATAAGTTCAAGTCCGGCCTTTTCAAAATCAGGCTGTGCATCAACTGTTGCCTGTAAGCATAGTTCGTACAGATTGAGATTTGAACAGTTAACCGTAATATTTCCCGATGTGACTTTTGATGCCTCAATCAAATCCTCGATAAGCCTTTTCAGCTTAGCGCCTCTTGATTCAAGAACCTTGATATATTCCTGTGCCTTTTCGTCCTGTATATCACATTTTGAAAGCAGGTCAACATATGTGATAATGGATGTAAGCGGAGTCTTTAAATCGTGGGAAACATTTGTGATAAGCTCCGTTTTAAGTCGTTCATCCTTGACTGCTTTTGCTACTGCTTGCTGAAGCTGAGCGTTGGTGTATCTCATTGCTTCTGCAAGAGTCCTCAGCGATTTCGGGAGTGTATTAAAATCAAGGCTGATATCCTCATGATTCGCCGCAGCTGTAATAATCATATCAAGCTTTCTGATATAGCTGAGGAATTTAATGAAAAGGAAAATATTGATTCCCAGATCAGCTATGGTAAGAAGAAAAGCAATTACTATAGGTACGAGTTCGCACCAGTCAAACGCCCATATATATACCAAAGCGAGAGGTATTAATGCAAGTAAATTGCATATCACATATAAAATAGCAATAAGTATAACATTGCGTGCGAATTTTTTCGGTGCATAGGTTAAAACACTGAAAAGCTTTTTGATGCGTCCGCCGGTTCTTTTACAGGATTTCCCCACAGCTTTCAATATCTTAATATCAAGCTGAATGAGCTTTTTAGTAATAAAGAATAAAAGTCTGAAGATATGATATGTCAGAAATCCCTTATAAAACTTCTTTTCAGATTTTGCATACCTTGCAACGGATGCACAGAATTCAAATGTCAGCAGCCATAGTGCCAGTGCGTATATCTGAACTACAGAGGAGTATAATTCTGAGAATACAAGTGAGTACAAGCTTTCCATTCCAAACATCAGCAGGAATGTTGCTCCTACACCCAGTGCAACAGAAACAGCTAAATGAATTTCAAATGGAATATAGTCGATAAATACTAATTTTGCGTGGGATTTTTCGTCTTTTCTTCCGGCAACAAGGAAATATCTGAAAGCGGCAACAAATGATATAATCATAAGTAACACTGTAAAAACAGCATACACAACAAAGTTGTTCTGGTATTTTATTGCAGTACTTTCAAATTCTTTAATGCCGGCATAGATATCCATATTTTCCGCATAATCTATAATATTGTTAATATTTAGGAAATCCTTTGTTGTATAAGTTTTTTCCTCAGGAAAGTCAAGATATACATATAATTCTACTTTTTCAGAGTATTTATTATTTTTTAAATAATTTTCTATTGTATCTAATGTATCCTTGTTCAGGCCGTGTGATTTTATCTTTCCCTGATTGAATACATAATAGATATCATGGCTGCAGATATCCTTCTCATCGAGCTTATCCATGTTTTTCAGGACAGTTGAGTTGTATTTAACGTAATATTTAAAGCTTTTTGCATTAGAGTTGAAATTGAAAAATTGACCTAAAACAGTGTATTCGGAATCTGTAAGAAATTCATCATACAAAAGATTTAACTTGTCTTTTATTTCCTTTTCACCGGAGAGCAGTCTGCCATTGTCTGAAACTAAATCTTCCGCAGACACATTAAAGTCAAAGCTATTATAGACTGATTTTATTTGATATGAATAATTGTAGTCGCATAAATTATAATATGAGAGCTCCTCTTCAGATAAATAGGAAAACTCGCTGTTGTAAACACTGATATATTGCTTGTATATGTCGTTGACCGCAGCTTCCCTGTGCTTTTCCATATCCTTTCTGTGAGCCCGTATAATTTCATCCTCAGTCACAGAATTCACTTTTTCGGTTATATCATTTACGAAATAATGCCTGAATGAGCGGCTTTCAGTAAAACTTGTAACCTTTTCGCCGTTGCAGTATTCAAGGGTGAAGAATAAATTTGCACCCATACTGACAGAACCAAGCATTGTTACCGCACAAATCAGAATACAGATTATTTTTTTGAGTGATGAATATTTAAACTTTTTCGCATTTATATCCAAGACCATACACCACCTTTAAGTATTTCGGATCTTTTGGATTGATTTCAACCTTTTCACGGAGATTACGGATATGTACAGTTACTGTTTTTTCACTTGTGTAGGATGGCTCGTTCCATACCGCCTCATAAATCTGAGAGGAGGAAAGCACCCTGCCCATATTGCTCATAAGATATTCAAGTATCTTGTATTCAATGGGGGTGAGCTTTGCCTCATCACCGTCAACGGTTACCTGCTTTGTATCGGTATCAAGAACAATTCCGCCCGTTACAAGCTGGCTTGCCTTGATTTCCATACTGCCCAGTGAAACGTAGCGTCTTATCTGTGACTTAACTCTTGCTACAAGCTCCAGCGGATTAAAGGGCTTTGTTACATAATCATCCGCACCGAAGCCGAGACCGGTTATCTTGTCAGTGTCCTCACTCTTTGCAGAAAGAAGAATAATGGGGAAATTAAATTTCTCTCTGATTTTCAGTGTGGTTTTCAGACCGTCAAGCTGGGGCATCATGATATCCAGCACAACACAGTGAATCGTGTTGTCTTGTATTCTCTGCAATGCTTCAATACCGTTTGATGCGGTCAGAACATTGTAGCCCTCGTTGTCAAGGTAAATCCTAAGTGACTCCAGAATCGCATCATCATCGTCACAAACTAATACAGTTTTCATTTTCTCGTTCATTTCAATCAATCCTTTATCCGTTGTACATATTAAAACATTTCATTTCAAAAACAGGTGAAAGAAAAAGTTAAGAAGTGGTAAAGAATATACCCTCCCTGTTCAGAGAGGGTATTGTTAAAACATTATATCTCAATTCCCAGTTCTTCAATTTTATCCCTTACCTTAAGCCAGTCACCGAATGCGGCTTCCTTATTGTTAGGGTTTCTTAAAATTGCAGCAGGGTGATATGTGCCCATAAACAATGTGCCGTTTTTATCAATGAATTCACCGTGCTGCTTTGTAACACGGAAATTCTTGTCAATCAGCCTTTGTGCAGAAATTCTGCCCACGCAGATAACGATTTTTGGCTGAATAATCTTAAACTGTTCCCGTAGCCATTTGATGCATTGCTCCTGCTCCTCAGGCTTAGGGTCACGGTTTTTCGGAGGACGGCATTTCACCATATTGGCTATATAAACATTCTTATTTCTTGAAAGGTCAACACTTTCGAGGAATTTGTCAAGGAGCTGACCGGATCTGCCCACAAACGGCTGACCCTGTAAATCCTCGTTTTCACCGGGACCCTCGCCGATAAGCATAATGTCAGCATCCTTTTTGCCCATACCGAAAACAAGGTTTGTCCTGCCCTCGCACAACTCACAGTTTGTACAGCTTTTGCATTTTATTTCAAGCTCATCTAAAGTCATTTTCATCACCTACATAATATATTGGAATAATTATATCAAATTTACTGTTGAAAAACAATGTAAATAGGTATAAAATATTGTGGAAAAAGATTTTAATTCAATTTTTATTTAAGGAGAAAATTATGGAAAATCAGGTTTTAGTTGAAATTTCAGCAAGACACGTTCATGTTTCACAGGAGGATCTTGAAACATTGTTCGGCAAGGGCTATGAGCTCACAGTAAAAAAAGAGCTTTCACAGCCGGGTCAGTTCGCTTGTGAAGAGAGAGTTAAGGTAATCGGCACAAAGGGCGAGTTCCCTGCAGTGTCCATTCTCGGTCCTTGCAGAAAGGATACTCAGGTTGAGCTTTCACTTACCGATGCTCGTTCAATCGGTGTTGCAGCTCCTGTAAGAGAGAGCGGTGACATTGAGGGTTCAGGTGTATGCAAGCTTGTCGGCCCTGCAGGTGAGGTTGAACTCACAAAGGGTGTTATCGCTGCAAAGAGACATATCCACGCAACAACAGCTGATGCTGAAAAAATGGGACTTACAAACGGCGAAATCGTATCGGTTGAAATTCCTACATCAAACGGCAGAAATCTCACCTTCGGTGATGTTGTTGTCAGAGTTTCAGATTCATATGCACTTGCAATGCACATTGATACTGATGAGGCAAATGCAGCAGGTATGGCACCGAATACAATGGGTACAGTTATTAAATAAAAGTATTGATTAAAAAACACCTTCAGATGAAGGTGCTTTTGTCTTTAGCAAAGAAAACGCACCTGTTTTATATCAGGTGCGTTTAGCGGTTTATTTATACTCAGTCAATGCCGTTGGCGGTTTTACTGTGATATTTTTTGGTAACATTTTTCAGGCTGCATAGCATAGACTGTGAGCCGTCATCCTGATTGACTACCTTACGTCTGTCCTCAACCACTAAAAATTTGCCTTTGCCTGTACGGATTGAATAGTTTGTAATGATTTCTTTTTTACCTTCTTCAAGCTGTTTCTTGATATTTGCAGTGACGTATCTGATCTCACGTTCCTGCATAAAGTCAGAAAGCCTGCCCTCGTGCTCATCAAACAATACTGTGCGTGACCAACCTAAGAATTTGATGAAATCCTCACTTACAATCTGAAGGGTAAGAGGGTTCTCGGTATCCGTTGAGAATACGGCATTTGGAAGATTTTTAAAAACCTCCACAAGATTATCATACATCTTATCCGCCTTTTCCTCTGCCTCCTTAACTTTTGTTACGTCTGTCAGCATTGCGTGGAAAATCGGATTGTCGTTTTCGTCGTAGCTCTGGATTGCCGCATTGACCTTGCACCACTTATATTCGTCCTTATGTACGATTGTGCGAAATTCAATGTCTATAGGTTCATCCGTTGCCATTGTTTTTCCGATTGCCTGGTAAACAAGACTCCTGTCCTCAGGGTGAATCAGCTCGTCAAGCCTGTAATCCTGTTTTACATATCGGCTTTTTGATGTGCCGAAAAGACGGCAGCCGCCTTCGTTGAGATACTGCACAACGATGTGCATATCGTCCGTAACCTTGAAAAGGCATACACCGCCTGTTACAAGGTCAATGAGATAATTCATTTCTCTTGCTTTTTCTCTGAGTGCTTCCTGCTTTTGCAGTGATTTTGAAACGTCTGCAAGTGTGAGACGGCAGAGGGTTGATTCCTCAAAATTCTGCCCTGTGCAGTGGATAAGCACTTCATTTTCATTTTTATCTATAAACTCTGCGTCAAAATATACATATGGCGAATTCTTTTTACAGAGGGATTTCATTATATTTTCACGGTAAGCAGGCTTGATTATATCGTGGAGAAACAGCTTTCCCTGTTTTATCTTAGATGGGTGAACACCTGCAAACTCGGAAAAATGGCTGTCGGAATTCACAACCTTCAAATTATCAGCCTTGTCAACGATAAGATTCATAAGTTCAACATCGTAAAAATCCTCTTCAAGAATTTCTGTCATTGCGCCACCCCTTTCATAAAAGATATATGCCATACCAATTGATAATTATATCACAAAAAATGAAGAGAGTGAATAGATTATGTGAATAAATGGTTAAAAATTTCTAGTAAAAATAGTTGAAAAAAGTATAAATTTACTATATGCAATTTGATTATTTTATGATAAAATATATATCGTATAATTATAATCTGTAATTAATTAAGTTAATTAAGGAGAAAATAAATGGCAAAGGTTTATCGTGTATTTGTTGAAAAGAAGAAGGGCAACGACATTGAAGCAGGTCAGACACTGGCTGACCTCAGAGAAAATGTCGGCATAACGGCTTTGGAGGATTTGAGAATCATCAACCGTTATGATGCGCAGGGCTTGAGTGAGGAAGAGTTTAAAACCGCTGTCGGTACAATTCTTTCCGAGCCTAACCTTGATAATGTTTATTATGAGTTATCCATTCCTGAGGACTGGAGATATTTTGCTACAGAATATCTTCCCGGTCAGTATGATCAGAGAGCAGACTCAGCAGCACAGTGCATCCAGCTTTTAACAGCAGGTGAAAGACCTGACATCTTATCTGCTAAGGTTATTGCTGTCAAGGGTGATATTACTGACGAAGAATTTGAAAAGATAAAGTCTTATATTATCAACCCTGTTGAGTCACGTGTTGCATCACTTGATTTGCCTGAAACATTGGATATTAAATCAGATGTTCCTGCTGATATTGTACGTATTGACGGCTTTATTGAGAAGAATGACGACGAAATTGCAGAGTATCACGCAGCAATGGGCTTTGCAATGAGCGTGGCTGATTTATGCTGGGTAAGGGATTATTTTAAGAATGATGAAAACCGTGACCCAAGTCTGACTGAGCTTAAGGTTATTGATACATACTGGTCAGACCATTGCCGCCACACCACTTTCGCAACGGAGCTTGATGAAATCAGAATTAGCGAAAGCAAGTACAGCAAGGCAATCAATGATGCTCTTGAAAAATATTTTGAAATCCGCAAAGAGGTTTACGGCGACAGAAAAGATAAGATTGTCTGTCTTATGGATATGGCTTGCATCGGTACAAAGGTGCTGAAGAAGAGAGGCTATGTTGACAATCTTGACGAGAGTGAGGAAATCAATGCCTGCTCAATCCAGGTGCCTGTTGTTATTGACGGCAAGGAGGAGCAGTGGCTTGTTCATGTTCAAAAACGAAACTCACAATCATCCTACTGAGATCGAGCCTTTCGGCGGAGCTGCAACTTGTCTCGGCGGCGCTATAAGAGATCCGCTTTCAGGTCGTTCATATGTTTATCAGGCAATGCGTGTAACAGGCGCAGGTGATCCGACAACTCCGTTTGAGGAAACACTTGACGCAAAGCTTCCGCAGAGCAAAATCACAACAGGTGCAGCAGCAGGTTATTCAAGCTACGGTAACCAGATTGGTCTTGCAACAGGTCAGGTAACAGAGCTTTATGATGACGGCTATGTTGCAAAGAGAATGGAAATCGGTGCAGTAATCGGTGCGTCACCAAAGGATAATGTTAAGCGTGAATGCCCGCAGGACGGTGATATTATCGTTCTTCTCGGCGGACGTACAGGACGTGACGGCTGCGGCGGTGCAACAGGCTCATCAAAGGCACACAACTCCTCTTCCATTGAGACCTGCGGTGCTGAGGTGCAGAAGGGTAATCCTCCTACCGAACGTAAGATTCAGCGTCTGTTCAGAAAGGCTGAGGTTGCCAAGATGATTAAGCGCTGCAACGATTTCGGCGCAGGTGGTGTATCCGTTGCAATCGGTGAGCTTGCAGACGGACTGAAGATTGATCTTGATAAGGTTCCTAAGAAATATGACGGGCTTGACGGAACAGAGCTTGCTATTTCCGAATCACAGGAAAGAATGGCGGTTGTTCTTGATAAGGCTGATGTTGAAAAGTTCATTCAGCTTTCAAATGAAGAGAACCTGGAGGCTACGCCTGTTGCAGTTGTAACTGCTGACAACAGACTTGAAATGACATGGAGAGGCGATAAGATTGTAAGCCTCAGCCGTGACTTCTTAAATACAAACGGTGTTACCCAGCACGCTAAGGCTGAGATTGATGCCGTTGACGATACAAAGGATTATACAAAGCAGGTGCCTGAATGTCTTGCTGAGCTTGATAACGCACAGGCACTTAAGGCAAATCTTTCACGTCTTGAGGTTTGCTCACAGAAGGGTCTTGTTGAACGCTTTGACTCCTCAATCGGTGCGGCAACCGTTCTTATGCCGTACGCAGGTAAATATCAGTTAACACCTGAGGAAGCAATGGTTGCAAAAATTCCTCTCCTTGAGGGTGAAACCGATACCGCAACCGTTATGGCATACGGCTTTATTCCAAAGCTTTCACGCTGGTCACCATTCCATTCCGCAGCATATGCAGTGTCTGAATCATTGGCAAAGCTTGCTGTTGTAGGCTGTGATCCGTCAAAGGCAAGACTTACCTTCCAGGAATATTTTGAAAGACTTAACGATGTGCCTTTACGCTGGGGCAAGCCGACTGCGGCTCTTCTCGGTGCACTTATGGCGCAGGTTGGATACAAATGTCCGTCAATCGGTGGTAAGGACTCCATGAGCGGTTCATTCAATGAGCTCGATGTTCCGCCTACTCTCGTTTCCTTTGCAGTAGGTATGAGCGAGGCGTCAAAGACTGTTTCATCCCAGTTCAAGAGAACAGGCTCAGCCGTTAAGTTGCTGCCTCTTCCTGTTGACGAAAGCACAGGTTTACCTGACTTTGAAAAGGCTATGGAGCTTATGGTCAAGGTTTATGAGGGTGTAAGAAACGGCTCCATCCTTTCAGCGTCCGTTGTTAAGGAGGGCGGTGCGGCTGCTTGTATCTGTAAGATGGCATTCGGCAACAAGTATGGCTTTACCTTTGCACAGAAGCTTGATAAGGAAACCCTATTCGCAGCTAAGGAAGCTTCCTTCGTTGTTGAGCTTGCAGATGAAGATGCATTTGACGGCATCACTCTCGGTGCAGTAAATGATAACGGAATATTCATTATGGACGGCGTTGTTCAGACCGTTGATGAGCTTATCGATGCTTGGACAGGCAAGCTTGAAAAGGTATTTGCTACCGATTCAGGCAAGAAGGCAAATATGCCTTATGATGTTCCGCTTTATAAAGAGCGTTCAATCTTTGTTGCGAAAAACAAGGTTGCAAAGCCAAAGGTATTTATCCCTGCTTTTCCGGGCACAAACTGTGAGATTGATACAGCAAGAGCTTTTGAAAAGGCAGGCGCTGAGGCATCCATCCTTGTTGTAAATAACCTTTCCTCATCCGCTATTAATGAAACAATTGATAAGATGGTTAAGGAAATTGAGACATCACAGATTATTATGCTGCCGGGCGGATTCAGCGGCGGTGACGAGCCTGAGGGATCAGGTAAGTTCATTGCAACAACCTTCAGAAATCCAAAGGTTAAGGAGGCTGTAACGAAGCTTCTCAACTGCCGTGACGGTTTAATGCTCGGTATTTGCAACGGTTTCCAGGCACTTATAAAGCTCGGTCTTGTTCCTTACGGTGAAATCTGTGAAATCAAGGACACTGACCCAACACTTACCTTCAATACAATCGGCAGACATATTTCATCAATGGCATACACAAGAGTATCAAGCGTTAAATCCCCTTGGTTCAGCAGTGTGAATGCAGGTGATGTATTTGCAGTTCCGATCAGTCACGGTGAAGGCAGATTCGTTGCAAATGATGATGTTATGAAAAAGCTGATTGAAAACGGTCAGGTAGCTACGCAGTATGTAAATCTTGAGGGTACACCTGTAAGTGATATGCCGTTTAATCCGAACGGCTCTGTATGTGCGGTTGAGGGCATCACCTCACCTGACGGCAGAGTTCTCGGTAAAATGGGTCACTGCGAGCGTAAGGGCAACGACCTTTATGCAAATGTTCCGTTTGAAAAGGATATGAAGATATTTGAGAGTGGTGTGAACTACTTTAAATAATTTATTGGTATATCAATAATGTTATTATAAAATCTGTAGGGGCGGATTCTATATCCGCCCATTGATACAATGGAGGAATTATTTTGAAATACGTTGTAGTATTATATGATGGAATGGCTGATTATCCTGTACCTGCACTTGACGGAAAAACACCTATGATGTGTGCAAAAAAGCCGAATATGGATATGCTTGCATCAAAGGCTGAGGTTGGTCTCATCAGAACAGTTGCTGAAGGCTTGAAGCCGGGAAGTGATGTTGCCAATATGAGTGTTATGGGCTTTGACCCAATGAAGTATTACACAGGCAGAAGTCCGCTGGAGGCTGCGTCAATCGGCATTGATATGAAGCCGACTGATGTTTCACTCAGAACAAATCTTGTGACTCTTTCAGAGGATGATTTGCCTTATGAGGAAAAAACAATTGAGGATTACTGCGCTGATGATATTTCAACGGAAGAGGCAGAAATTCTTATTAAGTTTATCGATGAAAAGCTGGGAACAGATGAATTCAAATTTTATCCCGGTGTATCATACCGCCACTGCCTTATCTGGGATAACGGCACAACCGATCTCGGTAAAATGACACCGCCTCACGATATCACAGGCAAGGTAATCACCGAGCATCTTTCAACAGCTGAAAACGCCCAGCCGCTTATTGAGCTGATGAAAAAATCATATGATTTGCTTAAGGATCACCCTGTGAATATCGCAAGAAAGGCAGCCGGCAAAAGACCTGCTAACTCAATCTGGCTTTGGGGTGAGGGCAAGCGTCCTGCACTTTCACCATTTGAAGAAATCTATGGCATCAAGGGTGCTGTTGTATCAGCTGTTGACCTTATCAAGGGTATCGGTGGCTGTGCTAAGATGGAGGTTGCTGAGGTTGAGGGTGCAACCGGATATATTGACACCAACTTTGAGGGCAAGGCAAACGCGGCTCTTGATTTGCTTGAAAGAAATGATTTGGTGTACATTCATTTTGAAGCACCTGATGAATGCGGTCACAGAAATGAGCCTGAAAACAAGGTGCGTGCAATTGAGATGATTGACGAGAGAGTTCTTCCGATTCTCTTTAAAGGACTTGAGAAGTTTGATGATTATAAGATCATGATTCTCCCTGATCATCCGACACCGATTGTTACACGTACACACGCAAGTGACCCTGTTCCTTATCTGATTTATCATAAGAATAATCAGACTGGCGGAGTTGATACAATTAATGAGGAAACTGCTAAGGCAACAGGTAATTATATTGATCACGGTCCAAGTATAATGAAGCATTTTCTTGAGGATTAAATTCCCTTATAAGTCCCTTTAACAAGGGGCCTGCTAAGATATATATCAAGGAGGAAAACCAATGAACATTAATTCAATTTGTGTACAGGGTGGCTATGAGCCGAAAAACGGCGAGCCGAGAGTAATCCCGATTGTACAGAGCACAACATATAAATACGATTCAAGCGAGGAAATGGGTGATTTGTTTGACCTTAAGGCATCAGGCTATTTCTACTCTCGTCTGCAGAATCCTACCTGTGACTATGCAGCACAGAAAATAGCTATGCTTGAGGGCGGTGTGGCAGGTATGCTCACATCATCAGGTCAGGCAGCAAACTTTTACGCTGTTTTCAATATTGCGCAGGCAGGCGACCATATTGTTTCATCATCTGCAATTTACGGCGGAACATTTAATCTGTTCAATGTAACAATGAGAAAGCTCGGTATTGACTTTACTTTCGTAAGTCCTCAGGCGAGTGAGGAGGAAATTCAAGCAGCATTCAAGCCGAATACAAAGGCTGTGTTCGGTGAAACGATTTCCAATCCGAGTCTTGATATTCTTGATATTGGAAGATTTGCTAAGGTTGCACACGCAAACGGTGTACCGCTTATTATTGACAATACCTTTGCAACACCGATTAACTGTCGTCCATTTGAATTCGGATGCGATATCGTTACTCATTCCACAACAAAATATATGGAGGGTCACGCATCCACAATCGGCGGTGCTATTGTGGACAGCGGTAATTTTGACTGGACACAGAATGATAAATTTCCGGGTCTCACAACACCTGATGACAGCTATCACGGTATTACTTATACCGATACCTTTGGCAAAGGCGCTTATATTACAAAGGCTACAGTTCAGCTTATGCGTGATTTAGGTTCAATTCCGGCTCCGCAGAATGCATTTTTACTTAACGTAGGACTTGAAACTCTTCATCTCAGGGTTGAAAGACATTGTGCAAATGCCAAAAAGGTTGCAGAGTATCTGAAGAATAATGATAAGATTAACTGGGTGAAATGCGCAATGCTTGCTGACGATGAGCAGTATGCACTTGCCCAGAAATATATGCCAAAGGGAACCTGCGGTGTAGTTTCATTCGGAATCAAGGGCGGCAGAGAGGCTGCTACAGTGTTTATGGATTCATTAAAGCTTGCTGCAATTGTTACTCACGTTGCAGATGCGCGTACCTGCTGTCTGCATCCTGCATCAACAACTCATCGCCAGCTTACCGACGAGCAGCTTGAAGAATGCGGAGTAAGTCCTGACCTTGTGCGTTTCAGTGTTGGTATTGAGGATGCGGATGATATTATTGCTGATATTCAGCAGGCTCTTGACAAGATATGAGTGAAGCACATACACAGCAGCACAAGCATAACCATGATCATAAGCATACAAAGGAAGTATCAAACCGCCTTGCACGTGCAATCGGACATCTGCAAAAGGTAAAGCAGATGGTTGATGATGGCGAGGATTGCTCTGAAGTGCTTGTTCAGCTTGCAGCGGTTAAATCAGCAATCAATAATACTGGTAAGCTGATACTGAAGGATCACCTTGAGCACTGTATCGTTCATGCTGTTGAGGACGGCGATGATGAAATGCTTGATGAGCTGAATAACGCAATTGATAAATTTATGAAATAAAAAAAGACACTATCTGTAAAATCAGATAGTGTCTTTTTTGTTATTTGAGTATTTTTCCGTCCGGAAATACGATTTCACTTCGGTCTGTGTCAGGATAATATCTGTATTCCACTTTGTTTTCATCAATCAGCTTGAAATATGTGGAAACATCATAAGTGTTCTGCGGAATCTCATAGTTTGAGGTTATACGAAAACGTTTCTCACCGGATTCGTCCGCATCTTTTTCAATTCTGAGTTTTTCGCTGTAATCAATTTTTCTTGCTCTTTCCGTTACAAGATAGGCTTCTGTAATTTGAATTGGAACATTTTCATAGATTTCAAAGGAGATATCGGTTGGATTTTTATGTCCCTGATCTGAAAATTCATCAAAGATATAATTGCTTTCAAAAAGGATAAAGTAACCCGGACTGAAAGCCTCAAGCATTTCCTCTTTGGTAATCGTTTCACCGTCGTCGATATAAACATATCCGCTTTCAACAGCTGTTACATCAATTTGAGCAGATGCTGTAAACAATCCGTTTTCCTCTGTAAAATCAATCCGCTGGGTCGAGCCGTCCTGCTTGTTGATTGAAAGATAAATTGATGAATTTTTAGGATATTTGCTTGGTGAATACTTGAATTCGGTTTGAATCAGATATGGTTTTTCGCTATTGGCACTTACAAAATTATATTCAAACTCATAATTATCATCATCCGGGTAGTTCTGCTGGGCGGTGCTCTGTGCATTTAGTGTGTTTATCAGACTCTGTAGATTATTGATTTTACTGTCCAGATTATTTGAAAGCAGAATCAAACCGAAAATCACACAGACAATTGCTATGGACACGATAATGGCAATTGTTTTTAATGCTTTGTGATTGGCTATATTCTGTTCATACTGATTCTGATACGCAATGGAAAAAAGCTGCTCAGTATAACGCTTCTGATATTCTGTATTATAATTATTTTCATTATTATTAGATGAAGACTCTTTTTCCTTATCATCATTTTCAATTTCTATTCCGAGCAGTGTATCCATTGATACACTGAAAAAGTCAGCGATTTCCGTAAGCTTTTTTAAATCGGGCATGGCTGCTCCGTTTTCCCATTTTGAAATTGTCTGACGTGTGACATTTAATTTTTCTGCAAGGTATTCCTGAGAGTAGTCTTTATCTCTTCTAAGATTCCTTATATTTTCATTGAACTTCATATAATCACCTCTGTTGTTAAATTAATCATATCAAAGATGTATTCAAATAGCAATCGAATATCGGTTTTCATAATGTAAACTTAAGGTTGCATTTGTTTTGAATGAAAAAATAATTTAATAAATAATGAACATTTTTTGTTAAAACGTCATATTTTGCAGATCCTTTGGTTATAATGGACAAACATATATAATAAAGTTTGGTAATTATAACTAAAGTTGAAATATTGCAATTGTTTTTCAAAAAGTATATAATTTATATACAAATAGTTTACTAAAATAGGATGGTTGTATTTGTATATGTAAATATGAAAGGAATTTATTATGGGACGAGTAACGGTGAAAAAAAGGATTATAAGCATAATGCTGGCAGTTCTTATGGCGTTCACAGGTGTATTGCCTGCAGCTACAGCTTTTGCTGCGGATGACGGAAAATTGGAAGATTGGGGTCTTACACTTTTCTATAAGGACAGTGATACAGCTGTGCCTAAATTTCAGGAGGATGGTGTCACCAAATATATTGAATATATGACGGAGGGTAATGAGCTTAAGCTTACCTACAAACTCATTGATAACGAAATGCCGGATAACGGCTATATTAAATGGTATAGCGAAACACCTACTCTTGTCGATGTTACACAGGATGGTGTTGTTAAGGCCTTTGACTCTTCAAAGGGTGCAGTTATCCAGACGTGGATTGATAACGAAGTTAAAACTATTCCTCTTGTCGGCAGTATCATGGCAACCGTTATTGAAAAAGCACTTTTCAATGAATATGTCAATGTCGATACAATGGATACTGAGGCGATTATAGCTGTTGTTGAAGGGCTCTTCGGTTCTGATTCTCCCCTTGCAAAGTGGATTGACTCGTATAAAGGGCAGCTCATAGATTCTCTCAGATATTATCTTGATAATATAAATTCCAATATTCATGTTTCGCTTTACGATGCCGACGGAACTCTCCTTGATGATGACTTTGTTCAGATTTGTGTAACTAAAAATGATGAATGGTATGCTAATATTTTGCCAAATGGTACACATATCACCAATAAATCTCAGATAAATACAACTGTAGCTGTTGGTTCAAAGGTACAGCTTCACGCTGTTACTACCCCTGTACGATTAAAATTCGGTGTAGTTTATTCCATAAAAAGCTCATCTATATTTGATACAGGAAAGGTTATAGCTACCGTAGATGACAGCGGACTTGTTACATTTAAAAATACAGGTACGGTAACCGTTATGGTATCGCCTGACAGTAAGCAGGTGATTGATGCTATTCTTGAAGTTGTAAACAAAATTTATAAACTTGATAAAACTGGTACTATTGATACAAGCAAGGTAGCAGATATTCTTATTAAATATGTAGGAATTGATATCAACCGAAATGTTCTTAAGGCTATTCTTGATGTTTGCTTTGCCATTAAGGATATTGCAGGTGATGTAGCGGATCCTATCCAGCTTACCGCAACTGCCATTGAGATTTTGAGTAATATTATTCTTCAGTTTGTTTATAATGATACAATCACTTTCAATGTTGTTGAAGCACAGCCGCTTACAGATTTTTCAATTGAAGGACCGACCAATGTAACAGAAGGCTCACAGATTCAGCTTTCTATTACAAATATACAGCCTGAGGTCGGAGATACAAGTGATATTACATGGACCTCTTCTGATCCTTCCATTGCAAGTGTTGATCCTGAAACCGGTGTCATTACCGGACGAGATGCAGGCGGTGCGTGGGGTGCAGCTTCAAAACAGTCCTGTACAATTTATGCAACCTCTGCTGCAAATAATATTACAAAACCATACACGATAACCGTAACAGGCGGTAAAATGGGTCAGTACCTTTCAGACGTGGAAATTCAGGGTAAGAATTACCTTGAAATGGGAGAGGAAACAGATTACACATATACCGTTTATCCTAAACGAGTTGCAGATTCTGATATTTTGACTGTGACTTGGGGTATTCAGAGCGGAACAGATGAAGAGGGCAACCCTACATATATCTGGGCAGACAGCGAAAATCCAGCAACGGACGGAATCGGAACGATTGACTCCAAAGGACATTATGTGGTTAATGACGGAGGTAAATGTATAATTGCCGTTAAAGCCGTAACAGGTTATCCGCTGACAAGTGACAGATTTTATGAGATTTCATCCTTTATCAGAACATACGAGGTAACAAACGGTGTACCGATTGATGATATTAAAATTAAAGTTGATGGAGCTAAAGGAACATTTGCCAGTCTGACTGGTGAGCCGGAGGTTGTTACCATTGAAGGTAAAGAATACACTTATGCAACTGTTAAGGCTCCGACACAATATGAAGGATTGGGTGCAGTTCTTTCAGCATCGGTTTATCCTGAAAATGCATCAAACCAGGAATTAAAGTGGGTTGTTGACGGAAGCAATATTTCGACTGATATTTCAAATGGAACACATACCGCTACCATAACAAGGGATGCGTTCCACGAAAGTGCATTTACTTTCAATGTTTATGCTGTGTCTGAGGATGGACGAATTAAATCAAATGTCATTACAATTTGTGTAAGTAAAAACTATGTTACTGATAATAAAATTGATCAGGATGCAATCGAAATTGTAAATGGTTATCAGGCTGAAGCAACGCATACACCTACCTTTGGCGGTAATAATGACGGCACATATTCTGCCTGCTATAATTGTAACTGGTATTCAAGTGATGAATCTGTATTTACTGTTAAAAATAAGAACAATGATAACAGTGATGCAGTCCTTACCGGTGTGGATGTTGGTACGGCAACGCTTTACTGTGTATCTGCTGACGGCGGAATCGTTGACACCTGTCAGGTAACCGTTTATCCGGACAAGGAAAGACTGGAGAAAATTGTAAATATCTGCGACAATACTTTTGTAAAGAGAACAACGGAAAACAGAACGCTCTATAATCAGTATATGAAGAAGCTGGATCTGGCTTATTACGTTCTTTATGATGAGCCAATGGCATCTCAGGCGTCCTGTGATACACGTGCAAACGAGCTTTTATATGCATTTTACAGAATCGGCGGATTTATTGGTTTGGCAGGTGTACAGATTCTTGATTCCAAAAACAATGAACTTGAGAATAATCATATTACAATTGATGTAGGTGCAACTACAAATTACACCAAATACAGTATTGATTTTAACTACAGAATCAAGCCGCTTGAGGCTATGTACAGCGATATCAAATGGACATCATCAAATGATGGTATCAAGGTTGATAAAAATGGTGTATGTAAGCCTTCATCAAATAATGCTTGCTCAGCAATAATTACCTGTACTGTAACAGACTTTATGGGTAACGAGTCAAGTGACAGCGTGTTCCTTACATTTGCAAGAACACCCGTAACAGGTGTAAGCCTTGATAAGGAGCAGATTACAGGCGGTAAAATCGGTGAAACGGCAACAATAAAAGCAACGGTTACACCTAAGCCTGTAGGTGTTGTCGGCGGTGCAAGCTGCACCAATGTTTACTGGTCATCAAGTGACGAAAGTATTGCAACCGTTGATCAGAACGGTGTTGTTACCTTTGTTGAGGGCGGCGATTGTATCATCTACTGTACTACCTACGACGGTGGGTATACAGCACAGTGTGCAGTAAATGTTATAACAAATTATACTGCGCTTGAACTGCTTATAAAACAGTATAATGATCTTCAGCTGAATTATATAAACTATTATCCTGACACATGGGCTAAGTATACTGAGACAATGGCAAAGGCTCAGAAAATGCTTGCAGACGGCGGATACTCTCAGGCTGAAGTCAATGCAATGGTAAATGAGCTTGAAAAGGCATACAAGGGACTTCAGAAATATAACGAGCTTAAGAAGATAGAGCTTTATCTTGACGGTGAAGAAACAAAGGAATTCTATCAGTATAAGGTAAGTGTTCTTGTAGATAAGGGCTTTAAATATCAAGATGCAAATCTGGATCTGAACGTGAGACTTTATCCGAACAACGGTTCCTATAAGAGTATTACTTGGGAATCTTCCACAACGGATATCAGTGTATCAAAAGAGGGTGACTGCAAGCCGACAATCAACGATGCCTGCTATGGACTTATCACCTGTACGGTTGAGGATCACTTTGGCAGAATCTTCACGGATTCCGTATGGGTATCCTTTGCACGTTATCCTGTAACAGAACTTGAGCTGTCGGATAAAAATATCTCAGGCGGAATAGGTGAAACATATACACTCGGATGTACAGTTAAGCCTACAGGTACAAAATTACCTCCTCATGTCGGTGCAGCCAGCATACAGGATTACTATTGGGAGTCTGATAATGAAGAGATTGCTACCGTTGCACAGGACGGAACCGTAACCTTTGTAAGTGCAGGTTCCACAATTGTTCGTGCAGTATCTTATGACGGAGGTATATCAGCGGAATGTGTTGTATCCTCAGAGGGCGACAGAAGTGCACTTCGTCAGGCACTTGAGGATTATAAGAATGTGGATTATACAGACTATGCTTATGATTACGGTACAGCCTTCAAGAGAGCATATGTTCACGCTGAGGATGTTATGACCAACAATGCTGTTTCACAGCAGGATATTGATGATGCGGCAAACGATCTTGTTGCTGCATATGAGGAAATGCTCAATCATCCGTTTATAAAGGTTAATAAAATTGATGTCAATTATACAACCTATAAAAAGGCCCTTCCAACAAGTAAGGGAGATAAGGTGTCAAGCGGAGCAGTATCATCAAGTGATGCTCTTTCAGTAAACCTTTCAAGCGGTTATACAAATTGGAACAGCTATAACTTTGTAACGCTTACAGCTACTCCTAATCCGGGAGATGCAATGTATAAGACAATCAGCTGGAATGTTGATTCTTCGTCTAAGATTAATTCAGAAATCAGCAATAATTCCATTACATTAACTCCTAAGGAGCATAATGACGGTGCGTGGGCAAATATTACTGTTAAAATTGTTGACCAGTACAACAGAGAGTATACAAGAACAATTTCTGTTGTAATGTCAGATAAAACGGTAACAGGTTTTGATATTACTGACAGCGAGCTGACAATCTGTGCAACAGATGCACCAAAGCAACTTGCCTATACAGTCGGCGGCAGTGCAGAATTTGCTGCTGTCAGCTGGAGCTCATCCAATACAGATGTAATCACGGTTGATGCAAACGGTGTTATTACACCTGTTAATAACGGTAAAGCAACTGTTACAGGTAAGACGCTTGACGGTGGATATACAGATTCTGTAGAAATTACAGTCGTAACCGATTTTAAGCCTCTGATTGAAAAGCAGAAGGAGTATCAGACTGTTATTGATGAGGTTAAGGACTCCTATACATATACGCAGGAGTCACTCGATGTTCTGGCACAGGCAGTTGCTGAAGCACAGCAGATGATTACTGAGGGCAGAGCAACGCAGGAAGAAATTAATCTGATGATTGAAAAGCTTGATAATGCATTCAATTCACTTGTGAAATATGTTGCAACAACAGGTGTTTCAATCGGTTTCAGTGAGGATCCGAGTGTCAGCGAAATCAATGAAGGCTTTATCCGTTATTCAGATGCAATTTCCATAAACGGAAAGAGCATAACGCTTGTACCGAATGCTGAGCCTGCCGGCTCCGTTTATACGGAGATGACCTGGACATCATCAAATCCGAATATTACAGTGAATAACGGTGTTGTTGATAATAACTCCGCAAGTGCAGGTGCATCTCTGATTACCTGTACAGTTAAAAATGTATTCGGCGGCGAATATTCAGCGTCAGTATATGTTTCCTTTGTAAGAAATACAAACATAGTAAAGGGCATCGGCTTTGATAAGGAGCGGATATATGGTGCTCCTGCTCAGACGGTTACGCTTGCACCAACCTTTACAGGTTCAAGCAATATAGCAGTTGTAAGCATCAAGGATTGTATTTATACCTCAAGTGATGAAAGCATAGCGACTGTTGATGAAAAGGGTGTTGTAACCTTTATTTCACAGGGCGAGGCAATCATTACCGCCACAGCACTTGACGGCGGTTATACTGCAACGATTAAAGCATATACCACTTGGGACACAACCGCACTCAGTGCAGCAATAGAGGATGCAAAGGCAATTACATATACCGATTATGCATATGCTTACGGTACTGCCTTTAAGACTGCCTATGATGAGGCTGTTGCTGTTTATGAAAATATTTATGCAAGCCAGGCTGAAATTGACAATGCCTGTGCATTATTGACAGAGGCAATGACCGCTCTTCAGGGTCACGAGTTTATTGCTCCTGTTGTAACCGTTTCACAAAACGGCGAAGTTCTTGAAAATGAGGGCTTTGTTAAGGTTGACGAGAATAATAATGCTGTTGTGGATATCCTTCTCAATGAAGGCGCAATGGTTAAATCCTTTGATATTACACCTGCTGATGAAAATGGTGTTGCTCTTCAGCTCAACGGCAATCAGCTTTCAGTCAATAAAACGGCTGAAAAGGGTACATTCACTCTCACCGTAAGAACAGTTGATGATTATGACAGAGAACAGATTAATACATATACTTTCAATGTTATTGATAATCCTATCCCTGTAACATCCATTGCACTTACCATTGACGGTACTGCAGTATCCGGTGCAGTGAATTACTCCTGCGGCGGTGCGTACAGTAATTTCAAGGGTGTTACTGTAGGCTATGTTCCTACACCTGCAAATGCAAACTCAATTGTAAGTGTAAAATATACTTCATCAGATGACAGATATATCAGTGTAGATGAAAATACAGGATTTGTTGAGGCAACAAATTTATGTAAGCTGGATCGTATTGTTTCATCACATAAGACAACGATAACCTGTACAATAACAAATCTTGACGGAACTGTGGTAACATCCTCTGTAGATATTACCCTTACCAGAAAATAAGGAGGGTTGACAAATGAATAAAAAAATAAAAAAATATATATCCCTCCTTTTATCACTCACCATATTATTAGGCTGTTTCGGCATCAGCTTTACAGCCTTTGGTGATGATGAAATTGATATAAATGCCGAGAATTTTCCGGACCCGGTTTTTATGGAAATTGTTAAAAGATATGATACAGACAAAAGCGGCGGATTAAGTGCCGCAGAAAGGGATGAAAGTCTGATTGAATTCATGCCTGTATCGGGTATGGTTGGCGATGATTCAGAAATCAAAACACTTAAGGGAATAGAATATTTTGCAGACAGCTTAAGTGTTTTAAGATGCGGTGGTATAGGTCTTGAGGAGCTGGATGTTTCAGCACTGTATAATCTGACAACATTAACCTGTGAGGGTAACTCCTTAACCTCATTGGATGTTTCACACAATCCAAAGCTTATTACCTTGAAATGTATGTCCAATGAGCTGACCTCATTGAATTTAGGCAATATCTCCAATATTGAAACGCTTTATTGCTTTGCCAATTCATTGGAAAGTATTGATGTTTCAAATCTTGTAAATCTGAAGGATTTCAAGTGCAATCAGAATGAGCTGACATCACTCGATGTTTCAAAGAACGTTAACCTGAAGATATTCAGCTGTTCATTAAATCATTTAAGGTCACTGGATTTAAGCAATAATACCAATCTGAACACAGTTGTAAAGTCAGCAATCGGCGGTCAAACTGTAACCGCACCGGCAGCAATAAACGGCTTGCAGATTATAGTTCCTTTTGCAGTTGATGATGCCCTTTGCATCAGAACAACTTCACTGGATAAGGATGATGTTTTCGGCTATACAATGGGTGAATTTGCAACATATGATGTAAGCGATATTGACAGCGGTATTGACTATTCCTATTCTGTTTCAAATGAAAAGTGTGAGGATATGGAGGTCCATATCGACGTTACAAGAGATTTCTATCAGGTAAGCTTTTATGCTGACGAGGAAATGCAGGAGCTTATCGGCAAAAGATTTGTGAATAAAAATGAAGCCGCAAGAAATCCTGTAGAGCTTGTTCTTCCTCAGTGTAAAGTACTTGATAAATGGAGCAGTGACGTTTCAAACATAACAGAGGATATGGAGGTTTATGTTATCTGGAAGGATAATCATTCATACTCGCTTAAGAGCTTTGAAAACGGAATTGCAACGATTGCTTGTGTGAATAATGATGATAGCTACACAGTAGCCTTTGCGGATTGTATCAATGCGACAGCACAGGACAGCAATTACTGTGAATATCTGGATGTTGTAGCAGACGGCTATATCAATGCTAAGGATTATGCCCAGCTTCAGAAGATGTTTTAAATCAGAATAACACATAATAAAAACCTACCTTTGAGGGTGTCCTCTGAGGTAGGTTTTTTGCTATTATGCTTGAGGTGTCAGCGTCCATATACGCACCTGTTTTTTATTGCCTGTTCATTGTCGATATCCTCAAGGGCAATGCGGACTGCCTCCACCACAAAAGCGGTGAAGGTGCAGTCTTTGCCCACAATCATACTTTCAACCTGATCAATGATATCATTGGGAAACCGTATGCTCTTGCTCGTTGTCGGTGGTGTTATCGGTATCTGGAATTTTTTCATATAATCACCGCCTTTAGATTCATTCTTTTTATAATACATTATAGTTAATTTTTAACTATGTGTCAATAGTTAAAAATTAACTGTGGTAGAATGTTCATTGGAAGGTGAAAATATGGATATAGCACAAATAAGAATAAAAGAATTAAGAATAGATAATGATTTATTGCAAAAAGAAGTAGCTGAAAAATGTAATATAACACAAAGAAAAGTATCGTTTATTGAAAAAGGAAAAACGGAACCAAACTTAGAAGATTTAAGACAACTATGTAAACTGTTTAATGTTTCAGCAGATTATATACTGGGTTTGCCACAGGGATTAGATTATCCTAAACGCTGAAAGTATAGTTTAAATATAGCTGATAATATTTTTATAACAACAAAAACCGCGAATAAGTTCGCGGTTTTGTTTTATCGTAGGGGCGGATTCTATATCCGCCCTTATGGGTTTAAAAGATATTTTATTTATTTTCTTTTTTCTTTTTTACAATCATTGTTCTCATTGAATTTGCAATTGCGATCAGGCAAACACCCACATCACCGAACACTGCAAGCCACATTGCATTTTCATCAAAAATACCTGTTGCACAGCCAATGATTATGAGAATTTTTACTGCAAGGGAGAAGATGATATTTTCCTTGACAATTGCTAATGTCTTTTTAGCAATTCTTCTTCCTGTCGGAATTTTTGAAAGGGAGTCACTCATAATTACCATATCTGATGCCTCGATTGCTACATCTGAGCCGACAGCACCCATTGCTATTCCTAAATCTGCCTGTGCAAGAACAGGGGCGTCATTTATTCCGTCTCCGGTGTACAGTACGCAGCTGCCCTTTTCCTGAAGCTCTTTTACTTTTGCAACCTTTTCATCAGGCATAAGCTTTGCATATACTGTATCTATTCCTGCTTTTGCGGCTATATCCTTTGCAATCGGTTCCTTGTCGCCGGTAAGCATTACAGTGTGCGTAATGCCTTGCTTGTGCAATTGGGCAAGTGCCTCCTTGCTGTCCTGCTTGATTATATCGGCGAATACGATATCGCCCTTGAATTCCGTTTCACTTGCACAGTAAACGGCTGTTCCTATACATTCCGTTTCTTTAAAATCAACACCGATTTTCTGCATAAGCTTTTCATTGCCGACGTAATATTTTGTTCCGTCCACAACTGCTGATACGCCCATACCTGCATAGTTTTTAGCGTCCCTGACGTCACATTCATCTGCATAGTGACTGAAGGCAAGACTGATTGATTTTGCAAGCGGATGTGTGGAATATCTTTCACAGGCAGCAATGATTTTTAAAAGCTCCCTGTGCTGATTGTCACTGCAATGGCAGTGGTAGCATTCACAGTTTACATATTCAAATTTACCGCTGGTAATTGTGCCTGTTTTGTCAAATACGCCTGTATCAACCTTTGCAAGTGCTTCAAGATAGTTGCTGCCCTTTATGAGAATACCCTCCTTTGAGCAGGCACCTATGCCGCCGAAAAAGCTGAGCGGAATTGAAATGACAAGAGCACAAGGGCAGGAAACGACGAGAGCAGACAAGCCTCTGTAAATCCATTCCTTCCATTCTCCGCCGAAGAAAATAGGCGGAACAAGGATAATGAGTAACGCAATGAGACAGACGATAGGCGTATAAATACGTGCAAAGCGCGTGATGAAATGCTCAGCATTGCTCTTTTTGTCTTCTGCATCTTCAAGCATATCCAGTATTTTTGAAACAGTTGAATCTTTGTATCTCTTTGTTGCCTCAACCTTTAATGCTCCGTCAATGTTTACGGAGCCTGCCAGTACCTCGTCGCCTGCAGACTTTGACACCGGAATGGATTCACCTGTGAGAGCCTTCATATCAAGCTCTGCACAGCCCTCGATGATTTTGCCGTCGATGTCAAGCTTTTCACCTGGTTTGATAATCATAATATCTCCGATTTCAACATCGTCAGGTGACATTACAGTCTCAGCATCGTCACGCAGAACCGTGACTTCCTGCGGTTTCAGTTCCAGCATGTTTTTGATGGATTTACGGCTTTTCTGTACAGCAAGGCTCTGTAAAAATTCACCGATTGTGAAAAGAAACATTACCGCACAGCCTTCGGTGTATTCTCCGACTGCAAATGCACCGATTGATGCAATACCCATAAGAAAGTTTTCATTGAAGATATCACCGTGAATGATTCCTTCAATCGCTTCCTTTATGATTGAAAAACCGACTATAAGGTATGACAGACCGAAGCAGAGCAGATATACAAAGCTCGGTATATCTATTACACCCTTTTCGGTAAGCTCATTTAGTATGTAGCCGATAACAAGCAGTATTCCGCCGGTAGCCACCTTGAAAATAAAATCTTTTTTGTTAAGCTCTTCGTGAGCATGATCGTGTCCGCAGCCGCAGCCGTCACCGTGATGATGTCCACAATCGCAATGGGCGTCGTGATGATGTTCGTGTTTGCAGTCACAGCATTCACTGTGATCGTGTTTCTGTTTTTCGTCCATAGTTATTCCTCCACGTGCTCAGTAGCACAATTAATAATTGTTTTTACGTGATCGTCTGCAAGAGAATAAATCATATTTTTGCCGTCACGCCTGTATCTGATTAAATGGTTTTGCTTCAGCACTCTCAGCTGGTGGGATATCGCGGTCTGGCTCATTTCCAGCCGCTGTGCAATTTCGCCTACGCAAAGCTCTCCGTCAAACAGTGCAACAAGAATCCGTATTCGTGTTGAATCTGAAAACACCTTGAACAAATCAGCCAGGTCGTAGACGATTTCTTCATCAATAAATTCGTTGGTTTCCATAATATGTACCTCATATGAATAATTGTTCATATGAGCATTATATATCACTTATCAAAGATTGTCAACTGTTTTTTTAAATCAACTGTTGCAAGCAGTATATCCTCAACTCTTTTGCCTTTGTTTCTGAGCTGTCTTTCAAGCTCTTCCTTATCTATTTTTGCATTTTTTAAATCCTTTTCCATAATTCGTCCGTCAACGATAACGTTTATACAAAGCCCTTCTTTTTCGGGTGCAAAGTTAAAGTCCTTAGGGTTAAGCTGTCTTTTAAGCGGCACCGGTAAAAAGCTGATTTTTCCTGTAGTTTCCATAATCGCATAATCAATATCCGACAGATTAAAGTAGCCGTTTCCTCTTGCACTTGTGAGCAGATCATTGATTTCAATTCTTGCCCTGCGAAGATTATCCTTTATTATTTTACCATTTTCAATAAGGATAATCGGCTTTCCGGAAATGAATTTTCTTGCTTTAATGCTTTTTTGAGAAATATATGAAAGCAGTATTCCCACAGCTCCATAAATAATCATTGCGGTTACACCTTTCCACCATTCAATATCAATATTAGTTGCCATTTCTGCTGCAATGGAACCAATTGAGATACCGACTACATAATCAAAAAAACTCATTTCACTGATCTGTCTGAAACCAATCAGCTTTGTCAGAATAAAAAGAACCGTTAATGATACAAGGGAAAGAATAATTATATAAACAAATTCCATAAAATCACCATATTTATTTTGTGCAATTTTTTTATTTATATTTATTTTAATGTATGGTATAATCATTTTGTTATCTATAGTTTGATTGAGGGGTGTGAAATTGGGAAAGCTTGGAATTAAAACAGCAGTTTTCGGACTTGCGGTAAACTTTGCTTTGTTTTTATTAAAGCTCTATATCTCAATCAGCTCAAATTCCCTTTCAATTTATTGTGACGCCGTAAATAATCTTGCGGATACTCTGTCGTGTATCATTGCATTGGCAGGCTTTATCGTGATTTTAAAGCTTAACGAAAGAAAGAGTCAGCGTGTTCAGGCTTTGGCAACCTTTGTAATCGGTATAGCACTGACCGCTGTCGGTCTGAGCTTTGCATATAACGGTGCGGAACGCTTGATGTATCCGGTGGCAGTTTCGTATTCAAAAAAATATGCATTGCTGGTGATTGTAACGATTCTTGTTAAAATTTTAATGGGTATCATTTATATTTTAATAAATAGAAAGCAGTCTTCACCGGTATTCAAAACGCTTATACTTGACAGCTTTCTTGACAGTGCGGTAACGTTCACAGCGTTACTCGGCTTTTCACTGACAACAAAAATCAATTATGCTGTTGACGGCGTTGTTGCGGTTGTAATCGGTCTTGTTGTTGCTGTCAGTGCAATAAAAACGGTAATAAATCAAGCAAAATTTTTAGTTAGGCAATAAAGAGTAATCTAAACTCTGGTTTAGATTTCTCTCTATTGCCTAATGACTGAGAGGGGTAAACATTATGTCAACTAAAACAAAAACAAAAAAAACACCCAAGCAGCGTTTTAAGATTTTTCTTAAGGTACTGCTTATTATCATTCTGGTTATCGCACTGCTTTGCGGTATTCTTGCATCTGTTTCAGCGGTTGGTCTGAAATCAAACAGTAATTTCATTGAGACCATTGAGACAGTCAGCTTTGACAATCAGCTTGAGCCGGTGCTGGATGATAACGGCTGTTATACCTTTGCAACAGACGATCATTTTAAAGTGATTCAATTGACTGACGTACATATCGGTGGCGGATTCCTTAGTATAAAAAAGGACTCAATGGCAATCAATGCCGTTGCAGCAATGATTACTGCAGAAAAGCCCGACCTTGTTGTTATCACAGGCGATATTGCATATCCTGTTCCATTCCAGGCAGGTACATTTAACAATAAAACAAGTGCAGAGCTTTTTGCTCAGCTTATGGAAAAGCTCGGTGTTTACTGGGTTCCTGTTTTCGGTAACCACGATACGGAGGCTTATTCCTATTATTCACGTGAAAAGATTTCAGAATTCTATTCACAGGAAAAGTTTTCTCACTGCCTGTTCCAAGCCGGTCCGGAAGATGTGGATGGTTATGGTAACTCAATCATTAATGTGAAGAACACAAAGGGTGAAATTACCCAGAGCCTTGTTATGCTGGATTCCCATTCCTATGTTGATAATGATTATTTCGGAATTATGTGGAAGTATGATACCATTCACGAAAGTCAGGTGAAATGGTATGAAGATTCCCTCAATAAAATCAAGGCTGAGAACAATGATGTTATGCCGAAATCACTTGCATTTTTCCATATTGCAATTCCTGAATACAAAACAGCTTGGGACGAATATAGGGCAAATGATTTTAACGATACAGAAAACGTAAAATATATCTACGGTAAAGCTGGTGAAAAGGATTACTCTGTTTACACAAGTGAGTATAATTATGGCTTCTTCGATAAGGTTAAGGAGCTTGGCTCAACACAGGGTATGTTCTGCGGTCACGACCATCTGAACAATTTTTCAATTGATTATAAGGGTGTTCGCCTGACTTATGGCTATTCCATTGACTACCTTGCATATACCGGAATCATGAAGTTCGGCTTGCAGAGAGGCTGTACCGTAATTGACATTGCACCTGACGGCAGCTTTGAGTCACACCTTGAAAACTATTATCAGGATAAGTATCAGGCAGCAAAGGAAAAGGAGCAGGTTGATTTAGTAGGCAATTATCACAGCGAGCTTGATAATCAGTAAAAAACAGTTGACAAATCACACAAGAGGAATATAATAGTTATTGCAGACGATAGTCTGACTAAAATATTTTCAGGGCGAGGTGTAATTCCTCACCGGCGGTTACAGTCCGCGACCCATAGCAATATGGCTGAATCGGTGAAATTCCGATACCGACGGTTAAAGTCCGGATGAGAGAAAATGTTTGGCTGATGTTTTATATTTGTATATATTTATAAATTCAGCCTGTGGTCAAAGCATTTACGCCCTGACGTTTTTCGCGTCAGGGCTTCTCTTTTTGCCCAATTAAAAGGAGAAAAAATGAAAAACAAAACAAACAGCAAAACAAAAATTCTGACCCTGACTGCAATGTTCTGTGCATTGGCATTTGCAATGACGGCAGTTATAAGGGTGCCTGTGGTACTGTTCCTTAAATACGACCCTAAGGATATTATCATAGCACTGAGCGGCTTTATTCTCGGTCCGCTTTCTGCAGTTCTAGTCAGTGTTATAACGTCCGTAATTGAAATGGTTACCATAAGTGATACAGGTCCTATCGGATGCATAATGAACATCATCTCAAGCTGCTCATTTGCTTTCACTGCTGCTCTTATTTATAAAAAGAAAAAAACACTTTCAGGTGCAGCAATCGGCTTGATTGCGGGCTGTATTGTTCAGGTTGTGGTAATGCTTCTTTGGAATTACTGTATTACACCTCTTTATATGGGTTATCCGAGAGAGGCGGTTGCCGAATTGCTCTTGCCTGCATTTCTACCGTTTAATTTAATTAAAAGCTGTCTTAATGCGGCTTTTGCATTCTTGTTATACAAGCCGATTGTCGGTGCACTGCGCAAAACACATCTGATTCCTGAAAGCACATCAGAAAAAGCAAAGGCGAATATTCCTATGATTATTATTTCTGCCCTTGTGATTATTACCTGTGTTTTGGTTATTCTTTCAATGAATGAAATTATATAACCGAATTAAGGATGAAGTTTCAGAATAGTTGACACTTTTGGTATAATGGTTTAAAATAGCTGATATAGCAATATTTGTTATATCGGCTATTTTTGTATATAAATTAGGATGTGAAAAAATGAAGCTTTCATTTGTTGTTCCGTGTTATAATGAAGCAGATAATGTAAAAGCATTTGCCGAAGAGATATTCAGAAGTTTTCCGGTTACTGAGGATTATGAGATTATATTTGTGAACGACGGCAGTGCAGATAATACCTTTGAAAATTTAAAGGAAGTTAAAAAAATCAGTCCCTGCAATATTAAAATCATTGATTTTTCAAGGAATTTCGGTAAAGAGTCTGCAATGTATGCAGGACTTCAGAATGCCTGCGGCGAGCTGGTTTCCATTATAGATGCTGATTTGCAGCAGGATCCTGCCATAGTTAAAAAAATGGTTGAAATGCTTGACTCCAATCCGAATGTCGATTGCATTTGTGCCTGTCAGGAGGACAGGCATGAGGGTAAATTTACAACAGCGTGCAAAAACGCTTTTTACAAATTTGCTGATAAATTTACGGAAATTTCCTTTAAAAGTGGTGCGTCGGATTTCAGAACATTCAGAAAAAGTGTTCGTGATGCTCTGCTTTCAATGGGTGAATTTCACCGTTTTTCAAAAGGGCTTTTCAGTTGGATCGGATTTAATACCGTTTATATTCCGTATACTGCAAAGGAGCGTCAGGCAGGCAAAAGCAGTTTTAATTTTATCAAGCTGTTGAAGTATGCATTTGAGGGAATTATCGCGTTTTCAACCGCACCCCTTAAATTTGCATCTGTTTTAGGCTCAGTTGCTACTGTTTTCAGTATTGTATATGCAGTGATAACGATTATCAGAAAGCTGGTCAGCCACATTAATGTTGACGGCTTTACCCAGCTTGTTATTCTTATCACTTTTATCGGTGGTATTCAGCTGTTTACCATTGGAATTATTGGTGAATATCTTGCCCGCAATTATATTCAGACAAAGAACAGACCCATTTATATTGCAAAAGAAGTTATAAGTTATGAGGATAATTTGGATTTGAATCATTGATCTTTATTTCTGATTATTTCTTTGTCTTGACAATGAAACAAAGCGGTGATAGAATATTAAAAAATTAAATACATCTGTTTTTCGGTGTTGCTCTTTGAAGCATTCAAGGGGAAGTTCGGTGAAAATCCGTCGCAACCGCCATTACCGTAATTTGGGATTCATATCTCACTAAGTCGGAATTCCTGCCGGAAAACAGGGTTAACCTGTATACACTTTTGGGTAAGGAAGAGTGCAACCGTTTTATGTAAGTACCGAAGGACAGTTGCATTCTTTTGGCTTTTTTGCTTGCAAAAAATTATGTTGCACATTTTTACATTTTGTAGAAATGTGCTTTTTTATTTGTGGGAGATAAAAAATGAGCAGCAGAATTACAAGAGAAGATTGTATCCTTCTGATACAGCAAAAAACAAATGAACTCGGACGTTTTCCTAAAAAGTCTGATTTTGATAATGAAACCGTAAGTATGATTAAATCATACTTCAAAGCCTGGCCGAGAGCGTTGGAAGCTGCCGGAGTCAAGGAACCTAATTTTAAAAGAATTGAGCAAAAACGGGAGAAGAGACGCCGCGCTAAGGAAAATCAGATTAGGTACAGAAAAGCACATTCTAAGGAGGAAAATCAACAATGAAAAAAAGAGTATTATCATTCATACTGGCTGTGGTATTGATAACCTCAATACTGCCGGCATTTCCTGCTCTGGCCGGTACAGCGTGGGATGGCAGTTCAAAGTCAGAGCCGCAGCAGATTGACGGAGTATATCAAATCTCTGACAGTGCACAGCTTGCCTGGTTTGCTGAAAAATCAAAAACGCAGTCTGATATCAATGCCGTTTTGACAGATGATATTGATCTCGGCGGCAAGGAATGGACACCTATAGGTATGGCTGCAAGCGGATATGTGACTGAATCCTATTCAGGTGCATTTGACGGTCAGGGTCATACCGTGTCAGGCTTGTATATAAATACAAGCAGTGCCTTTTATGGATTTTTTTATTGTGTTTACGGCGGAACAGTGAAAAACTTAAATGTAATCGGTGATGTTACCACGACTAAAAATACTGCAGGCGGTATTGTAGGAAAGCTTCAGGGAGGAACGGTTGAAAATTGTTCCTTTGACGGCAGTGTTAAGGCAAACGGAAATTATGTTGGCGGAATAGTTGCTAATATTGTTACAAACAGCAAAGCCGCATCTGTAATTACCGGCTGCTGTAATTCAGGAGAGATAAGCGGTAAATATGCCGGAGGAATTCTTGGCTACACCACTGCAAAGGCAGATGTAAACAATTGCTATAACACAGGTACAATTAATGGTACAACACGCAGTGCCGGTATTTCAGGGCAGCAGACAGCAGGCGCAATAAGCTATTGCTATAATATCGGAAACAGTGCAAGCGGTATCAGTGGATTCTGCAATGCATCAATAACCAATTGTTACTACTTGAATGATGAAACAGCAGCTCCCGGCGGAACAGCCACAGGATATGAAAAGATTACAGATAAAGCAATTTTGCTTGAGAATCTGAACGCAGGAGAAAGTAAACTTTTTTGTGAGGATATCGGAAATAAAAACAATGGTTATCCTGTTCTGAACTGGCAAAATAAATTATCTCCTGAGGAAGAGGCTGAAGAACAGAGAAAAAGAGAAAATGCTGAGAAGGTAAAGCAGGCTGTTGAAGCACTTTCTTTGGAAGTACAGACAATAAAGGAAGAATGTACATTAAATCTTCCGTCACAAATCGGTGACTGTACAGTTGAATGGTCAAGTGATAATACCGATATCATTTCCGATGCCGGCATGGTTATTCTCCCTGAAAAAAATATCGTAACGGTCACACTCACTGCGACTGTTACCTGTGATACTGCAAGCGACAGTAAAAAATTCACCATAAATGTATGGTCAGAAAATATAGATGCAGATTTGTATCTGCAGACTGTGCTTGATGCAATGCAGTGGAATTTTAAACAGCTTCAGCCTGTTTACGGTGAAGATACAAATATTATTTTTAAATTTCAGAACCTTCTGAAGAGCAAGGGCTTTGACGGTGTAACGGTTAGTATCAAATCCACCTCTGATGAAAGTCTGATTTCTGGAAATGGAAAAATATATTATCCTGTTAATACAGATAACAGTTACGCAAATGGAAAGCAGGTGCAGGTACAGTTTAATCTGACTGTCGGTGATAAAACAGTTGTATATCCTGATTCGGATATCAATTCGTTGTTTATTCCCTGGAATACAAGCGATGTAAAAAAAGCGTTGGAAAGCTCTGCCGATACTGTATTAAATGAAAATGAAATCTGTAACGGCAATGGTTCACTTGACTTCGTTTCGTCAGATTTGAATCTGCCCTCCTGCATAAGAGGTGATAAATATTCCTTTGCATGGATAACTTGGGAAAGCTCGGACAATACACACCTTGCAATAAGCGACGAAAACCGACAGGGCAGTGCGGATGCCTTGTATAATCCATATGTGGGTAAGGTTTATCAGGACAGTCAGCAGCATACTGTTGTACTGACAGCAACAATTACAAATCCTTCAACAGATGTTACAGTGAAAAGAGTGTTCGAGGTTACAGTCAATCCGCTGACTGATGAAGAGCTTAATCAGAGCCTTGATATGATGAAGAAAATTCTGAATTGTTACACTGCCGATAAGCTTGAAAACTTTGCGACAAAGAAAAAGCTGAACATAAATGCTGTTGACAGTGATATTCAGCTTGTTATTCCAAGCAGGGTTGTAACGGCAGATGAGCTGGAGGCACTTGACTATGGTAAATACTGGGATTACTGGAACTATAAATTTTCCGTCACAAGCTCAGATACAAGTGTAATTGAGATTAACAGCTTCAGAGCATATGTCTACAGACCACTGGGAGAGGATAGCTCTGCGGATAAAAACATAACGCTCACAGTGAAAATGGAGAGCAAGCAGAATCCGAATCTTTTTGTAACAAAGGATATTTCGGTTACGATCAAACACCTAAGCCGTGAGGATATCAATAATGCACTCGATTTAATGGATCAGGCAAAGACAGGTTATGCTGCCGGTCTGCTTGGTAATAATACGGATTTATACAGTGTTATTGATGATTTAACTCCATATAAGGAAATTGTCTGGAATCATGATAAATCAGGTGTTGATTTTGTATACCGCCATTCCGACATAAAGGGCAGCGGAATCATTGTGGATGAACTGCCCGGCTGGGAGGAGCAGGAGGATTGGAGATTATTCCGCACCAGCAATAAGGATTTGGTTTCCAACGAGACACTGATTCTAAATCAGACACCTGACGAGGATACCTTTGTAAAAATCAACAGTGTGCTTACGGACGAAGCACTCGGTAAATACTATACGAAATTCTGCAATGACAAAAATTATGATGCAGAGGCACTGGCAAAGTTCAGACAGCTTTATAAACAGCCTGTAAGTGCATATGTAATGGTTGTGGGTGCAGGCGGTTATACTGACAGCTTTGCAGCTATGCCTGAAACACTTAAGGCAGCTTCGTACAGTGCAAAATTATCTGCATTCAAAACGGAGCTGGATAATCCTATCCGTGTAACCTTTACCCTTTTGGGACTTGACGGTGTGCCGATGATTTCCAAAACAACAGAGGATTCATTTACGAAGGGTGCAACTGTTTTTGATATATTTAAAAAGGTTCTTTCAGATAATAATATGTTTTATGTATCAAAGGGCAGTTATATTTCATCCATAAACGGTCTTGCAGAAAAGGACTACGGCAGCAGTTCCGGCTGGATGTATACCGTAGGAAATGTTTTTGTGAATTCCTATATGAATGCGCAGGAGCTTTCAGGCGGCGAAGATATTGTTGTTATGTATGTGAGGGATTATAAGGATGCCAACAAGCAGCTTGATAACAATAATAGCAATAATAACAATAATAATAACGGCAATAACAGTAATAACGCACAGAATACAGATAAGAATACCATAGGGAATGAGAAGCCTGCTGAGAATCAGAGCTCACAGAACAAGCAGAACACAAACCAGTCAGGTAGCAGTAATCGTTCCGATAATGTTGTAAATAACAGCACAAATAAAAGCAGTGTTACTGCCAATACAAATGGAAGCAAAGCAGGTGATACTGCCAAGCAGAATCAGAACATTGTAAAAACAGAAGGCGATAATCCTTCAAATCAAAATGAAAACAGCAATTCAGATGCTTTGGATAAGAACGTAAAAGACAGTCAAGAGAAGAACAGTACTCAGGATAATACTCCTGAAAAGGCAAGCAATAAGCTGCCGATTATTATCGGAGCAGCTGCAGCGATTCTTCTGCTCGCACTGATTGTAATTTTCATTGTATTGAAAAAACGTAAGGACAATGATAAATAATTAATTAAAATACAGCAGGGAAAGCATATCTTATCTCTGCTGCATTTTATTATTGATATTTGACTTCGTTTGTAGTATAATATCCAAGTAAAAAATTAATTTTATATAGGAGATGTAATTATGCCATTAGTTACTACTACTGAAATGTTCAAAAAGGCATACGAAGGCGGTTACGCTATCGGTGCTTTCAATGTAAACAATATGGAGATTGTTCAGGGTATCACCCGTGCAGCAAAGAAGCTTAATGCTCCTGTAATTCTCCAGTGCTCAGCAGGTGCAAGAAAGTATGCATCACACGATTACCTTGTTGCTATGGTAAAGGCTGCTGCTGAGGAGACAGATCTTCCAATCGCTCTTCACCTTGATCACGGTCCTGATTTTGAGACTTGTAAGTCTTGTATTGACGGCGGCTTCACATCGGTTATGATTGACGGTTCATCTCTTCCTTATGAGGAGAATGTGGCTCTTACAAAGAAGGTTGTTGAGTATGCACATGCTCACGGCTGTGTTGTTGAGGGTGAGCTCGGTACTCTCGCAGGTGTTGAGGATGATGTTCAGGTTGACGCTGAGGATGCATCTTACACAAAGCCTGAAGAGGTTTATGATTTCGTAACAAGAACAGGTGTTGATTCACTTGCAATTGCTATCGGTACAAGCCACGGTGCTTACAAGTTCAAGCCTGGTCAGAAGCCACAGCTCAGATTTGACATTCTTGAAGAGGTTGGCAAGAAGCTTCCTGGTTTCCCAATCGTTCTTCACGGTGCTTCATCCGTTAATCAGGAGCACATCAAGATGATTAATCAGTACGGCGGTGAGATGCCTGATGCTATCGGTATTCCTGAGGAAATGCTCAGAGAGGCTGCATCAATGGCTGTTTGTAAGATTAATGTTGACTCTGATATCCGTATCGCAATGACAGCTGCTGTAAGAAAGCACTTTGCTGAAAATCCAACACACTTTGACCCTCGTCAGTATCTTACTCCTGCAAGAGAGCTTATTGAAGAGGTTGTTGCTCATAAGATTGATGTTGTATTCGGTGCAGCAGGTCACGCTAACGACTAATTAAAATAATAAGATGAAACAAAATAATCCAAAGGACATATTGTCCTTTGGATTATTTTGTTTTGCAGTTATATTAATTTTTCTATTTCGCTGATGATTAAGTGGTTGATATGTTTGCTCAGTGCGGTCTGAAAAATCCATATAATTGACGGCAGTAAAAAGATTACAATTATAGCAGGTACACTGAATTTATCCAGGACAATACCGACTATGCCTATTGCCCAGAAAAACAGTGTAAATAAAACAGAAACCGCAATCAAGGATATGCTGGGCAGAATATCAATTTCTACCTTTTTATCGGATTGTTTTATCAGATTTATTTTCGGATTTGCAAACAGAGTGAATGCTCCGTTGTATCTTGCACTTAGTCCTGAAATGCTTTTCTTGCAGGTGAACATTCTGTTTTTATTGATTTTTTCAAAAAATTCTTCCGTGCTTTCAACGTCTGTTGTATATTTCAATTTTCCAATTCCTTTTTTATGTAATCGCAGTAAAGCCTGATGATATCAATATCCGTTTTTTCATAGATCATTCTTGCGCCCACAGTGTCCTCAATTTCATTAAACACAAGCTGTTCGCTATGAAACAGAAAGTCAATACCTATGTAATCACTGTTTGTCAGGCTGATTACTTTTTTCACCAGCGTCTTTTCCGTATCACTCAGATGATATATTGTGGCGCTCCCTCCGAGACAAAAGTTGGAGCGGAAGTCTGTTTCACTCTCACGCAGAATGGCGGCAATGATTTCTCCGCCGATTGCCCATACTCTCAAATCCTTTCCTAAGGTGTCGCAGGGCATCTGATAAACATAATTTTTTTCAAAGGGCTCAGCCTTGTCAAGCAGAACAACACCCTGACCGCCGTGACCGTCGACCGGCTTTTTTACAACAGGGGTTTTGGTATAATCAATCGGCATAATCGGAATACCATTCTGTGCCATAAATTCATAGCAGTATTGTTTGTCATTTGCAAGTCTTGAAAGTTTTGAAGAATTGAAGACTCTTATTCCTTTTTTCTCAAAATATTTGCCGATTTTATAATCGTTTGTTCGGTTTACCACAAAGTCGGTATTCCCTCTGAAATCAGGATTTACTAAATCAATGTTCAGATTTTCCTTGAATTTTTTTATAGCAAAGGCGTTGCGTACCGCCTCTTTTTCCGAATATATGAGTACACCTTTCATCTAATTTTCTCCGTGATTTCATTGAAAATAATCGGTGCAATATCCAGTCCCGTGCAGTTCATTATATTGATGATGTGTGCATTTGAGTTTACTTCACACACCATACCGTTTTCAAGAATATCAACACCGCCAAAGGTGAGACCAAGCGTATTGCAGGCAGTGACCGCCGTTTCAATTTCTGCTGCCGTCGGCTCGTAAGGACACATTGTGCCTCCGTTTGTAACATTTGAACGAAAATCATTTTCATTTATCCGCTTTACAGCACTCACACATTTGCCGCCGACGATTTCAAGCCTTGCATCCCTGCCTGCACATTCTGTTATAAAGTCCTGTAATATAAAAGGCTTTTCGGTGATATGCTGCATAATTTCATCAAAGCTATGACACAGGTGAACCTGCTCTCCGAAGGAGCCGAAGCATTCCTTGAAAACCAAAGGCAGACCGAGAATGTCAATGGATTTTGTAACAAATTCGCTCATATCAGCCTTAAAAAAGCATTTGGGTGCTATAAGCGTTTTCGGCTGAGGTACAATGCCCTCAAGCGCAATATAAGTCCTTGCCTTGTCGTCGCAGAGTGCAATAGCACGTGAAGAGTTGAAAACGGGCAGTCCTTCCTTTTCAAGCCGTTTTGCCAGATTGATATCCTTGTCCCAAAAGAGAACAAAATCAGCCTGTGCACGTTCAGTGGCAAGCTCAAGATTGGTTTTCATTGTCAGTTTGATATTCATCTGTTTTGCAGATGATATAAGATGACGATGCAGTTCGTTAAATTTACTGCTGTTTAAAAAGTGGTTAACTACTAAAATTCCGTTCATTTTTTTATCTCCATTGAACATAGCAAAACAAGGTCTAAATCAACAGATTTTAGGCTATTGGGTTTGACTCTTTTTTTGCTATTGTAACATTTCGCCTTGCTTTTTTCAATGTAATCGTATAAAATAACAATATTAAAAGTTATAGGATTAACGGAGGATAAGAATATGACAGAGTATAAGCTTAAATACGGTTGTAACCCGAATCAGAATCCTGCAAGAATTCATATGGACGGCAAGAAGCTTCCATTTGAAATACTCAACGGAGCAGCAGGATATATTAATCTTTTAGATGCATTTAACTCGTGGCAGCTTGTCAAGGAGCTGAAGGAGGCTACAGGTCTTCCGAGTGCAGCTTCCTTTAAACACGTTTCACCTGCAGGTGCTGCAGTTGCTCAGCCGCTTGATGATATTGACAGAAAAGTATGTATGGTACCTGACGGACTTGAGCTTTCACCGATTGCACAGGCTTATGTACGTGCAAGAAGCTGTGACAGACAGTCTTCTTTCGGTGACTTTGCGGCTCTCAGTGATGAATGTGATGCTTCTGTTGCAAAGTTCCTTGTTAAAGAGGTAAGTGACGGTATCATCGCACCGTCTTATACAGATGAGGCACTTGAAATTCTCAAATCAAAGAGAAGAGGTAATTTCCTCATTATTAAAATGGACGCTGATTATGTTCCTGAGGAGATGGAGACAAAGCAGGTATTCGGTATCAAGTTTGAGCAGAAGCGTAATAACGCTAAAATTACTATGGACCTTTTCAACGATATGCCTACTAAGATTAAGGAAATTCCTGAAATTGCAAAGATTGATTTGCTCATTTCAATGATTACTTTAAAGTATACACAGTCAAACTCAGTTGTTTATGCACAGGGCGGACAGACTCTCGGTGTCGGTGCCGGTCAGCAGAGCCGTATCCTTTGTACTCGTATGGCAGGTAATAAGGCTGATATGCTCTGGCTCAGAAGAAATGAAAAGGTGCTCAATCTTCCATTTATTGAGGGCATCCGTAAGTGTGATGCTGACAATGCGATTGACCTTTATATTTCAGATGAGTATGAGGAGCTTCTCAAGGACGGTGTATGGCAGAGATATTTCACAGAGTGCCCTGCTCCGTTTACGAAGGAGGAGAAGGACGCTTGGCATGAAAAGATGACCGATGTTGCTCTTGGCTCCGATGCGTTCTTCCCATTTGAGGATAATATTGAAAGGGCTGTACGTTCAGGTGTTAAGTACATTGCGCAGCCGGGCGGTTCAGTAAGAGATGAGGCTGTTATCGAATGCTGTGATCATTATGGTATTGCAATGACAATGACAGGTATCAGACTTTTCCATCATTAATCCAAATAAATAATAAAAACAATGAAAGAATAATCTTGTGATTATTCTTTCATTTGCTATAGGTGATAATTATGAAAATGATTTCATGGAATGTTAACGGTTTGCGTGCATGTATGAATAAGGATTTTGAAGTTTTCTTTAACGATATTGATGCGGATATCTTCTGCCTGCAGGAAACCAAGCTGCAGGAGGGTCAGATTGATTTTTCCCCTGAGGGTTATAACTGCTATTGGAATTATGCCGAGAAAAAGGGATATTCAGGCACTGCCATATTTACCAAGAAAAAGCCTGTCAGTGTGAAGTACGGTATGGGAATTGAGGAACACGATAAAGAGGGCAGACTTATTACGCTTGAATTTGAGAATTTCTATTTTGCCACAGTTTATGTTCCCAATTCTCAGAGGGAACTGAAAAGGCTGGACTATCGTATGCAGTGGGAAAATGATTTCAGAGACTATATTCTCACTCTTGAAAGAGCAAAGCCTGTTATTTTCTGCGGTGATTTGAATGTGGCACATAAGGAAATTGATTTGAAAAATCCTAAGACCAACCATAAGAACGCAGGTTTTACTGATGATGAAAGGGAAAAGCTGACCCTGATGCTTGACAGTGGCTTTACCGATTCTTTCAGATTTTTCTATCCTGATGCTGAGGGCATTTACAGCTGGTGGTCCTATATGTTCAAGGCAAGGGAAAAGAATGCAGGTTGGAGAATTGATTATTTCATAACATCAAAAGCACTTGATGATAAGCTTGAGGATGCTAAAATTCATACCGATATTTTTGGCTCTGACCATTGCCCTATCGAGCTTGATATTAACATTTAATTTTATGAGGTAAACTATGTCCATTCTTATTTGTCCTGTGTGTAATGAAAAACTGAATAAAACAGGCAATTCCTTGAAATGCACCAATCATCATTCCTTTGATTTTTCAAAGGAGGGGTATGTCAACCTGCTTTTAGGTTCAAAAAACGGTGATAAAACAGGTGATAGCAAGGATTCTGCAAGGGCACGTCACACACTACTTGCAAAGGAATATTATTCCTGCCTTAAGAATTATCTTAAGGAAAAGATGCAGGGCACTGTTCTTGATATCTGCTGCGGTGAGGGGTATTATGATGATTATGAGAGCGAACTTTATGGCTTTGACATCAGCAAGGAAATGATACGTCTTGCCTCAAAGAGTAAAAAAGATAACCATTATTTCGTTGCGAATTTATCCTCCATTCCTGTTGAGAGTGAAAGCGTGGATACGGCACTTCATCTTTTTGCACCGTTTAATGAAAAGGAATTCTCAAGGGTGCTTAAGAAAGACGGAACACTTTATTCCGTAGTCGGAGGTGAAAATCATTTGTGGGAGATGAAAGAGCTTATCTATGACACCCCTTATAAAAATGATGAACAGCCGCCGAAAACAGAGAACCTTAAGCTGATATCAAAAACAAAGGTCAGCGACAGGGTGAAAATACCGCAGGAGGACTTGAAAACACTTTTTTCAATGACGCCCTATTTTTACAGAACGAGTGAAAAGGATAAGGCAAAGCTGAATGATGTAAGCGAGCTTCTGCTGACAGTGGAATTTGTAATTTTTGAATATAAAAAGGAAGAGATTAGCAATGGATAGCCTTTGTGAAAAATGCTGGTATAACGAGTATGATGACGAGACGGATGAGAGCTTTTGCTCCCTTGTCCTTGATGAGGATGAATACGTCCGCCTGATGCAGGAACAGAATAAATCCTGCCGATACTTCCGTCCTGACGGCAGTGAATATGATATTGTAAGGAAGCAGAATTAAATGAAAAAGTCAAAACGGAATATAATACTCGTATTTTGTGTTGTGTTGATAATCGCTTTTGTTTGTTGTGCTATTTCCATATTTCATTATAATGCAAAGGAATATATGTTAAAGGTTACAGATATTATGTGGTATGCACCGGAAGAGTGTGATACACAAGTAAGAGAATTGAAAGCGCGTAAGGATGATATAATTCAGTCAATATCACCCGGATATGAAGATGTAGCCTTTGAAATTATAAAGGTATCAGAAAAATCAATTACAGTGAAATCCAATCAGCCATTGAGTATTCTGAAAGAGAATAAGAAGATTAATTTGGATAGCAACGAAACAGAGTTTGTGATAAATAGAGGAGAAAAAATTCAGTTGCATACACCCACCTTCGATGGCGGAGGATGTTGGGAAATAGAGTTTGAATAATTTATTGTTAATATTGAGGAAATTTATTATGAACCGACTTTTAATTGTTGACGGTAATAATCTGTTGTTCTTCAGTTCATCAAACTTATAGGCTTAAAGTAAAATTATATAATAATAAAAAATACCTTACGTAACCTATTGCTTGTTACGCTGCGTAATGCCTTACAATAGGGACTGTAAGGAGGTGAAAGACTTATGTCAAAATACACAACAGGAGAAATGGCTAAGCTTTGCAATGTTACTGTGCGCACGGTTCAGTACTATGATACAAGGGGAATACTCATTCCTGCCCAGCTGAGCGAAGGCGGCAGAAGGCTTTACAATGATGATGATTTGAAAAAGCTGCGGCTCATCTGTTATCTTAAGAATATAGGCTTATCCCTTGACAGCATTGCCGATATACTGACTGCTGAAAATGGTAAAAATGTTATTTCTACCATTCTTCAGGAGCAGAGGGCACAGCTGAAAAATGACATTGAACAGCAAAAGGAAAGCCTTAAGGAGATTGACGGCTTTTTGAATGAGCTTGAAAGCTGCAGGTCATTTTCTGTTGAATCTATAAAAGACATAGTAAATTTTATGGAGAACAGGCAATCGCTGAAAAATCTGCATATAAAAATGATTCTGGTAGGACTTGTTGTGGATGCTATTGAGATTTCAACAATTGTTCTCTGGATTGTTAAAGGAATATGGATTCCTTTTGCAGTCGGAATGGTAATCGTTGTTCTTCTCGTTTCGTGGATATTTAATGTTTACTGCAAAAATGTAGCATATATTTGTCCTGAATGCCACGAGATTTTCAAGCCGGAAAAAAAGGAAATGTTTTTTGCAAAGCATACACCGAAAACAAGGAAGCTCACATGCACCCATTGCGGTCACAAAAGTTACTGCGTTGAGGTAGGAAATAAACAATAATAAAACACCCTATAGTCAATTTGACTATAGGGTGTAAATTTTATTTATCTGAATTTTCGTCAGCATTTATGTCGTCGGAGCTTTTGTTATAGATATAGTCTGTCAGCATTTGCTTATTCTCTTCCGTATTTATGCTGATAACACTGTTTCCCCTGATTGTGGCATAATCCCATGTGCCCTCAAATGGTACTTTTGTCTGGTGCATATCACCGGTGATACAAAAGGCAGCCTGCATTACAAAGCTTATCAGCTCGCCCTTGCTCATATCTGTTTCAATATAAGGTGCTGATTTGTAAGCCATATTGTATAATCTGAATGGGCTTGAGTGCTTTGCACTGGTAAGGATTGCACTCATAACCGTACGCTGTCTTTCTGTTCGCACAAAGTCGGTGTCAATTTTTCTGATACGGCAGTAGGCGAGAGCCTGTTCACCACTGAGCTTGTACTTACCTGAATCAAGCTTTACGTGATCGTAGCGATAAGGGTGGCTTGTTACTTCCTTTGCCTCTGCTTCGGTAACATCAACCTCAACACCGCCGAGACTGTCCACAAGCACCTTGAACATTTCAAAATCGACAACGGCATAACCGTCAATGTCAATGCCGAAATTGTACTCGATTGCATCCACAACGCCCTGATATCCGCCTGATGAACAAGCGGCATTCAGGCGCTGTTCGCCCTCAAGTGCAGGAATATATACCCAAGTGTCTCGCAAAAAAGATACCATTTTAATGCAGTGGTGCTTCATATCAAGCGATACCAGCATCATCGTGTCAGAACGTGTTTGTTCAGCATTTTCACCGGTACGTGCATCAACACCCAGCAACAGGATATTTTTAACCATTGCACTGCTTTCGAGAGAATCGGCAGCAGCAAATTTATTTTCCTGCTTCTCGTTATAGTTTATTCTGCCCATAGCTACGGAGACGGAGCCGACGATAATAAGCACCAGTACAAGAATAAATACAAGTATGCTTTTACCTACAGATAGATGTGGCTGTTTGCCCTTTTTCTTTGGCGGCTTATCAGGTCGGTTTTTGTGCGTCTTTTTATGCCTGTCCCCCTTGTTTTGTTCAGGTTTCTGCGGGCTCTGATGACCGAAGAAATCATTTACCGTCTCGCTTCTGAAGCGCTGTGGCTGCTCAGTATTATTCACATATGGCTGTGAAAAATCATCACAGGGGTTGATTCCGCTTTCTCTTCTTTGATTATCCTGTACCACATTTTCATTTTTCTGTCTGTTATTAAAATTTAAGTCAATCGGATTGTAACCGTAAAAATTTTCCTCTTCAGGGACAGTTCTGTCAATATCACGGTTACGGTTTCTTCTTTCGGGATTAAAGCCTTCATTTTCAAAACGAGGCATCGAATCACCTCCACAGATATATTACTGCATAACGTTATTAATTTCAACTAACAATTTGTAAATAATATTGACAATAAAAGTTAAGTCCTATAAAATAGATATGCGAGTTGGCTTGGCAGTTGCGTATTGCTTTGCAATATGAGGAAAGTCCGAGCAGCACAGAGCAGGATGACGGCTAACGGCCGCCGAGGGTGACCTTAGGGAAAGTGCAACAGAAATATACCGCCTCTTATGAGGTAAGGGTGGAAAGGCGAGGTAAGAGCTCACCGAGAGAGTGGAGACATTCTCTGCCATGTAAACCCCATCCGCTGCAACATCGACTAAAGGGTTGTTTGCTCGACACATAACTTTGAAGGATGGCTGGAGCGCTGGAGCAATTCAGCGTCGAGATAGATAATTGCCCATGACAGAACTCGGCTTACTGCCAACTCGCACTAAATTGCGTCTTTTTCCGTTATGCGTCGTTTTGTCAAAACAAATTTCGCATTTAAACAAATTGCTATGCAATATGAAACAAATGCTTCATTGTTTATCCTCTTCCCAAAAAGCTAATGCTTTTTAGGGAACCCTGATTTAATTCCGCCCGGAAATTTGGTAATAAAATAATTTAATTATATTCATAAATGAGGTAATAAAAATGCTTGTAAATATGAGCTCTCTTCTGGAGGATGCACAGAAGGGGAATTATGCAGTCGGCTCGTTTTCCGTTGCAAATATGGAAATGGTGCTTGGCGTGCTTAAGGCAGCAAAGGAGCTTAATGCCCCTGTAATTTTACAGATTGCTGAAGTAAGATTAAAACAGAGTCCGCTGGAGATAATCGGTCCTTTAATGGTTGCGGCTGCTGAAAATGCAGATACGCCGGTGGCTGTTCATTTTGATCACGGCAAGACGCTTGAAAAAATCGGTCAGGCTCTGGACTTAGGCTTCACGTCTGTTATGTTTGACGGCTCACATCTTTCCCTTGATGAAAACATTGAGATGACCAAAAAGGTTATGGAAATGGCAGCAGAATATGATGCTGATGTTGAGGCGGAAATAGGTTGTGTAGGCGGTTCTGAGGACGGCTCTGAGGATATTGCCATTAACTGTACAAAGGTGGAGGATGCCGTACGTTTTGAGGCGGAGACAAATGTTGATGCCCTTGCAATTGCAATCGGCAATGCACACGGCAATTACAAAAGCACGCCGAAGCTCAGATTTGATATTCTTGAAGAGGTGGAGAAGAATACGGATTTACCGCTTGTTCTTCACGGCGGTACAGGTATTACTCCTGATGATTTTGTAAGGTGTTCACATACAGGAATCAAGAAAATAAATATTGCCACAGCTACCTTTGATATGGTTGAAAACACCGTTCATAAGTGCTATAATGAGGACAGCATTAAGGGGTATTACGATTTACAGGCTGCTGAGGTTGAGGGTGCTTATCAGAATGCGAAAAAGCACATGCTCATTTTCGGCACAGATAATAAAGCGTAATATCACATTATATATAAGAGGTAAAATTTATGAAATATATTGAATTTGATATGTCAAAGCCACTTGACTTTATCCCAATCGGCAGAATTGCGATTGACTTTAATCCCACCGATATGTATATGCCGCTCAGCCAGTCCTCTAATTTTAACAAATATGTAGGCGGCTCACCTGCGAATATTGCTGTCGGTCTTGCAAGACTTGGTTGCAAGGTTGGCTTCTGCGGCTGCGTAAGCAATGATCAGTTCGGTGATTTTGTTGTGGATTACTTTGATAAAGAGGGTATTGACACAAGTCAGATTACAAGAGCTAAGAACGGCGAAGGTCTCGGCCTTACATTTACTGAGATTCTTTCAAAGGAAAAGTCCTCAATCCTTATGTACCGTGACAATGTTGCAGATTTCTGCATGGCTCCTGAGGATATCAAGGAGGAGTATATCGCATCAGCAAAGGCTATTGTTATCAGCGGTACTGCTCTTGCGCAGTCTCCTTCACGTGAGGCCTGCCTTAAGGCAATGATGCTTGCGAAGAAGAATAATGTAAGAATTATTTTTGACATTGATTATCGTGAATATACTTGGAAATCAAAGGATGAAATCGCTGTTTATTACAGTCTTGTTGCTCAGAATGCGGATATCATTATGGGCTCAAGAGAGGAATTTGATTTAACTGAGGGTATTGTTGGTGTTAAGGATTCTGACCCTGAGTCTGCTAAATACTGGCAGTCCTTTGGTGCGGCAATCTGCGTTATCAAGCACGGCAAGGAAGGCTCAACCGCTTATACAAACGATGGCAAATTCTATTCAATCAAGCCTTTCCCTGCTGTTAAGCTTAAAGGCTTCGGTGGTGGTGACGGCTACGGCTCATCCTTCCTTTACAGCCTTTTACAGGGTAAGGAGATTATCGAGTGCCTTGAGTTCGGCTCAGCATCTGCATCAATCCTTATTTCTGCTCATTCCTGTTCAGATGCTATGCCGTCTGCAAAGCAGGTTGAGGATTTCATCAGAAAGAGCAAGGAAGAATACGGCGAAATGGTAGCCAGAGTTTAATAAAATACCGTTAAATTTAAAATCGTTTAGATAAAAATTGACCTGCTGATTTTAGCTGAGGTACGGTAACGAAGTATTGGTTTTTCGCAGAAATTGCCTGAAATACAGCCAAAAAGCCTCGCAAGACGTAAGTCTTGCTGTGATTTTAAGCTGTATTTACAGACGAATTTCCTAAGCTACAAAACTGCGAAGCACTTAAAATTGTTAGATTTTTAGTTAGAATAAGGTAAAAAAATACCATAAGGCTGACGCCTTATGGTATTTTTTTACGCAATTATAGCTGAAAAGATAATGATTTTAAGCAACACTTTGTTATCGCGCCTCAGCTTTATGTCAGCAGGTCTGTTCTGTTATGTTAAAAATTAAAATTGTTATATCCCCAGTGGTCTATTTCGGTATATTTTACATAGGTTCTGTCAGGTGAAACGCCGATATATTTTTCAGAAATTTCACAGATGTGCTTTGTTAAATCATCATAGGCACTGTCTGATGCCTTGCCGAATATGGCAACCTCAAACATTGCACAAGGCTCGTCACTGCCCTTGAACCACATATCCTTCTTATCGGTGATTTCAACCATAAGCCAGCTCTCTGTTTTTCCCGGAATGGCTGTGATTGCAGAGCCAAGCTCAGATTTAATAATGGTTTTTGCTTCGGATAAATCCTGATTTGTTTTTACTTCAATAAATGGCATAGCATTTGCTCCTTATAAATGTTTCTCAATAAATGCATCAAGCTTTTTGTGATATCCGACCTCATCGGTTTTTATGGACTGCGCGTGGATGGCGTTATCGACAAGATAAAGCTCCTTTTCATTTCCGCAGATTTCATAAAGCTCAATGCTCATTCCGGTCGGAACGAAATCATCCTCCTTGCCGTGAACAAAGAGCATAGGAACCTTTGCATTTTTGACAGCATTTCTTACATCGGTATCCTTAAAATCATAACCTGCAAATCTTTTGTTCATTGCATTTATTACTTTAAGAATTGTGTTTGTGTATTTCACACCTGCAGATTTTGCCACGTGGTCAAATTCATCAAGGGCACTTGTGTAAGGACAGTCGGCAACTGCCAGCTTAACCTGGCTCGGTACTTTATCTGACATCTGACAGACTGTTGCACCGCCCATAGAAACGCCGTGTATGATGATTTTTATATCCTGACCGAATCTGCGGATCAGGTAGTCCAGCCATTCAAGGCTGTCAATGCTTTCAAAATAGTCGTAGCCCATATAAGCTCCGCCGCTTTCACCCTGTGCTACGTGGTCAACGGAAAGGAAATTATAACCCTTTTCTATGTAATATTGCATAAAGTTGGCAGGGTCACCGTTATGGTCCGTTCGGCAGCCGTGTGCAAAAAATACGAAAACATTGCTCTCATTTTTATTTAATGTCAGATAACCTTTCAAAAGGTCACCGCGTTCGGAGGTGATTGAGATTTTCTCCGTCTCCTGCTGCTCATTCCATTTCACCTTGTTTTCAGTAAAGGCAATCATATCACTGTAATCGGTTTTGTCACCCATTTCGGAAAGACGTTTGATTATGGACTTTTTCTTTTTTTCTCTTGCAGTGATTTCTTTATATCCGTCAATTGCTGCTTTGCATAAGCATCCTGCAGCAGCAGTCACAACACCGACTGCTATAAGTTTTTTATTCATTGATTTCAATACCTCTTACTTTTCTCTGCTCGGACAGCTCCGCTTCCATTCTTTCCTTGTTCTTGCCGCTGATTTTGTAGAAGAACATAGGGATTGCACAAAGCAGAAGGCTCACGCCCGGAACAACAGATACCAATGAGAACATTGCAAAACGCTGATTCATCGCAAGGTCTGTTGCCGCCATAATAACATCAGAGCTGAGCATTTTTTCAGGTGAGATTCCGATGAACATATACATTACAACAATGCCGGAGGTTGCCAGTGCATTGCCGAGCTTGTTCACAAAGCCCTGACAGGCTGAACCGAGAGCATTATCACGGAAGCCTGTTTTCAGCTCCATATAATCAAGGCAGTCGCCAATCATTGCGTAAGAGATTGTGTTGAGTACGCCAAGCGGAATGCAGGAGATAAGAATAAACGGAATACAGATGTAAAGATTCATTGTAAACCAGCCGATGAGTGTGGTGAATATACTTGCCACAAAGCCGCCGAGACAGGTTACAATAACAATCTTTTTATAGTCGAACTTTTTCATAAGCATCGGCATAACGAGCATTGCTCCGAACATACCGACGATTGCGCATACCTGGAAGATTGTTTTTACAGTTGATACGCTTGCTTCAATTGCAGCAACACGCTCTGCGTCGCTCATACCCTCAAGCGGCTTGCCGATATAGAATGCATAACGTGCAACGTGAACTGCAGCAGCCTGCACCATATAACGTCCGCTGGAAAGTACACCCATAAGGATTACGAGCATAAGCGGCTTGCATTTGAAGATTCTGGAAAGTCTGGAGGGCTCACCCTTAACAGGCTTTACATCAGGGATTACAACTCTTTCTTTAACGTGGAAATAGGAGTTGGCATAAAGTATAATTCCAATAACGACTGTGAATACAGCCATTATCAGATATTTTGTTTTGTTATATTCAAGTCCGTCGGATGCGCCGAGAATATTCGGAAGCACCAGACCTATAACAAGGAACAGCACCTCAGGTACGGCAGAGCCAATACCGTTGAGAATTCTCGCAAATGAAATCGTTGAGCTTCGTTCCTCCGCATTAGGCGTCATTATATTCGGCAGGCTCCAGAACGGAACGTCCGCCATTGTGTAAATCATACCCCACGCAATATATACGATTGCGGAATAAATCATAAGTGATGTTTTGTCCATATTCGGACTCAGGTACATCAGTATAGTAAGTACGCCGATCGGTATGGATGCGTAAATGATGTAAGGACGCATCTTGCCTCTTTTTGTTGTTTTTCGGTCAACAATCATACCCATAAGCGGATCGTTGATTGCGTCCCATACCCTCGCCAGCAGCATAAGAAGTAAAACGAACATCGGTGCAAGCTGAAGAACATTAAGGTAGTAGTCACTGATGTAGCTCGACATCATGGCATAAATCATACCCTGTCCGAGCGCACCTATGCTGAATGCCCAGCGTTCTTTGTTTTGGATGTAATTTCCCTGTTTCATAGCAAAGCCCTCTCCTGCTTAAGCAAGCGAGATAAATCCGAATAAGTTTTGTATGTACGGATTTATCTCATTTGCTAAATCAAACGGTGAATTATTCTATTATACTGAAATGAGGATAATATTTGAATTTAACCTTGCCGAGAATTTTATCCTTGTGAACATATTTGTTGTCCCAGAAGCGTGAATCCCAGCTGGTATTTCTGTTATCACCCATTACAAAATATGAGTCGGCAGGAACTGAAAACGGTCCATAATCCCCTGAAGGAACACAATTTGTAACAAAGCTGTCGTCAAGCTGTATCTTTTCACCGTCAGTTTTTGTTACATAAACAATACCGTTTACAATTTCAACCGTTTCTCCCGGAAGACCGATAACTCTTTTAACAAAGCACTGTGTTTCGTCATCGGGATACTTTAATATTATTACGTCGTAGCGCTGGGGGTCTTCGTTTCTATATGCGATACGGCTTGCAATAATCCTGTCCTTTTCCTCAATGGTATTCTTCATTGAGCCTGTAGGTACAACTGCGTTGGCAAAAACAAAGGTTTTTAAAATCATTGCGGCAATAATTGCAATGACAATCGGAATGCAGAAATCAATTGCATCACGCAGCTTGCTTCTTTCCTTTTCAGGTTCAGGCTCGTTGTTAACATTTTCGTCAGCAGCTGCGATATGATGATTGTTTTCAAGAGATTCAACTTCTTTTGTGGGGCTTGTTATGTCACCGAGCTGTACCTCTGTGTCAAAAATTTCTGCACCGCAATTGGCACATTTGTACCAGTCATCATTTTTTATCAGTGTGTCACATCCGCACTTTTTACATTTCATTATTTTTTCTTCCTTCTTTTACCTACAGTGCCAAGAATCTCTTTAAGGGATATGATTTCGTCGTAAGGAGTAGCCTTATCCTTAACGGTGAATTCATCGGCACTGCTGTTAAACTGAGTGGACACCTCAGGCTTTATATCAGCGTTATAGCCCGAGCAGTCAAGATGCCTGTCGATATACAGCTTAATCATAGCATTCTTTTCTCGCACAATGGTGATTTTGTGCTTGTTTGAGCTGATAATGCTTTCCGAATGAATTTCACAATTATCACACTTAATATGAATGAAGCCCTTTTCAACTGAAATCTTAATGTCATCATTTTCTGCAATTACACAGTTTTCCTCACCATTGTACTGGAAAGAAATTGTGAATTCATTTATACCTTTCAGATAATCATATCTCCTGTCGCTATGGCCGAACTGGAATATCTTAACCTCAAACGGCTTAAGGGTCATATCAATTTTATCGCCGTAGGAATAACTGTCAAAGTTTTCCGTACCGCTTTCATTATACACATTATATCTTTTAACATCCTTAAGATTCTCAGGGCAGCCCATAAGCTTATTGAGAGTAAGAGTCAACGGTGCTTTTTCGTCAGTAGGATTTCTCAGTGCGATAATGCCGTCACCGTTTTCAGTCCAGCCGAAATAGCCGTAAACATTATTATCGTCAGGTCTTCCGCCGATGAAATTCACTTTCTGAAGAATATCGTAATTGCTCTTCTGCCACTGTAAAACAGATGCAAGTGTTCTCCACTTTGATTTGTTCATCATATTGTAGCTCAGATGAAGCTCATTAAACGCTTGACCTCTGCAGGCATTGAAATAGAGGTATTTTTCAAATTCCTCATCCGTATAATTAACCTTAGCACAGTTTCCGTATATCGGTTCGTGATTGTATACATATTTGTTCGGAAGCTGCCATGCCCTTGTGCAGTAGGAGTCGTAATACCTTGAGTCACGGTAGGTAAGTTCTCTGTCAAGCTGAGACTGCTTTTCAAGATTATCCGAAAAGCCGATATCCTGACTGTTTTGCAGCCATATGCTGTTGACATACTGAAGCCACCACGGAGAAGGGTTGACATAGCAGGTCATATTAATCCAGATATCCTTGCCCTGCTGCTTTCTGAGCTTGCGTATGTTTTTGAAAATTTCAATCCAGCCTTCCCACATTTCCGTGAAATAGTACATATCATTTTCACCGCCGACGGTGTGATTATGCTTTGGATTGTTACAAGGCTTTAAACAAAAGCCGTCAAACTTCCAGTAATTGATATCAAAGTCCTTCGTTGTTTTCAGAATGAAATCCTGAACGTTTTTCTGATAGGTTTTGTCCGCAATACAAATATCCCTTGCATGGGCATTGTAAGCACCGAAGCCTTTTTTCTCCATTCTTTTCGCAAACTGAGCCTGATAATTATATCCTCCGCGAGGACCTAACCAGAGACCGAAGCTTGATCCAAGACGCTTGGTCATAGCTGTGGAATCGTAAAGCTGATTGGGAAATTTTTTATTAAAGGACCAGAAAGGTGCTTTATAATCATTCCAGCCGTCGTCTATAACATAGGCATCAAGCGGTGGAACACCGTTTGATGAAAGATGCTTTTCAACCTCAAAAAAGGATTTTTCAATATTATCTGCATCAATATTGAGCATATGGTCATACCAGCTGTTGTACTGCATACGGAAATCGGTTGGAACGGCAATATCATCAATGTAGTCAAAGAATGCTCTTTGCACATCGACCATCATATTGCTTTTGGCACCGCCCATAATGGTTACAGGACAGTCAAATCTTCCGCTTATATTTTTGCCGAGATAGTATTTCACCTGGCCTATACCGTACACAACGGCATTGAAGGTTGCAGGAAGCTCACAGCCGAAAAACAGGCTGTCAATATAAAATGGCTGACCCAGTGCAGAGTGGTAAGGACTGAGCTCAGGGCCCTCAATATCCGTCGGTACGCTGAAATGTGTTTTTGAATTGATGATACCGATATGCTCAAGGAGAATGTAGTCAATGATTTTGTCATTGCTCTGAACAAAAGAAATCTGTTTTTTTAATGTGTTTCCGTCCTCGCCTGCCCAGAAGGACATTGTAACCGTAATGCCCTCGCATTCCGCAAAGGTGAAGGAAAGGCGGCCGCGCTCCTGCTTATGGTCTGTAACCTGAAGTCCCTTTGATGTGAATTCTGTTCCGTCGGTAAAGTGAAATAAGAATTCAACACTGTTTCCGTCAGGAACAAGATCCATTTTCGACAGGGTGTTTCTGATTTGTGATGCGTAGAGGTTGCCCTCATATACCTTGAATTCACGCTGGAGTATTCTGCTTTCAAGTCTTAACATAATTTAACCCTCTTGTTAAAATTCTTCTTTGATTTCTTCAAGTGCTTTTGCAAGCTGGTCCGGACAGGAGGTGCCTTTAAAGCCGCACTTAATACCCTTAAGTATACTGATAACCTCGTCCATAGTTCTGTTTTTAGCCAGTGCGGATATTCCCTGAAGGTTACCGTTGCAGCCGCCTAAAAATTTAATATCCTTTATTGTTTCATCATCATTTATTTCAATGGTAATCTGCTGCGCGCAGACGCCGGTAGGTTTGTAGGTGTATGTCATATTTTTAGTTCTCCTTAATTATTATACAGTCTTATTATACATATATTTTATTGTTATTGCAATATTTTAGCATACCCTAAAAAAATATTTATATTTGTTAATTTATATTATTGAATTATAGAATTTGTTATGTTATCATTTAAGCGATAGAGTGCTGCTTTAGCGCAGTACCTTAAGATTATTTTTGAGAGGTAAATGTTATGGAAAAACTTAAGGTTGGCATCATTGGTGCCGGACGTATCGGTCAGGTACACGCAAAGTCGATTACATACCATATTCCGCAGGCAGAAATCGTTGCTATTTCTGATATTTATGTTGAAGGCGCAAAGAAGGTTGCAGGCGAGCTTGGTATACCAAATTATTATGAGGATTATCACGAGATTTTAAATAATCCTGAGATTACGGCAGTCCTTATCTGTTCCTCAACAGATACGCATGCAGACATTGCAATCGAGGCTGCTAAGGCAGGCAAGCACATTTTCTGCGAAAAGCCTGTTGATTTGACTGTTGAAAAAATCAAGGCTGTTATTGCTGCCGTTGATGAGGCAGGTGTTAAGCTTCAGATCGGCTTTAACCGCCGTTATGACCACAATTTTGCACAGATAAAGAATCTTGCAAACGAGGGCAAAATCGGCGAGCTTCAGACAATCAAAATCACATCACGTGACCCTGAGCCGCCTCCAATTGCATATGTTAAGGTATCAGGCGGTATCTTCCTTGATATGACTGTTCATGATTTTGATATGGCTCGTTTCATCGGCGGTGAGGTTGAAGAGGTTTATGCAAATGCTGCTGTAACCGTTGACCCTGCAATCGGTGAGGCAGGCGACGTTGATACTGCACTTGTTGCCCTCAAATTTAAGAGTGGTGCAATCGGTGTTATTGATAACTGCCGTAAGGCTGCTTATGGCTATGACCAGAGACTTGAGGTATTCGGAAAGAAGGGTCAGGCAAGTGCTGCCAACGATACACCTACCCACGTTGAGTTTATGGACGAAAATGGTGCCACAACTGACAAGCCGCTTTATTTCTTCCTTGAAAGATATATGCAGTCCTTTACAGATGAGATGACAGAGTTCATTGACTGTGTTATCAATGATAAGGAGACACAGACCACTGTATATGACGGTCTTGAGGCTCTTCGTCTCGGTCTTGCAGCTAAGCTTTCCGTTAAGGAAAACAGACCTGTTAAGCTTTCAGAAATCGAGGGTTAACTTATGAAACGTACAAGACTTACAATGTCACAGGCACTTGTTAAGTTCCTTGACAATCAGTATATTGAATGTGACGGCGTTGAAACCAAATTTGTAAACGGTATTTTCGGCATTTTCGGTCACGGCTGTGTTGTCGGTGTCGGTCAGGCTCTTGAGCAGGGCGGACATAACCTGAAATTCTATCAGGGTAAAAATGAGCAGAATATGGCGCTTGCTGCTATGGCATATGCCAAGCAGATGGACAGAAAGGCAATTATTCCCTGCGTTTCTTCAATCGGTCCCGGTGCTACAAATATGGTAACTGCCTGCGGCTGTGCAACAGCCAACAGAATTCCGCTGCTTGTTCTTCCGGGTGATACATTTGCCTGCCGTCAGCCTGATCCTGTTTTGCAGCAGGCTGAGTTCTTTGATAACTACGGCAGAACTGTAACAGATGCCTTTAAAGGAGTATGCCACTATTTTGACAGAATTAACAGACCTGAACAGCTTATGACCGCTTGTCTCAATGCAATGCGCGTTCTTACAGACCCTGCTGATACAGGTGCGGTCTGCCTTGCAATGCCGCAGGATGTTGAGGGCGAGGCATATGATTATCCAGAGCATTTCCTTGCAAAGCGTGTATGGCATCTGGACAGACGTCCTGTTTCCGCATCACAGCTTGAAAGAGCAACCGAACTTATCAAATCCGCAAAGAAACCGATCATCGTTTGCGGCGGCGGTGTAAGATACAGCGAGGCTGAAAAGGAATTGCAGAAATTTGCCGAAAAGTACAATATCCCTATCGGCGAAACACAGGCAGGTAAGGGCATTATTGATTGGAAGCATCCGCTTAACTTAGGCGGTATCGGCGTAACAGGCGGCAAGGCTGCCAACGTTATTGCTAAGGATGCTGACCTGGTTATCGGTGTGGGTACCCGTTTTTCAGATTTTACTACATCTTCAAAATGGCTTTTCAATGAAAATAGAAAGGTGCTCAGTATCAATATCTGCCCATTCGATGCGTTCAAAATGGATGCAGAGGCAGTGATTGCCGATGCAAGAGAAACACTGACAGCTCTTATTGATTCCTGTGATGGTTATAAATCAGCTTATAAAAATGAGATTGCTGACGCTAAGGCTGAGTGGGATGCCATTGTGGATAAGTATTATTCAACTGAGCTGGAGGGTGGTCTGAATCAGACTCTTGCACTTGGTATCATCAATGAGTTTATGGACGATGATGCCATTGCACTCGGTTCAGCAGGCTCTCTTCCCGGCGATATGCAGAGACTTTTCAGACCAAAGGACAGAGGCACATACCATATGGAATACGGTTATTCCAATATGGGTTACGAGGTTAACGGTGCTCTCGGTGCCAAGCTTGCAAAGCCTGAGTCTGAGGTTTACACCTTCTGCGGTGACGGCTCATTCCTTATGGGTCACAGCGAGCTTTACACAGCTCTTCAGGAAGGACTTAAGATTAATGTTTGTCTCTTCGATAATATGGGCTGGGGATGTATTGAAAATCTGCAGAATAATCAGGGCACAGATACCTTTGGTACAGTATTCCGTGCAAGAAATCCGGTAACAGGTATGCTTGACGGTGCTGAAATTGACCCTGACTTTGCAAAGATTGCAGAGGGCTATGGTGCAAAATCATATACCTGCCGCACATCAGACGAGCTTCGTGCTGCACTTGAGGATGCTAAGAAGCAGACCGTTTCCTGTCTCTTTGATATCAAGGTGCTTCCTAAGACAATGACACCTGGCTTTGAGTCCTGGTGGAGAGTCGGTGTAGCTGAGGTATCTGAGTCTGAAACCGTTGCTGCAGCCTATGAGGATATGCAGGCGCATATTAAACAGACTTTTGATTATTAAATTTATATTTGTTTTTGTAAAGTTTTGTAGGGGACGGCGTTCTCGACGTCCCATAATGAATTACTAAATTTGAAAGGTAACAACAAAATGCTTGATCCAAATAAAGTAAAACTTGCTATTGCACCAATCGGCTGGACGAATGATGATATGCCTGATCTGGGTGCTGAAAATACATTTGAGCAGTGCATAAGTGAAATGGCACTTGCAGGTTTTAAGGGTTCAGAAATCGGCAACAAATATCCTGCCGACCCTGATGTTTTAAAGCCATATCTCGATATCAGAGGACTTCAGATTTGTAACGCATGGTTCTCTTCTTTCTTAACCTCAAAGCCTTATGAGGAGACAATAGAGGCTTTTAAGGCGCATTGCGATAAGCTTTATAAATTAGGTGCAAAGGTTATCGGCGCATCTGAGCAGGGTAATTCTATTCAGGGATGTCTTGACAAGTCAATCCTGGATGAAAAGCCATATTATACAGATGAAGAGTGGGAAATCGTTGCCAAAGGCTTTAACGAAATGGGTGCATACGCCAAGTCAAAGGGTATGTATTTTACTGTTCATCATCATATGGGTACAGGTGTTCAGACAGTTGAGGAAATTGATAAGCTTATGGAGCTTACTGACCCTGAGCTTGTTTATCTCCTTTTCGATTCAGGTCACCTTACCTTTGCAGGCATTGACCCTGTTCCTGTGCTTAAGAAGTATATTAACAGAGTTAAGCACGTTCACCTTAAGGATGTAAGACTTGATGTTTATAATAATCAGGTTGTGCCTGAACATATGTCCTTTCTTGATGCAGTAAGAGCAGGTGTATTCACAGTGCCGGGTGACGGTGATGTTGATTTTAAGCCTATTTTTGATATCCTTGCTGAAAATGATTATGAGGGCTGGGTAGTTGTTGAGGCTGAGCAGGACCCTGCAAAAGCAAATCCTTTTGCGTATGCAGTAAAGGCTCGTAAGTATATTGCTGAAAACACAGGCTTATAAAATTATAGTTTGATGAACTGAAGAACAACAGCCTGAGGATGCAAAAAATCGATATATCTGCACATTTTTTCTCTTGGCATACGCAAGTATGCCAAGAGAAAGAAATGCACACCTATTGCTATTCAGTTTACCAAACTATATCTCAAAAAGATAAGAGCTGTTCCGAATGATTCGGAACAGCTCTTTGTTATATATTTTTTATCAGTTTCTTTCCGGTGAATTGAACAGATGAATTCTGCCGGCATCATTGAATGCTTTTAGAGTCATAATTGCCAGAGGCACGATGAACATACCCATAAATCCGAACAGCTTGAGACCGAAATATAAGCCGGCAAGAGTTACGAGCGGATGAACACCAAGAGAGGAGCCGACGATTTTTGGCTCAATATACTGGCGGATAACAGTAATAACCGCGTAAACAACAATAAGTCCTATTGCTGCCGGATATTCGCCAAGAATTAAGCTTATAGCAGCCCACGGAATAAGAATTCCGCCTGAGCCTGCAACCGGTAAAATATCAAATATGGCTATTGCAATTGCTATCATAACAACATAGCTGTTGTCCATAACGCCAATCCAGTTCAGGATTGACAAGCCGAGAAACAGCTCGCAGAAGGTGATAAGCATAATAATACCATATGCTCTTATCATTTTTAAAACTGTTTTTGAAAAAATCTGCTTAATCTCACTTAAAATATTCTTTTTGTTATCAGGGAGCTGAAGCTTGATGAAATGAACGATATAATTATAATCCTTAGTGAAGAATATCCAGGCAACGACTCCGATTACGATACCAATGAGAACGGACGGAATATTCTTTACAACTCCGTAAATTCCGCTGACACCTGTTGTCAGTCCGTTTGTAACGGATTTCATATCAATGCCGAGTGCACTTAAATCAAAGTTGTTAATCATTTTACTAAAGAGGTCTGATACATAATCCGCTGCAGAGGTGTAAATGCTGTCAGGCAGGAACTTGATAAGGCTGAGTATTTCCTTTTCAAGCGTGGCGAGAAAGGAGGGCAAATCATTAAGCTGATCAGTCAGGTATGATACGAAATTCCCTATTTCACGTCCTATAAGTGACAGTATGATAATTAACGGACCGACAATAATCAGTATTGAAAGCAGAACGAGTAAAAGCGACCAGAGCGTATGGCATTTGCTTTTTGTTTTTTTGTCAAGCCATCTTAACGGTCTTTGAAGAAGAACGGCAAAGAAAAATGAAAGCAGAAATGGTGCCGCAATACCAAAGCAGTATTTAAAAAATACAAATATTAAACCGAGAACCATTGCCAAAAAGGCAACGTTAATAATGGCGTCTCTTCTTTTTTTTATCTTGTCTGACATATTTTAACTTCCTTTTTATACTAGCTAATTAATATAATAGTTCAACTATATTTAATTATCAAGGGGAAATATAATAAATATTGTTAAATTTTTTTTAATTAGGTCTTGATACTTTTTCTTTTTTCTGCTAATATATTACAAGTGTGTTTCACAGTAAAACAATTGTCCACGTGCGGAGGACAAATTAATGGAAAAAGTAAATTATTATCTTGTAAATGCAAGTATCCTTCCGCCTGTCTATGCTAAAGTTATTGAGGCAAAAAATTATCTTGCAAGCGGTGAAGCGTCCAGCACATCGCAGGCTGTAAAAATGGCAGGTATTTCAAGAAGTGCATACTATAAATACAAGGACTCTATTTTTGAATACAGCACAGACAGTAATGATGAAACGCTTACAATCAATGCTAAGCTGAAGGATAATGCAGGTGTACTGTCTGCACTTATGAATGAGCTTTACAAAGCAGGTGCAAATATTCTTTCTGTCAGTCAGAGTGTTCCTGTCAACTCGGTTGCAGATGTATCGGTAACGGTGAGAGCAACGGATATGACGGTTACTGCACAGGTGCTGATTGAAAATATAAAAAGTATTAAAGGTGTCAATTCGGTTCATTTCGGCGAGCACAAATAATTTTAACAGAAAATATTATTTTTATTGTGTGCCGAAATGTTAAATTATATCAGGAGGTTAACAAATGAAAGTTGCTGTTATGGGATACGGAACAGTAGGTTCCGGTGTAGTTGAGGTTATTGAAGCGCATAGTGATTCAATTCCTAAAAAAACAGGCGGGAATACACTTGAGGTAGCGCACATATTGGATTTGCGTGATTTTCCTGAAGATCCTCACAAGGATTTGTTCACAAAGGATTTCAACGATATTCTTAATGACCCTGAGGTTAAAATCGTTGCTGAAACAATGGGCGGTGTGAATCCTGCCTTTGATTTCACAATGAAACTCCTCAAGGCAGGTAAGAGCGTTGTTACTTCAAACAAGGAGCTTGTTGCGCAGAAGGGTCTTGAGCTTTTACAGGCTGCTGAGGAAAGCGGTGCAAACTATTTGTTTGAGGCTTCTGTAGGCGGCGGTATCCCGATTATCAGACCACTTACACAGTGTCTTGCTGCCAATCACATTGAGGGTATTGCAGGTATTCTCAACGGTACAACAAACTTTATTCTTACAATGATGATTGAAGAGGGTATGTCCTTTGCTGATGCACTTAAGATTGCTCAGGATAAGGGATATGCTGAAAAGGATCCTACTGCCGATGTTGAGGGTCACGATGCATGCCGCAAGGTTTGTATTCTTGCTTCACTGGCATTCGGTAAGCATGTTTATCCGTCACAGGTTGAGACTGAGGGTATTTCAAATATTACGCTTGAGGATGTTTCATACATCAATTCAGCAGGCGGAGTTATCAAGCTTTTAGGACAGATTAAATATATCAATGAGGATCAGATTGCTGCTTTCGTAAGTCCGGCAGTTGTTTATAACGGCTCGCAGCTTGCATCAGTTAAGGATGTTTTCAATGCGGTTCTTGTTCGTGGCGATGCAGTCGGTGATGTTTGCTTCTATGGACCGGGTGCAGGTAAACTGCCGACAGCTTCAGCAGTTGTCGCAGATATTATTGACTGTGCTAAGCATACAGAGAGAAAGAAGATTTTCGGCTGGGGTGCCGGCGACGAGGATTATGTTGTTGATTACAAGAGCACGATTAAAATGCCTTTCTATGTTCGTGCAAAGTCAGACTGCAATAAGGTCAACAGCGCATTCTCAGAGGTTAAGTACCTTTCAAGAAAGGGTCAGCCGTCCGATGAGGTTGCATTTATTACAGATGTGATGACTGAAAATGAGCTGACTGAAAAGCTCAGCACTCTTGACGTAATCAATATTATCAAAGTTACAAACTATTAATATAACAAAAGGAGGATTTGAACTATGGGACTTATCGTTCAGAAGTTCGGCGGTTCATCAGTGGCGGACGCTCAGAGAGTGATGAATGTTGCAAAAATCGTTACAGATACCTATAAGCAGGGTAACGATGTAGTTGTAGTTGTATCAGCTCAGGGTGACACAACGGATGATCTTATTGCTAAAGCAAATGAAATTAACCCTAATGCTCATAAGAGGGAAATGGATCAGCTTCTTACTGCAGGTGAGCAGATTTCAATTTCACTTCTTGCTATGGCAATTGAAAAGCTTGGTTTCCCTGTAATCAGTCTTTTAGGCTGGCAGGCAGGCTTCAACACAAATTCCATTCACTCACAGGCAAGAATCAAAAACATCAAGCCTAACAGATTACAGGCTGAAATTGCAAAGCACAATATTGTTGTTGTTGCAGGATTTCAGGGTATTAACAGATATGATGACCTTACAACCTTAGGCAGAGGCGGTTCAGACACATCGGCAGTTGCAATTGCCGCAGCTCTTAAAGCTGATAAATGTCAGATATTTACGGATGTTGAGGGCGTTTACACCGCAGACCCAAGAAAGGTTGAGGGTGCTAAAAAGCTTAAGGACATTACTTATGACGAGATGCTTGAGCTTGCCACACTTGGTGCGCAGGTTCTTAATAACCGTTCAGTTGAAATGGCAAAGAAATATTCAGTGGAGCTTGAGGTTCTTTCTTCACTGAATCCAATACCAGGTACTATTGTTAAGGAGGCAGCAAAAATGGAAAAAATGTTAATTCGCGGTGTAACAAAGGATAATGACGTTGCACTTGTTTCAATCTTAAATTTACAGGATACTCCGGGTATCGCTTTCAAAATTTTCTCAAAGCTTTCAGCAAAGAATATAAACGTTGATATTATTCTTCAGTCTTTCGGCAGAGACGGTACAAAGGATATTGTTTTCAGTGTAAGCAAGGAGAACGGTCCTCTTGCTGTTGAGCTTCTTGAGGATATGCTCAGCGATTGCAAAATTGTATGTAATACAGAGGTTTCAAAGGTTTCTATTGTAGGTGCAGGTATGGAATCACATCCCGGTACAGCTTCAAAGATGTTTGAGGCTCTTTATGAAACAAACATCAATATCCAGATGATTTCCACATCAGAAATCAAGATTTCCGTAATCATTGACGCTGAGGATGCTGACAGAGCTGTTTCAGCAGTTCACAAAAAGTTTATCCCTAACGACTAATCATTATGAAAAAGAAAAGCACTTGCAGACAAAAGCTGAGGCACGATAACGAAGTGTTGCTTAAAATCATTATCTTTTCAGCTATAATTGCGTTAAAAAATACCATAAGGCGTCAGCCTTATGGTATTTTTATGCCTTATTCTAACTAAAAATCCAACAATTTTAAGTGCTTCGCAGTTTTGTAGCTTAGGAAATTCATCTGTAAATATAGCTTAAAATCGCAGCAAGACTTGCGTCTTGCGAGGCTTTTTGGCTGTATTTCAGGCAATTTCTGCGAAAAACCAATACTTCGTTACCGTGCTTCAGCTAAATCTGCAAGTGTTTTTTGTTTTTTCTCTGAATTATTTTTCATCAGGGAGCTGGTCAATTCCGTTAATTGCTTCCTTAAGACCCAAGTCTTTTTTTATCATTGTTGTGGAAACTCCGGGTGTTCTGTCAAGGAAAACCAACTCGCAGTAATCCTTGAGGTAATCAAATTTATCACTGCCTTTCCAGTCACCGCCCATAACAACTGTGTCAATATGGTATTCCTTTATATCATCTATTTTTTGCTCCCAGCAGTTTTCAGGGATAACAAGGTCAACATATCTTATTGCTTCAAGCATTTTTTTTCTTGTTTCATATGTGTGATATGCTTTCTTGCCTTTGCCTGCATTGAACTCGTCAGTTGAAAGTGCAACAACAAGATAATCGCCCATTGCTCTTGCTCTTTTAAGCAATCTGATATGTCCGTAATGTAAAAGGTCGAATGTGCCGTAAGTTAAAATTCTTTTCATAGTTATCTCCTAAGATGTCTGTTGACTTGTAATATCATTTATAACCTCTCCTGCAATAATCAGTCCGACTACCGAAGGGACATAAGCTATGCTTGCAGGAGTCTGTCTTTTCATACCGGAATCCTCATCGCTTTCACATTTTGGTGAAAGTGCCTCTTCCTTTGAATATACAACCTTTAGCTTTCTGATATTTCTTTTTTTCAGTTCTCTGCGCATTACCCTTGCAAGAGGGCAGACGGAGGTTTTGTAAATATCCGAGACCTCAAACCGTGTAGGGTCGAGCTTGTTGCCTGCGCCCATTGAACTGATTATAGGGACATTTGCTTTATCAGCCTGTACAGCCAACTCGATTTTGCCTGATACAGTATCAATTGCATCAACAATATAATCGTATTGTGAAAAGTTAAATTCTCTGGAATTTTCAGGTGTAAAAAAGGTATTATACGTATTTATTTTTATATTCGGATTGATATCAAGCAGCCGCTTTTTTGCAGCCTCCGTTTTATTCATACCGACAGTGCTGTGAAGTGCAATAATCTGTCTGTTGATATTTGTGAGAGATACTGTGTCGTTATCAATTAAATCAAGAGTGCCTACCCCTGAACGTGCCAGTGCTTCAACCGTGTATCCGCCCACACCGCCGATACCGAAAACAGCAATTCTGCACTGTTTTAATTTATGAACGGCTTCACTTCCTAAAAGCATCTCCGTTCTTGTGAATTGATTTGGCATATTTTCATCTCACTTGCTTAAATATAATACTCGTCACTTGCTGCAGTGCGGTATTGATCTAAAATATTTCTTAATGTGATTGAGTCAAGATATTCATTTATAACCTTGTCAAGCCCTTTCCAGACACCGAGAGTCATACAGCTGTCAGCCTTATTACATAAATTCTGCGGACTGTCAAGGCATGCAACAGGTGCAAGACTTCCCTCTGTTATACGAAGGATATCACCTACAGTGCATTCCTCAGGCTTTTTAGCAAGCTGATAACCACCCTGATAACCGCGTGTTGTTCTGAGAACGCCTGACTTATTCAGAAGAGGCACAATCTGCTCCAAATATTTTTTTGAAATATCCTGTCTCTGTGCAATATCTTTAAGCGCGATAAAACCGTCCTCCTGGTGTTCAGCTAAATCAAGCATAAGTCGCAGCGCATACCGGCCCTTTGTGGAAATTTTCATATATCTGCATCCTTTCAAATTACTATTATATCATAGGTTTTGAAAGCTTTCAATAGATTGGTCAATGAATAGACTACAGTCTTTCGCCTGTGGAAAGGTCAAATGTCAGGCTGTCAGTTCTATTGTTTAAAGAATAGTCAATTTTTATAATTCTGTCTTTTATAAATTCAGCATTTTTTATCTCAGCCTTTGGGTTTGTGACCGTATCAATAAATATCCGCTTCTGCTGTTCGTTGTACTTTGATACATCGTCTGAGACAAAGAGCAGATTTCCGCAAAGACTGTTAACCTGTGCAACAATTTCCCTTTTATTTATTGGCATTTTTATATTATTGTCACGCAGTAAGAATACATCGGGATCATTCAAAAAAGCCCTGCCGTCAAGATGACGGCGGAATATGGTGTTCATAAGTGTGTGCTGGGTTGAAACATCCTCTCGTGAAAATGCGTTGTTTTCCCAGCAAAGTCCTACATCAGCACCAATGCGGCAGAAATCTACCTTGCCGAAAGCAGGGGCAAGGGGTACACCGCAGCCGAGAATAATCTTGTCACCGCAGCATTCACGGAGAAAATCCATCGCATCGCACATAATTTCACCGCGACTTTTACCGTGAATCGGAATAATGGAGCAGGCATAAAGGAAATCAAGCTTAACCATATCATAGCCCCAGTCGTTCAGAACGGTATCAAATACCTTTCTGATATAAGCTCTTACCTCTTTATTGTAAATATCAAGGGCATAAAATCCGCCCCAGTTATGTGAAGCAAAGTGGCTTCTGCCCTTTTCGTCACGTACGAGCCACTCCTTGTGCTTTTTGTATATATGTGATTTAGGGGTAACCGCAAAGGGCGCAAGCCAGAGACCTGCAAGCATATTCTTTTTATGAATACTGTCAGCAATTACCTTCATTCCATTTGGGAATTTTCTTTTATCTGTTTCAAGCCAGTCGCCGACTGTACGCTCATAGCCGTCATCAATCTGGAAAATATCAATCTTTGTACCCAGCTCAGATATTGCGTTAAGGTCGTTCATAACGATATCTTCAGTAACACTTGTATAGTAGTTGTACCAGGTGGTGTAGCCGCACTGTCTGTTCACTCTCGGCTTTGGTATGTTCATAAGTCTGAAATATTCATCAAATACACTGTTATAATTTCCGTTCAGCATAGCGAGAGACAGAACGAGCATATCATCTTTGATTTTTACACCTTCAAGGTCTTTTTCAATTGTGATACAGTCAGCTGCTGAATCAAAGGTAATTATAGTATACCCTGTCCGTTCGCTTAAGGAGCCAAGCAGGAAAAGTTCATTTCCGTTTCTTACATATCCATATGAGTAGCCGTAAAATATTCCGGGTTTTTCAGGATATGGATGAAAGGTCAGATCTCCTGCGCCCCAGATTCCTAAGGGATTGAACCTTTTCTTTTCAATGCCCATTACACGAGGAGAGAATTCGTCCATTTTATCATTTGGTGAATATTCCTTTGATACGGTCCAGCTCTGATATCCGTTTGTAAAAATACGCTGTGCACTGTTGAATCTGTAAGGGATTTTCATTGCAAATTTTGTAAACTGAATTTCAGTATTCGGCTTAACTGTAAGTTCGGTTATATTATCATTTTCTTTTATTTCAACTGAAAAATCAGAGTTGTCTGTATTGCCTGTGCTTTTTAAAGTGCCGTTTGCACTGTATATAAAATTGAAGCTGTATTTCATAAGCTTAACCTCCATATATTTTGATAGTAACATACCCTTGAATTTATTTCAATATACAAAATTGTAAATAAAAAACGCCGGGAAGGAAATTTCCTTCCTGACGTTTCATTGCATTAAACTATGAAATTTTCATTATGCCTGTTTTGTTAAAACTAAAGGATAGATGCCATATTCATCCTCCATAGGCTTATCTTCAAGATCAAACTGACCGTTAATCGTAAGAGTGTCACCTTCAAGGGTAAAGGTTTCATAGCTCTTCTTATTGCCCTGATCATCAGTCTCATAGAATTTACCGTCTTCAATAAGAAGCGGCTGCTTTTCATTTGTTACAAAGCCTGAAACAATTTCCTTAACCATAGCATCAGCGTCAACTTCCTTGAGCATGCCTTCACGTACAGTAGTTCCTTCCTGCTGCTTGTAAAGTTCATCAAACTGCTCACGGTTCATTCCCTGATCCTCTGCATATTTATATGTGCCTTCAACCATATAGTCGATGTACTTTTCCATATAAGCGTTGAAATCAGTCTTGAACTTTTCTTCATCAACGGAAACAACATATGCATTGTCACTGTCGAATGTATAAATCATATCAAGCGAAATTGATTCCTTGAATTCACCGAAGTATTTTCCGTCTGTATCCTTAGACATATCGAGCTCTGCATTCAGTGTGTCGGATAAATCAAGAGTTGAAATCCATTTGCCCTCGAATGATATTTTTGAGCAGCCTGCAAACATACTTGCGATAAGGCAAATGCAAACAAGAACTGCGCCTAATGCTTTTACTTTTTTCATAATTATGTACCTCCCAAAAATAGTAGTATTATTATATCACAATAGTAAGATAAATGCAAGATGCAACGATTGCTAATCCTGATACTTTATGTTAAACTGAAGAGGGTGATTTTATGCTTAAGCTTATACCGCAGCCACAGGTAATGGATGTGGCAGAAAATACAAAAATGAATATCAGCCATATCTCTTTGGGTGAAAATCTTTTGAGTCAGGAAGCAATTGAGGATTTTCTGTCATTCTGCAATATGCCTGAGGGGGAAGAGAATATTATTTTTGAATCTGATGAATCTCTTGACGAAGAGGAATACAGCCTTGTTATTGATGATGAGATTGTCATCAGGGCGTCCTCTGTATCAGGGCAGCTTTATGCACTCCAGACTCTTAAACAGATTATCTTTCAGTGTGGCGGTAGTGTTCCTAAACTGAAAATTTCTGACAAACCGGCATATAAGATACGCGGATTTATGCTTGATGTGGGAAGATATTTCTTTCCGGTATCAGATGTGAAAAAGATTATTAAGCGAATGGTTATCCATAAGCTTAATGTGCTGCATTTTCATCTGACAGAGGATCAGGGCTGGCGTGTGGAAATGGATGCTTATCCTCTTCTGACACAGATAGGGTCAGAAAGAAAAAGAACGAATTTTAATCATACGCCTCACGGAGGATTTTATACAAAGAAGGATATAAAAGAGATTGTGGATTATGCACACGCTTTTGGCATAAAGGTGATGCCGGAATTTGATATTCCGGGACATTGCAGAGCCGCCATTGCAGCTTATAAAGAGCTGACCTGCTTTCCGCGTAAATTGCCTGTTGCTGATCACTGGGGTGTTAAGCACGATGTACTTTGCGTCGGCAAAGCAGAAACAATAAAATTTGTTCATAACGTGCTTGATGAGTTTTTTGAGCTGTTTCCGGATGAATATTATCATATCGGTGGTGACGAGGTACCTAAGCACAGATGGGATTTGTGCTCTCACTGTCAGACTAAGCGTAAGGAACTGGGACTAAAGAACAGTGATGAACTTCAGTTCTGGTTTATGAATCAGATTAAAGATTACTGCAAGGCTCATAATAAGCAGGTGTTTATGTGGAGCTGGGAATTGGAAGATGATTCCTGTATTGACACAGATCTCGGCTTTACAAAATGCGGCGAAATGGAAACAGGGGACAGACCCTTTATTGATACATCAACAAAGGCATATTATATTGATTTGCCATACGGCTATATTAGTCTTAAGGATACTGCAAATCATCAGCCTTTCAGCGGTAATTGTCTGGGTGTGGAGGCAACACTTTGGACAGAATTTGTTCCCGATATGAAAAAGGCTGACGAGATGAGCTTTCCGCGTACAGGCTGTATGAGTGAAACAGGCTGGAACGGAAGCTGCGGCTGGGACAGCTTTTCTCAAAAGCTCGATTTTTATTATCAATTCCTCAGCAAAAATGATATAGGCTATTCTTCTTTGAACACAGCGAATCCGGATTACATAAAAGGAAAGTTAGGTGTCCTTTGGTTTGAACGCAGACAGCTTATGTGGGAAGGGCTTACAAATATCTTTGATGATAAAAGGATTGAAAGAATGGCAAAAAAATAAGTTCATAAATAAAAACCCGGATATGTTAACTTGATAACATATCCGGGTTTATTTTATATATGTATATTACTTTTCTTTTTTCTTAAGAACAGCTAACATACCGGTTGCTGCAATGAGTGCAGCTGCCGCTGAAACAGCAGCTGCATTGCTACCTGTTGCAGGTGATTTTTTTGATGTGTTTGCAGCTGAAACAGTTGTTTTTTGTTTAGCAGTTGTCGGCTCTGATGTAATTGCTGTTGTGGTTTCGCCGTCGTCAGTCGGTGTTTCATCATCAGGCATTTCCTGGAATACCACATCCCAATAATAATAGGAAAGTGCAATCAGTGCTTCTTTTGTTGTGTATATGCTGTCATCACCGTCATAGGTGAAAATACCTGTGCCTGATCCCTCAAATTTACAAAGGTCAGCATAAATGCCGTTTACGGTTTCATAGTGCTTGTCAAGATTACCTGTGTCTGCAATATACGCACTGTGTGCCATAAGTGCAAGGGCGGTTGAGTCCGCGTTCGGCTCCTTGCCGTATTCCGGATTAAAGCAGTAGCCGCCGTCAACCTTGTATGTGTCAAGAACTGCCATAGCGTCCTTGAGGATATCCTCGTACTTATCTGTTGCATAGTATCCATAGGAAACAGCATCAATAAAATATGCAGTGTTGTCGCAGGAGTATCCGTAGTAATCAACACCCTTTCCCATAGTGTAGTGGTTTGCAATATATGTGTCGCATACCTTTGTTAGAAATTCATCTGAATGATCGCAATAGAATGCACCCTGTGTGATGATTCTGTAGTAGTTGAGTGATACCGGCTCTGCGGTAGGATCCATTGCAAGGAAAGCCTTACCGATATCATATCCATAGAAATCCGAAATGTCCTCATCCAAAGCGGTTAAGGCAATGATTACTGCACCGTATGTTGTTAAATTTTCGCCGTATGCAGAAACGATTTTTCCCTTGTTTGCGTCAAGATTGCTTTTTACATCTTTGATAAATCCGTCTTTATATTTTGATACATCAGCCCCTGAATCTGCTATCATAAAGAAATCAAGTGCCTGGTCAACGCCGTAGCTCTGTACGTCCTTGGTGATGTAGGCAGCTGCTCCGTCAATTTGGGCCTTTACCTTTTCTGAGCTTGCTACCTCTGCTGCAAAAGCTGTAACGCTTGTCATAAGCATGATGCAAATTGCAGTGATGAGTGATAAGATTTTTTTCATTTTTGTTCTCCTGAAATTTTATTATTTATTTGCACGTGTATGAAAATACAACGTTATCGCCGTTTGAAAGCTTGTATTTGCTGCAGCTTTTGGCAGGTGAGCTTCCGTTCACAAAGTAGAGCCAGCCGCTCTGGCTGCCGCAGTCCTTTTCATCAATGTTGTTAAAGCCTTTAACATATTTGCCGTATCCGCTGTTGACAGTGGTCATATGCACACCCTGTTTATTGCAGGCAAGCTGAACTGCGTCGTATACACTGCTTCCGTTATCCAGTGTAACCGTACAGCTGTTTATAAAATATCCGTCAGACGGAACATATGGTGCGTGTCCGTCAGCAAGCTTATCCTTATTTTTGAGTATGCTTTTGCATTCAACCGTTACAGTACAGGTGATGGTTGATGAGGTAGTCGTCTGCTTTTTTGTAGTAGTCGTTGTCTTTTTAGTGGTTGACTGTGCTGTGGAAGATTTATTTTTTTCGGGGTTTTTGCTTGTCGATGTTTTTTCAGTATTTTTCGCAGAAGCTTTGGTCGTTTTTGAATCTGAAGTGTTCTTTGTGCTTGCAGAACTTTTTGTTGTTAACCTGCTTTTATCGGTTTTGCTTGACTCACTGTTTTGTGTTGTATCGTGGGCTTTTATTACAGATGTACTGTTGTTTGTGTCTGATGTGGTTTCTGCTGTTATTGTGGACTGAACAGCAGTGATTTGTGAATCTTTTAATTCTGTTTTATCTGCACTGCATCCGAAAAAGGTAATGCACATTATAATGGAAAGCAATATCGCTGAAAATTTTTTCATAAAAAATACCCCTGTTATCCGGACAGGGGTATAGTTATAGTAGGACCTATAAATCGAATCCATTGCTTTCCCACTTGCCCAAAAGCTGAATTTATGTTCACGGCAGGTCTCCCGACTTATGATATAGTAAAAATATACATGCAGATTACGCCTTCTCAGTTTCCCAATGGCCTGTGTAATTGCTTCATCAAATACGGTAATGGCGGTTGCTCAGGATTCTCACCTGATTCCCTTTTCATTTCAGCACACCATAATCGGCACTGCTGAAAACCGCTGATATTTATTTCACATATAGTATATCATCATAAAAGGATATGTCAATTATTTTTTATATACTTCCTCTTTGAGTATACCTATATAAGGGAGATTTCTGTAGAACTGATCATAGTCAAGACCGTAGCCCACAACAAAAGCATTCGGTACATCCACACCAACATAGTCAGCGTGGATATCAGCCTCGCGTCTTGACGGCTTGTCCAGCAGAGTAATGACCGCGATTGACTCAGGATTCCTTTTGATAAGCATATCGTGTATATGCTTAAGCGTTTTGCCTGTATCAAGTATATCTTCAACAAGAAGAACATCAAAGCCTGTAAGATCTTCAGTGATGTCCTTTGTGATTTTGATTACACCGCTTGATACCGTGCTGCTGCCGTAGCTTGATGCCTGAATAAAATCAATCTGGCATGGTAAATCAATATGCCTTGAAAGGTCGGTTAAGAAGTAGATTGAGCCTTTTAACACACCAACAATAAGCAGCTTTTTTCCTGCATAATCACGTGTAATCTGTTCTCCCAGTTTTTTTGTTATATCTGCCAATTCCTCTTCGGTAACTAAAATCTTTTCAATATCCTTGTTCATAGCTTCTCCTCTTATATATTATATTTTTTCCATACACCTTTGCCGTAAAATGCTAGTGACAGGATGGATGAAACAGTCCAGCCGATTGGCCATGCAATCCAGATTCCGGTTGAGCCGAAAAATTTAGAAAGTATAAATGCCAATCCTACTCTGAGCAGTAAATCGGTAAAGGTAGTAATCATAAAATATTTCATTGCACCTGTACCGCGCAGTACGCCGTCACTGGTGAGCTTTGCGGAAACAACCGCAAAGAACGGTGAAATAATAATCAGAAAAGTTGTTCCGACAACCATTGCGTCCGTTGTGCTTGAATTCATAAATAATCCGATAAGCTGTTTTCTGAATATAACAAACGCCGCAGTAAACAGCAGTGCAAAAATGCTGCTCATAATGATTCCTGATTTAAAGCCCTGCTTGATTCTGTCCTTTCTGCCTGCACCCATATTCTGTGCACAGTAGTTAGACATTGCATTCCCCAGCGTATTAAAGCAGGTAACAGCAAAATTATTTATTTTAACGGCAGCCGCATATCCGGCAATAACAGATGTGCCGAAGCTGTTGACAATACTTTGAATAACAATATTTCCTACTGAAACAAAGCCCTGCTGTAAAATGCTTGGCACAGCTATGCGTGTGATTTTCTTAAATAAAGGGACGGAGAATAAATCCGGCTTTTCGCATTTTATTTTTCTCAGTCTTGAGAAAACGACTGCAACAGATAAAATACAGGATACGCCCTGACAGATAAAGGTTGCCCACGCAACACCTGATATTCCCATATCAAATTTGGTTACAAAGAGAATATCTGCGCCTATATTTGCAGTGGATGAAACCGCTAAAAAAATAAATGGTGTTTTTGAATCACCGAGTGCTGAAAAAATTCCTGTTGAAATGTTATAGAAAAACAGGAATAACAGTCCGCCTGTGTAAATATTGAGATATAAAACCGTATCGTCCATAATATCGGATGGAGTGTTTATTAAATGCAGCAGGGGTTTGATAAATATAAAACCGATTGCCATAAGAATAACGCAGAGAATACCGCTGGCAACGAAATTTGTGTTGACTGCAGTTTTTAAATCTCTGTATCTCTTTGCACCGAAAAGCTGTGATAAAACTACGCTGCATCCGATATTGCAGCCAAATGCAAAAGCAAGATAAATCAGCGTTACCTCATATCCGTTACCTACTGCCGCAAGTGCATTGTCGCCGATAAATTTTCCTGCTACAAAGCTGTCTGCGATATTGTATAACTGCTGAAATATTATGCTGCCCAATAAAGGTATAGAAAATTTCCAAAGCACGGTACCTGGCTTGCCGCTTGTTAAATCCTTGACCGTTTTTGTCACCCTCTTTGCTTAGATTATATCATCTTTATCCAATAAAGTAAATAAAAAGAGCTGTCTCAGAACTTCAAAAGTCTGAGACAGCCTGTTAATTACGAATAAATATTAATGATTCTTATTTCTCTGCGTACTTATCCTCGCCGTTCCAGCTGTACATAGCACGGATGCCTTCGCCAACCTTCTCAAGCTGATGCTCAGTCTCAAGAGCTCTCTTAGCCTTGAAGTGAGCCCAACCGTTGTTAGCCTCTGTGATGAACTCAGATGCGAATGTACCGTCCTGAATCTCTTCAAGAACCTTCTTCATCTCTTTCTTAGTGTCCTCAGTGATAATTCTCTTACCAATCTGATAATCACCATACTCAGCAGTGTTTGAGATTGAGTATCTCATCTTTGAGAAACCGCCTGAATAGATAAGGTCAACGATGAGCTTCATCTCGTGGATACACTCAAAGTAAGCATTTCTTGGGTCGTAACCAGCCTCAACAAGTGTTTCAAAGCCAGCCTTCATAAGAGCTGTAACACCACCGCAAAGAACAGCCTGCTCACCGAAGAGGTCAGTCTCAGTCTCTGTCTTGAAGGTCGTCTCAAGGATAGCTGCACGAGCACCGCCGATACCTGCACCGTAAGCAAGAGCAGTATCAAGGCAGTGACCTGTAGCGTCCTGATATACAGCAACCAGACAAGGAGTACCTTTGCCCTCCTTGTACTCTGAACGTACAGTGTGACCCGGAGCCTTAGGCGCAATCATAAATACGTCAATGTTTGACGGAGGTACGATCTGCTTGAAGTGAATGTTAAAGCCGTGTGCGAATGCAAGAGCCTTACCCTCAGTGAGGTTTGGTTCAACATCGTTCTTATAGATAGCAGCCTGTCTCTCATCCGGTGTGAGAATCATGATAACATCAGCAGCTTTTGTAGCCTCAGCGGTTGTCATAACTGTGAGACCGAGCTCCTCAACGTGCTTCCATGATTTTGAACCCTCATAAAGACCAACGATTACATTAACACCGCTCTCGTGAAGATTAAGTGCGTGTGCGTGTCCCTGTGAGCCGAAACCGATGATAGCAACGGTCTTGCCTGAGAGAACATCAAGATTACAATCTGATTCATAGAAAATCTTAGCTTCTGCCATTTTGTTTTCCTCCAATAAATTTATTTCAAATGAGTTGTATGACTACTCATTTGTATTTTTGTTAATTCATATTATAGCTTGTGTGATGTCTAATGTCAACTGTAAAATGAAATTAAATTTTTATTATTTTTTCAGGCCCTCAATTGCGTGTATGATGTGCAGCTTCATCGCTGTTCTTGCACCCTCTGCGTTACGTTTTTTGATGAACTCCATTATCAGCCTGTCATCATTCATATTATCGTCACTTACATTTTTGTCTTTTGTAAGAACAACAACGCCTTTTTTGATTGCATTGAAGATGATTGGCATAAACTGTTTCACAAACGAATTGTGCGTGGCATTTGCAATGCTCTCGTGAAATTTCTGTTCTTCAAAGGTTCTGTCCTCGCCGCTTAGAATCTTTTTTTCGATTTCATTACCATAATAGCATATGGTGTCAATTTCCTCGTCTGTGGCTCTTTTTGCGGCTAAATACGCACATTCAGGTTCGAACATAAGCCTCATTTCAAACAGATCGTCAAGTCCCGATGCAATATCGCTGAGGTTGTTTGAATTGATAATTGTATTTGATGTTACAAAGGTTCCCTTGCCTCGCCTTATTTCAAGGATGCCGTTTGTGGTAAGTATTTTTATTGCCTCTCTTAAGGTGGAGCGGCTTACGCCGAGCTCGCCTGCGAGATCGTTTTCGTTAGGGAGCTTGTCACCGACTGAAAAGCGGTTTTCCTCTTCAATCATTTTTATAATCTGTTGTGCTGTGCTGTCTGCAAGCATTGCTGATTTACTCATATGTACACCTCTTTGCCAATATGATAACACAGAATATGTTAACAAGTCAATACGTTGTCGGACATCTTACAACAAAATCCGAAAAACAAGTTTCTGATTTAAGCAATTATTGCTATATCTCTTGTAAAATCCAATATAATGTTTTATTATATATGCGATATAAACCATTCGGAAGTGATAAAATGGATAAGCTGAAAAGAATAAAGTATTATATTGATACGCTTTGTATTTACGATTTAAAAAATGATGTTATTATTCATGCCCTTTATGATTTGATTGACAGCATTTCGGAAGAGAGTGTCTTAAGAAAGTACAGTGATTTCTTCAAGACAGTTTCTAAAAACGGAGCATTGAAGGAATATATATCAAAATGTATTTTGACAGATGATAATATTTTTACTCGTTATGCCTGCTCAGAAAAAGTGGATGTGCTTTCATCTTCAATAACAGATGCAGTAAGACTTGATCTTATGAAGCTGGAGCAAATTGCTTCTGTTACCTCAAAGGATATTTACAACTCTGTTGATAATGACGATTTTAAGGAAATACTTGCATCCATGCCTCATTGGGATACAGGCACGCCTGTTGCTCCTCTTAAGAAAAACTGGGATAAGCAGACGGCTGAGCTGATTTCCTATCACCATACAAACGGATATGGAAAATATGCAAAGCATATTGCTTTCACCTGGAGAAGTAGAGAGATATGCCCTGTAACAATAACCGATTTGATAACCCTTGATCACCTGAAGAATTATGAGGTGCAGAGGCAGAAGGTTATTGATAATACAGAAAGCTTTCTTTCAGGTCATCCTGCAAACAATGTTCTGCTTTACGGTGACAGGGGTACCGGAAAAAGCTCAACCGTGCATGCTCTTTTGAACGAATATCATAATCAGGGACTCAGAATGATTGAAATACCAAAAAGTGCAGTTGCAGATCTTGGTCTGATACGTGAACAGCTTGCAGTCTCACCGATGAAGTTTATTATTTATATTGATGATCTGAGCTTTGATTCAAATGATGCATCCTTCAGCGAGCTTAAGGCAGCACTGGAGGGTTCACTTTCGGGCAGGCAGTCCAATATACTTATATATGCTACATCAAACAGACGCCATCTTATTAAGGAAAATTTCTCCGACCGTGAGAATGATGTGAATCGCGGTGACACAATGCAGGAGCAGTTAAGTCTTTCGGACAGATTCGGTCTTACAATTACATTCCTGAATCCGAATAAATTTGAGTATCAGGATATTGTCAGAAAAATTGCGGCGGACAGAGGTCTGGATGTGGACGAGGAACACTTGGTTTTCAAGGCGGAGCAGTGGGCAACAAGACGCGGCGGCAGGTCTCCGAGATGTGCAAAACAGTTTATCGACTTTGTTGAAAGCTGTGAAAAACGAAGCAAAGAATGGTAAAACAGTAAAAAATGAACAACTGACGGAAAAACATTCAAAAAATGTTAAAAAACTTAAAAAATTATTTACTAAAAAAACAAAAAAACATTAATTTACGGTGATACAATTACCACATAAAGAAAAGGAGAAAACGAAATGAGTACAAAAATTCTTGTAGTTGATGATGATCATAACATCTGTGAACTGCTTAAGCTGTATCTTGAAAATGAGGGGTATACTGTATTCGTTGCCAACGACGGACAGGAAGCAGTTAATGTATTTCAGACAAAATCACCTGAACTGGTTTTACTTGATATTATGCTTCCTAAGATGGATGGCTGGCAGGTTTGCCGCGAGATAAGGAAAACATCAAGCGCACCGATTATTATGCTCACCGCAAAGGGTGAAACCTTTGACAAGGTGCTTGGTCTTGAGCTTGGTGCAGACGATTATGTTACAAAACCTTTTGATGCAAAAGAGGTTATGGCGAGAGTTAAGGCTGTTCTCAGAAGAACAAGCGGTAATACAACTGCCGATGATAATACAAAAAAGGTTGTTGTTTATGATAATCTTGAAATCAATATTATTAATTACGAGCTTAAGGTAAAGGGCGAAACTATTGATACTCCGCCGAAAGAGCTTGAGCTGCTTTTCTATCTTGCTTCAAATCCGAACAGAGTTTATACCCGTGATCAGCTTCTTGACGAAGTGTGGGGGTTTGAATATTACGGCGATTCAAGAACTATAGACGTACATATCAAGCGTCTTCGTGAAAAGCTTGAGGGTGTGTCTGAAAAGTGGACGCTCAAAACAGTATGGGGCGTAGGATATAAGTTTGAAACAAAGGAATAATATAAATGTCTGTTAGGGAATCTCTTAAGGGACAGTACCTGAAGAATAATATATTTGCAAAGTATTTTTTCTTGTTTGCAGCAATTTTTCTTGTGGTGCTGACTATTCTGGGTACAACTCTGACAATACTTGTAAGTGTGTACACCCAGAATGAAAATACGAAGCTTTTAAAAGAGAATACGCAGACAATAGCCGAAAGTGTCAAATCAACACTGGTAGTTCAGGAAATGAATGATTATTATTCTGTGGAAAAGGAGATGATATGCAGTTCGCTGTATATTATTTCAAATTCTATTGACGCAGATTTGTTCGTGTGCGATGTTGAAGGTAATATCATTCTGTGCAAGGAAAAAGCGAATTCCATTCCGCTTTACGGTGAAATGCCCCCCTGCTCCTATCATAATGAATTCAAGGTGGGGGATGTGCTTCTCAGAAATATTTATGAGGGCGGTTATGTCGGAAAGGGCAGTGTTAACGGACGTCTTTCCTATATTGTCGGTTACCCGATTTACAGCAATGATCAGATTATCGGCTCGGTATTTGCTACAACGGAAACCAGCGGTGATTCACTTGCTATGGCTGTTTTGAGAATGTTTATGACCAGTGCATTGGCTTGCCTTGCAATTGCGTTTATTTGTATCTGGCATCTGACCAAGAGCTTTGTTAAACCGCTGAGGCAGATGAGCAAGGCTGCAAAGCAGTTTGCGGTCGGTGATTTCTCTTACAGAGTTAAAATCAGCGGCCAGGATGAGCTTGCGGAGCTCGGCAAGGCATTTAATGACATGGCTGATGCACTTGATACGCTGGAATCATCAAGGCGCAGCTTTGTTTCAAATGTTTCTCATGAGCTGAGAACACCTATGACATCAATCGGAGGCTTTATTGACGGTATTCTTGACGGTACAATACCCAGAGAAAAGACTGACTATTATCTCAATATAGTCAGCGGCGAAATTCGCCGTCTTTCCCGTCTTGTTGTTGCTATGCTTAATATGAGTAAGATTGAGTCGGGCAGCTTTGAAATGAAGCCGAGTAATTATGATATAACCGATCAGATTATTCACATTCTTCTCACCTTTGAGCAGAAGATTGATGAGAAAAAAATTGACATACAGGGGCTTGAAAATCTGCGTCCGACATATATTACAGCAGATACGGATATGATTTATCAGGTGATTTATAATATATTTGATAATGCTGTTAAGTTTACCAATGAAGGCGGATATATCCGGATATCCATGAATGATTTGAATAATGCTGTTGAGGTTCATATCAAAAACAGCGGTATCGGTATCAAAGCAGATGAGCTTTCAAAGGTTTTTGAAAGATTTTATAAGGTTGATAAGTCAAGAAGTCTTGATGCTAAGGGCGCAGGACTCGGACTTTATATAGTAAAAATGATGGTGGAAATGCACGGCGGAAGCATATGGGCAATGAGCGAGGATGAACACTCTGCTGAATTTGTTTTCAGACTGCCGAAGGCATACAACCCCATCTATAAAAAGGAGACAAGGAAATAATGGACGATTTTAAGAACAAGGATTATAATAACGACGGCAGCGGTGCGTCACGTCCGGATTACTATCAGCCGAATAACGGGGGAACATATTATAATCCTCCAAGAGCAGAGGAGCAGCCTCCTGTACAGGAAAACACAACCTATCATTATGCTTATAACAACAGCACGCAGCAGGCTTCACAGAGCAATGATTATTACCAGCCGAAGGATAATGGCTATAATTATTCGCAGCCTGTGGAAAATAATAATGATGGTAAACCACCAAAAAAGAGCAATGCATCAAAAATGATTATAGTTGTGCTTGTTATTTGTCTTGTTGCTGCTGTTATCGGTATCGGCTTCGGTATTGCAGGAAATGTTGGTACAAGCGATGATAAGGATAAAAAGAATGAAACGACACAGTCACAGTCTGCCGATGATGCTGCACAGACAAAAGACAGTGAGGACGTTCCGCTCAAGGATAGTAATAATAACTATACCGTTGCAGGTGTTGCAGATAAAGCGATGGATTCCTGTGTGGGAATCACGGTTTATTCCCAGCGTACGGATGCTTATAATTATTTTTACGGATATGGTCAGGGAGGCAATTCCGGCAGTGAGCCTACACAGTCAGGAGAGGGCTCAGGTGTGCTGATGTCAGAGCAGAATGGTAAAACTTATATTCTTACCTGTGCTCACGTTATCAGTGACGGCGATAGCTTTTCCGTAACCCTGAATGATGGTTCAAAGGAAGATGCTCAGCTTGTAGGCTTTGATGCTCAGACGGATATCGGTGTTCTTTCAATCAATAAAACCGGACTTAAAATTGCCGAATTTGCCAACAGTGACAAGCTTGTTGTCGGTGAGCAGGTTATAGCAATCGGATGTCCCGGCGGTCTTGAATTTATGAATTCGCTTACAAGTGGCTATGTTTCAGCTCTGGCAAGACCGATTTCTTCAAATATCGGTTACGATAATGAGTGTATTCAGATAGACGCGGCAATTAATCCGGGTAACAGCGGCGGTGCGCTTTTCAATATGCAGGGCCAGGTAATCGGCATCAACTCATCCAAGATTGCTGCAACAGAGTATGAGGGTATGGGCTTTGCAGTTCCTTCTTCCACTGCAGTTGCAACTGCGAACAGTCTTATCAAGGTTGGTTATGTTGAGGGAAGAGCTAAGCTTGGCATCACATACAACCAGATTACCAATTTCAATAATGCCAATGCTGTAATTCAGGCTCTTGCTGAAAAGGGCTTTAAGGATGCACAGGGTGCAATGGTTATTGATAGTGTGGATGACGGTTCAGACCTTAAGAATAAGGACATCAAGCAGTATGATATGATTGTTGCCGTTAATGGCGAAACAATGACATCAACAGATGTGATGACATCAATACTTGCCGATTCAAAGCCGGGTGATACAGTTAAGCTTACAATCGCAAGAATTGAAAATAATAATATCAAAACCTTTGAAATCGACTGCAAGCTGATTGAATCAAAGGGATAAAATAAAAAATAATAAGGAATCGGATATCCCTGATCAAGGGATGTATCCGATTCCTTTTTCCTGTTTTGCGATTTATTTATCAATATTTGTAAAACCCTTTACTTTTATTATAAATAAATATATAATTATATAGATGCATACTAATAGATGATTTAAAAATTAAATTTTTCAAAAGGATTTTAATATGAATATAGTTGCAATACTTGCCAATGGTGTGGGTGCGCGTTTCGGAAGTAATATTCCGAAGCAGTTCCATAAGGTCAATGGCAAAATGGTAATTGAATATGTAATTGAAACAATATGTGACAGCAGTAAAACGGACAAGATTGTTATTGCCACTAATATCGAGGCGAACAGTGTTTACCTTGCTGACATATGTGCACAAAATGATATTGATATGATTGAGGGCGGTTCAACAAGAAATCAGACCCTGAAAAATGTGATAGATTATATTGATGAAAATTATCTTTGCGAAAATCTTATCGTTTGCGATGCTGTGCGTCCGATGATTACATCCCAGCTGATGGACAAGTATTTTGATCTGCTTGATGATAATGATGCTGTTGTTACCGCACAGAAGATAACAGATTCCTTAGGCTGCTATGATTTTACTAAGGTTGACAGGGAACGCTATTATCTGATGCAGTCACCGGAGGGTTTTAATTTTCCTCTTCTGGCAGAGCATTTTGATGAAAATTCACCGCTGACGGAAGTAACACAGCAGCTTCCGGAAGACAGCAGAATTTATTTATATTTTGATTTTAATAATAATTTTAAACTTACCTATCCTGCAGATTTGAAATATCTGGAGGCATTGGTTACCGCAAGGGATAATGATGTTGACTTTTCAAAAATTCTGGAAAGTGTGTCAAGACTCAACAGACTGTTGAAAACCTATTATCCTCATGAGGTGGAAAACTGGTCAAAAACTCTTGAAAATTCCATTCCGAAACTTCTTAAGGAATGGCAGATTACGGAATATAACGTTATTAAGTCCTCACACTTCGGTATTATATTCCTTGCCAAGAGCGTGAAATACGGAAAATGCGTTTTCAAAATAATACCGCCCTGCATTGATCGATATACAAGTGAGCGTTCCTGTTATCAAAGTCTTAATGCAAGCTTCATGTGTGAGCTTTATGATTATGATGATAAATGCTGTGCCATTTTACTTGAGCGGTGCAAGGATGCGGATTTGCAATTTGACGGCAGCAAAGAGGAATTGCTCAATTTCTTCAAAAGAGTTATGGACTCCTGTGAGATAACCGTTTCAAAGGATCTTTTCAGCCAGTTCAAAAATTATAAGGAGATACTTAATGATAAGCTGAACCAGGATAATTTTGAATACAAAAAAGATGAAATAATGGGATATGTCAAACAGGCTGCAGAGCTTTTTAACAGCACCTTCAGTGATGATGATTTCACATTGATTCACGGTGATATGCACCGCTATAATATTATGAAAAGGAATGATGAGCTGGTTGCTATTGACCCTATCGGATATGTGGCTCCGAAAGAGGTTGATATTGTAAGATATATTGCTACCGAGCTTTGTGATAACGGCGGGGATATTGCTCAGAATGTCCAGGAACTGCTTGATTTCTTTTCAGCTGTTTCCGACAGGGATATACTTGAAAAAATACTTTTTATTGATATCGTTTTCAGACTTCATAATAGTCTTTTTGAAAATGAGGATTATAAATTGACCGATAGATGGCTGTCAATTTTAAAAGCGATTGTGTGATGAAATAATAATAAAGCAGTTGGTTTATTCTGCTATTTAGAATACGAATGATACACGAGGAGAAAAACAAAAAATGAGTAAAAGTTTTAAAGTTTCTGTAATTGTACCGATTTATAATGTTGAACCTTATCTTGAGGAAGCATTAGATTCTATAATTAATCAGACACTTAATTTCAAGAAGAATATACAGCTTGTTCTTGTTAATGATGGCTCACAGGATGCAAGTGAAGAAATATGTCTCAGATACAAAAAAAAATATCCTAAAAATATTATATATAAGTATAAGGAAAACGGCGGTGTAAGCTCCGCAAGAAATATGGCACTGGATATGGCTGAGGGAGAATATATTACCTTCCTTGATCCTGATGATAAGCTTGATTTGAAAACTTTAAAAAGTGCATATAACTATATTCAGGAGCATTCTGATGAGATTGATGTTGTTACTTTCAGAACCCGTTATTTTGAGGCCAAAAACGGTTTCCATACGCTTGATTTTAAGTTCTGGAAGGGAACCAGAATTGCTGACCTTACCACAAAAGAGGAAGAGCACTCTGTTCAGTCATTGTCTACGAATAATCTGATAAAGAGAAGTGCAATAGGCGATTTAAGATTTGATCCCAAATTAAAATATGGTGAAGACTCCATATTCATCAATAAAATTTTACTGAAAAAGCTCAAGGTAGGTATTATTAAAGAGGGCTGTTATTATTACAGAAAAAGATTTGCAGCTGATTCTGCAATCAACAGTCAGACATCTGATATTTCATTCTATACCGATACACTTACAAACTATCATATGGAGTTAATCCGATACAGCAAGGAGCTTTACGGTGAGGTAATCCGATATGTTCAGGCAATGATTTCCTATGATATGTACTGGCGCTTTACAACGAATCTTTATAATGAAATTCTTACGGAAGAACAGCTTGTCCAGTTTAAGGAAAATGTAAAGACGATTCTCTCATATATTGATGATGATATTCTTCTGCGTGACCCTGTTCATAAATCCATTGCAAGAAGAACGGCCGCTATCCGATTCAAATACGGAATTGACCTTGAAAAAAATTTACAGTTCAATCCGAAGAATAATGCGATCTGCTATAACGATATTGTATTATTCAGACCGCAGAAAACCGTTTCAAAATGCTGTCTTGTAGGAAAGGCTGAAATTGAAAACGATCATTTTATTGTTGATATGTTCGTTGTCCGCTGGCTCCTTCATTGTGAAAACGGCGGTGTCAGATTTGCACTTCAGTTCGGTGATGAAAAGGTATATCCTGAAAAGCTGACGGATTATCACGCAGTCATCTCCAAAAACAGCTACGCTGAGGACGAGCCGTATTATTATCATTATCATTATGAATATCCTGTGGGCAAGCTCAAGGCAAAGGAGCAGATAAATTTACTGCCTATCCTTGAATTTGAAAACGGCGAAAGCCGAATCAATATGAGCTATGGAAAATTTGTTACCAATAAGGTGCTTTTCCCAGAGGCTTATCAGTTCTACGGCAGATATCTTTTAAGATGCTACAGAGATCATATTATGATTTCCTGCCCTGCTGTTGCGGAAAATACAAGAGCTGTCCTTGAAAAAAGATGTATTAAATATCTGAATGATAACGGACTCAAGGATGTCGCAAAAATCAGAAAGAATTTCAAAAAATTTGAAAAGAAGGAGGCTCCTAAGGGTAAGATTTGGATATTTGCTGACAGAATTGACAATGCCGGTGATAACGGCGAAGCAATATTTAAATATACCTGTGAGCATAAGCCGGAGGGCGTAAGACCTATCTTTATGATAGGCAAGAATGCTAAGAAGAGCGTGATTGACCGCCTTAAATCGGAGGGTGAGGTTGTATTCGCTGAGGATAAAAAGTATCCGTATTATTTCCTTATGGCAGAAAAAATCATTTCCTCCAGTGCAGGTGAATTCACCATAAATCCATTTGGCGGAAAGAGAAGATATCTGAACGATATGTTCAAATTCAGGTACTACTTCACCAATCACGGTGTAAACTGCGGTGACTGCTCAAAATGGTTAAATAAGTTTAACAAGGGAATTGATATTTTCTTCATTACCGGTAAAAAGGAAAAGCAGAGAATTATTGATGATGGCTATCTTTATACTGAGGATCAGCTTATAACTACCGGACTTCCGAGATATGATCTCCTTTACGAAGATACAAAGAAACAGATTCTCATTCTTCCCACCTGGAGAAGAGCCATTAAGGAAAGCTATGATATCAATACATCAAGTGTATATTTTGACGGCTTTGTAAATACCGATTATTTCAAATTCTATAATGGTCTTATCAATGATGAACGTCTTTTGAAGGCCATGAGGGAAAAGGGATATAAAGGTCTTTTCTGTCTGCATCCGATACATATGAAACAGAGTGTCGATTTTCAGGCTAACGATGTATTCAGTGTTAATGATGGCTTTGTAGATTATAATAAGGTATTTGCTGAATCATCGGTGCTTGTTACCGACTATTCAACCATTGCCTTTGATTTTGCTCATCTTTGCAAGCCGATTGTGTACTCACAGTTTGACAAGGAGGAGTTTTACGAGAATCAGGTTTATGATCAGAGCTTTGATTATGAGACCGAAGGCTTCGGCCCGATATGCTCAGATAAGGACAGCGTAGTGGATGAGCTTATTGCACTTATGGAAAATGATTGTGAAAACAAGTATATGGACAGGGTAAACGGCTTCTTTGCTTACCTGGATAACAATAACTGCAAGAGAGCTTATGATGTAATTGTTAACGACAAAAAATAATATGTAACAAATAAAACAGCTGAGAAACGGATTTATGTTTCTCAGCTGTTTTATTTACGGAATATTTATTTTTATATTGCTATTCAGTTTGCTAAACTATAATTCAGCGATAAGCTCAATCTCACAGAGCACACCCTTCGGTAAGTCCTTAACAGCTACACAGGAGCGTGCAGGCTTTGATGTGAAGTATGTGCCGTAAATTTCATTGAACTTTGCAAAATCATTGATATCTGCTAAAAAGCAAACTGTTTTCACAACCTTGTCCATTGATGTGCCTGCAGCCTCAACAACTGCCTTAAGATTTTCACAAACCTGTGTTGTCTGCTCCTCAATGGTCATTGCCTCAACCTCGTTTGTTGCAGGGTTGATTGCAATCTGACCTGATGTGAAGAGAAGTCCGTTTGCCTTAACCGCCTGTGAGTAAGGTCCGATTGCATTCGGTGCGTGATTTGTTGCAACATATTCCATAGTAAAATCTCCTTTATGTGGTTATTATTTATTAATCAATTACCTCAAAGCCGGCATCCTTAAGAGCCTGCTTAACCTGAGCAATGTGCTGATAATCCCTTGTTTCAACTCCGATATTCAGATAGCAGTCCGTGATGTTCATATCAAGGTCCGTGCTGTCGTAATTAACAGATACTACATTGGCACCCAGTTGTGCAATAATCTGGCTTACGCCCATAAGCTGGCCCGGTTTGTCAGAAAGAGCAATTGTGATATTTGCTGTTCTTCCACCCATTTTCAGCCCACGTTCAATAACACGTGAAAGGATTGTTACATCAATGTTACCGCCTGAAACAAGGCAGCAAACCTTTTTGCCGTCAATATCAGGAATTTTGCCGTTCATAACTGCTGCTACAGGTACGGCACCTGCGCCTTCGGCAATGAGCTTTTCCTGCTCCATAAGTGTTAAAATTGCAAGTGCAATTTCATCATCGCTTACTGTATAAATTCCGTCAACATATTTGTTAACCAGATCAAAAGTAAGATTACCCGGTGTTTTTACTGCGATACCATCTGCGATTGTCTGCACCTTTTCAAGTGTTTCAATTTTGCCGTCGTTTACGGATTGTTCCATTGACGGAGCACCGCTGGCCTGAACGCCGTAAACCTTGCAGTTCGGATTAATCTGCTTGATTGTGTAAGCCACACCGGCAATCAGTCCGCCGCCGCCGATTGGCACAACAACTGCATCTGCATCAGGAAGCTGATCAAGAATTTCAAGTCCAATTGTTCCCTGTCCTGCAATTACGTCAGGGTCATCAAATGGGTGAATAAAGGAATATCCCTTTTCTTCTTTAAGCTCCAATGCTTTGTTATATGCATCATCATATACACCCTTTACCATGCATACCTCAGCACCGTAACGCTTTGTTGCCTCAACCTTGCTGATTGGTGCACCGTCAGGAAGACAGATGAGTGATTTGATGCCGTTCTTGGTTGCAGCAAGGGCAACACCCTGTGCATGATTTCCTGCTGAGCAGGCAATTACGCCCTTTGCCTTTTCCTCGTCTGAAAGCTGACTTATTTTAAAATAAGAGCCTCTTACCTTGAATGAGCCTGTTATCTGTAAATTTTCAGTTTTAAGGTAAATGCCGGCATTCGGGCAAAGATTTTTGGAGAGAATCATATCTGTTTCTCTTACAACCTCTGATAGAACTCTTTTTGCTTTATAAACTCTGTCTAATGTTAACATATTGTTCGCCTCTATTACTTTACTGATTTAATATATTACTCTTCAATCGGAAATTTGTCAATCATTGCTTAAAGCCTTACAGGAATTTCCTTGTCAATCTTAATACTGTTCTGCGTTACCCTGCAGTCAAGAGCAATGATTTTAACACCGTTTTCTGCAGCTCGCTTAAGTTCTTGTGCAAAAGCAGGGTCAGTCTTATCATTCGGCTCAAACCGTTTACACCCCTTCATCTGAATCACAAAAACAGCAGCCGCACGGTAACCGTTCTGTTTTGCCCTTATCAGTTCACTGAGATGCTTTCTTCCTCTTTCAGTAGGTGCGTCAGGGAATCGTGCTGTGCCGTCAACCTCTAAGGTTACACCTTTTACTTCAATGAAAGCCTTTTCATTCTCGTTTTTCAGGTAGAAATCAAGACGTGAATTTCCATAGGCAGCTTCAGGCTTAATCAGAGTAGGATTTTTCAGAAATCCGCCTTCCGCAAGCCATTCGCCAACAACTTTGTTCGGACTTTGCGAGTCCATATTAATCAGTGTATCACCCTTGTAAATGGAAATTAAATCGTACTGCGTTTTTCTGTTTGGATTGCTGCTTTTCTCCAAAAATACAACAGCATTTTCTTTCAGCAGCTCTCTGCACCTGCCTGTATTTTTTACGTGAACAGTTTGTTCTTCTCCGTCAATATTTACTTTTGCAATAAATCTGTTTGGTCTGCTGATGAAAAGACCCTGTGTTATATTACTATATTTCATAGATACAAGGGTAATCCTATTTCAATTCGTTGTCAAGTGCCAACTTCCTATTGACTTTAAGTTTATTATATTATAAAATTATGTTATATTTAAGTATCCGAAAGGGAGGATATACCATAATGGAAAAAATGAAAAGGATGGTTGCAGTTGTTATTTCAGCCATTTTTGTGTTGCTTTGCTTTGCCGGCTGTTCATCTTCAGGTCCGGCTGAGGAGATTACTGACGAAACACTGCTTGTTGCCTATACAGAGGAGAATAAGCCTTTTATTTATACAGATGAAAAGGGTCAGCTAACAGGATTTGATGTGAAAATCATTGAAAAGATATTTGATGACGTAAAGAATGATTATAAAAATTATAAATTCGTTCAGGTTGACAAGGATTACAGAATCGGCGAGGATACTGCTTATACCGACGGTGACGGCAATGCGTATATTGCTTATGTTATGGTCGGCGGTATTTCCAAGAATGCAGGTTCTTTCAATAAGGATCATACCTTTACAAAGGATATTATTGATAACAGAATCATCACTGTAACTGCAAAGGGCAGCAGTATTGGTACTTATGCTGATCTTAACGGTGTTAATGCCGGTGTGGTTTCCGATACTGCAAAGGCAGCTCTTGATAAAAATTCTGCCATTAAAGACGGTATGAAGAAGGTTACTGAATATCCGGATACCGCAAGTGCTCTTGCTGACCTTAAGGCAGGAAAAATCGATGCCCTTGTAATTGATGAATTCCATTTCAATGTTGCTGAGGGTAAGGATGATTTTAAGGTGCTTGACAGTGAGCTGGATACAATCAGCTATGTTTATGCCTTTAAAAAGTGGGATTGGTATGATGAGGCATTCAACGAAGCTATTTATGAGCTGAAGAGCCCTGAGTACAATGATGCAGATGAGTTCACTCCGATTGTTGAAGAGTTCTTCGGCTACAATGCATCAAACTTTGATTATCAGCCGCCTGAGACAAAATAAGATAATACAGGATAAGAGACATTGATTGATTTCAATGTCTCTTTATTTTTTATAAAAAGTTTATAAACAGATGTCTATTTTTGTGGTATACTGATTTTGGTGATGAAAGGTGAAAAACAGTGTACAGAATAAAGAAAAAAATAAATTTGCCGACGGCATATGCTTTGAAAAAATTGTATGGATTTTTTTAATATGCTGTGTCACAGGATTCATTGTGGAAACTATATGGTGCTTTATCCGTCACGGTTATATTGAATCGAGGAAATCACTTGTCTATGGACCACTATCCGTTGCATATGGTATGGGCGGCGTGATATTGACGTTGGTGCTTTATAGAATAAGAAATGCTAAACTGTGGAAAATATTTCTGAGTTCATTTATTGTAGGAACTGTTACAGAATATATATGTTCATTAGGTCAGGAAATCGTTTTCGGTTCTGTAGCATGGGATTATAGCAATGTTCCTTTGAACATAAATGGCAGGGTATGTTTGCTGTATTCACTATTTTGGGGATTTCTTGGTATATTCTGGATAAAGATATTATATCCTATGATGTCAGGCGTTATTGAAAAGATACCGATAAATCTGGGTGCTGTATTAACTTGGACATTTGTTATATTTTTTATATTTGATTCTTTTCTGTCGGCAACAGCAGCACTGAGAATGGATGCAAGAGCAGAGGGTGAGCCGCCCTCAAATCATTTCGAGATTTTCCTTGACAGCCATTTTGATGATGATCGTATGCATGAAATATACGCAAATTCAAACGATGTATAGTACTTCTGAAATTTCAGAACAGCCAATAAAACAGCTCAGCTTGAGGCGTTTTATTGGCTGTTCTTTCTTGCCTTTAATCTGTATATTAAAAAATAGTTAAAATTGTACATTGATTAGAGTACAATAAGGTGGTAACATTTAGAAAAAAGGAGGACTTTATATGGAAAATCAAAAAGTGAAAAGGAATGTAAGCGTAAGAGCGATCTGCTTTACTGCAATTATGGCGGCACTGATTTTTGTGTTTACATTTACCTTCAAAATTCCTTTGGGTACAGGCTATACACATCTTGGTGACAGTATAATCTTTTTGTCCATTGTATTGCTCGGCTCAAAAAAATCCAGCCTTGCAGCAGGTATAGGTGCTGCACTTGCAGATTTGATAGGCGGTTATGCAGCGTGGATTGCTCCGACATTTTTTATAAAACTGATTATGGTGCTGATTTGCGGTGTGTTTGCAGAAAAGCTTATAAAAAATAAAATTGCAGGCTTTGTTGTAGGTGCAATTCTCGGCGGTGCTTTTCAGATTGTCGGTTATACGGTTACAAAGCTTGTAATGTATGATAAGGCTTATGCCTTGACAACCTTGCCTGAGCTGGTTATTCAGACTGTTGTCGGCATAGCTGTAGCACTGGTATTTATTGTGATTTTTGATAAAACAAAGGTCACTGAAAAACTCAGAAAAATGGCAGAATAGGAGAAACTGTAAAATGAAAAAAATAGATGCGCATTCACATATAGGTGACTTCGGCGGCTGGGCCGGTGTTGCCTTTACGAAGGATAGACTTGTTCAGCAGATGAAGGAATATGATATCGAAAAGACCTTTTTAACAGGCTCTTCCTTTCAGGGCAATGATGCGGTAATAGATGCCTTCCAGTCCTATCCTGATAAAATTGTACCCTTTGTGTGGGTCAATCCGCTGCTTGACGATGTGCCCAAAAAGCTTGACCGATATATAAATAAGGAGCATTTTGCAGGAATAAAAATGCAGCCGCTCTTTGATTCCTTTGTGGCAGATGATCCTGTTGTATATCCTGTTATGGATTTTGCCAGAGCATATGATGTGCCGGTATTCATTCACTGTGGTCATCCTCCGTATTCACTTCCCTGGAGTATCGCTCTGCTTGCAGAAAAGTATCCGGATGTAAGGGTTACAATGATTCATATGGGACACGGACACGGCGTTTATATTGATGCGTCAATCAAAATGGCAAAGCGGTATGATAATCTTTATCTGGAAATGAGCGGTATGCCAATGGGCTGCAAAATTAAAGAAGCTTATGAAACGGTCGGAAAGGACAGAATTATGTTCGGTATTGATTCTCCGTTTCATCATCCGACTGTTGAAATACAAAAGGTGCTTACCTGCGGACTTGATGAAAAGGCACAGGAAGATGTGTTTTATAACAATGCAAAGAAATTACTGCGATTATAAATTATTGTTTATATTGAAAACGCCTATTGGATTGCTCCAATAGGCGTTGCTTTATTTATAATCCTCTATTGTTTTCTGGACTGTTTTTTCATTGCCTTCGCTGTCGGTAATGATGATTTCAGGGTACCATTTGGTTGCGAATTTATATGGGCTATCCTTTTTCAGTTCATCAAATATAACCTTAGGATAGTTGATATCAGACTTTTCATTGGCTTTTGTTTTTGTTTCTGCATCCTCACGCAGTACTGCAACCACAACAAAACGGAAATTCTTTCTGTAATCTGTCGGACAGGAGATTGTGAGCACAGTGTCCTGCCTTGTCAAATTTATACCTGTATCGTACAGAAATCTGCTCTCAAGCTTTGATACATAATCATTTGCTGATTTGACAGTCATTTTTTCGGTGACATTATACGGGAAGATATATCCGTCATCATCTTCAGCCTTAGTATTGGTGTAAAAAGCACCTGCTACCTTAAAGGTGTAATCCTCAAAAAGATTTGAGTAGTTTATATATCCGGCAGAATTATTATATGCAGCAGCACTTGAATAAAGGTTTTCAAGGCTGTTGTCGTTCAGATATACGACATGATTGAACTGCTCAGCACCCTCAGTGCATTTTTCTGCATAGGGGGATTTTTTGCTGTCACTGCTTACGGCTGTTTTCAGCTCAATATCAGGTATTTCAAGATAGCCTGCCGTGTCCGGATTTTCACCAAGTATATCGCAGTATTTTTCAAGCATACCTATCTGAAATTCAGCGTCAGGGTATTTCTTCTCGTATGGCTTAAGATAAGCTCCCTTTGACTGCTCCACAGCATATAATACGCCGAATATGATTCCGATTAACGCGATAATTACGACTAAAGCAATAAGCATTTTTTTATTGAACACAGCCTTTTTTACTTTTGTTAAAACAGTCTTGTTTTTTTTCTTTTGTCTGTCACGCTTTTCTTTTTTTGCTGTTCTTATTGCCTCCAGCTCTTCAGGTGTTTTTTTCGGTTTCGGCTCTTTTTTCTTTTTAGGCTGTTTTTCAGCAGTGTCTTCATCATCTGATTTTGCAAAGTCAATATAATTTTCTCTGCGTTTAGGGGGATCTAATGGTTCAATCGGTGTTTCGCGCTGTTCCTTCTGTGTTTTAAAATCAGAAAGGATTTTGCCGATATCGTCCTTTTCTTCGCTCATTATCTTATAATCACCTTTTTCGTATGATTTATGGCATCTGCCATAAGTTCGTCAAGATTATCTATTTTATTTTCCGCCGCAAGCACATCATCAAGATGAGGTCTTGTTTTCGGATGCTTTGGAGTGAATACGGTGCAGCAGTCCTCGTATGGCTGAATGGAAGTTTCAAAGGTATCAATTTTTCTTGAAATGCTGATGATTTCCTCCTTGTCCATACCAATACAGGGTCTGAACACAGGCATATTCACGGCACAGTCTGTGCAGGCAAGTGCGTACATTGTCTGGCTTGCTACCTGTCCCACACTTTCACCTGTGATGAGTGCACTGCAATTCTGCTTAACAGCCATTTTTTCGGCAATCATCATCATGATTCGTCTCATAATAATCGTGAAATATTCCTCAGGACAGAGATCACGGATTGCTTCCTGAATTTTTGTGAATGGTACAACATAGGTTGTTATTGTTCCTGCGTATTTTGCAACTCTTTTGAGCAGCTCCATAACCTTCATTTCAGCAAGCTCTGAGGTGTATGGCGGTGACGCAAAGTGAATTGCACACAGCTCAATACCGCGTTTCGCCATCATATACGCTGCAACAGGGGAATCGATACCGCCGCTGATGAGTATTCCTGCTCTGCCGCTCGTGCCTGTCGGCATACCGCCTGCACCCTTGATATTGTTGCCGCGTACAAAGGCATATTTGTCACGTACCTCAACAGTTACAATCATGTCAGGATTGTGCACATCAACCTTAAGATGATGAAATTTTGAGAGGATGTATCCACCTGTTTCTCTGCAGATTTCAGGGGATTTCATCGGGAATTTTTTGTCGGAGCGCTTTGCCTCAACCTTAAAGGTTTTGGCGTCCTCAAGCTGTTCCTCAAGATATTGGATTGCAGTTTCCTTTATACTGTCAAAGTCCTTTTCGCACACGCAGGCACGCGAAAGTGCAGCAATACCGAATACCTTTGAAAGTCTGTCAGCTGCGTCGTCAAGGTCAATGTCCTCGTCTACAGGGTCAACCATAATGGTTGACTGGCTTTTTGTGAATTCAAATTTGCCTAAGTCGTTCAGGCGTTTTTTCATATTCTTGATGAGGATATCCTCGAAGGAATTTCTGTTTAGTCCTTTCAGGGTAAGCTCACCGTTTTTAATCAGTATTATCTCTTTCATATTTTCTCCAAAGGGTGTTTCTCTATAAGTTCTCTTAAGGCATTTGCCAGTAAATCAATTTCTTCCTTAGTATTATATCGGCAAAAGCTGATTCTTATGCTCTTGTCGAGGGCTTCATTGTCAAGCCCCATAGCTGTAAGCACGTGACTTTTTTTTCCCTTTGCACAGGCGGAGCCGTTGCTGACATATATGCCGTAATTGGATGAAAGCTCCTGCAGAATCGTCTGGCTGCGCATAAAGGTTGGTATATATATATTTATGATGTACGGCGAAGCATCTTCACCGTTATTGAATTGAATTCCGTTTATTCTGCCGAGCTGCTCACGTGCATAGCTGTTGAGCTCACGGATATATCTTTTCTGCTCTGCAGTCGGTGTTAATGCCTGTACCGCAGCACCAAAGCCTGCAATAAGCGGAGCACTCTCCGTTCCGGGACGTATTTTTTTTTCCTGCTCACCGCCGTAGGTTCTCGAAAAATTCTGATTTGTGAGGTTGGCGTCTTTATTGACATAAAGAGCACCGATGCCCTTAGGACCGTGAATTTTGTGTGCAGATACTGTGATTAAATCAGCACCGAGCTTTTTAGCATTGATTGGGATTTTTCCGTAAGCCTGTACGCAGTCGATATGTATCAGAGCAGGCGACTCAGCCTTTTTAACTGCACGCTTTATAGCCTCGACAGGCATAATTGTGCCGACCTCATTATTTATGTACATCATCGAAACGAGGATTGTATCTTTATTTACAACATCAAAAAGCTGATTTTTTGAAATGTTTCCGTCTCTGTCAGGCTGAAGATAAACAACCTCAAAGCCCTGTTTTTCAAGCTCCTGTGCAGATTGCAGTACACTTTCGTGCTCAATTGCTGTTGTAACAATTCTTCTGCCAAGTCTTTTCCTTGCCTTTACTGCTCCGAAAAGAGCAAGGTTGTTTGCCTCTGTTCCGCCTGAGGCGAAAATAATTTCCTCTCTGTTTGCACCCAGTGACTGAGCAATTTCACCTCTTGCTAGTATAACCTCTTTCATTGCATCAATGCCGAGATTGTGCAGGCTTGAAGGGTTGCCCCAATTGTTTTTCAGCATATTTGTAACAGCGTTTACGCATTCTTCACACGGCTTTGTTGTTGCTGAATTGTCAAGATAGGCTGTCATAATTTCATTAGTTCCTTAAGTTTTAATATTCCTACAATTGTTTTCGCGTCTTTGATTTCACCGCTCATAATTTTTGCAACGCATTCGCTAAACGGTATTTTGATTACCTCAAGATATTCATCTTCGTCAAGCTCCTGCTCACCGAAGGTTAAATCCGTTGCGTAAAAAATACGTATGATTTCACCGCAGTAGCCAGGTGTGGGATAGATTTCGCCAAGCGGCTCGAATTTTTCTGCAACCGCACCGCACTCTTCACGGAATTCACGGATAGCCGCCACGCGTGGATCTTCGCCCTTTTCCAGCTTGCCTGCAGGAATTTCATATATCGTTTCCTTGTACGGATATCTGAACTGCCTTACCATAAGAATCTCGTTGTTCTCAGTAAGACCTACGATTGCCACACCGCCCGGATGGTCCACCACCTCGCGCTGTGCCTCTGTTCCGTCAACAAGCGTTATTTTATCAGTATGTACATTGATGATTTTTCCGCTGAAGATACCCTGAACCTCTTCTGTCTGCTCATAAAATCCGAGAGCAACAGCTTCAATGTCCTCTATTTTATCGACAATGAATTTTGCACCTGCCTCAATATGCTCAAATTTTGTGCCGTAGCCCCATAAAACGCCTACAGAGTCAATGAGATTGGTTTTTGCTCCCTCAATATCGTACTTTTTATCACCGACCATAATGCATTCATTGCCGGCGATATTCAGTTCCTTCTGGCACCTTGCAATAATGCTTGCCTTTGATTCACAATCGGCTGTAAAGGTTACTCCGCAGATTACGTCAAAATAAGACTTGATTCCGAAATGGTCAAGCAGCGTTTCAATATATTCCTGCGGCTTTGAAGAGGCAATACCTATTTTGATATTGTCCTTTTTAAGAGAAATTAAAAGCTCCTTTATACCGTCGTACAGCTTGCTCTCAAATACGCCCTTATTTGTATAGCGTTCACGAAATTTCTTGACAAGCTCATCCGCTCTTGCAGCATCAGCACCAAATTTCTCCTGAAAGGTAATCAGAAGAGGAGGACCTATAAAACAGGTCAGCTCCTCATAATCAGGAGCATTATAGCCAAAAGCCTCCAGTGCGTATTTGGCACTTTTAAGTATGCCCTCACCGGTATCACATATTGTTCCGTCAAAATCGAAAATTACTGCACTGTATCTCATTTGCTGTTCACCTTTTTCATAAATTTATCCTCAAGCACAACGAATCTTTCAATTGTACCTTTGCCGATAATATCATCATTATTGTCTTTTGCCAAAACAGAAAATGTAAGCTTTCTGCCGTCAGCATTTTCAAGAATGGCAGTGGCGGTAATCTGTGTGCCGATACCGCTTGCCTTGTTATGTGATACAGAAACGTTTGTACCTACAGTAGTCTCTCCGTCGTCAAGAAGCGGTGCACAGGCAAGACAGGTTGCTTCTTCCATAAGTGCCAGCATCATAGGTGTGGCAAATACATCAAGTGCGCCGGACTTAACAGCCTTTGCTGTGTTGGAGGAATCTACTGTGGTAACAGCAGATGCACTGAGTTTTGCAGTAAAATCTTTCATAATCGTACCCCATTCATTGCGGAAAATCCATTTATACCGCATTATTATATCATATTTTTTTATTATATACAATATAAAACAATTGTGGTACAATATTATAGTTTGATGAACTGAAGAACAACAGCCTGAGATACAAAAAATCGATATATCTGCATATCTGCACATTTTTTTCTCTTGGCATACTTTGCGTATTCTGAGCATTTTTAACGCTATTTAAGACGAAATCAGTCTTTTATAACCTATTGCTATTCGGTTTACCAAACTATAAATTATTTTGAAAGGGTGCTGTCCTTATGCCTGAAAAAAGAAAAAGGATTCATATGCTTGATGAAATCAGAGGCTTTGCAATCATATGTATGATTTTTCACCATGCATTTTTAGATGTGGGTGATGTAATCGGTCTTGAATGGGGATATGAAATTTTTGATGCACTTTGTACAGTACAGCCGATATTCTGGACAATATTCATTGTGATTTCAGGTATGTGCTCAAGGCTTTCCGGAAATACAGTTAAGCGTGGTATCGTTGTTCTTGTGTGTGCAGGTATAATAACGCTTGCGACGGCAGTGATTATGCCGCTTTTAGGTTTTGTAGGTGCAGAGATTTATTTCGGTATTCTTCATTGCTTAGGTACGTGTATGGTCATAACAGGTCTTCTGATGCCTCTCTTCAAAAAAATAGATTTCAGAATCGGTGCAGCTGTTTCATTTATTCTGTTTTTATTTGTCTATGGAATTGAGGGCGGTAAAATCTGCTTTGGTCTTATCTCTTTGCCTGAGAGCTGGTATCAGTTTAATATACTTGCACCGCTTGGCTTCCATAATGCAAGCTTTCATAGTGCGGATTATTTTTCCATTCTTCCCTGGATATTTATGTTTTTCTTCGGAGCATTTATCGGAAAAATTGCAGCAGATGAAAAATTGCCTGAGCCGATGTATAAGCAGCACAGTAAGTTTTTATCCTTCGTTGGTAAAAACAGTCTCTGGGTTTATCTGGCACATCAGCCGATATTATATGCTGTTATGTTTATTATTGCTATTTTAACGATTTGATTTCTTAACAAAAAATTACGCATCTCATAGAATAAAAGGTGACAATTCCTATTGTTCTGTGAGATGCGTTTTCAATTGTTGGCAGTGGTGGAGTTCTGCTCCTTTAAAACAGCCATTGCTGTATCAATTGTGGTAAAGCATATATGCATTGAAAATTCTGCATTATGCTATAGAACAGTGGCTGGCTATTCCATTTTCAGCCACTGTTCATTTGCCTGTTTTACCGAGTAAAAGCTGTAAGATAAAAATTTGTTTACAATGTCCTTTGCAGATTTTATATGCCTGCTTACGGTTGGCTGAGATAGCTTAAGCTCTCTGGCTATTTCTACCTGGCTTTTACCGAAAACATAAAACATTCTCAGACAAAGGCTCTGTCGCTCAGTAAGCTCATTTTTTATGATCATTGGCAGAACCTTTGACATGGCTTTGATGAGGATTCTTTGTTCGTCAAAGCCATTGTCCTCGTAATTGTTTATATCGGTCATATATTCTTCAACAAAATCAATCATTTTCTTCCTCCCCATCATAGTAGCAAGACAGCAGTGCACAAACTCTTTTGCACTCACATGCCATATCATAGTATATTTTTAATTTTCTTCTGAGCAGTAAAAGCTCTTTTCCGCTGTATATGTAAAGCAGAGGCTTAAGTCCGTCCATTTTTGCACTGATTGTTTTATATTGTGCTTCATATTCACGTGCTAATTCATCAATAGTCATACTGTATTCCTTCTTTCTTGTTTGAGATTTTTCAGCGCTGTTCATTTCTTGTACCATTACATACTATACGAATATTTGTTCGATGTCAATGTGCTTGATTGAATTAGTCCAATGGATTACCCACTTCTAATTTTTTGGCGTTACCTTTTGCGATAAAAGCCACTATAAAACACATACTTGTTAAACTATATAAAAAAAATCAGCGATGCTATTGACAAATTATGCAAGATACACTATAATGAATTTAGACTTGAGGCGGGCCGCACCGTTTCAATTCAAGTCCTCCATAGTTTGTAATAACAGAGAGGGGAAGGTCGGATATGCAGGTCCGGCCTTCTTTCTTTTTATATTTAATTTTTAACTTTACTTTTAATGCTTTCAGTATTAGAATATAATTTACAAAAATCTTTACAGAGGCTTAAGAATGTATCATAGAACATATTTAAAAATAGATTTGGATGCAATTGAATATAATATTGACAATGTGCTCAGAAAGCTTGCCGGAAAGGCAAAGCTTCTGGCAGTTATAAAGGCAGATGCGTACGGAAACGGTGCAGTTGAGGTAGGAAAATTTCTGGAAAGTAAATGTGACTTTTTCGGTGTTGCCTGTGTGGAAGAAGCAATGGAGCTGATAAACGCAGGAATAAAAACACCTATACTTGTTCTCGGTGGAGTATCACCGCAGCAGTATGATGTAATTGTTGAAAATGATATCCGTATTCCGATTTTTTCCTATGAGGCAGCACAGGCATTATCTGATGAGGCTGTAAGGCAGAATAAAAATATTCCCTTCCATTTCTGCCTCGATACCGGAATGAGCAGAATCGGCTTTCAGGTAAACAGTGAAAGCGCTGATGTATGTAAAAAGATAACAGAGCTTCCCAATATAACTGCTGAGGGACTGTTTTCTCACTTTGCTACTGCTGATGAAGAAAATCTTGAAAAGACTTTAGCCCAGAAAAAGCGTTTCACTGATTTCGTTAAACTGCTTTCTGAAAGGGGAATTGCTATTCCCATTAAGCACATCAGCAATTCTGCAGGAATTATGGTGCTTGATGATATCTTTGATATGGTTCGTTCAGGTATTATTACATATGGGCTTTATCCCTCAGCTGAGGTCGATAAATCACTTATGGATATTAAGCCGTCAATGGAGTGGAAAACCCATATCAGCCATATCAAAACGCTGGAAGCAGGCAGGGAAATTTCATACGGCGGAACCTATGTTACGGATAAGGAAACAGTGGTTGCCACAATCCCTGTGGGATATGCTGACGGTTATCCGCGATGCCTGTCAAATATCGGAAGAGTTATTGTTAACGGAAGATATGCACCTATACTCGGCAGAGTGTGTATGGATCAGTTTATGGTCGATATCACAGATATACCTGATGTTACAGAGGAAAATGAAGTAACGCTTGTTGGCTATGACGGTGAGCTTGCTCTGACTATGGAGGAGGTTTCCGAAATGGCGCATTCCTTCAATTATGAGCTGCCTTGCAGAATATCACGCCGTGTTCCGAGAGTATATACGCACAATGGTGAGGTCGTGAAAACCGTAAATTATTTTTAAATCTGAATGCTGAAAATCCCGTAAGATATTAAGTCTTATGGGATTTTTTAGTTAAATGGTTAAAAAATCAGCGTTTTTAGATTTCTACTTTTATTCTACCTCGATTTAATTGCCATATGAGCAGGGTTTTGCTATAATTTTTTTTGAGGTGATTTTATGGATTACTACAAGTTTGGCAATACACTTTGTAAATTACGTGAGGAGCATCAGCTGACGCAAAAGGAGCTTGCGGCAATTCTAGACGTTTCCGACAAGGCCGTATCAAAGTGGGAAAACGGTCAGGCAATTCCGAGAATGGAGACGCTTGAAAAAATAGCGGCAACACTGAATACATCGGTAGAAGAGCTTATTACAATAAGTAAGGATAACAGTAAAAGAATCTGTATTAAAAATTCCTATGCCGATATTGCACATATAGAGCTTGATGGTGAGCTATATAGCATTAAGGAGGGTGACAGCAAATGGATTGAGCTGAATTCCTCTTTAAATGAACATACAATTACCATTAATGGTGAGCTTACGCTTGATTATGATTGGAGCAGTGAAGATGCGGAAAATCTAAAGGAAAAGCTGATTAATAAAGGTGCAAAGAAATTTTTCAGTTATATTGGTAAAGTGATAAACAACTGCGTTCTTCAGACAGAATGTACATATCGACTTGAGAATGTGGAAAATGAGACTGAGCTGGAGATTGAGCTTGATACATTTTCAATCGGCGACAAGGCTATGATTAATGAGAATTTTCTGATAAGCTATCCAAAGTTGAATACAGATCATATCAGAATCACAATGTTAACTGCAAAAAGCAGAAACACAAAAGATTTTCTCAGACATAAAAGAAAAATGGCACTAACAAGTGATCTGGCTATAGATATTCCGTTAATGCTTTTGGTCTTTCCTGTAAGAATGGCATATTTTAAAAGCCTGTGCAAGCCAGAAAAATTAAAAGCCAATATTGAGAAAGCGGATGATTATAATGAAAAATATAATAAGGAAGAAGAAAAGCGGAAAAAAAGAAAGCACCCTGTGCTTAAAACGATTCTCCTTTTTATCATTCTGATTATCGGTTGGTTTACAATCGGCTTTGCAGGGGATGTACTCAATGTGGAAACGGAAAAGCCTGCTCTCATTTCAAGTGATTACAGTACGATTGAATTGTTCAGGGATACATATGTGCGTATAGATGAAATGCCCTTTGATGCCATTTCTGCTAAGGATTTCGGCATTGAAACCTGGTACGATGCACGGCTTGACGGCTTGTCAAGGCTTGATCAGAGTCTGTCCGATGATAAGGTGACGATTTTTGAGGACAGCACCGGCAAAAAATATCTTTGGCTTGTATGCGATTATCTGGACTCAACCGTTGATGAAAATGGTGAAACGATAGAATTTGAGGATTTTGAACATCCGATGGTTTACGAAATAGTCGGGTAAATATAGTATAATAAAAAAGCCTGACTGAACATTATCCGAGTTCAGTCAGGCTTTTCTTGTATTAAATTATTCTGCAGTGGCGGTGCCGTTTTTATCTGTTCCGCCGTGATTTGATGATGCGTAGCCAATCCAGGTAGTTCCCGGATTAAGGTTAACGTTTTTACCATTTGCATCCTTGATTACAATTACACCGTTTTCAACAGACCAGGTAATTGGTGTGATGGTTCCGAGACTTACAAGCTTTCCGTTTCCGCCTGAGAGCTTGTAGTCACAGTATATTTCGGAATTACCGCTACCCTTGTAATTGTACTTTGTGATATATTCTGTGGTATCGTAAAGTACAAGCAGATTTTTTCTTGTAACATCTGTGCGGTAATCCTGACAGTGATACATTTTATCTTCAGAATTATATGTCCAGTCTCTTGTCTTTGAACTTGAAGAGAAGGTAAGAGCAAACGCGTTACAGGCTTCTGTACCGACCGCTTTCTCCTCTTTGTTAAAGCTGAATTTGGTGAGCTTGCTTGAATCGGCATCCGTTCTGAATTCAGATTCCTTTATTGCCTGCTCAAGCTTTTCACCATAAAGTACACCGGTATGTTCTGATGATACGCCTCTTGATGAATCTCTGCCGAATAGACCTACGCTGTCGCTGTAAGCCATCTGGTTGATGTGGTCAACATCATCATTTCTGAACACAGCGTCTGCACCAATATAGTCACCCTTGCTTGTGCTCTGTCCCCAGTGAATGAAGATGGAATCAAACAGCTCAGAGAATTTTATGAACGGTGGTCTTGCACTTCTCATTGGACCTATCTGACTCGGAAGAGAGGTGTAGTCTGCATAGAGCCAGAGCATTCTGGTTTCTCCGCCTTCGACCTCACCCTCCATAATAATATCAGGGGCGTTCTTGCTGTCGTCAATTCCCCATTGAGGTCTGGCATCATAAGCATTTTCAACGACGCAGGCAACAGGTCTTTTGCCCACAGCCTTTTCGTTAAAGGAAGCCTCGCCTGTAAGCGGATTAACAATCTGTACAGGAGCTGCTGTAGTAGTTACTGTGGTGGAAGGTTTTGTTACTTCCTCCTTATTCTTTCCTTTTACAAAGGCAAAAACGCCCACAGCGATTGCAACAATCAGAACAACAGCAACGGCAATGATAATCGCTTTCTTCTTTCCTGAGAATTTATATTCAGGTGCCTGTGTGTATATTTCATTTGTATCAATATCATCCTGAGCGGATGTGCGGAAGGAATCGTTGATAATTTCAAAATTATTCGATTCGTTGAATGCAGCAGCTTTTTCCGTTTTATTATCATCGTTAAAGTTCAAATCAAATGTAAGGCTTTGGTCTGCGGTGCTCTTCTCTGTTTTTTCAGGGGGAGTGAATGTGTAAAAGAAATCATCTGCTCTTTTATCTGCATTGTTTTTTGTATCATTGTCTGTTCTTTTATTTTTCAGTTCATTTAAGATATCATCAATTTCGTTATTGTCTGACATATAGAATCTCCTTTTATATGTTATCACTCAAATATTGTATCATATATTCGCAGGTATTTCATCATATTTTTTAAAAAATTAAATTTTATTGATTTAAAACATAGTATGTAGTAAAATAATAAAGATAAATTTATTGAGGTGACATAATGGCTAAGACTGTTGCTATGATCATTACGAATGACAATATTCTTGTGAGGGATAATGAAAGTGATGAGTTTAAAACTTTCACAATGCCGTCACTCAATCCATCACCGAATATTCCTTTTTATCATGAATTTGCTGAGAAAATAGCTGAATGTCAGTACTATTTCAAGGAATTTATGAAGGGCATTTACGGAAAAAAGCTGAATAAGTATATTCTCGCAATCATTGTGCCTGATGATACAAGCAAGCTGGAATCCATTTTTATTAATGAGTTTTTTGTTAATTCCGGTGCTTGCAAGGCTGTTGCGCAGATGCCTATGGCGCTGGCTCTTTCCAAGAAAGAGGTAAGGTACATCTCCATTTCAAAATCCTCAAGAAATGTGATTCTTGAATATGTAAGGAATAATGAGACTGTTGTCAGAAAGCTTTATGATATTCACACCTGCAATCCGAAGCAGGTTATGTCGGATGCTGAGAAGATTCATATTGATGTGGAATATAATGATGTTCCGATTTTTGTTAATAATTTTAATATGAATATGGACGAGTATATCGAAATGGGTGAAATTATCAGCACAAAGCAGTTTATGGAAAAAATATCCAATATTGATGTTGAAAAATTATAAATAATAAATACACCCCTGTGCAAAATATAACAGGGGTGATTTTAATGGAAAAAAAGAAAAAAAGAAAAAATCATGGCAAAAAGCCGATAATTGACCTGACATCCTATATCAGTCCGGATATGGTAAACTGTGATGTGGATGGCAGTTATACAGGCATACCGGCAGATATGTACTATAATGATGAGCTGGAACAGCCGGTTCAGGATGCTGATGATTTATAATGAAAACAGTGCTGTAAGATTAAGGTTATTATCCTTTTTCTTACAGCACTGTTTTTTTAATTATTTAATAATGAATTTGTTCTCGGATTCATAACAGTATTATTGCTCTGCGCAAATTCAAGAGCGGTAAAACAGGTCTTTTCCTGTGGTTCAAAATACGGCTCGTCCATTTTATATAAAGGTTCCGGTTCTGGAAGTTCTACAGGCGGCTCATCATATGCATATATATAGCCGTAAAAATACTGCCCATAGTGTGAGCTCATATCGTAATATACATTTGTATTAAAATAGGTTCCTCCCCAATGAGATTCGGAAACGGTTACAGCACCATTCTCAGATATATCTTCAACAACGGCAACATGACCTGACCAACAGGCAATTGCTCCGAGTCTTGCTTCGTCACCATATTCATAATAATCGTTTGATTTGTTGATAAACCACCATTCACCGGCATTTCCGCGATCTATAAGCGGTCTTTCTCCATTAAGCTCATATATTCTGCCAAAGGCATATGCAACGCAGTTCGGCATACCGTAGCCTGTCTGGGAATACGCGTTGAGCTCTGAGGTGTAATAAGGCTCACCGCTTGGAGCTGTCAACCTTGCTTCAAATTCTTCTGCAAATACTGTTGTGGGAAAAACGGTTAAAACGATAATAGTCAATAAAACGGATAAAATGCTGTTTTTAATTAGCTTTCTCATAGCTGCCTCCTTTACAAATGTTTCCTGTTTATGTGGGATTATTTTCGTCATTTTTAACAGGAAAAGTCATTTGTACAACATCGTTTTGCATTTTATCATAAAAAACACATAGTAATCTATAGGAAAGCTGACTAACGTTTCTTGTAACCTTTTTGTAATAATTGTAACTAATTAACAAACTTTAGTTGCAACTATTGACAAATTGTTACCTATTAAACGACAAGAGTCTAAAAACGTATAAAGGCAAAAAAATAAATCCTGTATACAGAATACAGGATTTACATCATTATTTCTTCTTTGCGGTAATAATGTAAAAAAGGGGAATTGTTAAAAATATGATCCACATAGGATGCCACAGCTTCAGTAAAAAACCTGATAATAAGTAGATAATCAGGACCAAAACCGGATAGCAGAATATAATAGGCTTTTTCTTTTCGGCTGCAATTATACCAGTGTAAAACAGCGGAATTGTTAGCAGAACTATCCAACCGAGAGCCCAGCCCTTTGCTGAGAATATTACTCCGATAACCGCATACAGAATTACCATAAGTACTGGATAGGATACAAATAACCAGCCGCGTTTTTTCTTTTCAGTTTTTTTATCTGCATAAGCAACTGAACGAGCTTCGTTCAGCTCTTCACCTTTAAGCATAGAATCAACAGAAACGCTGTAAAGCTTTGAAAGCTTAACAAAGTTATCAATATCAGGTGTTGAAATACCTTGCTCCCATTTTGATATGGATTGGCGCGACACACCAAGCTTTTCAGCAAGCTGTTCCTGGCTCAGCTTGTTTTCAGTTCTGAGCTTTTTTAAATATTCTCCTTGTTTTATTGACATGCTGCACCTCTGAACTTTTTTTAATATCATAACACATTATGATGATAAAAACAATAATCCCCTGTGAAGAACACAAGGGATTATATATTACATTATATTTATATACGGGCTACGCCGTCTTTAACTGCAGCATCAGCAACAGCCTTTGCAACTGTGTCCTTGATTCTTTCATCAAAAGCATATGGAAGAATATAGTCAGGTGTGAGCTTGTCATCGTCAACAAGTGATGCAATTGCATAAGCCGCAGCTATCTTCATGTTTTCTGTAATAGCACTTGCTCTTACGTCAAGAGCACCTCTGAAAATGCCAGGAAAAGCGACAACATTGTTAATCTGGTTAGGGAAGTCAGAACGGCCTGTGCCAACGATTTTTGCACCGGCAGCCTTAGCTTCATCAGGCATTATTTCAGGAGTCGGATTAGCCATAGCAAGAACGATAGGATCAGAATTCATTGTCTTAATCATATCCTGTGTCAGCACACCCGGCGCAGATACACCGATGAATATATCTGTACCCTTAACAGCCTCAACGAGTGAACCCTTTGTCATCTCTCTGTTTGTTACCTTTGCAATATCTTCTTTTGATGCGTTGAGGTTTTCTCTGCCCTCATAGATTGCACCTGTTCTGTCACAAAGGATTACGTCGCGCAGACCAAGTGACATCAGAAGTTTTGCAATGGCAATACCTGCAGCACCTGAGCCGTTGATAACTGCCTTGCAGTCTGAAAGTGCTTTGCCGGTAAGTTTTGTTGCGTTAATAAGTGCAGCTGAAACAACAACTGCTGTGCCGTGCTGATCATCATGGAAAATAGGAATATCACACTTTTCCTTAAGCTTTTCTTCAATTTCAAAGCATCTTGGAGCAGCGATATCTTCAAGATTAATACCGCCGAAGGAGCCGCTGATGTTGTAAACTGTTTCAACAAACTCATCCACATTTTTTGTGCGAACGCACAGCGGGAATGCATCAACATCACCGAATTCCTTGAAGAGTACGCATTTACCTTCCATTACAGGCATACCGGCTTCCGGACCGATGTCACCAAGTCCTAGTACAGCAGTACCATCTGTGATAACGGCTACCATATTCCAGCGGCGTGTGAGCTCCCAGCTCTTATTGTAATCGTCCTGAATAGCGAGACAAGGTTCTGCCACACCCGGAGTGTATGCGAGTGAAAGTGCATCCTTGTCGTTAACTTTAGCTCTGGCCGTAACCTCGAGCTTACCTTTCCATTCTCCGTGTAATTTTAATGATTCTTTACGATAATCCATTATGTTATTTCTCCTAAAATATAAATATGTATTGACACTGAAAAGGGGTTCCTGTTCAGTGTCAATTTAAGTTGATTAGTCTCTTGCGATATGAGATTTTATATTTTTCTCAGGGTAAGGAACATAGTTATCCTCCCATGGGAAAGTATAATCAAGTCCCAGTTCATCACGAACTGCGTTGATTTCGCCTTGTACAGACTCGTTAATAGGAACACCGCTGTCTTTTCTGCTGAGCCAGATTTCATATTCCTTTTCGCCGGCGGTGTAAATTCTTTCAGCATCAGGTGCTTTCTTTGAATTTCGGATAGAACGGAGAATTTCTCCTGCCTTGCTTCTTACAAGCTCTTCCCCAAGAAAATGGTTTGTATCAATAGCAATGAAGAAGTGACCAAGATGATATGGTCTGATGTTGCCGTTTTCGTCCTTGCCGTCAAGGTCCTTACCGTAGCTTCCGTCCTGAAGGATAGCGGAAAGGAGCTCAATAATCATTGCGTAGCCGTAGCCTTTGTATCCGCCAAGAGCTTCGCCGATACCGCCGAGTGTAGTAAGAGCGGCAGAGCCCTCACGAATTCTTTTAAGCGCGATACCTGCATCACCATCAACAGGCTCACCGTCTGTGCCGATAATTGTACCCGGATGAACGTCCTCATTGATTCTTGCGTAATATTCAATTTTTCCGTTTTGTGTAATTGATGTTGCACAGTCAATTACAAAGTCAAACTTTTCATCGCTCGGAATACCTACTGTAAGCGGATTGGTACCGAACATACCTTCAACGCCGAAAGTCGGAGCAACAGAAGGTCGTGCATTCGTACCTGTAATACAGATACAGCCTTGCTCTGTTGCCTGAGTTGCATAGTATCCGGCGATACCATAGTGACAGGAATTACGAACTGCAACCATTCCCAGTCCGTATTTTTTAGCTTTATCAATTGCCATCTGCATGGCTTTGTAACCAATTACCTGTCCCATTCCATTGTGGCCGTCAACTACTGCTGTGGTCTCCGTTTCCTTAACAATTTCAAAGTTTGTTACAGGACTTTGAATACCCGCCTTGATTCGGTCGAGATAGATTGGTTTGAATCTGTTACAGCCGTGACTTTCAATACCGCGCTTATCTGATTCAAGCAGTACATCTGTACAAATCTCTGCTTCTTCTCTGGGAATACCATAGCCGACAAATGCGTCAGTTACAAAATCTGTGATTAATCCCCATGGACATATTACCTTACCCATAAATCAAAATCTCCTTTGCTTTTTATCTTTCCCAGTTGCGTGAGCGTTCAACTGCACGTTTCCAGTCAGAATATTTTTTATTTCTTAATGTTGTTTCCATTGAAGGAATAAACATTTTATCAACCTGGCGGTTTGCCTCAATTTCGTCCGTATTTTCCCACACGCCTGTTGCAAGTCCTGCGCAGTAAGCAGCACCGAGAGCTGTAGTCTCAATATTCTTAGGTCTGTTTACAGGGACACCTGTCATATCAGCCTGAATCTGCATCATAATGTCTGATACAGATGCACCGCCATCAACACGTAAATCCTTTAGCATAATATCTGAATCACTCATCATTGCTTCAAGTAAATCGGTCATTTGGAATGTAATGCTTTCCAGTACAGCACGGCAAATGTGCTTGCGGTTAACACCTCGTGTTAAGCCGATCATTGTTCCTCTTGCATACATATCCCAGTATGGAGCACCAAGCCCTGTGAAAGCAGGTACAAAATAAAGTCCATTGGCGTCATCAACCTCAGATGCCAGCTCATCACATTCAGGAGCTGAATGTATAAGTTCAACCTCATCTCTCAGCCATTTGATTACAGAGCCGGCATTGAAGGCAGATCCCTCAAGCGAATATGTAATTTTATCATCTATTCCCCAAGCAATGCCGGAGAGAAGATTTGAACGTGAATTAACCTTTTTATCACCTGTGTTCATCAGTAGAAAACAGCCTGTGCCGTAAGTGTTCTTAGCCTGGCCGATATTAAAGCATCCCTGACCAAATAGTGCACCCGGCTGGTCACCGATTGCACCCGCTATCGGAACATTTTCAATATCCTCTATACCTGTAATCTTGGCAACCTTGCCATAAATACAGCTTGATGGCTTTACCTCAGGCAGCATGCTCATTGGAATTCCGAGTTTTTCGCACAAAAACGGATCCCAGCAAAGCTTATTAATATCAAACAGCATAGTTCTGCATGCATTTGAATAATCCGTTACATGTACTTTGCCATTCGTTAAATTCCATATTAGCCAAGTGTCAACTGTACCAAATAGGAGTTCACCGTTTTCTGCTTTTTCTCTTGCGCCCTCTACATTATCAAGAATCCATTTGATTTTTGTCGCACTGAAATAAGCATCAATAAGAAGACCGGTAGTGTCTTTGATATAATCGCTCAGTCCTTCAGCCTTAAGTTCCTCACAGTATTGAGCAGTTCTTCGGCATTGCCATACAATCGCATTTGCAACAGGCTTTCCGGTTTCCTTATCCCAGACAATAGTAGTTTCTCTCTGATTGGTTATTCCTATTCCTGCAATATCTTTAGGATCTACCTTTTCAAGTCTAAGACATGATAAAATAGCACTGATTTGTGAAAACAGAATTTCCATCGGGTCGTGCTCAACCCAACCATTTTCCGGATAGTACTGAGTGAATTCGTTCTGAGCTTTTGCTACAATTTCACCTTTCTTATTAAATATGATGGCACGTGAGGATGTGGTACCCTGATCCAGCGCCATAACATATTTCTCAGACATATGGATTACCCCTCTCAAAACGGCTGATGATATAAATAATTATACCCAATAACAGCCTGATTATTGCCTTTTTGATAAACAAAAAAGCAGGTTTTATACCTGCTTTCATTTTACTTTATTTATAATTTAAAGTCAATGATATACGTACTATTTCGTAAATATAATGAACAATTATTTGGATGTGTCCTATATATTATTTTCAACAAAAGTAATGATATCATTTACGCTTTCCATTTTCTCCACGATTTCATCAGGAACCTCGATTCCGAATTCATCTTCAACAGACATAACGATGTCGATAGCGTCAAGACTGTCAGCACCTAAATCTTCCACAATAAGGCTGTCAGCATTGATGTTATTTTCATCAATATCCAGTTGTTCGGAGAGAATAGCTTTGATTTTTTCTAATACCATAATAACCTTCACCTCAAAAAGTAGTTGTTAATATTGTTTTGTTATGTTATTATCATATTATATAATTCCTATTCAATTGTCAATAATTTTTTTTAACGAGGTAAAATAAATGAATCAATTCGGACTCACCGGTTTCCCTTTAGGACATTCTATGTCACCGGTTATACATAAAGCGCTTTTTAAAATAAATGGAATGGATGCATCCTATGAGCTGAAGGAGGTTCATCCTGACAGCTTTTCACAGGGCGTTGAAGAACTGAAAAAGCTGAACGGTTTTAATGTTACCATTCCCCATAAGACAAATATCATTCCCTTTCTTGACGGACTTTCCGAAAGAGCGGAGCTTTTTGGTGCGGTAAATACGGTTGATAATAAAAATGGTATTCTTACAGGATATAACACCGACTGTTTCGGTTTTCTTCGTGCACTTGAAATGGCTGGCATTGAGCTTAAGGGTAAGGTGCTTCTTTGCGGCAGCGGTGGAGTATCCCGAATGTTCGCCTTTGAAAGCGTGCTTGCAGGAGCTGATCTTACAATTGCAGTTCGCGACGCTGATATAAATGCAGGGAATCAGATCAAACGTGAGATAGAGGACAAGCTTGGAAAAACAATTAAGGTCATTACTCTTGATGAGGTCGACGGTAAATATGATGTTCTTATAAACGGTACTCCTGTAGGTATGTTTCCAAATGTTGATGCGTGTGTCTTGCCTGAGGAAAAGGTTAAATATTGCAGTGCTGTATTTGATGCCGTTTATAATCCTATGGAAACACAACTGATTAAATATGCTAAGGCGGCTGGTGCTAAATATTCCAATGGACTGCCGATGCTGGTATGGCAGGCGGCTGTTGCACAGGAAATCTGGTTTGGTGTAAAATTCACTATGGAGCAGATTAAGCCTGTTATTGAAATTGCAGAAAGTGAGCTGAAAAAATAATGAACATTATTCTTTGTGGATTTATGGGCAGCGGAAAGACTACTGTAGGTCAGGAGCTGGCTAAAATAATGGGAAGAAAGTTTATTGATACCGATGAGCTTATTGAGCGTGAGCAGGGTGTTGCAATCAAAGCAATATTTACTGTTCATGGAGAAGATTATTTTCGGGATTTGGAATTTGAGTGCTGTAAGAAGATTTCAGATATGAAAAACTGTGTTGTTTCAACAGGAGGGGGAGCACTGACTTTTCAGAGAAATGTGGATGCACTCAAACAAGGTGGAAAGATTGTATTTCTGGATGCGGATTTTGAAGTGATATGTCAGCGTATAGGCAATTCAAAGACAAGACCTCTTTTCCAGGATAGAGAAAAAGCACGACAGCTTTATGATGAACGTAAGTCAAAATATCTGAGTGCAGCAGATTATGTGATTGACGGCAATATGTCTGCTCGTAAAACCGCAATTGAGATTGCGGATATTTTCAGATGATTCACGACAATAATACGACAATTGTTTATTATTTACGTGTCAAGTTGAAAAAAAATAGGATATGTGCTATAATCCCTAAGTTATTAATACAGAGATAAGTGCAATCGTTTTTATTCAATTCATTCATTTATCAAAGCAAAGAGGTGCCTTTGTGAAAGTTAAAGAGAATCGTGAACTCAACCATGGCGTTGATATGTTCAATAAGTATAAAAATCTGCTCAAAGAGCTGACAATGAAAAACGTAAAGCTGAAATATCGTAACTCGTGGCTCGGTATTTTGTGGAGCTTTTTGCAGCCACTTCTTAATATGATTGTTCTGTCAGTTGTATTCGGCGGAATATTCGGCAAAAAGAGTGATTTAATTGTTTGTTATCCTGTATATCTTTTTACAGGACGGTTGCTGTTCAGCTTTTTCACAACATCAACAAGTCATGCAATGACTGCCTTCAGAAGAAATCAGGCAATTATAAAAAAGGTATATGTACCAAAGTATATGTATCCGCTTTCGGCAGTATTGAGTAACTTTGTAACCTTTGCGATTTCAATGTTATGTCTTATTTGTGTCTGGATATTTTTTAAGGTAACAGGTATCAGCGGCGGCAGCGGACTTGAGATTACGTGGTACGCACTGCTTTGCTTTGTACCGATGATGTTACTTCTGATATTCAGTACAGGAGTAGGACTTATTCTTTCGGTGCTTTGTGTTTATTTCAGAGATATTGAGTATATCTGGAGTGTTTTAACGCAGCTTCTGTTTTATATGGTGCCGATACTTTATCACCTTGAAACAATTAACACAAAGTGGATGGTATTTGTAATTAAAATTAATCCGCTGTATTCCATGATTGAGCTGTTCAGACACTGCATACTTTATGGCCAGATGATGAGCTGGAAATTATTGCTGTATGCAACTGTTGTATCTCTTATAACGCTGGGTATTGGTATTCTGTTCTTTAATTGGAAGAGTGATGATATCATTTACCATTTATAATTTGATAATAAAAAACAGAGTGATTCGTTATCGTGCCTCAGCTTTTGAATCACTCTGTTTTTTTATGTTCAGCCTGTATTTTATTTGTTATTTGCTTTTGACTTTTTTATTTCTGAGGACTATCATAAATATCATACCGATTAAACCGCCGGCAGCATTCATCATCATATCCGTCATCGTATCAACAAGACCGAGATAACCGTACTCATTATTATATTTTGATAAGTCAAACATTGCTGTTTCCTCGCCTGCCTTTGAAAGCTGGAGATTTGTGCCGTGAAGCGTGTCCATAAGAAATTCATAAAATTCCCAGCCGACCGCAATTGAAAGTGCAAACATGATTGAAAAAATAGCAGCAAGCGTAGCAGCACACTGTCCCTTTTTACGCTGAATGATACAAGCAAAATCATATCCGAATACTGCACATACAAAGCCTGACAGCACGTGCATCATATTGTCAAACCAGGATATTTTATCAAAAAATCCGAAATATGAACCGATAACAATACCAACAAAGATGATTATATTAAGCATAGTCTGACTGAGCGGTGGCACCTCTTCAATAAAGCTTCCGTTGCCGAAAACCTGAAACATATCCCATAGATGCGTGAAAATAAAGCAGAATACACTCTCAAAGCCCATTACCATATCACCGGTTATAAATGAATATGCTGCACAAATAATCATTGCAATACGTACGATAATCCAGAAAGCAAATTGTGCCTTAGGTATTTTTTTTACCGGATCACGTTTTATTTTATATGCCATAATACTGCCTCCTAAACGGAAAAGTCTTTAACTATTCTACCATAGATACATAAAAAGTCAAATTATTAAATAAAGATAAACTATTATTATTTTTATAGATTTAGCAATGATAATTTGCTATAATCTAAAAAGCAAAAAATGAACACTTTTAATTAAATTGTTCAGAATAATCATAATATATGTTTAACTATGCGGAGGATAAATATGGCAGAGTTCACTAGCAAATATGATGTAAAAAAGACGATGTATGAAAAATTTATGGATTCCGTCGCTTCCAGAGGCGACAAGCCCTGTTTCTATTATTACAACAACACAATCAGCTGGAATAAAGCAAATGAAATGGTTGATTTATGTGCAGCTGCACTCAAAGCAAACGGCGTAAGAAAAGGTGACAGAGTTGTCGTTTGTGCACCGAATATGCCGCAGTGTATCACGGCCATTTATGCTATAAATAAAATCGGTGCAATTGCAGCAATGCTTCATCCGCTTTCCGTTGCTTCTGAAGCTCAGTATGCAAAAAATCTTGTAGGTGCCAAATTTGCATTCTGCTTTGATGTAAGCGAAAAGGCATTTGCGGGTATGAATGATCTTATACTGGTTAAGTGCAGAACAGCACAGTATTTCCCTAAATCACCTTACGGTATGATTGCCAATATGCTTTACAAAAAGAAGATTAAGGGCAAGACCGCAAAGGCTACAGGTGTTAAAAAGTGCATTGACTGGCAGGATTTCCTCAAAGAGGGTGCAGAGTATCTGAAAGATAATACTGTTGAAATTGAGACGGATTATGATGCAACTGCCGTAACAATGATGACCGGAGGAACTACAGGTAATCCAAAGGCGGTTATGCTTTCAAACTACAACATCAACAATCTTTCATATGAGGTATGGGATGTTGTTGAAAATGTTATTGAGAAGAAGATTGACCCAGATAACGATGCAATGTTGACAGCACTTCCTGTGTTTCATGGATTCGGTTTTGGCATGTGCATGCATTATTCAATCATTGTTGGACAGCCGCAGGCTCTGTTCCCGCAGTTTGATGCTAAAATGTGCAGTGATGCCATAAAAAAATATCACATTAACTACGTATTCGGTGTACCTGATTTCTTTGAGAAAGTATATAAAGCAGGATATCTCAAGGGTGTTGATATGAGCACGATGAAGCTTATCGGTTCAGGCGGAGATGTTGTTCCGTATTCACTTACGGAGAAGATGGACAGAATGCTTAAGGAAAATGGTTCTAAGTTCCATTTTGCAACAGGATATGGGCTTACGGAATGTGTTACGGTTTGTACCTTTACCGATATGAGACGAGAGGCACCGCAGGGCTGTATTGGTTTGCCAACATATAATATTGAGGTTATGACTGTTAAACCCGGTACTACTGAAGAGGTTAAGGGTGAGGATGGTGAGCTGTGTGTTTATGGTCCGACTCTTATGCAGGGTTATTGGAATGACCCTGAGGAGACGGCAAAAATGCTTGTTAAGCATGACGACGGAAGAGTGTGGCTCCATACCGGTGATATGTGCTATATAACTCCTGATACCGGTGATATATATTATCGCCAGAGACTGAAGAGAGTATACAAAATCAGCGGATATCTTGTTTATCCTTCCTTTATTGAAGAGGCATACAGAGCAATGGCAGAGATTTATGACTGCTGTGCAATCGGTGCAGGTGAAGAGGGTAAAACCCAGCTTAAGCTTTATGTTGTAAAAAATAAAAAGTTTGCAAATGATAATGAAGAGGAACTCACTAAAAAGATTCTTGAGTTCGGTATGCAGAATCTTTCAAAATGGTCTGTTCCGAAAGAGGTTGTCTATATTGACGAACTTCCGAGAACAAAAATCGGTAAGGTTGATTTCAAAGTGCTTAAGTAAATACGTAATAATATTAAAGAGCTGTTCCGCAAAGAAACAGCTCTTTTTTTATGAGAATTTTTTGCTGATATAATCGGCGATTAATTCAACAGTATTGTCAATGCCTAAGTGTGAAACGTCTATGGATAAATCATATGCCGCAGCGTCGCCCCATTTATTGTCACAGTAGAAATTATGGAAGCGAGCTCTTTTCTTATCCGTTGCTTTGATTTCCTTCAGTGCATTTTTATCGCTCAATCCATAAGTATTTACCACTCTGTTCTGTTTGAAGCTGTCCTCAGCGTGAAGAAATACCGTGAAAAGATTAGGCTCCTCCCTGAGTATGTAATCAGCACATCTGCCTACAATGATGCAGCTGCCCTCGTCAGCAACCTTGCGTATGGTGTCAAACTGATACTGGAAAATTTTATCCTCAAGTGAAACGCCGGAATTTGTTACTGCTCCAAAGCCGTCTGCGGATATATTGTACAGGAAACTGCGTGTCGGCTTTTCATCATAGAAAAGGAATAGATTTTCATCAAATCCGCTTTCCTTAGCAGCACGTTTAATCAATTCCTTGTCATAATAAGGTATGTTCAGCTTTTCTGAAAGCTTGGTTGCAATTTCGTGTCCACCGCAGCCAAACTGCCTTGAGATGGATATAATATATTTTTTCATAAAGAATACCTCCTTCTTTATTTTATATTTATTTTAACATAATTTTATTTGTCTTGCAATTTTATATTGAATAAAGTACAATCGAGTTATGGAAAATGTTTTATATTATAAAAAAAGTGCAAGATATTTTGAACAGTCTTTACCTGTGGGTAATGGCCGTATAGGCGGACTCGTGTTCGGCAATCTTAAGAAGGAGAGGATTGCATTAAACGAGGACAGTCTTTGGTCAGGTTATCCTAAGGACTTGAATAAAAAGGATGCACATAAGTATCTTGATGATGTAAGAAAAGCTATATTTGAAAAGGATTATAAGAGAACAAAGGATATTTTGAATAAAGATATGCATGGTCACTGGTCTGAGGCATATCTTCCTTTTGGTGATTTGATTATAAAGTATTCCGGTGTGTCAAGGAGAAACTATAAAAGAAGCCTTGATATTTCCACAGGTGTAGCTATGGTTGAATCTCAGGACTTCAAGGAAACTGTTTTTGTATCACATCCTGCACAGTTAATGGTGATAAATGTTCATAGTGAGTCTGGCGTCAGTTTTAAGGTCAGCTTTGACAGTCAGCTCAAACACAATTGTAAAACGATAGAGGATAGTTTGGTCATCAACGGTCAGGCTCCTGAGGTGTGTATGCCTCCGTATTATAACAGCGGCGAAACGGTTGTACAGGGCGACAGGGGAATGAAGTTCTGCGGTGCAGTTAAAGTGCTTGGAAATGCAGTATTTTCAGGTGATTGTATTGAAGTGCGAAATCAGAAAGATACTACACTTTTGGTATCGCTTGCAACGTCGTTTGTGGATTTTCAGTCCATGCCGGATGCAGATGCAGAGAAGATAGCATTCGCATATTTTGATAATATAAAATCATATAATATTCTTTTATCTGAGCATAAGTCGGATTTTTCATCCCTGTTCAACCGTGTAGAGTTTAAGCTTGATGGATCACGTGATGATCTGACAACGGATAAACGCATCAAGCGTATGAAAAAGCATAATGATGATAATGCTCTTATTGCATTGTTATTCCAGTATGGAAGATATCTTACAATATCAGCCTCAAGAAAAGGCACAAATGCGATGACTCTTCAGGGAATATGGAATACCAAGCTGAGGGCACCGTGGTCTTCAAGTTATACAACAAATATTAATACCCAGATGAATTACTGGTGTACTGATATAGCAAATCTTTCTGAATGCTTTGAACCACTGACTGAGTTTGTCAAAAAACTAAGTATAAATGGTACTGTTACGGCGAAGGATTATTATGATTGTTCAGGCTTCTGTGCACATCATAACAGCGATATATGGGGAGCGACATATCCTGCAGGCTATCCTAATGGTGATGGTGATGCGGTTCAGTATGCATGTTGGAATATGAGTGCAGTATGGCTGCTTAACCAGCTTTATGAGCATTATCTTTATACAAATGATGAGGATTATAGGTCTGAGCTTATTCCTCTTTTTGAAGGATGTCTTGCATTTTTCAAGGACTTCCTTGTTAAAAAGGACGGCAATCTTGTTACCTGTCCGTCAATCAGTCCTGAGAATAATTATAGGGATAACGGATTTGCACTTGCTCCAACGTATATGCCTTCAATGGATAGAGAGATACTTTACGATTTCTTTGCCAATTGCAGGGAGCTTGGATTTGAGGCACCGTGTATTGAGCAGGTAAAGGTTGCATCCGACGGAAGAATACCTGAATGGGCAGAGGAGTTTGAGGAGACTGAAATTCACCACAGGCACGTAAGTCATCTGTATTGTATTTATCCATCCAGATTTATTCAAAGTGAGGAGCTTAATAAAGCTGCTGAGAAATCTCTTGAAGTACGTGGCTTCGGTGGTACAGGCTGGTCACTCGGCTGGAAGGTCTGCCTTTGGGCAAGGCTCAGAAATGGTGAAAATGCGTTGAGACTTATTAAACAGCAGCTTACATATATCAGTCCTGTTATTAAGCTTCATAATGGCGGCGGCTCTTATCCGAATCTGTTTGACGCACATCCGCCATTCCAGATTGACGGTAATTTTGGTGTGACAGCAGGTATTGCCGAGATGCTTAAGAATGAAGCACTGCCAAAAGATTGGTCAGGTAAAATAAAAGGTTTGAAGAATTATGGCGGAAAAGAAATTTCATATTCCTTTAAAAATGGTAAAAAAGTAAATGGTTAAAGAAAAAGAGGTATGAGCTTTGCTCATACCTCTTTTTCTTTGTTATTCATCATTTTCATCACGATTGCCGTTGTCCGCATCATTGTAGCTTTCGCTCTCCTGAGGAGGGTTATAGTAGCTTGGCGCGGTCGGATTATCCTGTTGCTGCGGTTCAGTCGGCTGCTCATAATTTGTCTGCTGTTCAGCAGCGTTTGGCTGATTGTTGTAATACTGATTATGATTTGGCTGCTCAGCATTTGGTGCAGGATTATAATATGGATTGCCTGTTGGCTGCTGCGGTGGAGTATAATATCCATTGTCCTGAGGCTGCTGATATGGCGGTGCCTGCATCGGATTTGCAAACGGATTGAACGGATCAATCGGACTGAAATCAGGCGAATAGAAAGTACCGTTGTTGTTTACAAATGTCTGTGCAGGTGCCTGATACGGCTGATATCCTGCATTCTGTTCAAAGCCTGCATTCGGATTGTAATATGGATTCTGCTGATATCCGTTGTTGAAGTTAACGTTGTTATATTTCATAATACGTTCTTCATCAGACAGGAAATCATCCTCAGTAATTCTGCCGTCTGCCAATGCTCTTAAACGGAAATTCTCGTAATAAAGAGCATCACTTGTCATAATGTAAGGCATTACATATATTGACGCAAAGCCGAATGTTATCATTGTCAAAAGATACCAAGGAATGAAGCTGAGGTTATATACAAACAGCTCCCAGCGGTTGCCCTTAACAATCTTTTTGGAAAGCTTGATTGCTTCTGTCGGCTTTAAGTTAGGATACTCATTCATAATCTGAAGTGAAAAATATGAGCTGTAGTGGAATATAATTCCCGGTACAATGAGCAGCATACAAAGTGCCAATGTTATCAATTCAATTAAAATCTGAACAACAAGCTTATTCAGATAAGTATCGTTAAAAGAGTTTTTGAAAACGCCGCTGAGCTCCTTACCCAAATCAAAGCGTGCGTTTGCATTACGCTTGATGAGAGAAACATACATACCTGAAAGTGTAACAAGCAGCGGAGCAAAAACAATTGATATAATGCCTGATACAAGAACACCGAAACCGGCAAGCACAGGTACTGATGCTGTTTGCTGTGTGATTTCTTCTGTCGGCTTTGATACCTTTAAATCAAGATTGCCTGCCTTGTCATAATCAAAACCCTCTATAGGATTGTTGTTATCATCGTAGAAATCATCAAAATCATAATTATGGTCATCTGAGAAGAAATCATCACTGTAATACTTATCCACATCATCAAACAGATTATCAAAGCTGTCTGAAACATTGAATACAGATGTGATTCCTCCTGTAAGAATTGAGACAATAAATGTGATGAGAAACAGGTAAAATACTTTACCCTTAATGATTTGACGTGCCTGTGATTTAACAAGTGATCTGTTAATTTTGTTCATAATCGCACTCTCTTTTCATCGCAAATCAGTTAGAAATTAATTTTTTCTTTAATAAATGCTTCAAGCTCTGTAATTGGAATTCTTACCTGCTCCATAGTGTCACGGTCACGTACGGTTACGCAGCCGTCCTCCTCTGACTCAAAGTCATAGGTGATGCAGTAAGGTGTACCGATTTCATCCTCACGGCGGTATCTTTTACCAATTGAGCCTGTTTCGTCAAAGTCACACATAAAGGACTTGCTGAGGTTGTCGCAGATTTCCCAAGCCTTGTCTGAAAGCTTTTTGGAAAGAGGCAATACAGCAGCTTTGTAAGGTGCAACTGCAGGACTGAGATGAAGAACAACTCTTGTGTCATTCTTTTCAGCGTCGATAACCTCTTCATCATATGCTTCGCAAAGAAGAGCGAGAACCGTTCTGTCAAGACCATATGTGGATTCAATGATATAAGGAATATATCTTTCGTTTGTTACAGGGTCAAGATATTCCATCTTCTGACCGCTGTATTCCTGATGTCTTGTGAGGTCAAAGTCCGTTCTGTTGTGTGTGCCGTTGATTTCGCCCCAGCCGAATGGGAAGAGGAACTCAATGTCACATGCTGCTTTAGCATAATGTGCAAGCTTTTCGTGATCGTGGAAACGGAGATGATCAGCAGGAATACCTAAGTCCTCAAAATATTTTTTACCGTATTCCTTGAAATAATCATAAAGCTCGGTGTCTGTGCCCTCTTTGCAGAATGTCTGGAATTCCATCTGCTCAAACTCAATTGTTCTGAAGGTGAAGTTACCCGGTGTAATCTCGTTTCTGAAAGCCTTACCAATCTGACCGATTGAGAATGGAAGCTTAGCGCGCATAGTACGCTGAACGTTAACGTAGTTTACATACTCACCCTGTGCATTTTCAGGACGGAGATAAATGACGCTCTTGCTGTCGTTTGTAACGCCTCTGAAGGTCTGGAACATAAGGTTGAATTCTCTAATGTCGGTAAAGTTGTGCTTGCCGCAGTTCGGACAAGGGATGCTGTTATCCTTGATATACTGGAACATCTCTTCCTTAGTCATACCGTCTGCATGTGCATCAGGGTTGAAATCATCAATTAAGTTGTCTGCTCTGTGACGCATTTTACATTCCTTGCAGTCAAGAAGTGGATCAGAGAAGGATGAAACGTGACCGCTTGCCTCCCATACTCTTGGGTGCATAAGGATGTCCGCATCAACCTCATAGCTGTTCTTTCTCTCCTGAATAAATCTTTTTCTCCAGGTGTCCTTTACATTGTTCTTAAGTCTTGTGCCTAAAGGACCGTAGTCCCATGTGTTTGCCAGACCACCGTAAATATCACTTCCCGGAAAAATAAAACCTCTGCCCTTGCAAAGTGCTACTACTTTTTCCATTGATTTCTCTGTGTTAAGCATATGATTAAACCTCCAATAGAATGCTTTTTTACATTTATCATTTTACTATGTTTCTGCCCATAAGTCAACAAAAAGCCATTGATTAATCATAATCAATGGCTTTTATATCATTTATATTCTTATTTTACCAGCCGAGTCGTACTATCTCAATTGAGCAGCTGCCTGTACCATATCTGTAGCAGGCTGCGTGACCCTCCGGTGTGAAGATATCAATTCTGCCGACTGTTGAAAGACCTGAACCGCCTCTGTCAACAACGGTATAATTCTGTCCGTCAACCTTGATTACGGAGCCGAGCGGCAGCCAATTGCAGGCAACATAGTACGGATCAGCCATACCGTTTGTGATTTTCTTACCGCTGGAGGTGATACCTCTTGAATTGCCGTTGCAGGTTGCACAGGCACAGTAATGTGTGTATCTTCCTGTGATTTTCTGTCCTACGGTATAACCGTTTCTTGATGTTACACCATTTGATTTTACTTCAGCTGGTGTTGTGGTTGTTGCTACAACCTTTTTTGTGCCCTGCTTAACAATCTGGTTAACAGGCTCTGATGTGCGTTTGCGTTCGGTTTCTTTCTTACTGTTTTCCTTGCCGTTTACATATTTAACCTCATAGGTTACCTCATCTTCACCTTTAACACCATCAGAAACAACCTTCTGTGTGCCTTCGCTCATTGAGGAATCCTTTTGAATAGTGGTTTTAAATGCAACAGCTTCCTTTTCTGTAACCGTTTTATATTCTACTCGGTAAACAGTTACTGCCATATTTGCCTTAAGCTCTGTGTCAAGTGACGGCTTTGTGTAGTCGTCCTTGCCAAGCTCTATCTGTGCAAGGGAAAGCAGGTCAGCAACTGTGCCCTGATGGATTGCATATTTTGCTGTTTTTCCGTCAGCCCTAAGGGTTACGGATTTTGATGAGCTGATGGTAATTACCATACCATCCTGTACAGGAGCGGTAAGCTCATAGTTGATTTTATCATTAGGAGCAATTTTAATTCCAAGACTCTCAAGGGCTTCGCCTACAGTATCCTCGTAAAGCGTATAGGTATTGATTACCTTGTCAAATTCAATGTTGATGCTGTTCGCCTTGTCAATTTTAATTGTTCCGCCCTCGCCTGAAGTGAAATTGCTGATGTCCAGCTTGTCACTGTCTGCAAGGGTGATGTTTGCTTGTGCCAGGATTTCGATTGGTTCCGTTTCATTGGTCGTAATTACTATGGCATCATTGCTGTCAATAACAATCTCTACATTGTACTGTGCTGCAAGCCCTGCAAGAGCAGTGGATGCAAAGATTGCGATTGAGAGAATAAAAGTAATTACTGCTATCAGGACTGCACGGCTTATGCCTTTCAGACCCTTCGCGTTTGATTGGTTAATCATCTTAATCTCCTTTTTTGTTGTCGGGAATATTAGAGCTAATCAAATTTGTTCCTAATATTGATGGATAGTCCACCAAACAGAAGAATTACTTTCTGCTTCACCGTTATTATTACCGAACGCTTGACATTATAGTCACAAGTGCATAAGGTGTCAATAATTTTGAGTTGATATTTTTGTTTAAATTGCACAAATGAATAATTTTGCATACGTCAAAAAAACACTTTTGGTACTATATCTTGTGGTAATAAAATTTATCACTTTAGTGTGTGATAAGAATTTTTTGTTAAAATATTAGAAAAGTGTAAAATAAATCTTACAAATTGTAACATTTTAATTTTTGAATATTTGAAAATACGATATATTGTATAAGATTTGTAATACTCAGCCTGTAGATACTATATATAGTTTTATGTAAAATATTGGAAAAAGATTACATTTTAATGGTCAGAAATACATATAAAATCCTATATTGTCCCGATTATATTGTCTGTAAACAACAAAAAACAGAGCTGTATATACCTGAATACAGTTCTGTTTTCTTATTATATATTATATTATTTAAAACTATTATATACTATCCATTACGATTACTGATTATGCTTGCTTTTTTTATACTGTGAAACTGAGCCTGAAATGGCAAAAGCGGTGATAACTGCACCTGTAACGGATGTAATGATAAGGACAATGTTAACGGATTTTGTAAGTGCATCTGCATAGTGGTGCGGTTCAACCATTAGCTCATTTGCAATACCGAAAATCAGTGCACAAATGCCAATCAAAAACAGTGATAAGCCTGTTGCAGTAAAGGCCGAATAAATCACTCGCAGTACATAATCCTTTTTCGTAAACAGTATGAGCAAAAGTGCAATTGAAACCGTCAGTAAAAGAAGACCGGTTGAGGCGTATTTGCCGTACTGGGAATTTGTATTGCTGATAAATGTTTGTACCCTTCCGCAATTATGTATTCCAAAGCAGTCTGAGTAAACCTCTGCAGCATAAATTGCCGTGTTATGGACCTGTTCTTTGTCGTATTTAAGTGAATTTCCATTAAGATATTCAAGGCATAACTCTTCAAATTCATCAATCAAAGCTTCATCATAAAGGGATGCATCGTTTCCTGTGAAGATTCTCTGCACAGCTGTTTTGTCGGCAGGGGTTCTGTTATCAAGTATGGTCTCAAAAACTTCAGCAGGTATACCGCTTCTTGCTTCAATAACCGCTGTTCGGTCTGTAAAGTTATCCTTGCACTGTGAATAGAGAGAATCTGAAGAAAAGATTTTCGTCATATAAGCTTCACTGCACAAGGTGTATTTTATCAGGGATGAACTGAAAAATAATATTCCTCCGAGTGCTATTAATACAGTTAATATAACGGAGAGAATTTTTCTTGACTTTGTTAGTGACATCGTTTCTCTCCTATTGTGTAATGATTTTTCCATCAGTCATTTTGCAGACTGCGGTAAGATATTGATTTGAAATACCAACGCTACTGCTGTTATCAGTGCAGATAGCAAGTGAACGGCTTATTCCGTCAGCAGATTTTTCAGCCTCTGAAAGATCGGTGCTTGTTTTTATATCTATAACTTCATATTCATAATTTCCGTAAAACAGCTGCAATTTAATTTTATCGCCTGTTTTAAGGGATTTAACAAAGTCGGAGTTTTGTTTATAGCAGGAAGCAAACACACAGCCTGTTTCACCGATCAACTTGCTGTTTCCTGAAATATTGAGTTTTTTTACTGCGTTTACATCATTTGCATTGAAAATAAGCTCAAGAGTCTGTCCGTTTGCTTTTGCCGTTCCGACAAGTGTATTGGCAGATAAAGCAGGTATTTCCGCTTTCTTTATTTCATCGGATTTTATATTCAATGTTTCAGGTGTAATTATTTCTGATTTTTCATAATCAGCAAGAATTACACTTTTATCAGATGACGGAAATGCAAAAGATATATTGTAAATTACCGCAAAAAATAGGGCAGTTACGATAACTGCCACTATTATAGGAATAACGATTCCGCTTTTAATAAATCTTTTTTTATAATGATTCATTTGAATGATTCCTGTTATTGATTGATATTCTGTGCCTGAAGCGCATTTTGCATAAAGTTGTTCTTTTTCTTCTTAGGCTTATATGGAGGTGGGTTTTTGAGCTTCTTTGTAAGGCTGTTATTTTTCTTTGTGATTTTATTGATTTCGTGAACAGGGCCTGACATATAGTCTGACATATACTTGTCAGCAGTCTCCATAAGCTTAGGGTCGTTTTTCATTTCACCCAAAATGGTTACACCGATAATATCCTGCACCTCATTGATACCGTCCTCATAAATCTCATTGAGCATTCTGAAAAGCTTTTTGCAGTCTGTGTCTGAGCCGTTTGCAATGATATCCATTACTCTTGCGGTGCCCACTTCCATAAAGAAAGTTTCAGGAAGAAATTCACCGTATTTTGCAATGTTCTCTTTGATTGCATCCTTCATATCAGGATAGAGTGTGCCAAAGCGGTTTGCCAGTGAGTCAGTATCATAGCTGACAATACCGTTTTTAGCTTTCGTTCTTGAAACAGCCTTAGGCATTTTAACCTTGTCAAGATTCACTTGTTTTTTTACGTTGAACAGGGATGTGATTTCATCATTTATTTCGTTAGCAAGTGATTTTGCGTCACGCTCATCATATGTTTCAGCATCAAAAAGACTGCGAGAAATTGTGTTGAACTGAGCATCATCACTGTTATCATAGGCACATTCAAATGCCATAATGCTGGTCTGAGCATCATATACTATTCTGTAAATACCTTTATCACCTGAAAAACTTATGTTGCTTTCTTCACTGCCTGATTTGCTGAAGCCAAGCTCAGTATTTGTTTTTTCAAGCTGTTTTTCAATTAATCTGAATACTTCACTGATTTCCATAATACGTCTCCTGTCTTGTTATACTCAGGTGCTATACCTGAATAATCAGTTTAATCAAAACTATTATAACATTCAGATACGTATTTGTCACTAAATTTTTATTTATTATTTATATTTTTAATGTGTTGATTATTATTTTATGTTATGATACAATATTATGAATAATTATGGGAGTATGGTTACCTATGAATAATAAAATTACGCTCGGAATCATTTTTGGAGGGGTATCCTCAGAGCATGATATAAGCTGTATCTCAGCTAAGGGTATCATTTCAAATCTGGATTACAGCAGATATAATGTTGTACTTATCGGCATAACGAAAGAGGGCAGATGGTTTCTTTATAACGATGATGTAAATCTTCTGCCTGAGGATAAATGGATCTATTCAAAAAGTCTTGTGCCTGCATTTATTTCACCTGATAGCTCTGTGCACGGTGTGGTTACATCACGCGGTGAAATACTTAGACTGGATGTTGTATTTCCTGTTCTTCACGGCAAAAATGGTGAGGACGGAACAATTCAGGGCCTTTTACAGCTGGCGCAGATACCGTTTGTAGGCTGTGATGCAACCTCATCAGGTGTATGTATGGATAAGGCTGTTGCCAATGCAGTGGCAGATGCTGTGGGAATTGCACAGGCAAAATGGTGCTCTGTAACACAGTATGAATATAAGGCTGATGCAGATGCATTTCTCGATTCAGCTATTGAAAAGCTCGGTTTTCCTATTTTTGTTAAGCCTGCAAATGCCGGTTCTTCAGTGGGTATTTCAAAAGCAAACAGCAAGGAGTCACTGGCACAGGCGATGGAGGTTGCTTTTAAAGAGGATAAAAAGGCTGTGCTTGAGCAGTTTATTGACGGCTTTGAGGTTGAATGTGCAGTAATGGGTAATGAAAATCCGGTTGCTGCTGAAGTCGGTCAGATTATTTCTGCTGCTGAATTTTATGATTTTGATTCAAAATACAACAATCCTCAGTCTGAGCTTCATATCCCTGCTGAAATTTCGCAGGAAAAGAGAGAAGAGGTAAAGGCACAGGCAATCAGGGCATATAAGGCGCTTGGCTGCGAGGGACTTTCAAGAGTTGATTTCTTTGTTACAAAAGATGAGGGAAGTGTCCTTTTAAATGAGATAAATACGATTCCGGGTCAGACTCCGATCAGTATGTATCCTAAGCTTTTTGAGGCTGTTGGCGTTCCCTATAAGGAGCTGATTGACAGACTGATTCATCTTGCTCTTGAAAGAGGAGGCAGGATTTAATGGACAAAAGACCGATTGGTGTTTTTGATTCAGGTCTCGGAGGACTGTCGGCAGTAAAGGCAATACTTAAATATCTGCCCAATGAGGATATCATATATTTTGGTGATACCGGCCGCGTACCTTATGGTACACGAAGTGAAAAAACAATTGAACTTTATGCCAAAGAGGATATAGCTTTTCTTGAAAAGTTTGATTGCAAGCTGATTATGGCAGCCTGCGGTACTGTATCATCTGTTGCAAAGAATGCAATATCAAAGGTTAAGGAGCCTTTTGTGGAGGTGGTTACTCCTGCTTCAAAGGCTGCGGTAAAAGCTACTGAAAATAAGCGTATAGGTATTATGGGTACATCTGCTACCATTAACAGCGATTCTTACATAAAGGCGATTGAAAAGCTTGATCCGGATATTGAGGTGAGCGGAGTATCCTGTCCGATGCTTGTTTCCCTTGTGGAGAATAACTGGATTGACGATGATGATAAAATTGTCGTTGAAATCGTTAAACGATATGTTGCACCGCTCATAAAAAATGATGTGGACACCATTATTCTCGGCTGTACACATTTTCCGCATCTCGCACCGGTTATATCAAAAGTGGTCGGTGACGGTGTGCGTTTAATTGACACAGGCTATGAGGCTGTTATGGAGGCAAAGGCAATCCTGGCTGATCAGGATATGCTCAATGCTTCTGACAGACAGGGCACTGCAGGATATTATATATCTGATAAAACACAGAATTTCTCCCACATAGCAAAAACATTATTAGGAATGGATATTTCAGACCAGGCGAATTTTGTTGATTTGAACAGCTTTGAGCTTGACTGAAAAAATAAAAATATGAACAAAATACTTTTAGAAATAACAGGGACTCAGCGCATTGATAAGCAAAAGGATAAGATGGAGCTTACGACAGTAGGCACTATTGAGGAAACCGCTGACAAATATATTATAAACTATAAGGAAGAGCAGGAGCCGCCTGCAGCACCGATTGACGTTCGTGTGACTGTCAGGAAAGATGAAAAGAGTGTTGAGATGACACGCTCAGGTGCATTTGCTTCCTGTCTGGTCATTGAAAAATCAAAGCGTAATCTATGTCATTACGGTACAGAATACGGTGATATTTTAATGGGAATATCGGGTCACACGATTGATTGTGATTATACCGAAGATAAGGGTCAGTTCATATTCTCATATGATATTGATATCAATGGTGCACTTGCCTCAAGAAATGAGGTTAAAATAAACTTCAGAAAAAATCAGGAGTAATAAAATGTCAAAGTTAGTAAAAGAAACTGAAAATATTTTAAGGCAGAAATTAGTGGATGCAGTCAATGCTGCAATTGCAGCAGGTGAACTGCCTGATGCACAAGCAGCAGAGTTTATTATTGAAATTCCGTCAAATAAAGCAAACGGTGATTATTCCTCAAATATAGCAATGGCGTGTGCAAGATGCTTCAAAAAAGCACCGAGAATAATTGCACAGAGTATTGCAGACCATATTGATTTGAGTGATACCCTTTTTGAAAAAGTTGAAATTGCAGGACCGGGCTTTCTGAATTTCTTCCTTTCCGGCTCATATTACAGTGAAATACTTAAGGACGTGTTTGCCTGCGGTAAGGACTATGGAAAGTCCGATTACGGACAGGGCAAAAGGGTGCTTGTTGAATTTGTATCGGCAAATCCCACAGGCCCTATGCATATTGGTAATGCAAGGGGTGGTGCAATCGGTGACTGCCTTGCCTCTGTACTTGATTGGGCAGGCTTTGATGTGAACCGTGAGTTCTATGTAAACGATGCAGGAAATCAGATTGAAAAGTTTGCCACATCTCTTGAGGTAAGATATCTTCAGCATTTCAAGGATGATGTTGAACTGCCTGAGGATGCTTATCACGGTGCGGATATAACAGAGCACGCTGAGAATTTCATCAAAGAATATGGCGACAAATTCGTTGAGTCCTCATCTGAGGAGAGAAGAAAAGCTCTTGTGGATTATGCTCTTCCGAAGAATATTGCAGGACTGGAAAGAGATCTTGGCAGATACAGAATCACCTATGATAAGTGGTTCAGGGAGTCAACTCTTCATAATGATGGTTCGGTTGACAAGGTTATAAATGCTCTTAAAGAAAAGGGTGTTACTTATGAGCAGGATGGTGCTTTATGGTTCAAAGCATCAGAATTTGGCAATGATAAAGATATAGTGCTTATCCGTGCCAACGGACTGCCCACATATATCGTGCCTGATATTGCATATCATTATAATAAGCTGGTTACACGCGGATACGATAAGGCTATTGACGTTTTAGGTGCAGATCATCACGGATACGTACCGAGAATGAAAGCGGCTCTGACCGCACTCGGACTTGATGCAGGCAGGCTTGACGCTGTAATTATGCAGATGGTAAGGCTTGTCCGTGAGGGCGAGACCATTAAGCTTTCAAAGCGTTCAGGCAAAGCAATCACACTGAATACGCTTATAGATGAAGTTCCTCTTGATGCGGCAAGATTTTTCTTTAATCTCCGTGAGCCCAATTCGCATTTCGATTTTGATCTTGAGCTTGCAGCTAAGGAGTCAAGCGAAAATCCTGTTTACTATGTTCAGTACGCACATGCACGTATATGCTCAATTATTAGGAAAGCACAGGAGCAGGGTATTGAACTCAGAATTCCGACAGACGATGAGCTTCTGATGCTGAGCAGTGATGAGGAAAGAGAGCTTATCCGTCACCTGTCAGCACTTACAAATGAAATTGTTACAGCTGCAAAAGCATATGACCCTGCGAAGATAACACATTATGTTATCGAGCTTGCAACACTTTTCCATAAATTTTATAATGCGCAGAGGGTTATGTGTGACGATGAGGGGTTAATGCAGGCAAGGCTTTATCTCTGCTGTGCAGTAAAGGACACAATCAATAATATTTTAAATATGCTCAAAATTACCGCTCCTGAGGTAATGTAAGCTTGCGGTAAAAATCGTAAGCAGGAAAGGATAACAAATGGCGCAAATGAAAAGCAAGATGCTTCACAGGGTTGGAGACAGACTGTTTAAGTACATTTATAAAGATCCGAAAAAGAATATGCTTAAGCTTGTTAAAATAGGCAAGACCTTTGCAGGCAATATGTACCCTGAAAGTACATTCACAAAACCTATTGAAATTATTTCAGACGAAAGCAATATATGGCATCAGTTTCTTTTCAGGGGTATTGATGAGGTTGACCATGAGTTTTTGCGAAAGGCTGTACTTACATTTGGTATTGACTTGGGACTAATCGGTACTTCTACACTCAGAAAGAAGCGTGATGAGGAGCATTGCAATATCCCCTGGGTTGTACTTATGGATCCGACTTCAGCCTGCAATATGAAATGTAAGGGCTGCTGGTCTGCTGAATATGGCCATAATTCAAATCTTACACTGGATGAAATGCGCCGTGTTGTAAGTGAAAGCAAGGCACTGGGAACGCATTTCTTTATGTATACAGGCGGTGAGCCGCTTATCAGAAAAAAGGATATTATTACTGTTGCAAAGGAAAACAGTGATTGCCTTTTCCTTGCGTACACAAATGGTACACTTGTGGACGATGCATTCTGTGAGGATATGAAAGCCTGCGGCAATCTTGCACTTGCACTTTCCATTGAGGGCAGCGAGGAAACCAACGACAGCCGTCGCGGTGACGGTGCATATCAGAAAACCTTTAAGGCAATGCAGATGCTGAAAAAGCATAAATGTCTTTTCGGTATTTCAGTATGCTATACAAGTGTGAATTATGAGGCTGTAACCTCTGACGAGTTCTATGACCTGATGATTGAAAACGGTGTGCGCTTTGCGTGGTATTTTCACTATATGCCTGTTGGCAGTGATGCCGATACAAATCTGCTTCTGACTCCGCAGCAGCGTGAGCATGTTTACCGTTCAATCCGTGCCAAGAGGGACTCAAAAACAGGTAAACCGCTCTTTACTGTTGACTTTCAGAATGATGCCGAATTTGTCGGCGGTTGTATTGCCGGCGGAAGAAACTATTTCCATATCAACTCTGAGGGCGATGTGGAGCCTTGTGTGTTTATCCACTATTCCGATTCAAATATCAGGGAAAAGAGCATTATTGAATGCCTCAAATCTCCTCTTTTCCATGAATATTATAAGGGTCAGCCATTTAATGATAATATGCTCAGACCTTGTCCGATGCTTGAAAATCCACAGGCTCTCAGAGCTCTTGTTAAAAAATCAGGTGCAAAGTCTACGAATTTAATTAAGGAAGAAAGTGCAGATGCACTTTGCTCAAAGTGTGATCATTATGCAAAGCTTTGGGCTCCTAAGGCAAAAGAAATCTGGGAGGAGCAGGAGCGCTTTAAACCGTTTACCCAGTATTACCGTGATACACCTGAGGGTAAGGCTGAATTCAGCAAAAAAGAATGATATGAAAAAACGATATAAAATTGCATATGGCAGTTTTTTTATGGCTTATTGCAAATTCGTTCAGATTGCTAAGCAATATACTTGTACCTGTTACGGTAAGCTTTTTGGCTGCGTATGCGCTTTCATTTTTTGACATCAGCGAAAAAGTGGGAATGGTCATTATAGCAGCAGGGATTATAAGTGTAGTGCCTGCAATTGTGATTACAAGGATACGCTTCTCATAAGGGCGAGGGGGTGCTTTGTAATATCTGTTAAAGACTCGTCTGATTTTTATGAGAGAGTCTGGCAGTCCGTTGACAGAATTAAATTTTTGAAAGAGCTTGATATAGATGAGCTGATTGTCAATGCCGGTGTTGATTACGGTGATTTGCACTTGAAGTGGAACAACGCTGATTTTGGCTCTGTTTATTATATTAATGAAAATAATAATGAAATAACAATAACTGACTTTGAAATGAAAGATAAACAGAAAGACATAAAAAGCACTGAGTAGATTAGCTGAGGTACGGTAACGAAGTATTGGTTTTTCGCAGAAATTGCCTGAAATACAGCCAAAAAGCCTCGCAAGACGCAAGTCTTGCTGCGTTTTTAAGCAATATTTACAGACGAATTTCCTAAGCTACAAAACTGCGAAGCACTTAAAATTGTTAGATTTTTAGTTAGAATAAGGCATAAAAATACCATAAGGCTGACGCCTTATGGTATTTTTTAACGCAATTATAGCTGAAAAGATAATGATTTTAAGCAACACTTCGTTATCGCGCCTCAGCTTTTACTCAGTGCTTTTTATCTTGCCTAATTATTCTGATTATCAAGTATAATGTTATTTTCTTTTGCCATATTATATGCCATAAGCTGTGAAACTACAGCACTTAAAATGGGATTAAAAAGCGGAATGGTATCATCATAATCAATGAAAAATGAATCATTTACAGCTATATTTTTCGGCACGATTTTCAGTGCGTCCTTAACAGATTTTATCAGCACATTGTAAAAATTCTCATTGGAGGCAAATCCGATAATGGTATCTGTATCGGATTTTAAAAATCGCAGCTCACCTACAGGAAAAGCACAAATATTGCGATTAAGGGCAAAAGTGAAAAGATGTGAAGTGTAAAGGGAACAGGCAAAATCAATATTTGTGCCGGTGGTAATCAGTTTATCGGTACTGATTTTTTCGGCCATATGCCGTATTAAATATTCATTTTCAAGAACATATTTTATTTTGCCGTGCAGGGATTGAAGCATTTTTGTGGCGATTTTGACATAAAGCTCGGTGATAACCTGATTTTTTTCACCAAAGTAAAGAGCAAGCATGGATAAGGCAGTGTACCGCATTGTGTATCCGGCAGTGGAAACAGCTCCCTTTTCAATAAAATTAAGATTTACGGCAGTATTATTTTCCGGTTCAAAATTAAAAATCTCTATTATTTTTGCTCCGCTTTCATTGATCCGCTTGATCGTCTCCATGCAGTATTCATCGTCCTTTGATTTGCTGACCATAATTACGAGGGTGCTTTTGTCCAGTACAGGATTAGAAAAGCGGAATTCCGAAATCAGTGACGCCGAACAGGGGATATCTACGAGTACCTCAAAATTATATGCACCTGCAAGAACACAGCCATAGTTCTCACCGTCCCCCACGAGGTATATGCGCTTTATTTTATCAATCTTTATTTTAAGGTAATCAAAATTTATCTTTTCTGCTCGAACATATCTTTCAATCAGTGCGTTTATCAGCTCAGGCTGCGTGAAAATTTCTTTTCTGATAAAATCAGGGAAATGCCCTTTATCCACTGACGGCATAACAGGTTTTAAATGCTTTTTCTTTTTAATAAAAATTCGTTTCTGACTTTTCATAAAATTTTCCTTTATGCTTAGTGCTTATTTGGTATAAGCTTTGCGACGATTACGGACATATCATCCCTGTGCCGTACATCGCTGTGTGCCACTGCAAAATCAAGTATGTCCTGTGCACGGTCGCTTGGTCCGTCACTGTCATCATATTTCAGAAAATCGTCAAGCAGTTCTTCGCCTATATCGGTAATTCCGTCACTCATCATAATGATTTCATCACCGATATTCAGCACGGTTGTCCTTTTTGCAAATTCAATACCTCTGAGAATTCCTGCCGGCATAGAGGAAAGCTCACATTTGCTGACAGAATGATTTTTCACCACATAGGATCTTGGTGCACCTGCCTTGAAGAATTCACATTTGCCTGTAAATAAATCCACACAGGCACAGTCCAGTGTTGCTAAACTTTCTTCACTGCTTTTAACCAGCAGAGCACTGTTCACAACCTTGAGTGAAGAGTCAAAGCCGAAGCCTGCAGACAGCAGCTTTGAAAGCAGACCTGCACCCATTGCGCCGTCCAGGGCAGCTCGTCCGCCCTTTCCCATACCGTCACTTATTATGAAAATCATATGTCCGCGTGTATCATTAATTGTTTTAACGGTGTCACCGCACAGCTTACCCTCTGCACAGTATTGAGCAAAGCCGAAGCTCATTTTGAAATTCGGTTTTTCAATAATTGTCAGCATAACATTTGATCCGGAATAGTTTGTCCTGCTTTTTTCAAAATCTCGTCCGCAGATTTTTTCAATTTCATTTTTTATTTTAGGACTGTCAAGTCCGTTTGTCTTTGACGAGGCTAAAATTTCAATCCGCATTCGGTCGAATTTGTCAACGATAACGGAGATGTTTTCAGGGTAAATATCATATTCACCCAGCATTCGCCGTATTTTACCTGCTGATTTAAAATCAAATATTTCAGCATCGTCAAATTCAAAAGCAAGGTCACCCAGCATATCGGAGATGGAGAAAAACTGATCGGCCGCAACCATTCTCAGCTCGCTTTCCATAGGCTCAATTCTGCCGAGCTCATTGATTTTTTCACGCACATCGCGTACGCTTTCACTGACCTGTGCCAGTGCACTTGATGCAAAGCGCAGACGCACAACAAGACTCTGCCGCAGACTGCCGTCAGGCGCAATGTCCGCACCGCTTTCAAAGAAGTCGGAAATTTTATCGGTGATTACCTCAGGCAGGATTACCATAATAATGCTGCCGATAACGCTTTCTATTACACAGCATATGGAGAAGGAACCCATATTGGCCGCAACTGAGAAAAAGACCATTGAAAGCGAAAAGCTGATGCCGATTCCAAGACTGGATATAGAGGTAAAAAGGCTTGAAACTAAGGCAGAAAAGGCATATGCACCTAAAAGAAACATACTGTTCTCCCTGCTTATACCCAGTGCGAAGCCGAGACAGAGTGCAATGATAAGTCCCCATGTCTGAGACCCAAAACGTATTGCTATCAGTATTACGAGAACTGCTACAATTCTTGCAGGTGAAACACCTTTTATTTCAATGAAAGAAAGTCCTGCCAGAACAACCGCAGCCGATACAATGAGACAGGTGGTATCTGTTATCGGAAGTGCCTTGTATTTTAATCTTTTCAGGTTGCAGTGTGCTGCTCTGAAAAAGAAAAATGATGCACCGAGAGCGAGAATAGATTCACCGATAGTCAGTGCATATGCACCTGCAACGTCTGAATTTTTGATGTTCATCACAATGCCTGTTGACATCACTGATAAAAGAGAAACAAGCATAGGAAGATAAATTTCTTTTCGCGAATTAAAAAGATTGATTGCCAGAGTTCCCAGTGCTGAGATGATTACTGCACTGAAATATCTTATTGCATCATCACTGTCGCAGAAAACGATGTAGCCGATTCCTGCTCCAACAGCAGAGAATAAAAAATTCTTTTTGCTGGATACGGTTATCAGGGATATGGCAAAAGGGCAGCTGCCGCCCACAACGGAGGAAAAGCTTAGCACAAAGGATAGTATGAACCATACTCCTCGTCCTGCTATATCCTTGATAATGTGTTTGTATGAATTTTTGATTTTAAATTTTTCTTTAACCTGCATTATTTATCCTTCCACACAACACCTCTTTTATCACTTATAATATTATATTTAAGTTGCAGCGAGAAAAATGTAAAAAAAGACAAGCTGTAAATGATTATAATAATCTTACAACATCTTAAGGTTTTTTTAAGGAAAAAGAAAGAAACATCTGATATAATAAAAATGAAATAAAATACAGGGAGAATTTTTTATGAGCATTATTGAATGCACCAATCTGACAAAGGAATATATAAGTGGTGAAAATATTGTAAAAGCCGTTGATGACGTAACAGTTTCCTTCAGACAGGGGGAATTCTGTGCAATAACAGGCCCCAGCGGTTCAGGCAAATCTACCTTTCTTCACATACTCAGCAGCCTTGAATATCCTACCTCAGGATATGTTACCTATGCTGATAAAAAGCTTTCCGACTATAATGATAATCAGCTTTCCATTCTCCGCCGCAGGCGTTTCGGCTTCGTTTTTCAATCCTACAATCTTGTGCAGGAATTAACAGGCTATGAAAATATTCTTCTTCCTGTTATGCTGGATAAGAAAAAGCCTGACGAGGAATATATTGAAAAAATCATTAAAATGCTGGGCATTGAGAACAGGCTGAATCATTTGCCGTCTGCACTTTCAGGCGGTCAGCAGCAAAGGATTTCCATAGCACGTGCCCTTGCCAACAAGCCGTCAATTCTCTTTGCGGATGAGCCGACAGGAAATCTCGATGGTAAAAGCGGACGTGAGGTGCTGTCACTGCTGAAATATGTAGGCAGTGAGCTTGGTATATCACTTATTCTTGTTACACACGATTTGCATGTTGCAGAGCAGGCTGACAGAATTCTCACCATTGAGGACGGAAAAATTGTCCAGGATAGTTCTCCCTGCGGAGGTGTAAACAGTGAAAAATAAATTGACTGTAAACTCCATTGCTCATAGCAACCTGAAAGCAAGAAAAAAGCAGTATGCATTTATGATTATTGGAATTATTCTTGCTATGATATTTTCCTCAGGCATATTGTTTTTTGCTTCCTGTGCGTATACATCAAAAAATGAAATGCTTAAAAACTCTTATGGTGCACAGAATGCTATTTTTATGAATGCAAATGAAGACCTTATGCAAAAGGCTAAAGAGGAAAATTTTGTTACTGATTATGGATTTGCGCATATTATTGGTTTTGGTTATACGGATGAAAAGGAGAATGGAACGTCAGTTGCTTATCTTGATGATAAGGCTCAAGAATTGTCCTATTTATCCTTTATTGATGGCAGATATCCAGAAAATGAAAACGAAATTGCAATAGAAAAGGCTGCGCTGGCAAAACTTGGAATAGAAGCATCAGTAGGTGATACAATTACCCTTTCGATGCAAACACAGAATGGAAGCGAACTGAAAAATGAATCTGTGGAAAAAACTTTTAAACTGGTGGGGATTGCTGCGAATAAGCGTTCAAATATTATGAATAGCTTTTCATTTGATAATACGGCGGCGATAGCTGCTGCATTTGTTTGCGATGGAACACAAACAGAGCTTGGCGGGAAGGAACGGCTTTTTGCATATTTCAATTTTAATGATAAAATGGAAGATTTTTATAGTGCGTTTGACAAATTTCTTGTGAGCCATAATGCAAGTTCGGACGATTGGATGCTGTCCGGATATCAGCACGCAGGGTACAGCAGAAGTATAGGAGATGTTCAGGAAAATATAGGATTCATTATTTTATTTGTTGTAATTCTGCTGGTGGCCTCCTGTGTTGGAATTATTAATGCCTTCAGTTCTAATCTGAACGATAGAAAAAAACAGATAGGAATGCTCAGAACTGTAGGTGCAACAAAAAGACAGATTATATCCATATTTGGAAGAGAAGCTTTTATAATCAGTCTTATCTGTGCACCGATAAGTGTACTGGTATCCTTTTTTATGGTAAAGGGTGCAACAAGTCTTCTGGGTGATGATTTTGTATTTATGCCGAATTGGTGGATACTGATTTCCTGTGCTTTGTTCAGCATAGTGTGTGTAATGCTGGCAGCATTGATCCCTCTGTTTAAGGCGTCCAGAATTTCTCCTGTTCAGTCAATAAGAAATATTGATATGGCAAGAAAAGTGAAAACAAGGCATATAAAAACGCAGAAAAGCTTTAATGTGTCAAAGCTTCTCGCAGGCAGAAATATAACCTTCAACAGAAGAAGCCATATAGTTGTAAGTATTATTATTGTGATTACAATCGTGTTTTCTTGTTTCGGATTTTCATATATGAAATCAGCAGAAAATGATTATTACTTTATGTCTTATGATTATGTAGTAGAGCAAAATGGATATTCATACAATTCGGATTACATTAATTTGAAAAATAATCAAATCGGATTTTCCGAAAGCGACCGGCAAAAGGTTTTGTCAATACCATATGTGAAATCCGTAAATGCTGCAAGCAGCTGCAGAGCACTAATAGTAACAGATACTTTTACAGATTATATGAAAACATTGCTGTATAGTGATTTTACAGTATATAACAGCAATTGGTATGAATACTTTAGTGAACTGACTCCGGATAATATTGATGAAGTCCAGTCAACAAAGCACAGCAAGGAATATCTTGCATTTAAGGAAAAGTATAATTTTACTCAGGATTTGTATCCGACTGAGATTGATGCCTATGAAATCGATGTTCTGAAAAAGCTGGAAAGCAGTGTGATTGACGGCAAAATAAATATTGATAAAATCAATTCAGGTGAGGAAATCATTCTTTGTGCTCCAACTGATGTTGCTTTTGGAATAGAGGAGATGAAAGGCGGAGGATACAGCTTCAGTACAGACAGAAACAAACGTATTGATAAAGAGCGTAATTATTTAAAGAAGGCCACATGTGATTATAAGGCAGGAGATAAAATAAATTTGAGTATGATGACTGCTGATGAAATGATTGATGAAGGTGAAATGTACAGTCTTCCTGATAACTGCGAAAGAGTAGATAAAATGGTTACTATCGGTGCAATTATATCAGAACTTCCGAATAATTTTTATGAGGAGGGTACAGGAAGATTTTCACCGGATATGGAGCTGATTACCTCACTTATAGGTATAAAAAATTTTGTAAAGGATACAGACTACACACAGTTAAATATAACACTGAAAAGTGACTGTGATGAGGAAATTGATAAAGAGGTACAGAGTCAGCTTGAGATTATAGCAGATGGTGTTTACAACAGTCATTTGCGTTCAAATTTTGAATTGGTAAATAATCAGAAGGCATATATGAAATCTCTTTTCTTTTCTTTGATTTCAATTATAGTGCTCTTCCTTTGCATCAGCGCGAGCATTATTAATAATTCTATGTCCGCCAGAATCCGTGAAAGCAAGCGTGAAATTGGTACACTTCGTGCTGTAGGTGCATCTCAAAGGGAGCTTACGGGCTCGTATATCCGCCAGCTTTTATCCATATTCGGGTGGAGTTATATTGCCGGCTTTGTCTTGTTTTTCATTATCTTTGCGGTTATGTCCGTGATCAGTAAGGTGCAGGAAACTCCCATTGGTATTAAGATTACTGTTTGGCAGACAATTGTTTCATGTATCGTTCTTTTTGCAGTATGTGCAATCAATCTTTGGTTGAAAATCAAAAAGGAAATGAAAAACAGTATTATTGATAATATACGTGAATTATAAAATAGCTCAGGCGGATATTCTGCCTGAGTATAAGAGGTAAACGTTATGAAAAAAATCTTCATATTAATCACTGTTATACTTTGCTTCAGTTTTGGTATAACAGCATATGCAGAAGAAGTGCCTGAGGTAGCTCCTGAAACTGTTATAGAAGAGGCGACGACAACGCAGGATGCTTCACAGCCAAGACTTATGGTATCATCATATGCGTTTGGTACGGATAGTCTTTCACCTGATACAGAGAATGAACTTAAGGTAGTGATTAAAAATTATAGTAATTCTAAGGCTGTAAGCAATATCAAGCTGTCCGTTCTTGATGAAAGCGGTGATATAAAGGCAAAGGGTACAGGCACACAATATGTTGACAGAATTTATGCCGGCAGCACTTATACCTGGAAAATACCGTTGTCTGTATCCAAAATTGCACAGACAGGTGAGCATAAGCTGACTGTTTCAATGGAGTACGAGGACAAATATTATGCCGCATATTCTGCTTCCGATACGCTTAGTGTGAATGTAAAGCAAACAGTTGATATGGATTATAACACTTTGGAGCTGCCTGTAAAGGTAACACAGGGTGACACCGTGACTGTCAGTCCTAACGTTATTAACACAGGGAAAAGTACAATCAGAAATTGCAAGGTTACATTTGATATTGATGGTATTGAAAGCGGCGGTGCGTTGTTTGTCGGCGAGATTCCTGCCGGTGAAAGCAAAAATGCAAGTGCAAATCTGCGTGTTGGTACAGATGTACTCGGCGAAGTAAAGGGAACTGCCACAATCGTTTACGAGGATGAGTTTGGGGAAAGCTATAAAAAAACGGCAGATATTTCCACATTGATTGAGGAGAAAGTGGAAATTCCTGAAGAGGAGGTTCAGGAAACGGAAAAGAAAAATAATCTCTGGTGGCTTTTTGTGATTATCGGTGCAGCAGCAGGCGGTGCTTTAGGTTTTGGTATACCGACTGCAATCCGTGCAAAAAAACAGCGTGAAGAGGATGAAATGAGATTATAATATGCTTTTCGTATTATGATTTTGAACTGAAAAATACAGCGACAACAAAAAATTCCGAAACCCTCTATAATAAGGGCTTCGGAATTTTTTATATAATCATTATTATACTTTCTTTCCAATCAGTTCAAGAATTTCTTCATTGTCATTAAAATCCATAATTACAGAAAAACTTTCAATTTGTTTTTCTTCGAATTCTTTATCAATCCAATATTTTTTCTTGAATTGTTTTTGTATATGTTGTCCAAAATATTTTTTATATTTGCATTTGATTTATATTTTCTCATATACACAATTTAACCTCGACTTAGGTGGGATTTTTTATGTTATTTTATGTGGTATCAGGCGGATGCTGCAGACAAAAAGCACTGTTCTTGTTTATACTTTCTGTCACGTATCAATTTTTTACTCAAAATGTACTCACAAACAAAAATAAGACCATAAATTTGGCTTGGTTAAGCCAAATTTATGGTCTTTAATATCATTCCCACTCAATTGTGCCGCATGGCTTTGGTGTGAGGTCGTAAAGAACTCTGTTGACCCCCTCAACCTCATTTGTGATACGCTGGGTGATATGCTGAAGAAGTTCAAATGGAACATTTTCAACCGTAGCGGTCATTGCGTCAGTTGTGTTGACTGCGCGGATAATAACAGGGTAAGCATAGGTGCGCTTTCCGTCCTTAACGCCAACTGAGCAAAAGTCAGGCACAGCTGTGAAATACTGCCAAACTTTGCCTTCAAGGCCGTTCTTTGCAAATTCCTCACGAAGAATCGCGTCTGATTCACGTACACACTCCAAACGGTCACGTGTAATTGCACCGAGACAGCGAACACCAAGACCCGGACCCGGAAACGGCTGACGGTAAACCATTCCGTCAGGAAGACCAAGAGCATTACCAACAACTCTTACCTCATCCTTATAAAGGAACTTAAGCGGCTCAACCAACTCGAATTGAAGATCCTCAGGCAGACCGCCAACATTATGGTGTGCTTTAACGCCGTCGCTTTCAATAATATCAGGGTAAATTGTACCCTGTGCAAGGAACTCTATGCCCTCCTGCTTTCTTGCCTCCTCTTCAAATACACGAATAAACTCGGCACCAATAATTTTACGTTTCTTCTCAGGCTCTTCAACATCTGCAAGCTTGTCCAGAAATCGGTCAACAGCATCAACATAAATGAGATTGGCATCCATCTGATTGCGGAAAACCTCAACAACCTGTTCAGGCTCGCCCTTACGAAGCAGCCCATGATTAACGTGAACACAAACAAGCTGCTTGCCGATTGCTTTTATCAGAAGTGCAGCTACAACAGACGAGTCTACACCGCCTGAAAGAGCAAGGAGCACTTTTTTATCGCCGACTTGTTTTTGAATTTCAGAAACCTGCTCTTCAATAAATGCATCTGCAAGCTCTTTGGTATTGATACGAGCCATAGTATCAGGTCTTTTATTATTATCCATATACATACCTCTAATCTGATTTTTATTTTTACACTTCAAGTATAACACAGATTTATTTTTTTCGTCAATACATAGTTTAGCAAACTGAATAGCAATAGGTTATAAAAGGCAGATTTATGCTTATACTGCGTTAAAAATGCTCGGCATACGCCAGTATACCTACGCTTTTTGTCTTGTCTAACCTAAAATCTGCCCTTTTATAACTGCTGCGCACCTGAGATACAAAAAATAGGCTGTCGATATTCAGTTCGCTAAACTATATATTAAAATCCCTGCCGCCAAAGCAGCAGGGATAAAACTGATTAAGCTAAAAACTCCGAAACGTTTTCGTAATCCTTAACCTTTTCATGATTATTCTCAACAATTCTTTCGGTAAAGGAAAGCTTTGTTTTTCTCTTTTTAAGAGATTCAGTAAATCTTCTTGAAACAGCAATAAATATGATGAAAATATAAGGCATACCAAGATTTGTTTCAAGTAAAGAATTGATAATCATAGGTGAAAGAGCAGATACATTCATGCCTGTAACACCGAGATCTGCAGAGCGGATACCGCCGAGATACAATCCGATTTCCCAGCCTGCCTGAACAAGAATGCCAATAATAAGCAGCCATAGAATGTTTACACGTTCGTCCTTCTTTTTGCGTGACATATTCCATAAGAACAGCAATACATAACCAACAAATAAAATCAGAGCCATCCATCCATGATATGCACCTGTTTCACGCCAGATTGTGATTGTATAGTTATGAGGACCAAAGGTCTTTGTAAGCAGCGGGCAGCATATCCACCAGCCCAGAATAAGCGTTGTCCATTCAAAAAGATTTTTATCTCTTGAAATCCACAGCCATATCCATGTAAAGTTGGTAAAGCCGTAGCTCATTGACATCCACATAAGTACCCAGAACAGCTGATTTTCCGTACCCTCAACACCGTTCATAAGCAGATGTCGTGAGCCTGTTGCAAGATGGAATATACCAAAATCAACGATCTGATATAAAATTCCTGCCAGCACGCCTACAATAACGGTTGTGTATTTCTTTTTATAGAGCAGCATTCCTATAAAAAGGACAAGAAATGAAATGTCGAGCCACATATAAAATGGTTCAAACACTCTTTGTGCAACAACTTCCATAATTTCCTCCTTAATTCAATAGAAAAATCTTACTTTTTTGAATTTCTATTGAGCAATTATATTATCTGATTTAACTTTAACATATTTATAACAATAATTCAATACACATAGGTATATAATAAATGAAAATTGTCAACGAAATAACAAAGTGTGATAAAAAAACGCAGAAGTTTAACCTTCTGCGTTATGACGAATTTATAAAAGATTTTTTCTGAGCTCTTCAGGACTTTGCTGATGAAGATATGAAGGCGGTATATCAAACAAGGTTTTGCAGCCGGACATACCCTCCTTGTTCAGTCTATAAGCAGCTCTTGCACAGGCTGTTAAAACGCCTGCTGTAAATTCAGGATTTGAATCAAGGGTTAATCTGTATTCAATGATATGCTTGTTCTTTTGATTTTCACCGGTTGTGCCTGTTCTGAAAACAACACCGCCGTGAGGAATACCTGAATGCTCGGCCTCGAATTCATCCTTGCTGATAAAATGAACGGTTGTATCATAATCTGCAAAATAATTAGGCATTGTTTTAATCTGATTCTCAATGAATTTCAAGTCAGCGTCGTCCTTTGCAACAACAAAGCATTCTCTTGTGTGCTTTTCACGTGTTGTAAGCTCCGGCTGTTCTCCACTGCGAACTCTTTCAAGGGCACAGTCAACAGGAATAGTATACTGCTTTGCATCAAGTACACCGTCAATTCTTCTTATTGCATCGGAATGCCCCTGACTTACGCCCTTGCCCCAAAAAGTATAATCCGAACCGTTTGGCAGAATTGCCTGTGAATATAAGCGGTTGAGCGAAAACATTCCGGGATCCCAGCCTGCAGAAATTATGCTGATTTTTTCGCTTTTTCTGCTTATTTTGTCAACATTTTCAAAATGCTCTGGTATTTTTGCATGCGTGTCAAAGCTGTCAACAAGATTAAAATGTTCAGCAAGCTGAGCGGTCTGTACAGGAAGGTCATTCGCACTTCCTCCGCATACAATCATAACATCAATCTGATTTTTCATTTGAGCTGCCTGCTCCATTGAATAAACAGGTACGCCTGTTCTTGGCTTAATCTGTTCAGGGCTGCGGCGGGAAAAAATACCTGTAAGCACCATGTCATCGGAACTCTCGACAGCATATTCAACGCCTTTTCCTAAATTGCCATAGCCTGTAATTCCTATTCTGATTTTATTCATTCTCTTACCCTCATAAATAATTATTTACTCCCATTCCACTGTTCCGGGTGGTTTGGAGGTGATGTCGTAGACAACGCGGTTGATGTGCTCAACCTCATTTGTAATTCTGTTTGATACTTTTGCAAGGATATCATACGGAATCTTTGCCCAGTCGGCTGTCATAAAATCATCTGTTGTGACTGCGCGGATTGCAACAAGATGATCATATGTTCTATGGTCACCCATAACACCGACGGTCTTAACATCAGGCAGAACGCAGAAGAACTGAGCAAGATTTTTTTCGTATCCGTTCTTTGCCATTTCATCGCGGAGCACCCAGTCAGCCTCCTGAAGCACTTTTATTTTATCGGCAGTAATTTCACCGATAATTCTTACACCAAGACCCGGACCAGGAAACGGCTGGCGCCATACAAGCTCTTTAGGGATACCGAGCATTTCACCAACACGTCTTACTTCATCCTTGAAGAGGTCGCAAAGCGGTTCAATAATTCCCAAGAATTCAACATCATCAGGTGTATTAACTCTGTTGTGATGTGTTTTGATTACGTCAGCATCACCCTTGCCTGACTCAATGCAGTCCGGATAAATTGTTCCCTGTGCGAAGTAGCCAAGCTCATCCTGATTTCTGATTTCGTTCCAGAAAACGTTGAAGAATTCAGTGCCGATGATATGTCTCTTCTCCTCAGGATCAGTTACACCTTTAAGCTTTGAAAGGAAAAGCTCGCCGCAGTTTACACGGACAAAGTTCATATCAAACAGGGAGGTGAATGTCTTTTCAACAAAATCGCCCTCGTCTTTACGCATAAGACCCTGATCAACGAATACGCAGGTTAGCTGTTTGCCTACTGCTCTTGAAAGCAGGCCGGCGGCAACTGATGAATCAACGCCGCCTGAAAGACCGAGAATTACTTTTTTATCACCAATCTGCTCTTTGAGTTTGGCAACAGTGTTGCCGATAAAATTATCCATTACCCAATCGCCTGTGCAGTGGCAAACCTCATAAAGAAAATTGTAAAGCATCTGTGAGCCAAACTGTGAGTGGGTGACCTCAGGGTGAAACTGTACTGCATAAATGTTTTTCTCAACATTTTCCATAGCGGCACAAGGGCAGTCGTTAGTTGTTCCGATGATTTCAAAGCCCTGCGGAGCAGCTGCAATATAGTCGGTATGGCTCATCCATACCACTGATTTTTCGTCAACCTTGTTAAATAGCTTTGATTTTTTATCAGCGGTAAACTCGATTTTTCCGTATTCGCTGACAGGTGCGGTTTTAACCTCGCCTTCACCCATCCATGCGATGAGCTGGCAGCCGTAGCATATGCCAAGAATCGGCACACCCAAGTCAAGTATTTCCTTTGTATAGTGAGGGGAGCTCATATCATAAACGGAATTGGGACCTCCTGTAAAGATGATGCCCTTATAGCTATTTTTCCTGATTTTCTCAATCGGAGTGGTGTATGGCAGAATTTCAGCATACACGTGGTGGTCACGAACTCGTCTTGCAATTAATTGATTGTACTGACCGCCAAAGTCAAGAACAAGAATTTTTTCCATATGCGTCCTCCTCAGAATACAATTTTTATTGAATTATTATATACAATTTATATTGCTATTGCAAGCGTTATAAAATATAATTTATACCGTGATTTCATTATAACAAAAAAGCAGGCCGTGAGACCTGCTTCTTCTGTTTTTGGTTTTGTATTTAATGGATGTGTGAAATATTGGAAATATCATCAATAATTACACCATAGATATTATAGTATATGAATTTTTATTTGTCAATAATAATCTATGGAGAACAAGAGCGGGTCGTATGATCTGCTTATTTTTTATACTCAGCTATATCTTCTAATTTGCAATCAAGAATTTCACATAAAGTGTTAAGCGTATGCGTGCTGACATTATTGTTTTTCCTTAAGCGGTCTAATTGACCTTTACTGAATATACGTATTTATTAATTTGTATTGCGATATACCTTTTTCTTCCATTGTGTTTCATAGCCTATCAAATACAATTATAACATTAACCTCTTGATATAAAATGTTGTCCATATATTGACAAGTCCCCATGAAAAGGCTATAATAATTCCAAAATAGAATTTAACTAAACAAACTATCTATCGTTATGTCTAATGCTTTTGCAATATGATAAATTTCTATATCAGATGCACTTCTGACTTGACCTTCTAATTTGGAGTAACTTGCGGGATCAATATCAAGACCCATTGATTGAAGTTTTGCAATGAATTCATTTTGCTTTATATTTTTACTTTTACGCAAAGTTTCAATATTTTTTCCAACAATGTTCTTATTCCCATAACCTTGCTTTCTTGTTTTCATTGGTAATCGCTCCTATAATTTTTATATAAAAATTATATTGTGCAATTAGATGTTTATTATTCTAAAATAGAAAAATAGCTAATTTTATAAAGAGGATAGAGAAATATGTATAGTTGTAGTTTTTTCGGTGATATCAAAGAAGAGGAAATGAGTTCGGAATTTGAAGCTGTTTTATACGGAGCATTGGAGTTTCTGATTAAAGAAAAGGATGTGGATATGTTCTATTCAGCAGCAGGCACGGATTTTGACAGAATTTGTGAGGAAATAATTTTTAATCTGCAGGTACACTATCCCAACATTATGATAATGAGAATTGCTGCTAAGGGTTATAAATTCAGTGCAGAGGACAGCGAGTTTAACGGTGTTGTCAGTTTGAAAACCGACAGCTATATCAAACGCTGCAAATTTATATCCGAACGCAGCGATTATATTATATTTGATACAGTATCAGATGGAATCGGTCTGGAGATTTTTGTTGAAAGATTATTGGGCGCGCATCCTAAGGGGATTTTTGATATAAGCAGTATTGTCAGAAAGCATAAAAGAAAAGCTGAAATGTAAAAGTTAAAATTAAAATACATTACCTCCTATTGCTTTTAGAAAAGCAATGAAAGGGAAGACCGCTGATGAAAGGCATACATCAGCGGTCTTTTTATATGTATATTCAATTATTTGTTTCTGTAAATGATAGCCTCACGTTCAGGACCGTTTGAAACCATTGTGACAGGATAGCCGAGCTCACTCTCAATAAATTCAACATAGTCCTTTGTTTCCTGCGGAAGTTCATCATAATTTCTGATTCCGCGAATATCGCAGTGCCAGCCCTTCATGGTTTTCAGTACAGGCTTGCACTTTTTAAGGATAGGCGTTGTTGGGAAATCCTTGATGATTTCGCCGTCAACCTCGTAGCCTGTACAAATCTTGATTTCCTCAAGATAGGAAAGGCAGTCAAGTGCTGTCATAACAACCTGCGTTGCACCCTGACAGGCAACGCCGTAACGGGTAGCCACGCAGTCAAACCAGCCGACACGTCTCGGTCTGCCTGTTGTTGCGCCGAACTCGCCCTTGTCACCGCCGTGAATACGAAGCTCCTGTGCTTCATCCTCGTCAAGAATTTCCGAAACGAATTCGCCTGCGCCGACTGCTGATGAATAAGCCTTCGTTACAACGACGATATCCTCAATGCTATGAGGAGGAAGTCCTGCACCGACTGCACCGTAGCCGGCAAGTGTTGAGGAAGATGTAACCATAGGGTAGATACCGAAATCAGGGTCTTTAAGTGTACCGAGCTGACCCTCAAGGAGAATGTTTTTGCCGTCCTTGAGTGCGTTCATAAGGTATGTGTGTGTATCACAAACGTATGGAGCAATTTTTTCTCTGTATTCAACACAGGTGTTGTAAAGCTCCTCTTCATCAAGAAGAGGCTTGTTATAAACATATTTTAAGGTAAGATTCTTCAGAGTGCAGATGTTTTTGATTTTAGCTTTAAGTGTTTCATCGTCAAAAAGCTCATTTACCTGAATACCGATTTTTGCATATTTATCGCTGAAGAAAGGAGCGATGCCTGACTTTGTTGAGCCGAAGGCGTTTTTGCCGAGTCTTTCCTCCTCATATTCATCAAGAAGAATATGATAAGGCATAAGGATTTGTGCTCTTTCACTTACCAGAAGGTTTGGATTGAGACCTGCTTTTTTTACATCCTCAAGCTCTGTTAAAAACTTATTGATGTCAAGTGCAACGCCGTTGCCGATGATACAGGTGGTATGATCATAGCATACACCTGACGGCATAAGGTGGAATGCAAATCGGCCGTGCTCATTAATGATTGTATGACCTGCATTTGCTCCGCCCTGAAAACGAATAACAATGTCACTTTGTCCTGCAAACATATCCGTGATTTTGCCTTTGCCTTCGTCACCCCAGTTTGCACCTACAATTGCTCTTACCATTGAAATAATCTCCTATTAAAGAAAGAATTGTGCGTACAGCCTTTATGTCTGAACATATCACTGCCACATTAATTAATTATATTATAAGGCGTGAGTATTGTCAATGCAAATATTGGCGTAATTTAACGCGGTAATGTGAGCAAATTTTAGTTATTATTTCAGTTGTAAAGCGAAATTGTTTATGATATGATTAAAGAAATAAGATATTTCTGAGGTTTAACATATGAAAATTTATAATGTTATGCAATATGGTGCAAAGGGTGACGGAGCTACAAATGATGCCTTTGCAATCCAGCACGCGATTGACGATTGCGCAAAAAACGGCGGAGGACAGGTTGTGCTTCCCAGCGGACATATTTTTTATTCAGAATCCATAAGGCTCAGGGCAAATGTTGATTTGCATATTCAGAAAGGTGCCACGATTAAGGCGACAGGCAATATCGACGGATATATCAGACCGAACAAGCTGATTAACGATCCTAAGACGGCACTTATCGGCAATCCTGTTATAGGCAAGCCGAGTTTTGTATTCATCTACGGCTACGAGGCTGACCACTGTACAATCAGCGGCGAGGGCACGATTGATGCCAACGGTCACGCTTTCGTTCAGCGTAAGGATCAGTATTATGTGACAGGTGATTTCTATCCACGTCCCACAGTGATGTATATTGAAAAGAGCAATCATATTACCTTTAAAGATTTCACGGTGGTTGATGCGCCGTTCTGGACACTTCATCCGGCAGGCTGTGATGATGTTCTGATTGATAAAATCAGAATTTTAAATGATCTTGATGTTGCAAACAGTGACGGAATTGACCCTGACCACTGCTCGAATGTAAGAATTCTCGGCTGTCACGTGACCTGTGCTGATGACTGCATTTGTCTTAAGGCATCAAAGGGCAATGCTGAATACGGTCCTTGCGAAAATATTGTGATTGACGGCTGTACGCTTGTTTCCACCTCTGCTGCAATTAAGATTGGTACAGAGGGCGTGGGCAATTTCAGGAATGTTATTGTTTCCAACTGTGTTATCAGTAAATCGAACAGGGGACTTTCTATCCAGATTCGTGACGGCGGCTGCGTTGAAAATGTTACGTATCAGAATATTATTGTTGAGACACGACGTTTTTGTCCGGACTGGTGGGGCACTGCAGAGCCGATTGTTATCACCACATTTAACCGTGATGAAAATACAAAAAGCGGTACAATTAAAAATGTACGCTTTTTCAATGTTACCACTAAGGGTGAAAACGGTGTGCTGATTCACGGCAATGCGGATAATATCATTGAGGATATCAGCTTTGAGAACTGCCGTGTTGAGCTTACCAAAACCAGCAAATGGCAGTGCGGGCTTTACGATCTCCGCCCTTGCCTTGACTGGGGTGTTGAGGAATACGACAACTCTGCCTTCTTTATCCGATATGCAAAGAATGTGAGAATTGAGAAAACGAAAACACGCTGGGGCAATATATGTGACAGCTACAAGCATGCGATTGATGCCGAAAATGTGGACGGCTTGGAGCTTGTTCGTTTCAGCGGTCATGCTGTGGACCCAAGCGTTGAGGACTATAAATTTAACAACGTAAAATTAGCTGAGGTGTAATTATGGTAGAGCTTAAGGGATATAAGGTTAACAGACTTGAAATTGAAAACAAAGCCAAGCCGGGAACGCAGCTGAAACTCCAGAATCAGCTGAAATACAATGTCAATTACCTTGATGATAATAAGACCTGTATCGGTATGCTGGAGCTGAGAATCATGGATGCGGATTTGAATCCGTTTGAGATTAAGATTGAAATGGCAGCAGAATTTGCTTACGGTGCAGAGGATGACAAGACGGATATTCATACAACCTCATTTGACCAGCTGTTCCCATTTGTAAGGCAGATTGTAAACACTGCTACATCCTTTACCGGTATGCCGGGACTGCTGATTCCGATTATGAAGCTGAATAAGGAAACGGTTCGTGTGAACAGGAGAGAGGAAAATGAATCCTCACCGCTTAATTAGAGAATATAAAGAAAACCTGACTTGCTGATTGAACAAGTCAGGTTTTTGTTTTAAGTATAAATATTTATTAATTATGCAGCAGGCTCGCTGGTGTCGCCGTCCTCAAGATAGCTGTTCAAAAGATCTTCATAATTCTCGTAGTTCTCATAATATGATGCATCCGGAGCTTCCTCCATAGCCTTTGAAGCAAGGAAGAAAGATGCCACACCGCTGATGATACCGAAGATAAAGCTGATAATCACGCAAGCAAGTGCTGCCTTACCGCAGGCTTTTGCTGTCTTTGGCTTCTCATTCTTCTGAGTGAGATATAAAACAAGACCTACGATAGGAATAAGGAAAGAGAGAATTGCAAGTCCTACATTTGCCTTTTCTTCCTGTGGAGGCATCTGATAATTGAACTGATTATTATATCCCTGTGGCGGAGCCTGATAATACTGCTGACCGTTATCCTGCGGTGCTGAGTAATACTGTCCGTTCTGTGTGTTCTGCTGCTGAGGATCGTAATATTGACCGCTCTGCTCATTTGGATTATTGAAATTGTTGTTTTCGTCTGCCATATTGCAAACCTCCTTCTTTTTTATGTAATGATTTTATCATTTCTTAATCGTAGTGTCAATATGATTGTTCATTTTTTGTTCACTGTTTGTTAATTGTTTATCTGAGGATTCATTTGCAGTTTTTTTCTTCGCAGCACATAAAACACAATGAAGAAGAACAGATAAATCAAAATCCAGCAATAATAGCTTTTGCTGATATGATTTCCCCACGCAAGATTGATTGCCACTGCACAAACGCGTCTGCCGATATTCAGCAGCAATGCAATCATCTGATAATCCGTGATAAGCCTTGCGCTGTCCTTGTTTGATTTTACAGCTATGAAAATAAGGATAATCATTGCCAGAGTGTAGAAAATAAATCCTGTAAAATAGCAATAAAGCATATTTCCGTTGGCAATGGAATTGATATATTTGGACAGGTCATCCTGAATATCCATGAAAAACGGTACAACGAGTATGGTGCATAATATGGGGAGAGCTCTGATTTTTTTCGGCTTTTCCTGCAGCTCATACAGTTTGAGGATTGCAACCGCAAAAATCAGCATTGAAAATTTCTGCACGAGAAAATAAACAATGTTCGCCTCTGCTGATAGCTGCTCAAATCCGTTGATCGTGGGCGGCATCATTCTGAAACCGAATATGGCAGTCAGTATACCATAAAAGCTGTCATTTGTTTTTGTCACAAGGAAATATACCACAACAGTTGCAATGCTGAAAATCATTGCCTCAATAATTGCAAATTCCTTTGTTATATCACAGCAGATATGCAGTACCCTCTGTGAGATATATGAACACAAGATAATCGCAACTGCAATCAAGCAGTACAGTTTATTTTTTGAAATCTTTTCAGCCACTGTTTATTCCCCCTTATATTTTAAATTATATATTAAGAGGAATGGATTGTCAATTCTATACAGATATAAAAGCAGCCCTGAGATTTCTCTCAGGGCTAAGCTGTTATTGAAGTGTAACTTTGGTTACGATCTTATCGTCACTCAGTGAAATAAGCTCTGAAACTTCGATTTCAATCTCTGTTGAGGTGTCTCGGAGTGAATACGCTTTTTTTACCTCTTTTGTTACACCTGGTTTGATTTCAACATCAAGCCAATCTGTTTCTTCATCAAGGATAGCAGTTTCCAGTCCGATTCCGTCCTGATAAGCTCTTGCATCAAGTGCCACATCAAAGCTGATTGCATTCTTTGAATTGTTGGTGAAATCGTAGGTAATCAAAATTGCATCCTTGCCTGCATAGTCGGTGCATTTTTCAGCACTTTTTACAACACATTTATAGTCACCGATTGTACCGTCGTTCGGTTGTTTTTTAGTGCCCTTTTCAGAATCTGTATTGTCTTCAGCATCTGCATCGAGCTGAGAATAAGAGGATTCTGCACCGTTGTCGCTGTCATCTGTAAGACCGCTGAACATTGCAGCTCCCATAACTGCATACATAATAATTGTGATTACGATGTTGATGATAAAGCTTGCAAGTGCACATTTTCCGCATACTTTTGCGGTCTTTGGTTTGCTGTCCTTTTTGGTAAGATACAGAATTAAGCCGACAAGCGGAATAATGTAGGAGAGTATTGCCAATCCTACACTAGCCTTTTCCTCCTGCGGCGGCATTGGGGGAATATTTGGATTGTACTGATTATAGTATTCCTGAGACTGCTGAGGCGGTGCCTTGTAATACTGCTGATTATTTTCCTGTGGCTGTTCAAATGGATTGTTGTTTTCGTTTGACATTTTGTTAAACTCCTCTCTGTTATTTAACATAATATTAACACATAAGTATTCACTTGTCAACATATGTGTTCATAGTGCGGCATTTTTTATCATACACTTAGTGTGAGGTGATAAAAATGTTTGTACCAACATTGGACGCTGCAATAGTAGGAAAAGTAATTTCAGATATCAGAAAAGAAAAGGGAATGTCACAGGAGGTGCTCAGTGGACTTGCAGATATCGGACGTACGCATCTTTCGGCAATTGAGAGAGGCGAGCGCAAGCCAACTCTTGAGACACTCTACCGCATATCCTGTGCGATGGATATGAAAATGAGCGTTATTGTTAAACAGATAGAACAATATCTGACAGATTAACACCATAATAGATTGCTTATAACTGTATCGTAATGAAGTAAACCGCGAACAAAATGCTCGCGGTTTACTTCGTTATAAAAAATGTTGCTGATATTTCGTAGGGGCGGATTCAATATCCGCCCGAATATTGCGGGACAATATTGAAATCGTCCCCTACAGAATAAGTACAGTTTTTTTCCTATTCTGTTTCTATTTCTATTTCGTTATTCAAAGTGCATATATCCATCACGGTCAAAATAAAGGTTTAGGCTGGCTGTTTTAACGGTTCCGTCATTATATTCAAGGGTAAATGTAATTGTATCCTTGATTTGTGACAGGTCAAAATGAGGATTGTCACCGATTGCATAACCCAGTTCTTCAGATGGCTCCCAAAGAAGAAAATATCCTTTATTTTGCTTATATTTTCCCTTACCGCACTCAAAACTTTTAGTATCCTGAGAAAATCTGATTTCATCACCAGTAAGCGTAAATTCATGATTGTCTATACTATATTCTTTTAATTCTTCAGGCACTTCGGAATCCTCGTAATACACTTTATCATACCATTTTGGATCGGCATGTTCAAAATGAAGTAAACCATATGCACTTTCATTATTAACCTTAAAGGATTTTACGTCGGTATAATCTTCAAGATCCAGTTCAAAGGAACCGCCTTCTAATGTGTAGCAATATGCGGTCTCCTTCTCCTGCTCAATGTTGTAGCATTGCAAACCACCACTGCCGTAGCTGCCGCTGGAGCCTTCTGCCTTATTGTCAAGCTGATTTAATACTTTCGTTTTATCAGCCTGCCACCTTGCCGCTGCTTCGTCGCATGCCTTTTGGTCATCATAAGGCGCAAGATAGAGTCCGTAAAACAGCGGCTGATCATTTTTGCTGCCAAAGGATAATTTACCATTGTCTTCTGCATATGCAACTATAACCGTCAACGGTTTATTAGCCTTGCCGTTTTCAATGATTGCATGTGCACCGAATCCGCCGCCGACAACCAATACCGCAAGAGCCAATGCACCGGAGGTAAGCCTTTTAAACAATGTAGCCGTATTTACTTTTTTCTTATCCACAGTCATATCAAAAATCCTTTCAATTGCATCGTCTGAATGATGGACTCCTGACATAGCATCCTTATATAATTCTCTATTATTCATTTATCCAATCATCTCCCAAAATTTCTCTTAAATGCGTTCTTGCTCTGTGCAGTCTTGTTTTTACGGTTGACGGTTTGCATTTAATGATTTTTGCAATTTCATTAATCTGCATATCCTCATAGTAGAACAGATGCACAACCAAGCGCTCCTTTTGCGGCAGTGACCTAATTGCATGGAAAACATCAAAGTTTTTAATTGTATCAAAGGTATATAAATCCTTTGCCTCATCCAATGCAACATTGCTTTTGACAAATGGTGATTTAAAATGGTCTTTGCACTTGTGAACACAGGTGATTGTTAACCATTTATCCATATGCTCATCATCGTTGAATATTTTATTTGTTTTCCACAGCTTTAATAATGTATCCTGCATAACATCTTCAGCATCGTGATGATTTTGAAAATACGAAAGTGCAATCAGGTATAATCTGTTGCTGTTTCGTTTTACAGCATATATGTATTCATCATTTCTCATTTTCTCACTACCTTATTGAAAGGACCTTTCACCTATATAGCGACGGAAGGCGGTAAAAGGTTACATATTATTATAACATTTTTTATAAAAAAACAGAGCACCCTATTGATCAAGGGTGCTCATTAAGGATAGTCCTTTTGTTTCTATTATTTAACTGCCTCTTCAACTGCTACTGCACAAGCTACAGTAGCGCCTACCATTGGGTTGTTACCCATACCGATAAGACCCATCATTTCAACGTGAGCCGGAACGGAAGAAGAACCTGCGAACTGAGCGTCAGAATGCATTCTTCCCATTGTATCAGTCATACCGTAAGAAGCAGGACCTGCTGCCATATTATCAGGATGAAGAGTACGTCCTGTACCGCCGCCTGAAGCAACAGAGAAATACTTCTTGCCAGCGTTCAGTTGCATTCCTTCTTGTATGTACCTGCAACAGGATGCTGGAATCTTGTCGGGTTAGTAGAGTTACCTGTGATAGAAACGTCAACACCCTCATGCTTCATAATAGCAACACCTTCAAGAACGTCGTTTGCACCGTAGCACTTAACAGCAGCTCTTTCACCGTCTGAGAAAGCCTTTTCCTCTTCGATCTTAAGCTCGCCTGTATAGAAATCATAATCTGTCTTTACATATGTAAAGCCGTTGATTCTTGCAATGATCTGAGCAGCATCCTTGCCAAGACCGTTGAGGATAACACGAAGAGGCTTCTGACGAACCTTATTAGCCTTTTCAGCGATACCGATAGCGCCTTCAGCAGCAGCAAATGATTCGTGACCTGCAAGGAATGCGAAACATTCTGTTTCTTCCTCAAGAAGCATCTTTCCGAGGTTACCGTGACCAAGACCTACCTTACGCTGGTCGGCAACAGAGCCTGGAATACAGAAAGCCTGAAGACCGATACCGATAGCAGCAGCAGCCTCTGATGCAGTTTTAACGCCTGATTTGATTGCAACTGCAACACCGAGTGTATATGCCCAGCTGGCATTTTCAAAAGCGATTGGCTGAACGCCCTTTACGATAGCGTCAACATCAATGCCCTTTGATAAACATAAATCTCTTGCTTCTTCAAGACTTGAAAGACCATATTCAGCAAGACACTTTTCAATTTTAGCAAGTCTTCTTTCCTTGCCTTCGAATTTTACATCGTTTGCCATTTTATTGTCCTCCTTATCTTATTCTTCTCTTGGGTCGATATACTTTGCAGCATTAGCAAAGCGACCGTAATTACCGATATTTGCCTTATATGCCTCATCAGGAGTTTTTCCGTGACGGATATCCTCAAGCATTTTACCAACCTTAACGAATTCGTAGCCGATAACCTCGCCCTCTTCGTCAAGAGCCATACGTGTAACATAGCCCTCAGCCATTTCCATATAACGAACGCCCTTAAGCTTTGTTGAGAACATTGTACCAACCTGTGAGCGAAGACCCTTACCGAGATCCTCAAGAGCAGCACCGATAACAAGACCGCCCTCAGAGAAAGCAGACTGTGAACGACCGTAAGCAATCTGGAGGAAGAGCTCTCTCATAGCAGTATTGATAGCGTCACAGACGAGGTCTGTATTAAGAGCTTCAAGAATAGTTCTTCCTGGAAGAATTTCAGAAGCCATAGCAGCGGAATGAGTCATACCTGAACATCCGATAGTTTCAACAAGAGCCTCCTGAATTACACCGTCCTTAACATTGAGTGTAAGCTTACAAGTACCCTGCTGCGGAGCGCACCAGCCGATGCCGTGTGAAAAACCGCTGATGTCAGAAATCTGATAAGATTTTACCCATTTACCTTCTTCAGGAATGGGAGCCGGACCATGATGCGGACCCTTTTTTACGGTACACATCTGTTCAACTTCATTTGAATAGACCATATGTTTACTCCTTCCAAGTAAATTTACAAAATAAGAATAACCCTTTTTTGTAAATGAATTAATAATTTAAAAAAATTACCACGATTATTATAACCAATTTAAAATATATCTGCAAGAGCAAATACGGAAAATTTGCCATTTTTTAGCGATATAATTTTGTATACATTGCTTAAGCAAGCGAGATAAATCCAAATAAGTTTTTTATGAACGGATTTCCCGCTATGCTGTGTTAAAATACTCGTTAATCCGAAAGGATTAACTGCGTTTTGTGCCTTGCCTAACGAAAAATCTGTTTCATAAAAAATCAAGCCGTTTTAGGCTTGTTCGGATTTATCGCACTTGCTTATATTGAAAAAATAATAATATTTGAAAAAAGTAATTTTATTTGTTATACTAATATAAAGAAATTAACGGAGGAATTTTATGAAAATCAAAAGCGGATTTGCCAAGCGTGAAATTGCAGGCTCAAATATAGTTGTTCCTGTGGGAGCAAGGAGTTCGGATTTTAACGGAATGATTACGCTCAATGGCAGCGGTTCTTTTTTCTGGGACTGCTTTTGCAGAGATATAACGATTGACGATGCAGTTAAAATGGTGACAGATGAATATGATGTGGATGAAAAGACAGCCAGAAAAGATATTGATGATTTTATCAGAATGCTGAAGGAACACGATTTGTTGGACGAATAAAAAGGGCAGTTGATGTTATTTTGTTACATCAACTGCCCGTTTGTTTTATTTTTAATTGCTGAGGGTAAAGGATTCATAATCTGCCTTGCTGAAATTAATTGCATTGCCAAACTGCGCTTTTTGTTTTTCCAGTTCCTCTGCACTAAGATTTTTTATCATATAGGAATAATCCTTTGCGTTAATTATACCGTCTGCAACGTAATCACAGGTAACAATTTTTATTGGCTTTGCCGTAAAATTATTTCCGTCTGGTTCAGCAGAAACAATCATCATAAATTCTCTGCTGATTGCATTGTCTGCCTGAATATTTATGCTGTAAGCACCTGAATTCAGACTGCGGTAAAATCTGCCGTTCTGATCCGTTGTTGCAAGTGTTACACCATTGCATACAACCTTTGCGTTGTTCACCGGATTTCCGGCATAGTCCTGAATGATTCCCTGAACGGCATACATTGCGGTTATTTTAATCGGTACATCAAAATCAACAGAAGCGTCAGCAATTCTGATTGTCAGTGTGTTTGCCGTATAATCCGTAGTGGACTGCGGCTGCCAGTGCTGTCCAAGCTGATTATGCCTGAAAGTGATTTCATATCCGTCAATTTCCTCCAGATCAGCCATAGCTGAGCTGGTTCTTCCGTCACTGTAGGTGATGGTTATTTTCATATTTACAAGGAGCTTTGATATATCGTAGTAAAAATAGGACGCAGTATCATCATTGTTGCGTCGCCATTCGCCGTCAATATAGGCTCTCAGTACAGCAGGACAGTCGATATCAATGCTTTTGATAATTTTCTCATCATACTCCTCACATATGAGCATAACCGTCATATCGGTATCGCCTCTTTCATATGTCTTATCCATTGTCCAGCCTGCGCCGAAGTAATATGTTGTTCCGGCATCAAGGTGATATGTCAGGCAGAACTGGTTCAGACCGGGCTGACTGTATTTTTTATAATTTTCACTCAGTCGCGAATAGGCAAGCTGCGTGTATAATTTCTGGTAGGTTACGGGATCCTTTTCTCTTATGAAAAGATATGCCTCAGATGCATTTATGTTGTACGATAAAAATGAATATGTACCTGATTTTTCAGGTGTGAAGGTATACATATTCATATCTCCGAAGCCATCCAGCTGATTTGTGGTCTTAACATTGAGTTCGAGAACTCTTGTTGTGGCAAATGCTGTAAATCCGATGGATAAGCAGGAAATTACAACACATACTGCAATAAATACCGATACTATTTTCTTTTTCATTTTTTACGCCCTAACTCTGTTTTGCAGATTGGTTTCCTGTGTGCTGAACTATATCAATCATTATATCATAAAATTGTTTAATAATAAAGGGATCATTCAAAATCAATATTTGATTTTTTATTTAACTGTTGTCTAATTAGTTGCGAATTTATTGTATTTGTAACGATAAAATGTTAAAATAATGAACATAAGACAAATAATAAACATGTGACATTTAGGAGCAGAAAAATGGCTAAAAAGGACGGAACAGTTGATTTAAGAATCAAGAGGACGCAAAGTGCAATAAAGTCTGCATTTTTTGAATTGATTGAGGAAAAGGAATTTGAGCATATTTCCGTTAAGGATATAACGGACAGGGCTATGATCAGCAGAAATACCTTTTATCTTCATTATTCAGATAAGTATGATTTATTTAATAAAATATGTGATGATCTTATGAGAACACTGTTTTTTCGTTCAGGCAAGCAGCTCAGACGTGTTCAGCAAAAGGAGTTTACTGTTGAAAGTACGGCAAGTATCATTAAATGTGCCATGAATGCAGTTGATGAGGATAGAGAAGCATACAGAATATTATTTTCCGTTTCCGGTGCGTCTGAGATATTGACAGACAAAATAAATGTTATGGCAAGGCGCTTTATGGATTTTATAAAAGATGATATTGACGGAATCAGTGAATGGACTATGGCATATATTGTTTCCGGCATAACAGGTGTTATCAGATATCACGTAATACACGGTGCACAGAACATTGATCTTGAATGTGAAAACTTTGCAAGAATTCATCTGAAAAGTATTATGGAAATTGTCTCTGAATCAAGGAGCTGTAAAAATAAATGAAAAAAAGCAAAAAGAGGAGCTCAAAAAACTTAAAGATTAATACGAGAATTGCATTGACATCGGCTATGGCAATTGTGATTCCTATTATAGCAATTGTGACATTTTCCACTGTGCTTGTTAATATCATTCCGTCGTATTTCAATTTTTCTTCGGTTACCACAAATACTTACAGTGCACTGAATCAGCTTCAGTGGACACAGACACTTTCAAGTATTGCATATGAACTTATAGGTGATGATGACGATGCTCAGAAATTAGCCAGCATATCTGATTTTGTTTCACCGCTTGAGAATTCAGATGCATTGATTTATATTGAACGTGACGGAGAGATTTTTTACAAGACGGACAGTACGGAGGATATACCGGCAAAAGCACAGGCACTTTCCAACAATAATCTTGACAGGAACTTTAATTATTTCGGCAGTGACGGCCTGCTGATTGTAAATCACGCACAAAAGAATGAAAACGCGCCGAAATATAAAATTATCATCCTTAATTATAATTACATAGTTAACGATGCTTCGCAGAGGCTGAATGCACAGGAACTTATAAGGCTGCTGCTGAGCAGGACAGGTATAATTGTTCTTATCATTGTTCTTCTGTTTGTAATCGCAATTTCAGTAGTTTCTTTTATTACCACAAGAACGATTGTGAAGCCAATCAAGAAAATCGCACAGGGTGCTGATGAAATTTCCAGAGGAAACCTGGATTATGAGATTGATTACAAATCAACAAATGAGCTGGGGCAGACGGTTGACAGCTTTAATGAGATGAGAATCAAGCTTAAGGAATCCATAGAAAAGAAGAATAAGGCAGAGGAGGAAAGAAAAATTCTTGTGGCAGGTATTGCCCATGATTTACGTACTCCGCTTACATCTGTTAAGGGCTATGCTGAGGGTCTGGCAGACGGTATAGCCAATACGCCTGAAAAGCAGAGGAATTATATTAAAATCATTTGTGATTCCATAAATGATACTGAAAAAATACTGGATGATTTACTCACCATTTCAAGGCTTGAGCTGAGCGGATATGAGCTTAATAAAACCGATGTGAGTGTAAATGAGTTTTTTGGTGATGGTGCTGAGGAGATAAAAACAGTTCTGGACAGCGTTGGTTTTGATTTTGAATATGAAAACAGGTGTTCAGAGGATACAATGATTTATATTGATGTTGACCGCTTTTCACGTGTAATAAGCAATATCATTTCAAATAGTATTAAATATGCACGAGATGATATTAAGGGCAGCGTGAGAATGATTCTTGATGAATATGAACGCTCGGTTATGATAGAAATATCGGATAACGGTATCGGCGTCGATCGGAACAGTCTTCCGAAAATATTTGATACAATGTATCGTGCCGACCCTGCGAGGACTCGTGTTTCTCAGGGTTCAGGTCTGGGACTTTCCGTATGTAAACAGATTGTGGAGCTTCATTCCGGCTCAATATGGGCAAGGAGCAAGGAGGGTGAAGGTCTGTCTATATTTATTTCATTACCGAAAAGGGAGATGTATTAATTGAACAGAGTTTTAATTATTGAAGATGATAATAATATTTTACAGCTTGAGCGTGATTATCTGGAGGCGGCAGGCTTTAAAACAGAGTATGCACTTGACGGCAAAACAGGTGTGGACAGAGCCGTAAATGAGAAATTTGACCTGATTCTTCTTGATATAATGCTGCCGGAGCTTGACGGCTTTCAGGCCTGCAGCAAGATAAGATCAGTGACAGACATTCCTATCATTTTAGTCAGTGCGAAAAAAGAGGAGCTGGATAAAATCAATGGTCTTGGATTTGGTGCAGATGATTATATTGTTAAACCGTTTTCACCCAGTGAGCTTGTGGCAAGAGTAAAGGCACATCTCAGCAGATATATCAGACTGACCAGACCTGCTGAAAGAAATACCCAGACACTGCAAATCGGTGATTTGCAGCTTTATAAGGAATCAGGAGATGCTAAGTTGAAAGGGAGAGAGATTACTCTCACCAAAAAGGAATTTGATGTTTTATATCTTATGGCATCACAGCCTGATACGGTTTTCAGTAAGAATGAACTTTTTGATAGAGTATGGGGATATGATTCTCTTGGCGATACATCTACTCTCACCGTACATATTAATCGCCTGCGTGATAAATTCAAGGAAATTGACCCTGAAAACGACTATATAAAAACAATCTGGGGCAGAGGATACAGATTTAAGTAAGAATAAATGGCAGTGAATCGTTTCTTCCTGCCATAGGATTTAAATAGGAAAATTGCGAGTTGTGTTATCAATATATGAATTGAATAATCGTAGAGTACGGTTTTATACCCGCAACAATACTTACAATTTTCTATATAAAAGGTAAAATAATGTATATGCAGTAGTGCGTATTTTTACACACATAATAAACAAACCACGAACAATTAGCTGAAGTGCCGTAACGAAGTATTGGTTTCTCGCAGAAATTGCCTGAAATACAGCCAAAAAGCCTCGCAAGACGCAAGTCTTGCTGTGTTTTTAAGCTATATTACAGACTAATTTCCGTTGCTACGAAACTGCAAAGCACTTAAAATCATTAAATTTTCAGATAGAATAAGGCACAAAAATCCCATAAGGCTTGACGCCTTATGGTATTTTTTAACGCAATTATAGCTGAAAAGATAATGATTTTAAGCAACACTTCGTTATCGCGCCTCAGCTTTCTGTTCGCGGTTTGTTTTTGTATATATCAAATTTATTCATTTGCTTCGGTTGAAAGAAGAATTCTGTCGTTATCAAGCTCTTCGCCTGATGTAACTCTGAATTTTGCCAGCAGGTCTGCAGTTGTGAGGTTCTTCTTTTCCTCACCGGATACATCGTAAATAATCTTGCCGTCGTTCATCATAATAAGGCGGTTACCGATTGCGATAGCGTCCTTCATATTATGTGTAATCATAATGGTTGTCAGGTTATCCTTAGCCACGATATCCTGTGTAAGCTCAAGTACCTTGTGAGCTGTTTTAGGGTCAAGAGCTGCAGTGTGCTCGTCAAGGAGGAGCAGCTTCGGTTTTCTGAGTGTTGCCATAAGAAGGGTGATAGCCTGTCTCTGTCCGCCTGAAAGAAGTCCGACCTTTGATGTAAGTCTTGTTTCAAGACCGAGATCAAGGCTTTCAAGAACCTTAGCGTACTCTGATTTTTCCTTGCGGGTAACTCCGAATTTCAGTCCTCTTCTGCGTCCGCGACGTGCTGCAAGTGCCAGATTTTCAACAATCTGCATATCTGCAGCAGTTCCTGTCATAGGGTCCTGGAAAACCCTTCCGACATATTTTGCTCTCTTATGCTCAGGGAGCCTTGTTACATCAACGCCGTCAATGGTAATTGTTCCGCAGTCAACAGGATAAACGCCGGCAATCATATTGAGCATTGTTGATTTACCTGCACCGTTACCGCCGATAACAGTTACAAAATCGCCCTCATTAAGAACAAGGTCAATACCGTTGAGGGCCTTCTTTTCATTTATTGTTCCGGGATTAAAGGTTTTGTGAACATTTTTAATTTCAAGCATTACTCTTTAACCTCCTTCACCTTAATATGCTTTTGCGCATATTGATTTTTGAGATAAGGAATACCAAGAAATACTGCAACGATTGCAGCAGTTAAAAGCTTTAAATCATCTGTATTAAGTCCAAGACTTATAACAAATTGCATTACAATATAATAGATAACTCCGCCTAAAACAACACCAACAAGTCTGAGAGCAAAATTCTTGAATATTTTCCCGAAAATAACCTCACCGATAATTACTGCAGCGAGACCTACAACAATTGCACCTCTTCCCATATTAACATCAGCAAAGCCCTGATACTGTGAAAGAAGTCCGCCGGCAAGTGCTACAAGTCCGTTTGAAAGGACAAGTGCAACGATTTTTGTAGCGTCGATATTTATACCATTTGCTCTTGCCATATTGTGATTGGAGCCTGTTGCCCTGATAGAGTGACCGATTTCTGTATCAAAGAACCAATATAAAATTGCAATAATTACGACTGCTATAACAGCAACCACAATAAGTGCCTTTGATATAGCTGTCATACTTGCAAGAAGTTTGTATTTGTATACTGAAAGCGGTTGATTTGATTTTCCTAAAATTCTAAGATTTATTGAATAGAGTGCAAGCTGCGTAAGAATACCTGCAAGTATTGGCGGAATACCCAAAATGGTATTCAGTATACCCGTTACAAGTCCAGCCAGACATCCGGCAATAAATGCAATGATAAGTGCCACGTAAACATTGCAGCCGGCAAACATAGCCATAACCAGAGCCGCGCCGCCTGTAGCAAGAGTTCCGTCAACAGTAAGGTCAGCGAAATCAAGAACTCGGAATGTAATGTAAACTCCTATTGCCATTATGCCCCAGATAAGACCTTGTCCTATTGCACCTGGAATCGCATTAAAGAATGCTTCCATATAATAACCTCTTTTCCAAAAACAAGAGCAATAAGTATTACCTTATTGCCCTTATTATGATATTTTATTCAAATTATAGAATAAATTTAATAAATAGTCAACTGATTTATAGATTTATTATTCAGCTTCAGTAAAATTGTATGCAGTGTAATTTTCAGGAACAGTAATACCGAATGACTTAGCCATCTCCTCATTGTAGTAATATGTAAGATTGCTTGTCTGCCATATGTTCATTGTAGCAGGATCTGTACCGTTAACGAGAATATCAAAAGCCATTTCGCCGGCCTTTGCACCAATTTCATAGAAAGAAAGTGAAAGTGTTGCAACCGCATCTGTGTTTTTGAAAATACCTTCTTCACCTGCAATAATAGGAATGTTAGCCTCTTTGCAGGCAGCTGAAATAATACCGCCGTTTGATGCTGCTGTATTATCTGTTGGAATATAAATAGCATCTGATTCGGAAGCAGCCTTATTCACTACTGCCTGAATATCGTTTGAGTCTGCAAATGAATAGAAATTACACTCAACACCCTTAGCCTCCAGTGCCTCTTTTACGCCGTCAACCTGAAATTGTGAGTTTGCTTCTGCTGAACAGTAGATGCAGCCAACCTTCTTGGTGTCGGGGAATAGGTCGAGAATCTGTTGTGCCTGATCTGCAAGCGGTGCAAGATCATTTGTACCTGTAACATTAATTCCGGTTGCATCTGTAGGTGCCATATCAATACCAAGAGCAACACCGAAATCTGTAACGGATGTTGCAACGACAGGCGTTTTTGATGCTGCTGTAGCTGTTGCACAAGCCTGAAGTGCAGGGGTTGCATTTGCCATAACAAGATCGTATTTGTTGGATACAAACTGATTTGCAATTGTTGCGCAAGCAGTAGAATCACCGGATGCATTCTGAACATCGTAAGTGATTGTAACACCGTTTGCTGATGCTAATTCATTAAGTTTATCCTGAAAACCTTTTGTTGCTGCGTCAAGTGCATCATGCTGCATAAGCTGGCAGATACCAACCTTGAATTCTGTTTTCTTTTCAGTTTCCTTAGATTCCTGTGATGAGCAGCCTGCAAGACATCCGCCCACCAAAACGGCTGATAATGCAACCGCTGTGATCTTTTTAATAAGTTTGTTCATAAAATATTCCTCCAAAATGTTTATTCTGTTTCAAGTACAACATAATCTTCAGGGATGTTAACGTTGAATTCTTCAGCTTTTTCAGGCAGATATTGAGCAGTGAGCTTCTGTGGAGCCTGAATATTCATTGTTGCAGGGTCTGCACCATTAACAAGAATTTCATAAGCCATTTTGCCTGAATTATAACCTATTTCATAGAAATCAATTGAATATGTTGCAACACCTCTGTATGCTGCACAAGCATCTGATTCACCTGAAATGATGGGTGTTTTTGACTCTGTGCAAGCCGCATCAACAACAGAACCATTATCAGCAACAGTATTATCTGTGGGAATATAAATTACATCAGATGCGGCAGCGGCTTTCTTTGCAACTGCCTGTAAATCGTTTGAATCAGAGAATGTGAATGCTGTCACATTTAAGCCCTGAGCTTTGAGTATATCCTCCATTCCTGTTGCCTGGAATTTAGAATTCGCCTCTGATGAACAATAAAGAATGCCTACATTTTTTGCTTCAGGGAACAGTGTGGTAAGCTGTTCAGCCTGTTTTTCCAGCGGTGCAAGATCGTGTGTTCCCGTTACATTGATTCCTGTTGCATCTGTTGCTCCCATTTCAATGTCGAGTGCTACTCCGAAATTGGTTATAGAAGTGGCTACAACAGGGATTTTAGATGCAGCAGTTGCTGTAGTACAAGCCTGTAAGGCAGGTGTAGCGTTTGCCATAATTAAATCAACATTGTTGGAAACAAACTGATTTGCAATTGTAGCACAGGCAGCGCTGTCTCCGGATGCATTCTGATACAGAAATTCAACCTTGTCTTCGCCAAGAAGCTCTATCAATGCATCCTGAAAGCCTTTCGTTGCCTTGTCCAGAGCATTATGCTGCATAAGCTGGCAGATTCCGATTTTGTATTTGCCGTCTTTTTCTTTTTCCTGAGAATCGGCAGAACAACCGGCAAACAGACTGCAAATCATAACAACAGCAAGCAAAAGCGCACTTAGCCTTTTAATAAATTTGCTCATAAAAAATACCTCTCTTATATTCTTTTTGTGTATTATATTAAAAACAGTTTAACACATAAAAGCGATAAAGTCAATTGTGAAAAGCAATAAGAATTGCAGGTGTTTTTTGTACAATAACACAAAAAGCAACGGTATATGCCGTTGCTTTTGCTGAATAATAATTCTTTATTTATATTTTTTCTGCTCTTTCAATATTTTCTCTGATAACCTTGCAGGTATATTCGAGCTGTTCCTTCTCCTTATCGTTAAGCGGCAGCTCAATAATATCTTCAATACCATTTCTGCCGATAACACACGGAACACCACAGGCAACATCGTGCATACCGTATTCACCGTCAAGCAGAACAGACGCAGGGATAACTCTTTTTTCGTCGTGGAAGATTGCCTTGCATATATCCGCACAGGCAGCACCGATGCCGAATTCTGTTGAGCCTTTACCATTGATAATATCGTATCCGATATAACGTGTTCTTTCAAGAACAAATTCCTCAGTCAGTTTATTATATTTTTCAGGCTTAGCCTCCTGCAGTTCTTTGTAGTGCTTGCCGCCAAGCGTAAGTGATGAGAATGGAACAAAGGAGGAGTCACCGTGTTCACCGATTGCACAGGTTGTAACACTTCTTCTGTCGATATCAGCAAGCTCGCTTACCGTTCTTTTAAGTCTTGCGGTGTCCAGTGATGTTCCTGTTGAGAAGCATCTTTCTCTTGGCAGACCTAAATGCTTTCTTGCATAATCAGCAATGATGTCAGCAGGGTTTGTAATGGAAACAATGATACCCTTGAAGTCGATCGGCTTAAGATTTTCAACAACGTCCTTAAGCATAATTACGGAATCATCAAGCATCTCAAGTCTTGTCTGTCCCGGCTTTCTCGGCATACCGATGGAGATAACGATAATATCTGCATCCTTGCAGTCGTTATAGTCACCAACACTGATTTTAGTTGTTGAGCCTAAAAACAAGCAGGCATCTGCCACATCGTAGCAGTTGCTGACCGCCTTTGCATTATCCTTGTCAATAAATACGATTTCATCGCAGGTGCCCTGAAAACAGAGCGCCATTGCTACATGTGAGCCAACGTGGCCGGCACCTATGATAACAACCTTTCTTTTATTCAGCATAGTTTTACCTCTCAAAATTATATTACATTCATATTATACGCTGATTCATCTTTATTTCAATAAAAAGTTTTCTCTATTTACAGCTGTTCCGCAATGCTGTAAATCATTTCCTTTGTCTTATCCCAGCCGATACAAGGGTCAGTGATGGACTTGCCGTAAACACCGTCCTCAACCTTCTGGCAGCCATCCTCAATGTAAGACTCAATCATAAAGCCCTTTACCATTGATTTTACATCATTGCTGTGACGCATGGAGTGGAGCACCTCGTTTGCAATTCGTACCTGCTCAAGATACTGCTTGCCGGAATTTGAATGGTTGGTGTCAACGATAACGGCAGGATTTTCATAACCGCCGCTGCAGTACATATCAAATAACTGTTTTAAATCCTCGTAGTGGTAATTTGCGTGGTTATTACCGTGCTTGCTTACACTTCCTCTTAAAATTGCGTGAGCAAGCGGATTACCCTTTGACTCAACCTCCCAGCCTCTGTAAAGGAAGGTGTGACCGCTCTGTGCAGCTTTAATCGCATTGAGCATAATGGAAAGGTCACCGCTGGTGGGATTTTTCATACCGACAGGAACATCTATTCCTGATGAAACAAGCCTGTGCTCCTGATTCTCAACCGAACGTGCACCGATTGCGATGTAGGAAAGCAAATCCGAAAGATATCTGTAATTCTGAGGATAAAGCATTTCGTCAGCACAGGTAAGTCCTGTCTGCTCTATTGCATCCTTGTGGAGCGCACGTATAGCCTTGATACCCTCAAGCATATCAGGCTTTTTATCCGGATCAGGCTGATGGAGCATTCCCTTATAGCCTGCGCCTGTTGTTCTCGGCTTTCCTGTATAAATTCTCGGAATGATTAAAACCTTGTCCTCAACTTCAGGCTGAATGAGTGCCAGACGATGAATGTAATCAAGAACAGAATCCGGTCTGTCAGCAGAGCATGGACCGATTATAAGAAGGAACTTATTGCTTTTGCCTGTGAAGACATCTGCAATTTCGGCATCACGCTTAGTCTTGATTTTTTCAGCCTTTTCCGAAAGGGGCATCTCTGCTTTTATCTCCTTTGGAATAGGAAGCTTTCTTTTGAATTCAATATTGTTTATATTATCCATTTGTTTCATCACCTTTTTAATTCTTTATTGTCTAATATTATAAAACATAAAAAGAATATGTCAATAACACACTTTAAACCATGCTTGTATTTGGTAAATATCTACTGCCTAATTTTTTCTAATAATGTTAACTTTCTGTTATAATTGTCTGAGGGTTATGGATTTTATTTTCGTTATATGATAATATAGCCGAGCAAGAGTCAAGCCTTATTTTGTTTGGCTAGCTTGTTTACTTCCAGAGGAGATTCATTATGGCTGTAAAAAGCAGGAAAAAATTAAAAAAGAAAAATACGAAAAAAACAGAATTGAAGCCGCAGACACTCATTGGAGCAATAGCGGCTGTGCTTGTCATTGCAGTAATTGTTTCGTCGGTTGTTATTACCAAGACTTATAAAAGAACACCGCAGACAGTATATGATTTCGGTAAGGAGATTGCACAGGGTATTGACGTTTCGGAGCACAATGGAGATATTGACTGGGACAGTGTTGCAGATGAATTTGATTTTGCTTTCATCCGTGTGGGGTACAGGGGATACGGCAATGGTACTGTGTACGAGGATAAAACCGCAAAAAAGAATATGAAAGCGGCACAAAAGGCAGGAATACCCTTTGGCGTTTATTTTTATACGCAGGCAGTAAATGAGGATGAGGCTGAGGAGGAAGCTGATTTCGTTATGAATATGATTAAGCATTATGATTTGTCCTTGCCTGTTATGATTGATTTTGAATATCCTGCCGATGATAACGGATATCATACAGGCAGACTGGCAGACAGCAATCTCAGTGCTGAAGAGAATACTGCTGTCGTTAATGCATTCTGTGACAAAGTGCGCAAAAAAGGATATATAGCAGGTATCTATGCCTCATCAAGTGTATTTTATTACAATTTTAATTCAAAGAATATTGACAGAGATACAGTTCTCTGGGCAGCCGATTATAATGATAATGTTACCTTTGAAATTGATTATGACATATGGCAGTATTCACGGTCAGGACAGGCTGACAGCGTGAGCAGCAAATATGTCGATTTGAATTATTGGTACAGCGAACAGCAGAAAGGTTGATTATTTGAAAAGGGGTATAAGGATTTTTTCATTTGTTATGGTGATGCTTTTTGCATTTCAGCCGGCAACAGTTGCTCTGGCTGCAACGAAAACAAAAAGTCCATATACAAATTATACATATACGCATCAGACAAAATTTGATGACTGTCAGAAAATTAACGGTGTTGATGTGTCACAGCACGATAAAACAGTTGATTTTAAAAAGCTGAAGGAGGCAGGAATAGATTTTGTTTTTGTGCGTATCGGATATACAGGATATACAAAATCAAAATTTTCACTTAACTATGATACTGCATATAAAACGAATATTACAAAGGCGCTTGATGCAGGACTGGCAGTCGGTGCTTATTGGTATTCACAGGCACTGAATGCGTTTGAAGCCGTGCAGGAGGCACAGAAAATGCTTTCTGCAATCAGGAATTATAATATTACTTTACCTGTAGTTATGGATTATGAGTTTGCAGGCACATCAGCCGGAAGGCTTGACAGCGCAAAGCTTTCAAAGGATGCGATGACAAATAATGCACTTGCCTTTTTGGGAGAAGTGAGCAAGGCAGGATATGACGGATGTCTTTATGCCAATGCAAGCTTTCTTATGAACCATCTGAATGCAGAGCAAATCAGCGAGGATTATAAAATATGGCTTGCACATTACACGACGAATACGTCCTACAGCGGTGAATTTGATTTCTGGCAGTATACGGAAACAGGAAAGGTGGACGGAATAAGCGGCGGTGCCGATGTGAATTTCTGGTATTTCAAGGACAATGCACAGGAACTTAAGCCGTATATTTACACCGGTAAGGAGATTACGCCAAAGCCTGTTATAACAGACGATGATGTTATACTTACTGAGGGTGAAGACTATGTGTTAACCTATCGAAATAATATAAATGTCGGAACGGCACGTATAACAGCTAAGGGAATAAATGATTATAAGGGTAAAAGCTATCAGTTCAAATTTCTCATTAAGCCTGACCGAACGGCTGTCATTACATTGAAGGACAGAACGACAAACTCTCTGTCCTTTTCGTGGAAAGCCGTAACAGGAGCGGATACCTATTATGTTTATGTTAAGAACAATCTGACAGGCAAAGGCTTTTCAAAGAAGGTTACAACAAACAGTATCACTATTTCCAACCTTACTCCCGGAAATGAATACAATGTAAGTGTAAAATGCGGACGCAAGGACAACAGCGGTAAGCTGATCTATGGTGCATATTCTGCAATCAATACAAAGTATACCATTGCTGATGCAGTAACCGGACTAAAAACAACCGCAAGAAGCAAATCATCAATAACATTGACATGGAATAAAAAGACCGGAGTATCGGGATACAGAATTTACCGCTATTATCCGTCAACGAAAAAGTATGAGACAATAAAGGACATTAGTGGTTATAACAATAATTCCTATACGGTTAAGGGACTCAAAACAGGAGAGCTTGTTTATTTCAGAGTGGCAGCCTTTACACAGGACAGCCAGAAGAAAATCGGATATAAGAGCAGCCTGTTGTCAGACTCCGTAAGACCTCAGACCATTACGGTAAGAGGTATAAGCAGTCCGTCGGCAAAAAATATTAAGCTGTATTGGTACAGGGTGAACTGCTCAGGCTATCAGATACAGTGGTCAACCTCAAAGGATTTTAAATCCAATGTAAAAAGTGCCGTTGTATCAAGCAAGCAGAATGTATCCACATTTACCACTCAGCAAGGCAAAAAGACATATTATGTCCGCATCCGCTCCTTTAATAAGGTGAACGGAAAGAACGTTTACAGCTACTGGGCAACAACACAGAAAATTAAAGTAAAATAACAAATAAAAATCCGCAAGACCTTTGTCACAGGGCCCTGCGGATTTTTTATGAATCATACTATGTTAAATGAAGGGAATTGACAATTTTACGTTTGTACTGCAGAAATTCATCGCTGAGATTGAAATCATCTTTTCTCGGCTTAGGAACATCAATAACAATTTCATCTGTGATTGTTCCGGGTTTGCCTGACAAGATGTAAATTCTGTCGGAAAGGAGAATCGCCTCATCAATATCATGTGTTATAAATACGGTTGATAGGTTGATTTTTTTCATAACATCAAGATACCATTTGTGTATAATTCCCTTTGTGATTGTATCCAGTGCACTGAAAGGCTCGTCCAGAAGTGCAACACCGTCAGAGGCAAGATAGGTTCTTAAAAGAGCAGCTCGCTGACGCATACCGCCTGAAAGCTCGGCAGGGTACTTGTTTTCCGTACCGTTTATGCCAAATTCTGCAAAGTGCTCCTTTGCCTTTAAGCGTGCCTCTTTCTTTTTTATCCCGGAAAGAACAAGCGGCAGAGATACATTATCAATAATTTTCTTGTATGGCAGCAGCAGGTCCTTTTGCAGCATATAGCTGATTTTTCCCGGACAGCCTGTTATATCCTCACCGTGCAGGAAAACCTGTCCGCTGTCAGGCTTGTAGATTCCTGACAGTATATTGAACAGTGTGGTTTTTCCTGAGCCGCTTACTCCGAGAAGACTTACGATTTCACCCTGATTGAGCGTGATGGTAACATCATTCAGAACATGGTTATCGTCAAAGCTTTTGCAGATTTTTTCCGCCTTTAAAATTTCCATAGTTTATTCCAGATAATCGTTTGTAAAGCCTGTTCCTGCAGGCAGTTCTTTTTCAACAAGCTTATTGTTCCAGAGCCAAGCATAAAATCTGTCCCAGCGCTGAGGGTCAATGTAGCCCCATTTTTCAGCATCGGCAATATACTGCTCGGCAATCCATTTCTGACTTTCATAAACAAGTTTTTCATTGCCGATGAGTGAACCTGTTTCATCGGATTTTATAAGAATGTCAGCTGCTTCCTCAGGATTTTCAATTGCGTATTCATATCCTTTTTTTGTTGCAGAAAGGAAAGCCTTTGCAGCATCCGGATTGTCAGCAAGAAAATCGTTGTTTCCGATAAGAACAGGTGTGTAGTAATCAAAGGTCTCGTTGATGTCCTTGAAATAGAAATAATCAACATCAACATTATTCACCTTAGCATTGATACCTGACCATGCATAGAACACCCATATTGCGTGGTCAGGATTGTTATTAATGTCCTGTGCCTCGTCGGTAACTGTATTCGGAATAAGCTTAACATTATCCCAGTTACCGCCGTCATTATTTACAACATTTTTCATAATAGCCAGTTCTGTTGGCGAATTCCATGTTAAAAATGTTTTTCCATCAAGACCTTTAGGTCTGTCCATACCTTCACCGGCTTTTGACATAATACCTGATGTATTGTGCTGAAGAAGCGCAGCGACGGAGGTGACACCGAGAGGTGTATCTGATGTGAATACAGGAGCAAGAGTGTCCTGAAATTCAACAGCAAACTGGGCCTGACCTGATGCACAAACCTGAACAGCACCTGTGTTTTCAGGCGGTTGAACGATTTCCACATCCAGACCTGCCTCATCATAATATCCCTTATCAAGAGCAACGAACATACCGGTGTGGTTTGTGTTCGGTGTCCAGTCAAGGCATACAGTTAATTTTGTTTTTTCATCAGTATCTTTCTTACTGTCATTGGCTTTACTGCAGGCAGCAAGGCTGATAATTAATACAACAGCCATAATCAGGGCTGTTAATTTTTTGAATTTCATAATTAAATTTCCTTTTTCTTTCTCTGCCAGGGCATTGCAATTTTTTGCAGCAGGCTGACAAGTGCCATAAGCAGCAGGCTGATTGCTGAAACAAATACGATTACAGCAAACATCTTGTCAAAGGCATATGCCTTCTGAACCCTTGTCATATATACACCGAGTCCTTTAAAACCACCCAGCCATTCCGATATTACTGCACCCACAACAGCATATGCTGCTGAGATTCGCAGTCCTGAAAAGAATGCAGGAGCAGCAGTAGGCAGCTTGATATGTCTGAATATCTGAAATCGGTTTGCGCCCATTGAACGCATCATATTGATTTCATCACTGTCAACGGACTGATATCCCTCCAGCAGTCCGACGGAAATCGGAAAAAAGGTGGTTAATGTAATCAAGGTGATTTTCGGTGCCATACCAAAGCCCATCCACAAAACAAGCAGCGGTGCAATAGCAATAGTCGGTATGGTCTGTGTGATTATGAGTATCGGATAGATTGCTTTATATAAAAAAGAAAATCTGTCCATAAGCGTTGCAACAAGAAATGCAAGAAGAATTCCTATCCCAAGTCCGTAAACAGCCTCTTGAAGTGTAACCTGTGCCTGCTCTGTCATAATGGAAAAATTATTGACAAAGGCATTAAATACATCAGCAGGTGACGGCAGCATATATGCCGGAATCAACTCACCCTCACAGCAGAAATACCATATGAGCAGTACCGCTATAATTGCAATTGCCGGTGCAATTTTATTGGTGATGTTTTGTAACTTTTTTGTCAATGGTGAGAACCTCGCCTTCAGGGTTGTAAACAACTTTGATATAAGCACTTACACTCGGACAGCCTGCACTTATTGCAACCTTCTGACAGTTTGCAACAATTTCCATAAGCTGGTCGTAGCTTTCGCCTTCGATCGTTGTTTCAAACGGACCTACATAGCAGTTAAGACCTGTGCTTTTAATGTAGGCAATAACCTCATCTACAATGCGGATAAGCTCATCTTCACTCTGAACATCAGGTAAAACCTGAATCGCAACACTTGCTTTCATAAACAGCACTCCTTTCATCAGATTCCTAACAAGTCAAAAGAAAAAAGAAAAACCCTATTCATACAAGCTGTAAGAATAGGGTGCAATTATGCCAATTACATAGTCTTTGCCGTTCGTGCTAACGTACGGTTCAAAGGGTATAATCTCAGCCGAAAATATTTCAGCACCCCTGACTTATTAAGTTGATTTGATTATAATACTTTGATTAGTCGTTGTCAAGCAGACCTTTATAAAATTCACAGTAATCCTGTCTTTTGTCGGCAGTGAAAGCCATTGCCTCACGCGGATGACGATTAAGCTGTCCTGTGAGCATATACTGTACATCGTATCCCCATACGACACCGCTTTCCTTGAGCGGAATAATATATTTTTCAAGGAAGGTGAGCAGGCTGTAAAGGTTGTATTTCGGATTTTTAAGGAAGCCCAAGAGCAGCTCCATAGCACAGTTGCCTGCACCTCTGCCCATACCAGATGCGGTTGCGTCAAGATAGGATACACCGTATGAAAGTGTTTCAATGGTATTTGCAAAGGCAAGATTCTGATTGTTATGTGCATGGAAGCCGATTGCCTTGCCATATTTTTCACCGATTTCAAGATAGGTTTTAGCAAGCTTGCCTGCTGATTCCGGATAAAGAGAGCCATAGGAGTCAACGAGATAAATAACATCTACACTGCTCTGTCCAAGCATTTCAAGAGCCTCTTCCACCTGCTCTGAGTTTGCCTGGCTGATCGCCATAATATTACAGGTGGTTTCGTAGCCTAGCTTGTTAAAATGCTCAATCATTTCAATCGCTGACGGAATCTGATGAATGTAGCATGCCACACGCACCATATCAATTACGGATTCTGATTTAGGAATGAAATCTTCTTTAAAATCGCATCTTCCTACATCCGCCATTACTGCAATTTTCATATCTGATACATTGTCACCAACAATGCTTCTGATATCAGTCTCGTCACAGAATTTCCATTTGCCGAAATCCTTTGGGTCGAAAAGATTTTTTGAAGCACGGTAACCGAACTCCATATAGTCAACGCCTGATTTTATATTGGTTTTATAAAGCTCTGTAACAAATTCATCTGTAAATTCAAAATTATTGCAAAGACCACCGTCTCTGATTGTTGCATCCAAAACCTTTACGTCTGTGCGTACGGTCATAAGGTTACCTTTTCTCGGTGCCATAATAAATACCTCGCTTTTATCATTTGTACTTTAACGCTTTAAAGTCACGTCACTTTAAAGCGTTTTGTACATTATAGCAGACGAATTTAAAATAATCAAGTCCTAATTTTCAAAAAAGTATATTAAATTTTTCTAATGCTGATTTCTCCGCTGCGAAGTACAGTATGTTCGCCGTTTTCAAGTTCAACCTCAAGTCCGCCTGTTTCATCAATAGCAACTGCCAGTGCAGGCGTTACCTTTGAGTTTTGTATGAATTTTATTTTTTCACCGATAACCAGTGAATGGCTGCGGTAGTAATCAATAAAGCTTTTATATCCTCTGTCGGAAATTTCCAGCAGCTCGTCGGTGACTGCTGCAATGAGTCTGCTCCTGCTGATATCGGTATTCAGATTTCCTGCAACAGTAACATCGTCAGGGAAGCAGGTGGTTTTAATATTGATTCCTATACCGACAATTACACTGTCAACCGTTCCGTCCTCAAAATTGGTAATTGCTTCTGTTAATATTCCGCAGATTTTTTTGTTGTCCAGATAAACATCATTTACCCATTTGATTTTCGGCTTTTTATCCGTGATTTTTTCAATTGCTCTGCACACAGAAACAGCAGCTGCCGTAGTAGCAGTTACAGCATTATGAAGAGAGGTGTGAGGTCTTATAACAACACTGAAATAGATTCCGGTAAGCGGCGGTGAATAGAAGCTTTTGCCCTGTCTGCCCCTGCCGGCTGTCTGCTCGTCAGCTGTTACAAGAAAAATTCCTTCTCTTCCGTCGGCAAGAAGTCTTTTGCAGCAATTGTTTGTTGAGTCCACTGACGGATAGTAGATTACATCTACATTATGTTTTAAATATGATTTTATGCTGTGCTCGGAAATTAAATCATTATTTTCTGTCAGGCGATAGCCCTTATTTGTAACGGCGGAAATATCATAGCCTTCGGCAGTCAGTGCTTTGATCGCTTTCCATACAGCTGCACGGCTTTTGCCGAATTTCTCTGCGAGATACTGACCGCTGATGTAATCATTACTGTTTAACAGCTCGTATAAAATATCATTTTTAAGCATATTGTTTACCTTTCTCCTTAACTGAGTTTACAATTGGTATAAATTAAAAACACCTTATTAAAAGGTGTTCTTATTATTTTCTTATATAAAATATTGCAAGTGTTTTCGGACCGCAGTGGGAGGAAATCGTGCACTTTGCATCGGCAAGAATGACCTCATCAAAATTTGCCTTACCCTCAACCACACCTTTAGCAAAGCTGATAATATCCGGACTGATTCCTCCGCTGTTGGCAATCACAATACGTGACGTGTCAATTTTATTCGCGTTTTTAAGGCAGTCGTTGATATACTGCTTATAGACAACCTCCATTTTACCGCGATATTTTTTTGCAACATCCATTTTTCCGGTGGCAGGGTCAACTGCGATACTCGGCTTGATTCCCAGAATATTTGCACTGAATTTAGCAACACCTGAGCATCTGCCTCCCTTGTGGAGGTACTCAAGATTATCCAGCACAAATGTGGTACTTACCTTTGGAACAAGAGTGTTCACTCTGTTATAAATCTTTTTTGCATCAAATCCCTTTGCTCTGAAATCACAAGCTTTTAAAACCAAAAGTCCCATAGCGGTACAAAGACTTTTTGAATCAATACAGTATACATCATCAAACTCGCTGGCAGCAATGCAGGCATTCTGATAGCTTGAAGAGATAGCAGATGAAAGTCCGATATGAACAACTGCCTTGCCGTCATCGTGTGCCTTTTCAAACACCTCATAATACTGTGCAGGAGTCACTGCTGCAGTTTTAGGGAGAGTACCTGTTTGATCAACATAAGCGTATATATCTTCAGGAAAGACATTGATACCGTCATAATAGGATTTATCACCTAAAAGTACAGATAGAGGCAGTATTTCAATACCATGCTGTTCTATGATATGAGAGGGTAAGTCGCATGTGGAATCCGCTGTAATCAAGACTTCCTTCATATTTCAAACTGTACCTCCTTTGCATTTATAATGTATTTTAAATTAGTATAAATCATATCATACAAGAGTCTGATAATCAACTTTTATTGATTTATTTTAGATTTTATTTATAATTACATACCAAATTGAATGGATACCTTGTCAAAGTCCTCTTTATCATAGGTTTTATCGAACTTTATTGTAAGGGTGCTTGTCTCATTATCTGTTTTCACACTGCAGGTATATGAAATATCATATTCGTTTTTATCACCGCTGTTGATTATAACGGCAAATTTACCGCTGTCAGCAACATGCTTTGAAAAGGTATATCCTTTTTTTGCAGTAAGAACTACAGAGCCCTGTGTAAATTGAATGTTGTCAATGCATTTAATTTTACTTGCCATTGTCTCAAAATACATTGAGTTTTTATCAGCCGTGTTTTTTAGTGAAAACTCTGCGTCAATCCAGTCAATATCAGAGCTCTTAAAATTAGTATTGGTACTTTCGTTATCAATTACACAATTCCATTTGGATTTTGCCGAATCTCTTGGATCGGTAACCTTATAATTTTCATATGCTTTAAACACAATACTGTTCGGTTTGATATCAAATTTACCGTTTTCCACATCCATTTCACAGTGAATGTCACCGATATACTGGGTATCTGTAGTTTCCTCATAATTTGCAAGAACCTGAATATCCAGATAAATATCGCCATTCTTGTCGATATCATAAATACCCACACCTCTGTTCCATCGGCTGAGCGTGTAGTATTTTTTGTTAGTGTCAAAAAGAGCCGAAGCATATCCTACGTATTTGTTGGATGTGATACCTGTTTTCTCATTGTATTTAATTGTTTCGCTTTTATCATTCATTGCAAACTGAAGGAATTTACTGCAGCTTTTCAGCTGAGTCAGTTCACAGTTTATAGCCTTTTCAAAAGGTGTTTTCCACGTGTCGGCAGATGCAATGTACATTGCAAAGGTTTTTTCACCATTGTTTTTTGTGGTAGGCTTTAACATATAAAGTGAATAGGTGTACGGCGAAGCATCTTTATTGTATACTGTTTCGAGCTTGCCGTTTACTAATTTTATCATAAGCTCTTTTTCGCCGTCGCCGTCATAGTCCTTGCAGAAAATTTCAGGCATTTCACTGTCTATGGAATAGCCCCATGTAGTGCAGGTGATTGCATACTCTCCGTGTATAATGTCAACATTTTTGCCGTCGTAGTAAAGCTGATAATCGTTTTCCTTATCTTCCGTAATCAGCTGTCGTTCGCCGTTGCTGCTCTGCTGCTTGCTGTCAGTCACTGCTGCAGTGTTGTCCGTTGCTTGGGTAGATGTTGACGACGTGTCGGAAATTTGTTCTGAAATTTTATTGTTTCTGTATTGATAGGAAAAAATGAAAGCGCCTATTACGGCTAAGAGCAGTACGATTATGGCAATTGTTTTTTTCATAAAATATCCCTCAAAAGTTACTTGGTATATACCTCGTCGAAATGAAAAGGTATTTTTTCACTGTTAACGATATGGTAACAGTTTTTACCCAAAGAGAAAATAGGCTTGTCGTGTGTTAAGGAGTCTGAATAAACATCAATAACATTTATACTGTCTTTGTCAAACTCCTGATAAAGTCGGTTGACCTTTTCCTCGTCACGGCAGTTTTCACCTATAATTATACCTGTTTTACGATTGTGCCTTGTGCATATCAGCTTATCAAAGCCAAGCCTTTTCTGAATTTCGTCAAGAAGAAAATCCGGCGATGCACTGATAACAACTGCATATCTCTTTCTGTCGTAAAACCATTTATGTACTTTGCAATCGTATTTATCCCAGAAGCCTTTTACGGCCTTTTTTAAGGGGATGAGTGCCACGAATAAAAAGCAGAGCTTTTTGAAATCAGTGAATTTTATGATTTTTGTGAGCATTAAAATTAAAGCGATAAGCAATACCGGTACAAAAAAAGGCAGTATAAAAAACAAATAGGGATAATGCAAAAGACAGTAAATACAGAAAAGTGAACCGCTGTCAAATGGTACGATCGTTTTATCAAAATCGTAAATATCTATATCCATACCGTTAAATTCCTTCACTGTTGAAATCTATCGTAATTGATTTTTCGGAATCAAAATGTGTAAGCTTTACTCCTGCACAGTTCAGCATTCTTTTGCTTGCCTTTACAAGATCTGTATCACCGTATTTGTCACTTATGTAGATAACCTCTTTTATTCCGCACTGAATGATTGCCTTTGCACATTCATTGCAGGGGAAGAGTGCCACATAAATACGGCAGTCCTTAAGATTGTTTCCGCCTGCATTTAAAATCGCATTGAGTTCAGCGTGGCAGACATAAGGATATTTGGTATCGCTGTCTTTGTCTCCGCTGCGCTCCCAAGGGAATTCATCATCACTGCAGCCTCTCGGAAAGCCGTTGTAGCCAACTGACATTATTTTATTGTCATCATTTACAATACAGGCACCAACCTGTGTGCTGGGGTCCTTGCTTCGCTGAGATGCAAGGATTGCCACACCCATAAAATATTCGTCCCAGTTAATATATCCTTCTCTTTTCGACATGGTTATTCTCCCTTTAACACAGTGATAAAATCATCAAGCTCATTGCACCGGGCATCAAAAATTCTGCCATTGTCCACAAGCTTATTGATATTCGGCTGGATAGGCAGCTTAGCAATCACAGGCACACCAAGCTCCTTTGCTGTTTCATCAATCTGCGATTCGCCGAAAATGTTAATCTTTTTTCCGCAGTCCTCACAAACATAATAGCTCATATTTTCAACTAAACCGAGAACAGGTACATTCATCATCTTAGCCATATTATAAGCCTTGTTCACAATCATTTTAACCAAATCCTGAGGTGTTGAAACAATAACGATTCCGTCAACAGGCAGGCTCTGGAATACGGTCAGTGCCACATCTCCTGTTCCCGGAGGCATATCAACAAAAAGATAATCAAGCTCGCCCCAACGAACATCAGTCCAGAACTGCTCAATTACACCGCTGATAACAGGACCGCGCCATACAACAGGAGAGTTGGTATCCTCCAGCAGAAGATTGATACTCATCATTTTAATTCCGCCGTCGGCAACGGTAGGCAGCAGGCATTCCTCATCCTGCATTGCACGTGAGGTGATACCAAAGGACTTTGGTATGGACGGACCTGTTATATCCGCATCCAGTATGCCGACCTTAAGTCCGGCTTTCGCACATTGTGATGCAAGCATACAGGATACAAGACTTTTGCCGACTCCGCCCTTACCGCTTACAATACCGATAACTTTTTTGATATTTGAATACTTATTCATAGGCTTGAGGAAATCCTCTCTTGAAGCCTTTCTTGAAGAACAATTTTCTTTACAGCTTGAACAATCGTGTGTACATTCACTCATATTTTAAAACCTCCGATTATTTAAAGAATTTTAGCATACTATATTTAAAATATCAATAGGAGCGTACCAATGTTTTTACTTTGCCGAGAACAGCACACTCAGAAACAATAATAGGCTCGTATTTATCATTTTCAGGCTGGAGTCTGAAATGACCGTTTTCCTTATAGAATCGTTTTACAGTTGCCTCTTCATCAATAAGTGCAACAACGATGTCACCATTTTCCGCGACAGGTGTTTGCTCCACAACAACGATGTCACCATCAAAAATACCGGCGTTTATCATAGAATCCCCCTTTACATGAAGGGCAAAAAGATTATTTCCGTTAACTCCGGAAAGTGCGATATAATCCTCAATCTGCTGTGTTGCGAGTATCGGCATACCTGCTGTAACCGTACCTAAAAGAGGAATATGATTGACTGTTTCGGAGCTCCCGCTGATGCGTATGGTGCGCTTCAGATTGGCATCACGCTTGATGTAGCCTGCATCCTCAAGTGCATTGAGATTGTACTGAACAGATGATGTGGAACGAAGCCCAACCGCTTCACCTATTTCTCTTACAGAGGGGGCAATACCTCTTTGTGATATTATTTCCTTAATATATTCAAAAATTTCATTTTGCTTGTCGGTTAATTTTTTCATAGGCTTATATGCTCTCCATATTTTATTTATTATATAATAACATTATGTCTGCACAAAGTCAAACATATGTACTAACTTTAAACATGTATGATTTTACGGCGAATTTTGGCATTTTCAGAAAAAATATGATTTGAATATAAAAAAAGTGTTGACAAATAATCTTTAATAGGATATAATCTTGCTTGCACAAAAACTGTATGGCTTTATAGCTCAGTTGGCTAGAGCACGCGGTTCATACCCGCGGTGTCACTGGTTCGAATCCAGTTAAAGCCACCATCGTTGGCCCGGTGGTCAAGAGGTTAAGACACCGCCCTTTCACGGCGGTAACACGGGTTCAATTCCCGTCCGGGTCACCAAAAAAAGACACCTTTTCAGGTGTCTTTTTTAATAAATCAATATTTGCGCTTGTAGCTCAGTAGGATAGAGCGACCGCCTCCTAAGCGGTAGGTCGGAGGTTCGAATCCCCTCAAGCGCGCCACACCTGCGGTGAGCATTGCGCTTATCGCAGGTTTTATTTTGTTTTGTTATTGAATTAATAGAAAAAAACGTTATCATTTGTTTATTTTATGCTCGTCAGCAATTGAAAATGGACAGTTATTATGATATACTAATTATTGTTATAAATTTAACAATATAATATTGCTTACAGATAAGAGGTAAAATATGGAGAAAAAAGCAAAAATAATTGCTGTTGCAGGAAAGGGCGGTGTTGGTAAAACATCCGTTTCCGCCACGATAGTCAAACTGCTGGTGGAAAAGTATCCGGATAAAAAGATACTTGCCATTGATGCTGACCCTGCTGTGGGACTGTCAACAGCGCTTGGTATTGATGTTAAAATGACAATTGATGACATCAGAAAAGAAATTGTTTCAACTGTTGAGGATGGTCAGACAAAGGCTGCTATCGAGCTTCTGGGTGATGCAAGGTATAAAATCTTTGATGCCCTTGTGGAAACTGACGGCTTTGCATTCATTGCAGTGGGTCGCCCTGAAAGTGCCGGCTGCTACTGTAAAATCAATTCCTACCTGAAAGAGGTTATCAGCCTGATTTCAAATGATTTTGATTATGTAATCATTGACGGTGAAGCTGGTATTGAGCAGATTAACCGACGTGTTATGGAAAAGGTTACACATCTTTTGCTGATAACGGATGCCAGTAAAAAGGGAACGCAGGTTATCAGCACAATCAAGAGTGTTGCTGATGAGCTTGTTATGTATGAAAAAATCGGTGCGATTGTAAACCGGCTTCCTGATGAAAGCATCATTAAATATATCGACACACAGGGGATTCCTGTTCTGTCTTATATTTCATCGGATTCAAATCTTGCCGTATTTGATATTGAGGGTAAAAATATTATCAAGCTCCCTGAGGAATCAAATATTGTAAGAGGTGTAACAGAAGCTCTGGAAAAATTGGAACTCATTTGATATTACATTAATATAGGGGAGAAATTATGAAGGATTTAAAATATCTTATTGAATTTGAAAATCTGCTTCAGGAGGCAAATAACGAGCTTGTGCAGCAGGCAAAGGCTGACGGAAAGCTTTGTCTGGCATACACCTGTTATCATATTCCTGAGGTTCTGCTTAATCTTGACAACTGTTTTTCAACAAGACTTCGCGCTCCGCGAACAGGGTCAATGGATATTGCTACATATTATATGAGTTCATATCTCTGCGGCTATTCAAAGGCACTGGTTGAGCGTGGTATTGAAGGCGGATATAATCACCTTAATGCACTGATTGGCTCAGAGTCCTGCTCGGAGATGAACCGTGCATATGAGCATTTTGAACTTCTTAATCTTGTTGACAATGATAAATTTTTTGTTTCCATTGCGGATATTCCGTTTAAAATTATGCCGCACACCATAAAGCATTATAAGCGTCAGCTGCAGACAAAGGTGCTTGATAAACTGCATGATGTATACGGTGTGGACATCTCTGAGTCTGCAATGCGCAAGGCGGTTGAGGAGCACAATGAGGTGTGCAGACTGATTACGGAAATCGGTGAATACCGTAAAGAAGAAAATCCGAGAATCACAGGCTACGAGTTCCATGTTATCTGCCTTGTATCCTATGTTTGTCCGAAATATCTGATTATTGATAAGCTCAGGGAAACGGCAGAGGAACTTAAAACAAGAGTTCCGGATGAAAAGAAAAACTACCGTGCAAAGATTGTTGTTGTAGGTTCTGAAATGGATGATCCTGATTTCACAAAGCTTATGGAGGAATCAGGCGCACTTGTTGTTGCGGACCGTTATTGTTTCGGCTCACTTCCCGGCAGGGAGGAAATTCATCTTTCCGAAGATGGTGATGTGCTGGAAGAGATTATTCTTCACTATATGAAAACAAGCCAGTGCCCTCGTTATATGAGCCACGATAAGGTTGAGGGCAGAAAAGAGTATGTTAAGCAGCTTGTTGAAGAATATCATGCTGAGGGTGTAATTTATGAGCAGCTTAAGTTCTGCGAATACTGGGGATATGAAAGAGCACTTGCTTCACATATTATCACAAATGATTACGGTATTCCGTCAGTATCAGTGGACAGACAGTATACTGCCAATGCATCAGGCCAGCTCAGAACAAGAGTACAGGCTTTTGTTGAAAGTCTTGAAATCAAGAGAATTCAGAAAGCTAAGGAGGGTAAATCATGATTAAGCTGAAAGATCTTTGGAGAAACCAGCCTAAAAATCTCGGTAAGCTCCATGAGGATAAAACAGGTATTTTAAAGCACAGAGAATGGCGCGGTATTGCCGATACGCTCTATGACTATTACAGATGGCTTGTTACCTGGAAGGATATGGGGGTTATGGTTGCAAAGGCTCCTGTGTCCAGTGTTAAGGGTATATGGAACTATCGTTGGATGGCCAGCTATTTGTCTGCACCTGCCTGGATTGACCGCCACACAGAGGGTCTGCGCGGTCCGCAGCTCAGAATGACACATCTGCATTTTAACGGTCTTGTTAAGCCGACAACGGATATGATTAATTATCTGCTTGCAAATGACAAGCATTTTCATAAGCATTCAAAAATGTCTGACAGAACAGTCAATGTGGATGAAATTTTTTCATCAGAGATTATGGCAGGTTTTCCTAATCTTAAGGACAATCACGTTTCTACTATTCCGATTTTCCTTTCCTCTATGGTGGATCAGAATATTACGCCGCCGTATCTGGATATTACAGAAAGCTACGGTGTACCTGCAGATGTATGTCCGCTGCCGTCAGCTGAGGCCGGTGTTGCAATTAACGACGATTACCCTATGCTCGGCAAGTGCGCAATCACCTGCAATATGCCTTGTGACGGCTCTATTATGAACTCTGCATATATCGACAGACGCTTTAAAATCCCTACCCACGTAATCAATGTTCCGCTTCGCTATAATGAAGAGGAGGCACAGGAATACGCTGTGGAAGAGGTTAAGGAATGTATCAAGTTCATTGAAAGAGAAACAGGCGAAACCTTCAATTGGGACAGCTTTTTCTCTGCAATGAGAGAATATAACAAGCAGCTGGATTACGAGGTGCAGAAGTGGGATGTCAACAAGACAGATTATCCTCAGATGACAGGTGCTACCTTCTGGTTATACCGTCTTTTCTATTTCCACATTTCAGGCGGTATGGATGACCGTTTCCTTAAGATTGACAAAAAGGTCAATAAAATTATGATGAAGGCTTATGAAAATAAGGTGAAATGTTCAAAGGAAATGCGTCACAGAGCAATCGTATGGTCTTGCCCTGCAAACTATTATACAAGCCTGGCAAACTGGCTTGAAAACTGCTGGGGCGTCAACGTTGTAATGGATATGGAAACAATGATTTCCTATATCAAATATGATACTGAGGATAAGGAAAAAGCTCTTGGAACATATGCGAAAACGCTTCAGAGAACAACGATGAGAAAGCACACAAAGGGCGGATACCAGAACGTTGTTGATGAGCTTTGGAGAATCGTTGAGGAATACAATGCGGATATGGTTATTATGTATGATCAGATTTCCTGTAAAGGTATGGATGGACTTATCGGTATATTTGATGACCAGGCAAGAGAAAGAGGTATTCATTTTATTTGGGTTCCTCAGGATCTTATGGATCCGCGTACGATCTCACGCCGCGATATGCGTGAGCATGTTAATAAATATATGACAACAGTGCTTCAGGAAGAGCCTGTTGATCCGACACTTGTGGATTTTGATGACACATTATCATGGTAAATAAGGAGATATATATGAAATATTTTGGCGGTTGTGATGTAGGTTCAACCTACACAAAATGTGTAATACTTGATGAAAACGGTAAAATTGCAGCAGATGTGACAAACAGAAGTAAAATTAATCCTGTTCAGTCAGCTGAGATTGCTTTATCAGATGCTGTTAAAAAGGTTAAGGACTTAAATTCGCCTGCGGAATTAACTTATCTTATCGGAACCGGCTACGGCAGAAACAAGGTTCCTTTTGCAGATGAAAATATCAGTGAGATCAGCTGCCACGCAATGGGTGTTCACGTAACGAATCCAAGTGTTAAGGCAATTATTGATATCGGTGGTCAGGACGTTAAGGGTATTGCTATTGACACGGACGGTACTGTTAAAAACTTTGCTATGAACGATAAGTGTGCAGCAGGTACAGGTAGATTTTTTGAGGCTATGGCACACGCATTTGAAATGACTCTTCCTGAGTTTTCCAAGCTTTCACTCAAGGCTAAAAATACAATTCCGATTACTGCGCAGTGCACGGTTTTTGCTGAGAGTGAGGTAATCTCACTTGTCGGTGAGGGTAAGCCTATGGATGAAATTGCAGCAGGCATTCAGCTTGCGGTTGCTAAGCGCTGCTTTGTTATGGCTAAAAAAGCAGGTGCTACAGATAGTATTACGCTTACAGGCGGCTGTGCCAAGAATGATGGCTTAAAGCAGGCAATTGAAAAGGTACTCAAAATCAAGGTTGTTGACCTTGCCGTTGATCCTCAGCTTATGGGTGCACTGGGTGCCGCTGAATACGCAAGACAAAAGGGTCTTGCAAAAAATATATAATAAATAAGGAGAATGACTATGAAAATTATTAAAGCAATAGTAGCACTTTTTGCTGTATTTTTAGGTCTCTTCGGTTTAACCTTTACCGCCTATTGGTTTAATCTGGATATGAAGCTGATTCGCAAGGTCTATGATAAGCTTCAGCCACACTATGATAATCTTGAAAAGGACAGAAAGCTTTAATGAATTTTTTTGATGATTTATTAAAAGACGTTGATGAATATATTTCAGGATTTGAAAAAAAGTCCTTTGCTTTGGGTAAGGCTTGGGAGGATATCGGCAGGAACGAGGTCATTATGCAGAGAGATTCAAAATACGAGCTTGACGGAGTAGGCTTTAATATTGTAACCTCAAGTATTATAGGCGATGATGAAATCGTTGTAATCGGTGATGATTTAAATGCAATTTCCTCAGACAGGAAATTTGCAAGAATATCCTTGATTCAGATTGATGATATTGATGATGAGCAGAGGGCGTACAATCTGATTAAAAAGATTGAGTACGCAAAGTATCATTATTATCCTAAGGGTTTTATGATACGAACTGCATCAAGCTCACATAAGGAAAACATCAGAGTGTCAAAGGATGCACTTTCAAAGGGACTTTCCTTTGATGGTGTCGGCAATATTCTTATCAATAAGTATAAGGAAATTGAGTCTGTAAAAGCAGTCAAGCTCATATATATCACAGATAAGAATGTTGATTATGAACGCCTTGAAATGGTTGCAAAGCGTAATTATGATATTGCCCAAACGCTGAATCACATTATGAACAGTGTGAATTTTGACTGTTCAGCCTGTAATTTGAAGCCGATTTGTGATGAGGTCGAGGGAATGAGAGAACTGCATTTCAGTATAGTTTGATGAACTGAAGAACAACAGCCTGAGGATGCAAAAAATCGATATATCTGCACATTGTTTCTCTTGGCATACGCAAGTATGCCTGCGAAAAAGAAATACACACCTATTTTCGATTTTTTGTATCTCAGGTGCAGGCAGTTAGAAAAGAACTGATTTTGAATTAGATAAGGCAAAAAGCACAGGAATACTTTGCGTATTCTGAGCATTTTTAACGCTATTTAAGACGAAATCAGTCTTTTATAACCTATTGCTATTCAGTTTACCAAACTATGAAATAGAAGATAAAATATTATGAATAATGAAGATATATGGAGGATTGCGGCTCAGCAGTCAGCATATGATTGTAACTGCAGTCCTGAGGATTTTTTCAAAAGTACAAACAAAGTAGTTTTGTCGTGCAGGAACCCAAAGGCAAGGAAATATCTTCCTCTGCCGTTTCAGTGTGATTTGGTTTCGTATGGCAGTAATATTGTGGCTCAGGTCAGCGAGCCTTTAGTGGATGCCGTGACTGAATATATAGAAAAATATTCTGTTGAGCATTGCTTTGAAACACCGAATATAAATGCACTTAATGATATGCTTGCACCGCATAAGTTAAAAGTGTGCTTTATGGCAGAATATTTTTTGCCGGATACAACACGGCTTAAGCCCCTTGCATGTGATTATGAGCTCAGGATTCTGAAGCAAAAGGATTTTAATCATCTTTATTTGCCGCAATGGAGCAATGCCCTGTGCAGTAAACGAAAAGAGCTTGATGTGCTTGGAGTAGGGGCATATGATAACGGTGAGCTTATAGGCTTGGCAGGCTGCTCAGCGGATTGTGAGGATATGTATCAGATTGGTATTGATGTGCTGCCGCAGTACAGACAGCAGGGTATAGCATCTGCATTAACAAGCCGTCTGGCACTGGAAATTATTGCACACGGCAAAGTGCCGTTTTACTGTGCCGCGTGGTCAAATATAAAGTCTGTTCGCAATGCCGTTAAATGCGGATTCCGTCCTGCGTGGGTGGAGCTTACGGCGAGAGACTGTGATTTTGTTGATAAATTGAATTCAAAATAAGCAGTGTAATACACTTGATTTTAAAATGATTTTTAATTACAATTCTATTTGGTAATAAGGAGATGATAAAATGATTTATAAAAAATTTCAGGATTTAGAGCTTTCCGCACTTGGACTGGGCGCTATGCGTCTGCCTACCGTTGACGGTAATCCTATGTCAGAAATTGATGAGACACAGGTTGAGGAAATGGTTAAATATGCCTTTGATAACGGTATAAATTATTTTGATACCGCCTATGGTTACCACGATGGTATGTCAGAGGTTGTAATGGGGAAGGTGCTTCAGAAGTATCCGCGTGACAGTTTTTATATCGCTGACAAATTTCCCGGCTATGATCTTGCAAATATGGATAAGATTGAGGAAATATTTGAGGAGCAGTTAAACCGCACAGGACTTGGCTATGTTGATTTTTATCTTTTCCATAATGTGTGCGAGCTGAATGTTGAACAGTATATTGACGAAAAGTACGGCATAATGGACTATATGCTCAGACAAAAGGAACTTGGAAGAATTAAGCATATCGGCTTTTCCGCTCATGGAAGAATTGATACAATGAAGAAATTTCTTGAGGCCTATGGCGACAAGATGGAGTTCTGCCAGATTCAGCTGAACTACCTTGACTGGAAGCTCCAGGAGGCTAAGGAAAAGGTTGAGCTTTTAAAGGAATATAATATTCCTGTATGGGTAATGGAACCTCTTCGCGGAGGTAAGCTGGTTAATCTTTCTGAGGACAACACGGCAAAGCTTAAAGCAATGCGTCCTGGTGAAACAAATGCGTCAATGGGCTTCAGATTTATTCAGGCAATTGATGAGGTTACAGTTACGCTTTCAGGTATGTCAAATATGAAACAGCTTGAAGAAAATATAAAAACCTTCAGCGAAAATAAGCCTGTTAATGAAGAGGAAATGGCAGTGCTTATGGAGATTACGGACAGTATGCTTGACATTCTGCCCTGTACTGCCTGCCGTTACTGCATTTCACACCGTTCTTGCAAGCTGGATATACCTAATCTTTTGTTTATGTATAACGAGCTTAAATTTTCAAACGGCTTTATTACGCAGATGGGTATCGGTGCAATGCCTGAGGATGAACGACCTACAGCTTGTATCGGCTGCCGTGCCTGCGAACAGGTTTGTCCGCAGCAGATTAAAATTTCTGAGGTAATGTCAGATTTTGTTGACCGAATGAATCAGCCTGTGTCCTGGTAATGAATATATTTATAAAATAAAAAATCCGATGGTGTACCTTGTTTTAAGGTATACCGTCGGATTTCTCTTTATTTTATTGCCTATTCAAGATTATTGGTCAGCAGCATAATCGCACTGAGTGCGCATACAGGTGCTGTCTGCGTACGCAGAATCCTTTTCCCCAGTGTGGCTACCATACCGCCCTCCTCTTTTATCAGTTCAACCTCATCTGCTTCAAAACCGCCCTCAGGACCTATAAATATGGAAACGGACTTGGTATTGCTGTCAATGAGCTTTGTGAGAGGCTCTCCTCCACCCTCGTAAAAGAGAATTTTAATATCACTGTTATCGTTCTGTACTGCCTGCTTAAGCGTCTGCATTTCACCGATTTCAGGAATGATTCCGCGTCCGCTCTGCTGTGCTGCTTCCAGTGCAATCTTCTGATATCTTGTGCGTTTCTTTTTTGCTGATTTTTCGTCAGGTCTGCTGATTGCTCTTTTTGTTAAAACAGGTACAATGGAGCTTACTCCCAGCTCCGTGCATTTCTGAATGATGTCCTCCATTTTATCACCCTTAGGGACACCTTGAAAGAGTGTTACTTTAACACTCGGCTCACTGTTGTTCGCCTGCTTATAGCATACGGAAAGTAATACCTGCTTATTGTCAATCTGCTCAATGAGACATCCGTAATCATTGCCGTCACCGCAGGTGAGCATAAGTGTATCACCGACCTGCATACGCAGTGATTTGGCAATATGTCTTGATTGTTCTTCGTTCAGTATTATCTTGTCATTTGGTATAAAATCAATAAATAATTTTTGCATAGTAATGTCCTTGTATTATAAATTATTTCTTGCCCAGTGGAACAGGTACTGCTGGGCAATTCCGCCGATTCCGTCAAAGCATTCCGGCAGCCCGTCAGGATAGTATTCCATAACCCTTTTCATCCAGACATCAACCGGGAAGGCATCATAAAATCCGAAGCCGAAAAGCAGTGCACAGTTTGCCACCTTGATTCCGACACCGTAGATATTCAGCAGCTCTTTTCTTGCTTCGTCAAGAGTAAGAGCTTTTATTTTTTCTAAATCAATTTTACCGCCTGCAACATCCTTTGATAATTTTTCCAGATATTTTGCACGGTAGCCCATTCCCAATTCCTCAAAATCCGCAACAGTAAGATTGCTGAGCTTTTCCGCTGAAGGGAATGAATAAAAGCCGTTGCTTACCTCATCACCGTATGCTTTGCAAAGTCGGCTGATAATGCCTTTTATTCTTTTTATATTGTTCTGCTGGCTGATAACAAATGAGCACAGTGCCTCCCAGCTGTCCTGATTCAGAATCCGTATTCCGTAATATTCATCAACCGTAGGGGCTAAAAGGCTGTCCTGCTTGAGTGTATCACATATTTTAACATAGTCTTTATTAAAGTCAAAATAATCAAGCCATATGTTTTCAAAATCCTCTTTTGCAGTGTTTCTGAGAAGAACGGTATCATTGGTTTGGCTGATATTCAGAAATACTCCTTTTACAACACCACTCCAACTGCCGTCCTCCTGTTTTTCCCATCTGAATGCCTGACCGCAGTCGAGCGTCAGATCAAGGTCAAGACATCTGATATCTTCAAGCACAATATCCTTACCAATATATTTGATTTCCATGTACACGAAAACTCCTTTTCATCCTACTGAGAGTATAACATTTTTTTGTCAAGAGGGAAAGTGAAAAAAGGCAATTTGTACAAAAAAGTATGTCAATTTGGTTACATTTAAAAATGTTAAAAACTATGTGTAAATTTATGAAAACTTAAAAAAATGAATGTTAAAATGAGTTTTCAACAGAAAAAATCAACCATATTAAGGGGAAATATATAAAGTTTTTAACATTTTCCACATAGTTTTCCACAATGCAGAAAAATCTTTAACAATATACTTTTGGTTATAATAATTCTCTGTCAAGCAAAATATTTTGAAATAATTCACAAATTTCGACAAAAAGATTTTAGTATATTTGCCATATAAAAATCCTACACTAATTGTATAAAAAAGAAAGGATAAAATCTTGAAATGATTAAGGGCGTTAATAAACAGATTCTGGAAGTTACGAACACAGAAAATCCATATTTTGAAAAAATAATTTTTTTTGTTAAACCTGAGTATAAAAACGAGGACAGAAAAAAGCTTCAGAAAGAGGCGGAGGCACTGGCAACGATTACTCAGAAGCCCCCTCGTGTCAGGGTAAGCAAAAAAAGAGTTTTCAGAATCGTTCTTAACTCTGTTTTGTTTACGCTGGCAGGTTTTGCACTTTCATTTTTAATAAATACATTTATGTAAAGGGGACAATGGTATGACAGTATATAAAGCAGTCAGAAATTTTATAGCGGTTATGGTGGCTCTGGCAGTCATTGTCTGTGCATCTATTGTAGGAGGCATTGGCTATATTGCCGTATCTGAAAGAACACAGACATCTTATGCTGTATCAAAGCTTGGCTCAACAGGTAATGAGGTTAAATCCATTCAGAGAAAGCTATCATCTCTCGGATACTATAAAGGCTCAGTTGACGGTATATACGGACAGGCAACAAAGTCAGCAGTAACCTCATTTCAGCGTAACTGCGGTATCACGGCAGACGGCATTTGCGGTAAACAAACCTTGCTTTATCTTGGTTTAGGCGGCAGTGATTCTTCAAATAGTACAAGCTATTCCAATTCAGATGTTGAGCTTCTGGCAAAGGTAATCAGCGCTGAGGCGAGAGGAGAAAGCTATGAGGGTCAGGTAGCAGTCGGTGCAGTAATTCTCAACAGAGTAAAGCATCCATCCTTCCCTGATTCCATCAGCGGTGTTGTTTATCAGAATGGGGCATTCTCCTGCGTTAATGATTCTAATTGGTATCAGCCGGTTGCGGAATCCGCAAAGCGTGCGGCACGCGATGCACTGAATGGCTGGGATCCGTCAGGCGGTGCAATTTACTATTTTAATGCAAAGAAAACAAATGATTCCTTTATGCATTCAAGACCTGTGGTCAAGGTTATCGGAGATCATAAGTTCTGCAAGTAATATATTATGTTGAAAATAAAAAAGACTGACTCATTGTGATTTTTGAGTCAGTCTTTTTTATAGTTTGGTAAACTGTATAGCAATAGGTTATAAAAGACTGATTTCGTCTTAAATAGTGTCAAAAATGCTCAGAATACGCAAAGTATTCCTGTGCTTTTTGCATCCTCAGGCCGTTGTTCATCAGTTCATCAAACTATACTATTATATTATGCATTAAAACAGGAACAGATAGCATACAGCACCGTAAACACTTGTGAACATAACAAGAATCTTTGCCACAGTATTTGGTTTACCTTTTGCCACTGCAATAATTACGCCGATTGCTGCCGGTATAAGTCCAAGCCATGACAAAATAATCTGTGTTACAAAATTAGCTGGCAGAGATGTTGCATTTATAGCGGTAACGAGTACACTCAGTGCGATTGCCAGTGAAAAGAAAATTTTATGCACAGTATCATTCTTTTTCGGAATAAACATAAAAATACTTGTGATTATAAATGAAAAAAGAATGACAAGCTCTAAAATCAATAATGCACCTAAATTCATAATGATCCTCCGGAATCAATAATCTTTTTATTCATTATATCATAAAGTATATAATGAAACAAGTAAAAGCTTTTGTAACTGTTATTACCAAACTTTTATATGAAACACAAATAACATTGTTAATTTATTAACAATAATTCGTTATTTTCTACAAAGTTCACAAACAATCATTGACAAAATTTTAAACAATATTATAATGTAATAAGCACTTAAATTTAGAATGCAAATATTTTATATTAAATAGGAGAAAAATTATGGCAAGAGTTTATAACTTCAGTGCAGGTCCTTCAACTTTACCTGAAAAGGTACTTGAGCAGGCTGCAGCAGAAATGATGGATTATCAGGGCAGCGGCCAGTCCGTAATGGAAATGAGCCACCGCTCAAAGGTTTTTGACAAGATTATCAAGGATGCAGAGGCTCTTATGAGAGAGCTTTATAACATTCCTGATAACTATAAGGTTCTGTTTTTACAGGGCGGTGCATCAGCACAGTTTTCAGCAATTCCGCTCAACTTTATGAACGGAACAGGCAAGGCAGACTATATCATCACAGGTCAGTGGGCTAAGAAGGCTTTTCAGGAGGCTCAAAAGTACGGTGATGTTGTTGCAGCTGCTTCATCTGCTGATAAGACCTTCAGCTATATTCCAAAGACTAAGGCTGAGGATTTCCGCGAAGATGCTGACTATGTTTATATTTGTATGAACAATACAATTTACGGTACAGTTTACAAGGAGCTTCCTCCTGTAGGCGATAAGGTTCTTATTGCAGATGTATCATCATGCGCACTTTCAGAGCCGCTTGACATCAGCAAATTCGGTGTTGTTTATTTCGGTGCTCAGAAGAATGTTGCTCCTGCAGGTCTTGTTGTTGCAATCATTCGCGAGGATTTACTTGGTAAGGCAAGAGACATCACACCTGTTATGATGAACTATCAGGTTCAGGCAGATGCAGATTCACTTTACAATACACCTCCTTGCTGGACAATTTATGTCTGCAAGCTTGTTCTTGAGTGGATTAAGAATGATATCGGCGGTCTCGAGAAGATGAAGGAAAGAAATGAAAAGAAGGCTGCTGTTCTTTATAACTTCCTTGACAATTCAGAAATGTTCAAGGGTACTGTTGTCCCTGAGGACCGTTCACTTATGAACGTGCCATTTATCATCGGTGATGATGAGCTTGAGAAGAAATTCATCGCTGAGGCTACTGAGGCAGGCTTTATTAACCTTAAGGGTCACAGATCTGTTGGCGGTATGAGAGCTTCTATCTACAACGCTATGCCAATCGAGGGTGTTGAAAAGCTTGTTGAGTTTATGGCAGAGTTTGAGAAAAACAACAAATAATTTAATGGAGAAATACTATGTTTAATATTAAAACGCTTAATAAGATTTCAGATGTAGGCTTGTCAAAGTTTGATGCTGACAAGTATACCTGTGCAAATGAAATAGATAATCCTGATGCAATTATGGTAAGAAGTGCATCTATGCACGATATGGAAATGCCTGAGTCTTTGCTTGCAATCGCAAGAGCAGGTGCAGGTGTAAATAATATTCCTGTTGCTGATTGTGCACAGCAGGGTATTGTTGTATTCAATACTCCCGGTGCAAATGCAAATGCAGTTAAGGAGCTTGTTATCTGCGGTCTTCTTCTTTCAAGCCGTAAGGTAACAAAGGCGATTGACTGGTGCAAGACAATCAAAGATGAGGGGGACAATGTAGGCAAGGTTGTTGAAAAGGGCAAGAGTGCTTTTGCAGGTCCTGAGATCAAGGGTAAAACGCTTGGCGTTATCGGTCTCGGTGCAATCGGTCGTCTTGTTGCAGAGGCTGCAGTTGATCTTGGCATGAACGTTATCGGCTATGATCCATTCCTTCCTAAGGATGCTCAGCTTAAGGCAGGTATCGCTGTTAATAATAATCTTGATGAGATTTTCCCTGTTGCCGATTATCTTACACTCCATGTTCCGCTTACTCCTGAAACAAAGGGTATCATTTGTGCAGATACAATTGCAACAATGAAGGATACAGTAAGAATTATGAACTTTGCTCGTGGTGATCTTGCTGTTTCAGCTGATATTGTTACAGCACTTGAAGACGGAAAAATGGCTGCTTATGTAACTGATTTTCCATCTGCAGAGCTTATCGGTGTTGACGGTGTTATCGCTATTCCTCATCTTGGTGCTTCAACTCCTGAGAGTGAGGAGAACTGTGCATCAATGGGTGCTCTTGAGCTTATTGATTTCCTTGAAAACGGTAATATCAAGAATTCCGTAAATATGCCGGCTGTTTCCGTTGCTAAGACAGGTGTTGCAAGAATTACTGTTATTCATAAAAATCAGCCGAATATGATTGCGACAATTACAGATACAATCAGCAAAGACGGCATAAACATTTCTGCGTTTGAGGATAAGAATCGCGGAGAATGGGCTTACTCAATCATTGATACAGACAGCGACCCTGCACAGAAGGTTGTTGACGATATCACTGCAATTGATGGCGTAATCAAGGTAAGAGTTATCAGATAAGACAATATAAATTTTTAAGGTCATACTGCTTTTGCAGTGTGACCCTTTTTATTTGTTATTATTATCGCACAAATTGTCAGGAAAAATAGATTGTTCTGTGTTATGATAATATGGAGGTGAATTCTTTGAAAGATTTTTGTATGGATGAATGGTTAAAGGAATATGTCCGAAGAGTAAAAGCTTGCTTTAACGACAGAATAAAATTCATCGGTATTCAGGGGAGCTTTGCAAGAGGCGAGGCAACACAAAGCAGTGATATTGATGTGGTACTCCTGCTGAATACTTTTTCATATGAGGATTTAAAGAAGTATGAAAATGCAATAAAGGATATGGAATACAGAGAAAAGGTATGTGGTTTTATATCCGGAATCCGTGAAATTGAGAACTGGAACAGAGCGGATTTGTTTACCTTTTATTATGATACAAAACCCCTTTACGGCAGCATGGATTGGCTTGGCAAACAGATCGAAGAATCCGATATTTTAAACGCAGTGAATCGTGAAGCATGTGATATCTATCATTTGTGTGTTCATAACGGAATTCACGAAAAAAGTGGTGAAATACTGAAAACCCTGCTTAAAAAAGCCGTATTTGTTTTAAGGGCAAAGTATTTTTACAAAACAGGCATTTATATTCAATCAAAATCAGATATGCTGAAAGCTCTTGACGCTGCAGATAGGGAAATATTAATACTTTCTATAAAGAATATACAGGAAATTGATTTTGATGAGGGAACACAGAGCCTTATGGAATGGGCAGGAAATCAGATAAAGCAGGAGAATTCTTAATCCAAATTTTAACAAAGTTGTTGCATTTTGTGATTTGCTGTGTTATGCTGGTTTCATTGGTTAATCAATAAATCTATTAAGGAGGTGAACATAATGACAACTTATTCTTACGATTATATGTCCGAAAAGTGGTTTGTACAGAGATATCATTCCAATATTTTCTGCAGGTATGCTGATTATGTTCACAATCATAATCAGTAATTGTGTGTTATTTTTTTGCACCGCCGGCAGTTTAGTCGGCGGTGTTTTTATTTTTATGTGAATGAGGTGAAAAAATGAGATGGATAAAAATTGATGAGGAACAGATGAATGTGCCTGTGTTCAGGAATGTGTGGTATGCCGTTAAGCTCGTGTGGAGAGCAGATAAAAAGCTGCTGCTCGGCTACCTGCTTCAGCAGACCTGCAAGGATGTTTTTGCATTGTTTATACAGAATATTCTGTTTTTGAAGGTACTGCTGGAGGTTATCAGCGGTAATAATGATTTTACCGTTTATGTAAAATACCTTGTTCTGTTCTTTATCATATCAGCTGTGGTTAAGATCCTTCACTGGAAGGGTGAAAAAATGGAGCAGTTTGCCACAAAAAATGTTCTGAAGGTGCTCAATAATATGGTGTTTGAAAAGGCAAATTCTCTTGATGTTGCCTGCTATGAGGACCCGGTTTTTTATGATAAATATCAAAGAGCAACATTAGTCCTTACCAACAGCTTTTTCGATTTGATATGCTATTCGGTTTCGTCCATTTTCGGCGGACTTATTTCTTTTGTTTGTGTTATTACAACTGTATCGATTGTCAATCCGATTTATATATTGTTTCTTCTGCCTGTGCTTCTGGTGTTTGCCATTGAAATATCTAAAAGCCGTCAGGTATATAAAAGAGATTTGAAGATGACAACAAATAACAGAATCAAAGCATATATTCAGCGTACTGTTTTTCTTCGTGATTTTTCAAAGGATATGCGTACGTCAAATATTTTTGCAGTTCTGATAAGCCGCTTTGAGGCGGCAATCAAGGCGAATATAAAAATATTGAGGGAATATGGTGTTGTCCTTTTTGTGTACAGTATGGTAAGCTCGCTGTTCAGTGATTTTATTCCGATTATCGGTACATATGCCTATGCCGGATATGAGTTCGTTGTAAAAAATACAATGACTGTTTCAGGTTTCAGTGTAGTACTGTCTGCAATTACATCTGTCCGCACGGCAACGATGGATATTGCTGAAAGTTTTGACGATATGACGCAGATGGCACTCTATTTTCAGAATCTGAAGGAATTTTTTGAATATGAGCCGAAGGTAGTCTCAGGTGATAAAAAGGCAGGGGAATTTGAAAGCATAGAATTTAGAAATGTATCCTTCAAATATCCGAGTGCGAACAGCTATTCTTTGAAGAATGTATCCTTTAAAATCAGTAAGAGTGAAACAGTTGCCGTTGTCGGTGTGAATGGTGCAGGTAAATCTACTCTTGTTAAGCTGCTTTTACGCTTTTATGATGCCACTGAGGGTGAGATTCTTTATAACGGTGTGGATGTCAAGGAATATAATCTTGACTCGCTTCGCAATGCCTTTGCCACAGTCTTTCAGGATTATAAGAATTTTGCCATATCCATTTTTGAAAATGTAATGTGCCATGCGTGCAGTGACGAGGATAAGAAAATTGCACAAAAAGCCCTTGAGCAAAGCGGAGTATGGGATAAAATCAGCACCTTTGCTGACGGCGGAGATACGGTGCTTACACGCGAATTTGATGAAAACGGAGCAGGTCTCTCCGGCGGAGAAAATCAAAAGGTTTCCACAGCAAGATTATTTGCTAAGGATTTTGACGTGGCAATTCTTGACGAGCCGAGTTCGGCTCTTGACCCCATTGCTGAATACAAGATGTATGAAAATCTTATAAAAATTACTGAAAATAAGACTGTAATTTACATATCCCACAGGCTGTCAAGTGCTGTCTTAAGCGACAGAATTATTGTGCTTGGCAGAGGTACGATTTTAGAAACAGGTACGCATAATGAGCTTATGGCAAAGGGCGGTGCGTATGCGGATATGTTTACACTACAGGCTTCAAGCTATAACGGAGAGGAGGGTGATGATCATGTTTAAAAGGAAAAAATCCGACGGCGGACACTCTATGCTTGTGAATATGCTGTTTTTTATAAAGCTGCTGTTCAGTGTATCTCCTTTATTGGTTATCGGTGAATTTTTATGGGGAATTCTCCTTATTCTGCCTGAACGACTGATAAGTGTTCTGGGTGTTAAATATGTAATTGATGTTGTGACCTCAGGCGAAAGGCTTTACAGAATTTTCTGGGCGGTGGGTGTTATCGCAGGAGTTATCGTATTAAGCTACACGATTTCATGGCTGTTTCGTGAATTCTTCTGGAATACCGAGAGGGAAAAGGTCTATTACAGATTAAACAAAAAGCTTTATGAAAAGGCGAAGAGCCTTGACCTCGAGTCCTATGATAACCCTGACTTTTACAATAACTTTATTTTGACGATCGAATCCTCAAGTGATAACATTCAGAACCTTTTAGGACTGGTGCGAAATTATGTGGGCAACGTGGTTTCACTTATAACAATATCCTCCATTCTTTTTACCATTGATCCCCTTTGCCTTGTAATCATTTTAGTGGTTATCGTTATATTTATGCCGCTGAGCAGGTATATCGGTGACTTGCAGATGAACAGGCGAATTGATAATACCAAATTTCACCGCCGTGCAGATTACTTCCAGCGCATTTTCTATCTGCAGGATTATGCAAAAGAGGTGCGTATGAATAATATCAAGCCGATTCTGATGGAACGTTACAACGATTCAGCGGATGATATTATTGCCAATCAGAAAAAATACTGGGGCAAAATCACAAGGCTTTACTGCTTTCAGGAAATCGGTGTGCAGGTGCTGGGCTTTATGTTCATTTTGCCGTTGTATCTCGGATATCTTGTTATGGTGAAAAAGAGCATCAGTGCAGGTGATTTTGTGGCAACCTTCAATGGTGCATATTCCATTGCAATGAGCATAAATTTCCTCACTGTTTGGGCACTGGCAAGGTTTGAGGAAAGAGCCAAAATGATTGAAAAGTACAGGGAATTCCTGAAGGCTGATTTCAAAATCAAGGACGGAGAAAGAATTGCGGCAGCAGGTGAGCCGAAGGAAATCCGTTTAATGAATCTTTCCTTTACCTATCCAGGCAATGATAAGCCAACTCTGAACAATATTAATCTCACAATACAGCCGTATGAAAAGATTGCCCTTGTAGGCTATAACGGAGCAGGCAAAACGACGCTGACCAATCTGCTTTTAAGACTTTATGATGTTACAGACGGTAACATACTGATTGATAATGAGGACATCAGAGCTTTCACAGTTCAGTCACACCGTGACAGATTTGCTGCAGTATTTCAGGATTTTCAGATTTTTTCCTGCTCGGTAGGAGAGAATGTGGCTCTTGATACTAACCCGGATATAAGCCGAGCAAGAGCTGCACTCAGACACAGCGGATTTTCAAAAGACCTTCCGAATGGTATGAATACTGAACTGCTCAGAGAATTTGATGACAGTGGAATTATGATGTCAGGCGGTGAGGCACAAAAGGTTGCGATTGCAAGGGCGTTCTATAAGGACTGTCCGTATATTATCCTTGATGAGCCTTCGGCTAATCTTGACCCTGTTGCAGAGTATAAACTCAATCAGGCAATGCTTGAGGCGGCAAAGGATAAGACGGTTATCTTTATATCCCACAGGCTTTCAACTACGGTCAATGCGGATAAAATTTATGTTATGGAAAACGGAAGAATTATTGAAAGCGGCTCACACGCAGAGCTTATGTCAAAAAATTCCACATACGCCTATATGTTCAATCTGCAGGCAGAAAAATATAAAACCGTTTGATTTTAAAATGAAATCCCTTGTAATTCAGACCTGCCTGTGCTATATTTTTTATAGCTTAAAAATATAGAGGTAATAACGTGAAAAAGCTTTTATCTGTTTTATTATCCTTTGTTATGGTTACAACCTGCTTTGGATTCGGAAGTTTAACTGCGTCTGCAGATACACTCAACAGAAATTATTTTAAATATGCAAAAACGATTACAGTTTCAGTACCGCTGGAAATGACACTTGATTCAGAAGCTGCAGAAGAAATTGATAGAATGGCACTGCTGAAATTTGTTGCACCTGAAACAAAGTATTATGAATTTGTCAGTGATACAATTCCTGAAAAGGGATACGTAATGAGTATGGTGATTGCCAACGACAGCAAGGAGAATTGCTACAGCGGTACAGGTGCAGGCGGTGTAATGAACGGTAAAAAGCGTAATGATTTCATTGTTGCGGCAAAGCTTACAAAGGGTCATACGTATTACATTTTATTTGAGGGAAAGGGATGCGGACAGTATACGGCAAATGTGCATATCCGCAGCCACACGCACAAGTTTGATTCAGCATATAGTTATCCTGCCTATATTGACGAAGAGTATGGTTATTCATCTGACGGTGGAAAATGGCTTCCGTGCATTTACTGCAGTGTTGAAAGAACAGAGGGAAGCTATTATGCACCAAAGACAATGGCTCTTTCCACATACTCCTGCTATTACAGAGGAACAGAAAGAGTGCCTAAGGTGACAATCAAGGACAGGAAGGGAAGTATTATTCCTGCATCTAATTATAAAATTACCTGCAGAAATAATGTAAAACCCGGCAAGGCAACGGTAAAGGTAACCTTCAACGGTAAAAAATATAAGGGTGAAATGACGAAAACCTTTATAATTAAGCCGAATTCAATGGGTACGCCAAAGGTTTCCTCCCCTAAATCAAAACAGCTTAAGGTGAACTGGATCAGAAACGGCAATGTCAGCGGCTATTATGTGCAGTACAGTACCTCACCTAAATTCCCCAGCGGCTCCTCCACAAAGGGTGTGTTTATCGGAAAGAATACGGTTGGCACAACTACCATTTCAAAGCTGAAACCGGGCAAAAAATATTATGTCAGGATGCGTGCCTTTAAAACAGTGGACGGTAAAAATTATCATGGTACATGGAGTAAGGTTTCTTCAGTAACAGTAAGGAAATAATTATAATAATAAAATTAAACAGCATCTCGATTTGAAACCGAGATGCTGTTTTTTTATTGCGGCTATTCAATTTCTTCTATATATAAAATAGGATTACAATTCAGGCTGTCTTCACTGTTTTCAATATATTTTATGACTACTTTTTGTCCGTTGCCTTTGATTACACCGTTCTTTTTCATAATATTGCAGTAGCCATTTTGTATATTAAAGTTTGAATATTCAAAATATATGCCGTTTATGGTAAAGTGTTCACTGTCGTGTCCTGCCTTTGGCTGCGGGTGAAAGTTTTCCACAACACCTTCAACTGTTTGAACCCGGTTATTTTCAAGTCGGCTTTTATAATCCTTATATTCAAGCAGGTAATTTGACATAACAATAATCCCAAATACAAGGACAGCAATTCCTAATAATGAAAAAATACCTGATCGTACCAGAGCTCTTTTTGGACGGATAATTGCTCTGTTAAAAATGAGAGCAATACCCATGATTAAGGGAATAAAGCATGGTAAAAAATTTAAGATATTGAATTTTAGTTCATATAATATATTCATAATAATCATAAAGAAAGACCAGCTTCAGCATTGGCTGAAGCTGGCTTGGTTGAAGTGTGATTATTTCTTTGTTACTGACTGAGTGATGCCTTCTGCAAGACCTGCAATTCCCTGAATTTCCGAAGGGATGATAATTTTTGTTGCCTGGCCGTCAGCAGCCTTTGCGAATGCTTCAAGTGCCTTAAGCTTAACAACAGCGTCGTTTGCATTTGCATCGTTTAAGAGTTTAATTGCATCAGCAGTAGCGGTCTGTACCTTGAGGATAGCTTCAGCCTCACCCTCAGCCTCACGAACCTTAGCCTCTTTAACAGCCTCAGCGTGAAGAATTGCAGACTGCTTTTCTGCCTCAGCCTCAAGAATCTTTGATTCCTTGTGACCCTCAGCAACAAGAATTCTTGACTGCTTTTCACCCTCAGCTCTGAGGATTGCCTCACGGCGCTCACGTTCAGCCTTCATTTGCTTTTCCATAGCGTCCTGAATCTCACGTGGAGGGAGAATATTTTTAAGCTCAACACGGTTTACCTTAATTCCCCATGGGTCAGTTGCCTCGTCAAGAATTACTCTGATTTTAGCATTGATTGTATCACGTGAGGTAAGAGTTGAGTCAAGCTCAAGTTCACCAATGATGTTACGAAGAGTTGTTGCCGAAAGATTTTCAATAGCCTGAAGAGGTCTTTCAACACCGTAAATGTACTGTTTTGAATCTGTTACCTGATAGAAAACGACGGTGTCTATCTGCATTGTTACGTTATCCTTTGTGATAACAGGCTGCGGCTTGAAGTCTACAACTTTTTCTTTAAGAGAAACGATTTTTGCAATTCTGTCAAGGAAAGGTATTTTAACGTGGATACCTGTTTCCCATGTTGCGTAGTAGGTACCGAGTCTTTCAATAACATAAGCCTTTGACTGTGGTACAATTCTGATGTTTGTTAAGATGAGTGCAACAATTGCGATAATTACAAGTGCTGCAATAATAATTGGTGCTAAAGATGTCATAATTTTTCTCCTTGATTCTTATGATTTATTTTTGACAATCAGCTTTACTCCGTCAATTTTCTCAATGATAACTTCACAGCCTGAGGGAATAATGCTGTTGTCGGTTGCTCTTGCAGTCCAGATTTTTCCGTCAGCCTTTACCTGACCTGTAGCCTTGATATTATCAATATCCTCAGCCACGATTCCGACCTGACCGATAACCCTGTCTGCATTAGTATGTTCTTTTTTCGGATTAATATATTTTTTTACAAGTGGTCTTGTGATAACAAGAGCCAAAATCGAAACAGCTATAAAAACAATAATCTGAATAATCAGGTTTGCTCCGCAGAATGCTGCTATCAGTGCTGCGATTGCTCCTATCAAAAACCATATTGAAACGAGCTGTGCAGTAACGGCCTCCGCGACACCGAACAGAATAATTGCCGCTGCCCAAAAAATATACATTGTTGTTTCTGTAATTTCAACCATTGAAATCACCTCCGCTCTTTTTCATATACATTATATAATGCTGTCAATACACAATTGCTTGATTTGTATATTGTGCCCTTATTATACCATATATTGTGCTAAAATTCAATATTTCGAGCATATAAGCTAATTGATTTTACAATCTGTTCATAATCGACACAAGAGCTAGTATCTTGACATTTTTGATGTTATTCCTGTGGTATAGTCATTTTGGAAATATTTTTGAAGATTGATAAAAAATTAACAAAACAATTATGCTTTTCGCTTTTAAATATTATGTCGTTATCATCATATTTAATTACAAAAAAAATAAAGCCAAGAACTTTAGCTGAGGTACGGTAACGAAGTATTGGTTTTTCGCAGAAATTGCCTGAAATATAGCCAAAAAGCCTCGCAAGACGCAAGTCTTGCTGCGTTTTTAAGCTATATTTACAGACGAATTTCCTAAGCTACAAAACTGCGAAGCACTTAAAATTGTTAGATTTTTAGTTAGAATAAGGCATAAAAATACCATAAGGCTGACGCCTTATGGTATTTTTTAACGCAATTATAGCTGAAAAGGTAATGAT